>PPYE01106119.1_pt1 | contig 197655 bp, 179 predicted proteins | sample 1559881 | NCBI WGS metagenome assembly PPYE01 (sample SAMN08240022, study PRJNA423297) | Human gut metagenome, whole genome shotgun sequencing project.
TGCATATATCAATATCGAAACGCCGACAGGCACGATTGCCCTCAAAAAGACTTCGGAGGACGGAGTTGTGGAGGGCATCTCTTTTACAATCAAAGGTGATAACTTCAATAAAACAGTTAAGACAGGAAAGGATGGCTCTGTCTCCGTGGAGGGATTATTCCCTGGCACTTATACGGTCACAGAACAGTCTATTGACCGTTATGAGCCGCAAAAAACCCAGACCGTAACCCTTATCGGAGGAAAAACCTTTACTGTGACCTTCAGCAACACTTTGAAGCGTGGCAGTTCAGAGCAGCTTTTGAAGTCGATAGAGTTTAATTTCCCAATATATCGGGATGGTCAAGAGGTAAGGCGGCTCTTGTGGGAAAAAGGTAATACCGTTGAGACGGTGGCTCTGCTGAATAGACTATCTGAATAAGGCGGTGAAAAAATGTCATTACCGAAGTACAGCGAACTCTATCTGCCCTTTTTGACAACGATTCAAGATGGCGCTGTCTACTCTGCGAAAGAAGTCAGGGATCGTCTGGCATCCAGCCTTCGCCTGTCGGAGGATGATCTGTCACAAATGATTTCCAGCAATCGTCAGTCCGTATGGGCTTTAAGATTTGGCTGGGCAAATACATACTTGAAGAAAGCCGGACTCGTGATCGCGCCGGAAATTGGCCATTGTCAGATAACCGATGAAGGTCAACGCCTCCTGAGAAGTGGTGTTGACATTACAAATAACTATCTTATGGAGCATTATCCTGACTTTGCAGCATTTCGGAAAGGGAAAAAGGTTGACATCGATCCTGCTGTACCGCCGGGAGATGATCTCTCGGAAACTCCGACGGAAACTTTCGAGCGCGTCTATTCGATCATCAATGATCAGCTGGCCGATGAACTGCTCACTGCAATTTCGAAGCAATCGCCATCTTTCTTTGAAGCTCTTGTTGTGGATTTAATGAAAGCTATGGGATATGGCGACGGCTTCGTTACAAAGGCAACCGGTGACGGCGGAGTTGACGGCATTATTTACGAGGATAAGCTCGGATTCAACTTGATCTACATTCAGGCGAAGCGCTGGGACAAAGATACAGCGATCGGAAAGCCGGAAATCCAGAAATTTGCCGGTGCTATGATGGGCCCTCCAAAGGTGGATAAAGGCCTGTTCATAACGACCGCAAAATTTTCGCAAGGTGCAATGGATTTTGCAAAAGCGCAGCATATCATTCTTGTCGATGGCGAAAAATTGACGGAACTCATGATTGAATACAATTTGGGCGTATCCGCGCAAAAAACATATCAGATCAAGCGGATCGACAGCGATTATTTTTCGAATGACTCGCAGTGATCTGCATAGCGCACGATCAAAAACATGCTGTTTTTGCAAAACTCCTCTTGCAATCCACCAGATGTTGTGATATAGTAACTCCGTTATAATAGATGATTTCCCCTATCATGAAAGGATGAATACCATGACTACTTTGGAACTGATTCTGACGATTATCCAGCTGCTGTCCGGCCTGGCCGTGACCGTGATCGTGCTGATGCAGTCCGGCAAGAGCGCCGGCCTGTCCGGCGCCATTGCTGGCGGTGCGGAAACGTTCCTTTCCAAGGGCAAAGCCAAGACGCTCGATGCCAAGCTCGCCAAGGCGACCAAGTGGTTCGGTCTCGTCTTTGTTGTCCTGACGCTGGTTCTGACCGTGCTGATGCACAAGGGCGCATAATCGCGGTAAAACAGCACAAAAGAGCATCCCCCGAGATATTCGGGGGATGCTCTTTTTCATGTAAGGCTCAAAGCGTGATCAGTCCGGATATTCCGCACGGCTGCCGCCGATGAGCTTCGGTCTGGTGCGTGCTGCGTTGACCGCCGCCTCACCGATCGTCTTGACCGACAGGCGCAGCGGGACAGCCACGTGCTTGAGGTGCATGCCGATCATGGTGTTGCCGATGTCGAGCCCGGCGTCAGCCTTTACAAACTCGACCGCGACCGGGTCATCCATCGCCTCGTAGACCGCCGTTGCGAACGAGCCGCCTGCTTTCGGGCGCGGGCGGACGCAGACGATCTCATAACCGAATTTCTCGGCGGCCGCGCGCTCCATGATCAGGGCGCGGTTGAGGTGCTCGCAGCACTGCGCCTCCAGGTAGAGACCGCGCTCGTTCAGGATCGGCAGGATCTCGTCGACAACGGCTTTTGCCGCCTCCGGCGTAGAGCCCTTACCGATCTTCTGCCCCATGATCTCGCTTGAGGAACAGCCAATCACGACCTGCTGACCAGGCTTGAGTGCAGCTGCATCCAGCAGTTCGAGCAAAGCCGCGCGGGCTGCGCTGCGTACTTCTTCATACATAAATGGTCATCTCCAGACAGTTATTAAAATTTCTTATTTTCATTGTATCACGCAGCGCCGGATTTGACAATCCTCTGCGAGGCGTGTATCATAAATGTGAACCAAAACGTAACAGGAGGACTCTGTTTTGAAACGTATATTTGCTTGTCTTCTTGCCGCAGCACTGCTCATCTGCGCCGGCTGCGGCACGAAATCCGAAAAGCCGGATGTCAACGGTGCTCCCTCAAAAGCGGAGACATATTACGCTCCGCTCACCGGCGAACAGCTGAGCGCGAAGCCGGAAAATACCCGTCCGTTTGCCGTCATGATCAATAACATTGTCTACGCGCAGCCGCAAGTCGGCATCAGCAACGCAGACATCATCTATGAGATCCCGGCCGAGGGCGGCATCACCCGCATGATGGCGATTTTCAGCCACCTGTACGACATCGAGTCTGTCGGCAGCATCCGCAGCCTGCGCCCGTACTATCTGAGCGTTGCCCTGTCGTATGACGCTATTGTCATCCATGCCGGCGGCAGCGAGCAGGCTTACAGCGATGTCAAGACCTACAACGCCGATCACCTCGACGGTGTGCGCGACGGCAATACCAGCTCCATGTTCTACCGCGATAAGAGCCGCGGTCAGCACGGCTCAGAGCATACGCTGTTTTTCCATGGTGCGAACGTGCAGCCGCTCGTGGAGAAATATCAGTTCCGCACCGAGCACAATAGCAGCTACGAGACCGATCTGAGCTTCGCGGACAACGCGGTGCAGCAGTGCACTGCCGACGCCGCCACCGCGCAGGTGACGTTCAATGCCTCCAAGAGCACGTCCTTTACATACCATGCCGACACCGGCAAGTACACGGCCGTGCAGTATAAGGGCGACTACAAAGACGGTGCGACCGGCGAGCCTGTCCCCTTCTCCAACCTGCTCATCCTCTCGGCTGACATGAAGACGGTCGACAGCTATGGTCGCCTCGCGGTCGATCTGATCGGCAGCGGCACCGGCTACTTCGTGACCGGCGGCAAATATGTGCCGATCAAGTGGGCGCGCAGCGACATCAACAGCTGCTTTACCTACACGCTTGAGGACGGCACTGCGCTGAATCTTTCGCGCGGCACGACGTATGTCGGCGTGATCCCGACCAACGGCGGCAGCGTGAACTTCAGCTGAGAATAAAATTGAAGCTTTTTTGCAGCACTATGTGCGCGGATGGCCGCGCACATAGTGCTTTTTCTCTTGAGATCTGTTGCTTGTTTTCCAATATATTTGCTATAATAAACGCGCAGACTGATGTGCCTGCCGCAAATGCAAAGAAAGGAAAAACGTTATGAACTACAATTTCGATGAAATCATTGACCGTCGCCATACCAACGCGCTCAATACAGACGGTTTTCGTGGTTATATTTTTCATGCCGGGCCGGAAAAGGTATTTGCCTTCAAGGATGAAGAATTTGTCCGTATGTGGGTCGCTGACATGGAATTCGGCGTGGCACCCGAGATCCTCGATGCGCTGCGCGCACGGATCGACCGCCGCATTTTCGGATACACCGGCCTGTACGACGACGAATACTACCACACTTTCTCAAATTGGTGCAAGGATCACTATGACTGGCATTTTCCCAAAGAACAGCTCTGTATCTCACCGGGAATTATTCCTGCACTGTATCAGCTGACGGAAATGCTTTGCACAGCGGGCGAAAAGGTGCTGCTCAACACGCCGGCCTACGGTTATTTTCTCCACGCGGCGGAGTATGCAGGTGTAGATGTGCTGACTTCTCCGCTGCACAAGAAGGCTGACGGCACATTCGAGGTGGATTATGAGGACTTCGAGCGCAAGTGCGCCGATCCGGCATGTAAGCTGGTATTCTGGTGCAACCCGCACAACCCCACCGGGCGCATGTGGACGGAGGATGAGCTGCGCAGAGTCGCTGCGATCATCGAAAAGTACAACCTCTGGGTAGTGTCCGACGAGATTCACTGTGACCTGATCCGCTGCGGCCGTCGCCACATCCCGATGGCCAAGGTCATGGGCAGTTACCCGAAGCTCATCACCTGCATGGCGCCTACCAAGACCTTTAACATGGCGGGGCTTGCGTTTTCCAACATCATCATCCGCGATCCCGCGCTGCGTGCGCGCTATCAGGAGCGCGACAAGCTGTTCGGCATGGTCAACCCCATGTCGCTGACAGCGGCGCAGGCGGCCTATGCGCACGGCGGCGCGTGGCATGAGGCACTCAAGCAATATCTCGACGAGAACTTCGCGTTTGTCAAGGCGTTTCTGACTCGGGAGCTGCCGGAGGCGGTCATGTACATTCCAGAGGCAACCTATCTGGCGTGGGTCGATCTGTCGCGCTGTCTGCCGGATGTGGCAGACCTGCCGGATTTCTTCGCCAATAAAGCGGGCGTGCTGCTCGAGGGTGGGGATTCCCTCTTCGTCGGCAACGCGCAAGGGTATGTGCGCCTGAATCTTGCGATGCCGCGCGCGATCATTCAGACCGGTCTGGAGCGGATGCGCGATGCGATCCGCAAAGAGCAGGCAGAACATTAAAATTAAATGTAATAGCAAAAGTCCGATATGGCGGCGGCCATATCGGACTTCTTCATGTTTTATTCCCACGTCTTCCATACATCCGGGCAGTAGCCGACGGTGGCCTGTCTGCCGTTTCGGACAATGGGCGTGCGCAGCAGGGATGGGTCATCGAGCAGCCGCTCGATCTTGTCCTGCTCATAGGCCAGATGCTGCACAAGCGCATAGTCCGCCGCCTTGGGACTGAGCAGCGCCTCGAGCCCCACGGCGTTTTTCACGCTCGTCAGCTCACCGCGGCTCATGCCGTAGCGCAGCAGGTCGATAGCCTGATACGGGATGCGACGCTCCTTAAAGTAGCGCTCGGCCTTTTTCGTGTCGAAGCATTTGGACTTGCCCCAAATCTGGATCTTCATGCTGTCCCTCCGCTCAGACTTCGATGATCACGGGCAGCACCATGGGGCTGCGGCGTGTGGTCTTATACAGGTAGCCGCTGATGTTCGACTTCACGCGGCCTTTGATAGCCGCCCAGTCGCGCTGTTTCTGGCGCTCGCAGCTGGCAAGGCTTTCGTTGACAACACGCTTGAGCTCACCCATGAGCGCTTCTGCCTCCTTGACATACACAAAGCCGCGTGTGATGATCTCAGGGTCGGTGACAGGCTTACCATTTTCGGCTGAGAGTGTGATGATCGCCATGACGATGCCATCCTCAGCGAGGTGGCGGCGGTCGCGCAGAACGGCGCTGCCGACATCACCGACGCCGGTGCCATCGATATAGACGTCACCCGCAGGGACGCTGCTCGTTGCGCGCATACTGCGCTTGGTGATCTCAATGACTTCACCGTTTTTGGCCACGAGCACATTTTTCGGCTCAACGCCCATGAGCTTGCCGATCTCGGCATGCTTGCAGAGCATACGGTATTCGCCGTGCACCGGAATGAAGTAATGCGGTTTTGTCAGCGCAAGCATCATCTTCAGTTCTTCCTGACAGGCGTGGCCTGAAACGTGCAGCGGCGTGTTGCGGTCATAAATGACCTCTGCCCCCTTCTGAAACAGCTCGTCTATGACGCGGCTGATCGTGATCTCATTGCCTGGGATGGCCGAGGCGGAGATAATAACGCGGTCGCCCGCGTCGATCGTGACCTGCTTGTGCTCGGAAAATGCCATGCGGTGCAGTGCAGACATCGGCTCGCCCTGGCTGCCGGTACAGACGATAACCGTCTTACTGCGCGGCAGGCTGCCGATCTGTGACATGTCCATCATGACGCCGTCGGGAATGTCCACATAGCCCAGCTCCGTTGCAACGCGCATGATGTTTTCCATGCTGCGTCCGGTGATGCCGACCTTGCGCTTATACTTTGCCGCAACGTTGATGATTTGCTGCAGGCGGTGGACGTTGGATGCAAAGGTCGTGACAATGATGCGCTTACTGCAGTCTTTGAACAGCTCGTCGAAGCAGTCAATCACGCGCGCTTCCGAGGCGCAGTAGCCGGGGCGTTCCACATTCGTGGAGTCCGACAGCAGCGCGAGCACGCCCTCGTTGCCGAGCTGACCAAGACGCGGCAGGTCGATCATGCCGCCCTGAATGGGCGTGAGGTCGATCTTAAAGTCACCCGTGTGGATGACAGTGCCGATCGGCGTTTTGATCGCCAGCGCAACGGAATCGGCGATGCTGTGGTTCGTGTGGATGAACTCGATCTCAAAGCAGCCGAGCTTAAACTTATCACCAGGCTTTTTCGTGAAGATCTGCGTATGGTATAGCAGGTCGTGCTCTTCCAGCCTGAGCTCAATGATCGCAGCCGTCAGCGGGGTCGCATAGATCGGCATATCGAGCTGCTTGAGCACATACGGGATCGCACCGATGTGGTCCTCATGACCGTGGGTGATGACCATGCCGCGGATACGGTTTTTATTTGCTTTCAGGTAGCTGATATCCGGGATGACCAGATCCACACCGTAGAGGTCCTGATCCGGAAAGCCCATGCCGCAGTCGACAAGGAACATATCCTTGCCGTACTCATAGATGGTGAGGTTCTTACCGATCTCACCAAGCCCGCCAAGCGGGATGATTTTCAATTTGGATGCCATGTGAAACTCCTTTTCGTTCGCTTTTGGGCAGACTACTCCCCCAAAAGCAGGTTGATGCTTCGAAAAATATGTACGAAATGCGTCGTCGCGGCGGCGGATAACCAGAGTATATCCGGAAACCCGGGCCGTCAAACCTGTTACATTTCCATTCGGCCGGCCAGCGCCCGCAGGAGCGTGGCGTCGTCCGCATATTCCAGATTAGACCCGACCGGAATGCCATAAGCCAGGCGTGTGATCTTCACATCAAACGGCTTGAGCAGGCGCGCGATGTACATCGCGGTCGCCTCGCCTTCCGTGTCGGGGTTGGTGGCCATGATGACCTCCGTGATCCCGCCATCCGCTACACGCTTGATGAGCTCCTGGATCCGGATATCGTCCGGGCCGATATGATTCATTGGCGACAAAACACCGTGGAGAACATGATATACACCGTTATATTCGCGGCTGCGCTCGAACGAGAGCACATCGCGCGGCTGTGCCACGACGCAGATCGTACTCTGGTCGCGCTTTGGGGACGCACAGATGCTGCACGTCTCCTGATCCGTGAGGTTCTGACAGATGGTGCAGCAGTGTATGTTCTTTTTCGCATCCACAATGGCGTCTGCAAACTTCAGAGCCTCCTCCTCCGGGAGGGACAGGATGTGAAACGCCAGCCGCTGCGCGCTCTTGCGTCCGACCCCGGGCAGTGCAGCGAACCGGTCAATGAGATTTTCAAGTGCGTTCGGGAAAAATGACATGACAATACCGTCCTGAATCAAGCGTTGCGAATGGCGGCGATGGCGGCCGCGCGGTCACTCTGGCGGAACACGGCGCTGCCGGCCACGAGAACATTTGCGCCTGCCCGCTTCACAAGCGGAGCCGTCTCCGGGTCGATACCGCCGTCCACTTCCAGCTCGCAGTCGGGATTGACTTGCAGGATGCGCTCGTGCAGCGCTGCAATTTTCGGCAGTTGATCGGCCATAAAGCGCTGCCCGCCGAAGCCGGGCTCGACCGTCATGACCAAAGCCAGATCCAGCAGCGGCAGATACGGAATGAGCACGCTTTCCGGTGTTTTCGGCTTGATGGCGAGACCGACCTTCTTGCCGTGCGCCTTCACGTCCTTAATCGCGGCAAACACATCCTGCGGTTCGTCCGCCTCGACGTGAAACACGACCAGATCTGCCCCTGCATCACAAAACGCTCCCACGTAGCGGTGCGGCCGGTCGATCATGAGATGCACATCCAGAAACATCTGCGTATACCTGCGCACAGATTTCACAACCGGAATGCCGATCGAGATATTGGGCACGAAAATACCGTCCATCACGTCTATATGGATGTAGTCTGCGCCGCCGGTCTCGATCTGCGCGATGTCATCGCCGAGTGTGCAAAAGTCAGCCGAGAGGATGGATGGTGCAAGTTTGGTCATGGATGTCACTCCGATCTGAAAGGATCCGGCTGAGCCGGATGCAGTGCTACGCGCTATAACTAATTGATTATACACCAAATATGGCCATTCTGCAAGTGGCGGAAAGAAAAAATCGGCTTGACGAAAACTGTCGCCTGCGCTATGATGAGCTTTGGATACTTTCCAATACGAGAACAGGAGCGAGGCAAATGTCTATTGAAGCAGGAAGAGCATATTTCCGGCAGTTTGGCATGGAAGACCGTGTGCAGGAGTTTACAGTCTCGAGCGCGACCGTCGATCTGGCGGCAAAGGCACTCGGTGTTGAGGGCGCGCGGATCGCAAAGACGCTGTCGTTCAAGACGGCGGACGGCTGCATGCTGATTCTTGCCGCCGGAGATGCGCGTATTGATAACCATAAATTCAAGGAAAAGTTCCACATGAAGGCCAAGATGCTCTCGGCAGATGAGGTCGTAGAGCTGGTTGGTCACCCTGTCGGCGGTGTGTGCCCGTTCGGCTGCAAGGAGGGCATTCCGGTATATCTGGATGTATCGCTGCAGCGGTTTGAGACGGTGTTCCCCGCTGTCGGCAACCCGTCGAGCGCGATCGAGCTGAATCTGGAAGAGCTCTACAAATACTCCAACGCCCTTGAGTGGATCGACGTCTGCAAGCTCCCGGCCCCGGCTGAGGCGTGATTGGAACATTAAAAAACCTGACGAACAACGGTTCGTCAGGTTTTTTTATTCAGGATTGGGCCTTTGCTGATGCTCACGGCAGCAGCTTGGTCATGCTCTTGAGGCTGATGGCCAGCGTTGAGACATTGTGCAGCAGCGCCGAGGTCGCGGGCGGCAGAACACCGGCCACGCCCAGGCAGATCAGCAGGAAGTTAAAGCTGATAATCTTGCGGTAGTTGCTGTGGATACGCTCCATGAGCGCGTCGCTCAGGCGTTTGAGCGTCAGCAGCGCGTACAGATCATCGGCACTGACCGTGATATCGGCGACTTCGCGTGCTATAGCGGCGCCATCGCTGATGGCAACACCGGCATCCGCCTCGGAAAGCGCCGGGGAATCGTTCACGCCGTCGCCAAGCATGATGACCTTGCGTCCGGCTGCATGTTCTGCCCGAACGAAGGCAGCCTTGTCCTCCGGAAGAACTTCGGCATAATAGGCATCCACACCGACCGCCTCTGCGACTGCACGGGCAGTCTTCTCATTGTCTCCGGTCATCATGACCAGCCTGGACACGCCGAGCGCACGCAAGCTGCGGATAACGTCGGCCGCTTCCTGCCGCAGCGGATCCTCAATGCAGATGACAGCTGCCAGCACACCGGAGACAGCCAGGTACAGGTGCGAATACGTATCCGGCAGGGCGTCGAATTTGGCCTGCTCCCCTGCCGGGATGACGCAGTGCTCATCCTCAAAGACAAAGTGATGGCTGCCGATGACGACCTTCTGCCCGTCGACACTGCTGGAAATGCCATGTGCGACCAGATACTCCACGCGCGAATGGCGCTCCTCGTGGCGCAGGCCGCGGCGCGCCGCCTCGGCGACGACCGCTTTGGCCATGGAATGCGGATAATGCTCCTCCAGGCAGGCTGCCAGACGCAGCATGTCCGCTTCCTCGTTGCCGCCGAAGGTCACGACCTGCGCAACCTTTGGCTCGGCACGCGTCAGCGTACCGGTCTTGTCAAAGACGATCGTGTCGGCTTCAGACACAGCCTCAAGGAATCGGCCACCCTTAACGGACAGATGATGATCGCTCGCCTCTTTCATCGCAGAGAGCACGGCGATCGGCATGGATAGCTTGAGCGCACACGAAAAATCGACCATCAAAACAGCCAGCGCTTTGGTCATATTACCCGTCAGAAGCCAAACCAACGCTGTTGCGCCCAGACTATATGGAACGAGCCGGTCCGCAAGATGCGACGCGTGATCCTCCGTTGCGGACTTGAGTTTTTCCGATTCCTCGATCATACGGATGATGCGGTCGTAGCGGCCGCTGCCGGCGCTCTTTTCCACACAGACAGTGCAGTCGCCCTCTTCGACGACGGTGCCTGCATAAACATAGCTGCCTTCCGCCCTGCGGACAGCCAGCGGCTCGCCCGTAATGGACGCCTGGTTGACCATCGCCTCGCCGGAGACGACTTTTCCGTCAAGCGGGATCACACCGCCGGTGCGGACTACGATTCGGTCGCCGACCTGAACGTCTGCCACCGGTACAAGCACCGAGCCTGCGTCCGTCTCTTTCCAGACTTTGTCCACATTCAGGGACATGGTCTGCGCGAGATCAGCAACAGACTTTTTGTGCGTCCACTCGTCAAGAATATCACCGATGCCCAGCAGGAACATGATCGAGCTTGCCGTCTCGAAGTCCTTGCGCAGCATAGAGACCGAAATCGCCGCCGCATCCAGCACCGGCACCTGAATCTTCTTGTGCAACAGACAGTTAAGCCCGGCCTTGATATACGGCACGGAGCGCACGACCGTGATCAGCGTGCGCACAGCGCTCGGGATGAACAGCTGCTTCATACCGCGCCAGCACAGCGATGCAATCAGCTTGTCCTCAAATTCGCGGCTCATGGCGCGGCTGCTATGCTCCGGAGCGAGCGCTTGTTCGTTGGCATAGGCAAACGATGCAAGTGCCTGAATGATGGCTGTGCGCGGCGCGTCATAGCAGATCACGGCGTCACCTGTGCGGTCATAGACAGTTGCTTTGGTTATACCTTGGATTTGCCTTAAATATGCCTCGAGAATATCCGCCTGCCGCAGTGACATAGCGCCCTGCATCGTACGCACGCGCATGCGGCCTCGGGTTTCATGCAGGATCGTGCATTTCATGCTTACTCAGCCTTCTCCGCCGTATCCTCAATGACCTCGGCCTGTTCAGCCGCGCGCTTTTCGTTGAATGCCTTTGCACCGGCCAAAACATCACCTGCGAGCTCCTTGACGTTCGTTACAACCGCCATGACATCATCCTTTTCACGCAGGGCCGCAGCCGTCGTATAAACGTATACCTTCTGGGCATCTTTACTTGCGAGAATCTTTGCACCGACTGTTGCAAACAGCGCGCCGCCAACAAATGCTCCCAATTTTTCCATGCTCATAACGATTTACCTCCATGTTATTAGATCCGCAGAATTGCGGTCTGGTTAGCTTGCTCGAATTTCTGTTAGATGCAGCTAACTTTCAATTTCAAGTTATACCACTCTAACCGGATTTTTTCAAGTGTTCGGATAAAAATTTACACATTTCGGCAACATTAACAAAAGTGCCCCGCCAGAAACGGCGGGGCACGATCAATCTGTCGGATATTTGGTTACTTCAGCAGCATCTTACGGAAATTCTTCTTGCCGCGTTTGAGCACAACGCCGTCCCTCAGCTCTGCCTCGGTAAAGGTCTTGGCAATATCGGTGACCTTGCTGTCGTTAGCAGTCACGCCGCACTGCTGCACATTGCGGCGCGCATCGGACTTAGATGCACACAGACCGCTCTTGACGAGCAGGCTGAGGATGTCATTGCCGTCTTCTTTCGTGATCTCCACCGTCGGCACGCCCTCGCCGGAGCCGCCGAACACAGCCTTGGCAGCTGCCTGCGCCTGATCGGCCTCCGCCTCGCCGTGCACCATCTTTGTGAGCTCGTAGGCAAGGATCTCTTTGGCTTTGTTGAGCTGCTCACCCTGCCAGCTGTCCATCTTGTCGATCTCCTCGAGCGGCAGGAATGTCAGCATACGGATGCACTTGAGCACATCGGCATCGTCAACGTTGCGCCAGTACTGGTAGAACTCAAAGGGGCTGGTCTTATTCGGGTCGAGCCAGACGGCGCCCTTGGCGGTCTTGCCCATCTTTTTGCCCTCGGAATTGAGCAGGAGCGTGATCGTCATAGCGTGTGCATCCTTGCCGAGCTTACGGCGGATGAGCTCCGTACCGCCGAGCATGTTCGACCACTGGTCGTTGCCACCGAACTGCATGTTGCAGCCGTAGTGCTGGAACATGTAGTAGAAATCGTAGCTCTGCATGATCATGTAGTTGAACTCCAGGAAACTCAGGCCCTTTTCCATGCGCTGCTTGTAGCACTCAGCACGCAGCATGTTGTTCACAGAGAAGCATGCTCCGACCTCGCGCAGGAGCTCAATGTAGTTGAGCGGCTTGAGCCACTCGGAATTGTAGAGCATGAGCGCCTTGCCGTCCGAGAAGTCAATGAAGCGCTCCATCTGACGCTTGAAGCACTCGGCATTGTGCTTGATGGTCTCCTCAGTAAGCATCTGGCGCATATCGGTGCGGCCGGAGGGGTCGCCGATGAGCGTCGTACCGTCGCCGATGAGGGCGATGGGCTTATTCCCGGCCATCTGCAGACGCTTCATCAGGCACAGTGCCATGAAGTGACCGACATGCAGCGAGTCCGCCGTGCAGTCAAAGCCAATGTAGAACGTGGCTTTGCCGTTGTTGATCATGTTTTTGATCTCTTCCTCATTGGTCACCTGCGCGATCAGGCCGCGGGCGATCAGTTCATCATACAGTGTCATCTTCTTATCTCCTCATACATGTCATTCTTTGACCTTGTTCTCAGCAAGGATTTCCTCAGCGCGCTGAGCACCCCATGCGATCATATGGGCACAGTGACCCTTGCCGCCGTTTTTCGCCACAAGCTCCTGACAGCGCAGGCAGCCAAACTCCTCGCGGAAGCTCTGCGTCATTTGCTTGGTCATAGCCGTAGCAGTAACCTGATCGGCGGCGAGTCCGAACGCCATCACTGCTCCGGAGATGCTGCCGCAGATCTCACCGCAGCGCACACCGCCGCCAAAACCGGTCGCAACACGCCGGGAGGTATCTTCATCCAGTCCCGTTTCGTTTTGCAGCGCCATCAGCACGCTCTGCGCACAGTTGCAGCCGTTCGTGTGATATGCAACGGCAGTTTCTTGGATGTTCATGATTGTTTATCACCTTTCTCAATGGATTGCTTATAGGCAGCGGCAGAAGCAAGCTGCTCAGCCGCACTGGCAAGCGTCAGCAACGTGATATGCTCGCCGCCGTAGAGCCGCGCGATCTCTCGCTGACGGCCGTCACTGTCGAGCAGCTGCACCGTCGTGCGGGTACGTCCGTCCTGCTCGCGTTTTTCGATCAGGTAATGCTGATCGGCCATAGCCGCGATCTGCGGCAGATGCGTGATACAGATGACCTGCTTGGCCATAGAGAGCTTACCGAGCTTTTCACCGACACGCTGAGCGGCCACGCCGGAAACACCGGCATCCACCTCGTCAAAGACCATGGAGGGCACGTCATCGCGTTCAGCGAACACATTTTTGAGCGCCAGCATGATGCGCGAGAGCTCACCGCCGGAAGCAATCTTACTGATGCGCCCAAGCGCCTCTCCGGCATTTGCCGAGATCAAAAAACGCACATTGTCCGCGCCTGTACTCTGAAATCCGGGCGCGCCGCCGAGCGGTGTGATCTCCACGTGAAAGCGCACGGACGGCATGGACAGCTCGCGCAGCTCGCACTCAACCTGCCGCTCGAGCGCGGCGGCGGCCTCCATGCGCTTATGCGTCAGCTCCGTTGCCGCGGCAAGCGTCTGCTGTGCCTGCTTTGCGATCAATGTCTCCAGCTTTTGCAGCCGATCGCCGGCATATTCGATCTGATCAAGACGTTTGCGGACAGAATCGAGCAGATCGATCAGCCCTGCCTCGTCAGTGTTATATTTTCGCTCCAATCGCCGCAGCAGGGACAGCCGCGACTCGATGCGGTCAAATTCCTCATCGGAAAAATCCAGCCCGTCACGAAAATCGCGCAAAGTTTCCGCTGCATCCTGCAGCGTGAACACCGCTCCCTTGACCGCCTCCGGCAGCGCCGCGAGTTCGCCCGCGTAGTTTGCCGCCCGCTCGACCTCCGACAGCGCCTCGCCCGCCAGCGCGGATGCGGAATCGTCTCGGCCGGCCAGCAGATCATAAGCCAGATCGACAGCCTCAGAGAGCTTTTCGAAGTTGCGCAGCAGGTCGCTGCGCTCGGCGAGCTCCGCCTCTTCCCCAGCCTTGAGCTGGGCATGCTCCAATTCCTCCAGCTGACGGCTCAGACTGTCGGTCAGCAGTTCTTTTTCGTTTTCGTAGGCTGAGAGCGTGTCGCGTTCCTTGCAGAGTGCCTGATACGCCTGATACTGCGCCTGATAGCGCGCGAGTTCCGGCTCTAAGCGCCCGAATTTGTCCAGACTTCGCAGGTGCTCCCGCTCGTCAAGCAGATGCCGCCCGTCGTTTTGGCCGTGGATGTCCAGCAGCAGCGCGCCCAGGTCGCGCAGCTGCGCCGTCGTGACCGGAACGCCGCAGACACGGCAGGATGTTTTGCCCTCCGCAGTGATCTGGCGGCGGATGATGAGTTCATCGTCGCACTCGATCTCGTTTTCGTCACACCACGCCCTGCACGGCTCAGGGTCAAAGGTCGCGCAAACAACCGCTTTTTCCGCGCCCATTCGCACGAGTTCACGCGAGGCGCGCGAGCCAAGGATCGCGTGCATGGCGTCCACGAGGATGGATTTGCCCGCGCCGGTCTCGCCGGTCAGAATGTTCAGGCCGGGCCCGAGCTCAAGATCGGCACGTTCAATGACCGCGACATTTTCAATATGCAATTCTCGCAGCAAAGCGCTTCACCTCCCGCGGCACGTCAAAGCAGCTTTTCGATCTCTTGGAAAAGTTCATCGGCGGATGTGTTGTCCTTCATGAGCAAAAATGCCGTGTCATCGCCCGCGAGCGTGCCGACAAGGGTCTCTATGTGCATGCTGTCGAGCGCGGCGCACGCGGCGGAGGCCAGTCCGGGAAGGGTCTTGATGACGATGATGTTCTGTGCCTCGGCATAGGACGTTACACATTCACGGAAAATCTTTTTCAGGCGCTCATCATAGCCGGGAAATTCATCCGCAGCCGGCGCGGAATAGCGATATTTCCCGCTCGGCGAGAGCGTTTTGGTCAGGTGCAGCTCCTTGATGTCGCGCGACAGCGTCGCCTGAGTACTCGAAACGCCGTGCTGCGCCAGTACGTCCATGAGCTGATTTTGCGTCTCGATCTCCTGCTCAGAGATGATCTGAAGAATAATGTTTTGTCTGGTGGATTTCACGTCGTCCCTCCTTACAGTCTGTCTGTCAGCTTTGCAAAAGCCGTCTCATAAAAGCTGCGGATACCGGTATCTGCCAGCAGCGTATAATTCTCCGAACGACGGATACGGATGTGGTCGCCGCGAATGAGCGCGATGCCGTCTCCGCCGTCTGCCACAAGAATGGCCGGCCGGTCATGTATTCGGTCCGGCACGATCGTGATCTGCCGGCCGGGTGCGAGCACAAAGGACTTTCCGGCCAGACTGTGCGCGCAGATAGGCGTCATGATGATGTTTTCGTTTTCCGGTTCGACGAGCGGTCCGCCCGCCGACATGGAGTAAGCCGTAGAGCCGGTCGGCGTGGCGACAATGATACCGTCACCGTGAAAGCGCGTGATCGGCACGCCGTCGCCGTATGCCGTGATGCCGATGCAGTCCACGTGCCCGCCGTGAATGACCACATCGTTGAGTACGGACTGCGCACAGATGACCCGATCGTTGCGCACGAGCTCCACATCAAGCATCATGCGGCGGCTGATCGTATACTGTCCGTCTGCGATCTCGAGCAGGATATCCAGCTCATCGTCCTCGAGCCCCGCCAAGAAGCCCTTGCCGCCGAAATTCACGCCGATGATCGGTATCGGATGGTCGCGCACCTGGGCTGCAACGTGCAGGATCGTTCCATCGCCGCCCATGACGATGATGAGGCCTGCGTCCCGTGCCGCCTCCGCGAGCGGCTGCGGCGAAATGTCGTCCGGCAAATACGCCTTCGGTGAAAACACCGGGGCAATGACTGCCCGATGGCCGTGCTCTGTGAGCATCCGGTAAACCGTCACCGCTTTTTGCAGGCCAATATCGCGGTAAGGATTGGCCGCTATGACAATATGATTCATACGCCGCTCTCTTTTCCGTGCGCCAGCGCACCGTGCGACTGTGCAACAACGGCAGCCGGGTCGAGCTGCGGCGCGTCATGGCTGCCCTTGCGCAGGTAGCCGAGGTACTCGATGTTGCCCTCGGGTCCCTTTATGGGCGAATAATCCAGTCCCATGACGGTATAGCCCGCACCGGGAACAAACGCCAGAAAACTCTCCAGCACCTCAAGATGTACCTTCGGGTCGCGGACAACGCCCTTTTTGCCGACCTCTTCGCGCCCGGCTTCAAACTGCGGCTTGATGAGGCACACGACCTCTGCGTCATCCTTGAGCAGCGGGCAGACCGCCGGCAAGATCAGTTTTACAGAGATAAAGGACAGATCCATGACCGCAAGATCCAGCGGTTCGGGGATCTGCTCGGCGGTGATATAGCGCACGTTCGTGCGCTCCATGGAGATGACGCGCGCATCGTTTCTCAAGCTCCATGCGAGCTGACCGTAACCGACATCGACGGCGTAGACCTTCGCGGCGCCGTTTTTCAGCAGCACATCCGTAAAACCGCCGGTAGAAGCGCCGCAGTCGATGCACGTCATGCCGGTCGGGTCAACGGGAAAGACCTTGAGCGCCTTTTCCAGCTTAAAACCGCCGCGGCTGACATAGGGCAGCGTGTTGCCGCGCACTTCGACATTCACATCCGGCGCGACCTGCGCACCGGGCTTGTCCGCGCGCTGGCCGTTAACATAGACAACACCGCTCATAATGATCGCCTTCGCGCGTTCGCGGCTCTCGCTCAGCCCCTGATCGAAGACGAGCTGGTCGAGTCGTACCTTCTTCATGCGCCGTTCCCCTTCTCTCTGTCATTTGCGCACAGTGCCTGTGCAGCGGCTGCGATGGCCTGCGCGTCCAGGCCATACGCCGTTTTGAGTACATCCGGTGCGCCGTGCGGGATGATGCCGCTGCCGAGATTCAGCAGCCGGGCCGCTTTCATCGGAAGCCCTGCCTGCTCCGCTGCGGACAGTACCTGTTCTCCGATGCAGTTGGCAGCGCACACATCCTCGACCGCCAGCAGCCGCCCTGTCTTTTGCAGCGATGCAAGCACCGGTGCAGCTTCCAGCGGCGCGACCTGCGCAAGCTTCACGACCTCTGCAGAGATTCCCTGCTGCGCAAGCAGCTGCGCCGCCTGCAGGACATCGTTGATGACGATGCCATAGGTCAGCAGTGTCAGGTCACTGCCCTCGCGCAAAACCGTGACCGGTTCGAGCGAGCACGCCTGATATGCGCCCTCTCCGCCGCGCGGATAACGCACGGCGACCGGTCCCTCCAGCTCCGTGACCGCCTTGCGCAGCATGGCGCGCAGCTCGGCAAAGCTCGCCGGGCAGAGAATGCGCATATATGGCACGGAGCTCAGATAACTGATATCAAAGCAGCCGTTGTGCGTATCTCCGTCGTTGCCGACGATACCGGCGCGGTCAACGCCAAGCACAAGGTGCAGCCGCTGCAGCGATGTGTCGTGGATGAGCATGTCATACGCACGCTGCAAAAAGCTCGAGTAGATCGCAGCGACCGGCCTGAGCCCCTGCTTTGCCATGCCACTGGCCATCGTGATGGCGTGCCCCTCGGCGATGCCGACGTCATACAGACGCTCGGGATGTGCCTTGGCAAACGTCTCCAGCCCCGTTCCGGTCAGCATGGCCGCCGTGATGGCAACGACGGTCGGATCTTCGTCCGCAAGCTGCGAAAGCGTCTGACCGAACACGTGCGAAAAGTCCGGCTTCGAGGCGGGCAGCGCGCCGGTCACAGGGTCAAACGAGCTGACGCCGTGGTATTTTTCCGGCGCTTGCTCGGTATACGAGATGCCCCTGCCCTTTTGCGTCACCACGTGCAGCAGCACCGGCTGACGCAGGTCGCGCGCCCAGCGCAGCATTTTTTCCAGCTGCGGCTCATCGTGCCCGTCGACAGGTCCGATGTAGTAAAAGCCCATGTCGTCAAACATATTGTTCGGCAGGACGAGGTCTTTCACATGCTCCTTGATGTGATGCAATATGCGATAAAGTCCGGGCGCTTTTCCGACAGTGCTGCGATAAAACCGCTTAAAATGCAGATACCCCGGCTTGACACGCTGCTTTGACAAAAGCGTTGCCATGCCGCCGACGTTCTTATTGATCGACATGCCGTTGTCGTTGAGCACAATGACCAGCGGCTCGCCGCTCTGCCCGGCGTCCGACAGCCCCTCATAGGCCAAGCCGCCGGTCAGCGCACCGTCTCCGATGAGGGCAATGACGTCATAGTCCGCCCCCATGAGCGTGCGCGCCCGCGCCATACCCAACGCAACGGAGATGGACGTGGAGGCATGGCCGGCCACAAACGCATCGTGCACGCTCTCATCCGGCTTCGGGAAGCCGGCGATGCCGCCGAACTGCCGCAGCGTCGAAAACGCTTCGCGCCGCCCGGTCAGGAGCTTGTGCACATAGCTCTGGTGTCCGACATCGAATACGAGTCGGTCTCGCTCGGTATTGTAAACACGGTCGATTGCGACCGTAAGCTCCACCGCGCCAAGGTTTGAAGCCAGATGCCCGCCGGTTTTCGAGAGACTTTGCACCAGGAAAGAACGAAGTTCCGCACACAGCTCCGGAATTTCTCCCGCCGGCAGCGCCTTCAGGTCAGCCGGTGAATGGATTCGCTCTAATATACTCAAAACAGAATACCTCACGTATCGTATAATAATACAATCTATACTATAACAAAAAGTGCCGGACTTTACAAGTGTAAGCCGACACTTTTCGTATTTTCACCGGATGCCGGTGTTTCGCTGGTTCAGTTTTTCCGGTCCGCAAGCGAGCGGGCAAGCTGCTGCAAAAACGCGCTGTCTGCAAATGCGCCGTCCACAGCAGCTGCCGCCTGCTCGGACAGCTCATGCACATACGCGCCGCAGCGCTCAAGACCGTAGAGCGCCATAAAGGTGTTTTTTCCCTCGCGCGCGTCCGAGCCGATAGGCTTGCCGAGCTCCGACTCGGTGCTGATGACATCGAGCATATCGTCGCGGATCTGGAAGGCCAGGCCGAGCGCCTTGGCATATTTCGCCGCCGCCTCGCGCTGCTGCTCGTTTCCGCCGCCGCAGGTCACGCCCATGAGACAGGCAGCATAGATCATCGCCGACGTTTTGCGGTCATTGATGTCCATCAGCTCCTCCTTCGTGAGCGCCTTACCCTCGCCCTCCATGTCGAGCTGCTGTCCGCCGCAGATACCGTTTTCACCCGCAGCCTCGGCAAGAAGCCGTGCACACTCGGCGCGCATTTCCGCCGGCAGCTCCGTCGAGAGGATCGTGCGGAACGCCTCCGCCTGCAGCGCGTCGCCCGCAAGCGTCGCCGTGCACTCGCCGAACACTACGTGGTTGGTCGGCTTGCCGCGGCGCAGATCGTCATTGTCCATGCACGGCAGGTCGTCATGGATCAGCGAATAAGTATGCACCATCTCGACCGCGCACGCGACCGGAAGCGCCGCGCGCACGTCTCCGCCGCAGGCAGCGCAAAACGCGAGCACAAGCACCGGGCGCAGCCGCTTGCCGCCGGCGGCAAGGCTGTAGTGCATCGCCTCAAGCAGACGGTGATAGGACACGCCCGTGTCCGTAAAGTACGTATTGAGCGCCGCATCCGCAAGCGCCTTGTATTCGTGATACTGCGTCTGATAATCCATGCGTTATTCCTCTGTTTCAAACGGAAGCTCGACGGGCGCACCGTCACTCCCTTTTTTCAGCTGCACGACCTTCTGCTCAGCGGTGTCGAGCAGCGCATTGCAGGTTTTGAGCAGGTGCGAGCCCTCCTCGAACAGCGCCAGCGACGCATCGAGCGGCACATCGCCCTTTTCCAGCTGCTTGACGATCTCATCCAGCCGCTGCATGGACGCTTCAAAGGTCAGTTTCTGTTTTGCCATGTGCTTCCTCCCTGTTGTTCACGGTGCAGTGCAGCGCACCATCCTGAAGCTGTACGCGGATCGCATCTCCGGGCTGAACCTGCGCCGCCGAGCGGAGCACCGCCCCGGCGGCGTCTGACGCCACGGCATAACCGCGGCCGAGCACCTTGAGCGGACTCATCGCATCAAGCGCCGCCGCACATCGTGCAAAGATCTGCCTGCGTGAGGCAAGATAGCGTTCCCCCGCCGCGATCAAGCGGCTGCGGGTGTAGTCAAGCTCCACCCGCCGGAGATCAAAATACGCCGCCGGAGACTGCAAAACGCGCCGGCCGGCCAAATTCTCCAGCGCGGTGCGGCGCTGCGTCATCTGCTTGCGCATCGCCTGCGTCATGCGGACGTCATAGCTGCGCAGCGTCTCGCGCAGATCCTCCGCATTCGGCACGGCAAGCTCCGCCGCATTGGACGGCGTCGCCGCGCGCAGGTCAGCCACAAAGTCCGAGATCGTCACATCCGGCTCATGACCGACGGCGGAGATGACCGGAATGTCCGAGTCATAGATCGCGCGCGCAACACGCTCATCGTTAAACGCCCACAGGTCCTCGATCGAGCCGCCGCCGCGTCCGGTGATAATGAGATCGCCCACCTGATAGTGGTTGGCATAACGAATCGCCCCGGCGATCTCCGCCGGAGCTTCCACACCCTGAACGCGCACAGGCAGCAGCACGACCTCGCTGGCCGGCCAGCGCTTGCCGAGCACGCGGATGATATCGCGCACCGCCGCGCCGGCGGACGACGTGATCACGGCGATCCGCTGCGGAAACTGCGGCAGCGGTTTTTTGTGTGCGCGGTCAAACAGTCCCTCTTTTTGCAGCTGTTCTTTGAGCTGCTCGTAAGCAGCATACAAATCGCCGACACCGCCGGGGATCAACCGCGTGCAATAGAGCTGATACGCGCCGTCGCGCGGATAGACCGCAATGCGGCCGACCGCTGCCACGCTCATGCCGCTCGCCGGACGAAAGCGCAGCGACTGTGCGCTGCTGCGAAACATCACGCAGCGCAGGCTGCTCTCGGCATCCTTGAGCGTGAAGTAGTGGTGTCCGGACGGATAGACCTTATAGTTTGACAGTTCGCCCGTCACGCAGACGTTTCCGAGCAGCATATCAGCGTCCAGAAGCTGCTTGATATGGGCATTGAGCTCTGTGACGGTAAAGGATGTACGTTCCATTTCAGCCTTCTGTGCAGCCTTCTTCCGACGGAGCGAGCACCTCGCCCGGCGTCTCGGAGGGCGCTGCTTCCGCCTCTGCGGTGGGCTCTGCTTCCTGCGCAAGCTCACCGCGCACAAAGCTACCGAGCACGCCGTTGATGAATGCGACCGTCTCCGGCTCTTCATAGCCCTTGGCAAGCTGCACCGCCTCGTTGATCGCAGCGGCATTCGGCACGTCGTCCATATAGAGGATCTCGCACATGGCGCAGCGCATGATTGCCGCAGCGGTGCGCGAAATGCGCTCAAGCCGCCAGCCGCGGGCATATTTCTCGATCATGTGGTTGAGCTCGTACATATGGTCATAGACCAGGCCGGTCAGCCGGCGGATGTAGTCAAGCTGCGTATCGTCCGGATACTCCCGGAACAGCGGATCTTCCTCCGCCAGTGTCGCAAAATACTCCCGGCTGAAAAATGCGTCCGCCGTCTCGCGGGCGTCCTCCCCGGCGAGCTGCGCGGCAAAGCTGAGCTGGATCGCGATCTCACGCGCAACCGTTCTTGTCATAGTGATTTCTCCTGCTTTTCCTTATTTGTCAAACGCCACGCCGGACACGTGCACGTTGACGATGGGCTTGCCGATACCGGTCATGGACTCCACCGCGCTCGTGACGGACTCCTGCACCGCTCTGGCAACGGCCACAACGCTGCAGCCATAGCGCACCGTGATGATCGTGTCGACCGTCATCGTGCCGTCGACGATCTGAACCTTGATGCCCTTGGCAGCGGACTTGATGCCGAGCAGCTCGGCCAGCTCCGTACCGGCAGAGGTCGCGATTCCGGCGACGCCGTCCACTTCCGTGATCGCTGCGCGCACCATCGCGGCAACGACGTCCTCAGAGATATTGATGCTGCCCTTTTCATCCTGGCAAGTAATATAATTTTCCGGCATAGAAAAATACCTCCTGATAAAATTGTACATTATAGTGTACCACGTACAGCGGCAAAAAGAAAGCAAAATGTTTTCAGCAGCGCAAAAAGATGCACCCCGGTGCATTCCGGGGCGCATCTGCGAAAAATGCCGTTATGTTACTTCTTCACGTTCTGGCAGAAGTTCATCAGGATCGTTGCGACCTGCTGGCGGGCGGCGCTGCCCTGCGGGTCGAGGACGTGCGCTCCATCTTGAGGACATGGAACATGTACTGCGTGAGGATGACTGCGATCTGCTCGCGCGTGACGGGCCCCTCCGGGTCGAACGTGGTCGGCGATGTGCCCGCGACCACATTGTTCTGGTACGCCCAGAGGATGGCGGGCTTATACCAGTTCGCGGTCAGGTCGGTAAACGGCGTCGTGCCGCTCACCGCCGGTGTGCCCTCGAGGTTATAGAGGATCTGCACGATCTGCGCGCGCGTCGTCGTGCCGGTCGGGGCAAACGTACCGTTGCCCATGCCGCCCATAATGCCGTGCGTCACGCAGTACTGGATGCCGGGGTACGCCCAGTTTTTCGTCACGTCGGTGAACATCTGTGTCACGTCAACGCTGACGGCCGGGATAGACTCCGTCTTCGTCTCATGGCAGCGCGTGCAGGTATAGGTCCTGACGCCGGTCTCCGTCGCGGTCGGCTGCTTGGTCACCGTGCCGCTGTCCCATGCGTGGCCGAGCGCGTCGGTGTAAGTATCCACATAGCTGTCGCCGCAGGAACAGGTGTGCGTCGTGTAACCCTTTTCCGTGCACGTCGGCGGAGTCACAACAGCAGTGTAGCTGTGCTCATGCGCCTCGACGCATTTGAAAGATGCATAGGAGCTTGAACTATAGTTGGCATACTTTGTGTTGCGTGACTCTACTGTCACATCGCAATGCAGTTCGCGTCTTTTTATTGTCACTGAAACACTTGTGTCGGTCGTATAAATAACTTTTTTGGATCCGCCGCCCTCTACAGTCACACAGTATTCCCGCTGATCATATTTGCCCTGAAGCGGGCTCGCCGTCCAGCTGATTTTAACTTCCTCGCCCACAGTGGCCACGTCCGGAACCGTGATCTCCACTTTGGGAGGCTTGGCCGGCTGCTGATAGTTCTCCACGGTGTAGATGTTAAACAACTGCGCATTGCCGTTGCTGTCATTAGGTCCCCAGTTTCCATACAGCTGGAGCTGCGTGCCGGGAGTCGAACTGCCGTCCTTACAGTCTATCACAAGCCAATTGCCGGACGCGACCGAGTCCTTCGCCACCAGCTTGCAGAGACCATTGTAGTTAGCAATGTACCAATAGCAGCTCGAGGCCAGCTTGTAGCTTGTCGTAACTTTTGCCCCTGACGCGCAATTGCCCTCATAGCAGAGGTAGAAATTTTTGTATTCATTCTGGATATAGTAGCTGCCGTCGCCCTGACGGATAAACTTCCAGATCTGATCTGGGTCGCCGGTGTTGGCCTTGCCGATCGTCACGTTGCTTCTGTTCGAGGAGTCATAGTTCGTGCCGATGTGCTTCCAGCCGTCCGCGCGGATGATATAACGGTAGATGTTTGTGCCGATGTCGACAAAATCCGGCTTAAATACCGCGCTGCCAAAGTCCGGGCGGATGACGCCCCAATAGGGGTTCGTAAAGCCGTTATATCTGATGTTTGTAACGTGGACGACTTTGCGCTGACTGGCAAAGTTCTGGTGCCAGGTGCTGTAATCCGATTCATAGATCGCGACATGGCCATACGGATTTTCACCGTTGCCGCTGTAGACCAGAATGTCGCCCTTCTGCGGCTGTGCGTTTTGTAGTCTTTGCCAGCCGGCAGGGAGCTGATTCCACGAATAATCCGCGCCGTTGCCGCCCGGAGACGTCTGGCCGAGGTACGAGTAGTAAGCTTTGATCAGCGCCACGCACTCGCCGCTGCCAACGGGTTGTCCTTCTAAGCTCTTGACCCAGTTGATCGCATCGTCCGCTGTTTTGCCGTTGGTCGAGGCAAAGGCCGCCGTCGGCAGCAGGCAGGCGACCATGATCACAGCGAGGATGAGACAAAGAACACGTCTTTTCATATGTCATCTTCTTTCTAAAAAGCTCTGTAAACGCGCATTTTTGTCCGGTCGCGCACAAAAAGCGCGCCGGAAAACGCCGCGTTTACTTTGGATTCAGTATACACATTTCGCTGTTTTTGGTCAACAGAAATATCAAAAAAATTTAACTAACCATGATCAGGCAATCAAACCAACGCGTGGGATTTTTGAGCCGTGTTCTGGCGCGAAAAATATGCCCCGTTCAAACGAACGGGGCGATTGGCATATTACTGTGCGTCGGCTTTGACCTCAATGACCTTGATCTGCGGCGCGGTGTAGTCCGTCTCGCTGACGATGACATCCGTGATCGTTGCGACCTGCGCCGTGCTCAGGCCGTCCGCCGGCGCAGGGACGGCGACCGTGATGCCCTCCTCCGTGATATAGACCACGCACTCGGAAAAGTCCTTGGCGAGCAGGAGATTTTCGATCTGCGTCTCCGTCATGGAGTCGCTCGCCATGGCGGAGATGGCGCGCATGGCGCTGTCGATCGTCTCCTGCGAGGCATCTTCGGCGGCCGATGCCGACTTGAGCAGCGACAGCGCTTCGTCGCGCGACTGCTGGCGCGTCAGGCGCGCCTTGGCGAAATAATCATCGGTCGACGCCGAGGCCGCGGCGGCCTCCCCGTCCGCATTGGCCGCCGCCATGGCAGCGTCCTCGGCAGCGGCCATTTCGGCGTCTGCGCTGCCCCACTGCGCATTGTACGACCAGTTGAAATAGACCGCGGCGCACACAAACAGCAGCACCACGATGATCGCAACGTTCCGCTTGGTTTTTTTCATAGCTGCCCTCCCATTATTTCAGATCACGCGTCCGGCTGCTTTTTGAGCACGCTGATACGGTCGGTGCTCAGGCCGGTAAACTGTGCCACTGCCTGCGTCACGGCAAGCTGCACCTGCGGCGCGTCCGCCCCGTCGCAGACAACGACCGCGCCGAGATACTGCGGGCTGACCGTGCGCAGCTCGACCGCCGCCTGTGCTCCGCCTCCGGCAGAAATGATGGCCGGCTGACCGGAATCATCCGTCGCCAGCTCCCGCTCCGCCGAGCAGCGGTACGACAGCAGCACCTGCACCTGACCCGCGCCGCTGATCTGCCGCAGCAGCTGCGCAAGGCGCTGCTCCTCGGTCTGGATGGTCTGCGTCTGCGTGTCAATCGGCTGCGCCGCTGCCGGTTCTGCCTTCGTCCGGCTACCGCCCGGCAGCAGGAGCAGGATCAGCCCCGCCAGCAGGATGATGAGCACATATTTGTACTTGCCTGCAAATGCGCTGAGTTTTCGTATGTTCATGCTGCACTGCTCCATTCCTGCCGCGCGCGCGGGATACCGAGATCGGCCTCGATGGTCTGCGCCAGACGGCTGTTTTCCGCCGCGCCCGCTGTGACCAGCCGGACGGCATACGGATACCAGTAGCCATCGGTGCTCCACTGCAGCGTGACCTGCGCATCTGCGAGGGAAACGCCGCACTGCGCGGCTTTGTCCAATATATATGCGCGCAGCTCCGATTCTATGACCGTGCGCTGCAGACGCTCACTGCTGTCGGACACCGCGCCGTCTGTTGAAACCGAGACGCGGCAGTCCTGCAGCGCGGCGGCATAGCTGCCATAATCAAACGTCACGAGCGGCGAAAACAGCAGGCACGTCAGCGCAACACCGCCGACGAGCTTCACGACGCGGCGCAGGCTCTCGGATGTCGGAAACATGGCCGCAAGGGCCGTCAGCAGCGCAGCGCCCGCGAGACTCAGCAGCCACGCGCGCAGAGATTCGATCATCCCGTCACCGCCTTCATGCTTGATACGATAGAGAGGAACAAAATGAGCGACGCCACGCCGACCATTCCGAGCAGGAATCCGTACACATCCGCAAAGCCGCCGATCAGCCGCCCGACTCGCTTGTCCGCAAACGACTCCGCGATCCCGGCTGCCAGCTTATACAAAGCATAGTGCACGGCGAGCTGCAAATACGGCGTGACGCACACGGCGGCAACGCTCACGACACCGACGATGCCGATGCCGCCGCGCAAAATCGCAGCGCTTGCCGTGACGGTCGCCGCCGCATCCGCCACGATGCTGCCCACGACCGGCAGCGCCGCAGAAACGGCGGTTTTGACGGCCTTGGCCGCAGCCGCATCCGCAGAGCCGGTGAGAATGCCCGTCAGCGACAGGTAGAGCGTGAACACCCCGGCAAAGCCGATGAGCAGCAGCCGGAGCGCCTTGCGCAGCAGGCCGCTCAGCGCCATGAGAACGTCCTGTTCGAGCGCCGCACCGCAGATGACCGTGCCTGCGTAAGCATACAGCATCGGCAGCAGCACAGCCGTTTCCGCTGACAGCAGCACGTCGAGAAAGAGCGATGTCGCCGCATATTTTGCCGCTGCCGACGTCGCTGCCCCGCTTGCCGCCGCGGCGGCGCACATGCTCGGCAGCAGGATCTTGGAAAAGTCGCGCAGTGTGGTCAGCGCGTTGCTGCCAACCGTGATGCAGGACGTCACATGGGTGACGCTCAGCGCAGCCACTGCCACCGCGCCGGTCAGCTGCGTGACCCTGGCGCACGCACCGCTGGCCGACAGCGACGCGCACAGCGCCGCCAGAAACACGACCGCCAGCAGCAGCGCCGCATTGCGCGCAGCCGAGGCCAACGCTCCCCCGCCCTCACGCAGCACATAGCCCCAGAGCTTTTGCAGCAGTGGGCGCGGATGCGCGGCATCCGCGACGGTCAGCGCGCCGAAGGCATCATATGTCTGCGCCGGGAGCGCGGACTCCAGCGCCGCCGTGCCGAATGCCTCCGCCTGCTCGGACGCAATGTCGTAAGCGTATGCGCACGGTGTGCATACGGCCGTCAGCGCCAGCACTGCCAACAGCGTAAGGATAAACCGCTTCATAGGCACGCTCCGATCATGGTCAGAAATGTGCGCAGCAGCGGCAGCGCCGCATAGAGCGCCGCTGCAACGCCGACAAGCTGCACCGCGCCTGCGCCCGCAGCCTGTCCCGCGTCCTTGCACAGCCCCTCCCCAATCACGGTCAGGATGCTGATGGTCATGCATTTGAGCAGCGGCCCGGTGTAGACGCCGGACAAATCACTGAGCGCAATGGCATCGCGAAAGAAATCCGCCAGCGGCCCGAGCAGACCGACGCACAAAAACAACGCCAGCAGCGCAGCCGCCGCACTCAGCAAAAAAGAGATACCCGGCACGGTCTTATAGACCGTGGCTGCGGCGGCAGCGGCGACGACCACGATCAGCATCGCGCGAAAGACCGCCTCCATCAGAACGAAAACAGCTGCTTGATGAGCGCAAACAGCTCGCTGATCTTCTGGATCACCAGCACCAGCACCACGACCAGCCCCGCAATGGTCGTCATGAGCGCCTGTTCGTCGCGCCCCGCGCGCGAGAGCAGGATATTGAGCACGGCGACGAGGATCCCGATCGCCGCGATCTTAAAGACAAGGTCAACGTCCATAAGTCCCTCCCCGGTTCAAAGCAGCGCAACGGCGGCGAGCAGCCCGAGCGTCGCGCCGAGGCCGCAGACCAGTTTGCCGCGCCGCCGCGCATCGTCTTGCAGCGCACCAAAAACGCTCCGCAGCGACGCAATGCAGGTGTCCAGCGCCTGCCGCTGGAGCTGCGCGTCATATTTTCCGAGCTGCGCGCCCAATGTCAGCAGCGCGGCGCGCGCATCCGGTGTGAGCGTGTCCAGCGCCCGGATCGCCGCCGCCCATTGCTCGCAAAACGGCCGGTCGCTGTCCGTGATGCCGTCTGCGAGAGCGGTGTATTGCGCATGCAGCGGCTCCGGCGCCGTCTCCGCCGTGTGGCGCAGGGCTTCCGGCAGGGGCAGCAGCCGCCCGACGATGTCGCTGCGCAGCAGCTGCAGGCTGTCGATCACCGCCGCGAGCAGCTGCGCGCGCTGCTGCAGTTCGCGCCGAAGTGCGAAGCCCGCCGCGGTGCTGCCCAGGAACAAAAGCGCAGCGCCCAGTCCGTGTGCCCACGTCATGGCAGCTCCTCGAGCGTGTAAAAACGCGCGCCGCCGCTGCGCGTGATGCACACGGCGCGGCGAAAAATATGCTCATCCAGCAGCGCGCGGTACAGCGTCCGGCAGCGCAGCGCACCGACGCTCTGCGCGTGCGCCGTCGCCAGCAGCGCAACGCCGCAGCCGGCAGCGATACGAATCGCTTCGATGTCCTCCGGCGCGCTGATCTCGTCAAATGCCAGCACATCCGGGCGCATGGCACGCAGCAGCATCATGCAGCAGGCGGCCTTCTGTCCCCCGGTCATGATGTCCGTATTCGCGCCGACGTCAAACTGCGGCGTGCGGTTTTGCACCGCCGCGATCTCGCCGCGCTCGTCCATGAGCGAGATGCGCAGCCCATGGTCGGACAGCCGGCGCACGCACTCGCGCAGCAGCGTCGTCTTTCCGCCGCCGGGCGGTGAGAGAATGAGCGTGCTGCAAAAGCCTTCCTTCATCAGCTGCGGCACGAGCGCGTCGGCGCATCCGGGCACGGCGTGCGGGATGCGCACGGATACGGAACTCAGCTGTCGGATGCCGTCGATCTGACCGGCAGCCTGTCCATAGGCACAGCCGCACAGCCCGACGCGGCAGCCACCGGCCGTCTGTAAGTACCCCTGTCGGATCTGGTCTGCTGCCGCATAGACGGACGCGCGCGTTGCGCGCTCGAGCAGATAGTCCAGATCGTCCGCCAGCACGGCGCGGCACGCCGCAGGGTACACATTTTCCTGCGTCAGCAGCACGGGCGGCCGCCCGATGCGGCAGCAGATCTCCTCCACGAGCTCGTCCCGGCCGCGCTGTGTCTGCGCGATGGCCTGTCCCAGCGACGGTGGAAACAGCGCCAGCGCCTGATTTGTGAAGATCATCCGTCTCCCTCCTCTTTTGTCCTGCCACATCCTATGCATACGCAGCATAAGACAGAACAAAAAAGAGAGGCAGCCAATAAGCTGTCTCTCTCAAGCAAAGGATAGATCAAATTAGAGTTTGCGGCACTCGAGGTAATAGCGCTTGTCCGCGCCGAGGCCGATCGAAAAGCTCTTTTTCGGGAACGGGCCGGAGCGGAGCACAGACGTGAAGAGCTCCTCTTTTTCCATGCGCGGCATCAGGATGCCGCAGCAGCCGTCTCCGGCGGCGAGGTCAACGGCCTCATCATCGCCGTGGATATAGTCGATCCGGCCGCCGTGCGCCTGCATATACGATGCGCAGAACGCATCCAGCGCAGCAATGGCCTCGCCAAGCGAGCTGCCGCGTGCAAGAATGTCTCTGCGCTGCGCACCAGCCAGCAGCGTGACCGCATAGCCGCGGCTGTCTGCCGCCGCAAGCGCGGCCTCGGCAGCGTCCAGCCAATGCGCCGCATCGGTCTCAAAGAGCACGCGGTGAATGGGCTCGAACGTCACGGCCGGACTGTGCAGGTTCACAAGCTCGACCAGTGCATAGCGCGCGGGGTCAACTGCCGCCTGTTCGGGCGTGAGCGTTTTTTTCTTCTCCAGCCAGCACTGACGGGCAGCGGCCAGACTGTGGTTGCCGTCCGCAATTGCAAAACGCATGGGATGCTCGCCGTCCGTTCCGACGCCGGTCGCACACAGGGCTGCTGCCAGCTGATTGGCAGCGTCTCCGGCAATGCGTCGGCCGCAGATATGCCCGCCGCCAGACATGAGGTCAAAATCATAGAGCGTATCACCCGCAAGCGCCTCCGCCTTGCGGCAGATAGCATCCTCCGGATCTGTATAAAAGACCATGATGTGCGGCATTTCCAGCGCCGCCGCCGCACGGATGCGCACACGCGCCGGAAGGCGCGAGGCGACCGTGCCCTCCGTTGCACGGATGGGCGTAACGGAATCGGGCGCGTAATCATACGCCTCAAGATCAAGCGCACCGACGATGCCACAGCGCACAGCGCCGCCCGGCAGCGTACGCTGCACGAGCACAAGGCTGTGCGGCACGGTGCGAAACACGCCGCCTTCCAGATAAGCGTGCATCGTCTGCTGAATGGCGCGCGTCGCCGCCGCTTCGTCACACTTACCGAGGTAAAACTCCGGCAGCATCAGCCGCAGCGTAGAGGGTGCGTCGCCGACCGTGTCCTGCACTGCGCGCCAATAGGCGGCGTCAGACGTGAACTGGTCGCAGGCAATGACACTCCAGCGATGCATATCCGCACGCTCAGGCAGCAGAATATCCGTAGGGGTGAAAAACAGGTTCTGGTTCATTCGAGACTCCATTTTTCCGCTCTGCCGACGGCGCGCAGCCAGTTGTCATGCTGCTGCTTTGCCTGCTCGGCATCCATTTCGGGCTTGAAAATACGGTCAGACTGGCGCAGAAGCGCAATATCGTCCACGCTCTCCCAGACGCCGCTGGCAAGGCCGGCGAGGAACGCCGCGCCGAACGCGGTCGTCTCGACCAGCTTCGGCCGGTCGATCGGCACGCGCAGCATATCCGCCTGAAACTGCATCAAAAACGAGCTCACCGACGCGCCGCCATCCACACGCAGGACAGAGATCGGGCTCTCCGCGTCGATCTGCATGGCATCAATCAGATCCTTGACCTGATAGGCGATCCCCTCGAGTGTGGCGCGGGCGATGTGCGCCTTGTTGCTGCCGCGCGTCAGGCCGACGATCGCACCGCGGGCGTACATATCCCAGCGCGGCGCGCCGAGACCGGTGAATGCGGACACAAGATACACGCCGCCGTTATCCGGCACGCTCTCGGCCAGCAGGTCGCACTCATGCGCCGCGCCGATGAGACCAAGCTCGTCGCGCAGCCACTGAATGGAGCTGCCGGCATTGAACACGCTGCCTTCGAGGGCATAGGTGGTCTCACCGTTAACGGACCACGCAACACTCGTGACCAGACCGCTGACGCTGCGCACGGACTTGCTGCCGGTGTTCATGAGCGTGAAGCAGCCCGTACCATAGGTGTTCTTCGCCTGACCCGGCTCGATGCACGCCTGACCGAGCAGCGCAGCCGCCTGGTCGCCGGCGCTGCCGCAGACGGGCACGCCCTCGAGCGCCTCCAGACCGGACAGCCCCGCCGTCACCCGTCCGTACACCATGGAGGACGGCACAGGTGTCGGCAGCATGCTCATCGGGATGCCCAGACGTGCGCAGAGTGTCTCGTCCCAGCAGAGATTGTCAATGTCAAACAGCATCGTGCGCGAGCAGTTGGAATAGTCCGACACATGCGCGCGGCCGCCGGTAAGGTTCCAGATGAGCCACGAGTCCACATTGCCGAACAGCAGGTCGCCGCGCTCGGCGCGCTCTCTTGCATCCGGAACGTTGTCCAGGATCCACTTGATCTTCGTGCCGGAGAAGTAGGCATCGATGAGCAGGCCTGTTTTCTCCTTCACGTAGTCGCCGAGACCGTCCGCCATCAGCTGGTCGCAGATGGGCGCCGTGCGGCGGCACTGCCAGACGATTGCATTATAGACAGGTCTGCCGGTGTGCTTGTCCCAGACGATGGTCGTCTCGCGCTGGTTCGTGATGCCGATGCCGGCGATGTCCGTCGGCGACAGGCCGCTCTTTTCAAATGCCTCGCTCATGGCGAGCAGCTGGCTCTCGAGGATGACCATCGGGTCATGCTCGACCCAGCCCGGTTTCGGATAGATCTGCGTGAATGGATACTGCGCCAGAGATACGATGTTTCCCTTACTATCGAAGATAATCGAGCGGGAACTGGTTGTACCCTGATCAAGTGCAATGATGTAGCCGTTCATAATGAAAATAACCTCCGTAGACTTGACGAATTTCGCCAATTGGAATACAATTCAGGTAGCTTTTAGTATATCACACAATAAGGAGTATTGCTATGCCATCTTTTCATGATTTTAGGTTTTTGTCCACTGATGGGAAACACAACGTGTTTGCCAGAGAGTGCACACCCGACGGCGAAGTGCGCGCCGTCCTGCAGATCGCGCATGGCGTCGCCGAGCATATCTACCGTTACGCTCCGTTTATGGAGTTTCTCGCAGAAAACGGTTTCGTCGTCGTCGCGAATGACCACCTTGGCCATGGTAAGACCGCAGAAAACGAACAGGAGCTGTGCTTTTTCGCAGAAAAGGACGGCTGGAACGATGTCGTGAGCGATATGGACACGCTCCACAAGCTCACCGCCGCCAAATACCCCGGCGTACCCTACTTTCTGTTCGGCCACAGCATGGGCAGCTTCCTGACCCGCACCTATATCATTGACCACCCTGAGGGGCTCAAGGGCGTCGTCATCAGCGGCACCGGCCAGAACCCGGGCGCAGTCGTCGCCGCCGGTAAGCTCATGGCAAAGCTCGAAATGATCGACAACGGCCCCATGTATCACAGCCCCACGCTCGACAAGCTTGCCTTCGGCAGCTATAACAAGAAATATGACCACGTGCGCACAAAGCTCGACTGGCTCACCCGTGACGAGGCGGTCGTGGACGCCTACATTGCCGACCCGCTCTGCGGTGCGATGGCGACTGCCGGCATGTTCCACGACATGATGGGCGGCCTGCAGTATATCTGGAAGACGGAAAACCTCAACAAGATGGATAAGTCCACCCCGGTCTACTTCATGGCCGGTGACGGCGACCCCGTCGGCAACTACGGCGAGGCGGTCAAGAAGGTTTATGAGCGCTTCCTCAAAACCGGCTGCAAGGACGTGAAGCTCAAGCTCTACAAGGACGGCCGCCACGAGATGCTCAACGAGCTCAACAAGGACGAGGTGTATGCCGACGTCCTCGAGTGGCTCAACAGCAAGATCTGATGTCTCAAACCGATCTCCGCGCATCGCGCGGGGATCGATAAATTCCCGGAAAGAACGCAGGACGAAGCGCGATGAAACAGGTGGATACCAAAGCATATATGACTGCGCTGCGCTCGCTCACCGAGCAGGGGCACAGCGTCAGCGTGCCCGTCGCCGGCAGCAGTATGTCGCCCTTTCTGGCGGGCGGGCGCGACACCGTGTTCTTTTCCAGGCAGGACACGCCCCTGCGCCGCGGCGACATCGTGTTTTACGAGCGCGCGAGCGGCCAGTTTGTCATGCACAGGATCCGCCGCGTGCACCGCGACGGCAGTCTCGACATCCTTGGCGATGCGCAGACCGAGACCGAGACCGGCATCCTGCCGCAGCAGGTCTTTGCGCGGGCGACCGCCGTCTGCCGAAAGGGTCGGCAGCTTCAGCCCGGAGATTTTCTGTGGGAGCTCTTTCGCGGGCCGTGGCTGTGGGTCATTCCGCTGCGGCATCCCATTGTCCGGATATGGAGCGCGTTCAAAAAGCGCCGGACATAATACAATTACAATACAAAATTACAGATTGCGAAAAGCGAAGTGGTTTCCACTTCGCTTTTTTCATTCTATTGGGGTTTAGAGGATATCCAGCTCGCGGAGCTTTGCGACGAACGCATGGACGTCCTGCCTGAGCACGTCACGCGAAACATCAAACTCCTCATAGAGCCGCTCGACGATCGTCTCCTCGTTCTCGGCCTCCGGCAGCGCATCCCATATGGCAGCGCCGGTCTCGTTGATCGTGAGCAGTCCTTGGAGCTTCGTCGTCGTCTCGCCGACCGGCACGAGGATCGTGTCGCCCGCGATCTCCCGCTTGACAAGCTGTGCTTTGAGCTTCATGTGTTTTTCATCCTTTCATACGCACTCTGCGTCAGCTCTGCAGTAGCCTTCGTCATGGCGCAGACATATTCCGGTCTTCCGTCAAACGCGCCCGTCTCGGTCACGCACATCGCGGCGCAGGCATGGCACATGTGCTTATATTCGCACTGTGTGCACGCCGGCGGCAGCAGGATGCGCGCCGTGGCCGCCTTGGTTTCCTCCCATGCGCGCGCAAAGCCGAGCTCCGGCACGGAGACATCCGGCTGTACCATCATGCCGCACGGCGTCATGACGCCGCGCCAGTTGATCCAGAACGAGCTGCGCCCCGCGCGGCAGGCCATCTTCTCCCCCGGCGTCCCGTCGCACACTTCGCTCTCCGGCGCGCTGGGACCGGCGCGCATCGCCTCGGCGCGCTGGCAGAACATCTCGTCCGAAAACCGCAGCCGGTCCCAGCGCACGCTGCAGGCGGCAGCCTCCTGAAAGGTAAAACGATCGTTGCTGCCGGTCGCGTGCTCGTCGCGGCGCACGGGCGGGAACATATACGACGCCATCTGCACCGGTGTGCCGAGCTCGGTCGCTATGGCATAGATTGCGTCCATATCATCAACATTGTACGGCGTCATGGAGGCGTTGAGCTTCACGCCGATGCCGAGCGCCTTGAGCGCGCGGATATTGTGCACGACGCGGTCATACATCGGCAGGCCGCACAGCCGTTCATATGTCTCGTTGCAGCCGCCGTAAAGCGTGATATTCATGCGCGACGGCGGCTCATGCCGGAAGAAATCCAGCCAGTCGTCGTCGATGAGCGATGCGTTGCTGTTGATGGACACCATGAGCCCCATCTTCTTGAGCTCGGTGAGCAGATAGCGGAAATCCGCGCGAATGAGCGGCTCTCCGCCGGTCAGCAGCAAAAACAGCATCCCCTGGCTGCGTGCCTGCTCCGCGATGGCGAGCCACTCGTCCGCGGTGAGCTCTGCCCCGCGCCGCCGCTGTTCCTCGGGCGTGAGGTGCACGTAACACATGCGACAGTTGAAGTTGCAGCGCGCCGTGAGCTCAAAGTTTCCCGCAAGCGGGATGCCCTTTGCGCAGGCACGCGCGTGGAGATAAGCCGACAGCCGTGGCTCGGTGCTCATCTGTTCCATATCAGATACCTCCCAATTTGCCCCGCAGGGTTTCGACCGCCGTGGCGTCCGGCAAGCAGTCCATACGCAGCACCGGCACGTCGGAGACGAGCCGCGCCACGCATTCGGTCATTTGTTCCGCCGAGCGCGCGTCCCATTCGTAATACGCGCACTGGCTGAGCACACCCGCAAACGCCGCCTGCGGGCTCGGGACGAACACGCGGTTTTCGCTCCCCTGCCCGAGCAGGACGATCGCCCGGACCGGCGCCGTGACATTTTCGGATATGCCGGACGTGCCAGAATAGAAAATGCCGTTCGCGGTCTTTTTGCCCACGTCCACAAGCGCGCGGTCGCCGTTGACGACCCGCGCCCCGGTGCAGCGCTCCCAGAGCGCGGCCTGCGTGCTCTTGCCGACACCGCTCGGGCCGGAAAACAGGATAGCCTCGCCAGCACTCGTCACGATGTACGCGCTGTGCAGCACGAGCATCCCGCGCGCGGCAAAAATGTCAAACAGGCCCGCCGCCTCCAGCACCGCGCGCACGGAAGCGCCAGCGCGGTAAGCATTGGCAAACGTGACCTCCGTGTGCGCGCCGCGCGTCACGGCATAGGTGAACCGCGGCGGCTTGTCCGGTGTGCCGTATTGCTCCAGCAGGTGGCGCTCCGCACCCGATTGCCAGCGCCAGACCGCACCGCGGTTCTGCGCCGTCTCAGGCGGCACGGGCAGCCGGTCGTCAAAATGCAGGCGGATCGTGTGCTCCGGCGCGCCGTCTGCTGCATGAAACGGGGCGCACATGGCCGAGCGCTCAATGGGCGCGTCCGCCTCGATCGCAAACGTCACACCGCCGAAGCGGTAACACTCACGCTGCATAGGTCACAAAGAGCAGCTTGCTCGTGCCCTGCACAAAGTGGCTGGTGTAGCAGCTCTGGCTCTCGCCCGCCGCGAGATTTTTGACCCCCGCACGGTACGTGATGCCGCCGAGCAGCATGTCGCCGCTGGCATTTTTGTAGTAGACATAGACCTGCGCGGCGTCGCTGCCGGAGTTGTTGGTCACGGTGATGGTGTTGTCGCTCGTCGTGACGGTGAACAGGTCGTCGTGCATGGACAGGGACTCGGTAAACGCAGCGTAGGTCGTCACAGTCGCCGTCAGCTCCTCGGGCTTCTCGGGCATGGTCTGCGCGCTGAGCTCGAGCGCCTGCAGCGTCTGTCCGGCCGGGAGCGTGCTGATGTCGAATTCATAGCGCTCGTCGCCGCGCGCGAGGGTGATGTGCGCATACTGCACGTTGCTGCTGCCGGTGTTTTTCACGCGGATGCAAAAAACGTCCGACACCGTCTTGTCCGAGCCGTCCTCGACGAACAGCCCCGCGTAGCGCCCGGTGCTGACGAGCTGCAGGTCGTCGCCGATATCCGTGCCGTCGAGCTTGGATTTTTCCGCTGCGAGGCCGTATTCGTCGGGCTGGGCGGCTTTCTTGCCGCAGCCCGCGCACGCGAACAGCAGCGCTGCGGCGAGCGTGAGCAGCAGCGCACGCGCGCCGGTTTTCATGAGATGCATAGTGGTCGCTCCTTTGCTGCACGCCGCATGGGGCGCGGCGTCCGGGATTCTGAAAAATGCCCTGCCCGATCGGGCAGGGCATTTCGTGTGTTAGGCTGCGTTAGGAAGTGAAAACATTATAATTAGCTTGCGGCACATCATAGCAAGGCTTATCCCCACTATTAGGCGCGTGGTAATCACAAACGCCTTCAGCAAAAACGCTAACTCCCAATTCCTTATCAAAAATCGCACACATATTCTGCGCGCTATTGGATATTGCTTCACATCCCGCTGCAATGTTAGCGCTCAGTTCGAAGCTCTCGAAATATACTTCGGGTCTGACATAGGTTTTCTTCATGATTTCGATCACTCCTCTCTCAGTGCTTCCATTTGTCAAAGATGCCGTTCCACCAGTCGCGGATGGACGGGCGCACCGTCAGCGGCGCGGTGATCGGATCGCTCGCAACGCCGTCGGCGTTAAGGGCATAGATAGTGTAGTCCCCCGCCACCGCATTCGTCACACGGTAGGTGAACACATGATAGGTTTCCTTAGGCCCCCAGAAGCTGCGCGCGGTCTTGGTGGTATAATCGGTAATCTTTTCGCCGTTGACCGTGATGGACTTGACGTCTGCGGACGCCTTGACCGTCAGCGTCGCCGTGCCGCCCTTGCGGACGTTGCGGCTCCACTTGGCCGTGAAGTGCTCAGGCTCGAAGGTCTCCGGCTCGCCGTAGAGCATGCTCATCAGCATCACAGGTGCCTGTGCCACAACCTCCTCATCCACAACGGGATCGGCGCTGTTCGACGCACTCGGATCAGCCTTATAGGTCACCTTCAGCGTCGTCAGGGACAGCAGACTATCACTTGCATTGGTAATGACAATCGTCTGATCAGCCTGAACGTTTTCAAGCTTATAGTACATATCCGACGCCGTCGTCAGATTCTGCACCTGCAACTCATTAGTGCCAACTTTTTAGTGCCAACTTTGATCTGCATTGTGGCATTGCCGTTGGGGGCCTTTGCGCCGATCTGGATGCTGTCGATATTGCTCACGTCGCTGATCTTGAAAGCAATGGCCTGATTCTTCGACAGATAAACCTCGTTATTCGGGCCGTAGTTGGTGTAATCCGCGAGCTGACCATTAGTACCAGCACCATCCACAAAGACCATGCCGGTCGTGGGCTGGATGTTCGCCGTGAGACCACTGGCGTTCAGCAGCATGTTGCGGATCTCGGTAAACTGGGCATAGCCCTCGCCGTCCTTGACATACTGACTGTTCAGCTTGTCGCCCGCGGGATTGTAGATGCGCACACCATCAAGGTAGAAGTCGTAGCTGTTGTTATTTCCATCGGCCTGATAATAGGGGTCACGCTTGCTGGAGTATTTCGGCGTAACGGTAACTTTATACGTGCCATAGGGCAGATCTGTGTAGTGGATGACCGGAATCTGGTAAAGGGCATTATCGCCCTCAGCTGCGGGCGTCCAAATGTAGTTCGGCTCGTAGCTCTTATCACCACTCTTCGTCGGTGTGCCGCCGATGGTTGCACCTGCAGGCAGAGTGTCCTTCACTACTGCCTTATTGTGCCACGTTCCGTCGCTACCCTTCGTCCAAGTATACTCGATATAACCTTGCTGCGTTCTCGTGTAACCGTAGAAGGTATCCACGATCCAGTGCTTCGTAACCGTTTCGTTGTTTTCAGTCGTGCCGTTCACGTTCACGAGAATCGTACCCGTGTCTTTGCTGGTCATGGAAACAAGGTCAAAACCGGTACCCTTGAAGGTGAAGGTCGCAGTCGGAGGATTGCTGTTGGTGGTGCTGCTGACCGTCGTCTTCATTGCGCTTCCGAGAGAGAACTTACTGGATGCTCCATAATGACTGTCGTAACCATATGTCTTCTGAGCCGTCAACGCATCCAGATCCTGCACGGCGTTAGTTGTCGTATCGCCCTCTCGCTGCCAATTGCCGCTAAGCGCTACGAAGTTGTCCTCATAGTAGACGGTCGAGGCAGGAATAATCGTAACGATATAGGCAACGGTACTCGTCTGACCATCTTTTGTGCCTTTAACTTCAACTGTAAAGCTCTCCTGCTCGCTGAGCATGCCGTTCAGCGTATAGGTAATCAACTTTCTGGTACTATCGTATACAGGAGTACCATACTTGGCACTGAAAAATTTCACATTCGTAATTTCAACATTTCCTAGGGCTGCACTCAAGTCAGTCAGCTTAATCTCCAGCGGCAAGCCAAAGTCAATAACGTAGTTTACTTTGTTTTCGAATGTGTAATACAGGTAAACATCCTTGCAGTCGTTCTTCGTCTCAACCTTAACACATGTATAGCCCGTTGCATAGCGGTACTTCGCAGAAATTGAGGGCATGTCGTTCAGGTTTGCGCTGACAGTTTGTTCGTTGCCTTTAATGTTTGTCACAGTCCCACTAAGCAGCGGGCCTTTCCAATTACGGGAGTCAAGTCTGATATTTGGATTGAATGTCTGACCATTCGTAGTAATACCATAGGAATAGAATTCGTTCCCATCGCCCCGATCGACATAGTGAACCGTCAGATTGGCGCTCTTATCGCGGACATAGTAAGTGATAAGCAGACCCTGATTTTTGTAAATGTCAACTTTATTCAGGAACGCTTCGCCGCCATAAGTGATGTCATCTGTTTCTGTGAGATTAGAGTTATCCGCATCTGCTTTCGTCTTGGCCCAAGCGACCTTTTCCGTACCAGCATACGCATAACTTGTAGCAGCAGAGTAACCAGCATTAATAGTTGTCCCGTGATCATTAGTGCTGGGTGTCACGGTAATCATATAAACCTCGTAATATGAGGTCTCCACACCAGCAATACCGTAAACCGTACGGTAATAATACCCATCGCTGTCCCTTGTCACATAGCCATTATTTATTTCATCGTTCTGATTTGTGGGACAATCAAAACCAATCGTCTTATTTGCCACTGGGAAAGAGGTGGGCGTCTTATCACCGGATTCATACTTCACGGCAAAGTCCAGAAGGCACTGATCCGCGCTATACTTTATCGGGCCCCAGTCCACGATCTCGGTCGTTACTTCTTCAGTAATGGCAGTTTTCTGGCGATACCAGATGCATACCTGATTTTTGGCAGTATCATTCTTCCCCGCGCCAACATTTTCAATCTCAGTCCATGTACTGCCGTCAGAAGAATATTCCCATTTGTCTTGCCAATAGCGGATATACTCAAAGTTGATCCCTTTGTTGGATTTGTTCGTCCAGCCATCGGTGCTTTGACGCTCCGCCGAGGTATTATAGCTGCACTTCCAAAAGTCTACAGCATATGACTCCGGCGTCCTGTCTCCACGGTATCCATAAGCGGTACCAGTACCAGGCAAAAGATCGCTTAGCTTTGCTCCCTGTTCGCTATTTACATTACTTTCCGCTGCAGACAAATTGTATGTTGCCCGGAAAGTTCTCCAATAGTCATTCGTATTCGTGATATCTGTTTTATAGTCAAATCCAGATTTGCTAATACTACTATAAGTAGTTCCCCAACCAGTCGGCACCACACCGGTGTTGGTAAGCCACAGGTTGATTGGCAGCGTTACTTTGCTCAAAGCCGAATCACCTGCAGCAACCGTCAGCGTTATCTGAGCGGTCTTTGAGGGATCCGCGGTGCTGGTCGCGGTGATCGTCGCAGTGCCCGCGCCGACCGCCGTGGCGGTGACCGCCGTGCCGGTAATCGCAGTAGAGACAGCAGCCGCCTTCGCTGCATTGGCCGTCTGTGCGGCAGAGAGCTTCACGACGGCTTCATTGCTACTCGTCCACGTAGCCTCCGTGGTCGCCGTCAGCGTTGTTGTGCCGTTCACTGTCAGCGTGGGAGCCTGTGCACCATCAGACCCAGGTAGGGTGAGCTTGAAATCCTCCTGTGTCTCGCTCGGCTTATTAATCGTGCCGTCGGCCTTAAAGCCGCCGTCCACCAGTACAGAGGAAGCACTGTAATCATAACTGTTCTGCATCCGCGCACCGATGACACGCAGAACCATACGAATCTGCTGGGCAATAGCAGTCTCATTGTTCTTACCGGGCGTATTGCACCAGATGCAGAACATGGAGCCGGCCGGAGAGTTTACATTGCTGCCGTAAAAACTTGTATTGCTGAATTGCTCAGCTTTGCTCACCCAGGTAGATTCATTGTAATCGCCAACAAAGGTGTAGCCTTCTCTGTAAAGATTCCAATACTCGTTCGTGGAAACATAATAGTAGTCATGATTGGTGTTAATCATGGGATAACCACTATAGGAAAGACTACTTGCTGATTTTGTGCTTCCCTGGTACCAATAGCAAACTTGCGTCGGGTAAGTATTATTGCTTTTAATTGTATTATTTCCGCTGGAGAGGAAACTGTCGTTAAAAACGCGCGGTGTCATTTTCGCAGCAGTAACAATGTCAACAAGGCTATTGGCATAGTTGTAGAAAGTCGTGTTGAAGGAGCTGTACTCATCCGTTGCCAGATTGAAGAACTTGCAGCCCTTATTTGCAAAATAATTCACGTACTTTGTCAACAGTTCCTTAGTAAAGTCGACAGCATCGGAATTGCCCAGATTCATGCAGCCGGTTTTTCCAGACACAGATACATTGCTCATGCCCAATTCCTGTATAGCAGCCAGCAATGCATGCATATGACCCGGAGTATTGATCATGGGGACGATCTCGACACCCTTGGAGTTTGCATGGGCAATAATCGCATCCATCTCCTGCTCTGTAAGGGCGTTTGTCTCAGGATTGTATGTCATCCATTCGCTATTGGCAGTGCCATCGTCGCCGTAGGTGTTATAGTGGTTATTTCCGTCCTCAAGCGCATTCTTAACCGCGTCACTGCCGTAGCTGCCCACGCCCATATCATTCAGATAGAAGCGGAAGCCACCGTTTCCAAAGGCCAGTTGGAGCTGGTTATAGCCAGCCGCGCTCATCTCGTTGATCAGCGCGATAATCCAGTCCTTTGTAAAATACTCACGGCCGCAGTCCAAATGGACAATGCGATAAAAGCTATCATCATTGCTCGCCGCGCCGTCAGAGCTGGCCGCAGTCGGCAGCGTGAACGCCGCCATGGACAGCAGGCTCAGCAGCATGACCAGTACAAGAATCATGGAAAGCACTTTTTTCGTTCCCGTTCTTTTCCGTGCCTGGTTCATTCTTGTCATTCCTTTCGATACCGATTTCCCGCCGGTCTGCGCGCGCGGACGCGCAACGGCAGCAGGAGAACATACTGATTCATATATTACAATACAATTTTCTGCATTTCAATACCTTAACTGCTTTTTTGCACAAATTTTCGTATAAATTTTTAAGGAAAGTGCACTCTTTATTGGACACTCACACCAAAATCCGGGCCGGAAGGCGCGCCAGCTGCAGCCAGCGCGGGAAGGCCGGAAGGCTCACGCTTTCATCTGGCGCTTGCGCGCAAGGTTGACCATGCCCTCAGGCATATCGTTGAGGTTCATGAGCATCTTGCCGCTGCCGAACGCCGCGCACGAGAGCGCATCGTCCACGACGGTCGTGCGGATGCCGGTGTCCTTCTCGACGAGCTGGTCAAAGCCGTAGATCAGGCTGCCGCCGCCGGCCATGACGATGCCGTTTTGCGCGATGTCCGAAACGAGCTCCGGCGGCGTGCGCTCGAGCACCATGTGGATGGTCTCGAGAATGTCGCGCGCGGGCTCGGCAATGGCCTCGACAAGCTCGACCGAGCTGATCTTCACGGACTTTGGCAGTCCGGTCGTCAGGCAGCGGCCCTTGACCTCCTGAATGCCCACCTCGGCGCGCGGGACGAGGCACGCAATGCCGATCTTGAGCTCCTCGGCCGTGCGCTTGCCGATGAGGATGTTGTGCTTGCGGCGCACGTAGCGCACGATCGCCTCGTCGAAGGCATCGCCGGCGGTCTTGATCGACTCGCTCTCGACCACGCCGCCGAGGGAGACGACCGCGACCTCCGTCGTGCCGCCGCCGATGTCGATGACCAGATGGCCGTCCGGCTTGGAAAGATCGGCGCCCGCACCGGCCGCCGTCGCCACGGCGGACTCGACCAGATACACCTTGCGCGCGCCGGCCTCGATGACGGCGTCGATGACGTTGCGCTCCTCCACGCCGGTCACGCTGCTCGGCACGGTGACGAGTACGCGCGGCTTGAAGAGGCTGAACGACGTCACGCGCGAGAGCAGCTCCTTGAGCATGAGCGCCGTCATGTCATAGTCCGAGATGACGCCCGCGCTGATCGGATGGATGGCCACAATGTTCGCCGGTGTGCGGCCGAGCATCTTCTGCGCGTCCTGACCGACCTTGAGCATGCGGCCTGTGTACTTGTCGACCGCCACGATGGACGGCTCGCGCAGCATGATGCCCTTGCCGCGCACGAACACGCGGATGTTGGTCGTGCCGAGGTCGATGGCAATGTCCCGTTCAAAAATCATCATAAAGCAAAACTCCCGTATCATCCGCGCTGCGGATGTTATAGTTGATCGTAGCCGTCCGGCGGCTGTTTTAGTCAGCGGAGCGCGCGACCGTGGCGCACACCACCTGCTCCGCGCCCGCCTTGCCGAGCACCCGCGCGCACTCTGAAAGCGTCGCGCCGGTCGTGACGATGTCGTCCATGAGCAGGATGCGCTTTCCGGTCACGTCCGCACCCGTTTTCATGCGGTACGCACCGGCGATGTTCGCGCGGCGCTTGGCAGCGTCTCCCGTGCCGGACTGCGGCTGCGTGTTGCGCTGCTTATGCAGCGTCGGCGTGAGCGGAAGCCCGAGCTCCTTCGCCGTTGCTTTCGCCAGCAGACGCGCCTGATCGTAGCCGCGCTCGCGCAGTCTCCTGCGGCTCAGCGGCACCCACGTGACGAGGTCGTACTCCCCCGCCAGCTCCGCGCGCACCGTGCCGGCGACGAGGCGGCCGTAGACCTTGGCATACCCGGTCGCGCCGCCGAATTTGTAGCGCAGGAGCGACGCGCGCACATCGCCCTCATAGGTAAGTGGCGAGACGCACGCACGGACGAACGAAAAGCGCTGCCGTCCGCCGTTTTGCGCAAACGGCAGGCCGGTCCTGCAGTGCGCGCAGAGGCCGTCGCCGCTCGTCTCGAGAAAATCATGGCAGAACGCGCACCGCGGCGGATAGAGCAGGTCAAGCAGGAATGTGACCACCTTCATACCGCACCGCACTCCCCGCAGAGCCGGGCGCGCAGACCGCTGTAGCGGCGGGTCTGCGTCTGGTTGTCGATCATGTGATAGGCCGTGCTCTCGTCCCCGACGATGATGAGCAGGGACTTGGCGCGCGTGATGGCCGTGTAGAGTACGCTGCGTGTGAGCAGCATGGGACCGGCCTTGCCGACGCAGAGCACGACCGCGCGGTACTCACTGCCCTGCGATTTGTGCACCGTCATGACCCATGCGTGCTCGAGCTCGTTGAGCATCTCGAAGCCGTAGGTTGCGGTCTTGCCGTCGTAGCACACGGCGAGCGTCTCCGTCTGCGGATCGATGGCCGTGATCTGACCGACATCGCCGTTATAGACGCCCGTTCCGGCGGTCGTACCGTCCGGATTTTTGAGCACAATGTCATAGTCATTGCGGATCTGCATGACGCGGTCGCCCTCGCGAAAGACGGTCTCGCCGAAGCGCCGCTCCTTCTTCTCGGGCGACGGCGGGTTGAGCGCCGCCTGAAGGCGCACATTCAGTGCCGCCATGCCGGTGTCATACTTGCGTGTCGGCGTGAGCACCTGAATATCTGACGGCGGGATCTTCATATTGTTCGGCAGCCGCGTCTGGCATAGCTCAACGACCGTGTCGGCGGCTTTCTGCGGGTCCGCGCGCCGGAGGAAGAAGAAATCCCCGCTGTTTTGCGAAAGCGGCGGGTGCTCGCCGCGGTTGATCGCGTGCGCATAGGAGACGATGCTGCTGCCGGCGGCCTGACGGAAGATCTCCGTCAGGCGCACGGTCGGCACGACGCCGCTGCGAATGATGTCCGAAAAGACGTTGCCCGGTCCGACGGACGGAAGCTGGTCTGCATCGCCAACGAGGATGAGCCGGCACTCCGGGCGCATGGCGCGCAGCAGCGCGCACATGAGCGAAATGTCCACCATGGAGCACTCGTCGAGGATGACGGCGTCGCAATCAAGCGGGTCATCCTCGTCGCGCCGGAAGGTGATATCCTGATGGTCATCGCTCATACCGGCCTCGAGCAGACGGTGGATCGTCTGCGCACTCTGCCCGGTCAGCTCACTCATGCGCTTGGCGGCGCGCCCGGTCGGGGCGGCGAGCTGCGTGTCGAGCCTGAGCGCGTCAAAGAGCGCGAGGATCGCGCGGATGGACGTCGTCTTGCCTGTGCCGGGGCCGCCGGTGATGGCGATGACCTGATGCTGGCAGGCGAGGCGCAGCGTCTCCTTTTGCTGGTCGGCGAAGGTCAGACCGAGCTGCGCTTCAATGCGCGCGGCGATCTGCTCCGTGTCCGGCATGCGGCGGTACTCCGTCTGTGTCATGGCAAGCAGGCGCTCGGCCGTGTAGGCTTCCGCCTCATGCAGGCGCGTGAGATAACATCCGTCACACCCGGCGACCCGCTCGCGCACGAGCGCGCCGCTCTGCACGAGTGCATCCACGCTCTCGGCGACCAGCTCGTCCGGCACGCCGCTGAGCTGTGACGTGGCCGCAAGCAGGTTGCGGTAGGAGATAAAGCAGTGCCCGCGCACGGCGTTGTAGGCAAGCTCATACAGCGTCGCCGCGGCGACACGCTCCGCACTCTGATCGTCAAAGCCGTGGCCGAGCGCCAGTGCGTCCGCCTCCTGAAACGAGGCACCGATGGCATCCGAAACGAGTATGTAGGGGTTGTCCTGCACGAGCTGGAGCGCATCATCCCCGTAATACTGGTACATCCGCAGGGCAATGACCGGACGGATGTTCGCCGATGCCAGAAACTCGATCAGGCGGCGCATACCGGCCTGACGGCGGAAATTTGCCGACATGGCCTTGGCCTTGGAGAGACTGATGCCCTTGATCGTACAGAGCTTTTCCGGCTCGTACTCGAGCACGTTGAGCGTGTCCGCACCGAAGCGCGACACCATCAGTGACGCCGTCGCCGGGCCGATACCGCGCACGGCGCGTCCGGCAAGGTAGGCATAGATCGCGTCCGCCGTCTCCGGCATGGTGCGCTCGGCAAAGTCGGCCTTGAACTGCTGGCCGTGTGCCGGGTGCGTCATCCAGCTGCCGCTGACGATCATGGACTCTCCCGGCACGGCATACGGAATGCAGCCGACGACCATGGTCTGGCTGCCGTCGTCCACGTCGAGCTTGAGCACGGTGTAGCCGTTTTCCTCGTTTTGATAAATGACCGCCGCAACGGTCCCGCATAATTCTATTGGGTTGCTGTTTGCATCCATTGGCAAATTTCCTCTGTATTGCACAGTTTCAGATCTTCGCACTGCCGCGCTGCGCGCTCGCAGAGCGCGCGCGCATCGTCGGTCAGGCCGCAGTCGACGAGCAGAACACCCGCCATGAGCGTTCCGCTCTCGCGCAGCCAGCGAATGCCGCGCAGAAGCTGCTCGAGCTCCGGTGCGTCCCCGCATGCCCGTATGACGAGCGTGAGCCGTGCGTCCCGGCTCGAGCGCACCGGCGTGAGCAGTGTGCAGCCGAGCATCCGCAGCAGCCACGCAAAGCCCAGGATCAGCAGCGCACACAAGGTGATCTGAATGAACATCTTCACCGCCCCCTCTCCTTTCAGCCTATGAGAAAGGGGGCTTGACCGTTAACCTTCGAGTTCTTTTTTCAGGAATTGACCGGTGTAGCTCTCGGCGCAGCGCGCGCAGTCCTCCGGCGTGCCGGTAAAGACGATGCTGCCGCCCGCGTCGCCGCCCTCCGGACCGAGATCGATGATATGATCGGCCACCTTGATGACGTGCAGGTTGTGCTCAATGACGAGCACCGTGTTGCCCGCGTCGGTCAGACGATTGAGAATATCGATCAAGCGCGCGACGTCCGCCACGTGCAGACCGGTCGTCGGCTCATCGAGCACGTAGATCGTCCGGCCGGTACTGCGCTTGGACAGCTCCGTCGCGAGCTTGATGCGCTGCGCCTCGCCGCCGGAGAGCGTTGTGGACGGCTGACCGAGCTTGACATAGCCGAGGCCGACATCCATGAGCGTTTGCAGCCGGTCGCGGATCTTCGGCTGGTTCTGAAAAAATGCGAGCGCCTCTTCGACGGTCATATCCAGCACTTCTGCAATGTTCTTGCCCTTGTAGTGCACCTCGAGCGTCTCGCGGTTGTAGCGCTTGCCCTTGCAGACCTCACAGGGCACGTAGACATCCGGCAGGAAGTTCATCTCAATCTTCAGCAGGCCGTCGCCGGAGCAGTCCTCGCAGCGGCCGCCGCGGATATTGAACGAGAAGCGCCCCGCGCCATAGCCGCGCAGCTTCGCGTCCTGTGTGGAGGCAAAGAGCGCGCGGATATCGTCAAACAGGCCGGTATATGTCGCCGGATTAGAGCGCGGTGTGCGGCCGATGGGACTCTGGTCGATATTGATGATCTTGTCCAGATACTCCACACCGTCAATGCCGTCGCATTTCCCGGGACGGAGCTTCGCATGGTTGAGCTTGCCCGCAAGCGTTTTATACAGCACCTCATTGACGAGCGAGGACTTGCCGCTGCCGGACACGCCGGTCACACACGTCATGACGCCGAGCGGGATCTGCACATCCACGTGCTTGAGGTTGTGCTCGCTCGCGCCGCGGATTACGAGCGCGTGGCCGTTTCCGGTGCGGCGCTGCGCGGGCACGGGGATCTTCTTTTTGCCGGACAGATACTGCCCGGTGATGGAGCGCTCGCAGCGCGCGACCTCCTCCGGCGTACCGGCGCAGACCACTTCCCCGCCGTGCACGCCCGCACCCGGGCCGATATCGATGAGATAGTCTGCCGCACGCATGGTGTCCTCGTCGTGCTCGACGACGATGAGCGTGTTGCCGAGGTCACGCAGCTCGCGCAGCGTGGCCAGCAGCTTTTCATTGTCGCGCTGGTGCAGACCGATAGACGGCTCATCCAGAATATACAGCACGCCCATGAGCGACGAGCCGATCTGCGTTGCAAGCCGGATGCGCTGGCTCTCGCCGCCGGAGAGTGTTGCCGCCGAGCGCGCGAGCGTCAGATACTGCAAGCCGACACTCTGCAAAAAATGCAGCCGCGAGCGCACCTCGCGCAAAATGCTCTCGGCGATCTGCGCGTCTTTCTCACTGAGCGCGAGCCGGTCGAGAAACGCCAGCTCCTCCGTGATCGGCAGCGCCGTAAATTCGGAAATATTCAGCCCGCCGACCGTGACGGCCAGAACCTCCGGCCGCAGACGCGCACCGTGGCAGTCCGGGCAGGCCGTCTCCGCCATGCAGTCCTCAAGCGATGCCCGCATGGCGTCGCTCTGCGTCTCCTGATAGCGGCGCTCAAGGTTGCAGACGATGCCCTCAAACGGACGGCGCAGCACGCCGCTGCCGCGATTTGTGTCGTAGTGCAGGGTGAGCTCCTCGTCCCCCGTTCCGTAAAGCAGGATCTCGCGCACGCGCTCCGGCAGGTCACCGATGGGCGTTGCAAGGTCAAAGTGATATTTTTCCGCCAGCGCGTCGTAATACATCCGGCTGATGCTCTCATCCTTGACGCCGTTCCAGCCGCTCGCGGTGATGCCGCCGTCGAGGATGGACTTCGACAGATCCGGAATGATGAGCGCCGGGTCGATGCGCAGCCGCGTGCCGAGACCGCCGCAGGTCGGGCACGCACCGTAGGGGCTGTTGAACGAGAACATCCGCGGCGTGAGCTCCTCGATCGAGATGCCACAGTCGTCGCAGGCGTAGTTCTGCGAGAAGAGGATCTCGCGCTTCTCCTCCGGGATGTCCGCCAGCACGAGACCGCCGGAGAGCGCGGACGCGATCTCGACAGCATCGGTCAGGCGGCGGTTCTGGTCGGGGCGGATGACGACGCGGTCGACCACGATCTCAATATTGTGCTTGCGGTTTTTATCGAGCGTGATCGTCTCCGTGAGGTCATAGATGCTGCCGTCCACGCGCACGCGCACATACCCGCCGCGGCGGGCATCGTCAAACACCTTCTGGTGCTCGCCCTTGCGCGCGCGGATGACCGGCGCCAAGATCTGCACGCGCGTCGCCTGCGGCAGCGCCGCGATCTGATCGACGATCTGGTCGACTGTCTGGCGGCGGATCTCCTTGCCGCACTTCGGGCAGTGCGGCACGCCGACACGCGCCCAGAGCAGACGCAGATAGTCGTAGATCTCCGTGACCGTGCCGACGGTCGAACGCGGATTTTTGCTGGTGGTCTTCTGGTCGATGGAAATGGCCGGACTCATGCCGTCGATGGAGTCGACGTCGGGCTTGTCCATCTGGCCGAGAAACTGCCGCGCATAAGAAGACAAACTCTCCATATAGCGCCGCTGGCCCTCGGCAAAGATGGTGTCGAACGCAAGGCTCGACTTGCCGGAGCCGGACAGGCCGGTCATGACGACCAGTGCATCGCGCGGAATTTCTACATCAATGTTCTTGAGATTGTTCTCCCGCGCGCCTTTGATTACAATATGATCCCGCATGGGTGCCTCCGAAATTGCTTAGGATTCAATAGTCAGCTCCGCCGTGCCCGCACGCACGAGCGCGATGAGCGCCTGTGGCGCGACCTCGACCTGATAGCCGATCTTGCCGGCACTGACAAGGATGGTCTCCTGCGCGAGCGCCTGAGAAGCAAAGACCGTGCGCAGCTGCTTTTTCATGCCGACCGGCGAGCAGCCGCCGCGCACATAGCCCGTCATGGGCGTGAGCTCGGACACGTGCAGCATGGCAATGGACTTCTCCCCCACGGCCTTGGCCGCCTTCTTGAGGTCGAGCTCGCACGCGACCGGGATGACGAATACGTACGGCGTCTTGCTCGCACCGCGGGCGACCAGCGTCTTGAACACCTTCGCCGGGTCGACGCCCGTCATCTGTGCGACGGTCACGCCGTCCACCGCCTCGTCGCCGTGCGGATATGTGTGCGGCGTGTAGGGCACCTTCTTCTGGTCGAGCAGACGCATGACATTTGTTTTTTCGATGGATGATTTCGCCATGAGACATTCCTCCGCTGATAATAACACTTTATTATATCCGATTTCCCGCATAGTTTCAAGGGATTTGGCGCAAAAGCGTTGCCAACCGGCACGGTTATGCTATAATACGCTCAGAATGAAACCGGAGGGATGACCGATGCCGGATAACACGATCCGCGGCCGCTTTGCGCCCAGCCCGAGCGGGCGGCTGCACCTTGGCAATATGCTGACATTTCTACTTGCATGGCTGGACGTGCGCGCACGCGGCGGGACGATGGTATTCCGCCTTGAGGATCTCGACCCGGAGCGCAGCTGGGAGCACTACGCTGACCTGATGGCCGACGACCTGCTCTGGCTCGGGCTCGACTGGGACGAGGGCTGGCGGCCGGGGTCTCAGACCTATCGGCAGGGCACGCGCACGCAGCGCTACACCGCCGCGCTGGATGCTCTGACCGAGCGCGGCATGGTGTATGACTGCTATTGCAGCCGCGCCGAGCGGCTGGCCGCGAGCGCGCCGCACCCCGGCGAGCCGCGCGAGGCCGGCTGCCCCTGTCGGACGCTGTCAGAGCTGGAGGTGCAAAAGCGCCTGCGCATGGGTCGCCGCGCGGCGAAAAAGCTTGCGGTAACGGACGCGGACATTGCCTTCGTTGACGCGCACTACGGTCTGCAGGCAGCCGAACTGCGGCACGGGCGCGACGATTTTCTCATCCGGCGCTCGGACGGCGTGTTCGCCTACCAGCTCGCCGTGAGCGTGGACGATCTCGACATGGGCATCACGCGCGTTGTGCGCGCACGCGACCTGCTTGACTCCACGCCGCGGCAGATCTGGCTGATGGAAACGCTCGGCGGCAAGGCCCCGGAATACGCGCACGCGCCGCTGCTCGTCGCGCCGGACGGGCGCAAGCTCTCCAAGCGCGAGGGCGACCTGAACATGGAGGCCCTGCGGCAGAAATACACACCCGAGCAGTTGACCGGAAAGCTCGCAAAGCTCGCGGGTCTGCGGCAAACGGACGCGCCGGTGACGGCAATCGAGCTGGCAGCGGACTTTTCCTGGGACAAGGTGCCGCGCGCGGACATTCCGATCCCGCCGGATTTTTAATATGAGACGAACGATGGGCGCATCCAGACGGATGCGCCCATTTTACATGCCATTATTTTTCCGTCAGCCGCTGCACCATGGTGTCGTGCGCGGCACGCTCGGCCGCGTCGTCGAGCGGCTGCAGCTCCAGCTCCGGATAACGGCCACGCAGCGCCGTCGTGAGCAGGTGGTCGCAAAATGCCGGATTTTTCGGCAGCACCGGGCCGTGACTGTATGTGCCGAAGACGTTTTGATAGCGCACGCCCTCAAAGCCGTCCTCCCCGTTGTTGCCGCCGCCGACGAGCATCTTACCAAGCGGCGACACGCCGCTGCCGAGGTAGGTCTTGCCGCTGTGGTTTTCAAAGCCGACGACCGTACTGCCGCCGGACTCCGGCAGACACTCGAAGAGTGTGTTGCCGATCATGCGCTCCTTTGCTCCGACGGTATAATAGTCGATCGCGCCGATGAAGTCGCACTGCTTGCCGTCCCACGTGCGGTAGTAGCTGCCGAGCATCTGGTAGCCGCCGCAGATGGTCAGAAACGTTTTGCCGTCGGCAATGGCAGCCTTGATCTCGCTGCCCTTTCCGGCTTTCAGGTCGGACAGGAGCACCTCCTGCTCAAAGTCCTGACCGCCGCCGATAAAAAACAGATCAAACTGTGTAAAATCCGCCTGCTGGCCGACCGTGACCTCCGTCACCTCGGCGTCGATGCCGCGCCACTCCAAACGGCGGCGCATGCAGAGAATATTGCCCCGGTCGCCGTAGAGGTTCAGAAGGTCCGGGTAAAGATGGCAGATTCGCAGGGCCTTTTCGCTCATTCCCAGAACTCCTTTCCGCCGAGCTGCTTTTGCAGCCGGCCGCGCAGATCCAGCATGGCCGTATAGGTCGGCATGATGAACACCGGGTATTCCGATGCGCACATCGCGTCGATCAACGGGTCATAATCGTAAAACACCTCGATGCGCGTCTCATCCACGCCCGCATATTTCAGGCGCAGGCGCATATCGTCCGCGCGCACACCGGACACATATACGTGCCGCAGGTGCTCGCCCATGGCGGCAAGCCGCTCAAAGTCGGCATCCCAGATCCATGAGATGTCCGTACCGTCGGCGTCGCGGTCGTTGAGGCAGACGACAAACGTCGCATCCTCGTTCAGCCCGGCGAGATAGCGCATGGTCTGGTTGCAGCCGGCGGGATTTTTCACGAGCATCATGCGGCCGGGTGTGCCGCGCAGGTCGAATTTCTCCATGCGGCCAAAGCCGCAGCCGAACGCACCGAGCGCGTGCACGATCGCCTCCGGTGTGAAGCCGAACGCAGACAGCGCAGCTGCCGAGCCGACGGCGTTATAGATGTTGTACGCCGCCGGAAGGTTGATGTGTACGGCGTACTCCCGCCCACCGATGGACATGGTGACATCGCTCGTGTCCACGCCGAGGTTCTGAACCGCCGTGACGGCGACCTGCGGGGCTTCGCGGTGATAGCCGCACTTCGGGCAGCGAAATGCGCCCAGATGCCCGTAAGTACGGTAGTCGTAGACATATTCGGTCTTGCAGTGGATACAGTGCGGCGCGTCGGAGATCTCCGTCAGGTCGTCGCCGCCGAGCGGAACGTTCACGCCGAAACGCACGACCGGGTTTGGCACATGCTCCGGGATGGACGCGATGAGTGAGCAGTCGGCATTGATGCACAAAACGCTCTCCGGCGTGTGGCGGATGCCCTCGATAATGTTATTGAGCGTGTGCGTGATCTCACCGTAGCGGTCGAGCTGGTCGCGAAAAACATTCGTCGCCACAATGACCTCCGGCTTGAGGTACTTGAGCACGGTCTTGGATGCAGCCTCGTCGCACTCAATGACGGCAAACTGGCACTTTGGCCTGCCGGTCAGGGTGCTGTGCATGGCAAACTCCGCCGTGATGCCGGAGATGAGGTTCGCGCCCGAGCGGTTGGCAAAGTAGTTGAGGCCCGCATCGGCAAATGCCTGTTCGATCATGCGGGAGCTGGTCGTCTTGCCGTTCGTGCCGGTGACGAGGATGACGCGCACCCCCCGCGAGAGCACGCCGAGCACCTGCGGGTACACCTTGAGCGCCACGCGGCCGGGAAACGCCGTGCCGCCGCGGCGCAGCAGCCGCAGCAGCCCGCGTGCAAGCTTACACAGCAATACTGCAAAAAAAGTTCGGATTTTCATTCGTTAGGGTCACTCCGTGAATATCGGCATCTGTCAGCAGATGCTCATTTTTACTGTTTTTCCGGCCAGAGTCAGCATATTGCGCAGCTCCTGCACCAATTGCAGCTTGCGCTCAAAGCTGAACTCCGTATCCTGCTGGGCGAGGTTGCTCGCGTTGCCGAAGAGGACATTGACCTCCGTCGCCTCCTCGAGCAGTACGAGCGCGAGCTTGGACGCGCCGTCCTTCATGCGGGCGAGCTCGAGCGTGTACATGCCATCCGCGAGGTAGTCCTTGATGCGTTCCATCGTCACATTGACCGTAACGACGCCCTCGGTCGTCAGATCCACACCGTGGATCTCGCTCATCGGCGGCACTTCCTCCGTGCCGCTGCCGGGCAGCGTGCGCACCTTTACGCCCAGATACGCCGCGACAGCGTTGGCGGTGGTGCCGCCGCAGACAACATGCTTGCCATCCTTGCCGAAAAACAGGCGCATGGTGCTCAGATCATCATCCTTGCGCTCGGGCGGGCCGATCATGACGTTGACCGGACAACGCTCACGCAGGCGCGCGACAACAACAGTCGTATCATCATGCATAGCGTCCATGTCCAGCGTCTTGACGGTCGATAGGATACTGGCCGCCATGCGCTGTGAGGAGACGGTGGGTGAATAATTGCGCAGGATAAAATCCTCAATGTCCTGCCGCGCCCAACCGGCGTCCGTCGTCACGCCGCGCCCGGCCTCCGACACGCCGTCGCTGAAGAGCACAAGCATATCGCCCACGTCAAAATGCAGGTAGCTCTCGTGCAGCTCCTTTTCCTGAATGAAGTTGACGGAATAGTTGTATTTCCCGATCGCGCCGTTGTGCACGAACACAGCGTTCGGATTGTCATACTGGATCAGGCGCGCGCGGGTGCCGGCCGTCTGCAGGATCGTAAAGGTCGCATAGGCGAGCTTGCGCTCCCTGCACATGGGCAGCGTTTCCGCCACGGTCGTAACGCACTCGTCGATCGGCACGTTGCCCTTGAGCATGGTCGTGAGCATGGTCGTTGTCAGCGTGGAGAGGATGTTGGCCTTGACGCCGCTGCCGAGACCGTCGGAAAGAATGACCGTCGCGTCATTGTCGTCCCATTCGAGCGCACACTGATCGCCGCAGAGCGTCTCCCCATTTTTGTTGCGGCTGATGACGCTGATGTCCCAGACCGTGTTCCTGCAGCGATTCGTTCGTTTACGCATCATCATCGCCGTCCTCATCAAGCATGATGGCTTCCTTCAGATCGTGCACAGCCACCTTGGTCTCCGCCGCCGTTTCACCGAGCAGACTTGCGATCTCGTGCACGATGCGCAGCTGGTTTGCGATGATATCGTCCGCCAGATCGGCCGCATGGATCTTCGTCTTCTGGATCTTGTTGCGGCGCTGGCGCGCCTTGGTCACGTCACGCATGATGCAGGTAAAGAGCGTCCGCTCCGGGTCGCAGATAAAGATGCGCTCGAGATAGACGTTGTAGTCAGCGAGAAAGACCTCGTCCGTGACCTGTGTCTCGTCCTGACTGATCATCTTCACGAAGTCGTACTCATCCATAATGCGCGACACCGGATATCCGATGATGTCCGCAGGATCCTTGATGCCGAAGATCTTGCAGGCCGCCTTGTTGATCTGCCGCACCTTGAGCTTTTTACCGACCGTGACAATGCCCTCGGGCGAGACATTGATGATCTTCTCGGAGTAGGTCTCGGCGCGCTCCTTCATGTAGGGCATGCACATGCTGATCTCGGCGCGTCCTTCATAGACGGCGATGGCCTTGTCGCGGCAGGTGCGGTAACCGCACAGGCCGCAGTTGAGCTCATCCGCGGGGCTGAATTTGCCCATCTTGCGCAGGATGCCGTTGATGACGGATTCCGGCGGCAGATCGGTCGGATGCTTCTTGTCGATGAGCACGCGGCGCATGTTGACCGGATCCTGAATATCGAAGTTCTTGCTGCCGTTGGCGCTCTTGATCACGCGGCGGCGCGACTCGAGCAGGTTTGTGTGCTTCTGCCGGAACGCGAGACCGCCGACGCAGTTGCCGTGACAGGCAGCGATCTCGATGAAGCAGTTGCGCAGCTCGCCATTGACAACGCTCTTGAGCGTCTGGATGCTGTCGTCCAGACCGTCAAGGAACAGATAATCGCGCCCGGAATCGAGCGCCATGGAGTGCAGGACACCGTTTGTGATCGTATAAGCGCGCGAGAGCATCGGCTCATCCGCCGGGACGTTCGGGTCGACGGCTACGCCTGCCTCATTCATCCACTCCTCCAGCTCCGTGAAGGTGATGTCATAATCGGCGCCGACGCTCTCAAAGCGCGTCGTCTCCTCCTTCTTGGAGATGCAGGGGCTGATGTAGACAATGGTCGCGCCCGGATAGCGCTCGCGCAGCAGCACGGCATGCGCCTGCATCGGCGAGAGCACCGGAGCGAGATACGGCAGCGCCTCGGGCAGATGCTTTTCCACATAGAGCACGATCGTCGAACAGCCGGATGTAATGATCGGCGCATCGCCCGGCTGGGCGGCGAGCTTTTCCAGCTCCTTCTTGACCAGATAGGCGCCCTCCGCAGTTTCGTGTGCCGCCGTGAAGCCGAGCGCCTTGAGCGGTTTTTCGATACCCTGAAAACCGGGGGTATCAAAATAGGCGATGTACGACGAGTCGACGCTTACGACGACCTGTTTTCCGGAGGCGATCAGCTCCCGGATCTGGCCGACGTCGCTGATGTCCTCCTTCGCGTGCTGCGGGCAGACAGACACGCAGTTGCCGCAGAGAATGCAGTCGCTGGAAATGATCTGTGCGTGACCCTGATAGACGCGGATGGACTTGACCGGGCAGAACCGGACGCACTTGTAGCAGTTTTTGCAGTTGGCCTGTTTGAAACGCAGAACATCCATGGGGCTCCCGCCTTTCTGTGAAATTTCACGAGTAGTGTTTTGCGATCTCTCTCGATTTCTATTTTTTTAATGTACCACAAAACTCCTCCCCGCACAACCCCCGCGCGAAAACGCGGCGATTTCAGCGCGCAAAAAGCCGCCGGTAGACGCTGCATCAGCATCCGCCGGCGGCGGGAACGGCTTATTCTTCGACCTTTCCGGTCAGCGCCTCGGTGAGTGTACGCCAGCCGAGCATGGCGCATTTGACGCGCGCGGGCATGTGCGCGATGTCCTTGAGGGCTGAGGCCTCTTCCAGACTCTCGATCTCCTCCTCGGTCGCCTCACCGTGGATCATGCGCAGGAAGGTGCGGCCCATTTTCAGCGCCTTTTCCTTCTTCTGTCCCACGATCATGCCGAGCATGATGTCCGCAGACGCCTGCGAGATGGCACATCCGTCGCCGACAAAACCGCCGTCGGTAATGACATCTCCATCGGTTTTGAGCTTGAGGACGATGTTGTCGCCGCAGCTCGGGTTCACGCCCGCAAGTTCAATATCCGCGTCCGGAATGTCGTGCTTGAACTCCGGATGGATGTTGTGCTCGGTCAGGATCTCATTATAGAAGCTTCTATTTTCCATATCCCATACGCTCCCTCAGGGTCGAGAGGCTCTCAAGGAACCGGTCGACATCCTCATCGGTGTTATAAAAGGCAAAGCTGGCGCGCGCCGTCGCATTCAGGCCGAGGTGCGCGAGCAGCGGCTGCGCGCAGTGGTGTCCGGCACGGATGTTCACGCCGTCGGACGCCATGATCTCGCTGATGTCGTGTGGGTGCACGCCGTCGACCGTGAAGGTGATGATGCCGTTGTGATCCTCCGGCTTATCGGTACCGAGCACGTGCACATGCGGTACAGCCAGGACACGCGCGAGGGCATTGGCCGTCAGGTCATGCTCACGCTGCCGGATGGTATCAAAGCCGACGCTCTGCACATACCGGATGGCAACGGCCAGACCGGCCGCACCGGCTGCATTGACTGTGCCGGCTTCAAACTTGTGCGGCAGCTCGGCATAGACGGCACCCGTGCGCGTGACGGATTCGATCATCTCGCCGCCGGAGAGAAACGGCGGCATCTCCTCGAGCAGCTCCTCCCTGCCGTACAGCCCGCCGATGCCCATGGGACCAAAGATCTTGTGGCCGGAGAAAGCAAAGAAATCCGCGCCCAGCTCCTGCACGTTCACCGGCATGTGCGGTGTGCTCTGCGCGCCGTCCACGACCATGACCGCGCCCTTTTTGTGCGCCATGGCGGCGACTTCCTGCACCGGGTACTTCCGGCCGAGGACGTTCGACACCTGCGTCATGGCGACGATCTTCGTGCGCCCGGTGATGAGCGATTCGATCTGCCGGAGATCCACACTGCCGTCGGGCGCGCACTCGATGAACTTCAGCTCCGCACCGGTCTGGCGGCAGACCATCTGCCACGGCAGCAGGTCGCTGTGGTGCTCCATGATGGACACGAGCACCTCATCGCCCGCTTTCACATGCGTCAGGCCATAGCTGTAGGCGACGAGGTTCAGGCTCTCGGTCGTGTTGCGGGTAAAGACAATCTCACGCGCCGAGCGTGCCCCGATGAAATTGCGCACGGTCTCGCGCGCCTGCTCATAGATATCGGTCGCCTCCACGCTCAGCGGATACAGGCCGCGCAGAGGGTTCGCGTTGTGGCAGCGGTAGAAATCCGCAACCGCGTCCAGCACGCACTGCGGGCGCTGGGCCGTGGCTGCGTTGTCGATATAGGCGACGTCCGTGTGCTGAAAGATCGGAAAATCCTGCTTATAATCATACGTCATCGTTGAGTTCCTCCTCCAGCGTCTGAAGAATCTGTGCGCGCAGCGCTTCATCATCCACCGTGCGCGCAAAGCGCTCGATCGATGCGCGGGCCAGGATATTTTCGGCCTGTTCGCGCGAGATGCCGCGGCTTTCAAAGTAAAACAGCGTCTCGTCATCAAGCTCGCCGATGGTCGCACCGTGGTTGCCGACGACATTTTCCTCGGCGCAGAGAATGAGCGGCACCGTCTTGTTGACAACATCGTCGCCAAGCATGAGCACGGTCTCCTTCTCGTTGCCGACGGAGTTCGACGAGCCGGTCTTAAAGTCGATCGTGCCGCGGAAAACCTTCTTCGCCGCGTCCTTGAGCGCGCCGGAGATATCGATCTCGCAGGCCGTGTTCTTGCCATAATGGTTGACGACGACGTTGACGTCGATCGTCTGGCTGCCGCGGCCGAGATAGCCGATCTGCGCCGAATAGCGGCTTCCGTCGCCGACAAGCTCCGTGTCATTATCGGAGTAGAGGTCGCCCTGCCCCATCAGGATCTGCGTCATATCCACGCCGGCGCCGGGCGCACAGTCGGCGTCCGTTTTGGCGTAGAGCAGTGCGCCGCTGCGCGCGCCGAGCACCTGCACAAGGCGAAGAGACGCGGCATTGTGGAGCTTGAACGCCGTTTCTACGGCGAAGCTGCCCTGCGTATCGAGCACCATATATACCGTTGCCTGCACACCGGCGGCCACATCGACCGCGATGTACTTGCGGCTGCAGCCCTCAGCGCCGGTCAGGCGGATATGCAGCGGCTGCGCCTGATTTTCTGCTGTAATTTCATATGCATCCGTCCCGAGATCGGCCGTTTCGGCCGCATTCCACGGGATGGTCGCCTCGTTGACATTGAGATGGTTCCACGTTCTGGTCGGCAGCTTGTTGACGACCAGCTGTTGCGTCGTATTCACGATATTCCCTCCTTTCGGAATGTGCGGTCAGCCGATGCTGCCCTTCATCTCCAGACGAATGAGATTGTTCATTTCCACAGCGTACTCCAGTGGCAGCTCCTTGGAGACGTTGTCCGCAAAGCCGCTGACGATCAGCGCGCGGGCGTCCTCCTCGCTCATGCCGCGGCTCATGAGATAAAACACCGCCTCGTTGCTGATGCTGCCGATCTTGGCCTCATGACCGACGGCAGCGTCCTTCGTGCGGATGTCCATGGCCGGGACGGTGTCGGAGCGGGACTCGGAGTCAAGCATCAGTGACTGGCAGGACACGGAAGATTTCGCGTGCTTGGCACCCTTTTGCACCACGACGCTGCTGCGGAACGTGCTGATGCCGCCGCTCTTACTGATCGAGCGCGTGTTCATATACGAGCTCGTGTTCCTGCCGATGTGCACGACCTTCGCGCCGGTGTCAAGATTCTGCCCCGCACCGGCAAATGTGACGCCGGTGAACTCCATCTTGGAATTATCGCCCTTGAGCACGCTCATCGGGTACAGGCAGCCGACATGAGACCCGAACGAGCCGGAAACCCACTCGATCACGCCGCCCTCCTCCACGAGCGCGCGCTTGGTATTGAGGTTGTACATATTCTTCGACCAGTTCTCGATGGTCGAGTAGCGCAGCCTGGCGTTTTTCTTCACGTACAGCTCCACGCAGCCGGCGTGGAGGTTCGCGACGTTATATTTCGGCGCCGAGTAGCCCTCGATGAAGTGCAGGCTCGCACCCTCGTCGACGATGATGAGCGTGTGCTCAAACTGGCCCGCGCCCTTGGCGTTCAGGCGGAAATACGACTGCAGCGGGATGGACACCTGCACGCCCTTCGGCACATACACGAACGAGCCGCCGGACCAGACCGCGCCGTGCAGCGCCGCGAACTTATGGTCGCGCGGCGTGACGAGCTTCATGAAATACTTGTGCACCATGTCGGCGTACTCGCCCTTGAGCGCGCTCTCCATATCGGTATAGACAACACCCTGTGCGGCCACTTCGTCCTTGACATTGTGGTACACGAGCTCGGAATCGTACTGTGCACCGACGCCGGCAAGCGATTTGCGCTCCGCCTGCGGGATACCGAGACGCTCGAAGGTGTCTTTAATATCCTGCGGGACGTCCTTCCAGTCGTTTTTCATGTCGGTCTTGGGGCGGACGTAGGTCGCGATATGATCCATGTCCAGGCCCTCGATGGACGGCCCCCAGTCCGGAACCGGCATCTCGTTATAGATCTGCAGCGACTGCAGCCGGAACTGCTGCATCCAGACCGGATCGTCCTTCTCCTTGGAGAGCTTGTCGATGATCTCCGGCGTCAGGCCCTCCTGCATACGATAGGCATCGTCCTCTTTGTCGCGGATGTCATAGACGCTGCGGTCAATGTCCGCGACCTGACTTTTTTCCTTCATTCGGATCGCCTCGCTTTCAGTCTGCCCGGATGCCGCCAAAGCCGTTTTCATTGATGGTATCCACAAGCGAAGCATCGCCGTTTTTCACAATGACGCCCTGCTCCATGATGTGCGCGGCGTCCACCGTCAGTGCCTCGAGAATGCGGGTGCTGTGCGTGATGATGAGCAGCGAGCCGTGCACGCGCTCACGATAGAGCTGCACGCCCTTGGAGACCGTGCGCACCGCGTCGACGTCCAGACCAGAGTCCGCCTCGTCAAGGATGGCAAGCTTCGGCTCGAGCATGAGCATCTGCAGGATCTCCGCTTTCTTTTTCTCACCGCCGGAAAAGCCCACATTCAGGTCGCGCTCAGCATAGGAAGCGTCCATCGCCAGCATCTGCATCGTCTCGGCAAGCTTCTTCTTGAAGTCCCAGAGGCGGATGCGCTTGCCGGTCTTCTGCTCGAGCGCACTGCGGATAAACGCGCTGAGCGTCACGCCGGGCACCTCGAGCGGATTCTGAAAGGACAGAAAAATGCCCTTCTTCGCGCGCTCGTTGACCGGCAGCCGTGTGATATCCTCGCCGTCAAAGACGATCTTTCCGGCCGTGACCGTGTACTCCGGATTGCCGGTGATCGCATAGCCGAGCGTGGACTTGCCGGTGCCGTTCGGCCCCATGAGCACATGCGTCTCATCCTTGCCGACGGTCAGGTCCACGCCGTGCAGGATCTCTTTCTCGCCCGCACTCACGTGCAGGCCGCTGACTTCAAGCAGGTTGCTGTTCATATATGTATCCTCCGTTCCCAATGGCAAACCGTGCCTGACGGCACGGCTGCATACGATATACATGAATTCAGAGAGGCTCAGGACGGTCTGACACAAATCCTACCTCATTGAGGTGAATTATAAGCCTATATTCCTATGTTGTCAATAGGAATATAGGATCAAGGCAGCAAAAAAGCACGCACAACTCAATAGCCGTGCGTGCTTTTGACACAGATGCTCAGAATTGGAACAGGTTCAGGCCGATCTCCTCACTGTGAAAACGATCCACTCTTCCGTCGATAACCGTGATGACCATCTCACAGGTGGCGCTGATAACGGCGCGGTTGAGATGTCCGCCGAACACTTCGCCCTTCTCATTGCCGGCGCTCATATGCAGGTGTGTGTAAAATGCGCCGTCCATCGTGTTGATCGTGCCGGTCAGCGAGACGATCTCAAAATCGCCCGCGAAGGAGTTCGCGTGGTACTGCTTTTCGGCCGTGCGGAACACACCGACCGTAAACTCCCCGACTGCGCCGAGCGCCTGCACGCTCGCAAGCTTGATCTGCTCGGCCTGTGCAATGGCCGCGACCTGCTCGAGCACTTCTTCCCCGCGGTCGATGCGGGCGACGATGGTGTTGTCAAATCTTCTGTACTCCATGGCTCTGCCTCCTGACAAATGAAATGCACTGCGGTCATTATACCGCACGCGTTCTTTGCTTGCAAGACCCGCGTTATTCCAGCTCGAATGCACCGGTATAGAGCTGATAATAGACGCCCTTTTCCGCAATGAGCTTTGCATGATTGCCGCGCTCGATGATGCGGCCATGGTCGAGCACCATGATCACGTCGGCGTTTTTGACCGTTGAGAGCCGATGCGCGATGACGAACACCGTGCGCCCCTCCATAAGCTTATCCATGCCGCTCTGCACGAGCGCCTCCGTGCGGGTATCGATGGAGCTTGTCGCCTCGTCGAGGATCATGACCGGCGGATCGGACACGGCCGCGCGCGCGATGCTCAGCAGCTGCCGCTGCCCCTGGCTCAGGCCGCTGCCGTCACCCTTGAGCACGGTGTTGTAGCCGTCGGGCAGCATGCGGATGAAGTGATCGGCGTTGGCGAGCTTCGCCGCGGCGATACATTCATCATCCGTCGCAGCCGGATTTCCGTAGCGGATATTTTCCATGACCGTACCGGTAAAGAGATTCACATCCTGCAGCACGATGCCGAGGCTGCGGCGCAGATCTGCCTTGCGGATCTTATTGATGTTGATGCCGTCGTAGCGGATCTTGCCGTCGGCAATGTCGTAAAAGCGGTTGATGAGGTTTGTGATCGTCGTCTTTCCGGCGCCGGTCGCACCGACAAAGGCGACCTTCTGGCCCGGTTCGGCATAGAGCGTGATGTCGTGCAGGACTTCCTTGTCTGGCGTGTAGCCGAAGTCCACGTGATCGAACACGACGCGCCCGGCGAGCTTCGTGTATGTGACCGTGCCGTCGCCGTGCGGGTGCTTCCACGCCCAGAGACCCGTGTGGTGGTCGGTCTCGGCGAGCATGCCGTTTTCCTCCGTGGCGTTGACAAGCGTCACATAGCCGTCGTCCGTCTCCGGCTCGGCATCCATGAACGCGAAGATACGCGATGCGCCGGCCAGCGCTGTGACGATGGAGTTGAACTGGTTGGAGATCTGCGAGATCGGGTTTGTAAACCCGCGTGAGAGCGTGAGGAAGGATGCGATCATACCGAGCGTGAGCGTGTTCATGCCCGTCAGGCCAAGGTTCGGCGTGCCGGCAATCGCCATCGTGCCGCCGATGACGGCGATGATGACATACTGCAGATAACCTACGGCGTTCATCATCGGCATCATGCTGTTGGCCATGCCGCTGGCGCGCGCGGCGTTTTCCGCCCAGACGCGGTTGCGGCGGCGCAGCTCCGCCTTGCTCTGCTCCTCGTGACAGAAGACCTTGACGACCTTCTGACCGTTGACCATCTCCTCAACATAGCCGTTGAGATCGGCCAATGCCGTCTGCTGCGCCATGAAGTAGCCGCCGATGCGGCCGGTGAGCTTGCGCACGAACACGAGAATGAGCGCCATGACGGCGCACACGATCAGTGTCAGCCAGATGCTGATGTACAGCATGCAGAAAAACACTGCCGCAAGCGTGAACACGGACGATACGAGCTGCGCCATGGACTGCGCGATCATCTGTCGCAGCGTATCGGTATCGTTCGTGTACAGGCTCATGATGTCGCCGTGCGTATGCGTGTCAAAGTAGCGGATGGGCAGGCTCTGCATCTTCTCAAACATCTCGTCACGGATGCGCTTGAGCGTGCCCTGCGCGATCGTGACCATGCGGCGGTTATACAGCCATGTGGCCAGCGTACCGACAAGATATACGCAGCCGATGGTGATCAGCGCGCGGATCAGGCCGGAATAGTCCGGCGACGCTGTGCCGAGCATGGGCACGATATAGCCGTCGATCAGCTTTTGCAGGAACATGGACGAGGCCGCGCCTGCGACCGCGCTGAGCAGGATGCAGACCGTCACGAGCACGAGCGTGCCCTTATAGGCGCGCATATACGACAGCAGGCGCTTGAGCGTCAGGCCGTCAAATTTCGGGCGTTCACGCATCGTCCTCGCCTCCCTTCTGCTGGGACTCATAGACCTCGCGGTAAATTTCGCACGTGCGCAGCAGCTCATCGTGGCAGCCGACGGCGTTGATGTGTCCGTCATCGAGCACAACGATGCGGTCTGCATTCTGCACCGAACTGATGCGCTGCGCGATGATGATCTTCGTCGTGTCGGGAATGTAGGTCGAGAGCGCCTGCTGGATCTGCGCATCCGTGCGCGTGTCGACGGCGCTCGTCGAGTCATCGAGAATAAGCACCTTCGGCTTTTTCAGCAGCGCACGGGCGATACACAGGCGCTGCTTCTGGCCGCCGGAAACATTCGTTCCGCCCTGCTCGATGTGGGTGTCATACCCGTCCGGCATGGCGGAGATAAAGTCGTCCGCGCACGCAAGCTTGCAGGCATGACGCAGCTGCTCATCCGTGGCGTTTTCATTGCCCCAGCGGAGATTTTCGGCGATCGTGCCGGAAAAGAGTTCGTTTTTCTGCAGCACCATGGCGACGGCGCCGCGCAGAGTATCCAGATCATAGTCGCGCACGTCCACGCCGCCAAGCGTCAGCTTGCCGCCGGTCACGTCGTACAGACGCGGGATGAGCTGCACGAGTGAGGATTTCGACGCACCGGTGCCGCCGATAATGCCGATCGTCTCGCCGGAGCGGATATGCAGGTCAATATCGTCGAGCACCTTTTTATCTGCCTTGGAGGCGTAGACAAAGCTCACGTGGTCAAAGTCAACCGCACCGTCGCGCACGGTCATGACCGGCTGCTCCGGCTGCGGGATGTCCGACTGCTCCTCGAGCACCTCTGCGATGCGGCGCGCGGACGAGAGCGAGATCGTCAGCATGGCAAAAACCATAGAGAGCATCATCAGGCTCGAGAGAATCTGCATGGTATAGGTGATGAGCGCGGTGAGATTTCCGGTCGTGAGGCCGAGCGCGGGATCGTTGCCGCTGGCGATGATGGCCTTCGCGCCGAGCCACGAGATCACGATCATGCACGTATAGATGCAAAACTGCATCAGCGGCGCGTTGAGCGTGATGAGCCGCTCGCCTTTGGAAAAGTCCTTATAAATGCGCTCGGAGATCGCGCCGAACTTACCGATCTCGTGCCGCTCCTGATTGAACGACTTCACGACACGAATGCCGCGGATGTTCTCCTGCACGACGTTGTTGAGCTCATCATACGTGCGGAAAACGCGCGAAAAGACCGGGAACACGCTGCGGATGATGAAAAAGAGCGCCAGCGCAAGGATCGGCAGAATAATGAGAAACGTCATCGAAATGTCGCGGCTGATGCGAAACGACACGATCATGGAAAAGATCAGCATGACCGGCGCACGGATCGCCATGCGCATGAGCATCTGGAATGCATTTTGCACATTCGTGGTGTCCGTCGTCAGGCGCGTGACGATGGACGCGGTGGAAAACTTATCGATGTTCGAAAACGCGAACGTCTGCACGTTGTTATACATATCCTCGCGCAGGTTCGCCGCAAAGCCGACGGATGCGCGCGCGGCAATGCGCGCTGCGAGCACGCCGGTCGACAGCTGGAACGCCGCCAGCAACAGCAAAAATGCGCCGAACTTCCAGACTGCCGCCATACTGCCGCCCTCGATGCCGAAGTCGATGAGGTTGGACATAAACAGCGGGATCACGATCTCAAACACGACCTCCAGCGCCGAGAGCAGAACCGTCACGAGCGCGAGGCCTTTGTTTTCCCGCAGACTGCGGGTCAATGTATGAAGCATAGGGTTCCTCCTTCCGGGTATGCGTGCAGATCAGCCGAGATCGGCATAGATCGTGCGCAGAGCGTCTTCCAGCGCCGCGATCTGCTTCGGGCTCAGCGAGCGGAGCATCTGCTGCTCGGCGGCCGCAATGGTCGCCTGCATTTGATGTGCGATCTCGGTGGCACGCGGTGTCTGGCAGACAAGCTTGCTGCGCTTATCCGCCGGGTCGGGCCGGCAGGACACGAAGCCCTTTTGCTCCATGCGCCCGATGACGCCCGCTACGGACGGGTGCGACACCTGCAGGAAGCCCTCGATCTCCTTTTGCGTCACCGTGCCGCCGTTTCGAGCCAGATAGCCGAGCACGCGGCTTTGCGTCAGCGTCAGATCATGCTGCGCAAGGTTGGCGTCGGCCTGTATCTTGATCTTATCCGTGATCATTTTTAATAGACATCCAATCGGATATTGCTCCATGATGCACCTCCGAATATGTAGCACGCTACGCATTATAAGGACATTCACGCAAAACGTCAAGTGACTTCATAAATTGTTTACACGCGAAAACGGCCGCAAAAAGCGCCCGTCTGCCATGGCAGACGGGCGCTGAAAAATGTTGGAATCACAGGTGCTGGTCGCGGTCGATCTTGTCGTAGTGCTTGAGCAGGATGCCCTCCATGACAGAGGTCAGCTTCATGTCCAGGTTCCAGAAATAGATGACAAACGTGACCGCAAATGCGCCCAATGCGCCGAGCGACACGCCCATCAGGGCCTTGAGCAGCTTGCATTTCAAATTGTTCATGTTCGATCTCCTCTCTGATTACCAGGACTTCTCGTCCTTCAGGATCTCCAGGCTCGGATCCACGGGCTCTTCCTGCATGACGGTGCGCATATAGTCGTTGACCTGCTGGCGCACGCCCTGACGCGAGATGACACGCGGGTCGAACAGATCGTGCGTGACCCAGACGAGGTGGATGCCGTGCTCACGGGCACGCTCTTCAAACAGACCGTGCATGCCATCGAGCGCCTTACAGCTCATGTGCTCCCAGAGGATGACCATGTCGGCGTTGAACTGCTCGCAGTACTCCCAGAGCTCGTCGAGCAGGACCTTGTAGCCGCCGTGGGTACGGTTGCGCATGATCATGTTCTCGGTCAGCCAGGCCATGTCGTAATACGCCTGCTCGCGGTTTTCGGGTGTGTCCTCCGTGACGAGCTCGCGTGTCGAGACCATGGAAAGCATATCCGTCAGCGGCACGATGCCCCAGCAGTTGAGCAGCCAGACAAGGAAGTCCATATAGAAGTGCGACTGCACGCCCCAGACGATGGCGCGGTGGCGGTACGCATTGGCCGCGCGCTTGCGCTTGCTGTAGGCGCGCTCGGCAAGCTCGGTGATCTTGCGGTCGGCCTCGCGGAACGCGGGGACCTTGCCGCAGATGGCCATGTAGTTCGTTTCGGTATACAGCGCGAGGTTGGAGCCAAAGACCTGCGGGTAGTCGGTCTTGTTCATCTCCAGCCACTCGAGGCGGCACTTGGTGGCATAGTTCACGCGCTCGGCGCACTCGAAGTACGCCTTCCAGTCCCACTTTTCGCCGGTGTGCTCCTCAATAAAGGCGATGGCGTTGCGGATCTCCTGCGCGGCGTATTCCTGCACATCATCCTCACGGTGGCGCAGAGGCGCTGCAAGCTGGAACACCGGGATGCCGTCCTCAAGCTCGAGACGCTTGGAAATGACGCCGTTGCCGAGCAGAGAACCGTCGCAGGTCGTGTTGCACTGCACGGCGCAGGCGCCGAGCACGGGCGCATCGTCGTCGATGGACACGCCGGCCTCGGCCTCCGGCATCGGGCAGACGTCGCCCGCAAGACCGTATTCCTGCGCAACATCGATGTAATGCTCGGCCGCGTGCTGGTTGAGCAGCACAGAGACGTAGGTGGACGGCGTCTCGCGGCTCAGGCACTTGAGCGTCGGGAAGCCCATCATGACGGCAGTCATCTCGTTTTCGTCCACGAGCACGACCTTGTCGGAAAACTTCTTATCGTTGCCGATGCGGCGGTCGCCGCGGAAGAGACTGTCGAGCAGCTTTGCCACGTCCTCAATGACGAGGTCCTGCTCCAGGTGGCAGATACGCAGATATTCATCGCGCAGACCCTGCGTGTGGCGGTCGACCATCATGGGCACGGCCAGATAGTTGGCCATCCAGCGGTAGCGAAACATGGCCTTGATGTTGCGTGGCTTGACGATGAACTTTGCAAGGATGGTCATGATGTGCAGCCAGCGGCTGTAATCATAGAGCGTGTCCTTGACGCCGCGCCACTCGCGGCGGTTGCGTACCTTTCCCTCAGTGTAGAACTTGCCGAAATTTTCGCAGCCAATTCTCTTGTTGGACATCACTGTTTCCCCCCTTGAATCTTCTTGATCTCCATGCTTTCCACGAATGCCTGCACACGGGTGCGCATCTGGCCGGAGGAAGCGATGTTATACGGACGGTCAACAGACAGCACCGGATAGCCATAGTCGTCGTTGAGAATGTGCGAGCCGAGCATGCGCTCATACGCCCACGGGTCGCAGAACTTGATCTGCTCGTAGATGATGCCGTCGGCCGCATACTCCTTAGCAAGCTGGCTGACGTATTCGCGGCGGCCGAGCATCTTGGGCATATCCATATAGCGCGGGCACTGGGCACGGTTCATGTACTGGCGGCAGATCTGCGTGAGCGCATCCTCGTCGTCCGTCAGCGTGATCGGATCGCGGCCCGGGAACGAGCCGTAGCAGAAGCGGTCGGCACAGACATAAGCACCGGTGTCCTCGACGAGCTTGATGAAGTCAATGTCATCGACCTCCGAGCCGACAACGACCACACGCGCGCGGTACGGATTTTTCTTATCCGGGCGGCGGGTCTTGAGCTCCTTGAGCGTCTCCTCCAGCTTGTCGATGAGCAGGTATTTCGGCGCGACATAGGTTGCAAGCGTGATGACGTGGAATTCATAGCCCGTGATGCGCGGATTGTCGCCCTTGCGATATTCGCCGATGGCGCGGATGAGCTCGCACACGCGGTTGTGCTCGGCGACGGCGCTGCGGATGGCCGCGTCCGACACGTCGATGCCGTAGTGCTCGTGCAGCGGCGTGAGGATGTGGTTGCGGCACTGGAGCACATACAGATTCAGACCGTTGTCATCGGCCTTCATCGGGATCTCCATGTACTCGTAGAAGAACTTCGGCTTGCTCTTGCCCATGGTCTTGAGCAGCTCCATGTTCTCGACGGCGCGGTTCATCATCGAGCAGCCGTCCGGCGTGATCATGCAGTCGGCAAAATTGTAGCCGCCCTCGATGGCACGCTCCAGCAGCGCGCGGCTATACTCGCACAGAAAGCTGGTCATGTAGTACGTGGCCATTTCCATGGAGCCGGTGCGCGGCGCGCGCAGGCGCGTTGAGAACGCTCCGGGCAGGTTCAGCAGCGGCTCGGGCGTGTTTTCGCAGGCATAGGCAACACAGATCTTCCCCTCGTTCTGCGCCTGTGCGACCAGGTCATTGTGTGCTTCCTGCAAAAGGTTTTCGAAGTATAAAAGATGTTTCAGGTCTTTCATGGTTCACTCCCTCTTCATTTGTGTTTCTATCAAAAGCGGCTGCGCGACCGCCTTTGTGTATCTTTGCTGCCCGCAGGCAGAAGGCCCGGCGCGATCAGCGCGCCTCGATCTGCTTGATATTGATCTCATTGCCCTGCTGCAGCCAGGTCTTGCCGCTGCCGCAATGCGGGCATGTTTTGCCGTATTGTACGGTTGGATAGGTTTGCTTGCAGTCGTCGCACCAGGTGACGGCCGGGATGATCTCATACAGGAATTTCGTGCCATGAATGATCGGCTCTTTCTTGGTATACCAGTTCCAGCAATCTTCAAGATATTCCGGCACAATGCCGGAGACCTCACCGAATTCGAGCGTGACCGACTCGATCTCGGTGAGGTTGTTTTCCTTGGCAATCTCCTGCACCTGCTTGACGACATAGGTAACGATGCTCAGCTCGTGCATGGGGGGCTCCTTTCGGGAGGGCGGGCACAGCGGAAGGGATGCTGTGCCCGCCGCAGGATGGATACTTATTTCTTGTCCGTAAGGGACTTCTTGATGATCTTCACCTGACGCTTGGCGGCATAAGGCGCGATTGCCTTGAACTTATCCTCAGCCGGGATCATTTTGCTGTTTTGCGGCCGCACACGCTTGAGGTGGATGGCGTCAAACTCGCACTTGGTCGTGCAGATACCGCAGCCGATGCACTTGTTCGGGTCGACAACACTGCGCCCGCAGCTCAGGCAGCGGGACGCCTCGGAGCGGATCTGCTCTTCAGTGAACGTCACGCGGTCGTCCTGCATGGTGCGCACCTTCTTGCTGTCGATAGCAACGGCGGCACGTGCGGGCTTTTTGATCTTCTCGGTCGTCAGAACGATATCGTCCTTGTTGAGCTCCTTGAATTCGCGCGTATTGCGGTGGATCGTCAGCGTCTGGCCCTTGTTGACGAAGCGGTGGATAGACACCGCGCCCTCGCGGCCGGTCGCGATCGCATCGATCGTGTACTTCGGGCCGGTGGCGCAGTCGCCGCCGACGAAGATGTCGGGCTCGTTGGACTGGAACGTCACGGCGTCGTGTGCGATCAGGCGGCCGTCGGCCGTCTCTGCCGCGGTGCCGGCCAGCACATCGCCGTAGACCGAGCGCTGGCCGATGGCGACCAGAACGTTGGAGCATGGGACGGTGATGGTCTCATTTTCGTCATAGACCGGGGCGAACTTGCCGCTCGCGTCGCGGACGGACACGCAGCGCATGAGCTCGATGCCGGTGACCTTGCCGCCCTCGCCGAGGATGGCCTTCGGCGCCCAGGAGTTGTTGATGACGACGCCGTCAGCGATGCCGGCGTTCTTCTCATCCGGCACGGTCGGCATCTCCTCGTCTTTCTCGAGGCAGTACATATTCACGCTGCCCTTGGTCAGACGCAGGGCCGCGCGCGCCACGTCGATGGCCGCGTTGCCGCCGCCGATGACGACCACGTCGCCCGTGAGCTTCTTGAGCTTGCCGGCGTTGACTTCACGCAGGAAGTCGAGGCCGCTCTTGACACCGGTGAGATCCTCGCCGGCGATGTTGAGCTTCGACGCCTGCTGCAGGCCGACCGCGACGTAGAACGCCTGGTAGCCTTCCTCGCGCAGCTGCTGGATGGTGATGTCCTTGCCGACTTCGACGCCGCACTTAAACTCCACGCCCATCTCACGCAGCACGTCGATCTCGGACTTGACGACGTCCTTGCCGATGCGGAAGCTCGGGATGCCGTTGACGAGCATGCCGCCGGGCACGGCCTCTTTCTCGAACACGACCGGGCTATAGCCCTCAATGGCCAGGAAGTAAGCGCAGGACATACCGGCCGGGCCGCCGCCGATGATGGCGATCTTCTGGTCAAACTTCTCGTGCGTGCAGGAATTCATGGGCGGCACATAGCGGTGCTCGGCCTTCATGTCCTGCTCGGCGATGAACTTCTTGATCTCGTCGATGGCCAGCGGCTCGTCGACGGTGCCGCGGGTGCAGGCATCCTCGCAGTACTTTCTGCAGATGCTGCCGCAGACGGCCGGGAACGGGTTATCCTTCTTGATGAGCTTGAGCGCGTCGGCATAGCGGCCGTCGCCTGCCATCTTGATGTAGCCCTGGATGGCGATGTGCGCCGGGCAGGCGGTCTTGCAGGGCGCCGTGCCGGTCGGCCAGGTCTGGATGCAGCCGTTCTCGTTGCGGTAATTCTTATTCCAGTGATCCTCGCCCCACTTGGTGTCGTCCGGCAGCTCGTGGTGCGGATACTGGATGGGGCCTTCCTTGGTGCAGAGCTTCTGACCGAGGCGGACAGCGCCGGCCGGGCAGGTCTCGACGCACTTGCCGCAGGCCACGCACTTCTCCGGATCGCTCTCAGCCACATAAGCGGAGGCGGACAGGTTCGGCGTGTTGAACTGCTGCGAGGTGCGCAGCGCGTTACAGACGCCGACAGCACAGTTGCAGATACCAAAGATCTTGTTCTCACCGTCGATGTTCGTGATCTGGTGGACATAGCCGCGATCCTCTGCCTTCTGGAGGATCTCCATCGCCTCTTCATAGGTGATGTCGTGGCCATGGTTCGTCTCACGGCAGTAGTCGGCAAAATCACCGACGCCGATGCACCACTCGCCTTCCACGTCGCCGGAGCCCTCGCCGCGGATGCGCTGCTGCTTGCGGCAGGAGCACACGCTCACGCCGATATGCCCCTCATACTTCTTCAGCCAATGGGACAGGTGCTCGATCGGCAGAGACTTGCTCTCGGCCGGGATCGCCTTTTCGACCGGGATGACATGCATGCCGATGCCGGCGCCTCCGGGCGGCACCATTTCAGTAATGCCCGCCAGCGGCAGATAGGCCATGCGTTCAAAGAAATCGGCCGTCTCCGGGAACATATCCGACTGCTCTGGATTGATCATCATGATCTCGGCGCTGCCGGGAACGAACATGTCCAGCACCCAGCGCTTTTCATGGTTCGGATTCTTGCCGTCGAGATTCTCCCAATGGAACTCGACCAGACCGCTCTCGCTGATGGCCTGCATCGCTTTTTCCAGATAGGCTCTGTCAAACTGCGGGTTCTTCTTTGCGAGCTGCTCGATCGTGAGCGGCACACGCTTTTTCATGGTCAGCGCGATATCGAGGATATCGTCCGCCATCTTCTGATCATACTTCACCGCCGTGAACTTGAGGGCGGAGTTGATGCCCAGATACTCCGGAGAATCCGGCGTGATCTTGTCCTTTCCCAACAACACCGTCGCGCGATCCGTGATTACTTTTCCGAGCTTTGCAATTTTCTCGTCTTTTGTCATGTTATCGCTTCCTTCTTCTTTAGATTGCAGTCAAACGACATCCGCCCGTTCCGACACAAGAACAGATTCGGATGCAGCTATGTTAATTAATTAACTCTGCAATGTCAAGGAGTCCGGAGCATTTTTGAAACAAGTCACAAAAAATCTGCAAAGAAATTGCGAATAGATTTTTTTGTGTGTTGAAACGTGGAGACAAATGCCGTATAATGTTTGAAAAACAAGAACATTTTTCGCCAGGAGTGTTATGGATGCAAGATTCTGCCCGAAAGTTCAAAGAGGAAGTCGCGGAAGCCGCGATTTCACTGTTCAAGCGCAACGGATACAACAACGTGACCGTAAACGAGATCTGCAAGGAATGCGGCATCTCCCGCTCCGTGTTCTACTCCTCGTTCAACGGCAAGCGCAGCATTCTGGAATACATGGTGGAAAAACCGCAGCACAACGATGATGCGAGCTTTATGAAATTTGCGCACGCAGACAATGACTTCGAGCGCATCTGGCAGCTGTTTGACCGCTTCATTGCCATCGCCTACGACTTCGGCCCCGAGCTCACGAGCACGCTGTTCATCATGCAGTTCGAATCCCCCGAGGGGATCCGCGCAGCTGTGCACGCGCTCGATGATCTGTTTGCGACGCTGGCCACAAACTGCGCCAAATCAGGCATTATCGACTCCAAAGAGCCGCCGGATCTGCTGTCGCGCATCGCAACAGATCTGATCTGCCACGAGCTGTACGTCTGGTCCAGCCAGAAAGGAAACTTCTCGCTGCGCGCACGCGCGCGGCAGTACGCCGAGATCGCCTACCACGTCAAGCCGGAGTATCGCATGCCGGCCGAGCAGCGCGACGCACTGTGACTGCATGGCTCCCCCGTCAAGAGCGCCTGCACAGCTGCTCTTGGCTTTGGACAAACAGAATCTGCGCATATCCTTCTGCGCAAAAAGCCAGCGGCAAGGCATTTGTTCCAGCCGCTGGTTTTTTCATTTGTATCAATCATAAACGTGCAGACAAACCAATTGCCGAAAAAATTCAAAGCTACGCTGCGAAAGCACCATCCGATCGCGTTAAATAATTCACGAGGTCATTATAGCAGAAGCAAATACACAACGCAAGTACTGTTTTCTCACACGCATGGACTTTTCAGCGGCTTTTTGCGGTGCAAAAACAGCTGCCGGAATCCCTTTAAGATCCGGCAGCTGTTACGTGAAGTATGATATTGGGCTATGAGGTCATTCCCACTCGCCGTTATGCCCTCGGTCAGAGCATCAGAAAAACTCTTTATTTATCTTCATAATTATTCAACCGGAGGAATAGGTGGCATAACAACAAACATTGATTTTAATTCATCAATAGTGCCTGCCTTAACCCACTCAGACATTCCATTTCTCCATACCAAACTATCAGCATTGAACTGACCTGAAGTAGCCATTTGTTGCAATACATTTAAACCAAAAGGTCCGGTTGCTTGCCCGTTCACCGCAATGTGATATGCAACAACAGGAACGGGTGGAGGTGTTGCTCCGCTCGGTGCGGTTTGATTAACACCAGCCATTGAGTTGTTCATAATTCCGGCAATATTCTGACCGACAGCACCGCCGAGAGCCATTCCCGCCATCATAGCGGCAGGATTAAACCCTGTACCGCCGTTCCCTAAATCAACTCCACCGGCACCGTTTTCACCCATATGCCCCAGAGCATCAGCCCCTGCAATGCCAACTTCAGCTTGCTTTTCAACTTGGAAAGCACCGATATTACCAGACTGTGTCTGTTTGTGCATTGCGTACTGTCCTTCTTCACGCTGTATACGCAGTCTTTCAACATAATCCATTGTTTCGGCTTGTACTTTGGTAGCAGTAATGTCTTTGGTTACAGCCATTAACTGTCTGTAACCATCGCTTGATTTGTCAATTTCTATTGCGCCTATGTCCACGCCGGAAACATCTACGCCAAAAGTCTCTTTTAATCTTTCGCTTATGCCATATTCCGCCACATCGTTGATTTGTGCAGTCTTGGTCTCAATTTGAACCAAAGGAATATCATTTACAGCGGGAGCGTTAGCAACTACATCTTTAACATATCTTATTACAGCGTCACGAACCTGTTTCTGAAAATCCTCAAGATTAAATGTGTTGAGTCTGTGCAGCTTTATGAACTGACGGTAATCGCTGATTTTAAAGCTGATAGTTCCTCTTACGGCTACCGGAACGCCGAAATCATCAAATCTCGGATCATATACGTCAAAGAACGGAACAGCAAATTTTGTTTGGATAATTTGCGCAAGGTTAATGAAGTATATCTCCGCTTGGAACGGGGTGCCACCCTCGTATGCCAAACCTACAATACTTGCAAGAACAGGGAAATTTGAAGTTTTGATTGTCTGATCAAAAGGCCCGACAATGAAATCTTGCATCGTGCCATCTTTCTGCTTATATACGAAAACAGCAACTTCGCCATCTTTTACTCGCAGAGAAGAACCCCAGCGAATGGAATTTTCCCTCTGATTTTCACCCGTCTGAGTGCCAGACGGATGCCACTTCCAAATAAGATACGAAGGCTCATCGCAGCGTATCTCGTCCATAAAACCGCCTTTGCGGTTTTTTCTATCGAATAATCCCATGTTCATACCCCTTTTCACAAACTATCAAAATTGATTATAGTCATATATGCTAATTACGATTGTATTAAAGCCCACGTATTCAACAGTTAGGCTTATGTCATCGCCTTTATCTGCTGAGAAGTAATGCTCTGACCGGTAACCCTTTTCAAACCCCTTGTCGATACATTTATCAACATAAGCATTGAAATCGTCAATGGTCATATCACCGAGATATACTGAAAAAGCCCAATCACAATCTGAGGAAATCTTTCCCACACTAAATGATGGCTTTGGTATCAATTTTGCAGGACCGGAAGAAGGCCAACTAATTTCCGTCATTTGTATGGGAGCATTTATTGTAATACTCATTGCTTTCATTTCGTTATAGGAAATGGAAAGCTTGTATCCATCTGCATTGAATCCGCCAAATGAAGTATCCTTCTTTTCTGCATCAATCGTAAATCCAGCACTCTCGCATTTGGATATATAGGATTTGACCTCCGAACTTGAAACATCGTAGAGTATGATTTTCAATGTATCCTCATTCGCCGTTTCAACTGTTCCAGTTTTTCCGTCTTGCTGAGGAACTAAGTCTGCAAAAGCATGGGATGGCCACTCAAAGTTTTCATCTCCAACAAGAGGTGCTTTTAAGTTTATGTCAAGCCGTTCCGACGACCAATGTTGTAACTCCAATTTATATCCGGTGCTGTTATACGCAGTATATTTGTCTGTATCTTTTACAGCATCAACCGTAAAACCTTTTTGTTTGCACGAAACAATATATGCATCAAACTGTGAATAAGATATACCCTCTATGTATATATCCAATTCTTCTTCGCTATTTTTCCAAATGTGACCACCTGTTCCTTGAAGTTCAGGCAACTCCGTACTCAAGCCTGTTTTGAGCCATTCAAATTTTTCATCTGAACCATCGTTAGTTGAAAAGATGTTATCAGGAAGCAAATTCGTGACACCCTTGAGTAAAGAGCCATTTATCAGTACAAAAGCAAGAAACACAAGTACAATAGCAGCTCCTATTCCAGCGCGAATACGGATTCTTTTATCGACGGTTTTTTTACTTGCAACAATCTCATTATACGCTGTTTCAGCAATCGTATCGTTGCTGAGCAGAATGGTCGCTTTTTGATGAAGCTGAGTTGCCTTCGTATTCCACAAGCGGAGCAAAAATGCATTTTTCTCATTTGCTTTCTCAGATGCCAAAAACGCCATTTTGGATTTTGTAAATAGCAATGCTTCTAAGACTGATTCCCTATCATTTGGAAAAGTGAAATTTTCAATGAGTGCGACTTTGCGTTGCTCTGTTGATGACAATTCAGGCGTAGCATTGCTCCTTAGCAAAGGTCTAAATAGAGGCAATGTGAGGTAAATCACCAGTGGAACACAGGATGTAAAAATATTGAGAATCACCCACAAAATTAGGGTTGACTTCTTCCAACTTTTCCAGCCCTTTTTAGGCAGTTCCTTCTTCGGTGTGTTGGCTATGATTTTATCGCATTCGTTGATTTCATCAATAAACTCTTTTAGGGCAGAAGCCAGCTTTGCAGAGTTGATTTCATGTCCACAAGCTGGACAGATCGCAGTCATACTTTGAAGTACCTCTCCGCAAGCGGGACATTTATGTATTTCTCCACTATAAACTGTTCTTCTGACTGTTTCATCGGTTTTTTCTACCGGTGTTCCGCACTCAAAGCAAAATTTAGCACCAGCCGCAAGCTCTTTGCCGCAATTACTACAGAACGCCATATTCGCTATCTCCTTAATGGTTTTTATTAACTCTTGCTACTGTTGCATCATATACAATTTGCAACTTTTCGGAAACATGTCCGCTATAAGTGTTAATGCCAACATTACAAGAGGCTTTTAAACTCTTATTAGCAAAGCGTTCGAAAAAACAAGTATCTTTTGGAACAAAACAACAATTACTTATAGGGCCATATTTTTTATAGTATGATTTATTACTAAATTGATCACCTGTAATATCAAGATAGTACATATCATCAATCATAAGCCAACAATGGGTATCGTAACCTTTGCTTGCTTTGCTGTTAAGTACCTGAATTCGTTCTCTTTGGATGCCGTTCTCAATCAAATACTCTGCTAATAGATCACTTGTATATGTACAGCAACCGTCTGGAAAGTGTGCAAATAGTGATAATCTTCCATACTCTCCTTTGGCTGCTACTGTTTCCAAAGCGCGACGAAACTCGGATGCGAGTTGAATAATGAGATCATAACCCATAATCAGACCTCCTTAACAGTTTGTGTCCACTTTGACCGCATCACAAATATCCCCAATATTGCAATCAAGATATTCACATATACGCAAAAGAACGGACAGGGCTACTTCTTCATTACGGCGTAGTTTTGTCATTGTACCGGTTGCAATGTTCAAATCTTTCCTCAGCGTAGCAGGGGAAACATCTTTTTCAATTAGCAGTATCCATAGTCTTTTATAGCTTATCCGCAAACTACGCACCTCCGAAAATTTACATTCCAACAATTTAATCATATAGGCGAAAGGACACTTTGTCAAGGATTGTGTTTAAGTTCAGCACTAAAATTCGCAAGAAGTTGCGAATAGTATACGGCGGCAGGGATTTTCCCTGCCGCCGTTAAGCTAATGCTGTGTAAATCAATTCTGCGTTCACAATTTCCGTTGCTCGGTTACGCATATTGTTCATTTTCCGAACCCACAGCATTTGGTCGGTTGATTTGAGTTTTTCGGTAACATTTTCTTTTTCGGCAAGTTCTTTTACCAGCCGGAGAAACATAGCAGGAACTCAGTGACGCAATGGCGGAGGCTTTCAAAGACCGACTGAGAAACGATTAAATTCAATCGAAACAAAAAGAGCTACCTGACTTCTCTAACAGAAATCAGATAGCTCTTTATTCTTGGATAATCTAAAATGTTGTCATTTTGTTGTCACGGGGCAATTCCGTAACGCAAAAGTCCAGCATTTTCAAGGCTTTTCAGCCTTTCTGGGATTATTCCCACTCGATCGTGGCGGGCGGTTTGGAGGTGATATCGTAGACGATTCGGTTAATACCCTTGACCTCGTTGACGATACGCACCGAGACACGGTCGAGCACGTCATACGGAATACGCGTCCAGTTGGCGGTCATGAAGTCCGTCGTCGTGACGCTGCGCAGCGCGAGCGTATAGTCATACGTGCGGCCGTCGCCCATGACGCCGACAGAGCGCATATTCGTCAGCACCGCGAAGTACTGATTCATCGTCTGCTCAAGATGTGCCTTGGCGATCTCGTCGCGGAAGATGAAGTCCGCGTCGCGCAGAATGTCGAGCTTATCCTTGGACACCGCGCCGAGGCAGCGGATGGCCAGACCCGGCCCCGGGAACGGCTGGCGCATGACCAGATACTCTGGCAGGCCGAGCTCGCGGCCGAGCGCGCGCACCTCGTCCTTAAACAGCAGCCGCAGCGGCTCAATGATCTCCTTGAAATCCACAAAGTCCGGCAGACCGCCAACGTTGTGGTGGCTCTTGATGACGGCAGCGACATTCGTGCCGGATTCAATCACGTCGGGATAGATCGTGCCCTGTGCCAGATAGTCAACCGAGCCGATCTTCTTTCCCTCTTCCTCAAAGACGCGGATGAACTCCTCGCCGATGATCTTGCGCTTGGTCTCCGGGTCGGAGACGTCCTTCAGGCGCGTAAGGAAGCGCTCCTCGGCGTTGACACGCACAAGGTTGATGTCCCAGTTTTTAAACGCGGCCTCGACTTCGTCGCCCTCGTTCTTGCGCAGCAGACCGTGGTCGACAAAGATGCACGTGAGCTGATTGCCGACGGCCTCGGCCAGCAGCGCCGCCGCAACGGAGGAGTCCACGCCGCCGGAAAGCGCCAGCAGCACCTTGCCGTCGCCGACTTTGGCGCGGATGTCCTCAATGGACTTGCGCATGAAGTCGCCCATCGTCCAGTCACCGGTCGCGCCGCAGACCTCATACAGGAAGTTGCGCAGCATGGCCTGACCATACTCGGTGTGGTTGACCTCGGGGTGGAACTGCACGCCGTAGAACCCGCGCGCCTCGTCGCAGATGCCGACCGTCGGGCAGGCATCCGAATGCGCCACGAGCCGGAACGACTCCGGCACCTTGGCCATGTAGTCCCCGTGACTCATCCACGTAATGCTCTGCTCCGGCAGGCCGCGGAACAGACGGCAATCGGTGTCAAACCATGTCTCCGTCTTGCCGTACTCACGCGCGGTGTCTTTGCCGGCGGCGGTCACTTCCCCGCCGAGATACTGCGCCATGAGCTGGCAGCCGTAGCAAATACCGAGGATGGGGATGCCGAGCCGGAAGATCTCCGGATCGACCTGCGGCGAGCCTTCGGCGTATACGCTCTGCGGGCCGCCGGTGAAGATGATGCCGATGGGGTCAAAGGCGCGGATCTCATCCACGGTCATGGTGTTCGGCTTGACTTCGCAATAGACATTGCACTCGCGCACGCGGCGCGCAATGAGCTGGTTATACTGTCCTCCAAAATCGAGGACGATGACAGACTGATTCGGCATGGATGACGCTCTCCTTATTCGACAGTAACGGATTTCGCGAGGTTTTTCGGCTTATCGATCGCGCAGCCGTTGGCTTTTGCGACGTAATATGCAAAGAGCTGCAGCGGCACGATCTCTGCCGGGACGACGAACAGATCGTCCATACGCGGCACGAGGATCACGTCGTCCGCCTCGGAATAGATGGCACGGTTGCCCTCGAGCGCTACACCGAGCACGCGCGCACCGCGCGCCTTGACCTCTTTGACGTTGCTCATGGTCTTGTCAAACAGCGGCTCGTAGCACGCGACGGCGATGACGAGACGGTTCTCCTCAATGAGCGCGATCGTGCCGTGCTTGAGCTCGCCCGCAGCATAGGCCTCCGAGTGCAGGTAGGAGATCTCCTTGAGCTTCAGCGAGCCCTCCATGCAGACGGCGTAGTCCACATTGCGGCCGATGAAAAACAGCGACGGGTTATTCTTATAGCGCTCGGCAAGCTGCGCGATCTGCGGGTTGAGATCGATGGCGCGCTGCACCATCTGCGGCAGGATCATGAGATCGTCCGTGAACTTTGCCGCCTCTTCCCTGCTCAGGCAGCCGCGCTTTTCGCCCAGATAGAGCGCCAGCAGATACAACACCGACACCTGCGTGGTGTAGCCCTTCGTGGTCGCAACGGCGATCTCCGGGCCTGCCCAGGTGTAGATGACATCGTCCGAGATGCGGGCAATCGTACTGCCGACGACGTTGACGATCGAGAGCACATACGCGCCCTTGGACTGCGCCTCGCGGATGGCGGCGATGGTATCCGCCGTCTCGCCGGACTGCGAGATGATGATCATGAGCGTGTGCTCGTCCACGATCGGGTCACGGTAGCGGAACTCACTCGCAAGGTCAGCATCGACCGGAATGTGCGTGAGCTTTTCAAGCGCATACTTGCCCGCCTGCCCCGCGTAGAACGCCGAGCCGCAGGCCGTGATCATGATCTTGTTGAAGCCCATGAGCTGCTCGTCGGTCATCTTCAGCTCGTCAAACACAACGCGGTGATCCTTCACACGCGGGTCGAGCGTGGACTTGATGGCACGCGGCTGCTCCATGATCTCCTTGAGCATGAAGTGCTCGTAGCCGCCCTTCTCGGCAGCCTCGATGTCCCACGCGACGCGGGAGACAGGCTTGTGCACGGGCTTTCCGGTGCAATCAAAGACGGTATAACCGTCGGCGCGCACCTCGGCGAGCTCACCGTCGTCGAGATAGACCACATTTTTCGTGTGCGACACAAGCGCCGTCACGTCAGAGGCAAAGAAGTTTTCGCCCGCGCCGACGCCGATGATCAGCGGGCAGCCGTTGCGCGCGAGGAACATCTGCTCCGGGCAGTCGGCGCACAGGATGCCGATCGCATAGCTGCCCTCCAGGCGGCCAAGCGTCTTCATGACGGTGTCCTTGAGGTTGCCGTCGCCGGTGTAGTACATATCCAGCAGGTGGACGATGACCTCCGTGTCCGTCTCACTATGGAACCGGAACCCCTTGGCCTGCAGCATCTCGCGCAGCTCCATGAAGTTTTCGATGATGCCGTTTTGCACGATGGCGAACTTGCCGTCGTTGCTCACGTGCGGGTGGGCATTCGCCTCCGTCGGCGCGCCGTGCGTTGCCCAGCGCGTATGGCCGAGGCCGATATAGCCGTGAAGATCGCTACCGTCATGCGTTTTGGCCAGCAGATTCTTGATCTCGCCGCAGGCCTTGGCAAGCTCGATCGTGCTGCCGTCGAGCACGGCGATGCCGGCCGAGTCATAGCCGCGGTATTCGAGCTTCTGCAGCCCTTCGAGAAGGATCGGCGCAGCCTGCTGCGCGCCGACGTATCCAACAATTCCACACATAGTCGGTTCTCCTTATAGTTCTATAAAAATCCGTCTTATCCTGATTCTATGCCGACACCCTGCAAATACGTACAAAATGCCAAAATAGCATGCTAAATTTTATACCGTTTGGCGGCTCGTGTCAAGTTTCGGTTTCACAGCACGCGTCCGGGCGCACGTTTCTGCGCGCAGCTGCGGCAGCATCGGGTGCTCTTTTCGCATCAGGTCTTGCAGAATGAGCGGAAAAACTGTAAAATACAGGTGAAAAAGAACGGAGGCGCAGCTATGGGATTCTTCAAAAGTAAAAAAGGCAGCATCATCAGCGATTATTTCAGTATAGAGACAGATCTCGGTCAGTTCAAGAAAGGCAATGCGGTGGACGTCGCGCTCTTCCCTGATCATCTCGAACTGCAAAATGCCATCGGAAACAAGAAAACGGCGACGCTCGCCTACAGTCAGATCACCGATATTTTTTACGGCTCGAAAACGCAGCTGCAGCTCAAGGAGAAATCCCCCATCGCACGCGCGTTTGCCGGCGGGCTGCTGTTTGGGAGCACCGGCGCTTTTGTCGGCGCACTCAGCGGTCTCGGCAAAAAGGAAAAGAAGGTCCGGAAAATTCTCTTCATCATCAGCTACGTGACTGCGGACGGACAGGAGGCGTTCCTGCCGTTTGAGGACATAAGGCTGTACAAAGGGCCGAAGGTAGCTGCCAAGCTGCGGGAGCTCTGCGGCATCGAGCGCGTGCAAACGCAGGCGGCTGCGGCGTCCGTGACCAAGCTGTAACGCGGCCGTTGAGCCGGTTTTGAACTTAAAATACGAAAACCCACGGTGCGATTTGCACCGTGGGTTTTTCCGTTAACCGAAGAAACAGCCTCCGTTCCCCGCATGTGCGGGGAAAAGATCATCCTGCGCAAGTACGCGCCTGGTTGCGCGGGATCACCCCCGCGTGTGCGGGGAAAAGATCATCCTGCGCAAGTACGCGCCTGGTTGCGCGGGATCACCCCCGCGTGTGCGGGGAAAAAGGCGCATCTTAGACGGAAGAATCACTATTTCAGGTCTATGTGATTCAAAATTAAATGCGCACCATAAGTTATGAGATTTCTTTCATCGACATCCAAAAGTCTTTCTTTTTCTTCTAAAAGATCGGTTTTAGCATATATCGCCCCCCGTTTAAAATCTCCATAACTTGTTATTTGTTTTCACACACACAGCCGGTTACTTATTGAGCTTCAATAGCTCGATCAAGACGCCAATAGGCAGGAGCACCAGAAACAGCAAAACGTACATACCGCGCATCTCCTTTCCAGGCCAAATCATCCGCGCGCATAGCGGAACCGTTTTCTGTCACTAATATACAGCATCATATGTCCAATAAAACGGTCACCGAAAGCAGAATACGAGAAAAAAGAGCTTGCAGAAATTGCATATTGCCGCGCTGCATACTTCCGCATGGTCCGCAAAAAATAGGAGCGGGTCAAGAAACCCAAAACACGAAAAGGAGATGGAAAACGAAATGGCTACTTCCAACAGCAACAATCTGGTCAACCCCAATGCCCGCGAGGCGATGAACCGCTTCAAAATGGAGGCTGCTGCCGAAATGGGCGTGAACCTCAAGCAGGGCTACAACGGTGATCTGACGTCCCGTCAGGCCGGCAGCATCGGCGGTCAGATGGTCAAAAAGATGATCGCCGCATACGAAAACGGCATGCAGTAAGCTGCTGATCATCCTGAGCAACAAAAAGCGGGGCCGCGGAATTTCCGCGGCCCTGTTGAGACTGTCAAAAAGTATTACTTTTTGACAAAGGGGCTTGCGGCCTGACTGCATCGCACGCACCGTCCGCCTTGAGCGGACGGCGCGCACGTTTGCAGGCCGAGAAGTATTTTCTTCGCCGCACATGTCGCCGAAGAAAATGATTGGACTTTCTTTCGCCGCTCCGGCGGCGAAACTCTACGAGGTTCTTGACATACTGAGCAAAGATGTACATTTTATTTCCCGGGGTAAGCGGCGAAAAACGCCTTGATCGCGTCCGCCGGTGCGGTGCACGAACCCTGGATCATGGTGGGCTTGCCGCCGCCGCGGCCGCTGATGGCCGCGTTGATGGTCTTTGCCTCGGCACGCAGATCCAGCGTGCGGCTGCCGATGATATAGCGATAGCCCTCCGCGTCGCTGCCGGTGAAGGCGGCGCAGACGCCGCCAGCGAGCAGCATACCGGCATTGACAAATTCGCGCATGGCGACCGGATCGTCAAAGCGGTCGATGACGCAGATACTGCCGGGCGTCTCGTGCAGCTGCTGCAGGCGCTGCGCGTTAAGCCGGTGCTCAAGCTCTGCGGCCGCAGCCTTGAGCTGTGCGATCTCGTCAAGCAGGCGCTGCACAGCCGGAACAACGTCCGACTGCCGCACGGACAGCTGCGCCGAGAGCGCCACGATCTGCGCGCTCTTTTCCCGATAGTCCACCTCCGCGTCCGACCCGCACAGGATCGTCACACGGATGCCGCCGCGATGACGCATGACGGACGTGAACTTGATGGCGCCGATCTCGCCTGTGCAGGACACGTGCGGCGCGCAGCAGGCGCAGACATCATAGCCCTCGACAGTCACGATGCGCACATTCTCCGTAAGGTCGAGCTTGCTGCGGTAGGTCATCTGCGCGAGCCGCTCCGGCGACGGGTACTCCGTGCGGATCGGCACGTTGCGATACACGGCTTCGTTGGCTAGCTGCTCGATGTGCATGAGCTGCGGCCACGTGAGCTCGCCGTTATAGTCCATCGTGATCGTGTCTTGCCCGAGGTGGAAGCCGACGTTGTCAAGGCCGTATTCGCTGTGGATGAGCCCCGAGATGATATGCTCGCCGGAGTGTCCCTGCATACGCCGGAAGCGCTGCGGCCAGTCGATCTCTCCGTGTACCTGCGCGCCGGGCGTGAGCGGTGCGTCGGTATAGTGCACGATCGCCTCCGGCGTGATCTGCACATCCAGCACGCGCGCACCGCCGAGCACGCCGGTATCCGCCGGCTGCCCGCCGCCCTCCGGGAAAAACAAGGTCTGGTCCAGCACCACGGCATAGCGCTCGCCGTCCGGGGCGCAGCGGAGCACGGTCGCAGAAAAATCGCGCCGATGACTGTCCAGATCGTACAGTTTCTTGGTCATGGTCATATCCTCCATTTCTCGAAACAGTATACCAGCATTTTTCGTCGAACTCAACCCTTGCACATTTTGGTCGGATGTCGTATTCTTGTCACAACATCAGGAAAAGAGGATACTTATGAACCAGAAACTCAGAAACCTCGTCTACACCGCCATGCTCATGGCGCTGTGCTGCGTGGCAACGCTCGTCATCAAAATCCCGACCGTCACCGGCGGCTATCTCAATGCCGGCGACATCGTGGTCGTGCTCGCCGCTCTGCTGGCCGGTCCGCTCTACGGCGGCGTGGCTGCGGGCTTCGGCTCCGGCCTTGCAGACGTGATCTCCGGTTACATGAGCTACGCCCCCGGCACGCTCGTCGTCAAAGGATGCGCCGCTGTTGTCGCGGCGCTGATCTTCCGTGCCTGCCGCAAGAAAAACTTCGGCTTTGCGCTGCTGAGCGCCATCTGCGGTGAGATCATCATGGTTCTCGGCTACTTCGTGTTTGAGGACTTCATCCTCGGTTACGGTCTGGCCGCCGCCGGCGAGATCCCGGGCAACGCCTGTCAGGCTGCCGTCGGCGTTGCGGGCGGTCTGGCGCTGTACTTTGCACTGAGCAAGGTTCCGCAGCTGCGCGAATTCGCCGAATCCGTGTCGGCAAAGAAAGAAAAATAAGCTTTCAGGCGCAAAACAGCCGCTCCCGGTCGGGAGCGGCTGTTTTCATATTCCGTTACACCACACGCACACGGATGACCTCCGGAATACGGTCGATCCTTGCGATCTGGTCATCATCAAGGCAGCCGTTGAGATCCATCATGGCATAGGCGTACGCGCCGTAGGCCTTGTTGATCATGTTCTCCACGTTCAGGCCGGTGCTGCAGGCGATCTCGAGGAACTGGTTGAGCATCGTCGGTACGTTCTGGTGCAGGATGCACACACGGCTGACACCCATGCGCTCGAGTGTCGCATCCGGGAAATTGACGGAGTTTTTGATGTTGCCGTTGGCGAGGTAGTCATACAGCTCGCGCGCGGCCATGACCGCGGACTTCTCCTCGCTCTCAGGCGTGCAGGCGCCCAGATGCGGCAGCGCAATGATGTTATCCACACCGACGACCTTCTCATTCGGGAAGTCCGTGACATACTTGCCGACGCGGCCGGAGGCGATGGCGGCAAGCATGGCGTCGTCATCCACGATCTCGGCGCGCGACTCGTTGATGATGCGCACACCGTCCTTCATCTTGGAAAACGCCTTGGCATCGAGCATATGGTACGTCGTGTCCGTATACGGAACGTTGATACTGATATAGTCCGCCTTGGCATAGATGCCGTCGAGATTCACCTCGTGCTTGACATCACGCGACAGACGCCATGCGGCATCCACGGACAGGTACGGATCATACCCGCAGACATTCATGCCGAGCGACACGGCGGCGTTTGCGATCAGCGCGCCGATCGCGCCGAGGCCGATCACCCCAAGCGTCTTGCCCATAAGCTCGGGGCCTGCAAACTGCGATTTGCCCTTTTCAACGAGCGCGGGGATGTCCTTGCCCCGCCCGTTGAGCCCCTTGACCCAGTCGATGCTGCCGAGCACATCACGCGACGAGAGCACGAGCGAGCAGAGGATCTGCTCCTTGACCGCCTCAGCGTTCGCGCCGGGCGAGTTGAAGACGACGATACCGCGGCGGCAGCACTCATCGAGCGGGATGTTGTTCGTGCCGGCGCCGGAGCGCGCGATGGCGATCAGGCTCGGCTCGAACGCATAGTCATGCAGGTCTGCCGAGCGCAGGATCAGGCCGTCCGGATCGGAAACGTTCTCCCCGACGTTGCAGCCGCGCGCTACGAGCTTCTGCAGGCCGCAGGGAGAGATGTGGTTCATGGTCTTTATGTTATACATGGTGTTCCACCTCGAACTGTTTCAGATAATCAATGAGCGCATCCACGCCCGCCATCGGCATGGCGTTATAGAGCGAGGCGCGCATACCGCCGGCAACGCGGTGTCCCTTGAGGTTGAGCAGACCGCGCGCAGCAGCGCCGCTGATAAATTCCTTATCGAGCGCATCGTCCCCGGTGCGGAACGTAACGTTCATGTCCGAGCGTGAGCCCGGCTGTGCGCAGGCGTGAAAGAGCGCACTGTTATCGAGAAAATCGTACACCTTCGCGGCGCGCGCACGCTTGAGCCGCTGCATACCTTCCACACCGCCCTGCTTCTCGAGCCATGTGAGCACAAGACCGAGGATGTAGATATTCCAGCACGGCGGGGTGTTATACATCGAGTCCTTGTCGATCATGCGCTGATAGCTGTACATGACCGGCGTGATGGGCAGCTCGTGTCCGGCAAGCGCGCGGTCCACGATCGCGACCGTGAGCCCTGCAGGGGCCATATTCTTCTGCGCACCGGCAAAGATCACGCCGTACTTCGACACGTCCACCGGGCGCGAGAGAATGTCGGACGACATATCGCACGCGAGCGGTACGCCGCCGGTCTCGGGTACATACTGCCACTCCGTGCCGTAAATGGTGTTGTTGGCGCAATAGTAAAAATACGAAGCACCGGCCGTGAGCTGCAGCTCGCTCTGCTGCGGGATGCGGGTGTGACCGCAGGTGGAGGTGTCCGCCGCGATGTGCACCGTGCCGTACTTCTCGGCTTCCTTGGCGGCGCTGCCGGAAAAGTGCCCGGTCACGGCGTAATCCGCCGTGCCGTGCGCCCCCATCAGATTGAGCGGGATCATGGAAAACTGCGACGTGCCGCCGCCCTGCAAAAACAGGATCGCATGTGTGTCCGGTACGGACAGCGCGCTGCGAAAACGCGCCTGCACTTCCTGAAAAATGTCGGAAAACGCCTGACTTCGGTGACTCATCTCCATCACGGACATACCCGTTCCGTGATAATTGAGCAGTTCTGCCTGTGCCTGCTGAAGCACTTCCTCCGGAAGCACCGACGGTCCGGCGGAAAAATTGAATGTATCCTTTCGAGTCACAAAAATCGCCTCCTGCGCTGAAATCGCCCCATTGCAGAACATTCCGCATGGATTGAGAAAATTCTAACACCATCCGGATGGCGCGTCAAACCAAATCCCCCACAAGCATTTGTCCGGAAATTGCAGAGATTTTGACATTTTTCACAACGCCGCGCAGATCGTCCCCCGCGACGCTGACCAGACAATAGTTATCCGAGTGCCCGACCCAGCGGCCGTCCTGCTCCGTCTCGAACAGGACCGGCAAAACCTGCCCGATCTGCTGCACAAGGTAGCGCTGCTTGCAGTCGTCGGCCACACGCTGCGCAGCGTGCGCGCGCGCGGATTTCACGGCGTGGCTGAGCTGCTCGGGCATGGCGTCCGCCTTCGTACCGGGGCGGCGGGAATATGGGAACACGTGCACAGCCGCAAAGCCGACCTGCTCCAGGAATGCCACGGCCTGTGCCTGATCGTCCTCCGTCTCGCCGGGAAAGCCCGTGATCATGTCCGCCGTGAGCGCACAGCCCGGGAAATACCGGCGCAGCCGCTCGACGCAGGCAAGAAACTCCGCCGTCGTATACTTGCGGTTCATGCGCGCGAGCGTGCGGTCGCAGCCGCTTTGCAGCGACAGATGAAAATGGCGGCAGACCTGACCGGTCGCTGCGGCGCGGCGGCAAAAATCCTCCGTGATGACCGTCGGCTCGATCGAGCCGAGGCGCAGGCGCATCTGCGGCGCGGCGGCGGCCACCGTCTCAACGGCGTCGGCCAGCGTGAGTGTGCCCGGAAGGTCCCGGCCGTAGGACGCGATCTCGATGCCGGTCAGCACAAGCTCACGGTAGCCCTCCTCGGCCAGATGCGCAGCCTGCCGCGCCATCTCCTCGAGCGGCAGGCTGCGGATGCGGCCGCGCGTATACGGGATGACGCAATAGGTACAGAAGTTGTTGCAGCCGTCTTGGATCTTGAGCATCGCGCGCGTGCGGCCATAGGCAGCGCCGGCAGGCAGCGGCTCAAAGTCAAAGCGGCGGAACGGGTTATCGACGCAGGTGACGGGTGTGTGCTCACGAAACGCGCGCAGGATATCGTCCACGAACGCCTGCTTGCTGCCGCTGCCGTGCACGACATCGGCGCCGATGGCGGCGGCATCCTCGGGGCTGAGCTGCGACCAGCAGCCGCACACGGCACACAGTGCCTGCGGGTGCTCCTCGCGCAGCTTGCGGATCATCTGGCGCGACTTGCGCCCGCCTTCCGCCGTGACTGCACAGGTATTGACGACGATCAGATCGACCGGGTCACCCTCCCCTGCGGCCGTAAATCCGTGCGGTTGCAGCAGCGTTTCGATCGCCTGCGCTTCATACTGGTTGACCTTGCAGCCGAGGGCGGTTATAATGTAGTGCATAAAAACATCTCCAAATCGAGGTAAGTGATCATGGTTTATCTGGACAATGCCGCAACGACCCGTGTCTGCCCGGAGGCAGCGGAAGCGGCAGTACATATGATGACGGAGTGCTTCGGAAATCCGAGCACGACCTACAAGCTCGGCCGCGAGGCCAAGGCAGCCGTGGACAAGGCGCGCGGTCAGATCGCCGGGGCGCTCGGCTGCCGGCCGGACGAAGTATACTTCACGTCCTGCGGCTCCGAGGGCGACAACTGGGCGCTCATCTCCGGCGCGCGGTCGATGCGCCGGCGCGGCAAGCACATCATCAGCTCCGCCGTGGAGCACGACGCGGTGCGTAAATCGCTCGACTTTCTGGAAAAAGAGGGCTACGAGATCACGCGCCTGCAGCCGGACGGCGCAGGGGCGATCCCGCTTGAGCGTGTGCGCGCGGCGCTGCGTCCGGACACGATCCTCGTCTCGCTCATGATGGTCAACAACGAGACAGGTGCAATCAACGACATCGCCGCCGTCGCCCGGATGCTGAAAGCAGAAAACAGCATCGCGCTGCTGCACACGGACGCGGTGCAGGGCTTTTTGAAGGTGCCGTTCTCGGCCAAAACGCTCGGCGCGGACCTCATCACCATCAGCGGTCACAAGATCCACGCGCCGAAGGGCATCGGCGCGCTCTACATCCGCAGCGGGCTGAAGCTGCCGCCCTACATCCACGGCGGCGGTCAGGAGCGCGGCATTCGCGCCGGCACGGAAGCCACGCCGCAGATCGCCGCCTTCGGCGTCGCGGCAGAGATCGGCAGTGCGAAAATGGCAGAGGCTACGAAAACCATGGCCGAGCTGCGCACGCACGCCATCGACCGGCTGACGGCCGAGGTGGAGGGTGTGACTGTCATCGGCGGCGGCGCGCCGCACATTCTCAGCATCTCTCTGCCCGGTTACCGGAGCGAGGTGCTGATGAACTTCCTTGAGGCGCGCAGCATTTACACATCAAAAAGCTCCGCCTGCAAAAAGGGCGGGCGGAGCCATGTTCTTGAGGCGATCGGGCTGCCGTCGAACGTGATCGACGGTGCACTGCGCATCAGCTTTTCGCGCTACACCACGCGGGAAGATGTCGACGCGCTGTGCGATGCGCTGCGCGACGCCAAGCACTCCCTCTTCCCGTCACTTCACTGAATCATCCTTCGTTTCCTTGAGCGCTGCGTGCGGTGCCTCCGTCGGCAGACGCACCGGGCGCAGCGTGGCATCGTCGATATAATCCAGATTCATGTATTCCGCGGTCTCTGTTTGGAGGCCGCGTTTTTTCAGCCCGTTATTGACCAGCTTCTCCAGACCGGCATAGATCACGACGAACACCGGCACGCCCAGCAGCATGCCGATAAAGCCGAACAGGCCGCCGCCGAGCAGGATGGCAAACATGATCCAGAAGCCGTTGATACCGGTGGAACTGCCGAGGATCTTCGGTCCGATGATGTTGCCGTCGATCTGCTGCAGGACGAGGATAAAGATGACATAGATCAGGCACTTCATCGGCGAATCAAGCAGAATGATGAGTGCAGTCGGCACGGCGCCGATGAACGGGCCGAAAACCGGGATGATGTTCGTCACGCCGACAACCACGCTCACGAGCACGACATACGGCATGCGCATGATCGCACAGCAGATATAGCAGATGACGCCGATGATGGCAGAGTCAATGACCTTGCCGCTGATAAAGCTCATGAACGCCGTGTCCGTAAAACGGATGGCCTTGAGGATACGCTTGGAGGAGCGGAGAGGGAAAATGCTGTAGAGCACCATCTTGGCTTTTGCCAGAAACAGCTCCATATTCGACAGCACATAGCAGGCGACAACGAAGCCGATGAGCACGTCAAGAATGCCGCGCAAAACGGCATAGATGCCGGTCGTCAGGCTCGTGACCACCTTGCCCATGGACGGCAGCAGCGCCGTCTTTGCCCAGTCGAGCAGGCTGTCGGAAGCTTTCCCGGTCGCCGAGAGGAGCGCCTGTTCCACCTCGGGGTTGTTTTCAAAGAAGCGATTGATCCAGCCGGTGATCGTGTCGTAATACTGCTGGGAGTTGAGCACGATGCTCTCAATACTCGTATAGAGCTGCGGGATGATGAGCCAGACGAGCGCGGCAATCAAAACCAGCGCGACCAGGATCGCCAGAACGACGGACAAGCCGCGCGCAAGCGACTTGCTCACAGGCTTTTTGGGCCGGATCTTCTGAAGCAGTGGCTCAAAGAGCTTGCACTGGAACATTTTCACCAGCGGCCAGAGCAGGTACGTGATGACCATGCCCCAGATGATCGGACTGAGGATGCCAAGGAGCGTATCGATCGCGCCGCTGATCGATTTTCCGTGCTGCAGGAGCATGAAAAACAGGATCGAACACGCGATCACGCCGAACGCCGTGATGCCCCAGCCGAAATATTTGTTTTTCGGATCAAAACGCTTCATAAATCGTTCTCCCATCGCGCCTACCGGCGCCTGTCGGTGCTGTCAGTAACGCTCTATATTTTACTATCATGCACTCGAAGCGTCAAGCGGGTAATACTGAGCTTTTCGCACATTTGCGACAGGAAGCGGCGCATCTTGACACGCTCTGAACACCGCAATGTGCAAAAGGCTGTGCAAATTGTGGGGACACGGACTGCTTTTCCGCCGCGGCGCGGCATAGGCTGGTATGGAAAAGCAACGAAAGGGGCGGATAACATGAAGCAATGGATCTCCCTGCTGTTCACGGTGCTGCTGCTGTGCACGCCCGCGGCGGCGCTCGCGCAGCCGACAGAGGAGGAGCTGAGCATCGGCGCACCGTCGGCGATCCTGATTGAGCGCGAGACCGGCACGGTGCTCTATGAGAAGAATGCCGACGAACGCCTCTCCCCCGCGAGCGTAACGAAGATCATGACGCTGCTGCTCATCTTCGAGCAGCTCGACAGCGGCCGGCTCTCCACGGATACCGTGGTCACCGCCAGCGCCAACGCGTGCGCCATGGGCGGCAGCCAGATCTGGCTCAGAGAGGGAGAACAGATTACCGTCGACGAGATGATCAAATGCATCGCCGTGAGCTCCGCCAACGACTGCGCTGTCGCCATGGCCGAGCATATCTGCGGCTCGGAGGCGGCCTTTACCAAGCGTATGAACGAGCGCGCGCAGGCACTCGGCATGGAAAACACGCACTTTCTCAATTCCACCGGGCTGACCGACGACCCCGCGCACTACACGACCGCGCGGGACATTGCCGTCATGTCGCGCGCACTGCTGGCATACCCGCGCATCCGTGACTACACGACTATCTGGATGGACACCGTGCGCGACGGGCGCTTTGCGCTCGCAAACACCAACAAGCTCATCCACGGCTACCCCGGTGCGACCGGGCTGAAAACCGGCTACACAAAGCAGGCCATGCACTGCGTATCCGCCAGCGCCGAGCGCGACGGCGTGGAGTACATCGCCGTCGTGCTGCATGCCGAGAGCTCAGCCGCGCGCTTCCAGGACGCGCGGACACTGCTCGACTATGCCTTCGCCAACTATGCGCACTGCCCCATCGCAGCCGGCATTGTCATCCCGCCCGTGCGCGTGCGCTTCGCTGAGACCGACAGCGTGCAGCCGGTGCTCTCCGGCGCAGACACCATCCTCGTGCGCAAGGACGCGGCAGCGCCGCGGTTTGACATTGCACTCGATGAAGACCTGTGCGCGCCGCTGCCGCCGGGCGCACAAGTCGGCACCGTGACCGTGACTGACAGCGACGGGGACACGACCGTTGTCCCGCTTACCGTTCCCGACGGCGCTGCGCGCATCACGACGACACACCTCTGGCTGCGGGTACTGCGCGCGCTGTGAGCGGCAGATAACGGTTGCGAAATCCGGATTATCGTGTATACTGGTGATATCCTTTATGAGAGAAGGGATCGCTATGATCAAAGTAGACCTTTCCGGCGCTGCCGGATTTTTTGACCCCGCGGGGCCGGATTATGCGGCCGCTGCACGGGCGCACCGCGCCCTGCTCGAGCACTCGGGCGCCGGCGCGGAGTTCACCGGCTGGCTTGACCTGCCGGGACGCATCCAGAACGGTGAGCTCAAGCAGATCCTCACCGCCGCCTCGCGCATCCGGGGCCGTGCGCAGGCGCTGGTCGTCGTGGGGATCGGCGGGTCGTATCTCGGCGCAAAGGGCGCCGTGGAGCTGCTGCGGCCGCACCCGCAGCCCGGCGACCCGAAGATCCTCTTTGCCGGAAACTCCCTGTCGCCGGACGCGCTGATGCACCTGCTCGAGGAACTGGGCGATCTGGATTTTGACATTAACGTCGTGTCCAAGTCCGGCACAACACTTGAGCCCGCGCTCGCATTCCGGATGTTCCGCGGTCTGCTGGAGGCAAAGTACGGCACGGAGAAGGCCAAAAAGCACATCTTCGCCACAACGGACGCACACCGCGGCGTGCTCAAGCAGATGGCCGACGAAGAGGGCTGGGAGACGTTCGTCGTGCCCGATGACGTCGGCGGGCGCTACAGTGTGCTGTCCGCTGTCGGCCTGCTGCCGATGGCCGCCGCCGGCATCGACGTGCAGACCGTGATCGGCGAGGCGATCGAGGCCTTCACCGCCATGAGCGCGCAGTCGCCCGAAAACCCCGCGTGGCAGTATGCCGCCGCGCGCCAGCACCTGTATCGGCTCGGCAAGACGACCGAGATCCTCGCCTGCTACGAACCGTCGTTCCGGTTCATGGCCGAGTGGTGGAAGCAGCTCTACGGTGAGAGCGAGGGTAAAAACGGCATCGGCATCTTCCCTGCCTCCGTCGAATACAACGCAGACCTGCACTCCATGGGTCAGTATATTCAGGACGGACCGCGCACGCTTATGGAGACCGTCGTCTCGTTCGAGCAGCCGCTCAATGAATTCAGCGTTCCTTTTGCCATGGGCGATCCCGACCGGCTCAACTACCTCGCCGGGCGCAAGCTCAGTGACATCAGCCGCATGGCACAGGAGGCCGTGAAGGCCGCACACATCACCGGCGGCGTTCCGAACCTCGAGGTGCGCGTGCCGAAGCGCGACGAGGCAGGCTTTGCATGGCTCGTGTGCTTCTTCGAGCTCGCGTGTGCCATTTCGGGCTATATGTCCGGCGTCAACCCGTTCGACCAGCCCGGCGTGGAGGCGTACAAGAAGAATATGTTCTCCCTGCTCGGCAAACCGGAGGCAAACTGAAAAGTTATCGTTGCAGTCAGCGCGAAAACGTGATAATCTAGACACAGGGCGCCGCCCTGACTTTCAAAAGGAGTGTGATTGACATATGGTCCAACTGATCATGGGTCTCAAAGGTTCCGGCAAAACAAAACGTCTGGTGGAAATGGTCGCCACGGCCGTCCGTGAGGAAACCGGTTCTGTCGTGTGCATTGAAAAGGATAAAAAACTCACCTACGATATTCCGTATCAGGCGCGCCTGATCTACGCCTGCGACTACGCCAATGCGATGGGCTCTTACGATTTCTTCAAGGGCTTCCTCAGCGGCCTGCATGCCGGCAACTACGACATCACCCATGTGTTTATCGACAACTTTACGAAGATGCTCTCCGAGATTTCCGAGCAGCAGATCGCAGAGTTCCTGGCATGGCTGAATGATTTCTCCGAGCGCGAGCACATTCAGTTCACCCTGTCTCTGAGCATGGATCCTGCAGCGACCGGCAGCGAGATTACCAAATACATGATCTGACATACAGCAAAACCGCCGCTCCGTTCGGGAGCGGCGGTTTTTTGCGCGCATTATTCGGCGAGCTCGCGGTACATGGCCGCAGCATCGTCTTTTTTTGCGTTCTCCGTGACGGCGAGCACCTCCACCTTTACGGTGCGCTGGCCGAGGGCAATCTCGATCACGTCGCCGATCTTGACGTCATACGACGCCTTCGCCGTGCGGCCGTTGACCGTGATGCGCTGACCGTCGCAGGCGTCGTTTGCCACCGTGCGGCGCTTGATGAGGCGCGAAACTTTCAGGTATTTATCCAGACGCATAGAGCTCCTCCTGACAAAAACGCTCCGGTCATCCCGGAGCGTTTCACATCGTTCTTATTTGGAAACCGCGTCCTTGAGCACCTTGCCCGCCTTGAAAACAGGCACGCGCGTTGCCGGGATCTCGATCTCTTCCTTGGTCTTGGGGTTGCGGCCGATACGGGCGCCGCGCTCCTTGATGTCAAACACGCCGAAGCCGACGAGCTGCACCTTTTCGCCGACCTCAAGGTTCGCGGCGATGGTGTCGAACGCCGCGTTGACGGCCTTCTCGCTGTCCTTCTTGGACAGACCGGTCTTTTCGGCAACTGCAGCAATCAGTTCTGCCTTATTCATGATGGTAATCCTCCTACTTCATGTTTGTGTTGGCATATGCCATTTTATAGAATCCCGCACGGGTCTCTCACTGCCGTGCAGATTTCCTGCTTTCCTGTTCCGCACTGACGGTCTGCTTTGCCTGCTGCCAGAGCGTGAGCATCTGCGCAAGCGTGCACTGTTCAAGCGCCGTACCGTCGTTTGCGGCCGCGGTCTCCATGGCGGAAAACCTGCGGATAAATTTTTCGCACGCGGCGTGTGCCGCCTGCTCGGGATCGATGCCCGCAAAACGTGCAACCTTCACGGCGGCGAAGAGCAGGTCGCCCAGTTCGTCACCGATCGCCTCCGTATCACCGGAGGCCACGGCTGCGCGCAGCTCGCGCGTCTCCTCATCGACCTTATCAAGCGCCGCATGTACATCCGGCCATTCAAAGCCGGTCTTGGCAGCCTTGGCCTGGATCTTATCGCAGCGCCAGAGCGCCGGCAGGCTGCGCGCCACGCTGTCCATCGCCTCGGCGGTGGTCGTCTGCGCGCGCTCGCGCTGCTTCATCGTGTCCCAGTCCGGAGCATCCGGCTCGTCGCGCCGGAACACATGCGGATGCCGGTAAACGAGCTTTTTGCAGGCAGCGTCCGCCACATCGTCAATATCAAAATGCCCGGCCTCACGCTCAATATCCGTGTGAAACAGCACCTGCATGAGCACGTCGCCCAGCTCCTCGCGCATGTGCACAAGGTCTCCGGCGTCGATCGCCTCACAGGCCTCATACGTCTCCTCGAGGAAGTTGCGGCGGATGCTCTCGTGCGTCTGCGCCTGATCCCAGGGGCAGCCGTTCGGCGAACGCAGGTACGAGACGAGCGCAACGAAGTCGCGCAGGTCATAGCTTTCTTTGCAGAGAAAATCTAACACAATTTTGCTCCTTCTGCAACCCTTTTTTGAAAAAACCATTGAAAATTCAGGGTTTCCGGTGTTATGTCATCTGATATGCAGGACTTTGGCGAGTTTTTCACCGCGCGGGATCAGCTGCATATCAGCAAGCGTGATGGCGCGCGTTTTGACCACTGCGACAAGATACGTCACGACCGCGCAGGCCATCGCCGCGAGCATAGCCAGCGCCGTGCGCTTCCAGCTCAGGTCGCCGCCCATGGCAGCGCTGAGCCCGGCATACACGCCTCCGGCGACAACCGCCATGAGCAGCGTACTCAGCAGCGGACGCGCAAGGCAGCGCCCGATGCGCAGCCGCTCATACAGCGTGCGGCACAGGAAGATGTAATTCACGATGCATATGACCACATAGCACGCGAGCGTGCCGATCGGCGCGCCGACAATGTTGAGCTCCGGCACTGCGATCAAAAACCAATTGACCGCGACCTTGGTCACGCCGCCGGCCAGCATCGACCACACGGGGCACAGCTCATGCCCGGTTGCCTGAAGGACAGCCGTTGTGATGAGTGAAATGCACACGAACACAGACGCGAGCCCGAGCAGCAGCAGCAAGGTCGGACCGGCTGCGTTGCTGCGCGGATAGAGCACGTTCACGATCGGCTCTGACAGCACGGCCAGACCGATGCCCATCGGCATGGCGACCGACGCCGAAATGCGCAGCGCGGACTCCGCGACGGTGTGCCCCTGATCGAATTTTTTCTGCACAACCATGGACGCGATGGCCGGGACGATGCTGATCGTCATCGGCGTCACGAACGCCGCCGGCAGATTGTAGAGCGTCTGCACCTTGCCGTAAACGCCGTAGAGGACGTTGGCATAGGTCTCGGAATAGCCGAGTGCCGTCTGCAGGCGGTACATGATGAGCTTGGTATCAATGAGGTTGATGATGCTCAAAACGCTCGAGCCGAGCGCGATCGGGATGCTGATGCGCAGCAGTGTGCCGAGAATGCGTCCGGCAGACTCCGGCACATCCGGGTCCGCGACCGGTTTGTCCGGGTAATGCCGGTGCTTATAGATCGCGATATAGATGAGCGCGAACGCGCCGCCCGCCGTGACGCCGAAGATCGCGCCCGCCGAAGCGACCGGCAGCCCCTTGCCCGCGCGCGTAAAGCTCCACGCGAGCACCAGACCGACGCTGACCTTGCCCACGACCTCAAGGATCTGTGAGACGGTGGTCGGCTTCATGTTGCTCATGCCCTGCGCATAGCCGCGGTACGTGCTCGTCAGGTACACAAGCACAAGCGCCGGGGACAGCGCCCAGATGCTCTGTGCCGCGCGGACATTGTTGAGCATTCCGGCAAGCTCCGTCGGAAACAGGAACATGACCAGGCCGAGCAGCAGACCAAAGACCGCAAACGTCAGCCATGCGACGCGGAAGATCTTGCGCACCTGCATGGGACGGCCGAGCGTGTCCGCCTCGCTGATCATGCGCGAGAGCGCGACCGGCATACCCGCCGTGGCCATGGTGAGAAATACGTTATAGATATTGTAAGCGACGGAAAAGTATCCGTACCCCTCGTCGCCGAGGATGTTGCCGAGCGGGATCTTGTAGATCGCGCCGAGGATCTTGATGACCACCACGCCGGCCGCCATGATGGCCGCGCCGTGGAGATAGTTCTGCTTGCTGTTTTCCTGCAAAACGCGCTCCCTCCCCGCTGAAATTTCACGTGCCGCTATACTTTACACGAACGCGCAGAAAAAATCAAGGGAACGCGATGCATTCCCTTGATTTGCAGTTGGATTTTTTCGATCAGGCCTTGCGGACGCTGTCGATGTGGCGCGTCAGGTCGAGCATCTTGTTGGAGAAGCCCCACTCGTTGTCGTACCAAGCCATGAGCTTGACGAAGTGATCGTTGAGCGCCAGACCCGCTCTGGCATCGAAGATGCTGGTGTGCGGATCGGTGATGAAGTCGGAGGAGACGACCTCGTCGTCAACATACTCGACGACGCCGGCCATCGGGCCTTCCGCGGCAGCCTTGACGGCGGCGCAGATCTCTTCATAGGTCGCAGCCTTCTCCAGACGGCAGGTCAGGTCGACGATGGACACGTCCGCGCTCGGGATACGCATGGAGGTGCCGGTCAGCTTGCCCTGCAGAGCCGGGATGACCTTGCCGACAGCCTTGGCAGCGCCGGTGCTGGTCGGGATGATGTTGCCGTGCACGCCGCGGGACAGGCGCCAGTTCTTCTTGGAGAAGCCGTCAACGACCTGCTGGGTGGCAGTATCGGCGTGGACGGTGGTCATGAGGCCCTCGACGATGCCGAAGTTGTCATTGATGATCTTGGCCAGCGGCGCAAGGCAGTTGGTGGTGCAGGAAGCGTTGGACACGATCTTGATGTCGGGGGTGTAAGCATCGAGGTTGACGCCGCAGACGAACATCGGCGTGTCGTCCTTGGACGGGCCGGAGAGCACGACGACCTGCGCGCCGGCATCCAGATGATCCTGCGCCTTTTCCTTGGTCAGGAACGCGCCGGTGCACTCGAGCACATACTCAACGCCCAGCTCACCCCAGGGCAGGAGCTTCGCGTCACGGTTGTTGAGCAGCGCAACACGCTTGCCGTTGACGATCAGGGCCGGGTTTTCGCCCTCTTCAAAATCAACGGTGCCGTTGAAACGGCCATGCACGGAGTCATACTTCACGGTATATGCCAGCTGCTCAGGCGTTTTGTCCGGAGCGTTGACGGCGACGACCTCAATATCGTCAGCGCAGATCGCGGCGCGGAATACCAAACGGCCGATACGGCCGAAGCCATTGATGCCAATTTTAATCATACTCGTTTCCTCCTGTTAGATCTGCTGCGCACAGCACGCAGCGCATTTCATACGGCTCTATTTTATATCAAATCCGGAAAAAGCGCAACCACATTCTTTCCAATTCACGATGCGCAGTCGATCACAAGTGACAATTTTTCGCTCAGATTTTCATAAAAACTTGTATCTATTGACGAGCTCTGCTATACTGATTTTTAATACATCTCAGGGGGGATCGGAAAATGAGCAATACGCACATCATCGACTCGCTCAGCACACTGTTTTCCATGAGTACGACAGCCGTGCTCGGTGCGCAGGAGCAGTTCATCGCATTTATGAATCCGGCAGCGCAGGAGCTCTTTCGCGGCGACCGCACAAACCACAAGCTCTCCGAGCTGCTGCCGGATCACATTACCGAGGCCACGGCGACGGAATTTGTGACCTCCGCCATGGTCGGCAAGCGCCATGTCATCGTATCCGTAACATCATTCGGCGCGTTCCGGCTCTTCTCGCTTGAGCCGCAGGACGAAAACACGCTGCGCGCAGGCGCACAGTTTGCACCGTTTCTGACGTCGCTGTCTGGCTTCCACACGCTCACGACATACTTCCATGATTACAGCATGCAGCTGAGTGATGTGCACTTTCGCCACAACGCCGCCGAGCTCAAGCGGTTTTATTACCGGCTGCTGCGCTTTGCGCTCAACGCCTCCACCGCCGCCGGGCTGAGCGACGGGTCGCTCGCATTCGCACCGCAGCTATGCGATCTCGGCGCGGAATGCCGGATGCTGCTGGAAAACATACAGTCGATCGCCGACGACAACGGCATCGTGCTCGACGTGCACATTCCGGAAGCGCCGATCGAGTGCGCGCTCGACACAGCACTCATCCAGCGGATGCTGCTCAACATCATCGCAAACTGCATGGAACGCTGCTCGCGCGGCGACCGCATCCACATTGCCGTCACACAGGAAGGTGACCGCGCAGACATCATCATCTGTGACGACGGCACGCGCATCGCTCCGGCGAAGCTCGGGACAATCTTCATCCCGCTGCGCGTGACAGGCGTGGACTTTTCCGACCTGAGCAGCAATGGTTTCGGCCTCACCGTCGCGCTCGGTGTCGCAGAAAAGCACAACGGCACGATCCTGCTCGAGAGCAACGCCTGGAACGGCACGACCTTCCACGTCGTGCTCAGTACGGTGCTGCCGGAGTCGACACTGTTTCGCGCACCGAGAGCGCCCTATGTCCGCGCGGAGGAGGATCCCGTCCTTGTCTTTCTGGCGGATCAATTGCCGAAGATTTGAAACAGCGAGCCTTTTGCCGGAAAATCGCTTCGGTTTTCCGGCAGGCCAAAGCGGCGTGCCGCCCGATGTGGGCGGCACGCCGCTTTTTCTGCGATTACTTTTATCATTCGGTCAGCCAGCGTGCACGCAGCATCTCCCGCTCTGCTTCACCGACGCCGAGCGCCTGCGACAGGAAGGCGTCCATGCTGCCATAACGCGCTTCGGCCGCGTCGCGCGCAGCTGTCAGAAACTCCGCGTCCGCGCAGTCGAATGTGCGGATGACATCCCGCTCTGCCTCCGTGAGGTCATAGTCCTTGACCGCCGTCAGCAGACAGTCGGTCGAGGCAGCCATGCGCTCATTCGTGATCAGATAGTTTTCCACAATGACCGGCCAGTCCACGCCCAGCGCCGTCAGCAGCAGCATTGTGCCGACGCCGACACGATCCTTTCCGGCCGTGCAGTGATAGAGCAGCGCGCCGTCCGTCTGCGCAAGCAGGAGCGCAAAAAACTGCCGGTAGTGGTCGACAGAGAATTCCCGCGTGACAAGGCCGCGGTACAGCTCGCACATGAACGCGCGCTCCTTGCCCGCCATCGTCTTTGCGTGCGCAACAACGGCGCCATAGGGGTCTGCCTGCTCCTCACGCGTCAGGCCGGCCGCCGCCTGCTGCACGATCGGACAGTGGATATAGCGCACGCCCGCAAGGACGCGGTCGGGCTTCTGCTCCCGCTCCAGATCGGTGCGAAAGTCGATGACCGTGCGCAGCGGGTATTGGCTGAGCGTGTGCGCATCGGCGTCCGTAATGCCCGCAAGCTCGCCGCTGCGCAGCAGCACGCCTGCGCGCACCTTGCGTCCGTCCATCGTCGGCAGGCCGCCGAGGTCGCGCGCGTTCGGCGCGCCGCGCAGTAGATAGCGCTCAGAGATCAAAGAGTTTCTTTCCATTTTGCAGTGTTACCTCCGCGACTTGGTCTATCGTCATGCCCTTGATCTCCGCGACGCGCGCGGCGATGAACGGCAGGTTACGTGAATCATTGCGCTTACCGCGATTCGGCACGGGCGCGAGATAGGGGGAATCCGTTTCCAACAGGATGCGCTCCGCCGGGCAGGCGGCGATCACCTCGGGCGCTTTGGCGGCATTTTTGTATGTGATCGGCCCGTCAAAGCCGAGATACCAGCCGCGGCGCAGCAGTTCGCGCGCCATCTCCACGCTGCCGGAATAGCAGTGGAACACACCGCGCAGCTGCGGATAGTCGCACACGATGCGCAGACTGTCGCCGTGCGCCTCGCGGTCATGCACGATGACCGGCAGATCCAGCTCAAGCGCAAGCTCCAGCTGCGCGCGGAACATCCGTTCCTGCTTTGCCTTTGTGGATGCGTCCCAGTAATAGTCCAGCCCGATCTCGCCGATGGCGCATACCTTCGGCTGCGCCGCCAGCGTGCGGATATGTGCGAGGCTGCTGTCCGTCCAGCTGTCGGCCTCCTCCGGATGCCAGCCGACGGCGGCATAGACGAAATCGTGCGCCTGTGCCAGCGCAACGGCGCGCTCCGACGTGACGCCGCTGTCGCCGGGGTCGACCACGAGCGCAACGCCGCTGTCATGTACAGCGCGCAGCACCTCGTCACGGTCGGTGTTGAACTTTCCGCTGTCGTAATGCGCGTGGGTGTCAAAATACTGTGTCATTCGGCGTGATAGGTCGCGGCCGGGCGGCGCTTGTGCTCGCTGCGGCTATGGTAGCGGTCGATGATGGCCTTGTCGTGCTCGTTGGCCTCGCCGGTGAGGATGTACCGATCGATGGCGGCATAGGTCACGCCCATCTCCTGCTCGTCTGTCTGTCCCTCGAAAAGCCCGGCTGACGGCGCCTTGCGGATGATGTTTTCCGGCGCGTGCAGCCACGACAGGAACGCATAGACCTCCGTCACGGTCAGGTCGGCAATGGGGTTAAAGTCATACGCACCGTCGCCCCACTTCGTGAAGTAGCCCATGTACGCCTCGCTGCGGTTGCCCGTCCCGGCGACGAGGCGCCCCTCTGCCGCACCGATCGTGTAGAGCGTGAGCATGCGCAGACGCGGTGCAATATTGGACGTCGCCATCTGGTTGAGCGTCGTGACGGCGGAGAGCGTCTGCATAACGAGCTCCTTTTCCGCCGTGAGGTCGACCGTGCGCGTCTCGATATTGAACTGCTCGGCCACAGCCAGACCGTCGGTCATGTCCTCGCCGAAGTTGCGCTTGGAGGCGCACGGCATCATGATGCCGACCGTGTTGTCGCACGCGGCCTTGCAGAGGATGCCGACGAGCGCACTGTCCTTGCCGCCGCTGTTGCCGTAGATGATGCCCTGCGCGCCGCTGCTTTTGAGCAGGTCACGGATAAAGGCGACGCGGTTTTCAAATTCTTTTGCGTAATCTCGCATGATGATTCCTCCGTTTCGTCGTTATTCCCGGATCATGTCCAGAAATTCTGCTTCCGTAATGATCGGCGTGCCGAGCGTGAGCGCCTTCTGGTACTTTGAACCGGTGTTCTCCCCGGCCAGCAGATAGGACGTCTTTTTCGACACGGATGAGCTGGTTTTGCCGCCGAAGCGTTCGATGATGGCGCCGGCCTCATCGCGGCTGAAGTGCTCGAGCGCGCCGGTGAGCACGAACGTCTTGCCCGCAAAGCGGTGGTCGACGACCTGCTCCTTGGACTCGAAGCTGACACCGGCCGCGCGCAGCAGACGGATCTGGTGCTGCGACTGAGGATTTGCAAACCACGCGCGCAGGTACGCAGCCGTTGTCGGCCCGACGTCGGGAATGGCCATGAGCTCGTCCTCCGTCGCCGCCATGAGCTTGTCGAGCGTGCCGAAGTGCATCGCCAGCACCTTGGCAGCCTTCTGCCCCACCTGCCGGATGCCGAACGCACACAGCAGACGCGCCATGCCCGCATCCTTACTCTTTTCAATGGCTGCGATGAGGTTTTCGGCAGATTTTTTGCCCATATGATCCAGCGCCGCGATCGCCTGCGGCTCGAGGGAATACAGCTCCGCCGGTGAGCGCACGAGGCCCGAATCGATCAGCGACTGGCACAGCGAGATGCCGAGCCCGTCAATGTCCATCGCCTCGCGCGAGGCAAAGTGCGCAATGTTGCGCAGCCGCTGCGCCGGGCACTCCGCACCCGTGCAGCGCAGGGCAGCGCCGTCCGGATCGCGCACGACCGGCGCGCCGCACTCGGGGCAGGTGTCCGGCATACGAAACGGCACCGTGCCCTCCGGGCGCTTTTCGCGCACAACGGAGAGGATCTCGGGGATGATCTCCCCCGCCTTCTGCACGAGCACCGTGTCGCCGATGCGCAGGTCGAGGTTGTCGATGAAGTCCTGATTGTGCAGCGTGGCATTCGTAACGGTCGTCCCCGCCAGACGCACCGGCTCGATGACCGCCTTCGGCGTGAGCACGCCCGTGCGCCCGACCTGCACGACGATGTCGCGCACGCGGCTCTCCTTTTTCTCCGGCGGGTACTTATACGCCACCGCCCAGCGCGGGAATTTCGCCGTGCTGCCGAGATACTGCCGCTGCGCAAGGTCGTTGATCTTGATGACCGCACCGTCGATATCAAACGGGAACGTCTCGCGGTTGTCACCGATCCAGTCGATGCGCGCGCAGCAGGCATCAAGCGTCTCGCAGCGCCGGTACGGCACGACCGGGAAGCCGAGCGACGCCAGATAGTCAAGCGTCTGCGCATGGGTGGCAAACGTGCGGTCGCTGTCATACTGAAGGTTGAAGATGATGATGTCGAGCTTGCGCGCCGCCGCGACCTTCGGATCCTGCTGGCGCACAGAGCCCGCCGCGGCGTTGCGCGGGTTTGCCAGCAGCGGCTGCTCAAGCAGCTCGCGCTCGGCATTGAGCTGCGCAAACACGGCGTGCGACATATAGACCTCGCCGCGCACGATGAGCTTTGCGGGCGCATTTTCAAGCGTCAGCGGCAGGTTTCGCAGCGTGCGCAGATTTTCCGTCACGTCCTCGCCGGTGACACCGTCGCCGCGCGTCGCGCCGCGCACGAACACACCGTTTTCATACTCGAGCGACATGGACAGACCGTCGATCTTCGGCTCAACAGAGTAATCATGCGCCTGCGTGAGCGCGGTGTCCATGCGCGCGCCGAACGCGCGCAGCTCGTCAAACGAGAACACATCCTGCAAGCTCTCGAGCGGCACCTGATGGTGCACCTGCGCGAAGGTGTTGAGCGCGTAGCCGCCGACGTGCTGCGTCGGCGAATCGGGCGAGGCGTACTCCGGGTGCGCCGCCTCGAGCTCCTCCAGTCTGCGCAGGAGCGCGTCATATTCAAAGTCGCTGATCTCGGGCGCGTCCTTCACATAGTAGAGAAAGTTTGCGCGCTCCAGCCGGCGGCGCAGCGCCAGAATTTCTTCATGTACGTCCATAGTCGTTACTCCACTTCCACATACGTCTGGGGCACTTTGCCGACGATGACCGTCTCGGCCAGCAGCACCTGCGTGCCCACCGTCTCCGTCTGGTGCGCCCACGGCACCAGAATGTCCAGATCCATGTTGATATCGAGGTATAGCTGATATTTGCTCTGATTGATCGCAGCCGACACGAGCTCGTTGCGGTAGCGCACGTCCGACGTCGTCAGCACAAGGATGCGCACCGGAAGCGGCAGCTTGAGACCGGGCAGAAAATTCACACCGAAGAGCGTCTCAAGCGGGATGTCGAGCTCGATCTGCCCGTCATCACCGTCCATCATGCGCTCAAGCACGAGCGAGGCCACCTGCCCCACGCGCTCGGCGTCGATGCTCACGGCCGTGATCGTCCCGTCCGCGTCTGTGCGGTAGGTATAGTATTCGCCGCGCACCTGCGCCATGGACGCACGGACGGCGGTGTTGATCTTCAGCTGCATGAGATCGCAGGCGGCGTTCACGGCAAGCTGCGTGATGAGCTGCAGCACCGTCACGGTCGCATACGCGGCGCTGCCAAGCACAGCCAGGGCCAGCAGCAGCGCCGCCACGCTGCGCCTGAAGCGCGGCGGACGATGGGCAGCCGGACGCCAACGGCGAGACGCACGGATCATAGCACTCCCCCCTGCCATGCTATGCAGGCGGGGCGCGGTCCATGCATTTATTGCAGACTTTCCACGATGGCGCGGAAGGTATCGCCGCGCTCGGCAAAGTTTTTGAAGAAGTCAAACGACGAGCACGCCGGTGAAAGCGTCACGGTGTCGCCCGGCTGCGCGAGACGGTACGCCGTCTCGACCGCCGCACGAAAATCCTGCGCTTCAACGAGCGGCAGCTTTCCCGGGTCATAGAATTTTGAGCCGCGGATGGCCGCCGCGATGCGCTGCGCCGTCTCACCGACGACGACCGCCGCCTTCGCGTGCAGACAGACCTCGTCGCCCAACTCGTCAAACGGGATGTGCTTATCATGCCCGCCGAGAATGATGACCGGCGGCTTCGGCAGCGCGTGCAGCCCCGCGATCGTGCGCGTGGGGCTCGAGGCGATGGAGTCGTTGATAAACGTGATGCCGTTGAGCTCACGGATGCGCTCCATGCGGTGCGGGACGCCTGCAAAGCTGCGCGCGACCTGCACGCACGCCGCCTGACCGACCAGGCCGTCAGTCGCGGCAAAGGCGGCCATGTAGTTTTCCACGTTGTGCGCGCCGGGAATGCGGATATCCGAAACGTCGATCAGCTTCTCCGCCTTGCCGCCGTGGGCGCGATAAATGACGCCGTCCGAGCAGTAGACGCCGTTTTCCACCGGACCGACGCTGCTGAAATAGCGCACGCTGCCCGGCGCTTCGGCCGCAAAGCGCGGCGTGTGCGCATCCTTGGCGTTGAGTACGAGAACACCGTCGGGGCGCTGACCGCGGTAAATGCTGCACTTGGCCGACACATAGTCCTCCAGATCCGGATGCACATCCAGATGGTTGGGCGAAATGTTTGTGATAATGGCCACATCCGGCGCGCAGTGCATGCTGTGCAGCTGGAAGCTGCTGAGCTCGAGCACGGCAAAATCGTCCGGCCGGATGTCCGCGATGCGGTCAAACAGCGGTGTGCCGATGTTGCCGCCGAGGTGCACGGTGTATCCCTGCGCACGCAGAAGCTCCGCCGTGATGGTCGAGGTCGTGGTTTTGCCGTCGCTGCCGGTGATGGCGAGGATGCGGCAGGGGCAGAGATTGCAGAACGCCTCCATCTCGGAGGTGAGGATCGCGCCGTTTTGCGCAGCCTTGCGCAGCTGCGGCACAATAGGCAGCACGCCCGGCGTGCGGAAGATGACATCAAAGTCCAGATGCCCGAGATAGTCCGTGCCGAGGGCAAATTTCGCGCCCTGCGCCGCGGCCTCATCCCCGGCCGCGCCGAGCTGCGCGCGTTCGCGCCGGTCGCACACGGTCACGTCACAGCCGTTTTGCAACAGCACACGCACGAGCGGCTGATTGCTCACGCCGAAACCGATGACGCCGATGCGCTTGCCGCGCAGGTAGTCAATATAATCCGAAAAGGTCATGCAGACACTCCTTTTGAAAAATAAAGAATCATACAAAGCGATTATACCGCCCATTTGACGCGATTACAAGAAAATAAATCGCCGCAGTGCTTGACGTACCGCGGCAGGATGTGTAAAATAGTCGGGCGAGTGAGCCGGACAGCCGCGGGCACGAGCCGAAAGGCTGTGCGTGAGGAAAGTCCGGGCTCCGCAGGGCAAGGATAACGGGTAACACCCGCCAGGGGCGACCCTCGGACAAGTGCAACAGAAAGATACCGCCCGAGCGATCGGGTAAGGGTGGAAAAGTGAGGTAAGAGCTCACTCGCCGGCTGGAGACAGTGCGGCGCTGTAAACTCTATCCGGAGCAACACCGCGGAGGGACATATGGCCTGCCCGGCCGTCCCATGGAGGTGGCTGGAACGCATCGGCAACGGTGCGTCTAGATAGATGGCTGTCGATTACAGAACCCGGCTTATAGGCTCACTCGCAATTGTAAGACCCCGCCGAACGGCGGGGTCTTGCTGTATGTATACCGCAAACGTGCCGTTGCGCAGCGGGCGCGCGCCTGCTACAATAGATATACGGCGCACACCGCCGATATTCATCATGCGGAGGCCGGGCATATGTACTACTCCCAGCTCGTAAAAACAGCGTGCAGCATCCTGTTTCAGGCGCACAGGGACGATCTCGACAAGGGCGGCTACCCTTACGTGTTTCACCCGTTTTATCTCGCCACGCAGATGGACGACGAAGCATCGACGTGCGCTGCGCTGCTGCACGACGTGATCGAGGATCACGGGGATATGTATTCCTTCGCGGATCTGGAGCGCGCCGGCTTTCCCGCACCCGTGCTCGATGCGCTCCGGCTGCTGACGCACGCCGAGGGAGTGCCCTATATGGACTACGTACAGGCGCTGGCGAAAAATCCGATCGCACGCAAGGTCAAGTGCGCCGACCTGCGGCACAACCTCGACACACGGCGGATTAATGGCGCTGCGCCCGCAAAAAGAGACACCTACCTGCAGGCGCTGGCCTATCTGGAGAAAACGGAATGACAAAAAGCGCCGGACGGGTCTGCCCCGTCCGGCGCTGCGGTTTTCTCCGGCGCGCAAAAGGATCGGAAAAAGAAAAAAACCTGTAACCGCAGCGGTTACAGGTTATTTTCTGGAGCTGCTACCCGGATTCGGACCGGGGACCTCATCCTTACCAAGGATGCGCTCTACCGGCTGAGCTATAGCAGCATACAAATCCCGCGGAGCTTTCGCTCCGCGGGTGGCGACCGAGAAGGGACTTGAACCCTCGACCTCTAGCGTGACAGGCTAGCGTTCTAACCGACTGAACTACTCGGCCTCGTCGCCTCAGCGCTTGTTTAATATACCAGACGAATCGACCGGTGTCAAGTAATTTTTGAAAAAATTTTCGGTGATTTTCATTTTTCCGCTTCGGCCTGTTTTCCGGGCGCAAAAAATGTCTCCCGGGCAGCATCACCCGGGAGACAAACGTGGGAAAATTACTTCGTGATCTGGAACGAGCGCGTGATGGGCGCTGCCTGATAGTTGCCGCCCAGCGTGACGACCGTCATAACATAGCGGCCGGGCTCGGTCGGCGGGGTCGTGGTGCAGGAGTAAGACTGCCAGTTGCTCGTGATGCCGGTGTACAGGCATTTCACGGAGGACTGGTCCGCGACCGGCTTCTCGTTATAGCGCAGCGTCGCGCCGAAATCGAACGCAGCTGCCTCTTCCACGGTCAGCTTCCCGTTGATGGGCGCATTCCACGTCAGGCGCACATCGGACACGTGTGCCTTCACAACAAGGCTGCCCATCGCAAAGCCGGTGTGATAGTTTTTGTTGTTCGTGACGGCACACACGGTATAGATACCCGCCTGATCCGGCGTACCGAAGGCCACGCGGACATCGTCAAGCAGATTGGGGAACTTGTTGAGCGCCTCGTTGAGCTTGACGAGGGTGTCAATATCGATGCCGGCCTTCTTGAGCAAATCCTTCACAGACTGCGGCAGATTATCAGCATTGGTGACAATATCGTTAACGAGCTTGCGCAGCTCGCCGACCGTCATGCCCTCCTGCATCATCTGCGTGAGCGTCTTCTGGCCAAGGCCTTCGAGCGTTTTGTCAATGAGCTTGATGATCGTTCCCTTTGTCAAACGCTCGGGCAGCTGCATGAACACGCTGCCGGTCACGTTGTTGGTAACGCCGCCAAAGACCGTGAAGATATCGAAATTATCGGCAGGATCGGTGGTGATGAAGTCCTTGCTGAGCTCCTCATCGGCATAGATGCTCGTCGAGTGCACCTTGACGGTGACAGGTGCTTTCTTGATCGTCAGATAGCAGCCATCCGAAAGCTCAGCGCCATTGCTGGGACGGTAGTCCGCGTTGCCCTTGTAGGTCACGCGGATCTTCTGCTCGCCCGCGCCGATCTGCTCACAGAACGTGTAGCTTGTCAGGACTTTTTCGCCCGCAATCGGTGCCCAGCGCTTCTCGCCGGTGCCGACGACCAGGCCGTCCTTATCCGTGATCATGACTTCCGCTTCGTACTCGAACGTGAAGTCGTCCGCGCTCAGCGTGTCCTTTTCGGGCAGCTTGGAGTCATCCCAGTTAATGACATATTCAAAGAGCTGTCCCGCAACGACGGAGACGTCCTTATTGTAGATGAGCGAGATGCTCGGCTTGAGGACGACCTCGGTCGGCTGACGGTTATCGACCATCTTGACCCGGACGCGCGTCTCCTCAAACGGCTTGTAGTCCGCATTGCCGCTCCAGGACAGGCGCAGCAGCTGATCGCCGAGACCGAACTTTCCGGCCTTGATCCCATCCAACAGATCGCTATCGAGTATCTTGTAACTGAGGTCCTTATAGTTGGCGATCCAATCATCCGTAATGGAGGTGCCGTAAATATTATACTGCACCTTCACCAGATCGACCGGGTAGCTCGGATTGGTGCTCTCGATGAGCGCCTCACGCAGCGCCTGCTCGGTCGCGGCGTAGTTGATGCTCTGGTCTGCGTTGTAGACGATGCCGACCTCGGTCACGCCGCCCTTGAGGTGGAACGGAGCTGCATCGCGGTCGAGGAACGTCACATCCATTTCCCTGCTGCAGCCTTTGTAGTCGGCGTTGCCGTCGAAGGTGATCTTGATCTTCCAGTTGCCCTCGGAAATGGCAGGATAACCGACCGTCTGGTTGACAATCGGGATCGTCACAAACTCGCCCTCGAGCTTCACCCATTCCCTATGAGAAACCAGCTCGGACTTGGCATAGTACTCAATGTGCACGTCGTTCACCGTCAGCTTCGGCATGCTGCTTGCAACGACCTGCTCAAAAATGCGTGCGCGCAGCGCGTTAAAGTCCAGCGCACCGGCGTCGGTGTACGGCATCTTCACCTGGACACCGCTGCGCAGCGAGATGGACGAATCGAGCTTCTCCGCCTTCGTGAGCGTCACCGCAGCATTCGTACCCCGAACGCGGACCTGATAGTTGCCGTCGCTGTTGTCTTTCAGTGCGGGGTGCTTATAGTAGGTCGTGATGGTTTGTCCAAACAGCACTTTTTTTTCCGTTTTGCTTTCAAAGCCGCCAATGGAACCCCAGTCGGTATGCTTTGCAAGACCTGTCTTGCTTTTGCCCTCGCACTTATACTCCCACGTGAGGCTGTCGAGAAGCGCGTTCTGGTCCGCTTCGCTCATCTGGTCAAAGCCGACGACCAGCGCCCGCGTCAAGGCACGGTTCACCTCACCGTCCGACATACCGGGCTTGATGATGGCCGTACCGTTTTGCAGCGAGTATCCGCCTGCTGCACGCGCGGCCGGCAAAAACGCACCGACCTGCGACAGCAGCAGCACCGCGAGCAAGCACGCCAGCAGACGCTGCAGTTTTTTCCCTGTCATAATAGTTTCCTCCTGTCATTTTTTTCGCCGGAACAACAGCCTGTGCCCATTCGGCTCGTTTTCCCGTCACGATTGCTAAGGTCAAAGTAGCAAAGTGTTTAGAAAATGTCAAGATTTTTATTGAAAAAATTGAAGTTTATGAGCAATTGAATATTAAATTTTAATTCGTTGCCAAAAGTGCATTTTTCCTCTTGCTTTTTCGGTTTTCGTGTGCTATATTATTTGAGCAATTAAGATATCCGGGTGTAGCGCAGTTGGTAGCGTGCTTGAATGGGGTTCAAGAGGCCGGAAGTTCGAATCTTCTCACTCGGACCAGCAAAAAGTCCTGTATTCTCAAGGAATACAGGACTTTTTCTTTTTTCCGGGCACACAGCTCGGCCGCGGTATGTCCACAATGTGTCCGCAAGCTCAGCGCATACGTTCGCCCGGCACGCAAACGTGCCGGGCGAACGGTCGTTATGGGCTCAGCCAAGCCGGCGCGTCTTTTCAAACGCCGCCTCCACGGCGGCGATGCAGCTGCCGCGAAAGGCGCGCTGCTCGAGCGCGTCCACGCCGGCGATCGTGCTGCCGCCGGGGCTGCAGACCTCGTCCTTGAGCAGCCCGGGGTGCTTTCCGGAGCGCAGGACCATCTCCGCGCTGCCGGCGAGCATCTGCGCCGCGTAGCGGACGGCCTTGGCGCGCGGCAGGCCGCACTTGACGCCGCCATCGGCGAGCGCCTCGATGAACATGTACGCAAACGCAGGGCCGCAGCCCGTGATGGCGCAGCCGGCGTCAATGAGATGCTCCGGCACGGGATCGACGATGCCCGCATCCGCCATGAGCGCGCAAAACGCCGCAAGGTCATCGTCCGTGACGCGCGCATTCGCGCAGTAGAGCACGACGCCCTGCCCCACCGCGCAGGGGGTGTTCGGCAGGATGCGGATGATCTTCTTATCCGCGCCGAGCGTCCGCTCGAGCCGCTCGAGCTGAACGCCCGCAAGCATCGACACGAAAACGCCCTCCGACGCTGCAACGGGCGCGGACAGCGACTGCACCACGCCGTCAAGCATCTGCGGCTTGACGCCGAGGAACACGAATCGGCTCTCGCGCAGGATCTCCTCCGGCGCAGCCGCCCGACAGCCGAGCCGCTCGGCCGCTGCCGCACTGTGCGCAGGGGTGCTGCACGAGACGGCGACCCGCTCCCCCGTCACCTGCCGCGCTGCGGCGGCTGCCAGCGCGCCGCCCATATTTCCGGCGCCGAGAAATCCGGCTTCATACTTGCTCATGGTATTTCCTCCTCAGCGGATCTGTCCGTCACCGCGGATGATGTATTTATAGGTGCTCAGCTCGTCGAGCCCCATGGGGCCGCGGGCGTGGAGCTTTTGCGTGGAGATGCCCATCTCGCAGCCGAGGCCGAACTCGCCCCCGTCGGTAAAGCGCGTGGAGACGTTGACATAGGTCGCGGCGCTGTCCGTGCCGTTGATAAAGCGCTCGGCGCTCGCGGCGTTCTCGGTGACAATGGCGTCGCTGTGGTGCGTCGAGTGGGCGAGCACGTGCGCGATGGCGGCATCCAGACTGTCGACCACGCCGACGGCGAGGATGTAGTCGAGATACTCGGTGTCAAAGTCCTGCTCGCCCGCCGGTGTGCCGTCGATGATCTGCGCCGCAGCCGCATCGAGCCGCAGTTCGACCGGCGTGAGCCCCTGCGCCGCGCGGTCATCGACCAGCGTCTTTTTGAGCATGGGCAGAAACTTTGCCGCGACCGCCCGGTGCACGAGGCAGACCTCCTCGGCATTGCAGACCGAGGGGCGGCTGGTCTTGGCGTTTTCAATAATACGCACGGCCTTATCGAGGTCGGCGTACTGATCGACGTAGACGTGGCAGATGCCCGTACCGGTCTCAATGCAGGGCACGGTGGCGTTGCGCACACAGGCGCGGATGAGCCCCGCGCCGCCGCGCGGGATGAGCAGGTCGACGAGTCCCTTGGCCTGCATGATCTCCGTGGCGCTCTCGTGGCTGGTGTCCTCGACGATGTTGACGATGTCCGCATCACCGCCGGTGGAGACGATGCCCTGCTTGAGCGCCGCGACGATGGCCTTGGCCGTGTGGAAGGCCTCCTTGCCGCTGCGGAGCATACAGACGTTGCCGCTCTTGATGGCGAGCGCCGCTGCGTCGGACGTGACGTTTGGACGGCTCTCATAGATGATCGCCACAAGACCGAGCGGCACCTGCTTTTTATAGATCTTCATTCCGTTGGGGTGGTCGATCTGCGCAAGGATGCGCCCCGTGTGATCCGGCAGCGCCACGGTTGCGCGGATACCGTCGGCCATGGCATCAACACGCCCGCGATCCAGATAGAGCCGGTCGAGCATGACGTCCGAGATGTGGCCGCGCGCGGCGTCCATGTCCTCGGCGTTGCAGCGCAGGATCGCGTCGCACTGTGCCTGCAGGCTGTCGGCCATGGCGGAGAGAATGCGGTTTTTGTCCTCGGCAGAGGCGTTGCAGATGCTCGGCCACGCGGCCTTCGTCCGCTTGAGAATATCGAGAGTCGTCATAGCAGTTCCTCCTCAGATTTTGGGATCAAGAATCTTGTGCCGACGCGCTTGCCGTCGACGATATCATAGAGCACCTCGGGCTTTCCGCCATTGGCGATGACCATCTCGCAGCCGGCCGCCGTGGCGATCTGCGCCGCGTGCAGCTTGGTGACCATGCCGCCGGTGGCAAGCTCCGAGCCTTTGTCGCCCGCGAGCGAGAGAATACGCGCGTCGATGACCGGGACGGTCTCAATGAGCTTGGCATCCGGATCACGGCGCGGGTCGCGGTCATACAGGCCGTCGATGTCCGAGAGCAGGATCAGCAGATCCGCCGAGACGGTCGCCGATACGATTGCCGAGAGCGTATCGTTGTCGCCGATGACGATCTCATCCGTGGAGACCGTGTCGTTCTCGTTGATGACCGGCAGTGCGCCGAGCTCAAGCAGGCGCGCGAGCGTATTGTGAAAGTGCGCCTTGCGGCTTCCGCCCTCGGCCAGATCCGGCGCGGTGATGAGCAGCTGCGCCACGATGTGATTATACTCCGAAAACAGCTTGTCGTAAATATACATCAGCTCACACTGGCCGATCGCGGCCGCAGCCTGCTTGGTGGGCATGTCCTTCGGCCGCGCGGACAGGCTCAGCTTGCCGACGCCCATGCCGATCGCGCCGGATGAGACGAGAATGATCTCGTGCCCCGCATTTTTCAGATCGCTGAGCACCTTGCACAGCCGCTCCATACGCTGGATATTCAGCCGTCCGGTGGCGTGCGCCAATGTGGATGTACCGACTTTGACGACGATTCGCATAATGATACCTCTTATATATAAGAATGCAGCTATTATAGCGCATTGCGCACAAAATTGCATCTGTTTTTGTCTTTGCTGTGCAAAAGAATCGGAAATTTTTACGGCATATCATACAATAAATTATGTGGGAGTTGCCCAAAAGGCAGCTCCCACAATGATTTCGGTATCATGCACCCTCAGTCGGCGAACAGCGGCGTGGACAGGTAGCGGTCGCCGGTGTCCGGCAGAAGCGCGACGATGGTCTTGCCCTTATTCTCCGGACGCTTGGCCAACTCGATCGCCGCCCAGACGGCAGCGCCGGAGGAGATGCCGACCAGCACACCCTCCTTGTGGCCGATCAGTCGGCCGGTCGCAAACGCATCCTCATTGCTGACCGGGATGACCTCATCATAGACCTTCGTATTGAGCACCTCCGGCACAAAGCCCGCACCGATGCCCTGGATCTTATGCGGACCGGCGTGGCCGGCGCTCAGCACCGGTGAGGTCGCCGGCTCGACGGCCACGACCTTGACCTTCGGGCACTGGGACTTCAGATACTCACCGACACCCGTCACAGTGCCGCCGGTGCCAACGCCCGCAACAAAGATATCCACATTGCCGTCCGTGTCCTGCCAGATCTCAGGTCCCGTCGTCGCGCGATGTACCGCCGGGTTCGCGGGGTTGACAAACTGCCCGGGGACAAAGCTGTCGGGGATCTGCGCGGCAAGCTCGTTGGCCTTCGCGATCGCGCCCTTCATGCCCTGCGCACCGTCGGTGAGCACGAGTTCCGCGCCGTAGGCCTTCATGAGCTGACGGCGCTCTACGCTCATGGTCTCAGGCATGACAATGATGATGCGGTAGCCTCTGGCGGCAGCGACGGAGGCAAGGCCGATGCCGGTGTTGCCAGAGGTTGGCTCGATGATGACGGAACTCGGCTTGAGCACACCGCGCTGCTCTGCGTCCTCGATCATGGCCAGCGCCACGCGATCCTTCACAGAGCCGCCGGGATTGAAATACTCCAGCTTTGCCAGAATGCGCGCCTCAAGCTGCTGTTCCTTTTCAATGTGCGTCAGCTCCAGCAGGGGCGTTTTGCCGATCAGCTGATCTGCAGATGTATAGATATTGCTCATAAGAGATTCCTCCATTTTTGTCTCAAATACTATATATGTATGTCCGGTTTCGTATATGTCTCTGCGCTCAGACGCCGCAACAGTGCCAGCAGATGCACAGGCGGCCGGAAATTCGGTTTCTCACGCCAACGCCTACCTTCTCTATAGGTTAATAGGATTATATCGTCATTTCCCCTCCTTGTCAACAGGAAATCTGCTCCGAATAAAAATTCCGGCAGTTAACACTGCGTCCGTTAACAGGCTGCGCTCTATGATGCCGCAAATGCGCAGATCCCGGTGCACTTTGCGGCGCTGTGCCTGCATGTTCATGCGATCCCGGCATCTGCAAAGTCCGCTCTTTCCGGGTTCTTGGCGCAGATGACCTTTGTGCACATTGCTTCCATAGCTTGACTTTTCCCACGGGCACGTGTATACTGTGACCATAAGTGTACGCAGCCGGTTGTTTTACCCTGCTTCCGGCGAAACGGTGCTTATGCAATCTATCAAAGGAGTGGAAACTATGAAGAAATCCCGCAAACTGCTCTGCATGCTTCTCGCTCTGGTCATGGTCGTCAGCCTGCTGCCGGTCATGGCTTTTGCAGCCGATGAAGACATCGCAGCGGAAGAGGTTGTCCCCGCTTCTGTCGAGGAGATCTCTCCGGAAACCGCCGGCATCATCACCGATGTCTTTGCCAAACTGCCCAACTATCTGGTCGTCGTCAAGACCCCGTGGGGCATGCTCGCGAAGGGTGCTCAGGTCGTTCTCTACAACCAGAACAGCAACACGATCGTCGCTTCTGAGATCGCTACCTACGGCGTTGCCGTCTTCACCAAGGATCAGCGCCAGAATGCCTACACCATGTCCGCCACCTGGACGCAGAAGGAGACCGGCCTGACGTTCAAGTCCGCGCCGAGAATCTCTGTCGGCAAGACTCTGGACATGGATGTCATCACCGTTCACCCGACGTTCCGTATCGGCCTGAAGGACACCGATCATAATGCGTACATCTCCGGCTACCCGGACGGCCTTGTCCGCCCGAACAACACGCTCACCCGTGCGGAAGCTGCTCAGATCATCTTTGAGCTCATGACCGATGAGTCCAAGGCACAGTATGCGAAGAAGGCCGGCAAGACCTTCATCGACGTCGGCAAGGACCACTGGGCCTACGAAGCCATCACCATGATGACCAAGGCCAACGTTCTGGTCGGTGTGGGTGACGGCCGCTTTGATCCGGACGCCGTTATGACCCGCGAGCAGTTTGCGACGATGATCGCGCAGCTGTTCATGATCGAGATCAACCAGCCCATCGGCGGCTTCATCTTCAAGGATCTCAACGGCGGCTTCGCTGACAAGTACATCAGCTTCCTGTACATGCTCGGCATCCTTGAGGGCAAGGGCGACAACATGTTCGGACCGAAGGATTCCCTGACCCGTGCACAGGCGATCACCGTTGTCAACAAGCTTATCGGCCGTCTGCCCGGCGAAGGCACCACCAGCTTCGGCGCCGTTGCCGACCAGATGAAGACCTGGCCCGACAACATGGACACCACCGCTTGGTACTACGCCGCCATTCAGGAAGCGACCAATAGCCATGACTACACGCTGGACGTCAACTTCAACACCTTCGGAGACCTCAAGGGCGACATCTTCCAGAACATCAAGCACCCGGTCACCGAGCGCTGGACTCTGATCCGCTGATCAACCCCTGACTTTTACAGCAGACACCTTCGGGTGTCTGCTGTTTTTATCGTTCGCGAAACATAAGTCCTCGGCAAAATGCCGAGGACTTATGCTTTATAGAGACGGAATCAACGCTCAGGTGCGGTCGAACGCGGGGTTGACCGCATAGACGTTTTTCTGGTCCATCTTTTCCGTGGCCAGCCGCAGCGCCTCGCCGAAGCGCTGATAGTGCACGACCTCACGCTCGCGCAGGAAGCGGATCACATCCGTCACATCCGGATCATCGCACAGACGCAGGATGTTATCGTACGTCTTGCGCGCCTTCTGCTCGGCCGACATGTCCTCGGAGAGATCAGCGATCACATCGCCTGTCACGCCGATCGTCGCCGCCGTCCACGGTGTGCCGGATGCAAACTGCGGGAACACGCCTGCCGTATGGTCGACAAAATACGTGTCGTAGCCGGAGCGCTTGATCTGCTCCGGCGTCATGCTGCGTGTGAGCTGGTAGAGAATCGTACCGACCATCTCCAGGTGCCCCAGCTCTTCCGTACCTGCCGGTGCGGCAAAAATGTTCCCCAGCCTGTTCTCATACCGCCGAAAATGTGCATACGCTCTCTTGGGAGGTGATAGGATGCCGGAAATCTGGGTCTGCACCGCGCAGCCGGGGGATGCAGCGCTGCGCAGGGCCGCCGCTGCCTGCGCGCTGGAGCTCGAGCACGCCGTGCTCTCTTTGCTGCTCGCGCGCGGACGGCTGACACGCACGGAATACGATCGCTGCGCCGCACTGCTTGGGCAGGCGCTGACATGAGCGCCGGGAAAAAGCCGCTGCGCGTGGCTGCCTACTGCCGCGTCTCCACAGACAGCGACGATCAGGCGAACTCCTTCGAGAGCCAGCAGCGCTACTTTCGCGCCTATATCGCGCAGCAGCCGCACTGGGAACTCGCCGGGATCTTCGCCGACGAGGGGCTGTCCGGAACGAGCACGAAAAAACGGCTTGCCTTTCAGCGCATGATCGCCTGTGCGCGCGCCGGCACGCTCGACCTGATCGTGACCAAGGAGATCTCGCGCTTTGCGCGCAACACGCTCGACAGCATTTACTACACGCGCGAGCTCAAACGTCTGGGTGTGGGCGTGCTGTTTTTAAGCGACAATCTCTGCACGCTCGACGGTGACGCCGAGCTGCGCCTGGCGATCCTCTCCTCCATCGCGCAGGAGGAGAGCCGCCGCACCTCCGAGCGCGTCAAATGGGGGGCGGTGCGTGGCGCAGCAGCGTCATTCTGCGCATCCTGCGCAACGAAAAGTACTGCGGCGATCTGGTGCAGAAAAAGACCTACACCCCTGACTATCTGACGCACGAGAAAAAATATAACCATGGGCAGGAGGATTATATCATCGTGCGTGAGCACCACGCGCCGATCATCCCGCGCGCAGCATTTGAGACGGCCGGGCGCATCCTCGATCAACGCGCAGCAGCACCGACCGGGCAGCGCAAGTACAGCCGCCGCTATCCCCTGTCCGGCAAGCTGCGCTGCGGCATCTGCGGCACTGTCTGCGCCGCCCGGAAGAAAACGCGGCGCGACGGCACCGATACCATCTCGTGGTGCTGCGGCAATGGCGTGAAATACGGACGGCCGCACACGGACACAGACGGCCGCTGCCGCGGCTGCACCGGCGAGAGCCTGCGAAATGAGGACGCGCTGCAAATTCTGGAACAGGTATGGGCCTCTCTCCCCCTTGACCGCGACATCATTGCAGCCGACGTACTGGCAGCAGTCCGTGCGGTCGCGCCGCACGAGCAGGCGGACGCCATCGCGTCCGAGATCCATGCAATGCTGCGCGGTGACACGGCGCTGTCGGCGCAGCTGCTCGCGCAAATGACCGTTTACGACCGCACACACGTCACACTCACGCTCCGCGGCTTTCCGGGCAAGTGGTGCTTTGCGCGCACACAAAAGGCGGCGTCTCCGTGAATACGGAGACGCCGCCTGAGGGTGTCAAAAAGTATTACTTTTTGACAAAGGGGGTTGCGGCCTGACTGCAGCGCACGCGCTGTCCGCCGGAGGCGGACGGCGCGCACGTTTGCAGGCCGAGAAGTATTTTCTTCGCCGCACATGTCGCCGAAGAAAATGATTGGACTTGCTTTCGCCGCCCCGGCGGCGAAACTCTACGAGGTCCTTTGAAAAGCTGAGGCGGCGTCTCCGTGAATACGGAGACGCCGCCTGAATTTGAGGACTATGAGATTCAGCGGGCAAGAAAACGCGACAGAAACTCGCGCGTCTTGGGGTCTTGCGGATTTTCAAAAAGCTCGTGCGGCTTGCCCTGCTCGCAGATGACACCGTCGGACATATACACGACGTCCGTGGAGACATCGCGCGCAAACGCCATCTCGTGCGTGACGACGATCATCGTCAGTCCCTCTTCCGCCAGACGGCGCATCACATCGAGCACCTCGCCGACCATCTGCGGGTCGAGCGCGCTCGTCGGCTCATCAAACAGCAGCACCTCCGGCTGCATGGCCAGCGCACGCGCAATAGCAACGCGCTGCTTTTGTCCGCCGGACAGCTGCGACGGCCGGGCATTGATATACGGTGCCATGCCGACCTTCGTCAGGTATTCCATGGCGATCTCCTCTGCCTCCTTGCGGCTGCGCCTGAGCGCGGAGACCTGACCGGCAATGCAGTTGTTGAGCGCCGACATGTTATTGAAGAGATTGAAGCTCTGAAACACCATGCCGACCTTTGTGCGGTACTGCGTGAGATTGAAGTCCTTGGCCGTGATGTCCTGCCCATGGTAGAGCACCTGACCGGAGGTCGGCGTCTCGAGCAGGTTGATACAGCGCAGCATCGTGCTCTTGCCGGAGCCGGATGCGCCGATGATGCTCAGCACCTCGCCCTTTTTCACGCTGAGGTTGATGTCGCGCAGGACGGCATGGTCGCCGAACTGCTTTTGCAGATGTACCAGCTCGATCACATTGTCTGCCACGGCTCAGCCCTCCTTCGTGATGTGGATCTCGGCGTTGACGTCCGTCTGCGAGCCGAAAATCGTGTAGTTTTCGTTGCCGTCCAGCTTCCGCTCAACCCAGCGCAGCAGGCGCGTGACGGTGAACGTGAGGATGAAATACAGGATACAGACAACGAGATAGGTCTGGAACGTCTGGAAATTCTGGCGCTTGATGATACCGGCAAAGTAGTACAGCTCCGTCACGCCGATGACGTTCAGGACGGAGGTATCCTTGATGTTGATGACAAACTCGTTGCTGACAGACGGCAGGATGTTGCGCATGACCTGCGGAATGATGACCTTGAACATGGTCTGCGCGTGCGTCATGCCGATGGACATCGCGCCCTCAAACTGGCCGCGGTCGATGGAGATGATGCCGCCGCGCACGATCTCGGCCATGTATGCGCCGGTGTTGATGGACACGATCAGGATGCCCGACGGGATCAGCGGCAGCGTGTCGCCGCCGGTCGCGAAGGCATAGCCCCAGTAGATGACCATCGACTGCACCATCATCGGCGTGCCGCGGAAGATCTCGACGTAGATCGCAATGATCGCATTGAGCAGCTTGTGCAGCGCGCGCAGGACCGGATTCTTGGACATCGGTGCCGTGCGCACGACGCCTGTCAGCAGACCGAGCGCAAGGCCCGCCGCCGTACTCGTCAGCGCAATGAGCAGCGTGTTGCCGACGCCGGTCAAAAGCTGCGGATAATACTTGATGAAGATATTGAGGACATCGTTTAAGAAGCTCATAGTTACTCCGTTTTTCCGTTATGACGGGCGGCAGGCACCGTGCACGCGCATGGTGTCTGCCGCCTGCGTCGAGGTTTTCTTACTTGCGGATGATGACCACGAGGTTGGATTCGTAGTAGGTATCGGTGAAGTCGAGCTGCTCCGAGCGCTCAGCCGTCGGGCTCATGCCGGCGACGATCGCATCAATGGCGCCGGAGTTGACAGCCGGAATGAGGGAGTCCCACTCCATGGCGTAGATCTCGAGCTTCAGGCCCAGACGGTTTGCAACATACTGAGCGATCTGCACGTCGTAGCCGTTGGCATAGAGGCCGCTCTGGCCTTCGCTGCTGATGGGCACGGCGCCGAGGGAAGTGCCTTCGGTATCGGTCCAGTTATAGGGCTCGTAGGCGCACTCCATGCCGATCTTGAGCGTGCCGGTCGTGGTGGCCGGAGCGTCACAGTGGACGGCGAACTCCGTCACGGTGCCGCCGGACGCAAGCGTCACGATCTGCTCCATGAGCTCGGAGCGCTGCTCATCCGTGATCTCGGCGAGGACGGTGTTGATCTGGTCGCGCAGGGTGTTGCCCTTCTTCAGGCCGATGGCAATGCCGACATCCGCGGCCGTTGCGGTAAAGCCCGTGTCGTTATTCTTGAACGGCAGGTAGGTCAGATCGTCGTTCGAGGCGCAGACGGAAAACGCCGTCGGCTCTTCGGCAACGTAGCCGTCGATCGCGCCGCTCTTGAGCGCGGTCAGAAGGTCGGAGAATTCAGGATAGGTGCTCGCCTGAACGTTCGGGATCTGCTCGAGCGCATCGGCGTGGAAGGTGCCCGTCTGCGCGGCGATCTTCGCGCCGGCAAGGTCTGCGATGGACTTGGCGTTGCGTACGTCCACGGAGGCGGTACCACCGTTATCCTTGCTGCTGCCGCAGCCGGTGAAGCACGCCACACAGAACATGACAGCCAGGAGGATGGATACGATTCTTCTCATGTTTGCTTGCATTTTTCTGCATCTCCTTAAAAGTGATTCAAAAAAACAGGAGCCTGCGACCCGAAATGGTATCGCAGGCTCTCTTGCAAGGAAACAAACGTAAGAAAACCATTGATAGTGCTCCACATACGAGGTATGTGACAGTCCTGCGCCTATTGAGCGCAAGCCCAGCAAGTCCGCAGCGGCAACCGCAAGACAGCTTCGGCGGAGCAGCCTTTCTCCCGCAAACGCTTGCCGGCGTATATTACGGGGTACTCATCAGATCCGCAACCTCTATCAGGTACTGCAATCTTCTATTTTTTATGGCGTAATCTTAATGCATATCTCGTTGGTTGTCAAGCCTTTTTGCATTTTTTAGGCTTTTGACGAAAAAACATGCATAAATTTGCCCGCTTTTGTCTGCATTGCATCATGCTTCTATCTGCAGCGCCATTTCCGCCGCTTCCGTACCGATATCGGTCAGCAGCGCCGAGAGCTCCGGGTACGGCATGGCATAGCGCTGGCTGAGATAGCGCAGGGATGCGCCCAGCTCACCGTCCGGCCCGCCGTACTGCGAGCAGATGAACTTCGCCAGCGCGGGGTTGGCGTTGCGGATGCGCACCGGGTATTCGAGTTTCTTTTCATAGACAAACATCGCTTACTTCTCCTCCTCTTCCGGCTGCCACGGCCACGGTGCGTTGAGCCAGTCATAAACCTCTGCGCACGCGAGATCCGACACCGTGACCGGCCCGTACTGCTCCGTATAGCGCTTGTGCCCCTCGGCGCGCATACGGATGCACTTTTGCAGCGTCTCGAATGCCTCGCGGTCATCCGGATGCGTGTCAAGGTAGAGATTCAGCTCGCGGATGACGAAGTCCAGCGCCATCAGCTCACACAGCGGCGTGCTGAGATCGGCAGGCTTGTTGACCAGATTCATAAACGGCAGATCCAGCCCCGGAAACAGCGTGCCGCGCGCCAGTGCCATGCGTTTGTCATACGCAGGCTCACTCGCGCACTGCATGGGCGTCTGCGCCAGCGCCAGCGGCGCGCACTCCGGAAGTGAGCCCTGCTTGAAATTGCATTTGTCCACAGTCGTTCCTCCTTTTCGATCGGGCATTTGCCCCGCACCATCTTATGCGCGGTCGGTTTTGCAGGTGCAAAGGCGCGAAAAAGGGCGGCGCCGGATGGCGCCGCCCTATATGCAAGCAATATTTACTTTGCCTTTGGCAGCGCCATGCCCGTCTTTTTGAGCGTGGTGCGCAAAAAGAACAGCGAGAGGATCAGCGAGAAGATCTCCGCGATCGGGAACGCAAACCAGATGCTGCGCAGCACGCCGGTCAGAGACAGCAGGTAGGCCGCCGGGATGAGCACCACGATCTGGCGCGCGATGGAAATAAGCATGCTGTAGACGCTGTAGCCAAACGCCTGACACGACGAGCCGGACACGATACCGATGCCTGCAAACACGAACGCCAGGCTCATGATGCGCAGTGCGGGTGCGCCGATCTCCAGCATGGCGTCCGAGGCGTCAAACATCAGCAGCAGCTCTTTCGGAATGAGCTGGAACACGAGCAGACCGATCAACATGATCGCGACGGCGTAGACCATGCCGAGGCGGATCGTCTTATGGATACGCTCCGGCTTCTGCGCGCCATAGTTATAGGCAATGATCGGCACCATGCCGTTATTCAGCCCGAACACCGGCATGAACACAAAGCTCTGGAGCTTGAAATAGACGCCGAACACGGCGACCGCCGTGGAGGAATATGCAATAAGGATCATATTCATGACAAAGCACGTCAGCGATGAGATGCAGCTCATGATGATCGACGGGATGCTGATGGCCGTGATCTCACCCATGAGACGGCCGTTCGGCCGGATGTGCCGCAGGCGCAGATGCACCTCCGGGTTCTTGAAGTGGTTGAGCATCACGGCGACGACCGCACCGACGCACTGACCGAGCACCGTCGCCCAGGCGGCGCCGGCGATGCCCAGCTTCGGGAAGCCGAGCAGACCGAAGATCAGGATCGGATCGAGGATGATGTTCGTGATCGCGCCGGTCAGCTGCGTGATCATGGAATAGACCGTGCGGCCTGTCGCCTGCAGGAAGCGCTCGAAGGTGATCTCAACAAAAACGCCGAACGAGCACAAAATGCAGATGTTCAGGTACGTGATGCCGTAATTGACGATCGTCTCAATATCCGTCTGCGTGCGCATGTAAGCACGGATGCCGATCAAGCCTGCGACAAGCACGAGCAGATAGCTCAGCCCCGCGAGCAGCAGACCGTTGACCGCGACCTGATTGACACGCTCGGCGTTTTTCTGCCCCAACGCGCGCGAGAGCAGCGCGTTGATGCCGACGCCGAAGCCGACAGCAATAGCGATAACGATGTTCTGCCACGGAAAAGCCATCGACACCGCCGTGAGTGCATCCTCGCAGATACGCGAGACGAAAATACTGTCCACGATGTTGTACAGTGCCTGCACGAGCATGGAAATCATCATCGGCACCGCCATCGACAGCAGCAGCTTGTTCTCGGGCATTGTGCCCATTTTATTTTCGCGAAGGGTTTCTTCCGGCATATCGTCACTCCTAAAAGTATCTGCAAACAAAGTCAAACGTCACGAATGTTATTATAGGTTGCCCGCAGCGGAATGTCAAGGCATGTCGCATTTTTCACTTGAAAACGACGTATGGCTGTGTTATAATAATTGCATCTGTGGGATTAGTTCATTGGTAGAACACCTGCTTCCCAAGCAGGATAGGCGGGTTCGATTCCCGTATCCCGCTCCACGAACCGCTGCGGAATCTGCGTCCGCAGCGGTCTTTTTGCGTCCAAAATGTAAACAGCCTGACGCATTTGCATCAGGCTGTTGCATTTTATACCGTGGCGCTCTGCCGGTCGCGGCAGCGGTCCCATGCGGAAAAGAGCCGGCAGATGAGCGCCATATAGCCAACGAGTATCAAAAGCGCCGGCAGCTCATACAAAAACGGCACGGGCAGCCACTTCCAGAACAGGTTCAGAATACTGATGTCCACATCCCCGCCGTAGACGAAGAAGTAATTTGCCGGCGGGCAAACCGTGTGCCGCAGCAGAAAATTGACTGCCAGCGCACCGATGCCAAGCAGGAAAAACGTGCCCGCGATGCCGGGAATGTCCCGAAATTGCGGCCGGTAAAAGCCGAGCGTCACGAGACTCAGTCCGCAGACAATGATAAGGATGTGCGTGGCGTAAAAGCCGAGCATGCGCGGCATCCAAAGCGAGTAGCCGACAAACGGCGCCTCCGGAAACACGAGTGCCATGAGCGCAGCGAGCGGCGCGACGAAAAACGCGAAGCCGAGCAGCGAGCGCCGCTTCGTGAGGATGCCGATCGGGATGAGGAACATATTGATGTTGCAAAGCTGCATCGGCAGCTCACTGAACCAGTTGAACCGGTCGAGTCCGGACACCTCCAGAAACTGCATATCCCGGGACAAAAAGCCCTTGTAAACGAAAAAGCCGATAATGTTCGCCGCACACAGTGCGATAAGCACGGCACTGCGGCAGCGCTCCGGCTGGCCGCGCAGCAGCACCCACAGCAGCACGACCGCTCCGGCGGCAAGCGCAAGGAGCAGCAGATGGGCAGCGTTAAACGGTCGTATGATCATGGTGAGACCTCCTCTTGGAAAACAGATACGTTGTCAGCGAATACACGGCCACGGCAAGCGTGCAGCCGGCAATGAGATCCGCCGCGGAATGCTGCTTGATGAGCAGCGTGGACAGGCAGATCAAAACCACCAGCGCAAAGGATGCCAGCCGCAGTGCTTTGCGCGCGCGCAACGGCGGCGTGCGAAATGTCACCAGATGCAGCACCAGCGCCTCATAGCAATGCAGGCTCGGAAACACATTGACCGGCGCGTCATGCGCATAGATGAGCCGGCAAAGCGCCAGAAATACCCCCGTCCCCTCCGCCGCGGGGCGAAAGTCGATGCACGTCGGGTAGAGCACAAATACAGCTACGCACAAAAGCGCGCCCGAAAACAGCGCCGCCGCCTGCCGGCAGAATACGTCCTTTGCCCGCAGGCACGCCCAGAGCATACATCCCGGCACATAGAAATACCACAGGATGTAAAACACGACGAACACAGGGCAAAACGGGATCCGGTCGTCGAGCGGCAGATGCACGACATGATACTGCAAGCCGAGATGCTGCGTCACAAAATACGCCAGCGCCAGCGCGATCAGGCCAAGCAGCCAATACACATGCCGGTTTTTTGAAAGCCATGACCGCATCCGCTATCCCTCCTTTTGCACATCGCGTGGGGCAGTATAGCATACCGGAGCGCAGATGTGGCGGTTTTGGGGCTTTCTTCACATCTTAAATCGACAAAATGCGCAGAAAGTACACTGAAAATGCCCCGAGATCACGGATCTCGGGGCATTGCAGGCATTTACTTTTACAGCAGGCGGATGCCGGCCTTTTCGCATGCGGCGGTGGTCTCATCGTCCCAGACGGACGCCTGCACCTCGCCGATGTGCGCCTTTCCGAGCAACAGCATGGACAGACGCGACTGACCGATGCCGCCGCCGATCGTCAGCGGCAGCTCCCCTGCCAGCAGCATCTTGTGATAGGTCAGCTTGCGGCGGTCATCGCAGCTGGAGATGGTCAGCTGGCGGTCGAGGCTCTCGGGATCGACGCGGATGCCCATGGACGAGAGCTCAAACGCGCAGCCGAGCAGGTCATTCCAGAACAGGATATCCCCGTTCATCGTCCAGTCGTCATAGTCCGGCGAGCGGCCGTCATGCGGCTTGCCGGAGCGCAGTGCGCCGCCGATGCCGATGATGAACGTAGTGTGGTGCTCGCGCACGAAGGCATGCTCGCGCTCCTTCGACGTGAGGTCCGGATAGCGATCTTCAAGCTCCTGCGCGGTGACGAACGTGACCTGACGCTCCAGCTGCGGCAGCACCTGAAGCTGCGGATAGATCGCGCGCATGGTGCGCTGCGTCTCGCAGACGGCAGCGACGATGTCCATGACCGTGGACTTGAGATAGTCCAGATTGCGGTCACGGCGCTCGATGACCTTCTCCCAGTCCCACTGATCAACGTAGACGGAGTGGAGGTTATCGAGCACATCCTCGTCGCGGCGGATGGCGTTCATGTCGGTATAAAGACCCTTTCCGGGATAGAAGTCGTAGCGGTAGAGCGCCATGCGCTTCCACTTGGCGAGGGACTGCACGACCTGCGCCTCCTTGCCGGTCTGCAGGATATCGAACGAGACCGGACGCTCATAGCCGTTGAGGTTGTCATTCAGGCCGCTGGACTCCTCAAGAAACAGCGGCGCGGACACGCGAAACAGGTTCAGGTTCGCGGCGAGCTGATCCTCAAACAGACGCTTGAGCAGGCCGATGGCCTTTTGCGTATCGTAAACGCCGAGCAGGCTCTTGTAGCCCTCAGGGATGTAGGTATTCATGCCGGTTACTTTTCCTCGCTTTCTGTGAGCAAACGCACGAGTGCCTGATAGACATCCTCCGCGTGTGCCTTAAAATAGTGCTCCATCGTGCGTGCCTGCGCCTCATCGGCAGCCAGAAGCTGCATGGAGACGATCTGCCCGATGCCGTCCGAGAGCGCAAGGTGCACGCTGCACCCGCCCTCCGGCGTGTTTGTATGCTGCGCGACGATCATGGCGGCGCGGCGCATCTGCTCGGCGATCGGCTCGGTGACGCGGTTGGCCTTCATGCGCACGGAGTACGGCAGGCTGCTGGCGACCTCGTTGACGTTGCGGCTGCCCTTTTCCGTGATACGGTACTTGCCGCCCTCCTCCGTAATGTGCGCGGTATCCACCAATTCCGCAAGGCAATCGGAGTAGTCGAAATAGCCGATGCCATTGTCGCAGAAAACAAGATCGGACAGCGTCTGCCCATCGACAGCCGCGGGTAAATGATTCAAAATGTATAGAATCAGGATCTTGATGTCCAATTTCTCATGGATAAATCCGAGACCTTCCATGACGCACCTCTCACTTGGCATAATAAATAATTATAACGCACAAAGCCTTTTGTGTAAAGGTTTTTCCAACCGAATCACATCAAAAACCCGGATGCATACACTGTTACTGAAGCGTGCTTCAATCTGATGCCAGGAGGTTTTGAAATGGCAGACAAAGTTGTACCGGGACCGGTCGAGGGCAGCGCCGCTGTCCGGGAGGCGGTTTGCATCCATACGCGCAAGATCTTTGACGCCTGCCGCGATAAGGACTGTGTGGAGGATCTGCGGGTGTATCCGACGGTGTCTTCGCAGACAAAGCTCGACAGCGCCCTGAGTGTGCGCCCGCGCAGCGCCGAGCTGCTGTGCGCCGACGTGCGCGTCAAGGAGATCACCTTCAACAAAGGCTACTATACGGTGGACGTGACATACTTCTACCGCGTGCGCGGCGAGACCTTCCCCGGCTGCGAGCCGGTGAGCGGCCTTGCGATCTTCGACAAGCGCGTCATGCTCTTCGGCAGTCAGGCGAGCGTGAAGATGTTCGCCTCCGACGGCGGCGGCTGTGCGCCGTGCGAGGAGGGGCTGCCGGTCGGTGTGGTCGAATCGGTCGACCCGATCGCGCTGCACATGAAGCTCGTCGACTGTACCGCTTCCGGGGAGACAGACCCCGAACCGCACGCCATACCGCAGGCGATTCTCGATGCGATGGGCGAGGCGCTCTCGCTCACCTGCAGCGGCAAGAAGCTGCTCGTGACACTCGGGCAGTTCTCGATCATCCGGCTCGAACGTGACACGCAGCTGCTCATCCCGGCATACGACTACTGCATGCCGGACAAAGCGTGTCAGGGCTCGAGCGAGGACGATCCGTGCTCGATGTTCAGCCGTATCCACTTCCCCATCGACGAGTTCTTCCCGCCGGACTGCATCACGCCGGACGCCGACTACCGCAGTCTGCTGTAAACCTGCGGGCGGCAGAAAAAATCCCATCGGTGCAAGCCGATGGGATTTTAAAGTCTGTCAAAAAGTAATACTTTTTGACAAAGGGGCTTGCGGCCTGACTGCAGCGCACTCACTGTCGCCAAAGGCGACAGCTCGCACGTTTGCAGGCCGAGATGTATTTTCTCCGCCGCACATGTCGCCGGAGAAAATGATTCATTTTCTTTCGCCGCTCCTGCGGCGAAACTCTACGAGGTTTTTGATAAGCTGATAACCCCATCGGTTTGCGCCGATGGGGTTTGCACTCAGTTTTTATGCACGACCTCGCCGGTGGACTTGAGGATGCTGTCCGCCGGAATGACGCCGCGCACACACGACACCGGATAGATGTTCGAGTGGCGGCCGATGACCGTGCCGGGGTTGAGCACGCTGTTGCAGCCGACCTCAACATAGTCGCCGAGGATCGCACCGACCTTCTTGCGGCCAGTCTCGATGCGCTCTGCCCCGTTTTTGATGACGACGAGCGTCTTGTCGCTCTTGACGTTCGACGTGATCGAGCCCGCGCCCATATGGGCCTTATAGCCGAGGATGGAATCACCGACGTAGTTGAAGTGCGGCGTCTGGACGTTGTCGAACAGGACGACGTTTTTCAGCTCACAGGAGTTGCCGACGACGGCATTTTTGCCGACGATGGCATTGCCGCGGATAAACGCGCACTGGCGCAGCTCCGCGCCGTGGTCGATGATGCAGGGGCCGGCAATATAGGCGCTGTCAAAGATCTTGGCATCGCGCGCGATCCAGATGTTCTCGCCGCGCTGCTCATACTCGTCCGCCGGAAGCGTGGGGCCGAGCTGAAGAATGAAATCCCCGATGTCCGCCAGCGCCTCCCACGGATAGGTCTTGCCCGCAAACAGCGGCGCTGCGATCGTTTTGCTCAGATCGAGCAGGTCTTGTATCGTCATCATATCATCTCACCCGGATCAGATGTCCGCTCTTGCGCATGACATCGATCACATACGCAACGTTTTCCTCGCACAGCTCGTGCGTGCCCGCCTCGACCATGACGCGCAGCACAGGCTCGGTGCCGCTCTTGCGCAGGAGGATGCGGCCCTCATCGCCGAGGCGCTCAGTCACCGTCTGCACCGCCGCAACGACGGCGGGGGCGCTGAGCGTGGCGTCCTTATCGTCGACCTCCACGTTCGTGAGCTGCTGCGGATATTCGCGCACGGGCGCAGCCAGTTCGGAGAGCGCCTTTTTGCGGTCGAGCATGACCTGCATGAGCTTGATGGCTGTAAGCAAGCCGTCGCCAGTATTGGCGTACTTGCCGAAAATGATGTGGCCGGACTGCTCGCCGCCGATCAGATGACCGTTGGCGCGCATATTCTCCGCGACATACTTGTCGCCAACATCGGTCTTTTCATAGCCGATGCCCGCCTCATCGAGCGCCTTGTACAGGCCGAGATTGGACATGACCGTTGTGACGACCTTCGATTCGCCAAAGCGCCCCTCCGCCTGCATATTGCGCGCGCAGACGTAGAGGATCTTGTCACCGTTGACGACCGAGCCGTTTTCATCTACGGCCAGGCAGCGGTCGGCATCGCCGTCGAAGGCAAAGCCCACATCCAGTCCGTTGAGACGGACGTGCTTTTGCAGGTTCTCGATGTGCGTCGAGCCGCAGTCACAGTTGATGTTCGTGCCGTCGGGCGTGTTGCCGATGACATAGGTGTCCGCGCCGAGTGCATCAAAGATGTTTTTGGCCATCATCCACGTACTGCCGTTGGCGCAGTCAAGACCGACCTTCATGCCCTTGTACGAGTGCGTGGACAGGCTGATAAGATAGCCGATATAGCGGTTGCGGCCGGCGGAATAGTCCTGCGTACGGCCGATATTCGCGCACGTAGCAAACGGGATCTCCTGATCACCGTCGAGATACGCCTCGATCTCATCGATGACGCTCTGCTCCATCTTCTCACCGGCGCTGTTGAGCAGCTTGATGCCGTTGTCCTTGTAGGGGTTGTGGCTGGCGCTGATCATGATGCCGCAGTCAAAATCGTCCGAGCGGACAATGTACGACACGCTCGGCGTCGTCGTGACGTGCATGAGATAGGCGTCCGCGCCCGAGGCCGTCAGGCCGGCGGACAGGGCATTTTCAAACATATAGCTGGATCTGCGGGTATCTTTGCCGATCACGACCGAGCACTTGTGCTCCCGGCCGTAATACCAGCCGAGAAACCGGCCGATCCGGTAGGCGTGTTCCACGGTCAGGTCAACGTTGGCCTCACCGCGGAAGCCGTCGGTACCGAAATATTTGGACATGAATGCTTTCCTCCGATCAAAATCACCCGCAAAATACAGCAGGCAACTATTTATTATAACTGCGCAGCAGCGGCTTCGTCAAGATAAACCTCAACATCCGTGTGCAGCTGCAGGAATGACGCGGGGGTAAATGTCTCCGGGCGGCCGGTGAGCGTGGCATTGACCGCCTTCGCGCAGCGCGCGCCGAAGGCGACAAGCACGATCTTTTTCGCGCCGAGAATCGTATGGATGCCGATCGTGATGCCCTGCTCCGGCGTCTGCTCAAGCGAACCGAAGGCCGGGGCCGCGGCCTCGCGCGTGACTTCCGCGAGCTTTGCGATGTGCGTCTTTTCGCCAAAGCCGGCACCCGGCTCATTGAACGCAACGTGGCCGCGCTCACCCAGACCGAGGATTACAAGATCGAGCCCTCCGGCTGCCTGAATGGCAGCGTCGTAATCCGCCGCGTGCTCGGCGTCTGCTTCCGGATCCGGCGCGTACACGGCCGCAAACGGCTTTGCCGCCGTGAGCACCTGAAATGCCGCACCCACCGCGTGCACGCCCTTACCGGCCGCACCGCAGTATTCACACGCCTGAAAGAGCGTCGCTTTGTCAAAGGCGAGGTCGCTCTTTGCAAGTGCGCCGAGCACTTCCTCCGGAAGATCCACTGCCGAGACGGCAATGTTCGCCTCCGGCTTGTGCGCGAGCACATCCGCGACCAGCGCAGTCAGCTCTTTTGTAACATTCTGTTTTGTTCCGATGATCGTTTTCATGGTTTGTTACCTCCCATACCGTCATCGCGGCCGCACTCAGAGCGTGACCGTACCGTCAAACACAAAGGCCGCAGGGCCGGTCATATACAGCAGGTTCTGCGACCGATCCCACGCGATGTGAAGCTTGCCGCCGCGCAGGAGCACATCCGCCTCGTCGCCGCACTTGCCCAGCCGCGCCGTTACCGCCAGCGCAGCCGTGGAGCCCGTGCCGCAGGCGAGTGTCTCTCCGCTGCCGCGCTCCCACACGCGCACGCGCAGCGTATGGTCATCCACGACCTCGACAAACTCGATGTTCGCCCGCGCGGGGAACACCGCATGGTTTTCAAACGCGGGGCCGATGCGCGGGAAGTCCAGCGCCATGGCATCGTCTACGTAAGTAACGCAGTGCGGATTGCCGGTGTTCACGGACGAGACGATCCATGTTTCTCCGAGCACATCGATCGGCTGCTCGAGGAAAGTCTCCCCCGCTGCCGCGACCGGGATCTTCTCCGGCCGAAACTCCGGACTGCCCATGCACACGCGCACAGTCTTGACCGCGCCGTCGGCCACATTCAGCCAGAGTGTCTTGATGCCGGCGCGTGTCTCGATCGTAAGCTCGGTCTTGTCCGTCAGGCCGCGGTCATGGACATATTTGCCCACGCAGCGGATGGCGTTGCCGCACATCTCGGAGCGCGAACCGTCGGCATTGTACATTTCCATGCAGAAATCTGCGCGCTCCGACGGGCAGATCAGCACGAGACCGTCGCCGCCGATGCCGAAATGGCGATCCGACAGCCGGATTGCCGCACGCGACGGATCTGGCACAGTCTCGGTGAAGCAGTTGACATAGATATAGTCATTGCCGCAGCCCTGCATTTTTGTAAACTGCATATGCAGCACCTCCAGTTCGGTATATTTTGCACAAAACGGGCAAACTAACGCCACCCGGAAAGGCGGTCATTCTATGGCGATCATTCTCATTCGAACGCTGATCTTATTTCTCTCGCTCATCCTGGCCATGCGGCTCATGGGCAAGCGGCAGCTCGGCGAGCTGGAGCTGTCCGAGCTCGTGGTGGCGGTGCTGGTCGCGGACATTGCTTCCATCCCGCTGCAAAACCCGTCCCTGCCGCTGAGCTACGGGCTCATTCCGCTGCTGGTGCTGTTTTGCTGCGAGCTCATCATCTCCGGCCTGACATACCGGAGCGTCAGCCTGCGCAAACTGCTCTACGGGCGGCCGAATCTCATCATCGAGCACGGGCACATCGCACAGCAGGCAATGCACCGCAACCGCTTCACGCTCGACGAGCTGACGCAGGAGCTGCGCAATCAGGGCATTCTTGACATTGCAAGCGTGGAGTATGCCGTGCTGGAGACAAACGGCCGTCTCAACATCATCCTCACGCCGGAGCAGCAGCCGGTCACAGCCGCGCAGATGGGCGTCACGCCGGACGACACCGGCTACTTCTCCATCCTCATCAACAACGGGCGCATCATCGACAAGAATCTCAAGCGCATGGGGCGCGACGAGCGCTGGCTGCAAAAGCAGCTGCAGCAGCGCGGCGCACAAAGCGTTCAAGACGTCTATCTGCTGATGCTCAACGACGCGGGGCAAATCTATTTTTCCGCAAAGGAACCGATATGAAAAAGGAAATCATTGCGTGCGCGCTCCTGCTCACGCTTGCCGCCGGCTGCGTCTGCAACATCCGGTATCTGAACCGGCTCTGCACGCAGCTGGATGACGCTGCGGCGCAGGCGGAAGCATGCTGTGCCGCCCATGACACGGACAGCGCCGCCGAAGCGCTGCGCACGGCGGCCGAACGCTGGCACGCAGCCGAGAGCTATGCCCACTGTATGCTGCCGCATGAGAGCACAGACGCCGTGACAGAAGGATTCTGTCAGGCCATGCGTGCGCTCGAGAGCGGCGCGCCGTCCGCGGCGACGGACATTGCCCTGCTGCGTCTGCGCATCCGGAGCCTCGCCGACGGGGAGCGCGTCGCGCTCGGCAATGTGTTTTAGCCGCGGTCGTTGAGGAGCTTCGTCAGTTCCTGCATGAAGGTGTCGATGTCCTTAAACTGGCGGTAAACGGAGGCAAAGCGCACGTAGGCGACCTCGTCCACGTCCTTGAGGCGCTTCATGACCATCTCGCCGACCTGCTCGGTCGTGATCTCGCGCTCGAGCGCGCTCTGCAGCTCCTGCTCGATCTCGTCGGCGATCTTCTCCAGCACCGGCAGCGGCACCTTGCGCTTGTCGCAGGCACGCACCATGCCGTTGATGAGCTTGCTCTTATCAAAGCTCTGGCGGCTGCCGTCACGCTTGATGACGACGAGCGGGAGCGTTTCAATGATCTCATAGGTCGTAAAGCGCTTCTGGCAGGCAAGGCACTCGCGGCGGCGGCGGATGGTCGCGCCCTCCTCCGCCGGGCGGGAATCAATGACCTTGCTCTCGGCAAAGCCGCAAAACGGGCATTTCATACGTTGCATCCTCCATGTAATTGGTTTCCGGTTACTTTACATAATTCCGTACAGTACTATATCACAGCCAAACTGCTTTTGCACGAAAAATTTCGCCATATCTGGTGTTTTTCCCATCAGATATGGCGATTTCTCCGCTAAATGTGCAGTTTTTGGAATTCTTCGCGCGTCATGAGTGCATTGAGCACCTCGAGCAGCGCGTTCGTGCTCAGATGCTCGGGCAGGTCAAGCTGCGCGAGCAGCCGCTGCCGGGCGGCCTTGCTGTCAGCACCGCCGGTGAGCCCGGCTGCATAGAGATCCGCCTTCGTAATACGCGCGCCCGCAGCCACTGTCTCCTCCCCTTCGATGGTCGCGCCCGCACGGCGCAGCGCCTCGAGCAGCACATCCGGGCGCATTCCCTCCACGCCGAGCTTGCCCTCCTTGGAGGCGGTGCGCTTGCGCCGCTCCTTTCCGGCAATGTCCGGGATATAGGCGTGCTTGACCTGCGATGGGTCGATGGCGCCGCGCAGGTAGTTGCGGATGACAAAGCCTGCGCCGTCACTGTCCGTGAGCACGATGATGCCGCGCGTTTCGGCCAGACGGCGCAGCAGCGCCAGCCGCTGCCTGTCATGGAAGATGCCGAAACCGGAGGTCTCGAGAATGGGCGCGTCGACGATCTGCGCGAGGGTATTTTTATCATACCGCCCCTCGACGATGATGGCCTCGCGGATGCGGATCATGCCGCACCTCCCACGGCAATGCGCAGCAGCAGCTCCTTGAGCAGCGCCATATCATCCGCGCCGCTGCTTTTCATGGCGAAGTCCGTCTGCGCGCACAGGCGCACAGCCTCCTCAAGCTGACGGCCGGTGAATTTCCGCGCCGAGCGCAGGAGGCGTTCCGCGATGGAATCATACGGCACACCGAGCATCTCGCGCAGCTCGCTCGTGCCGATACCGGCGCGGCGCGCAAGGCGGGCGGCGTAGAGTCTGCGCATCTGCTGACCGATGACGGCGAGCAGGAAGATCGGCGTGTTGGACTTATCGGCCAGCAGGTCTGCGAGGATGCGCATCGCACCGTCATAGTCCTGATTGGCCAGACAGTCGGTTAATTCATACACGACCGCCTCCGGAATGCGCTGCGCCACGGCGAGGATGTCCGCGCGCGTGACCGTATCGCCCTGCGCATAGGCCGCGATCTTGTCGATCTCCGGGATCATGGTGTTCATGAGACCACCGGTAAAGAAGATGAGCTGGCGCGCATCCTCGGGCGAGATGTTTTTCCCATGCGCGGCAAAGTGCTTGCCGACCCACTGCACGAGCGCAGACTCCCCCTGCGCGGTGAACTGCACGAGCTGTCCGTTCTTTTTGAAGGCCTTTGTCGTCTTCAGGCGTCCGTCCGGCTCAAACGCCGTGTCCATGACGAACACGAGCGTGCAATAGTCCGGCAGGTCGCTGATGACCCGGATGAGCGTGTCGGCTTCTTCCTCGCGGCATTTGTTCGTGTCATAGCCGCGCACCTCGACGAGTGTGCGCTCGCTGAGAAACGGCACGGCGTCGATCGCATCGGCCAGCGCCTGAAAATCGAGCTCCGCGCCGTCAAAGCGGCGGTAGCTGAAATCGTCCTCCCCGCCGGGAATGCAGAGCTTTTTGAGCTGCAGCAGATACTGCTCACGCAGATAATCCTCCCGTCCCCAGAGCAGATACAGGCACCCGGGGCCCTGTTGGCGCAGCGCGCGCAGCTGAACTTTATAGTCTTGAATTTCCTGCTTCTTTTTTCCTTTTGCCATAACGTTTCCTCACGAGAGATGCACCGTGACGTCGCCCATGCGGTCGGTGCGGTAAATGGGTATGTCGTGCGCCTGCAGGCGCGCAAGGGTCTCGGCCGTCGGGTGGCCGTAATGGTTGTAGCCGACGGAGATGATCGCAGCGTCCGGCGCGATGGCATCGAGCCACGCATCGCACGTCGATTTTTTCGAGCCATGGTGACCGACGAGCAGCAGCTCAATATCCGGATAGGTGCAGTCGGCAAGAAACTTTGCCTCCGCCGCGCTGTCCACGTCACCGGGTATCAGCGTGTCATATGTGCCGATCGACGTCAGCACGATCATACTGCCGTCCTCCCGGCCTGTACAAGGCTCCGGGTACAGGCGCACCGAAATGCCGCCCGCCGTGAGCGTCTGCTCCATATCCACGCGCACGACCGTCGTGCGGTGCTGCGCGGCAAGGGCGAGAATGTCGCTCAGGGGCGCTTTGGTCGTGTCCGCCTCTGCCGGGATCGCAAGCGTTCGCACAGACAGCCAGTGCATCAGGCGCAGCACGCCGTTAACATGATCATCATGCGGATGCGTGAGCACAAGCAGATCCAAACCGCAGTATCCCTGCGCAAGCAGCTTGTGCGCAGCGATGTCTCCGGGATCCTCCACGGTGGAGCGGCCGCCGCAATCGACCATCACGCAGCTGCGTCCGCTCGAAAAGACGACGCTCTGCCCCTGACTGACGTCGAGCGCCGTGACTGTTGACGTGTGCCGCAGCTGCACGGCGTTGACCGTCAGCACCGTGCACAGCGCCAGTACGCTGCACGCAGCCGGAGCCCAGCGATGTATGCTCCGGCGGCGTGAGATGACCCACGCCGCGCCGAACACGCCATACGTAAACACGAGCCACCAGACAACGCTGCGGCTGCCGGTAAAGAGCACCGCGCCCGGGAGCTTGGAGAGCAGCTTTGCCACGGCGAGGATATAGCGCAGCGGCCACGCCGTCACCCAGGCGGCAGCCATGCCGCCCCACGCCCAGAAGAGGCCGAGCAGCGCTGTCAGATAGCAGCCGATGAACGCCGCCGGCAGCAGCCACAGGATCAGCAGGTTCGTGACCGGCGCGATGAGAGAAATGCTGCCGAAATGCAGCGCCGTGAGCGGCACGGTGAACACCATCGCGCCGACGGAACTCGCCGTTGTGGCAATGAAGAAAGTGCGCACCCTGCGCCGCGGGCGCGAGAGCTTCATCCCCGCAGGCAGCAGCCGGTCGCTGAGCGCGCGGTGCAGCGCACCGGACACGCAAAACAGCCCCGCCATCGACGCAAACGAGAGCTGCAGGCTGACGCTTCCGGCGGCGAAGGGATTCGCCGCAAGCAAGACCGCCAGCGCCGTCAGCAGCGATGTCGGCGGGTCATTCTCCCGACCGAGCAGCGGCGCAAACAGCACCAGCGTCGTCATAAACGCCGCGCGCAGCACCGAAGGACTTCCGCCCGCCATGACCGTGAACACGATCATCAGCGGCAGACCGATGATAGCGGTCGTGCGCCGGTTTCCGGTAAAGAGGCGCAAAAAGCCCAGCAAAAACGCCAGATGCAGCCCCGAAACCGCAACCGTGTGCATGATGCCGGTCGTGCTCAGCGGAATGTCGAGATTCTGCGCGTAGAGCGCGGTCTTATCGCCGAGCATGAGCGCCTGCGCAAACGGCAGCACGTCTGCCGGGAACGCCGCCTGTACGCTCGCCTTGAGCGCATGGGCAACTGTTTTCGGCCAGTAGAGACGGCTGTGTGCCCAGACACCGGTATGTACGAGCGAGCCCTCCTTAATGTTGCCGATAAGATAGATTCCCTTGGAGGTATAGGCATCCGTCTCCGCCCCATAGCGCTGTGTGGATGGGCGGAGCTTCACCTCCGCCGTGATCTCATCGCCGGGGCGCAGCGCTGCCGCTTCCGCGTCGGAGACATAGAGCCGCGCTTTGCAGTGCGGCACGTCTGGGCTCGTGAGCAGCACGGTCAGCCCGCAGCTGTGCTCATACGCAGCCGGGTACTCCGTTACCCGGCCGGCGAGCGTCTGCAGCTCATCCTGGACGGCCTCGGCCGGCGTCAGCCGCGCGGCCGAAGCCGCGGCATACCACCCGAAGCCAATCGCCGCCGACAGCAGCGCCAGCATCATGCGGCGGCGCGGCGCGCCCGGGAGCAGCAGCGCCGTGAGCGCAAGCACGACCGCCGCCAGCGCCGCAGGAAGCACCCAGTGCCCCGGCAGCAGAAAGTGCGCCAGAAAGATCGCAGCCGAAAAACCGCCCGCGCAATATGCCAGCTTTCGCACGCCGTCGCCCCCCTTTGCTGCAGACATTATAAACAAAATCGGCGGCCGGAACAAGTCCCGCCGCCGAATTTCGTTTGCTTACAGCAGCTTCTCGCCCATCGGCGCGCCGCCGAGGACGTGGAAGTGCAGATGATGCACAGTCTGACCGGCATCGTCGCCGCAGTTGGAGATGACGCGGTAGCCGCCGGTCAAGCCCTCCTGCGCGGCGAGCTTCGCGATGACCTCAAAGCACTTGGCGACCACGGCGGAGTTATCCGCCGTGATGGACGCGACCGCGTCAATGTGCTGCTTCGGGATCACGAGAAAATGCACCGGCATCTGGGGATTGATGTCACGAAATGCGTAGACATCGTCGTCATTGTACAGGCAGGTGGAAGGAATCTCCCCCGCCGCGATCTTACAAAACAGGCAATCACTCATGATGAAATCCTCCTTACAGTCCCAGTTTTTCCGCTACGAAATCGTCCACGACGGCCAGCGCGTCATCGATCTTGAGCACCTCGCTGCCGCCGCCCATGGCGGAGTCCGGCTTGCCGCCGCCCTTACCGCCGGCGACCGCCGACACCGCGCGCACCAGATCGCCCGCACGGATGCCCTTGGCCACGGCGTTCTTGCCGCAGACGGCAACAAACGTCACCTTGCTCTCCGTCGCCGTGGCGAGCACCGCGACCGTGTCCGGGTCTTTGTCGCGCAGAAAATCGCCGAGCTTGCGCAGATCGCCGGCCTCAAGATCGGTGCGCGTGGTCGTGATGACCTTGATGCCGCCGATGTTCTTCGAGGCGTAGAGGAAGCGCTCCACGTCACTGTGCAGGATCTTCTCCTTCATGCGCTCAACGCTCTGGCGCGCCTCCTTGAGCTCCGCAGTGAAGCTCTTGGCCTTGGCGAGAATGTCCACCGGCTTCGCGTGCAGCACCTCGGCCGCAGCGTACAGGCGGCGGTTGACCGCCTCCATCTCGTGCAGGTAGGCCTTGCCGGTGATCGCCTCGATGCGGCGCACACCGGATGCGACCGAGCTCTCACCCGTGATGCGGAACGGTCCGACCTTTGCGGTGTTGTCCACATGCGTGCCGCCGCAGAGCTCTACGGACTTGCCGCCCATGTTCACGACGCGCACGACATCGCCGTACTTCTCGCTGAAGAGCGCCGTCGCACCGGCAGCCTTCGCCTGCTCCATAGTCATCTCGGACACGGTGACGTCCATGCCGTCGAGGATCCAGTCGCTGACGATCTCATTGATGCGCTGCAGCTCATCGGGCGTGACGGCCGAAAAATGCGTCAGGTCAAAGCGCAGGCGGTCCGGCTCGACAAGCGAGCCTGCCTGATGCACATGGTCACCCAGCACCTCGCGCAGCGCGGCCTGCAGCAGATGCGTGGCCGAGTGCGCGCGCATGATCGCCTTGCGGCGGTCAACATCGATGCGCGCCGTGACGGTCTGCTCGACCTGCAGGCGGCCGGAGCGCAGCACACCATGGTGCAGGAACTTGCCAGCCTTGTCCTTCTGGACATCCGTCACCTCAAAGAGCGCACCGTCGGCTGCAATGACGCCGTGGTCGGCCACCTGACCGCCCATCTCGGCGTAAAACGGCGTGCAGTCGAGTACGAGCACGCCCTGCTTGCCGGCATCGATCTCCGAGCAGACCTCACTGTCGCAGACGATGGCGAGGATCGTGCCCTGATCCTCCGTGCGGTCATAGCCGGTGAACTGCGTCGGCGTCGGGTCGAGACCGAGATCCACACCGGCCCACGCCAGATCGCCGAGCGCCTCGCGCGCTTTTCTTGCGCGCACACGCTGCTGCTCCATGAGCTCGCGGAACGCATCCTCGTCCACGGTCATGTCCTGCTCCTGCACCATCTCGCGGGTCAGGTCGATCGGGAAACCGTAGGTGTCATAGAGCTTGAACGCATCCGCGCCGGAGAACACACACTCACCCTTGGCCTTGTGCTCGGCGAGCAGGTCGGAGAAAATATGCATGCCGGCATCGATGGTCTTGGCGAAATTCTCCTCCTCGTTGCGGATGACGCGGGTGATATACGCCTGCTTCTCGCGCAGCTCGGGATACTGGCACTCGTTTTCGTGCACGACAATATCCACGACCTGATACAAAAACGGCTCGTTGACGCCGAGGAGCTTGCCGTGGCGCGCAGCGCGGCGCAGCAGACGGCGCAGCACGTAGCCGCGTCCCTCGTTCGAGGGCAGGATACCGTCTGAGATCATCATGACGGAGGCACGGATGTGGTCGGTGATGACGCGCAGGGACACGTCGGTCTTATGACTGTCGCCATAGTGTGCGCCGGTGATCTCGCTGACCTTGTGGGTGATGTTCATGACGGTATCGACGTCGAACAGCGAATCCACGCCCTGGCAGACGACGGCCAGACGCTCCAGACCCATACCGGTATCGATGTTCTTCTGAATGAGGTCGGAGTAGTTGCCGTTACCGTCATTGTCAAACTGGGAAAAGACGTTGTTCCAGACCTCCATATAGCGGTCGCAGTCGCATCCGGGCGCACAGTCCGGCTTGCCGCAGCCGTATTCCTCACCGCGGTCAAAATAGATCTCCGAGCAGGGACCGCACGGACCGGAGCCGTGCTCCCAGAAGTTATCCTCCTTGCCGAGACGCGTAATGCGCCGCTCGGGGATGCCGATCTCATCGCGCCAGATGTTGAACGCCTCGTCGTCCTTTTCATACACCGACGGATAGAGCCGCTCGGGATCGAGGCCGACCCACTCCGGGCTCGTCAGAAACTCCCACGACCAGGCGATGGCCTCGTGCTTGAAATAGTCGCCGAAGGAGAAGTTGCCGAGCATCTCAAAATACGTGCCGTGGCGCGCCGTCTTGCCAATGTTCTCAATATCGCCGGTGCGGATGCACTTCTGGCAGGTGCAGATGCGGTGGCGCGGCGGCTCCTTGTCCCCCTTGAAGTAGGGCTTCATCGGCGCCATGCCGGAGTTGATGAGCAGCAGGCTTGCATCGTCCTGCGGGATGAGCGAAAAGCTCGGCAGACGCAGGTGCTCCTTCGTCTCGAAAAAGCGCAGGAACATCTCGCGCAGTTCATTCAGACCATAAGATTTCATATCATCTATCCTCCAATTGTGTTTGCTTCATTCGTTTTTCAGCCGCTCGGACAGGCTGGATGCGTCCGCGCGGTAAAACTCCAGCTTGCCGCAGGACTTGCAGGCATAAATATCGACCTCGAGCGCGCCGGAAAAGAGGTTGGACAGGTGGCCGGTAAAAAAGCCGTATTGCCCAAGCTGCAGGGATTCATGGCCCAGATGCTCCATCTCGCCGTTACAACGCAGACATTTCATAACATACCTCCTCAAAAAAAGATGCCTCCGCCCCATACACAGGGGCGAAGGCAATCTGCTTTCACGGTACCACCCTGATTGCCGCTCACGCGGCGTCTCAAGTCGTCCTTAACGCGGACACACGTCCCGGTCGTCCCGGGCCGCTCCGAAGCGGCCGCCATGCCGCCGGCCGAAGGGCTTCCACCGTCCCCTTCTCTCTGATGACCGGGTGCTGCACAGCTTTTCTCCATCACAGCGTTATCGTCTGGATTTTTATATTCTACCACATTCGAGCCGGATGTCAACCGTTTCTGCGGGCAATTTCCGGCGGATGAGTGACAGCGGCGCAGCCGCGCACGGAAGCGGCATGGTAAAGCGCTGCATCGGGTGCGGCACGGTCTCAAGCGGCAGACCGTCGGCGTCGCGCAGCGCCTCGGCCGTGAAGGTCACAGGCGGCGCGTCGTTTGTGATGAGCTCGAGCGTATCACCGGCGCAGAACTTGTTGCGCTGCGTCAGCACGGCGCGTCCGTCCGGCGCGGTGCCCTCTACGACAGCGCAGACCTCAGCCCCGGCAAAGTAGGCGGAGTTTGCCGTATACTGCCCCGGCTCACCGAAGTAAAAGCCGGTGCTGTACGGGCGGTGGCTGATCTGCAGCACCTCGCGCTGCCAGACCGGGTCGAGCGGGCGGCCGGCAAGCGCATCATCCAGCGCGTGGCGGTAGGCATTTGTGACCGCGCCGACATAATAGGCGCTCTTTGTGCGTCCCTCGATCTTCAGGCTCGTGATGCCGGCATCGAGCAGCGCGGGCAGATGCTCGATCATGCACATATCGCGGGAGTTAAAGATATACGTCCCCCGTTCGTCCTCAGTAATATCGAACACCTGGCCGGGGCGCTTGGCCTCCGTGAGACCGTACTTCCAGCGGCAGGGCTGCGCACAGCGGCCGCGGTTGGCATCGCGCCCGGTGAGGTAGTTCGACAGCAGGCAGCGGCCGGAAAACGACACGCACATCGTCCCATGGATGAACGCCTCAAGCTCCAGCTCCGGCGGCGTGTTGGCGCGGATGGTGCGGATCTCGGCAAGCGACAGCTCACGCGCGAGCACGACCCGCTGCGCGCCGAGATCGTACAGCGCTGCGGCGGCGGCCGAATTGACCACGCCGAACTGCGTGCTCACGTGCAGCGCCACGTGGGGCGCATAGCGCTTGGCCAGCGTGATCACGCCGAGATCGGCCGCGATGATCGCGTCCACGCCCGCATCGTCGAGTAGCTCGAGGTACGCGGGCAGCTGCGCCATCTCGTCATCACGCGGCAGGGTATTGCACGTCACGTGCACGGCAGCGCCCTGTGCGTGCGCAAGCTGCACGGCGGCGCGGATGCCGTCCGGCGTAAAGTTTTCCGCACCGGCGCGCATACCGAACTGCGCCCCGGCGAGATACACTGCGTCCGCGCCGAAATGGAGCGCCATTTGCAGGCGCTCCAGATCTCCGGCGGGGCACAACAACTCCGGTTTATTCATGCCACCCCTCCGCTTATTGTGAGTAACTCTGTTTGGCTACGAACGCCTGGAATTCGCCGTAGCTCGTGAAAAACTTATGCGTGCCGGACTCCGAATCGAGCGCATAGTACAGCGCCTTTGTGCTCGCCGGCGAGAGCGTCGCCTTGATGGACGCAAGGCCGGGGTTTGCGATCGGCGTCGGCGGCAGGCCGGTGTTCTGATAGGTGTTGTAGGGACTGTCGATCTTTGTGTCCTCCACGGTGAGCACATCCTTATGCTCCGGCAGGACGTACATGATCGTCGAGTCGATCTGCAGCGGCATACCCGCCGCGATACGGTTATAGATGACGGCGGCGATCATCGCACGCTCATCGTCGTTGGCGGCTTCCTTTTCGATCATGGACGCGACCGTGACGACCTCCTGCATAGACATGCCGCGCTCATCCGCCTTTTCGAGCATTTCAGCCGTGATGCGGTTGTGGAAGTTCTCAAGGAATTTGTTGATGGCGCTCGAGGCCTGCATGCCCTGATAGAACTCATACGTATCCGGGAACAGGAAGCCCTCCAGGCGCTTGGCGTCCCCCTGCATGCTCTGGTCGAGGAACGAGTAGTTGTAGGAATAGTTCGCGGCAGCGTCCATGAGGTCATCATACGAGCAGACGTTTTCGTCCTCAAGCTTGCGGAAGATCTGCTCCATCGTATAGCCCTCGGGGATGGTGACCTTGGTCGTGACCATTGCGCCGGAGCCGACCTGCATCTTCTTGACGAGCGCGCGGTAGTCGTAGTTCGTACTCAGCTCATACGTGCCGGGATCGATCTTTGTCTTTGCGTGCGAGACGCTGCAGTAGAGCTGGAAGAGGCCCTTGTACTTGATGATACCGGCGTCCTTGAGCTGCTTTGCCACGTAGCCGACGCTGACCTGATGGCCGGCACGCTCCTTGGCGTTGCCCTCGGAGTCCGTGTAGGAGATGGTGACGTCCTGAAACTCCGCCTTGTCGAGTGTGACCGTTGCCGTGACCGGCTCTTTGTTGAGCGCGAGCACGTCCGACGCCGCCATCCAGCCAACACAGGCGAGGATAATGCTGACGCTGACGACAAAGGCAAAATAGATCAGGCCGCCGAGACAGCCGCTGCGCCCGGCGCGCTGCTGCACCTCCGGCTCCTGCGTTGGCTCATGGCGGGGCGCCGGCTGGCGGTGCACGGCGTGTGTCTGCTCCGGCTGCGGGCGAGCAGGCCGCTCCGTGCGGTGCTGGACATGCGGCTGCTCCGGCTGCGGGCGGGCGGGTCGCTCCGTGCGGTGCTGGACATGCGGCTGCTCCGGCTGCGGGCGGGCAGGCCGCTCTGTGCGGTGCTGGACATGCGGCTGCTCCGGATGCGGGCGCGCCGCGTGCTGCTGCTGTACCGGGCGCGGGCGGGCAGCGCGCGGCTGTCCCTCCTGCTGCTGCGGACGACGGCGGGCGGGCTGCGCCGGACGCTGCGGTGGGCGCTGCGGGCGGGATGGCTCTCGTTCGTCACGAAACAGCTCATCAAAGTTCTTAAAATGATCGGCCATGGCTTGATCTCCCTGTCAACTTGGAATGCGTCCCTGCGGCCTCACGGCGCAGGAACCCCCTTTCCCCTTGGGGCATAAGATAAGGCGACGGACGGAAACGGCGCCGTTTGTCCGGTCCTGCCGGAAAACTTCGCGTCAGATCCATGCACCGCGCGGGGTCTGGCTGCGCAAAAATCCGTTGCGCGGAGAAAGGGTTTTGGTTATGTGCTGCGCAAATAATAACAACAGCTGTCTGTGGATCATCCTCATTCTGATCCTGCTCTTCTGCTGCGGCGGCGGCAGCTGGGGCAGCTGCGGCTGCGAAAACAACAACAACTGCGGCTGCGGCTGCTAACAGCCGGTGAGGGATCGGGGCTCCTCCGGGAGCCCCGGTTATTCCTGCGGGCGCAAAACGCCCTGCTCGGTTATGACGGCAGCGACCGGCATATCGTTCCACGCCGTCGGCAGCGCGTCGAGCAAAAATTCCGCACGGATGAGCCCCACGGCGCAGCAGTCAAGCTGCGCGAGACAGCGGTCATAGTACCCGCCGCCGCGGCCGAGACGCCGCCCCGCGCGGTCATAGGCAAGCGCCGGGACAAGCATCAGATCGCCGGACTGCGGCTGCAGCACCGGTGCGCTGTGCGGCGGCTGCGGGATGCCGTAGCGTCCGGGCACGAGTACACCGTCATAGCGCGCGAAGTACATCTGCCCGCCGGTCTCCGAGACCGGAAGTGCTACCGTTTTCCCGCGGCGGCGCGCCTGTGCGAGAATGGCGTGCGTGTCCACCTCCGGGACGACGCTGCAGTAGGCAAAGATCCGCTCCGCCGCCTGAAACTCCGGCAGCGCGAGCACCTGCATCGTAATCGCAACGTCGCACGCGGCATTGTCCGCGGGATCACTCTGCGCAAGCCGCCGGCGCAGTGCCTGACGCAGAGCGGACTTTTCCTCGGAAATGCTCATAGGGCGCTGCGGATGATCGAGAAAATCTCCTCGTGCTTTTCCTCCAGCGCACGCTCTGCGCCGTCTTTCATAAACGGCACGACCGTCCAGCCGTAATGCGCAGCGGCAAGGCGGCCGATGCGCAGACAGTTTTCCAGATACGCCTCATCCTGCTCATGGATATCGGCCTTGGTGTTGAGTTTTTCCTGCCGGTGCTGCATCCGCTTGAGCGAGGTCGGCAGGTCCACGTCCAGATAGAGCACCAGATCCGGGCGCGGCAGCCCCATCTTGCCGTACTCGAGATCGTACAGCCAGTCGAAGAAGGCCGGCAGCTCCGCCTCGGGCAGCTTCGAGCCCTGATGGATGGCGTTGGAGGTCGTGTAGCGGTCGGAGAGGATCAGGCCGCCGTTTTCATAGATCTCGCCCCAGTCGGTGCGGTAGGACGCATAGCGGTCGACCGCGAAAAACGTGGACGCGGCATAGGCGTTGACGTCCGACGGGTGCGTGCCGAACGCGCCGTTGAGGTACATCCGGATCAGTGCCGACGACTCCTGGTCGTAGCGCGGGAACACAATATGATGATAGGCCATGCCCGCCTCGTCAAAACGCGCGCACAGGCGACGGTACTGCGCGGACTTTCCGCTGCCGTCGATGCCCTCCAATACGATCAGTTTACCCTTCGCCATGGTGTTTCTTCCCCCGCAGCCTGCGGCCGATGGCCGCAAACAGGAATTTCGGCAATTTCATCATGCGGCCGATGCGCTTCGGCTCTTTGATGAGCCGGTAAAACCACTCGAGACCGAGCTTCTGGAAAAACTTCGGTGCGCGCTTGACGTTGCCGGCAAACACGTCCAGACTGCCGCCGAGACCCGCCATCAGACCGACGCGCAGACGCGGGGCGTTGCGCTGCATCCACAGCTCCTGCTTCGGCGCGCCGAGGCATACGAGCAGCAGATCCGGCTGCACGGCGTTGATCTTTTCCACAACGGGAGCATCGTCCTGAAAATAGCCGTCGTTCGTGCCGGCGATGACGAGACCGGGAAACCGCTCGCGCAGCTTCTCGCCCGCAGCGTCAGCGACGCCGGGCTTCGCGCCGAGCAAAAACACGCGCTTGCCATCGCGGCCCATCTGCGTCATCAGCGCCGCGGCAAAGTCGATGCCCGGCAGCTTCGCGCGCAGCGGTGTGCCGAGGATCTTCGCGCCGTAGATCACGCCGATACCGTCGGGCAGCACGAGATCCGCATTCTGAACGGCCTGCATGGCTGCCGCATCCTCGCGGCAGAGCATCACGATCTCGGGGTTCGGCGTAACGACATAGGCCGCGCGCCGCTCCGCCATCAGGTCACGCGCACGCGCGACCGCTTCATCCATCGTCAGGCTGTCAAACCCGACGCCCATTACATCAATTCGCATGAAAACCTGTTTCCTCCGTTATACCTGAGCAAAGACTTCGCCGATCTTCTCATGGATGATGAGATCCGCCTGCGCGTCATACGGCGTGGCGCTGCGGTTGATGAGCACCAGCTTATGCCCGGAATAGTAATTCAAAAGTCCCGCCGCGGGGTACACGGCCAGCGACGTCCCGCCGACGATGAGCACCTCCGCCTCGCGGATATAGCGGATGGACTTGGACAAAACGTCCTCGTCCAGACATTCCTCGTAAAACACGATGTCCGGCCGGATGACGCCGCCGCAGTCACAGTGCGGCACGCCGGTGCCGTGGTTGACGCGCTCCGCCGGATACGGCCGGCCGCAGCGCATACAGTAGCAGCGGTGGATGCTGCCGTGCAACTCGAGCACGTTCTTGCTGCCGGCCGCCTGATGCAGCCCGTCGATATTCTGCGTGATGACGGCCTGCAGCTTTCCCTCGCGCTCTAGCTCGGCAAGGCGCAGATGCGCACGGTTGGGCTTGGCGCCGTCCACGACGAGCTTGTCCCGGTGAAATTTATAGTATTCCTCCGGGTGCGCCATAAAAAACGAGTGGCTCAGGATCGTCTCGGGCGGATAGTCATACTTCTGGTTATAGAGGCCGTCCACACTGCGAAAATCCGGAATGCCGCTCTCGGTTGAGACACCGGCGCCGCCGAAAAACACGATCCGGTCACTGTCTTCGATCCACTGTTTGAGCTGCTGAATGTTATCCATGAACTCCGCCTCCCATAAAATCCGGCCGCGAACGGCCACCTTTTATCATACAACGCTTTGCGCGGCGGGTCAACGCTGCGCGAGCAGAAAGCGTTCAATGGCCTCGGCCACACCGTCATGGTCGCAGTCGGGCATGATATACTCCGACGCCGCCTTCACATCGTCAATGGCGTTGCCCATAGCGAGCGGCAGCCCCGCGTCACGCAGCATCGAGCAGTCGTTTTCCGAGTCGCCGATGGCGATCGCCGCGCTGACCGGAATGTTCAGGCACCGGCACAGCGCCTGCAGGCCGCTGCCCTTGTCAACGCCGGTGGCATTGACCTCCACGCCCGCGCTCTCACACGGGACGACGCATGCGGGCGCACCCTGCACACGCGCGAGAAACTTGGCGCGCTCGGCCGCGTCCGTAAAGTAAAAGTCAAGCTTCTCTACCGGATAAGGTGCAGCGAGAAAGCTGCGCTCCATCTCCTCGGCGGCCGTGCCGTTGGCCTTGAAATTATCCACATAGGCGTCCATGCCGAAATGCTGCGGGTCATTGAGCAGCTCCGGCCGATAGAGTGCCTCACCGTTGGAAAAAATGATCGGAAAGCCATCAAGCCCGACAAACGCGCGCATAACGCCCGCCGCGGTATCGGCAGCGATGTTCTGTGACGAGATGATACGGTTTTCCACACAGTCAGCCACGGCCGCGCCGCTGGACGTGATGGCATAGCGCATGGCCGGAAACCGGCGCATATACGGCGCGATCTGCCGGTAGCAGCGCCCGGTCGCCATGACGACATGGTATCCGCGCGCAAGCGCCTGCGTCACGGCAGCAGCCGTGCGCGGCGTGATCTCTTTTTTTGAGTTGAGCAACGTACCGTCCATATCGACGGCGATGAGCTGATAGGCCATGAAAAATCCCTTTCTGCACAATTTCACAGCATATATTGTACTCATTTTGACCCGATGTGTCAACCGTCTGCGCGGGACTTGAACCTGCAGTGCAAAGCCGCTATAATAGCGGCAGACTGCTTTTCAAGGAGTGACACCATGTTTGTTGACCAAACCGTATATCACGGCCGGGCCGAGGACACGAACCGGCTCGACAAGGAGCTGCGCTGCTACGACCTGCTCGACCGTCTGGGGCTGAGCTATGATCGCGTCGATCACGACGCTGCCGACACGATCGAGGCCTGCGCCGCCGTGGAGCAGGTGCTGGGTGCGGGGATCTGCAAGAATCTCTTTCTCACGAACCGGCAGCAGACGGCGTTTTACCTGCTGCTGATGCCGGGACATAAGCCGTTTCGCACAAAGGATCTCTCGCACCAGATCGGCAGCGCGCGGCTGTCGTTTGCCTCCCCGGAGCATATGCTCGAGCTGCTGGATATCACGCCCGGCTCTGTGAGCGTGCTGGGTCTGATGAACGACCGCGATGCGCGCGTGCGGCTGCTCATCGACCGCGACCTGCTGGACGACGCGTACCTCTGCTGCCACCCGTGCATCAACACGTCCACGCTCAAGCTGCGCATGGCGGACGCCGTCGACGTGCTCATCCCGGCGCTGGCGCACGCGCCGACGTATGTCGACCTGCCGGTCTGCGCACCGGAAGTCTGAGACCAAAAAGAAAAAATCCTGCATCCGAAGATGCAGGATTTTTTATGACTTAGTAGTAGCGCTTGTTCTTGTTCTTACGAGCGGCCTCCGACTTTTTGCGGCGACGCACGCTGGGGCTCTGGTAGTACTCCTTGCGGCGCAGATCGGACATGACGCCGGCCTTGGCACAGCTGCGCTTAAATCTCTTGAGCGCATTGTCCAGAGACTCATTCTCCTTGACGTAGATTTCAGACATTTTATTCCCTCCCTCCAAATACGCCTCGCGGCGCTTCAAGGGCCATCATGCATGGCTTTAGCGTTAACATTATAATTGCTATCACGCCGAATGTCAAGACGAACTTATGCCTTCGGCTTCAAAATCAAATTGACCAATTTGTTCGGAACGTGAATGACTTTGACGATCTGCATGCCGTCCATCTGGCGCTTCACCTTGTCGAGCGCCATGGCAGCGTCGACGACGGTCTGCTGGTCGCTGTCCTTCGGCACGGTGACGGTGCCCTTGAGCTTGCCGAGCACCTGCACGGCCATGGTGACAGTCGTGTCGACGGTCTTGGCCTCGTCATACGTGGGCCAGGCGCACTGGCAGCACATCTTGCCATACTTGGCGGCAAAGCCGAGACGCTCCCAGATCTCCTCGACGATGTGCGGCGCAAACGGGCTGAGCAGGAGCAGCAGCTGCTCCATGTCACCCTTCGTGCAGCCGTTGGCCGCGAACTCATTGACCATGCTCATCATGGCCGCGATTGCGGTATTCATCTTCAGCTCATCGATATCCTCGGTGACCTTCTTGACGGTCTTGTGGATGACCGCCTCGTTCTTGGACGAGATTCCGGGGTCGTCCGTGCAGCTCTCGCCGAGATTCCAGACACGGTCGAGGAAGCGCTTCGAGCCCTTGACGGCCTCGTTCGACCAGGTAACGGCCTTCTCAAAGTCGCCGATGAACATGATGTGCAGGCGCATGGTATCTGCGCCGTACTGATCAACGATATCATTGGGGTTGACGACGTTGCCGCGGGACTTCGACATCTTCTCGCCGCCCTCGCCGAGGATCATGCCGTGGCTGGTGCGCTTCTGATACGGCTCCTTGGTCGGCACGACGCCGATGTCATACAGGAACTTGTGCCAGAAGCGGCTGTAGAGCAGGTGGAGCGTGGTGTGCTCCATGCCGCCGTTGTACCAGTCGACCGGGCTCCAGTAATCCAGAGCCTCCTTGGAGGCGAGCGCCTTGTCGTTGTGCGGATCCATGTAGCGCAGGAAGTACCAGCTCGAGCCGGCCCACTGCGGCATGGTGTCGGTCTCACGCTTGGCGGGACCGCCGCACTGCGGGCAGGTGGTATTGACCCAGTCGGTCATCTTGCTCAGCGGGCTCTCGCCGTCATCGGTGGGCTCATAGCTGTCCACCTGCGGCAGCACGAGCGGAAGCTGATCCTCCGGGATCGGCACCCAGCCGCACTTCGGGCAGTTGACGAGCGGGATCGGCTCGCCCCAGTAACGCTGACGGCTGAAGACCCAGTCACGCAGCTTGTAGTTGACCTGCTCCTTGCCGATCCCCTGCTCCACGACGTATTTCTTCATGGCGGGGATGGCCTCTTTGACGGTCATGCCGTTGAGGAAGCCGGAGTTGACCATGACAGCGCTGTCGTCCTTGGCGACAAAGGCCTCCTTTGTCACGTCGCCGCCGGCGACGACCTCGACGATCGGCAGGCCGAACTTCGTGGCAAACTCCCAGTCGCGCTGGTCGTGGCCCGGAACGCCCATGACGATGCCGGTGCCGTAGCCCATGAGGACGTAGTCGGAAACAAACATGGGCAGCGCCTTGTGCGTCACGGGATTCATGACCTCGATGCCCTCGAGACAGACACCGGTCTTTTCCTTGTTGAGCTCGCCGCGCTCGAAGTCGGACTTGTGCGCAGCCTCTTCCTGATAGGCGGCGACAGCGTCCCAGTTGGCGATGTGCGGCTGCCACTGCTTGAGCAGCGGGTGCTCGGGCGAGATGACCATGTACGTCGTGCCGAAGAGCGTGTCGGCACGGGTGGTGTAAACCGTGATATCGTCGCCGATGTTAGTCTGAAACGTGATCTCGGCACCGGTGGAGCGGCCGATCCAGTTGCGCTGCTGGATCTTGACGCGCTCGATGTAATCCACATCATCCAGATCGTCGATCAGGCGCTGGGCGTACTTCGTGATGGCGAGCATCCACTGGCTCTTCTCCTTGCGCACGACCTCGCTGCCGCAGCGCTCGCAGACACCGTTGACGACCTCTTCGTTTGCCAGCACGCACTTGCAGCTCGTGCACCAGTTGACCGGCATGGTGGTCTTATAGGCCAGACCGTGCTTGAACATCTGCAGGAAGATCCACTGCGTCCACTTATAGTAAGACGGGTCGGTCGTGTCGACCGCGCGGTCCCAGTCAAAGCTGTAGCCAAGCATCTTGAGCTGCTTGGTGAAGTTTGCAATGTTGTTTTTCGTGACAATGGCAGGATGGATATGGTTTTTGATGGCATAGTTCTCGGTCGGCAGACCGAACGCATCAAATCCGATCGGGAACAGGACATTATAGCCCTGCATCCGGCGCTTGCGGCAGATGATGTCCATCGCCGTGAACGGGCGCGGGTGGCCGACGTGCAGCCCCTGTCCGGAGGGATACGGGAACTCGATCAGCCCATAAAACTTCGGGCGCGGATCACCGGTGACGGCCGCGAACGGCTTTTCCGCCTCCCAGCGCGCCTGCCATTTTTTCTCGATTGCCTGAAAATCATACTTCATAGCGTTCACTTCTCTCTGAAAAATCAAAAACTGGTAAGCGGGGCGGCGTGATGACCGCCCCGAACGGTTACTGTGGACTCAGGCGCGCATGCCGGTGATGTCGATGACCTCGGCATCGCTCCACAGGCGCTCCAGATCGTAGAACTTGCGCGCTTCGTCCTGAAACACATGCACGATCACGCAGCCGTAGTCGAGCAGCACCCAGCTGCCGCTGCGGTGTCCCTCACGGCGCAGAACCGGTTCGTCCACCGCATCCGCCGCCGCTTCCACGGCGTCGGTCAGCGTCTTGACGTGGGTAGAGGAGCCGGCCGTGCAGATGACAAAATAGTCCGCCAGCGTCGTCAGGTCACGGGTCTTGAGCAGCTGAATATTCTCGCCCTTTTTCGCGTCCAGTGCCTTGACAATGACCGCGGCGAGCTCGTTAGCAGGCATCATAAGCAAACATCCTTCCTTTTCGTTACCATTTGTTCGGCCCCTGAACCGTGCCGGAGGTCGCCACGACCTGTCCGTTGGACTCATAGAGAATGTCCACATTCGCGGCCGTGATCTCCGTCGTGTAGGGGTTGAGCCATGTATTGAGATACTCCAGCCATTCGTCCACGTGGATGAACACATAGGACATGCCATTTTTCACGCCGTTGTAGTTGGCCGGGATCGTTTCAAACCCAATGGCGCTCTCATCGAGCTTCAAAAACTCCTTGACGTAGAACATCACATTGCCGGCAGACAGATTCGTGATGACTTCCTTTTCATAGATATCAATGAGCTTGCTGAGATTCGGAATATTGTGCAGCTTCAAAAACTGACTCGTCATGGCCTTGAGCATCTGGTGCTGCACGTCAATGCGGCCGATGTCGCCGTTGGCATAGGAATTGCGGAAGCGGAACACGCCCATGGCCTCATAGCCGTCAAGGTGCTGATACCCCTTGCTCACATGGATAGACAGATCCTGCCCCCAGTCCTCATAGTCCATATCCACGGGGACGTCAAAGTCGATGCCGCCCATGGCATCGATGAGCTCGACAAACACCTCGACATCAAAGATCGCATAGCTGTCGACCCGGTAGCCGAGGAGCTTCTCCACGCCGTCAAGCATTGCCTCCACACCGTCTCTGCCGTTGTTTTCGGCTGCGGCATAGTACTGATTCATTTTCTTGGGCCGGTAGGCCACGTTCACCGCCGTATCACGCGGAATGCTGACGAATTTCAGAGATTTGTTCTCCGTATCGAGCATACCGACGAGCACCGTATCCGTCAGGCCGGCCGCGCGGTCCTTGCCCGCGATCAGGAAGGTATAGCAGCCCTTCTTGCGCCCCTCGGTATCGGTGGTAATGCCGTCGTCGGGGTTGCCGTCGCTAAGGCCGCCGCTGAGGCTCGGCGGGCTGACCCAGTGATCCATCAGTACGATAAACTCACCCACGAGCAGCGCCAGCACAACGACCACGATGATCGCAATGCGCACTTTTTTCTTCTTCCGGCGCTTATCCTGTGCCTGCTGCGCCTTCACGCGGTGATTTGCCGCGGCGGACGTCTCGGAAAACGGGTCGTCCTGAAAGCCGCTGCCGTCGTCATATCCATCGTCATAGCCCGCGTTCTGATAGCCGGCATAGTCATCCGGATAGCGACCGTCATTCTGTCGTCTTTTCATATTCTTTATCCCTGCCTTGATACCAGTTTAATGCCTGCACCGTGTTCTCGTGCGGCGTAATGCCGCCGGCGCGCAGATCCTCGAGGCTCATTTGCAGCCCGAGCACCATGGCCGCGTCCAGATCGATGTAAGCAAGGCGCCGCAGCTCGTCCACGCCGTCAAAATCCCGTGCGGGCTCGATGTAGTCGGCCATATACAGGACCTTTTCGAGCGTGGTCATATCGGGTTTTCCCGTCGTGTGCCAGCGGATGGCATTTTCTATCTCAGGTGGTACGCCGAAACGAACCCGCGCCACGGCAGCGCCGGTTTTTGCGTGCAGCAGCTTGGTGTTGGCCGTTTCGACCGTGTCGTTTATGATACCATATTTATCAGACAATAGCAATTGGTCAGATAGCTCGAATTTTTTCGTGCAATCGTGTAAAATTCCGGCTTCGGCAGCAGCATCCGGGTCGCAGCCCCAGCGCTCGGCAAGGCGGCGCGCCTCGTGCTCGCAGCCCCAGACATGGGAGATGCGCCGCGGCTTGAGCATGGGATATGCCTGTTCGCGCAGCCAGTTGAGGTCGGGCCTGGCGCCATAGAGCCGCTGCTGAATGATGTGCGCGTACACATCGGGGGCGAGATACTCGCTGCCGCGCCGCTGCGGCAGCAGGCGGCGCACGTCCGTGCTCGTGACGGGGATCGGCTCTGCCGGCAGCGCGATGACGCGCGCACCGTACGTCTCGCGCAGATAGGCACTGAAGCGCTCGACCTCGGCGTGCTCATCGCTTGTGCGCGCAAGCGCGACGAGTGTGACCTGCGCAAGCAGCGCGCGGTAATCGTGCCACTGCTCAAACGTCGTGAGCATATCCGTACCGACGACGAGGTACAGCTCCGCGTCCGGATTGCAGTCGCGCAGCTCGCGCACGGTGTCGATCGTGTAGCTCTTGCCGGAGCGGTGCAGCTCCATGTCGGAGACCTCCACCCCCGGTTCGGAGGAAAAGGCCAGCATTGTCATGAGCAGGCGCTCCGACGGCTCCGGGCTGCCCGGTGTGAGCTCCTTGTGCGGCGGGATGCGGTCCGGAATGACGAGCGTCACATCCGGCTCGATTGCCGCGCGCACGGCGCGCAGTGCCGCCGTATGGCCGAGGTGCGGCGGGTTAAAGCTGCCGCCATAGATGCAGATCTTCATTTCTTCGCCTTTTTCACGAGCTCGATCTTCGGCTTTTGCTCGTTGCGCTTATAGAGCACGAATTTTGAGCCGATGACCTGCACAGGTTCCGCGCGGCAGGTCGCAGCAAGCTGGTCGCACGCCTCGCGCGCGGTCAGAAGCGAGTTTTCGAGCACGCGCCCCTTGACGAGCTCGCGCGCCTTGAGCGCATCGTTCATCTGGGTGACGATGTTGTCGGTGATGCCGCCCTTGCCAATGTGGACGATGGTGTCCTCCGTCGCGGCCAGACCGCGCAGCTGGGCGCGCTGTTTACTTGTCAGCATAGTAATTCCTCAATTCTTCTTTCAGGATTTTGAGCGCATTTCCGCGGTGGGAAATGGCGTTTTTCTCTTCCGGACGCAGCTCCGCCATGGAGCAGTCGTAGCCATCCGGCAGGAACAGCGGATCATAGCCGAAGCCGTTTTCCCCGCGCGGGGCAAACAGGATGCTGCCCTCGCACGTGCCGCGTGCGCGCAGCACGTCACCGTTCGGGAACGTGCAGCAGATGCATGACACGAACCGCGCCGTGCGGTCGGTACGGTCGCCGAGATTGTGCAGCAGGAGCTCGTTTCGTGCGGCGTCCGTATCGTCGTGCCGGCCGGTATAGCGCGCCGAGTGCACACCGGGCGCACCGTCGAGCGCATCGACCTCGAGCCCGGAGTCGTCCGCGATGGCGGCCTGCCCCGTCGCGCGGGTCACGGCGATGGCCTTCAGATAGGCGTTTTCCTCGAAGGTCTCGCCGGTCTCGTCGACCTCAAAGTCGCAGCCGGCCGCGCTCTGCGGGATGATCTCGATGCCCATGTCGGCAAAGATGGCGCGAAACTCATCTAACTTATGTGCATTATTGCTTGCAAGGATCATGACAGCAGCGCCTCCACAAATTCCGCAGGCTTGAACTCCAGCAGGTCGTCGATCTGCTCGCCGACGCCGACATATTTCACCGGAAGCTGCAGGTCGTTTGCGATCGCAAAGACGATTCCGCCCTTGGCCGTGCCGTCGAGCTTCGTGAGCACGATCCCGGTGAGATCCGCCGTGTCGAGAAACTGCTTGGCCTGAATGAGGCCGTTCTGACCGGTCGTGGCATCGAGCACCATGAGTGTTTCAATGTCGGCCTCCGGCAGCTCGCGGCGGATGACGCGGGTGATTTTATTGAGCTCGTTCATGAGGTTTGCCTTGTTGTGCAGACGGCCGGCGGTGTCGATGATGACGACATCCACGCCGCGCGCCTTTGCCGCCTGAATGGAGTCGAACACCACGGCGGCGGGGTCAGAGCCCTCCTCGTGCTTGACGATCTCCACGCCGGCGCGCTGCGCCCAGACGGTGAGCTGGTCGGCGGCCGCTGCGCGGAACGTGTCCGCGGCGGACAGGAGCACACGGTTGCCCTCCTTCTTGAGCTGGGAGGCAAGCTTGCCGATCGTCGTCGTCTTGCCGACGCCGTTGACGCCGACGACGAGCACGACCGACGGCTGCGTCGTGAGCAGGAGCATGGTGTCCTGCACCTTGAGGATGCGCGTGAGGATCTGCACGAACTCCTTTTTCACCTCCGCGCCGGTGGTCAGCTTTTTGAGCTCGATGGCCTTGCGCAGCTGCGCGATGGCCTTGGTCGTCGTCTCAACGCCGGTGTCGGCAAGGATGAGCGTCTCCTCGAGGTCCTCGAAAAACTCCTCATCGCCCGGCGCATAGGCGGCAAAGATGCCGGTCAGCTGGGCGTCCATCTTCGTCTTGGTCTTGGTCAGGCCCTGTTTGATCTTATCAAAAAATCCCATAGACTATCTTCTCCGTTACGATATGGTTTTAGCCGCCTCATCCAGCGAGAGCTCGATGATGCGCGACACGCCTTTTTCCTGCATGGTCACGCCGAACAGGTGGTCGGCCTCCTCCATGGTGCCGCGGCGGTGCGTGATGACGAGAAACTGCGTGCTCTTGGCAAGGCGGCGCATATACTGCACGTAGCGCGTGACGTTCGCCTCGTCGAGCGCGGCTTCGATCTCGTCCATGACGCAAAACGGCGTCGGACGCACCTTCAAAATGGCAAAGTAGAGCGCGATGGCCACGAACGCCATCTCGCCGCCGGACATCAGGCTCAGCGTTGAGAGCGCCTTGCCGGGCGGCTGCACCTTGATCTCGATGCCGCTGTCGAGCACGTGCTCCGGATCCTCGAGCACGAGCGCCGCCTTGCCGCCGCCGAAGAGCTCCAGGAAGGTCTGGCGGAACGCCTGATCGATCGCCTGAAACTGCGTGGTGAAGATGCCCTCCATCTCCCCCGTCACATCGGCGATGATGCCGGTGAGCTCACGCTTGGCCTTAAGAATATCGTCCCGCTGGCCGGTAAGGAAGGTATAGCGCGTGTTCACGCGCGTGAATTCGTCGATCGCACCGAGGTTCGGCGTGCCCAGCGCGCCGATACCGCGGCGCAGCTCGGCGATGCGGCGGCTGGCCTTGGTCATATTCTCGATCGGCTGGCGCAGCGCCTCGGCCGCCGTGCGGCTGAGCTCGTAATTGTCCCAGAGCTTGTCGAGGATCTGCTTTTCCTCCATGTCGGCCGAGAGCTTTTTCTGCTCAAAGCGCGACACGAGCCCCTGCATATCCAGCAGGTCGCGGTTGCGCGCCTGCGCATCGCGGTCGGTACGTGTGCGCTGCCCCTCCAGCTCCAGCTTGCGGCTGCTGCACGCGGCGAGCTCACCGCGCAGCGTCTCGGCGCGCTGGCGAAGCTCCGCCAGACGACGCTCGTGCATCTGCAGCGTCTGCTGCAGCTGCTGTGTGCCGGTCTCCGCCTGCGCGATCTGGTCAAGGCGCGCCTTGCGGTCACCGGCCATCTCCTCGAACAGATCGTGGATCTGCTGCGTGGTGCGCAGGATGGTCTCGCGCTCGGCCTCGAGCGACGCCGTCTCCGCCCGCAGTCCGGCCAGCCGGTCGGCCAGCTCCTGCCGGCGGCGGTCAAACGCGCCGCGGCCGAGCTCGCTCTGATCGCGTTCCGTGCGAAGCTGTGCAAGCGTTTCTTCCGCCGAGGCTGCATCGGCGCGGGCAGCGGCGATGCGCTCCTGATTCGTCTTTTGCTGCGCGCGGCAGGCGTCAATAGACGCGTTTTGCCCCGCAATGGTCTCCTGTGCGGCGTTTTGGAGCAGCACGACCTGTGCCGCCTCGCTCTGCGCCCTGTGCAGCGTCTCGACCGCCTGCTCCAGCTGCGCCTGCACGGTGTCGAGCTGTGCGTGCGCCGTGTCGAGCGCCGCCTGCGCATCCTCGAGCTCGAGCGCGCACTGCTGCTTTTCGAGCGTGAGCGCATCCAGCGTCTCGCGCAGACGCTTGAGCTCGTTGGCGCGCGACAGGATGCCGCTGCCCTTGGCGGCGCTGCCGCCGGTAAGCGAGCCGCCGGCGTTGACGAGCTGCCCGTCAAGCGTGACGATGCGGTAGCGGTGGTCATAGCGCCTGGAGATGGAGATGGCGTCTTTCATCGTCTCGGCGACGACGGTGCGGCCGAGGAGATTGCTGACGATATCGCGGTAAGCGGCCGCGCAGGTGACAAGCGTGTCGGCCACGCCGACATAGCCCGGTTCCTGATCCGGCACGCTGTTTAGGTGCATGGGTCGGATGGTATCGAGCGGCAGGAATGTCGCACGGCCGGTATCGCGCCGGCGCAGCAGCTCGATGGCCTGTGCGCCGCAGCTCTGCGTCTCGACGACGATGTTCTGCGCCGCCGCGCCGAGCGCCGTCTCAATGGCGAGGGCATAGCGGTCGCCGGTCTTGATGAGGTTTGCCACCGGGCCGCGCACGCCGCGCAGCGTCCCCTTTTCGGCCGCGTGCATGACGGCCTTGACCGCGCGGTTGTAGCCCTCAAAGTCCTTTTCCATCTCGGTGAGCATACGGATGCGCGATTCGGTGCTGCGCAGGTCGACCGTCAGGCCGGACAGCCGCTCCTGCCGCTTTGCCAGCGCCTGCTCGCAGGCGGAAAGATGCTGTGTTTTTTCTCTCTGCTGCGTGCGCAGCGCGTCGCAGGCGGACTGTGCCTGCTGCTGCGCGGTCTGCTTTTCCTGCGCCTGCGCCTCGAGCGCGGCCAGACGCTCGGCCGCCTCCGCAGCGGCGGTGACGATGGCGTTTTCCTGGTCGAGCAGCTCCTGCGATTTGTCGGCCAGGAGCGTGATGCGCGTGCGGCACTCGGCCAGTGCGCTGCTCTGCGCGCTCTCCCGGGCAAGCAGCTCCGTATACGCGCGCTCGGCCTCGCCGGAGGATGCGGCGTTGCGCTCGATGTCCTCGAGCACGGCGTCGATCTGCTGCGCGTGCTGCGCCTTTTCGCGCTCGATCTGCTCCAAACGCTGCTGCTGCGCGTCGATCTGCGCCTGCAGAGCGCTGGCGCGATCCGCCTGTTCGGACACCTCCACGCGCAGACGCGCGATGCTGTCGGCGCTGTTTTGCAGGTTCGTGCGCACGACAGCCGCGGCGCTCTCGCACTCTGCGGCGGCACTCTCCGCCTCGGAGATCTGCTCGCGCGTGCGCTCGGACTCCAGATCCTTCTCGCGCATTTTCTGCGCGATGTTCTCCGACGCTGCATAGAGCTGCTCGAGCTCGCGCTGCGCGCCGGCAAGGTTTTCCTTCGCGGTCTGATAGTCGTGGTTCACGGTCTCGGCCTGCGCGTGCAGCCGGTCGAGCGTCTCCATCCAGACGGAGACCTCGGCGCTCTTGAGCTCGTCACGCAGGTGCAGATATTTTTTTGCCGTCTCGGCCTGCTTGCGCAGGGGCTCGACCTGCAGCTCGAGCTCATCGACCTTATCGTTGATGCGCAGGAGGTTTTCCTCCGTGCGGGCAAGCTTGCGCTCCGACTCCTCCTTGCGGTAGCGGTAGCGCGAGATGCCGGCCGCCTCCTCAAAGATCTCGCGGCGCTCGTTGCTCTTGCCGGAGACGATCTCTGCAATGCGCCCCTGTCCGATGATCGAGTACCCGTCGCGGCCGAGGCCGGTGTCCATGAGCAGCTCATTGATGTCGCGCAGGCGGCAGGGTTCGCGGTTGATGGAATATTCACTCTCGCCGCTGCGGTAATAGCGGCGGGTGATCATGACCTCGGTGTTTTCGGTGTCGAAGATACCGGTGCTGTTGTCGAGAATGAGCGACACCTGCGCAAAGCCCATGGGGCTGCGCTTTTCCGTGCCGCCGAAGATGACGTCCTCCATCTTGCCGCCGCGCAGCGTCTTCGTGCGCTGCTCGCCCATGACCCACAGGATGGCGTCCGATATGTTCGACTTGCCGCTCCCGTTCGGACCGACGATTGCCGTGATCTCCTGGTCAAAATTCAGGCGCGTCTTGTCCGGAAAGGACTTGAAGCCCTGGATCTCCAATGCTTTTAAGTACACAAAATCCCTCGCATACCCGGCAAAGCCCCGCGCAGGGGCGCCGCCGGTATCTCAAATGAAAATAATACAAAGTAAAGTATACCGCCAAAAACGCCATTTTGCAACGGCAGGAGCGCATTTTTTCAGATATGAAAATACAGCCGCCTGTTTTTGCAGGCGGCTGTTTGCCGTTATTCGCTCAGCGTTTCGAGCGCGCAGCGGGCGGCGGACTGCTCCGCCTCCTTTTTGGTGCGCCCTGTGCCGCGGCCGATCTCGCTGCCGTTGAGCAGCACGGCCATGGTGAACGTCTTGTTGTGATCCGGACCGCTCTCGGCGCAGACGGTATAAGAGAGCGTCTGTCCGGCGCGGCGCTGCACGCGCTCCTGCAGCTCGGTCTTATAGTCTGCGACGTGGTGGATCTCCCCCTCGGCCAGACCGTTAAGGATGTGCGCGAGGATAAAGCGCTGCGCAGGCTCCAGCCCGCCGTCGAGGTACATGGCGGCGATGACCGCCTCCACCGCATCGGCAAGGATGGACGGGCGCTCACGTCCGCCGCTGCGCTCCTCCCCGTGGCCGAGGCGGATATAATCGCCCAGATGCAGTGCGCACGCCACGCCGTGCAGCGCCTGCTCGCACACGAGCTCGGCGCGCAGCCGGCTCATCTTCCCCTCCGGCATATCCGGATAGAGCCGGTAGAGCCGTGTCGCCGTGACCATGCCGAGCACGGAGTCACCCAGAAACTCGAGCCGCTCGTTGCTGGTATAGCCGCGCGCACGGTTTTCATTGGCGTAAGAGCTATGCATGAGCGCATTCTCCAGCAGCGACCGGTCACGGAATGTATAGCCCAAGCGGGCCTCCAGTGCCTCCATCAGCCCAGCTCCTTTTCCGCGTGCTTGTCCACGCGCATATAGGAAATATTGGCCGTGATATCATCAATAATGCCGGAATCGACAAACGAGATCGCCTGACGGATGGCGTTATAGATCGCGCGCGCATCCGACGAGCCGTGCGCCTTGATGACGGGCTTGCTGATGCCGAGCATGGCCGTGCCGCCGACCTCGTTCGGGTCGAGAGAGGCCTTGAGCGCCTTGAACTCGTTCTTGATGGCGAGCGCCGCCAGTTTGGTCTTGAAGTTTTTCATGAAGATGCCCTTGAGCTGGCGCGTCATGTACTTGATGCTGCCCTCGATGCCCTTGAGCAGGACGTTGCCGGTGAAGCCGTCGGTGACGACGACGTCCACATCGCCGTTAAAGACCTGCGAGGCCTCGACATTGCCGATGAAGCGGATGCGCCCGGCGGCGTCCGCCGCCTTGAGCAGCGGGAAGGTCTCATGCTGGAGCTGCGCCCCCTTGTGGTCCTCGGTGCCGTTGCTGAGCAGACCGACGCGCGGCGCTGCGATGCCGAGCATGGTGCGGGCGTAGTAGCTGCCCATATAGGCAAACTGCAGCAGGTACTCCGGCGTGCAGTCAGCGTTCGCGCCGCAGTCAATGAGCATGACGCCCGCGTCGCCGTTGGGCAGAACGGGAGCCAGCGCCGCGCGGCGGATGCCGTGGATGCGCTTGACGATGAGCGTCGCGCCCGTAAGCAGTGCGCCGGTACTGCCGGCAGAGACGACCGCATCGCCCTTGCCGTCACGCAGCAGGTTGAGCGCGACCGTCATGGAAGCATCCTTCTTGCGGCGGGTCGCCGTGCTGGGGTCATCGTCCATGGTGATGACCTCGCTCGCGTCAATGATCTCCAGCTCGGCCTGCTCGTTGCGCAGGCAGGTCTCGATGGCGGCGCGCTGGCCGACGAGCACGATCTCCGCGCCCAGCTCCCGCTGCGCGTGCACCGCACCCTTCACGATCTCATCCGGGGCAAGGTCGCCGCCCATTGCGTCCACAAGTATTCTCATAGATGAAAAACCTCCTTTTGTTTCAGCCCGTCCAGAATCTGCAGGCTGCGCGCCGAGATCTCCGCATTCTTGTTGCGCTTGCCGCGCACGCGGTGATCGAGCGGCGTGATGATGCCGAAGTTGATGTTCATAGGTTGAAAATCGCCGACACTGCCGCCGGAAATGTACAGCGACAGCGCGCCGATGGCCGTCTCCTGCGGGAAATCGACAGGCGGCAGGCCGAGCACCTGCGCAGCCGTCTCGATGCCGACGAGCGCGCCGGACGCACACGACTCCACATAGCCCTCAACGCCGGTCATCTGTCCGGCAAAGCGGATGCGCGGCGCTCTCCGAAGCCGGTAGTACCGGTCGAGCATCTGCGGGGAATTTAAATAGGTGTTGCGGTGCATGACGCCGTAGCGCACGAACTCCGCCTCCCGCAGCGCGGGGATCATGGAAAAGACGCGCTTTTGCTCGCCAAACGTCAGATGCGTCTGAAAGCCGACGATGTTATACAGCGTGCCCTCGGCGTTGTCGCGCCGCAGCTGCACGACGGCATAGTTGTCCTTTCCGGTGCGCGGGTCGCGCAGGCCGACCGGCTTGAGCGGACCGTAGCGCAGCGTATCCTCGCCTCGGCGCGCCATGACCTCGACCGGCATACAGCCCTCAAAGACCGCGCCGTCGTCAAAACCGTGCACCGGCGCCTCCTTGGCGGTGCGCAGCTCCCGAACGAAGGCGGTATACTCCGCCTGATCCATGGGGCAGTTGACGTAGTCCGCCGTGCCCTTATCATAGCGGCTGGCGAAAAAGGCGCTGTCCATGTCCACGCTCTCAAGCGTGACGATGGGCGCAACGGCATCATAAAAATGCAGGTCGAACTCCGGGCACAGGTGCTGGATCTCCTCGGCCATGGCATCACTCGTGAGCGGACCGGTCGCAATGACGACCTCGCCCTCGGGGATGGCGGTCGCCTCCGCGCGCTCAACGGTGATGTTCGGGTGCGCGCAGATGCGCTCCGTGATCTCGCGGGCGAAGGCCTCACGGTCGACGGCAAGCGCGCCGCCGGCGGCGACACGGTTATGATCCGCGCTGGCGAGCACGACGGAATCGAGCCGCCGCAGCTCCTCCTTGAGCAGACCGACGGCATTGGTGAGCTCATCGCTGCGCAGGGAGTTGGAGCAGACGAGCTCCGCAAAGTTTTCCGATACGTGCGCGGGGGACATCTTCTGGGGTTTCATCTCGATCAGGCGCACCGGGATGCCGCGCCCGGCCAGCTGCCACGCGCACTCGCATCCCGCCAGGCCCGCACCGATCACGGTCACTGGGGTCATAGCGTTCCTCCTCAAAAAAGGCGGCCGTGATCAGGCCGCCTTTCCAATTATGCTTCCTACTTATGCTTCTTCCTTAGGTTTTGCCGTCTTTTTTGCAGCCGGCTTCTTTGCGGCGGGCTTTTTCGCAGCTGGCTTCTTGGTGGCCGGCTTCTTGGCCGCCGCTTTCTTCGCGGCAGACTTTTTGGCGGGCGCTTTCTTGGCAGCTGGCTTCTTTTCGGCGGCCGCCTCGGCGGTCTCGTGCTCGGTCTTGGCCGGCTCCGCGTCGTCCGCCGGCTTCGGCTTGCGCTTATAGCCGCGCTTATCCGGCGGCAGATAGTTCGCGCACTCCGGATTGATGCAAAACGGCTTGTTCGCGCCCTTGCCGGCGCGTTTGAACATTGTCTTGCCGCACTCGGGGCAGTAGTCCTTCGTCGGCACGTCCCACGTCATGAAGCCCTGGATGTTCTCGCCGCCCTCGCCCTCACCGTGACCGGGGCAGTCATGTCCGCGCTCACAGGCGTAGTAGGCAAAGCCCTTGCGCGATGTCCGCTTGAGCAGACGGCCGCCGCAGGCCGGGCACTTGCCGGGCATCTCGACCACGATGGGCATCGTGAAGCTGCACTCCGGGTAGCCGGGGCAGGCAAGGAAGCGGCCGAAGCGGCCGTTTTTGTACACGAGCTTGCGCCCGCAGTTCGGGCAGACCTCGTCCGACTCCTCATCCGGCACCTTGAGGTGCTTGCCCTCAAGCTGGATCTCGGCGTTGTTGAGGTTTGCGTCAAAGTCCTTATAATACTCGCGCAGCAGATCCTTCCACGCAACGGCTCCGGCCTCGATCTTGTCGAGATCGGTCTCCATGTTGGCGGTGAATTTCAGGTCAACGATGTTGCGGAAATACTCCTCCATCATCTCGGTCACAACGATGCCGAGGTTCGTCGGGCGCAGATAGCGCCCCTCCTTGACGACATAGTTGCGGCTGAGGATGGTCGAGATCGTCGGCGCATACGTCGACGGACGGCCGATGCCCTTTTCCTCCATCGCACGGATGAGCGTTGCCTCCGTGTAGCGGGCGGGCGGCTGGGTGAACTGCTGCTCTTTCGTGACGTTCTTGAGCTCCACGGCGTCGCCCTGCTTGAGCGACGGCAGCGGGCGGCGCACCTCGCTCGTCTCCTCGTCCTTCGCCTCTTCGTACACGGCGGTATAGCCCGCGAACTTCTGCTCGGAGTAGTTGGCGCGGAAGAGATAGCCCGCGCTTCCGGCATCCACGACGACATTATCGTACACGGCGTTGGACATCTGGCAGGCGGTGAAGCGTCCCCAGATGAGCCGGTAGAGACGGTACTGCTCCGGTGTGAGGTCGTGGCGCACACGATCCGGCGTGAGCGTGACATCCGTCGGACGAATGGCCTCATGCGCGTCCTGCGCACCGGCCTTGGTCTTATACGTGCGCGGCTTGCCGGGATGATACTCCGGGCCGTAGTGCTCGACGATGAACGCCTGTGCCGAGGCGAGCGCCTCGTCCGACAGACGCTGGGAGTCGGTACGCATATAGGTGATGAGACCGATCGTGCCGCGGTCGGTAATATCCACGCCCTCATACAGCTGCTGCGCGACCGACATGGTGCGCCGCGGCGTCATGCCCAGACGGCGGGAGGCCTCCTGCTGCAGGGTCGAGGTGATGAACGGGGGCGAGGGGCTGCGCTGCTTCTCGCCGCGCTTGACGCTCGCGATCTGAAACGGCTCGGCGGACACGGCGGCAATGATCTTGTCGGCCGTGGCCTCGTCCGGGACGTCCATTTTCTTATTATCGGCCGTGCCGTAAAAGCGCGCACTGAACGTGCCCGCGCCGCAGTCAAGCAGCGCGTCGAGCAGCCAGTATTCCTGCGGCTGGAAGGCGCGGATCTCATTTTCGCGGTCGACCACGATGCGTGTGGCCACCGACTGCACGCGCCCGGCAGACAGGCCGGGCTTGACCTTGCGCCAGAGCAGCGGGCTGAGCTTGTAGCCCACGATGCGGTCGAGCACGCGGCGCGCCTGCTGCGCATCGACCAGATCCTGATCGATCTCGCGTGGGTGCTGGATGCTCTCGGTGACGACCTTCTTCGTGATCTCGTTGAAGGTCACGCGCTTGGCCTTATCGTCCGGCAGATTCAGCAGTTCCTTCAGGTGCCACGAAATGGCCTCTCCCTCGCGGTCAGGGTCGGTCGCGAGATAGACGGTTCCGGCAGATTTGGCGCGCTTTTTCAGGTCGGCGATCACGTCGGCGCGATCCTTCACGGGCAGATACTGCGGCGTGAAGTCGCCGTCAATATCGACGCCCATCGTGCTCTTGGGCAGGTCGCGCAAATGGCCCATCGAGGCCACGACCTGATAGTTGCTGCCCAGGTATTTTTCGATTGTTCTGGCCTTCGCCGGAGACTCGACGATCACCAGATCCGTTTTTGCTTTTGCCATCGGGTCTGTTCCAACTCCTTATGATTCCTGCGCAGTGCCTGCGCGTATATTTAATGAAAAGCGTTTGCCCGGCTCCTGCCGGACCACGCCGCGAATCTGCAGCACGGTCAGCTCCGCGAGCACCTTGCTCGCCGGCAGCCGGGTCCTGGCGATGATGAGATCCACCTGTGTGGCAGGCGCATCGATCGCCGCGACGATCTGCAGCTGCTCCGTCGTGAGCGATCGCAGCTGCGCTTCCAGGTCAATATATGCCTCCGGCTGCGGCTTGTCAATCCTTTTCTCCGCGACCGGTCGGCGCACCTGTGCAAAGCCGTCGCCCGTCTCGGGCGGGGCCTGCGGCGCTGCGGGTTCGGGTTCGGGCGCGATGCGCTCGTGCAGCGTGCCGGGAAACATACGGCGAAAATCACCCAGCACATCCCATGCACACGTCGCCGGACGCGCCCCGTCCTTGAGCAGCGCGTTGCTGCCGACGGAGGCGTGGGAATCGGCGTTTCCGGGCACAGCAAAGACCTCCCTGCCCTGCGTGATCGCATCTTCGGCGAAGAGCAGCGCGCCGCTTTTCTCCGGCGCCTCGACCACGACCGTCGCCACGGCGAGACCGGAAGTGATGCGGTTGCGCAGCCGGAAACCGAAGCGCGGCACGGACATATTCGGCGCAAACTCGCTCACGACCGCGCCGCAGCGCGCGACGCTCTGCGTGCACGCGCCCGCAAAATCCAGATTGATCGCCGTGCCGGACACACCCACGCAGACGCCGCCCACATCCAGCGCACCCTCGGCGGCTGAGCGGTCGATGCCGGCGGTGAGGCCGGAGAGCACGATGCCGCCGTGACGCACGATCTCCGAACCGAGCTTGTGCGCCGTGCGCATCCCGTAAGGCGTGGCGCTGCGCGTGCCGACGACGGCGACGGCCGCGCGGTCATCCAGCGGCGGCAGTGTGCCGCGCACATAGAGCACGAGCGGCGGGTCATAGATCTGCAGCAGCCGCTGCGGATAGGCGGCGTCCTGGATCGTCAGGGCGCGGATATGCTCCCGGTCGCAGATGGCGAGCGCGCGCTCGGCCTCATGCAGGTCCTTATCCAACAGCAGACGCAGCTCCTCCGGGCGCAGCGAGGCACGGACGCGGTAGTCCGCCTCCGTGGCAAAATACACATCGCGCGGCGTGCCGAAATGCTCCACAAGCGCGAGCTTCACCTTCGGCCGCACACCGAAGCGCATGGACAGCCAGACCCAGTATTTGAGCTGCGACATCTCACGCCCTCCTCATGTCTCGGTGCGGGCGATCTCCCACATGACGACCGCCGCGGCCACCGCCGCATTGAGCGACTCCGCGCCCGGCTGCATGGGGATGATGATCTGCCCGTCGCACTGCGCGAGCAGCTCCGCGCTCAAACCGCGCCCCTCACTGCCGATCGCCACGGCGGCCGGTGTGAGCGGCACGCGCCGCAGATCCTGCGCCGTGTCCGTCAGCGCTGCGCCATAGAGCTTGAGACAGTTTGCGCGCAGCAGCTGCATCAGCTCGTCCAGCGTGCACGTCAGCACCGGCTGACGGAAGAGCGCGCCCATCGTCGCGCGCACGGTCTTCGGGCCGTAGAGATCGGCGCACGCGCCGGTGAGCACCACGGCGTCCATGCCGAGGGCGTTGGCCGTGCGGATGACCGTGCCGACATTGCCGGGATCCTGCACCCCTTCGAGCACGATGACGCGGCGCAGCGGCTCCGGCAGGCGCATCGCCGGGATGCGCACGGTAAAGACCGGACCCGGTGAGTGCATGAGCGGCGAGGCATACTCGACGAGCTCGGCATCCGCCGCGTACTGCGCGATACCGTCCGGCAGTGAAAACGCCGCCGCCTCGCGCCAGAGCACGGACGTGACCTCCGCACCAAACTGCAGCGCCTCGCGCAGCAGCTTTTCACCGTCGCAGACGTACTCCTCCGCCTCCCGGCGCGCATCCGCCGACTTTGCCAGCGCGCGCAGGTGCAGGATGTATTGATTTTTCCGCGACCGAATCTGCTCCATTGTCCTGTTCTCCGCATATTCTATTACAATGTAATTAGATATTGTCCTTCATCTTATAACATCGCTCCACAATTTTCAAGACCTGTCGGTCAGGAATTTGCAAAGCGGTGCAAATTTTCCGCCGCATAGGCAAGCAGCGCGGCCCTGTCGTTCGGCACCACCTCGTCTATGACCGCGTCCAGGCACGCCTGCAGCGCAGCGCCGACCGCCCGGCCGCGCAGACCGAGCGTGAGCAGGTCACTGCCGTTGACGGCGAGATCCCGGAGCGAAAAGCAGGCATCCGCCGCAAGCAGCGCATCGAGCACGCGCCCGGCCTCCTGATAGGTCTGCACGCGTCCGGCGCAGATGGCGGACTGCCCGCAGGTATCGGCAATGTGCAGCGCGAAGAGCTGGCGCACCGGCTCGACGCCGAGCTTATGCATCAGCCGCCGGATGGGTTTCGGCTCCGGGGCAATGGGCAGATCGTGATAGCGGATGAGCTGCGTGATGCGCGTGCGCCCGGCCGTATCCATGCGCAGCCGCATCAGGATCGCATCCGCGAGCTCCGTGCTCTTGGCGGCATGACCGTAGAAGTGTCCGACACCGTCGTCTGCAAGCGAAAAGCACGGCGGCTTTCCGACGTCGTGCAGCAGTGCTGCCCAGCGCAGCACCGGCTCGGGCGGGATGTGCTCCACGACCGCGACCGTGTGCTGCCAGACGTCCCGGTCGTGGTGCGGGTTGTGCTGCGCAAAGCCGAACATCGGCCGCAGCTCCGGGATGGGGACGGCCAGCACATCGGAAAACTCCCGCAGCACCGCGCCTGCGTTTTGCCCGCAGAGCAGCTTTGTCAGCTCGCTGAGCACGCGCTCCGCCGCAAGATACCGCAGCAGCTCGACGCAGCGGTGGATGGCCGCCGCCGTCTCCGGCTCGATGGTGAAGCCGTGCACGGACGCAAAGCGCAGCGCACGCAAAATGCGCAGCCCGTCCTCACGAAAGCGGCGCTCGGGCTCACCCACGCAGCGCACGACGCCGCGCGCGAGATCCTCCGCCCCGCCGCACATATCCACGAGTCCCGTGCGTGGATTATAAGCGAGCGCATTCATCGTAAAATCGCGCCGCAGCAGATCGGCGCGCAGGCTGCGCGTAAACGTCACGCTGTCCGGCCGCCGATGGTCTGAGTAGCCGCCGTCAACGCGGTAAGTCGTGATCTCCAGCGGCAGACCGTCGAGCAGGACGGTCACCGTGCCGTGGCGGAGTCCCGTTTCGATGAGCCGCTCGCCGGAAAAGACCCGCTCGACCTGCTCGGGCTCGGCATTGGTCGTGATGTCCCAGTCCCCGGCCGCGCAGCCGCGCAGCGCATCGCGCACCGCGCCGCCGACGACGAAGGCCTCCCATCCCGCCGCCTCGAGGCGGTCGAGCGCCATATGCACTTGTTCCGGCAGGGTCATCATGGGCAAGCTCCTCAGTTGTGGTGATAGATCTTCTTTTCCAGCGCAAAAATACGCTGGCTGAAGCCGCCGGCCGGCACGCCCGGGAGTGTCTCGGCATAGATCTCCATGCGGCTGTCAATGAGGTCGATGTACGACAGCAGCTCCGCCTCGGCGCACATGGGGCGCACGGCCGCGCCGAAGTCCGGCTCGCCGTGGTGCGAGAGCAGCAGATGCTGCAGCAGCAGGGACTTTTCCTCGGCAATGGCAAGCTCGCGCGCGACGTCCGCGACCTCCTGCGCGCCCATGACCAGATGACCGAGCAGCTGCCCGGCGGTGGAATACTCCGTCACGATGCCGAGGTCGGAAAACACAAACTCCCGCTCCTTGGCAAAATCGTGCAGCAGTGTGCCGGTCAGCAGCAGGCTGCGGTCGATGACCTCCGGATAGAGCCCGGCGAGAAAATCCGCCGTGCGCAGCATGTTGTATGTGTGCATCAAAAGGCCGGACAGGAAGCTGTGGTGCACGGTCTTTCCGGCCGGGATGCGGCGAAACGCATCCAGGTGGCGCGCGAGCATTGTCTCGGCGACGCTGCGGTAATCCGCATCCGCGATCGAGGCGACCAGCCGCTGCACGTCCGCGAGCGCAGCGTCGGCGTCGATCGGTGCCGTCGGTACGAGCAGAGATTTATCATATGTGTCCGCGGCCTCGGCCATGCGGATGCGGTGCACGCTCACCTGCAGCGCGCCGCGGTATTCCGAAACGCTGCCGCGGATCTTCACGACGCGGCCGGCATCGTCCGCGCGCGCGCCGATCGGGCCGCTGTAGTCCCAGACCTTGATCTCGACGCTGCCTGTGCGGTCACAGATCGTGCCGCTGAGAAAGGGCTTGCCGCTGTTGGTCGTCTTGAGCGCCGCTGCGCGCAGGATGTAAAAGCCCTCGACATCCATGCCGGGGCACATATCCGCAATGGGTTTGTTATATTCCATAGCTCCGCCTTTCTGCCCGCCAAGCGGGTCACGCCTGATCGGTCTCATAATTTCAGATATACATTGCCGTCATTTTGCGCTTCTGTCAAGCCTTTTTGTGTGCGTCGTTCAGGGATCGGCGTGGGTGACCTTGCGCGCGATCTTCCGGCCGGTCGGTGTGCCCGCAAGACCGCCGAGACCGGTCTCACGCAGATCGGCCGGGAGCGCGTCGCCGATCTCGCCCATCGCATCGATGACCTCATCGACCGGGATGCGGCTCGTGATGCCGGCAACGGCCATGTTCGCCGCGCTCACGGCGTTGACCGCACCGATGACGTTGCGCTTGACACACGGCACCTCCACAAGCCCGGCGACCGGGTCGCAGACAAGCCCGAGCAGGTTTGCAAGCGCCATCGCGTATGCGTCCGCGCACTGCTGCGCCGTGCCGCCGAGGATATGCGTCAGCGCGGCGGCGGCCATGGCGCTGGCCGTGCCGATCTCCGCCTGACAGCCGCCCTGCGCCCCGGCAACGCTCGCGCGCAGCGCCGTGACCTGACCGAAGCCCGCCGCGATGTACAGCGCCTGCAGGATCGTCTCCTCCGGAACGTCCCGCTCGTCGGCGAGCGGGATCAGCACCGCCGGAAGCACGCCGCAGCTGCCCGCCGTGGGTGCGGCAACGATGCGCTTCATGCAGGCGTTGCACTCGGCGACTTTGAGCGCCTGCTCCGTCACGCGCTGAAAATATGTCCCGCCGAGCAGCAAGCCCTTTTCCGCCGCCGCGCGGAGCTTTTCCGCGTCGCCGCCGATGAGCCCGCTGTTGGAGCGGTCGTCCGCACAATACTGCCGGCTGGAGGCCTGCATGGCCGCCCAGAGCGCTGCGATCTGTCGGTGGGAAGCCGCGGCGTCATAGCCGTTTTCCAGACAGTCTGCGTCGCGAATGACGGCGTAGAGCGGCTGGGTGCGCTCCTGCGCCGCCGAAAGCATGTCCGCAATGCTCGAAAAGCTCATACCGGTTCCTCCTGATTAAAGATCGTGATCTTCTGAATGCCCTCGATGTGCGACAGCCACTGCTCGATGTCCTTCGGGATCGGCTGGTCACATTCGAGGATCATGACCGCATAGCCCCCCTGCTCATCACGGTAGAGCTGCATGGTAGCGATGTTGACATGCCGCTGCATGAGCGCCGCCGTCACGGCCGCGACATGGCCGGGCGTATCCTGATTGTGGACGATGAGCGTGTTATGCTCACCGGAAAAATTCGTCTCTATACCGTCGATGGAGCGGATACGGATGCGCCCGCCGCCGACGCTCTCAGCCACGATATCGAGCGCGCGGCCGTTTGCTCCCGTGAGCTTCAGGCGCGCGGTATTCGGATGCGCATTGCGCATCTGCACGTTTTGAAATGTGAACGTCAACCCCTGCTCCGCCGCGACGGCGAAGCTTTCCGGGATGCGCAGGTCGTCCGGCTGCATGCCGAGCAGGCCTGCAATCAGCGCGCAGTCCGTACCGTGGCCGTGGCCGGTCAGGGCAAAGCTGCCGTGCAGCGAGATGTCGGCATGCACCGGCCGGTCGCCGAGCAGCTTGCGCGCCGTCAGGCCAATGCGCACAGCACCGGCCGTGTGACTGCTGGACGGGCCGACCATCACGGGCCCGAGAATATCAAATAAACGCATAATACGCCTCCTTGGATGCAAAACAGGCCGCAGATCGCGGATCAAAAAATATGAGTTATTATACGCGCCGTGCGCCCGAAATGCAAGCGGCACGCGCCGCTGCGCGCAAAAAAATGCCGGCCGCCATGCGGCAGCCGGCAAATTCCATATGTGTCAGTGCTCCTGGATCATCATGCGGATAATCGTGCGGTCGGTTTCACGCATGCCCTCGCTGGCAAGCATGCCGATGTTGCGGATCGTGTTCTCCACGCCCTTGACGACGATGCCGTCACCACCGTAGAACTGGCTCTCGTGCATCTGCATCTGCATTCCCAGCAGTCCCGCCTCGACCGCCGAGGCGATCTTGGCCGCACAGCTTGCCTTCGCACCGTCGCAGATCATGCCGGAATCAATGGCAACGGCGTTAACGATGGTGTGCGCAATCTCGCGGAACTGACCGCCGTACAGATACGTCACGCCTGCTGCCGCGCCGCAGCCGGCCGCCGTCGCGCCGCAATAGGCGGACAGGCTGCCGATGCCGGTTTTCAGATGGATGGTGACGAGGTTCGACACCGCAAGCGCGCGGTAGAGCATCTGCTGCGTGACGCCCAGCTCCTTGGCATAGACGATGACCGGCAGCGACGCCGTCAGCCCCTGATTGCCGCTGCCGGAATTGATGACGACCGGCAGGTCGCAGCCGTTCATGCGCGCATCCGACCCTGCAGCGGCATAGGCCTTGGCGCGATTGTGGACGCTCGTGCCGTAAGACTGCAGCAGGATGCGGCCGATGTTCGCACCGTAGTCCCCGCGCAAGCCCTCCTCGGCAATCGCCCAGTTCAGGTCGATCTGCCGCTGAAGCGTCTCCTGCACGTCGGCAATGTCCACCTCGTTTGCAAAGGCGATGATCTGCTCGACCGTCAGCAGACTGCGGTCGGTGGCGTGCTGGCTGCCGGACTCCTGATAGTCCTTGTGCTGCAGTACGACGCCGTTTTTCTCCACACGGATCACGTTGGTATGGAAGCCAGCGATCTCGACGAAGGCGCTGTCCGTTCCCGCCGTGACGCGCACCTGAATGTCAAACACATAGTCCTTATCCGAACGCCCGACGGTGAACGCCGCCTGCTCCAGATAGGTGCTGACGGACTCTACCTGCTCCGGCATGAGCTCTGCGAGCACCTGAAGCTGCGCATCCGCGTTGTCGGCCACGATGCCCGCTGCAGCCGCGGCCGCGATGCCGCGCAGGCCGTTCGTATTCGGAACGATGACGCTCTTGACATTTTTGATGATGTTCGCACTTGCGAGCACTTCCACCGTCTCCGGCAGCGCGCCGAGCGTCTGGCGCGCAAGCGCCGCACAGTAAGCCACGGCGATGGGTTCGGTACAGCCCATGGCGGGCTGCAGCTCCTCTTTCAGGATCGCAACATATTCGCGATAGATCCGCTTATCCATAATTTTCCTCCGAATTTGATTTCTACGTTATCCGTGTTTTCGCGTTTTTATAACAACACCAGTATACAGGAACTTCTGCCTGTTTTCAACCGAAAAAGCCGCCGGTAGTTCAGCGCCTATCCCTGCCGTTTTTTGCAGCAGACGTTTCCAAGCGCCCAGAGTGCATAGCCGAGCACGCCGCCGATCGTGTTCGTGATGACGTCCGTAATATCCGCTCTGCGGAAAACGTGCAGCAGCGGCTGCACGAGCTCGATGCCGGCGCTGAGCGCCAGTGCCAGCAGCAGGCAGCGCCAGAAACGCGGCCGCCTGCCGCGGTAGCGATCGCACAGCGGCTGCAGCACTCCAAACGGAAGAAACAGGACGACATTGAGCACGATCTGCCGCACATAGTCCCCGTGGCGGTGGATGACATCCTCAAACGGAGCCATATGCATCGGGATGTACGGATGGTCAAAGCAGTACGGCAGCGCCGTGAGCACCGGCATGAGCGTAAAGCGCACGATCCCGGCGAGGCAGCCATACATGAGCGTATAGACGAGCAGCGGTCTTTTCCCCAGCCGCCGCCACTTCGGCAGCAGCCATGCAGCATAGACGGCCACTAGCACAAGCAGGTCGAGCAGAACACCGGATTGACCCATGCCCCTGCCCTCCTATCGCAGCCGCAGGCGATCGACGAGCGCCTCATCGCTCTCGGCCATGCAGGTCTGATAATCGGTATAGAGCACCATGCCCGGCAGCGCCCCGGAGGGCTTGCGCACAAAGCGCGCCATGGTGTAGTCCACGGGCGTCTTGCCGCCGTCACGCGCCTGCGAATAGTACACGGCGAGACTTGCCGCCTCGGCGATCGTCTGCTCGTCCGGCGTCGTATCATGCGCGCGGATGATGACGTGTGAGCCGTGCACCTTCTGCACATGCAGCCAGATGTCCGTGCGGCGGGCAGTGCGGTGCGTAAGCTCATCGTTTTGCGTGTTGGAGCGGCCGACGAGAATCTCATACCCGGTGCTCGACACGAAGGCGAGCGGCGCGCGCGGCGCTGCCTTTTCCTTTTTGGCATTGCGCGGCTGGCGCAGGTAGCCGGTCGCGCGCAGCTCGGCACGGATGTCCATGAGATCACGCTCGCTCTCGGCGCGCGCGAGCTCGTCGAGCACGCTGTTGAGGTACTCAAGATTCCGGCTCGACTCGGCGATCAGGCCGGTCAGGTGCTGCTCGGCCGTCTTTGCCTTACGGTAGGCCTTATAAAGCGCGGCGGCGTTTTCCTGCGGGCTCTTGCGCGGATCAAGCTCGATCGTCACGTCCGGACAGTCCTCGGCGTAGTAGTCCTGCACCGTCACGGCGCGCGCGCCCTTTTGGATGCGGTAGAGGTTCGCCTTGATGAGATCGGCCTTTTGCCGCAGCGCCTCGCGGTCGGCGCAGCGCAGCAGATCCGAGCGCTGGATGGCGAGCTTTTTGGCCGTGCGGTCGCGCACGGTGCGCACCTGATGCGTCAGCTCCTGCGAGCGGCGGCGCATGGCCTCCGCCTTGTCGCGGCGGAGATAAAACTCATCCAGCAGTTCGGAAAACGAGCCGCAGCCGCGGCTTTGCAGCGCGCCCTGATACTGCAGGATCGGCACGGCGGAAAAGTCCTTCGGCCGGTCGCCGTCGAGCAGCATGGTCGGGGAAAGATTGTTCGTCTCGACGGTAAATACAAGCGCATCGAGCTCGTGCGCAAGGCGTGCACGCTGCGCATCGTCCAGCCGCTCCAAACGCGGGCTGGCATCGCCAAGCGCGCGGAAGCACGCCTCCCGGCACAGCAGCGGTGACACGCCGGAAAAGAGCCCCAGCAGCCACTTGTCGACCGTCGCCGCCGTGATCGGGGCGGAGAGCACCTGCGTACGCTGCTCCGGCGTCGTATCAAACAGCACCGGCTTATCCTGCCGCAGCGGCGTACGGTAAAACAGCCCCGGCTGCACCTGCCGTGTCTCGCTCATGGAGGAATCCACGCGGCGCATGCAGTCAATGATGTGCCCGTCGCCGCTGACGAGGATGACGTTCGACTGGCGGCCGAGCATCTCGACAACAAGCTGCTTTCTGACCGGCGTGCCGAGTTCGTCCCGCCCGTCGAGATCGAGGATGAGCATGCGCTCAAAATCCGGCTGGGAAATACCCGTGATGCGCGCACCGACGAGGTGCTTGCGCAGGAGCATACAGAACATCGGCGGTTCGGCGGGATTTTCAAACGTTCCGAGCGTAAAATGCACGCGCGCGCTGCCTACGCCGCCGTGCACGAGCAGCTTTGCGTTGCCGCTCTGCGTGCGCACGGACAGCAGCAGCAGATCCCGCTCCGGCTGCTGCACCTTGTCGATGCGCGCGCCGGTCAGGCTCTGCGTGAGCTCCCGTGTCAGGCCATGCAGAAACACTGCGTCCATCGGCATATCAAAGCACCTCCGTAATCACGGCGAACAGCTCGCGCAGCCGCTGCGTGCGGCCGAGCAGATACAGCCAGCCAAAGAGCGTCTCGAGTCCCGTGGCAGCGTGATACTGCGCGACGTCCGCATGCTGCGGCACAGAGTTCACCTTCGCGTTGCGCCCGCGCTTATAGACCGCGCGCTCCTCGTCCGTGAGCAGGGGCTGAATCGCCTCTGCTGCGCGCGCCTGCGCGGGTGCGTTGACGCGGCGCACGGTCTCGCGGTGCAGGTCGGTCACGGCGGTGAGCCCGGCGGCACACAGCGCCGTTCGCATCATGAGCTCATACACCCCGTCGCCGATGTGCGCGAGGGCGAGCGTGCTGTAGGCACCGACCTGCGCCGGTGTCATTTCCGGGGCAAAGTCCGTGCCGCCGGGAAAGGCTATCGTGCCGATGGGGCGGCGCTCCGGCCGCCCCATGTGGAGATCATGATTCATCGTCTTCAGGTTCCTCTTCGTTCACGTCTGCAAATTCCGTCTGTGCCTGCAGCACCTCGCTCGGCGCGGTGCCCTGCACATACTGCATCTCCTGCCACTGCTCCTTCGTGATGAGGATCTTGCGCGGCTTCGAGCCCTCGAACGGCCCGACAATGCCCATCTCCTCCATCTGGTCGACCATACGCGCGGCGCGCGAATAGCCGAGCTTGAGCCGGCGCTGCAGCATGGATACCGATGCCTGCTTCGTCTCGAGAATGACGTCCACTCCCTGCGGCAGCAGCTCGTCATAGTCGCTCTTGGCGGACTTGTCCGCCTCGGGTGCGGGGCCGGACTTCTTGTCGGCCTCGGCAGCGGATTTCTCGATCTGGGCGATGATATCGTCGCTGTACTGCGCCTCGGAGTTTTGCTTGATGAAGCGCACGACCTCCTCGCGCTCCTCGTCCGACACGAACGAGCCCTGCACACGCAGCGGCTTGCCCGTGCCGATGGGCGCATAGAGCATATCGCCCATGCCGATGAGCTTTTCCGCACCGGAGGTATCGAGAATGATGCGGCTCTCGAGTGAGGACGAGACCGCAAAGGCGATGCGGCTCGGGATGTTCGCCTTCATGAGACCGGTGATCACGTCCGCCGACGGGCGCTGCGTCGCAATGATGAGGTGCATACCCGCAGCGCGGCCCATCTGCGCCACGCGGCAGATGCTCTCCTCCACCTCTTTGGCGGCGCAGAGCATGAGGTCGGCGAGCTCGTCGATGACGATGACGACCTGCGGCAGGGTCTGCCCATCGGGCTCGTTTTTCTGCAGGGCGTTGTAGCTGGCGAGGTCGCGCACCTGCGCCTCGGAAAACAGGCGGTAGCGCTTGAGCATCTCCACGACCGCCCACTGCAGCGCGCCGGCCGCCTTCTTGGGGTCGGTCACGACGGGGATGAACAGGTGCGGGATGCCGTTATAGATGCCGAGCTCGACCATCTTCGGGTCGATCATGATCAGGCGCACCTCGTCCGGCGTCGCCTTGTAGAGCAGGCTGAGAATGAGCGAGTTCATGCAAACGGACTTACCGGAGCCGGTCGTACCGGCGATGAGCATATGCGGCAGCTTGGAGATGTTGCCGATGATGCAGTTGCCGCCGATGTCCTTGCCGACGGCAAACGAGAGCTTGGACTTGGCGCTGCGGAAAGCGGGAGAGTCGATGATATCGCGCAGGCAGACCGCGCTGACGATCTTGTTCGGCACCTCGATGCCGACGGTCGAGATCTTGTCCGGGATGGGCGCGATGCGCACGTTCTCCACGCCGAGCGCGAGCGCAAGGTCGCCGGAGAGGTTCGTGATCTTGTTGAGCTTCACGCCAGCCTCGAGCTCGAGGTCGTAGCGCGTGACCGTGGGGCCGCGCGTCACGTCGCGGATCGTTGCATTGACGCCGAAGCTGCTCAGAGCGGTATCGAGCCGGTCGCGGTTGAAGCGGATCTCCTCCGTTGCGTCGGTCTGATCCTTCTTCCCCGCGCGCAGAAACGACACCGGCGGCAGCTGATAGGCAGAGTGGTCGGCGTTCTCGCGCTCGATCGCGGAGGTGATCGCCGCCGTCTCTGCCGCAACGGCGGCGCTGGCCGCCTTTTTCGACGGCTTCGACGGATCATGGATCTCCTGCGCGGCCGTCACGTCCACGCCGCAGATGTCTGCCGCCTCCTCCACGGACAGCGGCTGCACATTCTGCGTCGCCTCCGCCGGCGCGGGCTTTTTCCCACCGCGGGCGGCCTTTTTGACCGGAATCGGGTCGATCGGCTCGTCATCCGGCTCGGACGGCGTGTCCTCGACCGGGATGTCGATGAGCTTTTTCTTGGCGACCGGCTTGTCCGGCGCGGCGCGGCGCACCCTGCGCTGCGGCTCGGGCTGCGGCGGCACGGCAGGCTCGTCCTCGTCGTCAAAGAGCGGCTGGTCTCCGTCATCCGGGATGTACTGCGCCTCGCGGTGCGCGCGCCACCAGGTAATGATCTTGCCGACCGTCAGGTCCATACTGCCGAGCACGCAGGCCACGAACGCCGCCATCGTCAGCGGCAGCGCCGCGTACACGCTGATGCCGGCCTTGAGCAGATAGCCCACGCCGCCGGAGATGACACCGCCAGAGGTGAGCGCCTCGCCGCCGTCATAGAGCTGGCCGACGATCGCGCCGAACGTCTGCGCCGTGAACGGCACGCGGCAGACCATGAGGTGCACGATCGTGCCGAACAGCGGCGCGATCAGCAGCGACGCCGTCACGCGCAGACCGAAGTGCCGCTCCGGATTGCGCACAAAGACCCAAGCCAGCAGCAGCATCGCAAACGGGAACGCCCAATAGCCCCAGCCCATAATGCCGGACAGGAAGCCCGCAAAGCCGTCGATGATGACGCCCTCGGCGTGAAACAGGCCAAGAAACGCGAGCAGCGACAGCACAATGCACACGATGGCATACAGCCATGTCGGCGCAGTCTGCGCAGGCGTGGGCGCTGCAGCAGGCTGCTTTTTTGCCGGCTGTTTTTTCGGCGCTGCAGCAGGCTTTTTTGCCGAGCCGGTTTTCTTTTTGGATGATGAAGTTGCCATGTAATAACGTCCTCTCAGAAAATCAGAGACAGCAGCATCGTCACTGCACCGGCGCCCCAGCAATAGTAGCTGAACGCGCCGAAGTGCCCCTTCGATGTCAGGCGCTTGACAAGGCCGATGGCCACGATGCCGGAAGCCATCGCCACAAGCATGCCGACCAGATATGCCGGCAGGAGCGAGACATCAATGCCCGTCCTGGCCGCTTTGGCCAAGGCCAGGATGTTCGCGCCCAGCACCGCGGGCAGCGACATCAGAAACGAGAAGCGCACCGCAAAGCTGCGCTCCAGCCCCGTGGCCATGCCGGCCGCGATCGTGGTGCCCGACCGGGACAGGCCCGGGATCGTCGCCACGGCCTGACACGCACCGATGATGAGCGCGTCGCGCACGCGCATATTTTTCTCCGTGCGCGTGCCCTTTGGCATTTTATCGGCCACGAATAGCAGACAACCCGTGAGGATCAGCATGAGGCCGATGAAAAACGTGTGGTAGTACAGCTGCTCCACCTTGTCGTTGATCGGCAGGATCAGAAACAACGGCAGCGTCGCAAGGATGATCATAAGTACCATGCGCGCCGCAGGAAACTGCTTCCGCTGCTGCTCAGCCGGCAGGCGCGTATTGCCGAAAAACGCAAACGTCTCGCGCACCATGGCCACGATGTCCCGCCAATAGACGATGCAGATCGAAACGAGTGTGCCCAGATGCAGCAGCACGTCAAAAAACAGATGGCCGTCCTCTGCAGTAGACATATGAAACAGATTTTGCAGGATCGACAGATGTCCGGAGCTGGAGATCGGCAGAAACTCTGCGATGCCCTGCACCAGACCGAGCAGAATCGCATTCCAGATGGTCATGGATACACCTCCCAGTGCGCAAATAGCAACATTTTATGATAGCACAATCCCCGTTATTCCACAAGGGAAAACGGACGCAGCGCCCGTTTTTCCCCCGGTCGGACGGATCACGCCTGCGTGTCGCAGTAAGCGGCCAATACGCCGCGATACGTCATCCAGCAGTCAAACTTCGACACGAGCTCAAACGGTGCGTGCATGCTCAGCACCGGCACACCTGCGTCGATGGTATCAATGTTGCGGTCAGCCATGAACTTGGCGATCGTGCCGCCGCCGCCCTGATCGACCTTGCCCATCTCGGACAGCTGCCAGACGACGCCGTTGTCGGCGAAGAGGCGGCGCAGATAGGCCACGAGCTCGGCCGAGGCGTCGCTCGTGCCGGACTTGCCGCGCGCGCCCGTAAACTTGCAGATGCCCATGCCGTAGTTGAGCTTGGCCTCGGTGCGCTTGGCGCTTACCTCGGGGAAGCTCGGGTCATAGGCCGCGCACACATCCGCCGAAAGGCAGAAGCTCTTGGCAAAGCAGTGGCGCAGCGCAACGTCCTGCTGCTCGCAGAGGTCGGCCATGAACGCCTCGAACGCCTGCGACTGCATACCGGACACGCCGTCGGAGCCGGTCTCCTCCTTGTCGGCGAGAATGCACACGGCCGTGCGCTCCGGCGCGCCATCGAGATCAAGGATCGCGCGCAGCTCGGCGTAGGCGCACACGCGGTCATCCTGCCCGTAGGCGCCGATCATGCTGCGGTCAAAGCCGATGTCGCGTGCCGGGAACGCCGGCACGGCGGCGAGCTCCGCCGACAGGAAGTCCTCCTCCGTGATGCCGTACTCATCGTTGAGCAGCGACAGCACGGCGAGCTTCACACGGTCGCCGCCCTCACCGGCATACGGCATGCTGCCGATGACGATGTTGAGTGCCTCGCCGGTGATGCCCTCTTCCATGGTCTTGCGCAGCTGATCCTTGCCGAGGTGCGGCAGCAGGTCGGTGATAACAAACTGCGGCTCATCCGGCTCGCGGCCGATGGCGACGTCGATCGTGCTGCCGTCCTTGAGCGCGATCGTGCCGTGCAGCTCCAGCGGGATCGCAACCCACTGGTACTTCTTGATGCCGCCGTAATAATGCGTCTTGAAATACGCCAGCTCCGAATCCTCATACATCGGCGTCTGCTTGAGATCGAGGCGCGGGGAATCAACGTGCGCGCCCGCGATCACACAGCCGTGATCGAGCGTCTGCTCGCCAAGCACGGCCAGCATGAGCGCCTTATCGCGGTTATTCACATACACCTTAGAGCCCGGCTGCAGCTCCATGCCAAACATATACGGCACAAAGCCCGCGTCCTCCGCCATGCGGATCGCCTCCTTGACGGCCTCGCGCTCGGTGCGCGCGGCGTCGAGAAAGCGCTTATACCCCTCGGCATAGGCAAAGATCTCACCGGTCTGCTCGGCGTCGATCTGATCGTACCCGTTCCTGGGACGGTAAAACAGCTTTTCCTTCCACTGCTTGACTTCCTTATCTTCGCTCATGAGAGCACCTCCTGTATCAGTTGATGGCAGCGGCGCTGAAAATCGGCGAGCGTGCCGCCGTTATCCAGCACATGGCTGCAGTTCTGGACAAACCATTCGTTGGGCTTCTGCGCGTCGATGCGCGCCTCGGCATAATCGCGCGTCACGCCCTCGCGCGCGATGAGCCGCTCGATGCGCACCTCGCGCGGCGCCGTCACGCCGATGGTAACGGTGCACAGCTCCGCCAGCCCGCTCTCGATGAGCGCGATGGCATCGATCGCCGCGACCGTGCCGCCCTGACGCGCCCACGCGCGCAGGCGAGCGCGCACCTCGGCGCGGATGTACCTGTGCGTGATGGCGTTGAGATCGTCGAGCGCCGCCGCGTCCGCGAACACGACCGCGCCGAGCCGCTTTCGCTGCAGCGCCCCATTTTCTATTGTACCCGGAAAACGGGCGTTGATCTCCGCGAGCATAGCGGCATTCGATGCCAGCAGCTCGTGATACACTGCGTCGCAGTCGATGACGAGCGCGCCCTGCCGCTCCAGCTCCATGAGCGCAGTCGTCTTGCCGCAGCCGGTGCCGCCCGTGATGCCGACGATGTGCATCTTGCGCACAAGCGCGTCCCAGACGGCATCGTCTGGCACGGCGGCAGAGCGCAGGATGCGGTACGGCGTACACGAGAGGTCAACGAGCGTGGACTCCCGCCCGATGCCGCAGGGGCCGCCGTCGATGACGGCTGCGATCTGCCCGTCAAAATACGCCAGCACATCGTCCGCCGTTTTCGGGCTCGGCGCGCCGGAGGGATTGGCCGACGGTGCTGCCAGCGGCAGCTGCGCCGCCTCAATGAGCGCGAGCGTGGCCGGGTGATCCGGGCAGCGCAGGCCGACGGTCTGCCCGCCAGCGCGCACGATCTCGGGCACGCAGGCTTTGGCGCGCAGCACGATCGTGAGCGGGCCGGGCCAGAAGGCCTCGGCCAGCGTATAGGCCGCCTGCGGCACGGGGTCGCAGTAGCGCGCCATCGCCGAGGCATCGTGCACCATCAGCGACAGCGGCTTGACGCTCGGCCGGCCTTTGACTTCATAGATCTGCGCGACGGCATCCGGATCCAGTCCATTGCCGGCGAGCCCATAGACCGTCTCCGTCGGTACGGCGACGAGCTGTCCGGCGCGGATGGCATCTGCCGCCTGCGCGATCTCGGTTGTGATCCGTTGTGTTTTCATGCTTCCTCCACGGATGCGCGCAGCTTCTCGGCCTGATCGGCCAGCGTGAGCGCATCGATGATCTCGTCCAGATCGCCGTCGAGCACCTGATCGAGCTTATAGAGCGTCAGGCCGATGCGGTGATCCGTCACCCGTCCCTGCGGGAAGTTGTAGGTGCGGATGCGCTCGTTGCGCATCCCCGTGCCGACTTGACTGCGCCGCTCGGCCGAGCGTTTGGCGCTCTGCTGGGCGCTCTCGGCGGCATACAGGCGTGAGGCGAGGATCTTCATCGCGCGATCCTTATTCTTATACTGGCTGCGCTCATCCTGACACTCGACGACCGTGCCCGTCGGCAGGTGCGTGATGCGGATGGCGCTCTCGGTCTTGTTGACGTGCTGACCGCCCGCGCCGGAGCTGCGGTAGGTGTCGATCTGCAGATCCTTCGGGTCGATGTGCACCTCGACGGCGTCCATCTCCGGCAGCACGGCCACGGTGGCGGTGCTGGTGTGGATGCGGCCGCCTGTCTCCGTCTCCGGTACACGCTGGACGCGGTGCACCCCGCTTTCAAACTTCAGGCGGGAGTACGCCCCCTGCCCGCTGATGAGCAGGCTCGCCTCACGCACGCCGCCGAGCTCCGTCTCGTTGAGGTTCGCGATCTCGGTCTTCCAGCCGTGTGCGTCGGCGTACATGGTGTACATCCGATAGAGACTATGCGCAAAGAGCGCCGATTCTTCCCCGCCGACACCGGTGCGCAGCTCCAGAATGACGTTGCGCGCATCGTTCGGGTCGCGCGGCAGCAGCAGCACGCGCAGCGTCTGCTCGAGCTCCGCGCGGCGGATCTTGCCGCTCTCAAGCTCTTCGCGCGCGATCTCGTGCAGTTCGGGATCGCCGAGCAGTGCCTGCGCCTGCGCGATCTGCGCCTCACAGTCGGCATAGGCGCGGTACGCCTCCACGACCGGCTGCAGCTCGCGCTGCTCGCGGCAGAGTCCGGTAAACACCGCTGGATCGGAATAATACGCGGGGTCAGCCAGCTTGCTCTCGAGCTCACTATACCGGTTTTCAATTTGTCGCAGCTTTTCGAGCACAGTGCCGCCCCCCTTGTTGCGATATTCGCTCAATATATCAGTTTACCACAGCGGCGCAAAAATGTAAACAGGCGGTGCGCCGAAGCGCACCGCCTGTTGCCTGTCGAAAAAACCAAGTGGTTTTCCGACAGAAGGTCTGCAGTCTGCTGCGCGCATAATTTGTGTGCCAGCGGCGCACAAATTCCACACTTGCAGCCTGAAAAGTATTTTCTCCGACGCACATGTCGCCGGAGAAAATGATCGAATTTTCTTTCGCCGCCCGGCGGCGAAACTCTGCGAGGCTTTTAGGGAAACGGAAGCAGGCGGTGCGCCGAAGCGCACCGCCTGCGATGATGCAGTCATGTTTCATCATCCGCGCGGGATGATCGCCTGCGCCACATTCTCGAGCGTGTTCAGGTCGAGCACGTTGATCTGATCCGAACCGACGACATAAAAGTAGTCACCGATATAGAGGCCGCGGTTATTCCCGTCCCACTGCGAGACGGAGATCTCCTTGCGCAGCGTGAAGCCGTCATCCGCCGAATAGCCATAGACGAGATAGCTGTTTTCCGCCGGGAAGGCGATGATGTCCTTGCCGCTGTCGACCAGAATGGCCTTGTGGTTGTTCAGCGCCTCGCTGTAGTCAGCATCAATAGCCTGCGTGTGCAGATCGTGCAGCTTCGCGGGATCGGACGTATCGATCATGACGAGCTTCATACCATCCACGGTCGTGTTCGCGCCGACCGACTGCGTCTCCATACCGAGACCGAACAGCAGCCCGTCCGACCAGACGTGCAGATAGTCCGAGTAGCCGCTGAGCTTGAGCTCACCGACGACCTTCGGATTTGTCGGCTCGGTCAGATCGACCGCAAAGACCGGGTCGGTCTGGCGGTAAGTGCACAGATAGCCGTAATCGCCGTCAAAGCGCGCGGAGAACACCCGCTCTCCTTCCGCAAGGCCGGTCACGCTGCCGACGGTCTTGAGCGAGGCGTCGAGCACATAGACATCGTTGCGCGTCTGCATGCCGTCTTCGTCCGCCTTCGTGTTTTCAAAGTCGTGCTTCTCGTCGCGGTAGACACTGTAGGAATAGGTCTGCTCGGTCGTGGCCATACGCAGATAGCCATCACGCTCGTCGAGCGAGAACTGATTATTGAGCGCACCGGGCACCGCGCCGTTGGCGGCAAAGGTGAGCTTGCCGTCCGCGATCGCGAAGCGGTTGACGACCGTGTTCACACTTGAGGTATAGTCCGTGACGGTATAGCTGCCGTCCTTATAGGTCTTGCCCGCACCGTCATCGTAGATGCTCGCGCACAGGTAGAGATTATCCTTGTTCATATACACATTGTCGCCGCCGCCGAGCACAGACTGGCTCGACAGCCGCTCGCCGGAGGCGATGTCATACGACGCCGCGACCGCATAGGTCATCGAATTGCCGTCCGGCATGAGGCCGATGCTGCCGCAGGGCACGACCGTCGCCGCGTCTCCATCGTACAGCCGGGGGGCAAACGTTGTCTCATCGCCCTTTTCGGGGTTCGCGGGATAATACGACGAGCACAGGTAGAGCACGCCATCGATCATGCGCGAGGCGATCTTGTAGCCGTCCTGCCCGAACGACTTGACAAGCGTCGGCGCGGCCGGATCGGTCACGTCATAGATATCGACCGCGACATAATCCTTGCCGAAGCCGGTCACCTTGTCATCCGTGCCGCCCGTGGCCGTCCAATCGGAATAGGCCGAGACAACGACAGCACGGCTGCCTGACAGATACAGCTCCGTCGGCAGTTTTTCCTGCGTGTGCGCCAGGCCGTCCTCCGTCGTCGTCTGCTCCCAGTCCTGACCGACAAAGACGTTGGACACGTCCGTAACATCCTTGCCGTCGGCCTGCATGACGACCATCTCGCTGCCGCGCAGAATGTAGATATACTTGCCGTCCGTCTTGACGATGTCGCCCTCGTCTACGCCCTCGACCTGCACGTTCGTGCCGGAGTAGAACGTGCCCTCCGAGCCCTCGCCGGCAGCGCCTGCGCCGTTGGGCTCAGATGAGTCCGCGCCGGTGTTGAGCAGCGTGTTGCGCTCGGCGATCGCCTTTTGCGCGTCGGTAAGTGCGGAATAGACCTCACTGTAGCTTTTGGCAAATGTCAGGCCGCCGGCCGTCACCGTCTTGTCGGGCTGCCCGCCGCGGTCACATGCGCTCAGCAGCGCAAGCGACAGGCACAGGGCCAGAATTCCGGAAAGAATTTTTTTCATAGTACACCTCTTGATCCTTCGATGGTTTCAACGGTATTGTACAGGATTCGACGCGCATGGTCAAGAAATGTTCCGAAAAAACGGAAGGCCGCCCACAGGCGGTCTCCCGTTCGGTTTCCGTATCCGTTTTATGCGCCGAGGTACGCTGCACGCACCGCGTCGTTGCTCAGCAGCTCCTTGCCGCTGCCGGTCAGCGTGATGCGTCCGGTCTCAAGCACGTAGCCGACGTCGGCGATCTTGAGCGCCATGTTCGCATTCTGCTCGATGAGCAGAATGGTCACGCCCTGCTTGTTGATCTCCTGAATGATGGAGAAGATATCGCGCACGACCAGCGGCGCGAGACCGAGCGACGGCTCGTCCATCATCAGCAGCTTCGGGCGGCTCATGAGCGCACGGCCAACTGCGAGCATCTGCTGCTCGCCGCCGGAGAGCGTGCCGCCGGCCTGCCAGCTGCGCTCTTTCAGGCGCGGGAACAGGCTGTACACCCACTCGAGATCCTCCGACAGATCGTCCTTGCGCAGGTAGGCGCCGATCTTGAGGTTTTCCAGCACGGTCATGTCGGGGAAGATGCGCCGTCCCTCCGGCACAAGCGTGACGCCCTGCGTCACGATCTGCGTCGGATCTTTGCCGGTGATATCCTCACCCGCAAATATGATCTTGCCGCCGCTCGGTTTGACGAGGCCGGAGATCGTGCGCAGCGTGGAGCTCTTGCCGGCGCCGTTGGAGCCGATGAGCGTGACGATCTGCCCCTCCTGCACTTCGAACGAGATGCCCTTGACGGCCTCGATACCGCCGTAATTGACCTGCAGGTCTTCAATTTTCAGAATCGGTTCACTCATCTTCCACAACCCCCAGATAGGCATCGATCACGTGCTGATTGTTCTGGATCTCCTGCGGGACACCCTGCGCGATCTCGCTGCCGAAGTCGATGACGTAGATATAATCGGAGATGCGCATGACCAGATCCATGTGGTGCTCGATCAGGAAGATCGTCAGGTCGTACTTGTCGCGCAGCTCGTGGATGAACGCCGCGAGCTCGAGCGTCTCCTGCGGGTTCATGCCGGCCGCCGGCTCGTCGAGCAGCAGCAGCTTCGGATCGGTCGCCAGCGCGCGGGCGATCTCGAGCCGGCGCTGGATACCATAGGGAAGGCTCGTGGCAATGTCGTCCTTATACTTTTCCAGTCCCTGCTCCGCGAGCAGCGCCATGGTCTCGTCGCGCATACGCTTTTCTTCCTTGGCGTTGCCGCGGAAGGTAGCGGAAAAAACGTTCTGCCTGGCGCGCATGTGCTTTGCCACGAGCACGTTTTCAAATACCGTCATACTCTTCCACAGGCGGATGTTCTGGAACGTGCGCGCGATGCCGAGCTGCGTGATCTTATCCGGCGTCGGCGAGAGGATCTTGCCCGTGCGTGCCAGCGGGTCGCGCAGGAGCATCTGCTCTTTCGTCTCGTCGCCGGGATCGTATTGGCTTGTGTAGAGCAGCGGGTTTTCGCCCTTATAGAGCTTTTTCATCTTGCCGGTCGGATGGTTGCGGACCATTGGCTCATCAAGGAATTTGACGAGGCCGTTCGTCGGCTCGTATACGCCGGTGATGCAGTTGAAGGCCGTGGTCTTTCCGGCGCCGTTCGGGCCGATGAGCGCCACGATCTGCCCCTCGGGAATTTGCAGCGAGAGGTTGTTGACGGCGACGACGCCGCCGAACTGCATCGTGATATTCTCCACGCTGAGGATGTCCTTACGCATCTGCTTTGCCCTCCTCAACTACGTTCTTTTTTGCCTTTTTCGCTCGCTTGCCAAACAGATCCGGCAGCTCGCGCTCGCCCATGATGCCCTTGCGGAAGAAGAGCACAACGATCATGATGATGACCGAGAACACGACCATGCGGAAACCGTTGCGCAGCAGCGGCACCTTAAACGCGCCGATATACGCCTCGTTGTCGAGGAAGCGCAGCCACCACTCGGAGCAGGCGATGTACAGGAAGGAGGCGATGCAGCTGCCGGAGACCGAGCCGATGCCGCCGATGACGACGATGAGCAGGATCTCATAGGTCATGGCCGAGGTGAATACCTTGGCCTGCACGGTCGTTGCGAACATCGCAAAAAGCGCGCCGGACACGCCCGCAAAAAACGAGCTGATGACAAAGGACAGGCTCTTGTGCTTTTCGAGGTTCACACCCATGGCCTCCGCCGCGATCTCGTCGTCGCGGATGGCCTTGAACGCGCGGCCGTAGGAGGAGTTGATGAGCAGGACGATGATGAAGATGCACCCGCCGGCAAGCAGGATCGGCATGACCGCGCTCAGGCGGAAGAGCACCTTGCCGGATGCGTTCGTGATGTTGAAGTCGGCAAACGTCGGATAGCCCTTGAGGATGTTCGCGCCGTTGGTGACCTTGCCGAGCGCCTGCCACTGGAAGATGGCGCGCAGGATCTCGGCAAAGCCGAGCGTGGCGATGGCCAGATAGTCGCTCTTGAGGCGCAGCACCGGCAGACCGATCAGATACGCAAAGAGCGCCGCGACCAGCCCCGCAAAGATGATGGCGACCAGCACGCCGAGCACCAGGCTCACGCCGCCGCCGAAGCCGCTGGCGCCGAACAGGTGCTGGAACATCTCCTGAAACGAGAAGTGGACGCTCGACCCGCCGAAGAGGTAATACACGCCCTCGCGCGCGGCATCCGGGATCATAAAGATCGCGTAGGCATACGCGCCGAGCAGCATGAAGCCCGCCTGACCGAGCGAGAACAGACCGGTGAAGCCGTTGAGCAGGTTCATGGACACGGCGACGAGCGAGTACACCGCACCCTTTTTGATGACCGTAAAGAGCAGAGAGCCAGGCGACATCACGTTCTCGAGCAGCATGGTCGCAAGTGTCAGCGCGAGCACGATGGCGAAGGTGATCCAGTTGCCGCGGCGCGCTTGTTTGTCTTTCGCTTTCAGCACAGTGATCCCCCCTCTCAGACTTTGTCCGTGGCCTTTTCACCGAACAGGCCGGTGGGCTTGACCACGAGGATAACGATCAGCAGCGCGAACGTGAACGCATCGGAGAACACCGTCATGCTGGTGCCCTTGATGAGCGTCTCGCAGATGCCGATGATGAACGCGCCGATCACGGCGCCGGGGATCGAGCCGATGCCGCCGAACACCGCAGCGACAAACGCCTTCAGACCCGGCATGGCGCCGGAGGTCGGGATGACGGTCGGGTAATTCGTGAAGTACAGCAGCGAGCCGACAGCGGCAAGGAACGAGCCGATGATAAACGTCACGGAGATGACCTTATTGATCTGGATGCCCATGAGCTGGCTGGTCTCAAAATCCTTTGCGACCGCGCGCATGGCCATGCCGATCTTGGTGTGGTTGATGAGCCACTGCAGCAGCAGCACGAGCACGAGCACGAGCACGGGCGTGACGACCGTGACCACGTGCGTGGTCGCGCCGAGGATCGTGACCGTGTCGGACACGAACGGCAGCGACGGATATGTCTGCGGCTGGCCGCCGGTGGCGTAGAGCGCCACGTTCTGCAGCAGGTAGCTCACGCCGATGGCCGAGATCATGACCGACATACGCGGCGCGCTGCGAAGCGGCTTATAGGCCGCGCGCTCGATGACGAAGCCGAGCAGCACCGTCAGCACGAGCATGAGCGGAATCGACACATACACCGGCAGGGACGCGCACATGAACACCATCATCAGACCTGCACACATGAACACGTCGCCATGGGCGAAGTTAATGAGGCGCAGGATGCCGTAGACCATCGTGTAGCCGATGGCGATGAGCGCATACTGGCCGCCCAGCGAAATGCCGGATAACATTTGAGCGACAAAAAATTCCATTTGTTTCCCTCTCTCTATCGTTTGCAAGGCGGAGCTTGAGCCGCCGCGAAAAACGCGGAGCCTCCGCGGCTTTCGCAGCCGCTCAAAATCCCAAAAGGGGGAGCCGAAGCTCCCCCCGGGTTCTTTGAGTCTCAGACGAGATCAGTGGCTCAGGAAGCCTTCTGCTGCGTCACGAACGTCCACGCGCCGGCAGCGGCGTCGATGGTCTTGATGTAAGCAGTGTCGCGGATCGCATCGCCGGTATCGTCAAAGGCGATGTGGCCGGAAACGCCGTCATAGGTCACGCCGGGCAGCGCTTCCATGACCTTGGCCGGATCGGTGGAGCCGGCGGCCTTGAGCGCCTCGAGCGCGACATAGTAAACGTCATAGCCCATGGCCGTCACAGCAGAGACGGTATCGTCGCCGCCGTTGGTGGTCTTGGCATCGGCATTGCCGTTGATGTAGGCCTTGATGCCGTCGTCGAACTTCTGGTTGCCGCCTTCGGCATAGAAGGTGGAAACGAAGACCTTGACGTCCTTGCCCTTGGCAGCCTGCAGGACCATGTTGTCATCCCACGTATCGGAGCCGAGCATCGGCAGCGAGATGTTCAGGGAAGCCGCCTGGTTGACGATCTGCGTGGAGTAGGCGATGGAGACAGGCGCGAAGATGACGTCGCAGCCCTGATCCTTGGCCTTGTTCAGGTAGGAGCTGAAGTCGGAGTTGTCCTTCGGGAAGGAGTCGGTCACGACGGTGCCGCCGGCCTTCTCAAACGCCTGCTTGAAGAAGGTGACCAGACCCTGGTCATACTCGTTGCCGTTCTCACCGAGGCAGTAGGCCTTCACAGCCTTGAGCTCCTTGGCGGCATAGTTGGCAAGAACCGTGCCCTGGAACGGGTCGAGGAAGCAGATGCGGAAGTAGTGGCTGTTGCCGGCCGTAACGTTCGGGTTCGTGCACGTCACGCCGATGGCCGGGATGCCGGCCTGCTTGAACGTGTCGGACGCGGCGATGGACACGCCGGAGCCGTAGGAGCCGAGCACGAGCGAAACCTTCTCGTTAACGAGCTTGGAAGCCGCCGAGACAGCCTTGGCGGAGTCGGAACCGTTGTCCGAGTAGACGAGCTCGACCTTGTAGGTCTCGCCGCCGATCTCAACGGTCGGGGTCTCCTGGTTGGCATACTGCATACCGAGCATTTCCTTCTTGCCGCCGGCGCCGGAGTCGCCGCTGGCAGGCTCGAACACGCCGATCTTCACGACCTTTTCACCGCTGGCCGAGTCGCCGCCGCCACCGCAGGCGCACAGAGCAAACACCATGACCAACGCGAGCAGCAAAGCAATCGCTTTCTTCATTGTTATTCCTCCATTCTTTTCTTTTCAGGCGATGTCCATGTAAGACGAACATTTGTCCTTGAAACGAATATGCATGAATTATACTATCGTTTGGACAAAAATGCAATATCAATTTCACGAAATATTCATATTATTTTTTTGAAATGTTCACGGACAGGGGTATCGCCGCATTACAGCACAAACGGGCTCGCGCGCCAGTCGCCGCCGCAGCGGCGTTCCTCCCGCGCCGGACAGCCGAGCACATAGAGGTCGTGCGCATCTGCCGTCAGCGCAAAGATCTCCCCTGCCGGGGCCGGCAGACTGCGCCCGGCGGCAGGCTTTGTGATGACCGGCACCGACGCGCGCATGTCGATCGCGCGCAGCAGCTCCCTGCCCTGCGCGCCGATGGCCAGCACCCGCGCATACGGCGGCGTGCCGCCGTCCATGCCCGCAGTCACGCCCAGTGTCGCGCACATCGTCATACGCCGGATACGCGCGAGCGCGTAGCGCTTGGACTTCGCCGCCGCCAACACGCCGTCAAGCGTCGGCTCTTCGTGCGCGGCGCGGTACAGGCTGTTGCCGAGCCCCTCGGTCGCACCGGGCAGCGCATTGTAGGCCGTCTGCGGTAGCATCCGCAGCCGGGACAGCAGCGCGCTCTCGAGCGCCTCCGGCAGTACAGGACCGCGTCCGCGCGTCTTTTCCCGGGCAAAAATCTCCGCCGCCGCCCGCGGCAGAAACGCGGACACATCCTCCCCTGCGCCGATGCGCATGCGCAGCTCGGACGCCGAGCGGATGTTCCCCTCCGCGAAGCGGTCGTGCTGCGCGCCGGTGCGCAGGACCGTCAGCGGGTGCAGCTCCAGCCGCTGGTCGTAGATCGCCTTGAGATACTCCACGGCGAGGATGTTGTTCGGCGCCTGCAGCAGCTCTGCGAGCGCGCCCACGCGCCGCGCGACCGCCTGCTGCCGCGCCGCCGCAAACGGGATGCCGGACTGCAGCTCCGCGCGCAGATCCTCATCCAGCAGCGGATCGAGCAGCGCCTCCGCCACCCGCTGCAGCGGATCGAGCTCGCCGCACTCGCTGCCGAAGCTCAGATGCGTCACGACGCCGAGACTGCCCAGCAGTCCCACAGCGCCGCGCGCAAAGCCCTCCGCCGACGACAGTGACCACGGCAGCGGCAGCTCCAGCACCAGATCCGCCCCGCTGCGCACGGCTGCCTCCGCGCGCGCAAACTTGGAATACACCGCCGGACTGCCGCGCTGCACAAAGTCGCCCGACATGACGCACACAACCGGGCACACCGCGCCGAGCTGCGCGCGCGTCTGCTCGATGAGCCGCGCGTGACCGTTGTGAAACGGGTTATATTCGGCCACAATACCGATGACATTGCCCATTTTTGCACCTTCTTTCGAAAAATACTTGCGTTTTCCTACGAAATGATTACAATAAGAGTGTTTGGTATCATAATACTTTGATTTTGCAGGAATTACAATATTTAATACGAGAAAGGAATCTAAGTATGAAAATTCTTGTCATCAATGCCGGCAGCTCGTCGCTGAAATATCAGCTGATCGACATGGAGACCGAGCACCTTCTGGCCAAGGGCCTGTGCGAGCGCATCGGTATCGACGGTCACCTGAAGCACACCCCGCTCATCGGCGGCAAGCCGGTCTTTGACGAAGACCTGGCGATGCCCACCCACTCCGAGGCCATTGCCGCGGTCATCGACAAGCTGACCAGCGCCGAGTACGGTGTGGTCACCTCCATGAAGGAGATCGACGCCGTCGGCCACCGTGTCGTCCACGGCGGTGAGAAGTTCGCCTGCTCCGTCAAGATCGACGACGCCGTCATGACCGCGCTCGAGGAGTGCACGCCGTTTGCGCCGCTGCACAACCCCGCCAACATCACCGGCATCAACGCCTGCCGCGCCGTCATGGGCGACGACGTGCCGATGGTCGCCGTGTTCGACACCGCGTTCCACCAGACCATGCCCGGCAAGGCCTATATGTACGCCATTCCTTATGAATACTACCAGAACGACGGCATCCGCCGCTACGGCTTCCACGGCACGAGCCACCGCTACGTGTCCGCCCGCTGCGCCGAGCTCATGGGCAAGCCCATCGAAGAGCTCAAGCTCATCTCCTGCCACATGGGCAACGGCAGCTCCATCTGCGCGATCGACGGCGGCAAGTGCGTCGACACGTCCATGGGCTTCACCCCGCTGGTCGGTCTGCCGATGGGCACGCGCTGCGGCGATCTCGATGCCGGCGTGATCCAGTTCATTATGAATAAGTACGGCATCAGCATCGACGAGATGCTCAACATCCTCAACAAGAAGTCCGGCGTGCTCGGTGTCTCCGGCGTCAGCTCCGACTTCCGCGATCTCGACAGCGCCGCTGCCGACGGCAACGACCGTGCCCAGCTCGCGCTCGATATGTTCCACTACTGGGTCGCCAAGGTCGTCGGCTCTTACGTCGCGGCCATGAACGGTGTGGACGCCATCATCTTCACCGCCGGCGTCGGCGAGAACAGCAAGTCCTCCCGCGCCGCCATCGCCGAGTACTTCGGCTATCTGGGCGTGAAGATCGACCCGGTCGCCAACAGCAAGCGCGGCGAGGATATCATGATCTCCACCCCCGACTCCAAGGTCAAGGTGTTCGTCATCCCGACGAACGAGGAGCTCGTCATCGCCCGCGACACGAAGGCCATCTGCGGCTGAGTTTCTGAGTTTTCAAAACCACGGCGCCGACCGGCGCCGTGGTTTTTGCATGGGCAGAAAAAAGTTCGCCTTTCGCCCGGAAAAACCGTTGACAAATATGTGGCGGAATGGTAAACTGTCAAGGCCGCATTGAGTGGGTACAAAGCGGAGACTTCCTCCCGCCCACAAGAGCGAGACTCTACAGAGAGGCAGGTGCAACGAGTTTGAAGCACGCTATCATCGTTACCGGCGGTAAGCAGTACCGCGTGGCCGAGGGCGACGTCATCTTCGTCGAGAAGCTGGATGTCGAGGCCGGCGAGACTGTGAAGTTCGACCGCGTTCTGGCTGTCATCGACGAGGACAAGGCTGTTTTCGGCACCCCCGTGGTGGAAAACGCCGTCGTGTCCGGCAACGTCGTCAAAAACGGCAAGAGCAAGAAGATCCGCGTTTACAAGATGAAGCCGAAAAAAGGCTATCGCAGAACGCAGGGCCACAGACAGCCCTACACCAAGGTCGAGATCACGAAGATCGAGGCCTGATTTCCGCAACTGATTTTGACACATGGAGGTGTAATTCGAAATGGCACATAAAAAAGGCATGGGTTCCACCAAGAACGGCCGCGACAGTGAGTCGAAGCGCCTTGGCCCCAAGAGAGCCGACGGTCAGTTCGTTCTGGCCGGCAACATCCTCGTCAGACAGCGCGGAACGAAGATCCACCCCGGCATCAACGTCGGCAAGGGTAAGGACGACACGCTCTTCGCCCTCGTGGACGGCGTCGTGAAGTTCGAGCGCAAGGACAAGGATCGCAAGCAGGTCTCTGTTTACGAGGAGATCGCACAGTAATCGCAAACGGGGTGGGCATCGCGCCTGCCCCGTTTTTCTATCCCCGCCGGGCTGCCCGGCAACGAAAGTGAGGAATGACCATGGCTTCGCCATTTGTTGATAAAGTGACCATCACCGTGCGCGCGGGCAACGGCGGCAACGGCGCGGTGACCTTCCACCGCGAGAAATACGTGGCTGCCGGCGGCCCGGACGGCGGCGACGGCGGACGCGGCGGCGACATCATCTTCGAGGTGGACGACAACATGTCCACGCTCATGGACTTTCGCTACAAGCGCAAATACGTGGCCGCCAACGGCGCCGACGGTCAAAATAAGCGCTGCTCCGGCCGCGTGGGCGAGAGTCTGCGCATCCGTGTGCCGCGCGGCACGCTGCTGCGCGATGCCGACAGCGGCGCGATCATGCACGATATGTCCTCGGGCGAGCCGTTTGTGGCGGCGCGCGGCGGGCGCGGCGGCTGGGGCAACCAGCACTTTGCCACCCCGACGCGGCAGGTGCCGCGCTTTGCCAAGCCCGGTCTGCCGGGCGAGAGCCACACGATCCTGCTCGAGCTGAAGCTGCTGGCAGACGTTGGCCTCGTCGGCTTCCCGAACGTGGGCAAGAGCACGCTGCTGTCGGTGGTGTCCAAGGCGCACCCGAAGATCGCAAACTACCACTTTACGACGCTCTTCCCCAACCTCGGCGTCGTGTACGTGACGGAGGGCACATCCTTCGTCATGGCGGACATCCCGGGCATCATCGAGGGTGCGAGCGACGGCGCGGGACTCGGTCACGACTTCCTGCGCCACATTGACCGCTGCCGTCTGCTGGTGCATCTGGTGGACGTGTCCGGCAGCGAGGGGCGCGACCCGGTCGAGGACTTTGAGGCCATCAATGCCGAGCTGCGCGCCTACAGTGACGTGCTCGGTTCACGGATGCAGATCGTCGCCGCCAACAAGTGCGACCTGCTCGGCGACGACCGCACGAACATCGACCGCCTGCGCGCACACGTCGAGGCGCAGGGCTATGCATTTTTCGAGATGAGCGCCGCCGCCCACACCGGCACGCGTGAGCTCGTGCAGGCGTGCGCCGCAAAGCTTGCTGAGATCCCGCCGATGCAGCCGTATGAGGCCGACTACGTCCCGCCCGAGCCGGAGGTCGGCACGAGCGACGAGCTGCAGATCCGCCACTTCGATGATCTCTGGGTCGTGGAGGGTCCGTGGCTGCAGCGGCTCATGGGCTCGATCAACTTCGGCGACTACGAGTCGCGGATGTACTTTGACCGCGTGCTGCGCCAGTCCGGTCTGTTTGACCGGCTCGAGGCCATGGGCATCGAGGAGGGCGACACGGTGAGCATTTACGACTTCGACTTTGAGTTCCGCTTCTGAGAAAACCCAGCTCCCCGCCGGATGTAATGCATCCGGCGGGGAGCTTTTCGTATCGGGCGTTATTCCGTTGCTTCGGGCGTCTCTTCCGGCGCTGCATCCGCAGTCTCCTCCGGCAGGACCACCGGCACAAACTGCTTGGCGATCTTATTCTTGCCGGACTTGGCGCTGAAGTAGCCGATGATGCTGAACGTAAGCGCACCGATGAAGTTGACGAACAGGTCCTCCATCGTGTCGTACAGGCCGATGTCCAGATACCCGTCGAGGCCGAGCGACTGACTGTTGACGGCGACGTCCGTGATGTTGTCGATATAGATCGGGATGTTGCTGTTGGTCGGGTCGAGCGTCACGGAGGCAAAGGCGTGGATGACCGTATCCTTTTGCATGTCCATGTGGAACAGGTAGTCCATCGAGAACTCAAAAAACTCCCACAGCACGCCGACCGTCATGGAAAAGCAGAACGCCACCAGTGCCAGAAACACCGGTGAGAGCTTGAAGTGCTGCGGCTTGTTGCGGTTGAGCAGGTCGACAAGTGCAAAACCGAACGCCGCACTGATAAAGCCCGTTGTCGTGTGCAGGACAGTGTCCCAATGCGGATAGGTGATGAAATAGCTCTTGAGCTCGCCGAGGATCTCCGCGGCGAAAATGAACACAAGGATGATGATCTCCAGCGTGCTCGGCAGCTCGATGCGGAAGTTTCGCTCCACAAAGCGCGGCAGCATGAACAGGATCAGCACCAGCACGCATACGAACGTGCTCTCATAGTCCTTGTGGATGATCGTCATGACCATGACACCGATGACGATCAGACGCAGGATCCAGTAGACGGCAACCACCGCCCGCTTCGGCTTGGTATTCAGATTCTCCTGCTCGGCCTGTTCCAGCTTCTCTACGATCTTCCGGCGATCCATACGCGCTATCCTCTCTTTTCTGTTTCTCACATGATCTCGGCCACGTCACGCCGCGGCGGGCGCATGCCTGTGGTCGATGCCGCGGCGCGCCGCGACATAGATGACCAGATACAGCACCAGCGACAGCGCAAGCGCTGCAAACACATCCAGAATGGAGTGCTGCTTGACAAACACCGTTGCCGCGCAGATAGCGGCGGCAACAATGACCGACGGGATGCGTGCCTTCTTGAGATATTGGCTGTCAAACACTGCAGCCAGCACGCCCATACAGCCGACGACGTGCATGCTCGGCAGAACGTTCGTCGGGGTGTCTGCCGTGTAGATCGCATTGACCAGCCAGCCGCAGAGATTGCTCGTATCCACGACCTCGGGACGCAGGAGCTGGCAGTTCGGCCAGATCATGCAGATGGTCAGCGAGATGGAAAAGCCCGAAATGATGAACGCGCCGTAGCGGATGAATGCGCGGCGGTCGTTCTTGAGCAGCATCACGATGACCGGGAAGATCAAAAACGGATACCAGAGCACATACGCCAGAATGAACCCCGGCAAAAACGGGATCTTATCGTCCAGCGGCATATACGACACCCAGCACCCCTCCGTCGAGGGGACCATCCGCTCGACCAGCGCAAACCAGATCAGATAAACCGGCACATACAGCACCAGCAATACATATTTATGTTCCTGAATATACTTCTTCACAAAACCGTCTCCTTATACGCGGAGCGCGCATCGTTCGATCAGGCGCGTGCCTCGATCTCCGTGATGCGGCTCAAAAGCCGAATCAATTCCCGCGTGTCCTGCTCGCCAAGCTGCTGGAGCACACACTGCACATGCGCGCACAGCGACGCACGTGCCCGCTCCGCCGTCTGTCGGCCGAGGTCCGTCATGTGCACCACGACACGCCGCCGGTCGCAGCAATCGGTACAGCGGCGCAGCATTCCCTTTTCCTCGAGCGCCCGCAGCATCGCCGCCGTGCGCGGCGCGCTCACGCCCAGAACCTCACGCAGTGCACCCGGCGTGCTGCAGCCGTTTTGCGCGCTAAGATAGTCCAGCAGGAAATTCTCGCCCTTAAGCGGCTCCTGCACACTCTGCGGGATGCAGGAACGGTTCAGAGAAGTGACCGCAAGCAGCATTTGCTCGGTCAGTTGCTGCAGTTCCATGATGCCGCCTCCTTTTTGTTAACCCCGTTAATCAGCATTTCGTAATGTTAACACTCCTCCCGGCGATTGTCAAACCTAATTTATGGGATTTCTGTGCTTTTGATCCGATGCTAATTTTCACTCGCTGCACCACTTCCGGACACATGGCGCCGCTCTGTGAAAAAAATGCGCAAACGGAAAAAAATTTCGGCACATTTGCAAAATCATGCAACATTTTCCGCGTCTCATGCATTATAGTTATTGACGAGCGATTATCAATGTGTTATTTTATGAATAGTCTGTAAACAATGCAATTTTCACCCACAGCAGCCGTTCCCCCGCACTCCCTCGCGATCTCTTTTTATCGATCACAAGCTAATGTGAAAGGCGGATGTAATCAACATGAAAAAAGCAACTCATCGCAAGCAGGCACTCATGATTGCCATCTTCTTGCTGGCATTCACGCTGTCGCTGTTTTCGTTCGGCACGACCCCGGCGGCCGCCGGCGACGTGGCGGGCGTGAGCACGCACCTGTTTTTGACAGTCTTGCGTGACTATGACCACGATGCGGCCTTCTCCGTGACCTACACGGACGCGCTCGGCACGCATACGAAGCCCTATCATGCCGGCATGGAAGTGACGGCGTGGTCCCCCGTGACCATCACCTGCACCAACCACCATGTCTACGACTGGAGCATTGATGCCGATGTTCAGGAGGCCACCATCGTCGGCGTCGGCGGGATCACCTACCCCGGCGGCACGGGCATCCATGTCAAGGGCACGAATACCATCAAGGCGTTTGCCACGAACTTCGGTCTGCACTACATCAATATCGTTGTCATCCTCGGCGAGGGCAATGATAACGGCGGCGACAACGGCGGCGATAATGGCGGCGGTGACAACGGCGGCGATAACGGCGGCGATAATGG
>PPYE01319591.1_pt1 | contig 197406 bp, 150 predicted proteins | sample 1559881 | NCBI WGS metagenome assembly PPYE01 (sample SAMN08240022, study PRJNA423297) | Human gut metagenome, whole genome shotgun sequencing project.
TTTGAAAAGCGATATGAGTAGAAATAATTTAAACATATATTACAATGAAAACATAAAAGAATAGTTTGTGACATGATAAATGTTGATCGGATATACAATTATTCGATATCATTGCTTCGCTATTTTATCTTGCGACTTTACTTAATAAAAAATCAATTTAATTTTTAAAGACATGAAAAAATATAATTTATTCTTATTTATCCTTATGGCTACAATTTTTGTTGCCTGTTCTTCAGATGATGAATATTCTAATCTTGACGAAAAAGCTGAAATACAAACCAGATCATCGGTTGATTTAGAAGATATAATCATTCCGATAGAAGGAGATAGAGATACTTTAAAAAGGCCTATACAAGCCAGAACTTCTTACGATATAAAACAAGAAATTGATCAATTGGAAAATATTCCATTTTATCTTCAAGTACAAGGGAATTCTACTACTAAACAATTTTTAAGCGCATCATCTGCTGGCACTGAAGTTACAGTAGCAGAATATGCAGGAAATTCTAATCAACAATTTTATATTAAAATATTACCGGCAACATCGGGGATTCCATATCTAATATATTCTAAAAAAACAGATACACCTATTCGACTTGGTGTTTACTCAAATAATCCAAACGTTAAAGTTCTTTATGCTGATTATAACAACTCAAGCGGACTTTTTGGGGCATCATGGGATTTTAGAAAAGGAACATACACTCCTAATTCATTCGTTATTGAAAACCAAGATTCACCGCAACAAGGAAGTAGTGGCAGTTGGTGGGATATTTACTATCCGGCCATAACAGTCAATGATGCTAAGGTGTCTTTTTCCAAATATAACAATTCTCCTAGACAGGAATTTGCATTTGTGCCAGCCGAAACCTTTAAAATAGAAGATATCAGATACAACATTGATGCTTCTGCAGTATTGGAAAAAATGCCTGATATCGTATTTCTAGATGGATATACAAACAGGGGCCCAGTTGGACAAAATCACAAGTTTACCATATCTGAATCTTATAAAGAGACTTCAACATTTAACAGGAAAACGAGTTATAATGTAAGCTTAAGTACTGAATTCAAAGCTAAAGTGCCGTTTATTGCTTCAGGAAAAATAACAACTTCCACTTCTTTTGGGCAAGAATACACTTATGGGAAAAGCGAGGAAAAATCAATGACCATAAACCGAGAGTACCCTATTGACATTCCGGCAAATCATAGGGCAGAATTATCTCTTACATTATTTAAATACAATATGGACGTAGAATACGTAGCAGTTTGTAGAGGACTTACATCAGGAAGAAGAATTGAAATAAAAGGAAGATGGACTGGTATTGATGTTGTTGAAACTGATGCCGTATTAGATGTGTTCCCACTCAATGGGGGGACTAGTACTAGAATCGTAATCACAAAGGAAATGTTGGATTCTAAAAAAACAATTAAAGTTAAATGAAAACTACTAAATGTTTGTTTATTCTACTCACGTTATTTATAATCAGCTCCTGTGCAGGATACAGAGTTACAAAGTTTACTTCTGATTCAATTAAACTTGGCACAAATCGTGAATTTGTTTTGAAAAAATTCGGTAAACCTTTTAAAACAGAATCATTTATAAATAACGATATAACGACTGATATTATTTATTATAAAGAGGCTGTAGATGTTTCAAGCTACACTTTTATATTAACCTCTGTGCTGACTTTTGAGAACTCTGTATTAGTTAAATTTGAACAGATTGAGGAACATATTCCAGATGTATCAAATATAAAAACAGAATCAAAATAATATATTTGCTTATCAGTTTTATTGAAAGTACAAAGTTTAGATGTAATTCCAAGAGTTGTTCTCAATAACATTTTTGTAGAGAACAACTCTTTTGCTTTTTATCTATCATGATATTCATTATACACCCTACTTAAGAGATACGTATATCTATTTTCAATTAAGTGAAATATTTGTTGTCAAATTTGAGATTCTTGCAGGAACATCATATTTTGTATCTAAATTACTTATCATAGCCGTAGTAATCCACTCTCGAAATGCCCTTGCTTCAAAGGAGGATATTCGGAAGCTGATAAAAATAAGAACTTCAAGATTGTACAATACCTGCAAACACTCCCGTCCATTGTTTACAAAAGTATGACACTCGGAAACTTCGTTCTCTTTCAGTAATCCAGTACTGAATATTGTTTTCAGGCTACCTTCTATGGTTTTTGTATAAACATTGAATAGCCGCGCCATTTCCCAGACGGAAAGCCAAAGTGTTCCCTTGACCAACCTGGCTTCAACGGTAAACTCATGGCTAGCGTTTTCCGTAATGTGAATATATCCTGTTTCCATAATGAAATATTAATTATTTCTTTTTCGATGTTCTTTTAATCGTATGCTTCATTGATACTACGGCAAGATTAAACTCTATGGTTGTCTCCGTATCTGTTGTTTCAAATTCACTTCCAATAATATCGGATATAATCTCACCGCTTCGTCGCATCATGTTTTTCTGTTCCTGTTCATCAGGTTGCTGTCCGATTTGTGCAATATTGCGGGAAAGTTCCCTGACTTTTGCAAATGTTTCAATGATTGCGAGAGTAGTTTCCGTTGCTACCGGACTTTTGAGTATGGTAGCAAGCATGTATAAAGCTTTCTCGCTCATCGCACGAGGAAGTGTAGGAGAAAATTTGAGTTTTTTGAGGTGGTCGAAATTTTCGACCACCTCTGCTTTCTCACTCTCTGTTAAGGTCATAACATATCCTTCCGGGAATTTTTCCGGATTATTGCGTATTGCTTCATTTATACGCTTTGTTTCCACGCCATACAAATTAGCGACATCGGTATCTAAGATAACTTGCTGCCCTTGAATGGTGATAATCTTGCTTTTAATTTTTTCTAAATCCATAATTTTTGATTTGTTATGAGGTTGTTTTCATATTTTATTTCCTATGTTGTTTAGCTTATTGGCAAATTCATTCATATCATTGCTCAACTTACGGTCTATTATTCGGGCATATATTTGTGTCGTCTTTATTTTTGTATGCCCCAATAATTTGGAAATACTTTCAATTGGCATCCCTTCTGTAAGGCAAAGTGTTGCAAATGAATGCCTTGCAACATGGAATGTAATTTTTTTGTCAATACAGCAGATACTTGCGATTTCATGAAGATAACTATTCATCTTCTGGTTACTAATAACCGGAAGTATTTTTCCATCGTCCTGTTTTCCATCATATTTTTCCATAATTGCAATGGGGATATCCAATAAACGCACTTTATAAGGAACGCCCGTTTTATGGCGTTTGGACATGATCCACAGATTTCCGTCTATTCCCTCCCTGATATTGTCTTTTGTCAAATCGCATATATCTGAAAAAGAAAGGCCGGTATAGCAACTGAAAAGAAACGTATCCCTTACTTTTTCCAATCTTTCCGAACCGAATTTTTTGTTGTATAATACATTTAATTCTCCCCTAGTCAGATAGTTCCTTTCTATTGTCTCAAAACTCATTTTGAAGTTTGCAAACGGGTCGATAAAAGTTTCCCCCGAATTTTTAATATAATTGAAAACAGACCTTACATGCTGCATGGTTTTCATGGCATTGTTATTCCCTGACTTGTGGGTATTTCTGAGGAACAAGTAGAAGTCCTGAAGAAAAACAGTATTGATTTCCATGAAAGGAATATCGTCAATCCCTTTAGTACTTCTTAGAAAATCACCTAAACGATTTTTTGCTAATTCATATCGCAGGTATGTGGTTCGGGTGACCATTGTTCCGACTTTCGCTCGGTATTGGGTATTAAATTTGTCGAAATAAAACATGATTGTTTTTCCTTTTTCTTCAAGACCAAGCAGGGCATTTTTAATTTTGTCGGGAAGAACATAGCCTTTATCATCCATTAGACGGTTATAATGCATAGATGCTTTAGCCCGGATATTGTCTAACAGTCTATTCAAATTGGCAGTAGCAGTAGTATTACCTTTTGCCCGTCCTGTTTTATTATCCCATTTATCGGGATGAATTTCAAGTTTGGTGCTGAATTGCGCCCGTTCACCGTCAATCGTGATGCGGCACATTATTACAACATTTCCATTTTTCTTGGGATTGCTTCTCTTAATGTAGAAGAGAATTCTGAATGTACTTCGTCTCATCTTTCCAGTTCTTTTTAATTAATACAAAGGTAAATTGTTTAATTCTGAAAAGCATTACAGAAAGAAGGACAATGTAGTACAGATGAGGGACTTATGAGGGAAATCGGTACCGATTTTAAGTCTTTAGAAACTGGTACCGATTTAGTACCGATTCTTTGTCTAAGTATGGCTTTTGTTTGTCTTTCAGTTGAGACTGATAAAATGAAAAAAGCCTCTCAAACTGCTGGTTTGAAAGGCTTTGTCTGTTGTTTACTCTAAAGTGTCTCTTTAGTTTCGAGCGAAAGACGGGATTCGAACCCGCGACCCTAACCTTGGCAAGGTTATGCTCTACCAACTGAGCTACTTTCGCGATTGCGGATGCAAAGGTAATAGTTTTTCCGAAATATCCAAATGGTTCGCTTAGAAAACTCAATGCATTTTCGCTTTTTTAGAGTAACATTTTAAATATCAAGAACTAATGTTTTAACACATTCTGTCCCGATAGTCTTCATATTGGAAATGCCTGTATATTTCCAATTCATCTTTCTTACTCCACAAGGCAATAGATGGGTGTTGCACCCCATTAAACATAGTTGTTTTAACTGTTGTATAATGTATCATATCTTCAAAAACGATACGATCTCCTATTTGAAGGGGAGCTTTAAATGACCACATACCCATATAATCTCCGCTAAGGCAACTATTACCACCCAGACGATAAATGTATGGAGTCGTCTCTCCTATTTCTGCATCACGCACAACAGGTTGGTAGGGCATTTCCAGACAATCCGGCATGTGGCAGGTAAAGCTGACATCTAATATGGCTGTTTGTATTCCTCCATTTTCAACAATATCTACTATTGTAGACATTAGCACACCCGTCTGCCATGTAAATGCAGAACCAGGCTCTAGAATAATTTGAAGATGTGGATATCGCGATTTTAAATTAGTCAATAAACTAATTAAATGCTCAATATTATAATCTTTATGAGTCATAAGATGCCCACCTCCTAAATTAAGCCATTTAATTTGAGGAAACCATTTGCTAAATTTTTCCTCTATATGAATAAGTGTCTTTTTTAAATCATAAGAATTAGATTCACAATGCGTATGGCAGTGAAACCCTTCTAATCCTTCAGGCAGCTTTTCCGGCAAAAGATTAGCAGTAATACCAAATCGGGTACCGATAGCACAGGGATTGTATAATTCGGTTCCAACCTCTGAATATTCCGGGTTTATACGAATCCCGCAGGAAATATTTTGAGAACTGTTTTTGACAGACGAATAAAATCGATGAAATTGATTTAAAGAATTGAATGTAATATGGCTGCTGAATTTCATAATCTCGGGAAAATCATCCTCTGTATATGCCGGAGAATATGTATGCGCCTTATTGCCAAACTCCTCAAAAGCCAATCTTGCTTCGTAAACAGAACTGGCCGTAGAACAATCAATGTACTCACGAAAAATAGGAAACGACTTCCATAACGCAAAAGATTTGAATGCCAGTATAATCTCTACCCCGGCTCTGTCTTTTACGCTTTTAATCAGTTTTAAATTTTTTCTGAGCAAATCTTCTTCCATCACATAACAGGGTGACGGAACTTTATTAAAATCTATCATATTTTCTCAAATAAATATTTATAAGGTAATGAGAAATAGCTCCTATTCGACGATTTTGAAACGTGCGAATTTAAGTAATAACTGCTTCTCTCCTGCATTGCGGAATTTAACTGTAGCTTTTGTATTTTCGCCGCTTCCTTCAATTTTTACTATCTCACCTATACCAAAACGCTCATGTTCAATAATCTGACCTGCTGATACACCAGAGGCAGAAGTGCTGGAGGTAGCTCCTGATGTTTTCTTAATATTATCAGTACTTTTAAAATTACCGGATAATGTAGGTTTCTCTTTTTTATCTTCCTCTCTTACTCCGGAGAATACGGAACGTCCTACCCTTCCTAATTGTTCCTGACGGAATCGGCTTATACCTTCTTCTATTTTTCGGCTTAAACCCGGCTCGTCATCGAGGCGACTCAAATAAGATTCATCAATATCCCTGAGAAAACGGCTTGGAGTACAAAACTCCGGTTTTCCATACCGGTATCTGCTTTTGGAAAAGGACAAGAAACAATGCTCTTCCGCACGTGTTAAGGCTACATAAAATAATCTTCGCTCCTCCTCAAGTTCCTGATATGAATTCATTGCCATTGGATTTGGGAAAAGATTCTCTTCCAAACCTACAATAAAAACGTTTTTAAACTCCAATCCTTTTGCCGAGTGAATGGTCATTAAAGTAATCCGGTCATTGTCATTTTCTTTATCTGTATCCTGATCGGTCAATAATGATACTTCAGATAAGAAGTCTGCCAGGAAAATATTTTCATTTCCTTCCTCTTCCCTACTTCTGCAAAACTCATATATACCGTTTATTAACTCATCTATGTTTTCCTGCCTGCTAAGATTTTCCGGAGTTTTATCCTGGTAAATGTCTTTTATAATACCGGATTGATTTACTATCTCGACTCCCATTTCGTAAGCACTTTTCTTTTCTGAGTTTAGCCTAAAACCGGAAATGAGCTCATAAAAATCCTGTAATTTAGTATGTGTACCCTTTGTTATATTTACACCATATTCCAAGGGATTAGTTATTATTTCCCAGAGGCTTAGATTCTGCGAATTGGCTGATTCTATAATTTTACTTATAGTCGTAGCACCAATCCCACGAGCCGGATAATTAATTACTCTTTTAAGAGCCTCTTCGTCGTGTGGATTAACAGTCAGACGGAAATAAGCAATCACATCTTTAATCTCTTTTCGCTGATAAAATGATAATCCGCCATATATTTTATAAGGAAGACTACGTTTTCTAAAAACTTCTTCGAATATACGCGATTGGGCATTGGTTCGGTATAAGATAGCAAAATCACTATAATCGTAAGAATTCTTACGGCGGAGTTCGATAATCTTATTAGCTACAATCTCCCCTTCTTCTACATCCGAATATGCATTGAATACAGTAATAGGTTCTCCTTGATTATTTTCAGAAAACACTTCTTTTTTTATCTGTCTCTGATTCTTTTCAATAAGGCTGTTTGCAGCCCCTACAATTACTTTAGTGGAGCGATAATTCTGTTCCAGCTTAAATGTTTTTGCATTTTCATACAGCTGGTTGAACTTCAATATGTTATCAATATTAGCACCTCTGAATGAATAGATACTTTGTGCATCATCTCCTACTACACATACTCTTTGATGCTCCTTTGTGAGTTGCAATACAATACAATGTTGCGCATAATTTGTATCCTGATACTCATCTACCAAAACAAAACGAAACTGCTCACTATATTTCTTCCGTATATCAGGATGATTTTCAAACAATAAATAAGTGTAAAAGAGCAAATCATCAAAATCCATAGCTCCCGCCTGTCTGCATCTATCCCAATAGCGTTGGTAAATATCCCGGATCAAAGGAACTTTTTGAGACCGGTCATATTCCTGCATCTCTTTGTTAGCTGCGTAAGCAGCCGGAGACACGAGCTGATTCTTTGCATTAGATATACGTGCCTGAATCATTCCAGGTCTATAAACTTTATCATCCAATTGCATTTCTTTTATGATGGCTCGTACAAGACTCTTTGAATCGGATGAATCGTAAATTGTGAAATTAGACGTAAACCCGATAGCCGACGCCTCTGACCTTAATATCCTTGAAAAAACAGAATGGAAAGTTCCCATCCATAGATATCTGGCTTGCTTCTCTCCTACCTGACGCGCAATACGTTCTTTCATTTCACGTGCTGCTTTGTTGGTAAAAGTCAGTGCAAGAATTGACCAGGGTTTATATCCGGACTCTAATAAATAAGCAATTTTATAAGTCAACACACGTGTCTTACCAGAGCCGGCTCCTGCAATAACCAGAGACGGACCATCATTGTAAAGCACCGCCTCCCGTTGACTTTCGTTTAATTCATCTATATAGTTGGGCATATTTGAAAATTTTCTGCTAAAAAATACTTTCCCACCTGAAAAGTGAGACTGTATTTGTATAGCATTGATCGGCAAAGATTTTGGAGACAAAGATAGAAGATTTCAATGAATTTGATAGATAATATCAAATTTAAACAAAACATTTTCTGGAAACTAAATGTTATCTTTGAGTATGTTCAATTAAAAATTATTGATTTATGAAATCATTATTAATATCTTTAATGCTTATGCTTATGAATTATGAAATGCCAAAACTTCCCTATGCAAATGATGCATTGGAACCTGTAATAAGTAAGGAAACAATAGACTTACATTACGGGAAACATTTAAAAACATATGTAGATAAAATGAACGAGCTTGTTCCCGGATCTGAATATGAAGGAAGAACAGTAGAACAAATCGTTGCTGCAGCACCTGATGGAGCTATTTATAATAATGCCGGACAAGTATTAAACCATACTCTGTATTTCCAGCAGTTCACTCCTAATCAGACAGTAAAGGAACCTCAGGGAAGATTAGCTGAGGCAATAAACAGAGATTTCGGTAGTTTTGAAAACTTCAAAAAGGAGTTTAAGAAAGCTTCTACAGATTTATTTGGATCCGGATGGTCATGGCTTTCGATAGACGGAAACGGTAAACTGATAATAACAAAAGAAGCTAATGGTGGCAATCCGGTTCGTCATGGATACAAACCTCTTTTGGGATTTGATGTTTGGGAACACGCCTATTATCTCGACTACCAAAATCGTCGCGCAGACCATATTGATAAACTTTGGGAAATCATAAACTGGCCTGTTGTTGAAAGCAGAATGTAAGATAGCGAAAAATATTTATTTATTAGATGCGATTAATTTTAATAAAAAGCAAGGACTTTAAAGGGATATACGCCTTTAAAGCACCTTGCTATTTTGATAAAACTATTTATCATTAATTTTGTTTGCAGTTGTAAAAAATAGTCATATATTTGCAGCCAAATGAGCAAAATTGTGAACTATTTCTTTCAAAGGCTAACAGGAACTGTTATTGTCTGTATATTTGTCTTTCCTACAATTCAGGCAAAAAATACGATTTGCAAAAAGGAGATAAAAAACCTTTTTGGTCATATGTATAATGCCGCCAGCGATGAAATATTCACTGACTTCCTAAAATCTAATACAGTAGGAGATCTACTACCAAAGAAACATCGCAAATACCAAGATAATTATTTTCCTTTTTTTATTATATCTTGCATGGATAATATACCTGTAAGTTCACTAGTGAGCCAGTTCATTGGTTTTCAGAGAGCTGATATTATTACTACCCATATTTTATTTTACATTCAATACAAATGGGAGATACTCGTTATATTAATAATATTTACACTTCTGTTGATCGGACTTTTATCAACATCTTACTATAATCTGAGAATACATAAATTGATGAAAAAGCTTGAAAGCTCAGAATATCAACTCAGAATTGATAAAGAGTCACTAGAACGTTCTCAAAGGGAATTGAAACAAGCAAAAGAAGAGGCGGAACAGGCTAATAACATGAAATCTGTTTTTATATCAAATATGAGTCATGAAATCCGTACTCCCTTAAATGCTATTTTAGGCTTTTCCAATATCATAGTTTCCCAAGCTGAAAACGATGAGACTCAAAAGGAATACGTAGATATTATCAACACCAACTCACGCCTTCTTTTACAATTAATTAATGATATATTGGATTTATCTCACCTGGAATCAGGGAAAGTAAATCTTATGATTCAGAAATTTGATATAGTTCCTCTTTTAGGTAATATTGTACAAGCATTTAAAGAGACAAAATCATCATCTGTTAATGTTATTTTTTCTCCACCTGTTAAGGAATATCATATTGAGTCTGATATGATGAGACTCCAGCAGGTTGTTCTTAATCTGCTTACCAATGCTGATAAATTTACTCAAAGCGGTCATATCCTGTTAACTTTCACTCCTGATGATACAAATAAAAGTGTTGTATTTGAGGTAACCGATACAGGTTGTGGCATTCCGGAAGGGAAAGAAGAAATCATTTTTGAGAGATTTAAGAAGTTGGATAACTTTATTCAAGGAACCGGCTTGGGGCTGTCAATTTGTAAAATGATAATAGGTAAACTTGGGGGAGACATATGGCTGGACAAAAATTATAAACAAGGAGCCAGATTTATGTTTAGCATCCCTGTAGACAAGATAATTTAAAGATTACCTGAGAATTAGACTAACTTTCTTGAAGAGTTGATTGAGGGGGCAGGGTTTCAAAACTTTTATGTTAATTCTTTTACCCTCATCAGCTCTTTTCATCATAAACAAACTTAATCTTATTTATTTCTTTTGTGAATAATTTACTATCTCCATTTTATAAAAACAGTCTCTACAGGAAAATAAATCGTTATAGTGCATTTAGCTAAAATTACTGAAATTTATTACCACTATATAAACATTTACTATATCTTTGCAGACGTAAAGACAAAGGGGTGCCTGGAAACAGGCTGAGATTATACCCTGTGAACCTGATGCAGTTAGTACTGCCGAAGGGATTGTTTGCAATCTATCTCTTTTTATACTACCCTCTTTGTATTTACACAACTTATTCAAATCGTTTAAAAGATATGAAAGTTTTAGTAAATAATAAAGAAAGAGAAATCAATCAAGAATCTTCCATTAAAGATTTAGCTACAGAGATGCAACTTCCTGAAAAAGGGATTGCTATAGCAGTAAATAACAAGATGGTAACCCGAACCGAATGGGCAAATCATTTGTTAAATGAAGGTGACACTATCGTTATCATAAAAGCTGCTTGTGGAGGATGATAGAAATGAACTTGCAATTTATAACCCACCATACGGAAACGTACACCTACTCTGATTCTGCCAGGCTCGCATTAGATGGTGGCTGCCGCTGGATACAATTACGAATGAAGGATGTCCCCGTAGATGAGGTAGAACAAGAAGCTGTTCGCATCCAGGCTCTTTGCAAAAAATATGGAGCAACCTTTATCATCGATGACCATGTGGAATTAGTCAAAAAGATAAATGCAGATGGTGTACATGTCGGAAAAAATGATATGCCTATAGCGCAAGCCAGAGAATTACTCGGGACTAATTACATAATCGGCGGGACTGCCAATACATTTGAAGATATAGAACTGCACTACAAAGCCGGAGCGGATTATATTGGCTTAGGTCCTTTTCGTTTCACTACTACTAAAAAGAATTTGAGTGCAATTCTGGGATTGGAAGGCTACCGGAATATTATGGGTCAGATGAAAGAGAAAGAAATTCATCTACCTGTTGTAGCTATAGGTGGTGTCACAGTAAATGATATCCCACAGATAATGCAGACAGGTGTTTCCGGTATTGCGCTTTCGGGAACAATTCTTCATGCGAAAAATCCGGTAGAAGAAACTGCCAAAATACTTGAAGTAATAGGAAAGTATAAAATATAATCATATATGGAAAAACTAATTATCGCAGGAAAGGAGTTTAACTCACGCCTGTTTTTAGGAACAGGAAAGTTCAGCTCAAATGAATTAATGGAAGAGTCTATCTTAGCTTCCGGTAGTGAAATGGTGACAGTGGCAATGAAGCGTATCGATATGGATAATGAAGAAGACGATATGTTGAAACACATTGTACACCCACATATTCAGCTTTTGCCAAACACATCCGGCGTACGTGATGCTGAAGAAGCCGTATTTGCCGCACAAATGGCTCGTGAAGCTTTCGGGACAAACTGGCTTAAACTTGAAATACATCCGGACCCCAGATATCTCCTACCCGATTCTGTCGAAACTCTGAAAGCTACCGAACAACTGGCTAAACTGGGCTTTGTGGTATTGCCCTATTGTCAGGCAGACCCTGTACTTTGCAAACAACTGGAAGAAGCAGGTGCAGCTACTGTAATGCCATTGGGAGCTCCAATCGGTACAAACAAAGGCTTGCAGACGAAAGACTTTATCCGTATAATTATAGAACAAGCGAATATTCCGGTGATTGTGGATGCAGGTATCGGTGCTCCGAGTCATGCTGCCGAGGCTATGGAAATGGGAGCTTCTGCAGTATTGGTAAACACAGCTATCGCCGTAGCAGGCAATCCGGTTGAAATGGCGCGGGCTTTCAAACTGGGAGTTGAAGCCGGAAGAATGGCATACGAAGCTCAATTGGCTTCAAGTGGTATCGTAGCTCAGGCAAGTTCTCCGTTAACAGCATTTCTTAATAAATAAACTTCATTGTCTGATGAAAACAGAAATAACCAGAACTCCTTATCCGAATTCTGAGAAAATATATATCCAGGGTAAATTATTTCCGGATATATCCGTTGCCATGCGTAAGATAAAACTGACTCCTACAGTTAAGATGGTTGATGGCAAGAAGGTTACATTACCAAATGATGATGTTATCGTGTATGACACAAGCGGTATATACACGGATACTAATGCCGAAATAGACCTGCAAAAAGGACTTCCCCGTTTACGGGAATCATGGATATTAAAAAGAGGAGATGTAGAACAACTTACGTCTGTGTCTTCTGATTACGGACGTATCCGTCAGGCTGATAAGAGTCTGGATCATTTACGTTTTGAACATATCACCCTTCCCTACCGTGCCCGAAAAGGAAAGCAAATATCCCAGATGTATTATGCTAAGCAAGGCATCATAACTCCTGAAATGGAATATGTAGCCATTCGCGAAAACATGAATTGTGAGCAATTAGGGATTGAAACGCATATTACCCCTGAATTTGTTCGTCAGGAAATAGCCGAGGGAAGAGCCGTATTACCGGCTAATATCAATCATCCGGAAGCAGAACCTATGATTATAGGGCGGAATTTTCTGGTGAAGATCAATACAAATCTTGGAAATTCCGCTACTACCTCAGGAATTGAAGAAGAGGTTGAAAAAGCTGTATGGTCATGCAGATGGGGTGGCGATACATTGATGGATCTGTCAACAGGAGACAATATCCATGAAACACGGGAATGGATCATTCGCAATAGCCCTGTGCCTGTAGGCACTGTCCCTATTTACCAGGCACTGGAAAAAGTAAATGGAAAAGTGGAAGACCTCAATTGGGAAATTTATAAAGACACTCTTATCGAACAATGTGAGCAGGGAGTAGACTATTTTACGATCCATGCCGGCGTTAAAAAAGAAAACGTACATCTGGCTGCAAAACGCCTCACCGGAATCGTATCCCGTGGTGGTTCTATTATGTCCAAATGGTGTATAATCCATAACAGGGAAAGTTTTCTGTATGAACATTTTGATGATATATGCGAAATTCTTGCTCAATATGATGTAGCTATATCTCTAGGAGACGGACTGAGACCAGGAAGTATTTATGATGCCAACGACGAAGCACAGTTTGCCGAACTCGACACATTGGGCGAGCTTGTGTTGAAAGCATGGAATCATAGTGTACAAGCTTTCATAGAGGGCCCTGGACATGTTCCGATGAATAAAATAAAAGAAAATATGGAGCGACAGATTAAGTCTTGTCACAATGCTCCCTTTTATACATTAGGTCCTTTAACAACGGACATTGCTCCCGGATATGACCATATAACAAGCGCCATCGGGGCTGCACAGATCGGATGGCTGGGCACGGCTATGCTTTGCTACGTTACTCCAAAAGAGCATTTAGGATTACCGGACAAAGAGGATGTACGTGTAGGCGTAATAACTTACAAGATTGCTGCTCATGCAGCGGACCTTGCAAAAGGGCATCCCGGTGCACAGGTAAGAGATAATGCTTTGAGTAAAGCCAGATATGACTTCCGTTGGAAAGATCAGTTTAATCTGTCACTCGATCCTGAACGTTCCATGGAATATTTTAAGAAAGGTGCTCACGAAGACGGTGAATACTGTACCATGTGCGGACCTAATTTTTGTGCCATGAAACTCTCGAAAGATATAAATGATTGCACCCAATGAAACGATTGACGGATTTTGAAACTCTTCTTTCCGCCTCTTTATCACGAAGGGTTATTGAGGATATTGTAAGATCAGTGTCCTCTTATCCCGAAGATTTTCAGCATCTTTATGATCTCATAAAATTAAAAGATAATGAAAAAGCATCCTGGCGTGCAGCATGGGCATGCGAAAAGCTCTGTGAAATAGCCCCGGAATTATTTATGGATAAGCGGTCTGAAATGATGCAACTTGCCATTACCCAGAAGAATGATAGCAAGAAACGTCTTTTATTATCCATGCTTTATGACTTACCGCTGAAAGATGTGTTTTCTACCAATTTCCTGAACACCTGTCTGGACTGGATGTTTTCCCCGAAAGAAAGTATCGGCGTGCAGGCGCTCAGTATAAGGATGGCTTACAAACTTTGCGAATACGAGCCGGAACTTCTTCCTGAATTGCAACTGTATCTGGAAAGCGCAGAAACTGAATATATGTCAACAGGTGTAAAGACAACCGTCAAAAACGTATTGAAAAAAATAAATAAAAAGAAAAAATAGAAATGTTTTCAGAAGAATTAGAGAAAATATCCTGGTCGGAGACCACAAAAATTATATATTCCAAAACGGATGCTGATGTGAGAAGGGCCCTTGGAAAAGAGCATTTGGATGTCAACGATTTTATGGCGCTCATCTCTCCCGCAGCAGAACCTTATTTGGAAACAATGGCTTTGCTGAGCCAACAATATACTTTGCAACGGTTTGGAAAGACTATTTCTTTATATGTACCTTTATATATAACAAATTCCTGTACTAACTTTTGTGTTTACTGCGGTTTCAACCATAACAATCCGATGGCCCGTATTATCCTGACAGAACAGGAAATTATAAACGAATACAAAGCCATAAAAGAACTGGGACCTTTCGAAAATCTGTTGTTGGTAACCGGAGAAAATCTGGCAAAAGCAGGCGTTGCTTATATAGAACACGCCCTTCAACTAGCCAAACCTTATTTTTCAAATTTACAGGTAGAAGTGATGCCGCTTAAAGCAGAAGAATACAAACGCCTTACTCTTTCCGGACTAAACGGAGTTGTCTGTTTTCAGGAAACATATAATAAGGAAAACTATAAAACATACCACCCCAAAGGGATGAAATCAAAATTTGAATGGCGTGTGAATGCTTTTGACCGCATGGGACAAGCAGGAGTCCACAAGATAGGAATGGGAGTTTTGATCGGGCTTGAAGACTGGCGTACGGATATTACTATGCTGGCTCATCATCTCCGGTATTTGCAAAAGAATTACTGGAAAACAAAATACAGTGTTAATTTCCCTCGTATGCGCCCTTCAGAAGGACATTTCCAGCCAAATGTAATAATGGGCGACCGTGAGCTTGCACAGCTTACATTTGCAATGCGTATTTTTGATCATGACATAGATATTTCCTATTCGACCCGTGAAAGTGCGGAATTCCGCAATCATATGGCTACATTAGGAGTTACTTCTATGAGTGCTGAAAGCAAAACCGAGCCCGGAGGATATTTTACTTATCCACAGGCATTGGAACAATTTTCAGTAAATGATTGCCGGAAAGCGTCTCAAGTCGTAACGGATTTAAAAGCTTTGGGTAGAGAGCCTGTATGGAAAGACTGGGACCAGGCATTTGACCTATAATATTTTGTAAGATGAGATACGAAAGACAAATTATTCTCCCTGAAATAGGGACAGAAGGACAGGAAAAATTAAGAATCAGCAAAGTGTTGATTATAGGAGTAGGTGGTCTGGGATCTCCTATTTCTTTATACCTTACAGGAGCCGGAGTTGGCACAATCGGCTTGATAGACGACGATGTGGTGAGTATATCCAATCTGCAAAGGCAAATCCTGTACTCTGAAAAAGAAGTAGGCGAAAAGAAAGTACATTTTGCTAAAAAAAGATTGAAAGAACTAAATAGTGAAGTTACCATAAACGCTTATCCGTATCGCCTGACACAAGAAAATGCACAAGACCTTATCAGCCAATATGATGTTATAGTAGACGGAAGTGATAACTACTCTACCCGCTACCTGATCAACGATACTTGTGTTTTACTAAATAAGCCTTATGTATATGGAGCTATAAGTGGACTTGAAGGACAGGTTTCCGTTTTTAACCACAAAAATAACCCTACTAACTACCGCGACTTATATCCGGATGAAGAAGAAATGACTCAAATTATTCCATTTAAAGGAGTGATGGGGATAACCCCCGGTGTGGTCGGTTCGGTAGAAGCCAGCGAGGTTATTAAAATTATTTGTGATTTTGGAGAAATACTTTCAGGTAAATTATGGACTATTGACTTAAGAAGCCTGCAAACTAATATAATTTCACTATAATTTTATTTTAAGATTCATGCAAATTATTAACTTTGTCTTATAAATACGGTATTATAAGGGAAAGATGAAATTGATTGTTATCACACAGCCGGATTTTTTTGTAGAAGAAGATCAAATTATTACGGCTTTGTTTGAAGAAGGTTTGGATATTCTTCATATTCGAAAACCTGATACTTCAGCCGCTTATTCTGAGAGGCTGCTTACGCTTATCCCCGAAAAATATCATAAGAGGATTGTAACGCACGAACATTTCTACCTGAAAGAAGAGTTCAATTTAATGGGAATCCATTTAAACTCCCGCAATCCGCGTAAACCTTACGACTACAAAGGGCATGTAAGTTGCTCTTGTCATTCCTTTAATGAAGTAAAAGAGAGGAAGCCTTATTTTGACTATGTATTCCTGAGCCCTATTTACGACAGCATTTCCAAAAAAGATTATAACTCTCCTTATACGCCTGAAGAACTTAGGGAGGCGGTGAAACAAGGAATAATAGATACGAATGTGATGGCCTTAGGTGGAATCGGCCTTGATAATATGCTGGAAATTAAAGATTATGGATTTGGTGGAGCTGTAGTATTAGGAGATTTATGGAATAAATTTGATCTTTGTAATGATCAGGATTATCAAGCCGTCATAGAACATTTCAGAAAGCTTAAAAATATGGCGGATTAGATAATTGACAAATTGTTTATTTTATCATTTTGATAATTCTGCCGACACGAGAATTCGCTATTTGTACTCAAATAAATACCAATTTGTTTTATTGGCTTCTGGTAAATCCTTAATTTATCTTTTTGCTTTATATTATAGCAAAATAACTGCTTTAAATAATCAAATAACCAATATTTATAATCTAAATACACATTTGTAAGTTTAATTATTTCTTTTTGATTTATAGATAAATCTGAATTTACCGTCAATCTGGAAGCAGCCCTCTCTTTTATTTACAAAAATCAGCTTCATTTTAATAATCTAACAAGGTATTTGCATAAAAATTATAATTTCAATGCATCGAAAAAAAAATTTCAATGCATCCAAAATGTATATTTTCTGCATTTATTCAGTCTCTTATATTTACAAAATTGGTTTCAATCTGATATAAAAAGCCGCCTTTATATTTTAAATTATAACATTTCGGCATGATGCGAAATTCTGGAAGAAGAGACAATTTAAAAGTACCGGTAAGTAAAAACGGTATTTATTAGAAGATATGATACCAATTATCCAAAAATGATATCTAAATGTTTTTTTCAAGAACTTTCAAAAGTAATACTTCTTTTGTTTTTTCGTCTATCCGGAAACGGTTATCACTCCTCTCTCCTACTATCCAGATTATTTCTTCTTCTGAGCATAAAACATATACATTGGCTTTATCCAAAAGAGAAAGCTTACGGTCAGTGAGATAATCACTTATTTTTTTCCTTCCTTTCATTCCAAAAGGAATAAAGCTATCTCCCGTTTTCCATCTTCGTAAAGTCAGAGGAAATTGTATTTTATCTGCATCTAAGGAAGCTGTATTTTTATCCTTTTCAATCACAAAATTATCACATAAAGATATTTTTTCTACCTGAAGCTCTTTATCAGAGGAAACGGGGTAAATTCCTTTATTATAAATTGTTATCTCTTTATTTTCTTCTTTAGAAAGAGAATCGGTTTTTTGAATCAGCAGATAATCCCGGTCTTTAACGACCTTATAGTTATCAGATATAAAAACTTTTCCTGCTTGCCCACTCATGCTCTCATAAATTTGTTTTACCTGCTTTGAATTAAACCCTAACGGATTAAGGATTTCAAACAATAATGATTTTGAAGAAGTTTCAGCCAGTAATTCCTTTATATTAATTCCTTTATTATCAATAACACGTGTTTTACCTTCATCTATTTTTTCCTTATATATACAAGCAACTTCAGTTAGTCTTAAAGAAGTCTCTGTAATAGTATCTATCACTGAAGGATTTATTTCTTCCATAACAGGAAGGATATTCAGCCGGATTTTATTACGGGTATATTCATCCTGTAGATTTGTGCTATCTGTTACATAATCTTGGTGTATATCAGAAAGATAAGTTAAAACCTCTGTTCGCTTTAATGAAAGCAGCGGGCGAACGATGTATTCATTTTTAGGACGTATGCCACACAAACCATTAATGCCGGTTCCCCGGATCAGATTTAATAACAAGGTTTCTACGCTATCATCTTTATGGTGGGCTACAGCAACAAAAGATGCTCCGGTTTCTACGCGTATTTTCTCAAACCAATCATACCTTAGTTCTCTTGCTGCCATCTCAATAGAGATGTGATGTTCTTTAGCATAACTGATTGTGTCAAAATCAATAACAGAAAGAGGTATTTCCAATCCGGAACACAACTCTCTAACAAATCTTTCATCGTGGTTTGACTCTTTTCCTCTTAAATGAAAATTACAATGGGCCGCTACACAATCGTATCCTAATTGTAATAATATCCGCAAAAGTGCAACAGAATCTGCCCCTCCGCTTAATGCTACCAGTATTTTGTCAGAAGAAGTAAACAAAGCTTCCTCGTTTATATAGTTCTTAACCTTATTGATAATCATAAGACAAAGATATATCTTTTTTATTTTACGAAGTAGTCCGATCTTATTTAAAAACATTCTAAATAATTTGTCCGGCAGAACTATAACACCTATCTTTGCACTCAAATTAAATTAAATATGCGTTTATCTGAATTAAAGACAGGCGAAAAAGGCGTTATTGTTAAAGTTCTCGGCCATGGCGGGTTCCGGAAACGTATCGTGGAAATGGGATTTATTAAAGGAAAAACAGTTGAAGTTCTACTTAACGCTCCCCTTAAAGATCCCATAAAATACAAAATCATGGGTTACGAAATATCTCTTCGACGACAAGAAGCAGATATGATCGAGGTAATTTCCGAACAAGATGTAATAAATCCACAAGGAGAATTATTACAATATCATGGTTCACTCAATGAAGACGAAGAACGAATTGAGGACAGTATGAAAAAAGTTGCCTTGGGAAAACGAAAAACAATAAATGTAGCCCTGATAGGAAATCCCAATTGCGGGAAAACATCTCTGTTTAACCTGGCTTCCGGGGCGCATGAGCATGTAGGAAACTATAGTGGGGTAACTGTAGACGCAAAAGAAGGATACTTTAATTTTGAGGGATACCGGTTTAAAATGGTCGATTTGCCCGGCACCTATTCCCTTTCTCCTTATTCTCCTGAAGAATTATACGTACGCAGATATTTAGTAGAAGAAACACCAGACGTTGTTATAAACATACTGGATGCATCTAACCTAGAAAGAAATCTTTACCTGACTACCCAACTCATTGATATGAATGTTAGGATGGTAGTTGCATTAAACATGTATGACGAGCTGGACGCAAGCGGAAATGAACTTGACAATGTTTTATTAAGCAAATTATTTGGAGTTCCGATGATCCCTACTGCCTGTAAAAAAGGAAAAGGGATTGACCACCTGCTTCATGTAGTTATCAAAGTATATGAAGGTGCAGATTTCATTAACACAAAAGGTGAAATGAATGAAGAGGTACTGGAAGAGCTTGATAACTGGAATAAAGAAGTAAAAGCCCCTTCCTTCACTCATCACCAGGGAAAAAGCGGCAAAGAATCCGATCCGAAACGCTTGGGAAATTTTGTCCGCCATATACACATCAATCACGGTCCCGAACTTGAACGTAGTATTGATGTCATAAAAAGCCTGATCTGTAAAAACGAAAACATACGCCATAAATATTCAACCCGTTTTCTGGCTATAAAGCTTTTAGAGCATGATACGGACATCGAAGATTTTATAAAAACGCTTCCTAATACAGATGAAATTTTAAACGTCAGAGACAAAGAAGACAAACGCATACAGGACTCTCTGAATGAAGATACAGAATCAGCAATAACCAATGCAAAATACGGTTTTATCAGTGGTGCGCTGAAAGAAACATATACGGATAATAAAGTAGAATCCAGACATATGACAAAAGTTCTCGATTCTATTTTTACCCACCGGATATGGGGATTTCCCCTTTTCTTCCTTTTTATGTATATCATGTTTGAAGGTACTTTCGTTCTGGGTGATTACCCTATGCAGGGAATCGAATATCTGGTAGAGTTATTAGGCACTTTTATCAGCAACAATATGAGCGACGGGGTGCTTAAAGATATGCTTATAGATGGGATTATTGGTGGGGTCGGTGGGGTAATCGTATTCCTTCCGAACATTTTGATCCTTTATTTCTTTATTTCCATCATGGAAGATTCGGGATATATGGCACGTGCTGCCTTTATCATGGATAAGATAATGCATAAGATGGGATTACACGGTAAGTCTTTCATCCCACTGATTATGGGGTTTGGTTGCAATGTGCCGGCCATTATGGCCTCGCGTACTATTGAAAACCGCAAGAGCCGGCTGGTTACCATACTCGTAAATCCGTTAATGTCTTGCAGTGCACGTTTACCTATTTATCTGGTATTGATTGGGGCATTCTTTTCCAAACACGCAAGTCTTGTGTTGTTGAGTATTTATGCATCGGGTATATTTCTTGCCGTAATCATGGCGAGGATTTTCAGCCGTTTCCTTGTAAAAGGCGATGATACCCCTTTTGTAATGGAACTTCCCCCCTATCGTATGCCGACAACAAAATCGATTTTAAGGCACACATGGGAAAAAGGAGAACAATATTTGAAAAAGATGGGGGGAATCATTATGGTGGCCTCTATCATTATCTGGTTCCTGGGATACTATCCCAATCATGACGGATATGAAACTGCCGCTGAACAGCAGGAAAATTCATATATCGGCCAGATCGGTAAGGCTATCGAACCGGTAATCACGCCTTTAGGCTTTGACTGGAAATTGGGTATAGGTCTTATTTCCGGAGCCGGTGCGAAAGAACTAGTGGTAAGTACACTCGGAGTATTATATATGAATGAATCGGAAGTAGAAAATGTGAATCTTTCCAGTCGAATTCCGATAACTCCTTTGGTCGCCTACTCATATATGCTGTTCGTGCTTATTTACTTCCCGTGTATCGCTGCACTAGCTGCCATAAAACAAGAGTCCGGGAGTTGGAAATGGGCTATCTTTGCCGCTGTGTATACAACGGTGTTAGCCTGGGTTGTTGCATTTGCCGTATTCCAGATAGGAAGTCTTTTTGGTGGATAAAGCAAATAAATTAAAAGTGTAGAGATTATGAGCCTGCAAGAAATAATAGTAATTGCCATCGTTTTCTTTTGCGTGAACTATATCGGTATACGCGTTGTTAATTATTTCCGTAACATCAAGCAGGGTAAAAACCCCTGTGCTACATGCACTTCCGGTTGCGAACTGAAAAGAATGTATGAAGAGAAGAAAGAAGAGTGTGGAAGAAAACAACGATGTTGTCAGAAAAAACTGCCGGAATAGTTGTTAATTTCAAAATATGTTATACCTTTGCAACCGCAAACAAAAAACAAGGTTCCTTGGCCGAGTGGCTAGGCACCGGTCTGCAAAACCGTCTACGGCGGTTCGAATCCGCCAGGAACCTCTGGATATGTTGAAGGGATAGAATTTTAATTCTATTCCTTTCTTTTTAATGGCTTACCTTTCTCTTTGGTAGAAGGATTAAAAGACAAAATTTCATAATTCCCTGTTATTTGTTTTACAAATATTTTACAGTAAAACATCGAATTTGTTAATTTCACATTTAAGCTTATGGAAGTATATCATGGTGGATATTGCCCAATAGAAGTTCCCGAAATTATCACTGGAAAATATGCTAAAGATTTTGGTACGGGTTTTTATTGTACCGAATTAAAAGAGCAGGCTGAACGTTGGGCAAAACGTTATGATACGCCAATGGTTACTATTTATAAATTTGAGCCAAATCCCAATTTAAAAATTCTCCATTTTGCAGAAATGACAGAAGAATGGCTTGATTTTATAGTGAACTGCCGTAACGGAATCAAACATGATTATGATATAGTTATTGGAGCAATGGCAAATGACCAGATTTATAATTATGTTTTCGATTATGCTAGTGGAGTGATTACCCGTGAACAATTTTGGGTATTAGCAAAGTTTAAACATCCTACACACCAAATAAACTTTTGTACAATAGATTCACTTAAATGTTTAACATTTACAAAATGTGAGGAGATCTAAAAATGGCAGGAAGAGAAAAAAAAGAATATAACGACCTTTTTTTTGTATGTAGTCTCATTGAATATATTGGAAGAAGAACTAAAAATCATAGAAATGTTGTGGTAAACGCTCTTGGAGCAAAGAAATTGCAACACTTATACGAACTTGCTGATGTTTTTCATAGCGAGAATATAGACAAACTTAGTGATGAATTGATTGCTAACTATCATATCAAGGAAGGAGTTTTTGATAATGTAGCTGACGGTAAGTATTTAATACCCACACATTGGGATATAGGAAAAGTTTATAAACGTCTTATTATTGATGTTTGTAATAATCAAAATAAAGAGCCAATTGTTGCTTTAATTGAGGTTTATAATTCTTGGTTATCACGTAAAATAGAAGATTTAAATAGCAGCCTTTATTATGAAAGTCCCGCCTACCTGTACGAATCTTATGTAGTAGGAGAAGTACTTTAAAATCCTTCCTTATTGTAAATGTTATAATTTATTCATATATTTGGCGCAATAAAATTGTAACTATTATATATAATTAATGCAATACTTATGAATAAGATAAATCTCTTGGAATTCATCTTATTATTATATAAGAACTTTAAATCATAACGAGCATAACACCTATACTTAGATAACCCCCTATAACTAAATTAATAAATGTATTTTATTTTTTAATTATCAAACTAAGTATACAATGGACTTTAAAGACGTTATTAAACAGATTTCAGAGAGAGTCGAAAAATTGAAAGACAATTTGCTTACTGAGGAAGCAACGAAAAATGCATTAATTATGCCTATGCTACAAGCATTAGGATATGATGTTTTTAATCCTCTTGAAGTTACACCCGAATTTATTTGTGATATAGGTACTAAAAAGGGGGAAAAAATAGATTATGCAATTATGAGCGATGGTGAACCAATACTATTGATCGAATGCAAGCATTGGAATCAGCCATTAACATTACATGATAACCAACTATTACGCTACTTTCATGTTTCTAATGCTAAGTTTGGTTTATTAACTAATGGCATAATTTACCGTTTTTATACTGATCTTGAAATTCCTAATAAAATGGATGAAAAACCATTTTTAGAGATTAACATGTTGGACTTAAAATCTAATCAAATTGACGAACTTAAAAAATTCCATAAAGCATATTTTGATGTAGGAAACATCTTAAGTTCAGCTAGCGAATTGAAATATACTAATGAATTAAAAAACATTTTAAATAGTGAATTTAATTCTCCAAGTCCTGAATTCGTAAAGCTTTTAGCAAAACAAGTCTATGATAGTATAATTACACCAAAAATCCTTGAGCAATTTACAGCTTTAGTCAGAAAATCTATTTCATCATTGATTAACGATACAATATCAGATAGGTTAAAATCTGCATTAAAATCGGAATCGGCTCAAGATATTGAAATGCAAGAAGATCAAAAAGAAGAAAAAGGTTCTTCTGACAATGGAATAGTTACTACAGCAGAGGAATTGGAAGGATTTATGATTGTAAGAGCTATTTTAAGAGAAGTGATAAATGTTTCAAGAATAGCTCACAGAGATGCTCTTAGTTATTTCGCTATCTTATTTGACGACAATAACAGAAAGCCGATTTGCAGGTTATATTTCAATGGGAGTAGAAAATATATTTCAACATTCGATGCAGATAAGAAAGAAACAAAAAATCTAATTGAATCGCTTGATGATATATACAATTATAGCGATGCACTAAAGAATATTGTTAGTATATATACGAATGGTAATGTTTCAAAAGATGATAATCCATTATAAAATATAAATAATAGTCAAATTACGGGTAAACATAACTCAAATAACTAATAATAAAGCTATTATAAAACCTAAAAAATAATTCAATAAATGCTAATTCGGTAATATTAAACGAATTAGCATTTTCTTTTTTTGTAACGGGCATCACTTACATTTAAAATACTTACTGCCCTACCTCTCTCCACTAATTCATCACCAAGCGAAAAAATATCCAATCCTTACATCAGCATATACGAAATAAAGGTTAATATCGGCTTATTATTATTTCCAGCAAACAAAAAAATCCTATTTTCGCAACTTCTTTTTTGAAATACCAAAAACACTAAAAAAACAGAAAATAGTCTTATGCTGAAAACTCAAATCTCCAAGGCTGCATTTGCAGATACAAAACCACATTATAATATACTTGATGGATTGCGCGGAGTAGCAGCTATCACAGTTGTATGTTTCCACATATTCGAAGCCTTTGTAACCAGCCATTTAGATCAAAGGATTAATCACGGTTACTTGGCAGTCGACTTTTTCTTTATACTTTCAGGGTTTGTTGTAGGTTATGCTTATGATGATCGTTGGGGGACTATGAAAACAAAAGACTTTATTAAACGCAGAATTATACGCTTGCATCCAATGGTTGTAATGGGAGCTCTTATAGGAGGAATCATGTTCTACTTTCAAAGTTGTGACGTATGGGGTGATTTATCGAGAGTGACTGTCCCGGCTTTGATTGTTGCCACTCTTTTAAACGCACTATTACTTCCGGCTACTCCCGGAACTGAAGTTCGGGGCTTAGGAGAAATGTTTCCGCTAAATGGGCCAAGCTGGTCTTTGTTTTTCGAATATATCGGTAATATTCTGTATGCTTTGTTTATTCGCCGGTTGTCAACCATAGCTCTTGGAGTACTGGTCTTTATTACCGGATGTGGCTTGGCATCTTTTGCTATATTTGGCCCGTTGGGTGATATATGTGTAGGATATTCACTAACCGGAATGGAATTTACCGGAGGATCTTTGCGATTATTGTTTTCTTTCTCTGCCGGATTATTGCTTTCCCGTGTTTTCAAACCTGCCGCTAATGTAAAGGGAGCTTTTTGGATATGCAGTTTGGGTGTTGTTGCCCTTCTGGCCATACCACGTATCGGCGGAGCTGAACATCTATGGATGAATGGGATATATGATACGTTGTGTTGCATTCTATTCTTCCCGATCCTTGTTTACCTTGGAGCTTCAGGAAAAAGTACGGATAAGTATACAACCCGGATATGTAAGTTCTTAGGAGATATTTCTTATCCGCTGTATATGGTACACTATCCTTTTATATATTTATATTATGCCTGGGTAAAAAATAACAATTTAACATTCCAGGAATCATTGCCTGGGGCAGCAGCACTTGTTATAGGAAGCATTATTTTAGCTTATATCTGTTTAAAATTCTATGATATACCGGTACGTAAATACTTATCAAACCGATTCCTGAAACCAAGAGAAAAGATATAATCGTATTTTATTAAGATAGTACAGTTATTGTAATAATAAGTATCTTCGACCGAGCAATGTATACACAGTTTGAATCCTTTGGTTTATTTTAAAAGACTTACCAATTTACTTAAAGATTTGTATCTTTAAATGTTATTACATATAGCAAAAGTAATGTTTAAGATCCTACACTATCAACTGTTCCTCTTGTCGCATTCCGCGAACAACTAATACTTATACCCATGCATTTCAGCAACATATCTAAATTAGATAACGAATTTATGAAAATAATTATATTATTTTATTATGTTTGTATAGTACAAAGAATAAATAGTAACATATTATAAATAAACCTGTTATGGATAACGATGAAAAATACGAACTTCTATCTGAAGGAGAAAAAGGGGTACCGTCAACCATGGGAATATATCCCGGAAACGAAGATTTTAATTTTGACGCAGCATTAATAGAGAAAGCACTTGCAAAGGATACGGATTTTAAACTCAAATCGTTCGGAAAAACCGATAATGAATATGATCAAGTAAGTTATCATGCCGAAATTGAGTTTCAGGACACTATTTTTGGTGTTGATTTATATGTTGTTGACACCGGAAATATAAATTTGCAGAATTACGGTTTCGCCAACTCAATAGACGAAAAATCACTGCACACAGCTACACAACAAAAATACTACTTGGAAACCTGTATGTACTTTGAGCTCGATCCTTTAAATTCATTTTATCTGCAACTGAAAATTTTAGACGCCCTTGTGCCGGATGCAAGTCTGGTTGTCGATTTCTCATCCTACAGGCTGTTATCTGCCAAATGGTTACGGATGGCTACGAAATCATCGGTCCCGCCCTCCCCCGATTATCTTTATACCTTACATGGAATCTATGATGAAGAAGGGGAAAATGGAGACCGTCGCTACTGGTTTCATACGCATGGATTACATCGTTGCGGAACAATAGAGTTGGAATTACTGAATTTCAAGATCGGTGCAGAAGAAATGAATACTCTCATAAATATGACTGTAAAGAAATTCCTTTTTGAACCTGCCAAAGAAAATGAAAAGTTTACAATCGGCTATGATGGTTTGGGTATTAACATCTGTTGGTTAAGATGGGAAGAAGCATTAAAAGATGTACCGGAAAATATACTGGGCGGAATGGCCGACCGCAAAGAAGATGATTACGCGCATACAGGGCCATCGGGTATATTATTTGCTGTAGAAGACGGCAATTTGACTTCACCGGAAATATATGCCTCTACTCTTGCAGAAAATCCGATATTCTACATTACTACCGAAGAGACAAACCGAATGAGCATATTGGCGAAAGAACGCTTTCCCCTGTTTATAAAGACCTTTAATAAGGAGTATAAAGAGCCTAAGAAAAAGTCGTTTTTCAAAAAACTGCTAAAAACAGAGGATGAGGAGCAAGGATGGAGATTTCTTGTAAAACTGGGATTAGCAGTAGATCATTCTGATTCGGGAGATGAAAAAGAGCATTTATGGTTCGAGGTTTTATCTGCATCAGGTGATAAGATAGAAGGGAAATTATTAAATCAACCTTACTGGATTTCCGCTCTTAAAGAGGGGGATATTAAAACATTCCCTTTGGAAATATTGACGGATTGGATTATATATTCGCCGGATAGTACGTATAGTCCGGATTCAATATATCTGTTGGAGGAGTGAGCGAAAAATCTCAATTGATCATTAGTTGACATATTGCCTTCCGTCACTTTCGGAAGGCAATTCTTTTTTGTTTCTTAAAGATACGGCAGAATGTCTGCGACAACTACATACCTATAAACCCTTAACATCACCTCACCTATCTCTCACCGGCTTTTTTCCTTATACGGCTGTTCCTTTCTCAGAAGCTTCTGAGATTTACCTATCTGTTTTCTTTTTAAGGCAATAATAACAGACTATTTGAGCCGCGAAAAGAGAAGAAGTATAGAAAAAGAGTGATGAAGAAGATACGAACAAAATTTAAGCAGACTCTTAAATAGGAATACAACCAAATTCAACTCAAATAAGATCAATTCTCAGAAAAAGGGGAATAAAATTGTAGGTTCTTAATTATAGATATTAAATCCAAATAATTACATTTGTCCTAAAATCTAATAATTGTGACGAGAAGCGTCGAAGAAGATATTTTATTATTGAAACGCATCCGGAACGGAGACGAAATAGCCTTTAAGTATTTATTTGATACATACTTTACATCTTTATGTCGTTTTATGTACGTTTACATAAACGACAAACCAACTATAGAAGAATCTGTACTTGATATTTTTGTCTATATTTGGGAAAACCGGGATACCTTGCAAATCCAGCTATCTTTTAAAGCCTATCTTTTTCAGGCAGCACGAAATAAAGCACTGAATATATTGCGTCAGAAAAAGCAAATTATTTCACTGGAAGAAGTGGATAATGATATTATGGAGATGAATGAAATCAGTCTCGAAGAAGAAGAATTATATCATCTCATACAAGCAGCCATATCTGAGTTGCCGGAGAAATGCAAAGAGATTTTTTTGCTTAGCCGGAATGAGAATCTTACCAATAAAGAAATTTCAGAGAAACTAAACATATCTACTAAAACCATCGAAGCCCAAATAACAAAAGCCCTTAAACGAATAAAGAAATTTTTAGGCGATTCTTACTCTTATTTATGGTAAGCGGTTATCATTTTAATAATTTCTTTATTATACTACAATTTAGCTGGATATCAACAGATTGAAACTAATAAAAATAAAAATCCTGCCTTCTGTTTTTTTATCTATTATCATATTTTTTTTAATACGACGTAAGGGTCAATTTATTTTTTTGTGTCATACAAATGAGACCCTTACATAAATCATATTGGGATGAAAGAAATACCTTGGAATTTAATTATATCAAAACTAAGTAATAAACTCACTCAGGAAGAAGAGGCTCAATTCGATGAATGGTTGAAGAACGATAAAAATGAGTTTTTATTTCAGGAGTGTAAAAACGTTTGGGAAAACGTCCGGAAGAAAGTGTCCGGATACGAACCTGATGTTGAGCTCTGTTGGGAAGAACTTTCTAAAAGGATCCATAAAAATACACTGCCTCAGAAAACCATTAATACTCATTTTACAAAACGACATAAATTTAGCCGTATTGCCCGTTATGCAGCTGTAGCAACTATTTTACTGGCAACAACTTTCGGGTTGGCCTATTATATAGGTAAAGGAAATTCGGATGCGGCAAAGGATTGTATAGCTTATTCTACAGTTAACAGCAAATCAAAGGTAACTTTACCGGATAGTAGTCAAGTATGGCTACATAACCACACATCAGTGATATATTGCTATAATGGAAAAGACAACCGGCGTGAAATCACGATTGAAGGCGAAGCTTTTTTTGATGTAAAACATGATAAGACAAAACCTTTTATTGTCACCGCCAATGATGTACAGGTAAAAGTGCACGGTACACAATTCAATGTAAAATCCCTTCCGGATTCAGAAAATGTATTAGTTAGTCTCTATGAAGGTTCTGTTTCTATGAATTCCCAGGGAAAAGAATATATACTAAAACCGGGAGAAGAGGGCGTTTATAATATAAACAGTAAAGAAATAAATATCCAAAAAGGAGATGTAGAGTTTGCCAAGATATGGACAACCGACAAAATACGTTTCCAAAAGAAAAATTTACGGGAAGTATGCAAATATCTCTCCAAATGGTATGCCGTAGAATTTGACATTGATCCGGGAATAGGAGATAATCAATTGTATACCTTTACTTTCAGAGGACAATCTTTGGAAGAAGTAGTTGAATTAATGACAACGATCCACTCCTTTACCTACCACATCGACAAAACAAGAAATATAGTACTAATCAAAAAATGATAATAAAACAAACAGCCTATGGTATAACAAATAAAGCAATCTAATTAGCATAAATAAAAATCACGACTAATATGGCGATCAATCGTGATTTTACAAAACTTTTGTAACCCGAAAAATCATTCAGAATGGCGTTCTTTTGACGAATGATTTTAAGTGTTAACCTTATTTATTTACAAAATTATGAAATTTAAAAAGAATGTAATCCTTTTTTTTAGTTTTTTATTTGTATTAAACACATCAGCAAAGCAAACCAACGAGGATAAAATAACTCTCTCATTTCAGGACTTACCTATTTCAGAAGCTGTCAATCGTATCGAGGATAATACAAATTACACCTTCTTTTATGATGCAGCACTAATCGATGTGAATCAGAAAGTAAGTCTTAATGCCAAAGATGCTTCATTATCAGATGCCCTCAGCCAGATGTTTGCTAAATCGAATATCCAATTCGAATTTAAGAAATCCCAAATACTTCTTTACCCTAAAGACAACAACGCGAAACGAGAAAACATCGTCGTGAGGGGAAACGTTACAGACCCAAGTGGAGAACCACTTATAGGAGTTTCCGTAACCGTTAAAGACCGTCCGGACATTGGGACAATAACCGACGCTGACGGTTCGTATACCCTATCCGTTCCCGGCAGAAGTTCCATTCTGTTATTCAGCTACATTGGTTATGCAACAGTTGAAGAAACCATCATCAACCGTAAAATTATCAATGTGGTGATGAAAGAAGATGTAGAGCAATTGGGCGATGTGGTGGTTGTAGGCTATGGTGTTCAGAAAAAGGCATCGGTAGTAGCTGCTATTACCTCAGTAAAACCAGCACAACTAAATATCAGTGCAACCCGCTCATTAAGTAACGATCTGGCAGGTAATATCGGTGGTATAATAGCCGTACAGCGTTCGGGAGAACCGGGATATGACAACTCTGAATTCTGGATTCGTGGGATGAGCTCTTTTAAAGGAAAAAACCAACCATTGGTGTTGGTAGACGGTATCGAACGGTCCCTGAATAACATCGACATTGCAGAAATCGAGTCTTTCTCAGTACTGAAAGATGCTTCTGCAAGTGCTGTTTATGGAGTACGTGGAGCTAACGGTGTAATTCTGATAACAACAAAGCGCGGACACTCAGGTAAAACAGTGATCAATGTATCGGTAGAGCACTCTTTTACCAAACCGGCCAAACTACCTAAATTCCTGAATGCGCCGGATTATCTTACACTTTTGAACAACATCAATATACAGGAAACCGGGAGTGCTTTATACTCGGATGATGTGATCAATAAATACCGCACAGGTTACGACACGGAATTATATCCGGATGTAGACTGGCTGGATGCCATAACCAAAGATTTTGCACACAACACACGTGCTTCGTTCGATCTGTCGGGCGGTAGCGATAAGCTTCGTTACTCTTTTGTAGGAGCTTATTACAATGAGTCGGGTATTACCACTTCAGACAAATCACAAAGCTGGAACTCAAATATTTCACTGGATCGTTTTAACCTGCGTACCAATGTAGATATGAATGTAACACCTACTACCCTGGTGACCCTTAATATCGGTGGTTATCTGCAAAACAGAAGAGCCCCAAGAGATGGGATCAACGATATCTTTGATGCTGCTTTTAAGGCTACTCCTTATATGAGCCCTCCTATTTATCAGGATGGAAAACTACCAAAACCACGTGAAAATGAAAATCCCTGGGCAAGGCTTACACAAACAGGATTTAAAAGAGAAGCCGAAAGCAAACTGGAAACAGTGTTTGCCGTAGAGCAAGATCTAAAAGCTATATTACCGGGATTGAAAGCCAAGGGTATATTCTCATTCGACTCATTTTCCAAGAATGGAGTGATACGTGGTAAGAACCCGAGATATTATGCTCCCGCAACTCAACGCGACCCGATAACCGGAGAACTGGCTCTTATCGTTTTGAGCGAGGGCGACGAATTCCTTGGCTATGAAAAGAAACCTGAATACGGCAGTAACAGCACTTACCTGGAAGGAAACATTACGTATGACCAACGGTTTGGAGACCATACGGTAAGCGGACTTTTCTTATACAACCAACGTAGTTATGATGATGGAGACCAGGTTCCTTACAGAAATCAAGGTATTGCCGGACGTGCAGCTTATACTTATCTGGATCGCTACATTATGGAATTCAACTTCGGATACAACGGCTCGGAAAACTTTGCAAAAAACAAACGCTTCGGTTTCTTTCCTTCTATTGCCGCAGGCTGGATTATGTCGGAAGAACCTTTTATGGAATCCCTGACCAATATATTCCATAAAATTAAGCTTCGTGCATCTTATGGGCTTGTAGGGAATGACCGTTTCTACATCGACCCGGACACTCAGAAGCGTTTTGCTTACATCACAACTATTCAAAATACCGGAACAGACGGAGGATACAAATGGGGAAACTCAAGTTCGTTTTATGAAAAAGGCGGATTGAGAGAAGGCGACCCCGGCGTACCTAACCTCACATGGGAAACCGTAAAAAAGACTAATCTGGGTTTGGAATTAGGTCTCTTTAATATGATCGAATTGCAATTGGACGTATTCCACGAAAGGCGTGAAGACATATTTATACAGCGCAAGAACTACCCTACTTCGGCCGGTTTTCCTTCACTGCCGTGGGCTAATTACGGAATTGTAGAAAATAAAGGTTTGGATGTCTCTATCGATGTGAATAAGCAGATCAATAAAGATTGGTTTATATCGGCCCGTGGTAGCTTTACGTATGCCAAAAATAAAATCATCGAGCAGGATGAAGATATTGGCGTATTGGGAACACACCGTTCCAGCACCGGAAAGCCGGTGGGACAACTTTTCGGATTACTTACTGACGGCCTTTTTACCGAAGATGACTTTGTAAACACAAATACAGGAGAACTCAAATCTGATATTCCTAAACATAAATATTCAGATCGCGTGTATCCGGGTGATATTAAATATGTCGATCTGGATGGAGACGGAGAAATAACAGACAAAGATAAAACAGCAATCGGTGGTACGGTTAATCCGGAACTGGTATATGGATTCGGACTTAATGTAAGTTATAAGGATTTTGATTTCGGATGTTTCTTCCAGGGCAACGGAAACACTTATAGAATAATTGGCGACGGACAAAAAAACTTCCTTCCGGGGTCTACTATCGGAGCCGAAGGTAATATTTTCAGGAATGCTTCCGATGCATGGACAGTAGACAATCAGAATCCAAACGCTTTCTATCCCCGTTTGCACATGGGATACAATGCCAATAATGCCCAGACTTCGGATTGGTGGTTGAAAGAAATGAGTATGATCCGTTTAAAGAATGTCGAGCTGGGATATTCGCTTCCACGGAATTTTATCAAAAAGGCAGCTATGGAATATGCACGTATTTTCGTAAGAGGAACAAATCTTTTCTACTTCTCAGATTTCAAACTATGGGATCCTGAACTAGATACAAACAACGGTTTAAAATACCCGATAATGGGAACTTTATCTTTAGGCTTACAAGTGAGATTTTAATATATAATACTAACAACTATGAAGCAAAAATTGATAACATATTTATTGGTCATCACAACTTTATGTTCAATCACATCTTGTGTAGACTTTCTTGATAATGCCCCAGATGATCAATTGACACTTGAAATGGTTTTCAATAGTAAATCCCGTACAGAGGAATGGTTGGCAAGCGTTTATGACGGAATACCCGACCCTTATACACACATGATGAGAAATTACGATGCGTATGCCGACGATTTTTCTCCTTCCAAAGACTGGCGTGCTTTCTCTGACTGGGATTGTATTGACAAAATACTGGGAGACTGGAATTCTCAAAGCGATTGGAAAGGTAACTTCTGGGGAGATCTCCCGGTAAGGATTCGTTCTGCTTATATTTTTATCGACAATGTGAAGCCTTTGCCCGAGCAAATGGTCTATCAGGAAAATGTAGACAACATGAAAGCTGAAGCCCGTTTCCTGATTGCCTATTATTATTATCTGTTATCAAATACCTACGGAGCAATCCCTCTGCAAACATGGGTTACAAACCTCGACGATCCTGAAGAAAAGATCATGATTGGTCAAACCCCTTACAACGAAGTTATCGATTGGATTGACAATGAGCTGCAGGAGGTTGCCAAAGTGCTTCCCGCTGTTTACCCCGAAAGCAAGGATTATGGTCGTGCAACTTCCGTTATGGCACTGGCTATACGTGCGCGTATGTTGCTCTTCGCTGCCAGCCCGCTTGTAAACGGCAACGACGATCCTGACTATGCTGCCTTTAAAAACAATAAAGGAGAAAATATATTCGACCTTACCTACGATAAAGCAAGATGGGAAAAAGCAGTCAATGCATGTAAAGAGTTAATCACGTTAGCCGAATCAAGCGGCTATAAATTGTATTATGAATACAACACGGATGGTACTATAGATCCGTTTATGTCTTATTCAAACATGTGTTACCGTGAGTTTAACCAAGGCAACAAAGAAATATTGTTCGCTCGTCCGGATTCTAATTTTGATCTCTACTCACAACATGCTGTGCCGAGAGGATCACGCGGACAAGGAGGATTAGGGATAACACAGTCTTTAGTAGATGCTTTTTTCATGAGCAACGGGCTACCTGCTATCCTGGGTTATGATTCAGGCAGAAGACCTATTATAAACACAGCATCAGGATATACGGAAAAAGGTTTCTCCACAAAACCTGATACAAGAAAAACCAAATGGATTGAAGGAGATAAAGATGCGAAAACATCAAATACGTATAATACCGTAGTTCCTGCAGGAGTATATAATATGTATGTAGACAGGGAACCACGTTTTTATGTGTCCGTTCTTTACAATGGAGCATGGTACAGACAATCCAATCGTTATGTCGATTTTTATAACCTGGGAGAAGACGGACGTCCGGCAACGGGTTCATTTTGGGATGCTCCGCAAACCGGTTACTTATTAAGGAAAAGGGTTCACCCGGAAACAAACATTATAAACAATGTAAAGCCTTACCGTCCGGGTATAATATACCGTCTGGCTGAAGCATATCTGAATTATGCAGAAGCACTTAACGAATGGGATCCTTCTCAAACCACTGAAATACTGAAATATTTAAACCTGGTCAGAGAACGTGCCGGCATACCGACCTATGGTTCTGGCCCGGATCAGATTCCTGCACCGGCCAATCAGGATGAAATGCGCGATATTATTAAGCGTGAACGCCGTGTCGAATTTAATTGTGAATACGCTATCCGCTTTGATGATATACGCCGTTGGAAAGAAATCCATCTTCTGCAAGGTGATTATGACGGTATGAATAAAATGGGCAATGAGAAAAGCGACGATCCCGACAACCCGAATGCATATTATGTTCGCACCGTAGAGCTTACACGTGCTTTTAGCGATAAAAATTATTGGTTCCCTATTCACCAGAATCAGTTGGATAAGAATACGAACTTAAAGCAAATCCCTAAATGGTAATTAGTTATAATATAGAACAGGCTTAAACTAGCTTATAAACAAACTTATAATGAATATCTTATAGATCATGAAAACGAAATATTATATATTATTATTACTGGTAAGCTTTTTCGTGTACGGATGTAGTGATGATGATTCTGAAACATCCTCACGCAATGAATTGAAACTGGAAGCCTCTGAAGAAACTCTTAAGCTTGATGAAGAAAAACTCAATGAGCCGGCAATCACATTCTCATGGAACAAAGCTACCGATATTGGTGCAGATTATCAGTTCTCATATATTTTCCAACTGGATATTGCAAACAACAACTTTGAGTCGGCAACCGAACCTGTAATTTTGGATGCAAACAGTTCATACAGCTTCACTGCCCTTGAACTGTATAACCTAATTGTTGAAAAATGGAAGAAAACAGCAGGCGAACCCGTACAGCTTGAGGGAAGAATCGTTGCGAAAGTAGATGGTCCTAAGTTCCAGTATCCGGAGATATCCTACAAGAAAATAGAAGTAACCACTTATATTCCCGAAACTACACCTCTTTTCATAGTAGGTACTGCAACGGAAGCCGGTTTAGACCCATCAAAAGCCATACTAATGAACGAGTTATCCAATGGCAGGATATATAACTGGAAAGGTAAACTGGAAGTAGGAAACTTCAAGTTCATAACTTCTTTAGGTTCAATGTTACCTTCACTCAACAAAGGAAAAGATGACAACACCTTGGTAGAAAGACAAACAGAAGAAGAGCCTGATACATATTTCGAAGTTACAGAAGCCGGGACTTATAATATATACCTGGCTAAGTGGAATATGACTATTTCATGGAAAAAAGTAACCTACGAAACTCTATTTATAGTAGGAGATGGTTGCGCTGCAGGTTGGGAATTAAACAATTTAATATCTATGAAAGCCGATGAGCTCAATCCGAATATATTTACTTATACCGGACCGTTAATGGAAGGTGAGATAAAGATACTAACCAAAGCAGACTGGGATGATGCAACATTCAGACCTCTGGTTCCTGATGCTTCCATCGACACTGATACGGACATACAGTTAACTCCTGACAATACAACGGACTACAAATGGAAAATTACTGCACAACAAGCAGGAACCTATAAAATTACACTTGACATTGAGAGTATGAAGGTCAAATTTGAGAAGCAATAAGATCTCGGAATATAAAGTGTATTTCAATAAGCGTATTTGCATTCCGGATCAAATCCGGGACATTCCCGCATCACTCCGGAATGACAAATACCATCCAATCAATTAGCAGACCATATCAATATAGAATTGTTTAAACAACAAAATATGAAAAAATATCTTTCATCAATAGCTCTGATGCTAACCCTTTTTTGTGCTTGTGCTGAAAAATATGACCCTATTATACCCATAAAACCGGAAGATAAAAGCGGTATAGATAGTGTATACATGTCAAGGGCAGAAATCACTTTTGAGAAGATCTTTAACCTCTATTGGAGCAATAAAGTAGATTTATTTTTTAGCAGTCATCCCAATTCATTAGGAACTCCCCAGGAACCAACTGCTCCCCAACACGACATACATGCCTATTTATGGGGAGTCGGCGGATTATTTTCAGCTTTCAATGCAATTGTCCAGAATACGAATAATCTTGATTTCCGGCTGAAATATGAATCAGACTTCAAAAGAACCCTCATTCAGTATTATAATGCCAGTAAAACTCCGCCCGCGTATGCATGCTTTGTTTTCGATTTCGATGGCCGGCTCTATGACGATGCCATCTGGATCGGAATAGATTTAGTTGACTTATATAGCAAAACGAAAGATAGCTGGTATCTGGAGTATGCAAAAACAGTATGGGATTTTGTACTTAGCGGTATGGATGATACTCTTGGTGGAGGTGTTTATTGGGATGAGAATTCGAAGGACTCAAAAAACACTTGTTCAAATGCCCCTGCAATAGTGTTAGGTATGAAACTATTCAAGGCAACGAATGAGGATAGTTATCTGGAAACATGTGAGGAACTCTATACATGGGTAAAGAAGACATTGCAAGACCCCGCAGATTATTTGTATTGGGATAATATTAAAATAAACGGAACAATTGAGACACCCAAATTCTCATACAATTCCGGTCAAATGATACAAGCAGGTGTATTATTGTATAACGCTACAAAAAACACTCAATACCTGAATGATGCAAAACTGGTTGCGGAAGCATGTTACAACTATTTCTTCGAAAATTTCACATCCACTCATACAGGCGAACAATTCCGCATAATAAAAAACGGTAACCTATGGTTCAATGCCATCATGATACGTGGATTTGTCGAACTCAATAAAGTGGAAGCAAATGGAATATATACCACTGCAATTAAAAAGTCACTTGAACATGGATGGAAGTATGCCCGCGACACCGAAACCGGATTATTTAATAACAACCTCAGTGGTAATGAAGTAGATAACAATAAAGACATACTAATACAGGGAGCTGCGGTCGAGCTATACGCCAGAATGGCTGTTAAATAAATCAATATTGAAATAAAGAAAATATGAAACTGAAAAATAGTATCCTGATATTCTTCTTATTTATAACCGTTTTACATATAAAAGCAGTAAATGTTCCTATTGAGAAATCAACTCTTGTAGGTACAGGGATTGTAGAATTTATTCCTACAGGTTTCGACCAGTTAAAAACACCATCCCTTATATTAAAAGAAGAACCGGTTTCTATAGGTAATGTACCGGAAAACTGGTCGCTAATTCCCGAATTCATCCTTAAAGATAATAAAGCATGTGCATCTTTAAAATTATCAGGAGAAATAAGCCTTTATGGAGGTGGAGAGGTGACCGGTCCTTTGTTGCGTAACAGACAATATATAAAACTCTGGAACACCGATACCGGAGCCTATGGTGTAGATGGTGGAAAAAGACTCTATCAAACTCATCCATGGGTAATGGGCGTAAGAAATGACGGTACAGCCTTCGGGATAATATTTGATACATCCTGGAAATCCGAGCTTTATACCCATTCAAATGAAATCGTCTTTAACACGGAGGGAGCGCTTTTCCGTATTTACATCATAGACAGAGAATCCCCACAAGCCGTTTTAAAAGGTCTATCCGAATTAACAGGTACCATAAAGATGCCGCCACGCTGGACTTTAGGTTATCATCAGTCCCGGTTCTCCTACGGAACAGAGCAGCGGGTAAGGGAGATTGCAGATACTTTCAGGGCAAAAAACATTCCCTGTGATGTAATATGGATGGATATAGATTACATGGATGGATACAGAGTGTTTACATTCAATCAGGAGAATTTTCCTGACCCGAGAGCACTAAATGATGATTTGCATAAAAAAGGGTTCCGCGCAGTTTATATGATTGATCCCGGAGTCAAAGTCGACCCAAATTACGAAATATATAAATCCGGTACCGCTAACGATGTATGGGTAAGAAAACCCAACGGAGAAGAATATCACGGAAAAGTATGGCCCGGTGATTGTGCATTTCCTGATTTCACCCAACCCCATGTAAGAGAATGGTGGGCAGGTCTATACAAAGACTTCCTTGCTAAAGGTATGGATGGGATATGGAATGATATGAACGAGCCCGCTGTAAATGACAATGAGTTACCAGAAGAATTACGTCTGGGTACAATGCCTTATGATACCCCACACAGAGGTGGAGGCAACCTTCCTCCCGGCCCACATCTTTTATATCACAATGCGTATGGCCGTTTGATGGTTGAAGCTTCACTGAATGGTATGATGGCAGTCAATCCGGATAAACGTCCTTTCCTCCTGACCCGTGCCAATTTATTAGGCGGACAGCGTTATGCTGCTACATGGACAGGCGATAACTGGGCCAGCTGGGATCAATTAAAACTATCAGTACCTATGTCGATTACATTAGGACTGTCCGGCCAGCCTTTCAATGGTCCTGATATAGGGGGTTTCTTAAATAATACGGATGGTGATCTGTGGGCAAACTGGCTAGGCTTCGGAGTATTTATGCCGTTCGTTCGGGGACATGCTTGTGCCGGAACAAATGACAAAGAACCCTGGGCATTTGGAGAAGTGATTGAAAAAACATCACGTATTGCACTCGAACGTCGATATCGCCTATTACCTTATATCTACACATTATTCTATGAGGCAGCAAAAACCGGAATGCCGATAATGGCCCCTGTCTTTTTTGCCAATCCTCAGGACTTAAGGTTAAGAAATGAAGAAGAGGCTTTCCTTATGGGTGAAGACCTGTTAGTTGTTCCTGCATTCTCTAAAAATCCGTCATTGCCTTTCGGTATCTGGGAAGAGTTAAGTTTGATCGATGGAGATTTATACGATAAATACCAGGCAAAACTGAAAATCAGAGGTGGAAGTATCATCCCTGCCGGAAGGATTATCCAAAATACAAATGAAAACTCTTTTGAGCCGCTTACACTGATTGTTTGTCTGGATGAGCAAGGAAAAGCAGAAGGACAACTTTACACAGATGCCGGTGACGGATGGGCTTTCCAGTGTGGAGATTATGCTTTAATGTCTTTCACCGCACAACGTACAGGAAATACCGTAGAAGTTAAACTAACCTCCAAAGAAGGAAAGAGAAAAGCAGAGAAAGAAATTAAAAGAATGGATGCAGAAGTACTTCTTAATGGGAAAGTGTACAAAGGATCAGGTTCGCTGAATAAAGGAATCCGGATTACTCTAAATTAACAGGATTAAACCAAAATGAGAGACAAAAAGGTTAAGAGCGTTAGATATTAATACAAAGCTCTTGCCTTTGTGTCTCCCTACTAAAAACTTAACTCTTAAATTTAATAAGTATGAAACAAATCAACAAAACCAAGATACTCCTCTGTTTTAGTTTTATCTTTTTAGCCGCTGCAATAAATGCACAAGACATTATTGTTACACTCGAAGCGGAAAATGGTGAGTTGGCTCCTCCCGCTAAAGTGAAATACGCTGACGGATATTCCGGCAATGCTTATGTAGGAGACAATGATTCCGGAAGCTCCATTACATTCAACACGGTAAATATTCCCAAAGAAGGGACCTATGAGTTTAAAACTTATTATACCTGCATGCAACTACGCTCTATTGCAGTAAAAGCCAATACATTTGCCGACTCTTACGCCACGGTTGTCAACACGACTGAAAGTTGGGACCAACCACCAATAGAGACTATGAGCACATACATCTACCTGAATAAAGGTCAAAACACCATAAAAGTAAGTCCTCATCCTTATGGACAAGGAGGTCCTAACATGGATAAGTTTGAAATATTGACTACTGATTATGTTATGCCTAAACCCGGGGAATTTCCCATTCTGCTTGAAGCGGAATCTGCACGTTTATATGGGGATTTAAAGGTGAAGCCTACAGACGGTTCTAGCAAAGAAGGATTATCCGGTGGTAAATATATTGGAGACTTCCATTTATCCGCCAATTCATATCTCCAATTTTTAGATGTAGAAATTCCCGAAGAGGGAACTTATGAATTAAAAGTATTCTCAATGGGATCAAGACGGGCATTAGCTATAAAAGTAAATCAGTATGAAAAAATAGTGATAACAACAAAAGATTCACCAAACTGGGATGATGCGCCCACCTCAATGGTATCCACTTTAATTTATATGGATAAAGGTAAAAACAAAATCACTTTCAGCACCTATAATGATAATGGTCCTAACCTTGATAAATTTGAGATACATCAAACAACTCAGTCTATACCGAAGCCTGATGTTGAAAAGATCTCTTTTATCTCTGACCATACGGACGAAGCTGAAATCAGTGCGCAACATCCGAATGAAACCTTATCAGCTCTGACTGACAATAATGAGTATACTATTTACAGAGCCGAAGGAGTAACTTCAACACAGATTACTGTTACGTGCAAGTATCCTATACTAATGACCGGTTATTTGCTTTCTGCCGGAATAAGTTCGCACGAAGATTTCACACAATGGATATTAGAATATTCGAAAGATGGGAATTCATGGACAGTTATAACTCCCAATAAATCTACCGACTTGTCGGGAGCCTGGTTGTTTGAGGTAAACAGAAATTATAATGATGCATCTCAATATAGTGCACAGTATTATCGTCTGACGGCAAAAGGTAATAAAGATATAGAGATTGCAGAATGGCAACTCTTTGGTGTTCCTTATTTAGAAAGCCCGGAAAATAAAACATTTCCGGAAGATATAACAGAAGGACTGGATATTCATTCGAGAGCTTCAGCTTACCCGGAAGGAGAATCAGGTGATGATTGGTCGGAAAAATTTTATAACCTATTCAACCGGAAACTGAATAACAAATATTACATGAATAATACAAAACAGTATTATGTTGAAATAGAGCTCGACAAAACCTATCAGCTTACTTCTTATACACTGACTTCTGCTGATGAATTCCCAGACAGAGACCCAAAAAGATGGACATTAAGCGGCTACAACGAAGATTTAGGTTGGGTAGAACTTGACAGGCACACAGAATTTAGCTTTCCTTGCCGTTATGCCAATATGAGATTTGATATTGATAATAACCTGGGTTATTCAAAATTCATTCTCGATGTGGAGAATAACAGTGGAAGTAAAGACAGTCAACTGCTTAAGTGGCAACTTTTTGGTAAAGAATATACCGGAAGCGGGATAAATAACCCGATTGGAAATACATATTCTGTCTATTCGCCAGATGGGCAGATTATTATTACCCGGAATGAAGATATTTCTTCAACCTACAATATTTATGATTTATCGGGCATACTTATATCAGAAGGTAATTTGTCTGCAACAGCTCAAAATATCTCTCTGAAAAAAGGGATTTATGTGGTTCGTATTGAAGATGGAAAAAACTGCTTCACTACAAAAGCATTTGTAAAATAGAAAAGAAGTAATCCATAATAAACAATCAATAAGAGCATAACAGGGGGCTTTACACAGGAGAGGTAAAAAGTTGTTATAGGATAACTTTTCAGTCAGGAAAGGTAAAAGTGTCATGAAAGTCCTGTGAAAGTCCCCTTGAAAATAAAATATAAAAACACATAATAGTATGATACATAAAAATATAAAATCACTGTTTACAGTATTATTATTATCCCTTTCAACAGTTGTATTTTCCCAGTCTTGGTTTACACCGGAAGTCGAAAAAAGAGCCGATGAATTATTGAGAAACCTTACACTCCGGGAAAAACTGGTTTACATTGGTGGTATCAACTGGATGTATACCAGAGCTTTTCCCCGTCTGGGAATCCCTTCCGTCAAAATGTCTGACGGTCCGCAGGGATTGGGAACATGGGGAGCATCAACAGCATATCCTTGTGCATTGATGCTTGCATCATCGTGGAACCGTGATCTGGCTTACGAATACGGAAAAGCTCTTGCCTCCGATTGTAAAGCCAGAGGAGTACATATTCTACTCGGGCCAGGTGTCAATATATACCGTGCACCTATGTGCGGACGTAATTTCGAATATATGGGAGAAGACCCTTATCTGGCAGCAGAAACATCTACCGAATATATTAAAGGCCTGCAAGATAATGGTGTGATGGGTGTTATCAAACATTTCACAGCCAATTTTCAGGAGTATGACAGAAACTATATAAGTTCGGATATCGACGAAAGAACCCTAAATGAAATATACTTTCCTGCTTTTAAGTCTGCAGTACAGAAAGCCGGAACAGGTGCCGTTATGAGTAGCTATAATTTATTGAACGGAGTCTGGACTACAGAAGACCCATGGTTGCTGAAAGAAGTTCTCAGAAATCAGTGGGAATTTAATGGAATCGTTATGTCCGACTGGGGTTCGACACACAACTGTGTGCCCGCCGTTAAAAGCGGACTTGATCTCGAAATGGCAAGTAATGAAATACAAAATGAAGAAGCTTTACGTAAATATCTCGATAGTGGAGAAATATCCATAGCAGACATTGAGCTAAAAGTAAAGCATATTCTTCAAACCTTTATTGCTTTCGGATTCTTTGATAATGAACAACTGGATGAAACCATTCCATTGAACAATCCAGAAACAGTAAAAACAGCACTGGATGTATCAAGGGATGGCATCGTATTACTTAAAAATGAGAACAACATCCTACCGATAAAATCCGAAAATGTCGGCAATATTGCAGTTATTGGCAATAATGCCCTGATCTATACCGCAGGTGGTGGAAGCGGACTGGTAAAACCACACAGTTATGTTAGCTATTATGAAGGGCTTAAAAAACTTGGGGCAGAAAAAGGTATAAACGTATCTTTCGTTGAAAAGTATGACCACATGCAAGATGTCCTTTTCGTATCATCCAACTCTAATGAAAATGGGTTGAAAGGTGAGTATTTTAATAATAAAGATTTGTCAGGTAGTCCTGTTGCTACAAAAACAGATAAGAGAATCGGATTTGAATGGACAACAGGCGCAGATGTAGAAGGAATTAATAAAAACGACTTTTCAGTCAGATGGACAGGTGAACTACGTCCGGCAGAGTCCGCCCTTTATGAATTTATTGTCAGCGGTGATGATGGTTTCAGACTATTTATCAATGATGAAAAAGTAATTGATGAATACCGGGAAGGTTCGTTTCGCGAAAGCAGGTATAGCAAATCTCTGGTAGCAGGGCAAAAATATGCTGTACGTCTGGAATATTTTCAGGCAGGTGGCGGAGCATCTATTGATTTTGCATGGCAGAAAGAAGGAGATGAAAACCGCTTTAATTCCGAATTGAACAAGGCTGATCTTATTGTTGCATTCATCGGCCATAATACAAGCAGCGAAGGTGAAGCCAGTGATCGTTCTTTCGCTATGCCCGAACATGCTGAAAATCTTTTAAGAGAAGCCCAACAAACATCTAAACCCGTGGTTGCAGTGATCAATGCAGGTGGAAACGTATACATGCAGAATTGGGAACCAAATGTAAAAGCTCTTATCTGGGGATGGTATGGAGGGCAGGAAGCAGGAACAGCGATGGCTGAAATACTGCTTGGAGAAATAAGCCCATCCGGTAAGCTCCCTGTTACATTCGAGAAAGAATGGGCAGACAATCCTGTATTCAATAGCTATTACGATGATGATAATGATAAGCATGTAAAGTTTACAGAAGGAGTCTTTGTAGGTTACCGCGGATATGACAAATTAAAGAGAGAAGTGCAATACCCATTTGGTTATGGTCTCTCCTACACTACTTTCAAGTTATCTGGAATGAAAGCTACCGGTTTACAGGATGATAACGACAATTTAGTAGAAGTAAGTTTTACGATTGCTAATACAGGTACAATGGCCGGAGCGGAAGTTGTGCAGTTATATGTAAACAAGCAAGGAGAATCACCTGTAGAACGTCCGGAGCGTGAACTGAAAGACTACCGTAAGCTATATCTTCAACCGGGAGAAGAAAAAACAGTCATTATGGTGTTGCCTAAGGAAGCATTCTCATACTACTCAGTTGAAGAAAAAAAGTTTGTATTAGACAACGGAAGCTATAAAATAGAATTAGGAGTTTCATCAAGAGATATAAAATTGAGTACTGACGTAACCATCAACTACGTACCTTCTCTTATAGAAACTATAAACAAAAATACAGGTGAAAACAATCTCAGCCCTGCAATAGCCAGGGCTGGGGAGAAAATTAACCTGCTATTGGGCAATTCGGAAGATGTTACCGTCCACAATTTGACAGGCAATAAAGTATTCCATAATCCAAATACGTATCAAATTGATACTGAAGGATTTCTTACCGGTCTGTATGTCGTTTCTTACCGGAACAACAACAAACTATATACAGAGAAATTCCTTATACGCTAACACCCTGTTTCATTTAATACACTTATAAATTATTGCAGAAGAATACCATGAAAGGCATATTAATCATATTATTAATGACGTTTACAACATCTACTTTCGTCTCTGTCCGGGCGCAAGACAAAGTAATCACTCTGGAAGCAGAGAGTGGAGAGTTGACACTTCCGTCGAAAGCGAAGACCGGTAACGGTTATTCCGGAAATTCCTTTGTGGGAGATAACAACCCGGGAAGCGCAATTATATTTCACAATGTATATATTGAAAAGGAAGGAACTTACGAATTCCGGACTTATTATACAAGTATGCATATTCGATCTATAGCCATAAAATCAGGAAATTATCCTAAGGTTATATCTACATGTCCACGTACAACTCCGGATTGGAATTCTCCCCCTGTTGACGTTATGATAACTTACATTTACTTAAATCAGGGAAACAATACTATCATCGTAACTCCACACAACGGAGGAGGGCCTAATATCGATAAGTTTGAAATATTCACTACACAGGTATCCATGCCACGTCCTGAACCTGAACAAATAGCTTTTAATTATGATCTTACAGACGATGCTGTAATTACTTCCACCGGAACAGCTGAGAACCTTAGTTACTTGACTGACAATAACGAATACACAGTGTATAATTTTGATGCCCCCTTTGTAGAGGTTGGCATAAAATGTGACATGCCATATATGCTGACCGGATACTTGCTGTCTCCCGGAACCGGAGCATCTGAGGATGTAAAAAAATGGGTATTGGAATATTCGGCAGATGGGGTAAATTATTTCAGTATTACTCCTTCAAGAACAGAACAGCTGGACAATAGCGCCGTTTTCTTCCATATCAACCGGACACCACACAATGACACGGAACAATCTGCCCAATATTATAAATTGACATCTTATGGCGGTTCGATAGGTGAAGTACAGCTGTTTGGTATACCTTATTTAGAAACTACAGACAACAAAAACTTTCCGGTTGATATCACACAGGGACTCAATATACAATCCCATGTTATCGGGCAACCACTCGGTGTATATAATGACTCATTTGATGAGAGATGTTATAACCTCTTTGACCGGGATATGTCAAACAAATATTATTCAGAAGAATCTACCGGCTTTTCCGTAGAGGTTGAGGTTAGAGAATCTGCTTCAATAGACTATTACACACTGACTTCTTGCCGGGATTATCCTGAAAGAGACCCCAGAACATGGGTTGTGGAAGGTTTTGACAGAGACTGGGAAATAATTGACGAAGTGAATGATTTTGTATTCCCTACCCGGTATGCTACAATGAAATTCCATTGTCAGGTTTACAAAGAGTATAAAGGCTACCGTTTAAGAACGCTTGATAATAACGGTGCCGACCGTTTCCAGTTATTAAAGTGGCAAATATTTAAGAATGATCTTAGCTCCATACATTCGGAAGCAGATACTGATCGTGTGAGAATATTCACCTCCGGGGCAGAACTTATAATTCAATCCGAAAAACAAGGACAATACCAGGTCATTAACCTTTCCGGACAGGAAATTTATCGTGGCAAGTTTCATGGACCCGAACAGAGAATATCTCTAACCAAGGGTATATACCTTGTTAAGTTTGTCGGAGAGAAAGATACATTCACGGAAAAAGTAATGGTTAGATAGTCGTATAACAGCTGTTAAAATTAAACATATAATGAATACAAAAATCATAGCACATACCTATATCCTTTTTCTTCTCTCTTTGTTTACGTGCATTCCGAACATATTTGCCGACAATAAAGTTGCAGAAATAAGCTCTCCTGATAACAGCATTCGGTTTGAACTATTTCTTGATGGAGAACAATCGTTATATTATCAGGTGAATAAAAATGGAGAAACAGTATTATCCAAATCACAGTTAGGCATCCATACTTCAATTGCTGACTTTACTTCCGGACTGGCATTTATTACCGCTTCTTCAAAGGCTGTGGATGAAAGCTATACGCTTCCTTCAGGAAAGGTAAAAAACTACACCGACATATGTAATGAGTTGACAGCTACCTTCAGGAAATCAGGACAAGAAATAAAAATCGTTGCCAGAGCTTATAATGAAGGGGTTGCATTTAGATATGTCCTGGAAGGTACGGACAATATTGCCATTAGTTCTGAACAAAGCGAATGCAATATTAACTCTATAAACCGAATATTTGCACAAACCTATTCCAAAGACTACAAGAATATTACAGAAGAGCCCGACCTGGATTTATTATCTTGTACCGGACAGCGCACCTCATTACCTCTGCTTGTTAAAGCAAAAAATAATTATCTGCTCCTCACCGAGGCATCAGTAGACGGTAATTATGCTGCATCCTATCTTGAAGTAGATGAAGCCACGCAGGCATTCAGGTATAAACCTGTAAGCCCAACCGCTACTTCTTTGCCTTTGCATACACCCTGGCGGGTATTATTTATCGGGTCTTTGAACTCAATGGTTGAATCAACTATGCTGGAGAATCTGAATCCGGCAACTACCATTACCGATAATTCATGGATAAAGCCCGGCAAAGCTGCCTGGAATTATATCGGTGAAGATACTTTTGGCTATCTCTCAACAGAAAATATTTATACATATATTGATTGGGTAAAAGAGATGGGTTGGGAATACTTTACCCTGGATCGTGGTTGGCAAAATACCTCGGGATTTTCCTTGAATAAGATAATCGGTTATGCAACGTCCAAAGGTATCGGAGTCTTTATCTGGGTGAATCAACAGAAACTCCCAACTGAGAGAACCGAACTACAGAAGCTCATTGCCGGTTGGAAATCACAGGGAGTGAAAGGCCTGAAAGTTGATTTCTGGGAAGATGATTCGCAGACGATGATGAAGAAATATGAACTCCTTATACAACTGGCAGCTGAACAGAAATTACTGCTCAATTTCCATTCATGCACCAAACCATCCGGACAGAGAAGGACATGGCCCCACTTATTAACAACGGAAGCTGTACTTGGAAACTCCTATTACGCACAAAGTCCGGCAGTTATTTCATCCATGCATAATATAAACGAAGTCATCCTGAGAAGTCTTTTAGGCCCAACGGATTATGCTCCGGTTGATTTTGCCGATAAGAATGGAAGGATACTTTACGGGACAACATGGGCACATCAGTTAGCTTTATCTGTAATATTCGAATCGGGAATACAGCATATTACAGACTCTCCTGATAATTTAAGATATCATATATCCAATGGCTTTCTAAGACAATTACCTGTAACATGGGATGAGATAAAATGTCTGGAAGCCGAGCCGGAAACGTTTATTTCCCTTGCACGAAAAAAAGGTGAAGATTGGTACATAGGTTCGCTGACAAACGAAGCCAGAAACTTTGAAACAACCCTTTCGTTCCTGAAACCCGATACCAGATATAACGCTTATATCTACAGTGACGGAGATTGCAGTTCGGAAATTAAATTCGACTATAGGGAAGGATTGACCTTTACCCAAAATATCTCCATACCTCTTGCAAAAAACGGAGGGTTAACAATCCTTATTTCACCTTCGGAGGATTATACCAAGCCTTATCAGGAAAAATATGAAGCCGAAGCACCCGACAACACAATACCCTTCGGCATATCTCTTAAAACAGACGATGATAGTTTATGCTCAAACCGTCAATATCTGGCTTCCATAGGTAAAGGCCGCAGTTTGACATTCCGGAAGATCAAAGTTCCCAAGACGGCAACCTATGCCATTACTTTCTACTATATGGCTAATGAGAACAGGAAGGCGTACGTCAAAATAAACGGTAAGCAAGAAGAAGAACATTTCTTCATAGGTACAGGTAAAGAAACCGGTTCAGGTCTGGCTCATAAAACTATATTGGCAGAATTGGAAGCAAATATGGAAAATACCCTTGAATTTGGGAATGACAGTGAATATGCTCCCAATCTCGACCGGATTACAGTCTCCGGCTTTAACCCAGATATTACAAGTATATCTCCGGCTACCCGCGATGAAACAACTATTAAGATTTATACAACAGATAGAAATATTATTATCGCAAACCCATCAGTCACAAATTATGAAGTCTGTAATACAATAGGCCAGATAATCGCTAACGGAATATTTCAAAGTGGTTCTGTCTCAATCCCAATCCGGGAACAAGGGATTTATATTGTAAGGGTGAAAGCCGGAAATACGGATCATAAGGAAAAGATAATTATCCATTAAATATACTTATTTCTAAAACTATTTATTAATTCTAAATTTAAAAGAGTATGAAAAGATTTAGCTTTTTAATTATTGGTATGTTGTTTACATGGGCTTTCTCATTCGCTGCAGATTACGAAAAGCTGTATATCGTAGGAAACGCAACTTCTGTAGGTTGGGATAACAGTAAGGCTATTGAGATGCAAGCGGAAGGCGACGGTATTTTTACATGGAGCGGTCCGTTGACGGATAATTCAAACGACCAGGCCAGGTTTAAATTCCTCGTTAGTAAAGAGTGGAATCCTTCTCTTACTTGTCGTATGGATGTAGACGAACATCTGGTTATCACTTCAGGTGAGGAATATGACTTATATGAAAGAGAAGAACACGATCCACGTCCTGATAATGCATTTCAGGCTCCGGAAAATGGTGTTTATTCCATCCGCATCGATATTAATACCATGAAAATGGTTTGCACCAAGGTCGGAGAAGATGAAAACATGGAACTGACACAACTGTATCTTATCGGAAGTGCAACAGAAGTTGGCTGGGTAAATGACAATCCTCTGGAAATGGAATCAACCTCAGAAGGTGTTTTCACATGGACAGGTACATTGTCTGCCGAAGATGGTAATGAATTTAAGTTCCTCAATAGGAAAAACACATGGAACAAAACAATTAACCCCAAAAACGCAGATACTCCGGTTTCAGTAGACAATGAATACGAACTTCAATTCCGTCCTTACGAAAGCAGTCCTGATGATTTCAAATTCCAGGTTACCACTACTGGAGAGTATACCATCACTGTGAATCTTAATGAGATGATAATGTTAATAAAAGAAGCACAAGTAGACGGGATACGGAACAATACAGTCAATCCGTTTGAGGTGGTAATTAAGAACAGGGTGGTTGAAGTTGTTTCACAAGACAATGCAACTATCCAATCTGTAGAACTGTTTGACATCACAGGGAAAAATGTAATGAACAATAACATATCTACAGGTCTGTACATTGTAAAAGTTAAATGTGATAATGCTAATTTTGTGCAGAAAATCATGGTGAGATAAAAGCTAAGCTTTAACCTGACGGATATTTATCTTAAAAATAAAAGTAACGAATATCCGTCAGGTAATATTCAATATCATTAAAACAAACCAGTTGCTAATCTAAAATTACTATCATGAAAAAACTCATTCTTCTAATCTTTTCTACCTTCCTTTTACTGAATCCGGTATTTGCCGCTTACGAGAATCTGTATGTAGTCGGAAACGCTTGTGAAATCGGCTGGAACCCGGATGCAGCTCTCCCTATGACCAAAGAAGGTAACGGTATTTTTACCTGGACGGGGACATTAATCGACAACAGCATCGATCAGGCGCGATTTAAATTCCTTGTATCCGATCAATGGAAACCATCCCTCACCTGCCGTATCAATGTTAACGGACATCTGGTTATTGAACCCGGACAGGAATATGATCTTTACGAACGGCCCAATCCCGAAGACGGCATGGGTTATGACAACGCTTTTCAGGTTACATCAACCGGAGTCTATAAACTTGAGGTCAATCTGAATACGATGAAACTAAAGTGTACCAAAGTCTCTGATATTACAAGGAAAAACTGGGAATATGTAAAACCCGAACTCGGTGCACAAGGTGAAGGACACGTTTTCCCGGGCGTATGTGTTCCTTTCGGTATGGTGAAACTGGGTGCCGACTGCGGCGACAAAAATGATAACTCCGGTTGGAATAGCGGCGGAAGAATCCATGGATTCAGTCACGTACATGTAAGTGGTACCGGAGGTGGTCCCAAATACGGGAATATACTTCTTCAACCGTTAACGGGCGATCTTAACCTTACTGATTACTCTTCCGATCGTTCCAACGAAAAGTTTGCTTTAGGCTTATATGAAGTTTCGCTCAATAAGTACAATGTAGATGTAAGACTTACCGCTTCTCATAAAGCCGGATTCCACGAATACACTTTCCCCGAGTCATCTTCATCCAAATTACTGATTGATGCGGGAAGTTGCCTGACACTTCATATAGAATCGCAAGAGCTTGTAGCTTCAGGTGTAAAAGTGTTGTCGGATACTGAAATTGAAGGATACTCCACCGTAAAAGGCGGCTGGAATATGGGAGGACCATATACCGTTTATTTTTACGCTCAGACAGATACTCCTTCCGAAGGCTTTTCGACATGGAAAGGCACTACCCTGCTGCCGGACAATCAGGTAGATGCTACAGGCACGGAAAAAACCGGGGTATATCTCCGTTTCAATACCACTGCCGAACAAAAAATTAAAGTAAAAGTCGGTATTTCCTTTATCAGCACTCAACGGGCAAAAGAAAATATATCCGAACTTCCTTCATGGGAATTTGACGATATACGCAATGCAGCCATTGCAAAATGGGAAAATGTACTGAATCGGGTAAACGTAGAAGGTACCGATAATGATAAAACCATTTTCTATACGGCAATCCATCATGCTTTCCTGCAACCTACAGACCGCACGGGAGAGAACCCGCTATGGGAATCAACCGAACCTTATTTTGATGATTTTTATGCTATATGGGATACATTCCGGGCTACTCATCCCCTCTTTGCTTTGATCAGCCCTTCACGACAGGCTGATATGGTGCGTTCAATGATAGATATATACAAAAATGAAGGATATATGCCTGATGCACGTAGTGGAAACAGCAACGGACGTGTACAAGGTGGTTCAAACTGTGATGTACTCATAGCTGATGCAATAGTCAAAAACCTGACAGGTATCGATTATGAAAAAGGACTGGCGGCAATGATCAAAAACGCCGAAGTAGAACCGGAAAACCCACGGCAGGAAGGTCGCGGAGGTATATCAGACTATAATACAAAAGGATATGTTTCCACCGCTTTTGAACGATCCGGGACACGTACTTTCGAGTATGCTTATTGCGACTATGCCATAGCTACGGTTGCTAAAGCCCTCGGCAAAGAAGATATATATCAGAAATATCTCCGGAGATCCAACAACTGGAAAAATTTATGGAACGATAATATTGAAAGCCTCGGGTATAAAGGTTTCCTCTGGCCCAGGAAAAGCAATGGCGATTGGGTAAATCAGAATGATTATGATGTGTTCCGCGGTGGAGGCTGGGAAGGTGTCATATATGAGTCATACCCTTGGGAAATGTCATTCTACGCACCTCACGATATGGATGGACTGATTGCACGCTGTGGCGGTAAAGAGATGTTTCTTAAACGGTTGGATACTTATTTCACACATGCAGAAAAGTTTGATCAGAACCACTATATAGGTCTGTTCCAGGTATCAAACGAACCCGGTTTTTTGGTTCCTACCCTTTATAACTACGTGAACCGTCCGGATAAAACCGCCGAAATAGTACGGAGAGTATTAAGCACCAAATACAGTACACAACCGTGGGGATTACCCGGTAATGACGATTCCGGCTCTATGTCGGCATGGTATGCTTTCCATGCAATGGGATTTTTCCCTAATGCTGGGCAGGATGTTTATTTGATTTCCAGTCCTGTATTTACCAAAACAACCATTAAGCTCGAAAATGGTAAAACCTTTGAAATCCTCGCACCCGAAACAAATGCAACAAATATATATGTTCAATCCGTTAAACTAAACGGCGAACCTTTAAACAGATGTTGGCTGAAACACGAAGAGATAATAAACGGAGGAACACTCGAATTTGTAATGGGAGATAAACCTTCCGACTGGGCTTTTGATGGTGAAAAACTCCCCTCCTCGCCTGTCGGTATTGATGAGGTTTCTTCTGAAATAGAATCTCCCAAAGTTCGTATTCACTCTTATAGTGGACAGGTAAATCAGAATGAATCGGCATACAATCTCTTTGCCGATCCTTCTCAGTATATCAAGTGGTGTGACAATAAAAGCACTGAACCCTGGGTTATCTTTGAACTGGCTGATACCTACCTGCTTGACAGATTTGTCTTCCGTGATTCGAAAACAGTAGAAGGAAATAATAATGTGCACGAATACCGGATTCATACAAGCAATAAAGGGGTTGAAGATGGAGACTGGGAAGAGGTTGTGTATCGCAATGATGGCGATGATGCCAATATAAAAGATGACAGGCTCACGGAACCGAAAGAAGCCCGTTTTGTAAAGTTTTCTATGAAAATGCCGAAAGCTGAAGACGCTATACGCATTTACGGGTTTGACTTGTATGGTAAACTAAAAGAAAGGACTGACAGAGACAAACTTGTAAGTGTAGGAAAAACCTTTCTGAAAAGTTCCGGTTCAAATTCTTACTACTCAAACCCAAGACATATCCTGGATGGCCTGACAAATAACGAAGAATATCAATGGGTTTTCAACAAAGACATAGCCGACAAACACTATTGTATTTTAGACCTGGAAGATGAATATGAGATCAACTCTTTTAAGATTTACGATTCAAACAATGTGACAGGTTATAATGTCTACATAAGCACCGAAGCTCCGGATTTGAACGAAATAACAAATTCATCCGATAACAATTCCTTGTGGCATCAGGTTATATCCGGCGAATTAAATAAAGCTGTCAAAGAGAAACAGATAGACAAAGTAAAGGCGCGTTACATAAAGTTGGAAATCCCTCAGGCAAACATCGACTCAGAGTCTGCGGCCATAACCGAATTTGAAATTTATAAAGACAATACAAGCTCTGTAAAAACTGCGGATTGCAAATCAATTGAACTTTACCCTAATCCTGTAAAACAAGGGAATCCATTTTACATAACCGGAAACGGACATGTTGAAATATTCTCAGCAGAAGGAATGAAGGTGTATAGCAAAGCTGTTTCAGAAAAAACTCTTGTAAACACTTCACATTTTATACCGGGCATTTATATCGTAAGTTTCTCGGATAAAGCAGGAAAGCAGATGAAGAAATTAGTTGTTGAGTGACGAATTAAGTTGGGGCCAAAAAACGGCTAAAGTCACGTGCTTAAGTGACAGGGGGTCACGTGCCTACGTAACGGTCGTCACTTAGGCACGTGACCCATAGTAATGTGAGCACATAAAATATAGTGATGTAAGCAGGTGACATATAGCAGTGTAAGAGGTGAAACATAGTGATGTAAGCAAGTGTCATATACTAATGTAAGCGGGTGGCATCTATAGTTGCAGGCATGTAAACTATACTAGGTGTAAGCACGTGACAGGTAGTGACTTAAGCACATGACAGGCAGCAATTTTGAAATCAAAAAAGAAATGAGCAAAATATAAACGGACTCTGAGAGGAAATAACAAAAAAACCTCTGCGTGAGCAGAGGTTTCCCGGGATATCTACATAGAAAAAGCTTACAATTCGGAATCTTCCCCCTCTTGATCGATACCTCCCACAAATTTGACTGCCCGTGAGAAGGTAGCATTTTTAAGTGCTGTACGCGCTTTTTTACTAAGACGAATTCGTCCTTTGATATTACGGACAAGTCGGGCATTGGCTTCACTTTCGGTAGCTGCACCATCGCTCGAAGCATTCAGATACATATAACCGACATCACCCATATCCACACAATAGCCTTCCAGCAATTGCTCTACGGCCACCGTATTCCAACAATTTATTACTCCCCTGCAAAAATCTTTATGCACATTAAGACGCTGGGATACCATCTCACTCATTTTCTCGACACTGGTAGTAGAACGACTGCGTAATACTACATAAAACTTTTCCGGTTCTTCCGGATTAAGTAAATTTCTCTTTTTGAAGATATTAAATAATAGTCCCATGTTAGATGTTTGTTTTTTAAATTAATAATACTTTAATTATCACAGATATATATATATTTAATTAGATATCCGATACAAAAATAGATCAATTATTTAAATTACGCAAATATCAACTCAATTATTTTTAGATAAATAATAGACATACTATAATTAAATAGAAATAAATTTTGTCTAGAGAATTGAAAATTGCCTGAAAATCAGAACTCAAAAAGAAGTTCTATAGCAGGAATATGAACAAAGAAAATTGAAACTTTTTTATTTCGTCAAGCCTGCCATACAAACACCTGGTTAGCTACTACCTATTTATAGTTATTACCCTTCATTTTGCTACCTGTTACAATCAATTATAGCCCCCATTACCTATTAGTAACTATAAAATATAGTGAAAATAGGTATATTTTTACCTATTTATAGTTATTGATACATTCCTTATTTAACAGGAACTTTGCACCATCTTAATAACGGTACAAAACTCATAATATATTGAAAGCGTTTTTTTGTAAAATAACCCTAACATCTACCTTATTATTACTTTCTATAGCTATCTGCTCACAGAATAGCAAAGAAGGCATGATTTCAGGTAAGATATTATCCACAGAGAAGGGAATAGTAGATTTTGCGACGATCTATCTGAAAAATACTAATTATGGTGGTATAACCAATGAAGAAGGTATTTATCATCTCAATGCTCCTGCCGGCGATTATACACTGATAGTATCTGCCATCGGTTATAAGAAAGCAGAAGTAAAAGTAAAGCTTGTTGCCGGTGAGAGAACTAAACAGAACGTAAGAATCACCCCGCAAGTAACAGAGTTGGAAGAAGTGGTTGTAGTTTCGAATGGGGTAAGCCGCCTGAAACGTTCAGCATTCAACGCAGTAGCTATAGATACCAAAGCCCTGCAAAACTCTACACAAAACCTGAGCGAAGCACTGGCACAGGCTCCGGGGATGAAACTTCGCGAATCAGGCGGCGTAGGTTCAGACATGCAGCTGATGATGGATGGATTTAGCGGAAAACATATAAAAGTGTTTATTGATGGAGTACCCCAGGAAGGTGTAGGCAGTTCGTTCGGGTTGAATAATATACCTGTCAACTATGCAGACCGTATTGAAGTATATAAAGGTGTAGTCCCTGTGGGCTTCGGGACTGATGCTATCGGCGGGGTAATTAATATCATCACCAAAAAGAATCAGGACAGGTGGTTTCTGGATGCTTCTTACTCCTACGGCTCATTCAATACCCATAAATCTTATGTAAATTTCGGACAGACCTTTAAGAACGGACTGACTTACGAAATCAATGCTTTTCAGAATTACTCCGACAATAATTATTATGTAGATACCCCGGTAAAAGAGTTTATAGGAGAAAGCGGTTCCAGCACCGACGAATCGAAGATTGAGCATGTAAAACGCTTTCATGACACCTATCACAATGAGGCTATTGTGGGTAAGGTCGGTATTGCAAATAAGAAATGGGCCGACCGTTTGATGCTTTCTTTCACTTACTCCAACATGTATAAAGAAATACAAAACGGTGTACTACAACAAATAGTATACGGTGATAAACATCGCAAAGGACACTCTATTATGCCGGCATTTGAATATCGTAAACGGGATTTACTGACCAAAGGATTGGATGTGGTATTTACAGCCAACTACAATAAAAACATAGTAAACAATGTCGATACCTCTTCTTACGAATATAACTGGCGTGGAGAGAAGCGTCGCAAAAAATCAGGAGTTTACGGAGAACAGTCTTATCAGCATACCCGCTCGGATAATAACAACTGGAACGGAACACTCACTGCCAACTATCGCTTAGGCAGATCACACATGTTTACCTTCAACCATGTATTGAATAATTTTGAACGTAATAACAAATCACTGTTAAATGCAAATGCAGTAGCCAATGCGATTCCGAAAGAAACACGCAAAAACATCAGCGGCTTGTCTTACCGGTTGATGCCTTCGGAAAAATGGAACTTATCAGTGTTCGGCAAATACTATAATCAAAATATTGCAGGCCCTATGGCTACCTCTGCCAATCAGGATGATTATGTGCGTGTCACTAACACCATCAGTGCAACAGGATATGGGGCAGCAGGTTCTTATTTCATATTGAAAAGCTTACAAGCCAAACTGTCTTATGAAAAAGCCTATCGCCTGCCTACCAACGATGAAATGTTTGGAGATGAAGACCTTGAAACCGGCGACTTGGGTATAAAGCCTGAGAACAGTGATAACCTGAATTTCAATTTAAACTATAACGAAACATTCGGTAAGCATTCTGTTTATATTGAAGGTGGACTCATCTACCGGAACACTAAAGATTATATAGTAAGGAAACTCGCAGACCTTAGCGGCGGAAGAACCGGGGCAGGCTATGTGAACCACGGTCGCGTAGAAACCAAAGGATACAATATCTCTGCAAAATATAGCTTTTCCAAATGGCTTAGCGTCGGAGGAAACTTTACACAAATAAATGTGCGCGACAAGGTGAAGAACAGCAGCGCAGGTTCTACCCAGGATAATATATCGTATGGAGCACGAATCCCAAACACACCTTACCAGTTTGCCAACTCAGACGTAACCTTCTTTTGGCATGACCTGGGGAAAAAAGGGAATTTACTAACTATTACTTACGACAATTTGTATATGCACGACTTTCCGCTTCGCGCGGAAAATCTGGGGGATTACAGCACCAAAGATATAGTCCCTTCACAATTCTCACACAATCTGAGCATATCTTATGGTATGCAGAAAGGGCGTTACAACTTATCGTTCGAGTGCAGAAACTTCACCAACGAAAAACTGTATGACAATTTCAGTTTACAAAAAGCCGGCAGGGCTTTTTATGGTAAGTTCAGGGTTTACTTCGGTAACTGATAATAAATGAAGTCTATTATTTTATAATAATTAATTCAAATAATAATAATTAGAACAACATGAGAAATTATTTCTTTAAAAGTCTTGCCGTTACCGTGTTAGCATTAGGCATATTTACTTCATGCGATGATGATAACAATGAAAATGGCGAAGGAACAGACAATGTAAAAGAAGCCTATGTAGTTGTAGGTACAAACACACAGGAGCCGAATATCGGAAGCTGGATCATATCAACAGATGAACTTTCGACAGGTAGCGTTACCGCCCGGGGGATTGGTACAGAATCAGCAAATGTATCACAATGGATATTCTTTAAAGAAAAATATTTGTATGGTCTGGTATATAATCAGGGTAACGCAGGTGTTACTTATTCCTATACACTGGATTCAAATGGCAAAATCATCAGACGGAGCAATACAAACGAAATTCAGCGGTATACTTCTTACGGCACTTATAATAATTATATTGTAACAAGTTCAACCGGTGCACTCGGTAAAGAGCATGCCGATGAAAAAGGTTATTTGCCTAAAGGTTTTCTGATTTCCTACCTGGATGCTGAAACTCAACAGTACAATACAAATACAACAGTGCTCTCAGCCGAAAATTATTTAGGCAATGGTGAATATGTTACTTTGGCAGGTCTGCTACAGGTAGGTAATAAAATTTATACTGCTCCTATCCCTATGGGACTGAGCCAGTATGGAGTAGTAGCCAATGACAGTGCTTATGTAAAATATCAGGAATTAGTAAAACAAGAAGCAGGTGGCAGCAATAGCAGTGCTTATGAAAAAGGAGAATTACTATGGACACAATATCCTGATGAAGCCTATGTAGCCATTTATGATGATCATACTTTTACGACAAAGAAACTTATCACAACAAACAAAATCAGCTATGCCTGCGGACGCAACCGTTCACAATACTACCAGATGATATGGCCGGATGCTAATGGAAATATCTATGTATTTTCACCAAGTTATGCAAAAACAATGGAGGCGGATGTACAGAAAACAAAATTACCTGCCGGAGTAGTACGTATCAAAGCCGGGACAGAAGAGTTCGACCCGGATTATTATTACAATCTGGAAGCACAGGCCGACGGCAGGTCATTCGTACGCAGTTGGCCTATAAGCGATGATTATTTCTTATTGCTAATGTATGACAGACCGTTGACTGAAACCGGATACACTGCCAACCAATTGGCTATATTCAAAGGTTCGACCGGAGAGCTTCGTAATGTAACAGGTTTGCCTGCCGATATTACCGGGTTTGGTAACACACCCTACGTTGAAGGCGGTAATGCTTACATGGCTGTAACAGTTGCAGCAGGGCCTTCGATTTATAAAATAGATCCGGTAACGGCTACTGCAACCCAGGGAGTTAGTGCTGACACCCAGCAGATCAGCGGTGTAGGTAAACTGAAAGTCATAAATTAAAGTTATTAAATTCAGGAAAGTACATTCTGTGTATACCGGAAAGAAATGACTAAAATTTATATTTTTCTTATATTCCTCCTGCTTCCGCTAGCGCTGCGGAGCCAGGAGGATATTTATATCGGAAAGAAATATACTCTTTACTCGGATGCCTTACAGGAAGAAAGGATATATTGGATACATATCCCGGAAAACTACGATCAGAATGAAACAAAAACCTATCCGGTGATCTATCTGCTTGATGGCGATTCGTTTTTCCATTCGTTGGTCGGGATCAGTAAAACACTCTCTTCAGGTAAAGGAAGATATCTTCCTCCCAGTATAATCGTCGGTGTATTGAATACAGACCGTACACGAGACCTGACTCCTACAGCATCCGCAGCGGGGCGTGATGGTAAGATTTCTCCCGGAGCTACTGCCCAAGGTGGTGGCAGTGAAATATTCAACCGCTTTTTAACAGGAGAACTTCGTATGGTCATTGACAGTACATACCGCACCAGCGGACATAATATGCTAATCGGACATTCTTATGCCGGTCTCTTTACGCTGAATACATTCTTTCACCATACCGACCTTTTCGATACATATCTGGCTATTGATCCAAGTCTTTGGTGGGATCAGGGTAGGTTATCGAAAGAAGCTGCAGCCTTAACAAAAGGCAAAGACTTTACCGGTAAGAGCCTTTACATTGGCATAGCATCTAAAAAACGTACCGACCGTGTAGACATACATCTCGACAAGACAAACTATTTGCTTTCAGAAGTATTACCGCAAGCGGAAAACTTGCGTTTCTATAATAAATTATTTCCCGAAGAAAGTCATGGAACCGTTCCGATTCCGGCTATATATGATGGGATCAAACAGTTATTTGGAAAATGAAAAAGCTTTTTACGAAAATACATTTATGGTTATCAATACCTTTCGGCATCATTATTGCTATTGTCTGTATATCAGGGGCAATCCTTGTGTTTGAAAAGGAAATGCTGGAACTGGCTTATCCATCCCGCTACTTTGTAAAGGAAGTAAAAGGGCAACCGCTTTCACCGGATGCATTGATGAGCTCAGCACGCCGGCAAATACCCGATTCGATCAAGATAAACGGCCTGCGTATCTCTTCCGACCCTAAAAAAACATATCAGGTCGTTTTGCCCGGGAAAAGGGCGGCAGCCTTTATTGATCCCTATACCGGAGAAGTAACAGGGATTGATAACGGACAAGGATTTTTCATGCAAATGGAGCGCCTCCATCGCTGGCTGCTTGACCAGTACAAACGCGACGGCAGTTTTGCCTGGGGGAAAGCAATTGTAGGATATGCTACATTGGTGCTGGTAGTAATTATCATTAGCGGTATTGTAATCTGGTTTCCCCGTAATAAAAAGATGCTGAAAGCCCGCCTTAAGATCAAAACCAAAAGAGGTTGGTTTCCCTTTTTCTATGACCTTCATGTTTCAGGAGGCTTTTACGCAACACTGCTATTACTCGTTTTATCTTTAACCGGGCTGACGTGGTCATTCGGTTGGTACCGTAATGCTTTTTATAATGTATTTGGAGTAAATACAAACCAGACACAATCATCCCACGCACCGGCTTCCACCCCGCAAAAGACAAGCTCTGAGCGAAGAGGATCCGGAGAGAAAAGCGAAGGCAATAAAGGTAAAAACTCTTCGAATGAAGAAAACAAAGGTTCTTCTTCACACGGTACATCTGAAAGAAGAGAAAAGCAAGAAAAGAAAACCGATTATACACAATGGGCAGAAGTGTTGACTGACTTACAGAATCGCTATACTGATTATAACTCAATCACCATTCAAGACGGTTCAGCAACCGTTTCTACTGCCAAATACGGAAATACGAGAGGAAGTGACCGGTATACTTTCAACTCATCAACAGGCGACATTACAGAAGTACAATTATACAAAGATTTGCCTAAATCGGGTAAAATAAGAGAGTGGATATACTCCGTACACGTTGGATCGTGGGGAGGACTTACTACACGAATACTCTCCTGCCTGGTCTCATTACTGGGAGGAGTTTTTGCTATAACAGGTTACTACTTCTGGATAAGAAAAAAGATCAGGAAACGTAAATAGTATCATGAAATTAAAACTCCGGTAAATGCAACTCCCGGTAAATATCATTTGGAGATCTGTAAATGCATAACAGCTTATGGGTGTTAATTATTTTTAAATATAGCACATCTAAAAATATAACCCACCACATAATTTGTTTATTATTTGTATCAATTATCTAAAAACACATAGCTTTTTAAAGTCTTATAATTAAATTATATTTTATCCATTTTAGTAATCTCCAAAAACAACTTTATGAAACAATTTTTTATTTTGATACTAAGCGTATTAATATTTGCTTGCACAGAACACCATGATCAACATTCCGTACCTAAAATCCATACACGAAGCCAAAACATAAAAGATGTAGCAAATATCTACCGTGATAAAGATACCAAGTCAGCCTATTTAAATATTGATACAGAAAAAAGATGGGAATTATACTCCGGCCTTACAATAGAGTCTATTGATACGAACTCCCCCTTGTTGTGTGGTAAAGGAAGTGGTGATTTCCAACTGGATGTATCTACTTCGGTAAGAAGTTATTTTCTACTTAAAATAGAAAATAAAAGCACCATCCTGGCGGAAAAACATTTACCTATGGCAGGCGGTTACAATTTCAGAGATATGGGAGGCTTTAAAACAACTGACGGAAGCACTGTGAAATGGGGTAAACTGTTTCGATCTGACGAAATGAACCTGTTGACAGGTCCGGATCTGGATTATCTATCTTCTATTCCTTTAATTTCTGTTGTTGATTTTCGCTCCGAAGATGAAGCAAACAGTGCACCTGACAGAATTCCTTCCAGTGTTTTACATACTTATCTTTACACCATAAACCCTAGTACATTAGATGGAATAGATTCTTTATTCTATCTTCCGGAGAGTTATCTTGATAGTTTAATGACAGAGATGAGCCTTTCTTTTATCAGAGAACAGGAAGGTATAGACAGCTACAAAAACTTTTTCTCTTTGTTGCAAAATGAAGAAAACATTCCTCTCATATTCCATTGTACAGCAGGAAAAGACAGAACCGGAATAGCTGCAGCTTTAGTCTTGTATGCTTTGGGAGTAGATGAAGATACAATAATGGAAGATTACCTGGCATCCAATATTTATTTGGCTGACAAATATGGAGACCGGTTATCTCAATTTCCCAATGCTCTTCCTTTATTAGGCGTGAAATACGAATTTCTGCAAGCAGTAATCCAGCAAATTAAAACTGATTATGGTACTGTAGAAAACTATCTTGAAGAGGCGCTTGAAGTAGATATTGAATTATTCAGGGCATTGTATCTGGATTAAGAAAATATATAATTAATCCCGGAAGCTTCCTTTATTGAAATACCCAATAAAAGAAACTCCCGGGATTAAACTTACTGATAAGTAATTACATATTATAATTTTACAGGGGCAGAAGGCGGTACATATTCATCACCAGCTCCCCAACTTTCATTGGCGTATTTACCCATCACCAATTCCAGTTTTCCTCCGTTCGCTATTTCATCATGGCTAAACCATGGTTTGTTCCACTCTTTTCCATTAAGGCGTGCTGATTGTATATACTTGTTTTCATCCGAACAATTTTTTGCTATTACTTCAAAGTAGTTACCATTGCCTAGATCCATTTTTGCATATTCAAATAAAGGACTACCTATATTATAGGAAGGAGAACCGGGAGTAACCGGATAGAATCCCAGCATAGAAAATACAACAAAAGCGGTCATTCCTCCTCCATCTTCATCGCCGGGAACCCCCATCAAGTCATTGCGGAACCATTGGTTTAACAGGGTTCGTATGCGCTTCTGTGTCTTCCATGGCTGACCGGAATAATTGTATAAATAAGGAATATGCAAACTTGGTTCATTAGCCATCGAAAACTGTCCTACATTTCCTGTATGGTCTGGTATTTGAGCATAAAATTCGTATTTGTTTTTACCCAATGGCTCACGGAACATCTGGTTCAAAGCGAGATTGAATTCATCTTTTCCACCCATAAGGTGTATCAAATCCGCTACGTTGTGAGGAACATCCCAGCGATAAACCCATCCATTATTTTCACCATAATATTCACGGGCTCCCATACCACCCGGGAAGCGATAGTCGAAGGGTTCTATAAATTTGCCATTTTTATCTTTCGGATGGAAGAAACGTGTCTGAGGGTTAAACACATTCCGGTAATTATAGGAACGGGACAAGTAATAATCATGTTCGTCTTTGTTATTGAGATACTCAGCAATACGCGAAAGGCACCATTCATCATAGGCTGTGCCCAGTGTAACAGCTATAGGCTGCCGCTTTTCGAATCCATGAACTTCGGGCAGTGTTTCTTTTTCATCCATGTATAAAGCGGGTATATAGCCATTTTCTTTATAAAACTGATTCAACCATCCTCCTTTATAAGCAGACCATGGTGCAAGTGTTTTTTCTTCAATACCGAGCTTACAGGCAAGGTAAGCCTTTTCCACATCAAAATCCGTCAATCCTTTGGCAAGTGCATCAGCAACGGTAGCTACTGCATGATTTGAATTCATACGACGGGAGTCGCCGGTGATTTCAGGGAAAGTAGGCATCCAGAGTTCGTCCATCTGTTCAGCCATGCGGATATATGAACGGATCACATTACGTTCCAGCGTGGATTCTATCAGGATACGTAAAGGATGAGTAGCCCGATATGTATCCCATATCCAATCATCCGTGTAGAAAGGCACTCCTTCATCTGAGTGAATCTTGCCGTCGAAAGCACTATAGTAATTACCGTCTTCGCTAATATTTACAGGACGTTCATAACATCTGTAAAGGGAGGTATAGAAAAGTTCTTTGTTAGCTTCCGTTTCATTCTCTCCTACTTGTATTTTGTTTAAAGCTTCATTCCAGATTTTACGGCCTCCGGAAGCAACTTCCGCTACAGAATAGTTCTTTATTTCACGTTCGAGATTTTTCTTAGCCTGGTCTTCACTGATAAAGGATACTCCATAGCGTACATTCAATGTTTGTGATTTGTCTCCGAAATAAAGTGCAACACCTGCATTTTTACCTTGTACTTTAACAGCACTGCTTTCTTTACCATCCGAAACAGATGTTATACTAAGTGGTTGTTGTTGCACTTCAAGATAGAGATAAACCTTAGTATTGTTTACCAGGTTTTGAAAACCGCTTACTATATTCTTTTCAGCCTTCAATTCACCATCTTTCGAATTAAAAATCAAAAATGAAGGCTGGTCGTTGTTCATCTTAATTTCGTACACAGCAGATTGATAGGATAGTGCATACTCAACTTGCGTTTTATATTCATCCAAATAAACAGAATAATAATAAGGTTTTATTTCCTCATTATCATAACTGTAATTTATAACCGACTTTAGATTTTTGGAATCTCCCTGGTAAGGACTGAAATTAAAAGCTGAGCTACCCCGGTGACTGGTAATTATAAGCGGAAGCCCCCTTATTACATCTCCTGTATAGTCATTTCGTTCCGGATAAACACGCAACATACTGTTGGGCAGGTGTATAGTTGGATAAGTAGGAACCAGCAAATGACTGATATTCCCGATATACGGGTTCACAAAATCAACAGGTTCCCTGCTATCTTCCTGCTCTGGCATAGTGCAGGCTTGAAAAAGCGCAAAACTGAGCAGTAATACAAATAAATTTCGTAGCTTGTTCATGATAGTGTTTTTAAATGGTTCTGGTGCAAATAAAAGTTTAATAGGTATTTATTAATGATTTGATTATCAATCTTAAATTTAATTTATAGAATGGTTTTATCTGATTTAAATTAATAATACAAAAATACTCTATTATTTTTTTAATTATGCATCTATATCTGAGAAAAATATCTCCTTTTCATTCTGAAATATCATAAAAATAGATTTAAACATATATCAATTAATCTTGATATCGGCTTATTACTTAGTTAGAATGATATGCTATACTTAATGCGACTAATGATACAATTACTAGTATAATCCTGTGCAAAGAAAAGGCAGTGAGAGTAGCAGATTCTCACTGCCTACTTAATTTTAAATAGTTTGAAACCAAATTTATCCTGAAAACTTATATCTTATATTTATTGCCATATTGATTTAACAGAGAAAACCTGCAGTTCCTTCACATCAATATTATGACCCCAGAAATGAAAACCTTCTTTATTATTGCTGTCAGGTTTTCTTTCCATAGAATATGAATAAGCACCACTGTCAATAAACACTTCTATGGAAGTGCGGTCAATGTATATATCGGCAGAAATTTCCACACTGGTCATATCTTCCGGAGAGTAAAATACCCCATTGATAGTATTGAAGTTCATATCATAATCAATGATGCGTTGTCCAAACAGATTAAACCCTGCACTTGTGGCATGCGATAATTTAAATGTCGTCTTAATACGCAAACAATCTGCATTATAATACTCCCTCAACAATTCGTTTGCACTATTTGCTGTAAGGTTTTTATCACTGCGTATAGAAGTAAATAATGTATCCATTTCTTTTACGGGTACACTAAACAACCGGGGGCCATCCTTTGTTGTGCGGAGAGAAAGCTCAGTAGGTAATAACATCATTCCCCTGAATGGCATATCCGGATGTGTTACACGTCCCCATCCTATTTGTATACGTCTGCCGTTAGGTGCATCAGTAATCGTTTGTGCGGCATAAATTGTTCCTGTTGAATATTGGTATTTACCTTTTTCAGGAGTAAAGACTTTACCGTTAAACGAGCCAATCATATAAGTTCCCGATGCTCCATACATTACCCATTTGGTATTACTCTTGTTACCATCTATGGGTAGTTCAAATAATTCGGGACACTCCCAGAAACCTGCTACATGGCTTTCGTATTTCCAGTCCTTGAGATTCGAAGATGTGTAGATTGAATGTCCGTCGCGCTCATTAAGCACCATAACCCAATGATTGCCCGGTGTATACCAAAATATTTTAGGATCGCGGGTATCCTGGCTATTCCATATATGTTTGGAGTCAATAACAGGGTTTTCTGAATACTTGGTGAAAGTACGCCCTTTATCCAGGCTATAGGCAATACATTGAACCTGCTTTTCCGAACTGGCAGCGGTATAAGCCACAATCATGGCCGGGGTATCCCCTTTATTATAACCTGCAGTATTCTTATAATCGATTACAGCCGACCCAGAGAACATTCCTCCTAAATGATCGGGATACAGAGCATCGGGTAGTTCTTTCCAATGTATAAGATCCGTACTTACAGCATGTCCCCAATGCATATTTTCCCACTCACGTTCATAAGGGTTATGTTGGTAAAACAAATGGTATTCTCCATCGTAATAAAGAAGACCGTTCGGGTCATTAATCCATCCACGACGGGTAGAGAAGTGAAATTGAGGACGGTTCTTTTCTTTATACATAGTAGTCTGTTCTGCGAATACATTATCCTGATAAATTTTACTCAGTGCGCTACCGTTGCCATCGTAGCTGATAGTTAAGGTTTTACCTTTCAGGTTAGATACATCTTTAAATACCCAGTAATCGGCATGGCCTGGAGCAAGACGTATAACAACTGACAGATCTGGTTGACCGTCTACTTTCAAAGTCATTTTACTACGATCTACCTGATGTGAAATCGGAAAGTTAAGATACTTTTTAGTGATCTTCATTTTTATTTCTCCTGCTGATGCGAAAAGTCCCGCAAATAAGAAGATGCCGATGAAGGTAATTTTAGATAATAAAAACTTCATACTGTATTATTTTAAGTTAAGTGTTTGTACTGGTAAATTATATCTTACATGCTTTTTCATGCAAGATATAATTTTAAATCATTTACCAACTATAATTTTGCTGATATAATTTCTTACTAAAATCTAATTGTGCTTTAGGTATGAGAAATACTCATCCTGTTTTAAAGCGCCATAAGTTTCAGGTTGCCGAGTCCATGATTCTGCAAAAATGAAATCAGATTTATACTGATAGGGTAAGCCTGGTATTGCTACAGAATGTAACAGACGGGGGCAATATTGTTATTTTGCAAATCTTCCGGCATACTGATACTTATGGCTTTGAAATCATCAAACATCGGCAACCCTTTACTATCTGTTTTAAAATCATTCACCAGATTCTGCGAAGGAGAATGGAAGCCGCAGCATCCAAATTCAGAATTCATCGGATAATTCAACATTGCTCCAAAATTGAGACGGCCAAACATGGTTCCATCATTAACCGAATATTGGATGGCATAGATGGATTCTCTTCCGTTTTGGATTTCCCATAAGAAGTTATCAGCAAAGTCTCCTGAAAGACCATATTTACCGGAAGAGATAATTTCCTGTGTTAAGGAAACAACCTCCTTCAGCTTGTCACTGTTGATGGAGACAACATTGTGTTTCTCATCTTGCTCATAAACAGCATACAGCAATGCTTTTCCCAGATACGCCTTTGCCATCCATTTATGTATCGTGATGGTGTAAATTTCTCTCAGGTTACCCTCAGACAGATGATCGAAGGATATTTAACTGATCTGCATCTGCACATAAACGAGATTCATGAGTTGGCGGATTAGTGCCCAATAGCATAAATGCGTATTGAAAACGATTTTTATTAGATATTTTTAATTATAATAATTACATTTGCCCCATCGAACCACATAACCACTAATACTTTGGAAGGCTATATTGAAGATAATGAGGCAATTTTGATTCAATCCTTAAAGAAAGGATCAACAAAGGCTTTCGATCGGATCTATAAGATCTACTCCAAGCGTTTGTACTTATACAGTTTGCAATTTACAAAATCCCAGGAAGAATCCGAGGAGATTGTACATGATGTATTTGTAAGACTTTGGACAAATCGTGAAAAAATCAGGCAGGAAGAAACCCTTCGTTCTTTACTGTTTATCATGACAAAAAACCACTTAATAAATGCCTTCCGGTCTAGGGTAAACCAACCGGTTTATGAAGAATATATTAATTACAAGGATAAGTTAGCAGTAAACAATACAGAAGATAATCTGCTATACGAAGAATTCCATAAAAAATTTGTAGAAGCCATGAAATCACTACCTGTTACACAGCAGAAAGTGATAACCTTATCAAAAATCCAACAACTTTCCAATAAGGAAATAGCACATCAACTTTCGTTGAGTGAACAAACGGTAAAAAACCAACTATCCGTTGGTCTCAAAGCATTAAAGGGAAAACTTGGCATACTTGGTATTCTCTATATGTTATTTTTCACAAATTAATCCGTTTTATAAGGTACCATACTGAAAAATATGCGTCGTTACTAAAAAAGAGGTAAATGAATAATTTAGAAAAGAAATATAGAACAGATAATTTAACCCCGGAAGAGCTATTAATACTCAGGGAAAAAGTCAACGGTATGGAAGATGCTGAAATTGAACAGTATCTTTATAACTCGTGGCTTGATGATAATATTAATACATCAACGGTTGATGAGGAACTTATTGCCAAAATAAAAAAGAATGTGGACGAAACGATCGGCAAAAAACGTCCGCAATTATCCCGTTTTATTCGTTGGGCACAAATTGCAGCAGCCATATTACTACCTGTATTCATAATACTTACCGTTTATCTCTATAAAGAAAATAGTTTAATCTTAACTGATGAAATGATTGTTTCAACCGGTCAGGCAGAAAGTGCAACCATAACCCTACCCGATGGAACCATTGTTTCCTTAAATTCCCAATCAAAACTCGGATACCTACCCAAAGCTTACAACAAAAAAGAAAGAATGATAAATTTTAGCGGCGAAGGTTATTTTGTTGTTCATAAAAATAAAGATGTACCTTTTCTGATAAACGCTAAAGGTCTGGAAGTAAAAGTCTTGGGAACCACCTTTAATGTTTCCGTACGCGATCAGGATAGCACCGCCGTACTCTCCCTTGAGGAAGGCAGTGTCTCTCTGTTATCCACCCTTACAAATAAAAATGTAACTCTTGAAACGAACCAGATAGCCGTACTCAATCATGCCACAGGCAATATAACAGTAATTTACAATGAAAATGTAAAAGACAAATCAGCATGGAGACGTGGAGATATGGTATTCCGCAATACAGAACTCGTAGATGTTATCCGTAGTATAGAAGAACAATACAATGTAACCATTAAAATAGATTACAACAAGTGTATTAATGATACATTTACTGGAATTATTCCACGGAATGACCTTAATGAAGCGCTCGAGATAATTGAAAACTCTTATCATTTAAAAGCTATAATAACCGGAAAAGAGATATTTATGAAATAAAAATGTGCCAATATAAAAAATGTGCCAATGTGAATAATGTGCAATGTGCAAATTAGCTGCGCTGCATTTTAATTAATCATATTGGCACATTTTTTATATTGGCACATTAATCTTATGTTCTTTAACATGTTTTTTCTTTGGTACTTTCAAAATATAGGCTTGTCATTACTAGTGATAAGCCTATAGACAGGCACAAACAAATTTTTAATTTTAAATTATAGTAAAATGAACAAACATGCATTACAGAAGCTCTTTGGGTTGTTTTTGTTACTATTCCTCTTTTCTGCAACAAATGTTTTTGCTCAGGAAAACGGGATAACAATAAATCTCGAAAATGCTTCTTTGAGAGAGCTTTTTAAAGCTATTGAAAAACAAACTACTTATCGTTTTTCCTACCGGGATGCTGTGATAGATACGTTGAGCAATATCACAATATCAAAAGAGGATGCTACGGTTTCAGCTATATTAGAGGAAGCATTAGCAAAAAGAAATTTAAAATTCAACATCGTCTCTTCAAAATCTATTGTTATTTCGGACAAACCGGAGCTTCCTGAAAACAATACAGATCAATCTAAGAAAGTTACCGGTATTATACAAGATACCAACGGAGATCCTATTATTGGAGCTACTATACGTGAGGAGGGAACAAATAACGGCGCAATATCGGATATAAACGGAAATTTCAGCATAAACGTAGATTTTAACAGCGTAATTAACATATCGTATATTGGTTATGCTGAACAAAATATATCTACTTCCGAAAAAAATTTCTTCAATATCGTATTAAATGAAGATTCTAAAATACTGGACGAAATTGTTGTTATTGGTTATGGCAGTCTTAAAAAGAAAGACCTTACAGGTGCCATTAGCCATATAGATGCCAATAAACTTGCTAAGGAAAGGCCACCTACAGTACAAGATATGTTAAGAAGTGCTGCGCCGGGATTAAATATAGGTATATCAAACGATGCCAAAGGAGGTGGTAATTTCCGTATAAGAGGTGAGCGTTCCTTAAAAGGCAATAATGATCCGTTGTTTGTTTTAAACGGATCAATCTTTCAGGGTGAATTGTCGGAGATAAATCCAATAGATATAGAGTCTATTGATGTATTAAAAGACGCATCCTCTGCAGCAGTTTACGGAGCAAAATCAGCTAATGGAGTTGTTATTATAACAACCAAAAAAGGTAAAGAGGGTAAACCCTCTATCCGGTTCGATGCAAGCGTTGGCTTTGCAACTATGGGAATCAACAGAGATGTATATGCCCCATCTCAATATCTGGATTATCGCTCTGATTATGCATTATCTGCTTACGGAGGAGTATCTGGCAACAAAGGTTACTATAGTAAACCCACAGCAGAAAATCTAAGTAAATATAATATTACCGAAGAACAATGGAAAAACTATGATGCTATCGGGCAGGGTTCTTCTAATATGGAAGATGCATGGTTACAACGCATCGGATTGGGAGAAATGGAACGGGAAAATTATTTTGCCGGTAAAACATACGATTGGTACAAAGGATCTTTTCAAACAGGATTAAAACAGGATTATAATGTAAGTTTATCCGGGAAGACAGATAAGTTGAGTTATTATTGGTCATTAGGATATCTGGATAGCGAAGGGGTAGTTGTTGGTGATGAATTTAAAAATTACCGCACCAATTTACGTCTGGATGCCAATATAACCGATTTTTTAGAAGCTGGTGTTAGTATAAATCTCCAAAGCCGTAATGAAGGAGGTCGCCCGGTAGATTGGAGAGAACAACTAAAAAACTCTCCCTATTCGTCGCCCTATAATAGTGACGGTTCACTAAATCCGTATCCAATGGGCGAAAAACAGCCGCAAGGAAATGTGCGGGGAGTGAATAGCCTTTATCATAATTCAATGTCTTCTAAAAGCGAAGGAACACAAAATGTTACCAGTAATTTCTATTTGAAAGTGAAATTACCCTTTAATATTTCTTATCAGTTTAGCTATGCTCCGCGATATAGCTGGTATCAAAAAAGAATCTGGAACAGCTCTCAAAGTGTATTTGATGAAAAGAATGGAGAAGCCAGCCGGAAGTCTGTTCGTTCGATTGATTGGACATTGGATAATATGATAAAGTGGAATTATACTTTAGCAAAAAAACATAGTTTTGATGTTACCCTTCTTCAAAGTGCCGAAAAATATGAAATATGGTCTGAAGAAATGTATGGTTCAAACTTTACCCCATCTGATGTTTTAGAATGGCATAATATGCAGACAGCGGTCGATAAAAAGCTTGAAAGTGATGATACCGTTCATACAGGAGACGCTTTGATGGCCCGTTTATTTTATTCGTATGATAATCGTTACATGCTAACAGCGTCCGTTCGCCGGGATGGATTCTCTGCATTTGGGAAATCCAATCCCCGGGCTACATTCCCCTCAATAGCTTTGGCATGGAATTTTGCAAATGAAAATTTCTTCAACTGGACACCAATGAGCAGTGGTAAATTGAGGTTATCGTGGGGAAAAAATGGAAACCGCGATATCGGTATATATAAGGCACTCTCACAATTATATGGCGGAGCCGATGGCAAATATACCTATGTAACACCAAACGGAACATTATATGAAGTATCTTCCCTGCAAATTGAGCGATTAGCCAATCATGATTTAAAATGGGAAAGTACAACTTCATGGAATGTAGGATTGGATTTTGGTTTCCTCAATAACCGGCTTAATGGTAGTGTTGAGTGGTATTACATGCCAACAACCGATTTATTAATGGATAGAAGCTTACCCGATATTACCGGTTATATAAATATAATAACCAATTTGGGAAAAGTAGTGAATCAAGGTTTTGAAATTTCGCTTAATTCTTTAAACATAGATAAAAGGAATTTTAGCTGGAATACAACTTTGGCAATATCTCATAATAAAAACGAAATAAAACATTTATATTATCAGTATGAAGATGTTATTGATAAAGATGGAAATGTGGTTGGTCAAAAAGAAGTTGATGATGTAAATAGAAGTTGGTTCGTAGGAAAAGACATTCATACAATTTGGGATTATAAGTTTATAGGAATATGGCAAGAAGACGAAGCGGAAGAAGCTGCTAAATATGGTCAGAAACCAGGTGATGCAAGAGCATTGGATGTAAACGAAGACTATAAAATTACCCAGGAAGATAAAGTTTTCTTAGGCAATAAAACTCCCAAATTAAGACTGTCATTAAAAAATGATTTCACATTGTTCAATGATTGGAATATATCTTTCAACCTTTACTCTTATTTAGGACATAAGCAAGCAACAGTAGACTATCTTAATTACTTTGATTTCGCAGGGGATTATTTAAATACATATATAAGAGACTATTGGACACCCGAGAATCCATCGAACAAATATGCACGTTTAAAATCAACCCTTCCCTCAAATGTTAAGCCGCAAAAGGCAGTGGATAAAAGCTTCATCAGGTTAGAAAACATTTCGGTTTCGTACAATCTGCCTAAAAAGATAGCCGCTAAATTAAAATCTCAAAATATAAATTTATACGCAACAGTGAGAAATGTAGCTGTGTGGACGTTCGACAAAGAATGGAAAAATTGGGATCCGGAATATTGGGATAATGAAAAAGGCGAAAATGGAGGAGGTACTGTTCCTCGAACATTTACATTCGGTGCAAGTATAACATTTTAAATCATTACAGTCATGAAGAAAAATTTACTGAAAACATTATACGCGTTATTTTTTATAATAACACTGAGTTCTTGTTCTGATAGTTGGTTGGAACCCAAACCATTGTCTTTTTACGAACCAGATGCAACATTTTCAACCATTGAAGGGTTAGAGGCCGCCCTGACCACATGCCACAGGCAAATGCGTTATTATTTTCTGGAAACACTTGGTCCGGGGCTGGCTACAGAAATGATTTACTCGGATGTAGCTGTAAATGCTGTTACGGATCTTAGTGGTGGTCAGGATTTGGTTTCGCACCTCACCCCAACCTCTTATAACTGGTATGGTACAACCATGACAGAATATTTTTGGGATATGGGTTTTCAAGGCATTAGCTTCGCCAATGCGGTAATTTCTCATATACCCAACTTAACAATAGATCAGTCTGTTAAGGACGAAATGATTTCAAGAGCCTATTTCCAACGGGCATGGCGATATTATCACCTCATCTGCCAATTTGGAGATATCCCTTTATTAACCAAAGAAATGACTTCTCCAAAACTGGATTACCGTACCGTTAAAATGGAAATTATCATCGAACAGATGGTAAAAGACCTTGAATTTGCAGTACAACACATTGCCGATGCCAACGATTACGGAAAAGAAAATAAAGGCGCCTGTCGTATGTTGCTGATTAAATTTTATATGATGGCCGGAAAAATCGATAACGCTATAAACGAAGCAAATACTCTTATCAATAGTTCGGGCTACCAGTTAATGGAAAATACGTTTGGTACTTTTGAAAATCTACACCCAAAAGATCATCCGATAACACGTAATGTGATTTGGGATTTACACAGACCTGTAAATAAAGCCATTTCTGAAAATAAAGAAACCATTATGCTTATAGTGGACAGATACGAGAATTCTCAAAGCCGTATAAATACCAATTTTATACATAACATGACTCCTTTCTGGGCTCAGACAGATAAAGTGAAAGGAATTCTTACTCCCAGCAAAGGAAGCGGAGGATTAACAGCACAGGCAGGAACAGAAAGCATGCTCAGCGCACATCCCGATTATATAGATTTAAGAGCTGTTTTTGGCCGCGGCGAACCTTTTTCAAGGCCAACTTATTTTGCTGAAAAAGGTATGTGGACAGACAAACATGATCTTCGGCACGACAGGGAAAAAGGAAACTGGTTTGTTATGGAAGATTTGAAATACAATGACCCTGCTTTATTAAATACGCCTGATGCTAAATATTATCTGAAACCCATTCAAAAATTTGCAGAAGATGGAACGCTGTTGTGTCAGGACACTATTCGTTGTTGGTTCGATTATCCGTATTATAAATTATGGATACAAGATATTGAAAAAGAAGTAGCGAATGGTTATACCGGTAATAATTACTCAGGAGGTCCTGGCGATTGGTATCTGTACCGCCTTGCCGAAGTTTATTTGTTAAGAGCTGAAGCTTATTATTGGAAAGGTGAATATGCCAAAGCCGCCGAAGATGTAAACACCATAAGGCGACGTTCAGGGTGCCAGACTTTCTTTACAGCAAGTGAATTAAGTGGAATAGAAGGACTTGATGTCATTATGGATGAACGGGCTCGTGAATTAACATACGAAGAATTCCGTCACGCAGAATTGGTTCGGGTATCTTTTATAAAACTTAATCAGGCGAATGCTTACCAATCACCGAAAGATCTTGCTGATGAAAATAGTAACAGTTATTGGTTTCATAGGATTACAAATTACAATAATTATTACAACAAAGGGGTAAAAACATTGCATGGTGATGAATATAGAATGGGAAAATATAACATATTCTGGCCCGTTCCTCAAGTATCAATAGATGCAAATTTGTACGGACGGATCAACCAGAATTATGGATATTCTGGTTATGATAAAAATCAAACTCCAATCAGTTCTTTTGAGGAACTGGAAGAATCGAATCAATAGGTATATTATATAAAAAAGAGCTGATTAGAAAGCTCTGGTTAGATTTGCCCCTCTTCCCTTTGGGAATCTCCTCTTGCAGAGGAGGAATTGTGGGCAGTGAGGTTATCAATTTCCGTCTGCTTTAGCTGACGGAAATTGATAGTAATTCAGAAGGCCAATGGCCTCTATGGTGTAGCATAGGGCAAAGCCCTCGTATGAGACTGGTAGTCTCATATATATGAAACAAGGAGTATAATATATATGAAAAGTTATTTAGATATATATCCATCAAAGGGTGAAGGAAAAGAAAGTTTTTGGGATAATTCCTACCCATTAATTAAGATAAACATGATGAGAAAAAGTTTTTTAGTATTCATAACCATCCTGTTAATAATAGGATGTAAAACCACAAACTCCGGTTCTTTAAACTTTACAGCTATAACTGTAGAAAGGCAAAACAACCCGGAAGGAGTATACATGTCCACCCCCCACTTCTCATGGCAATTTACCAGTGATAAGCAAAACGTTATGCAAACAGCCTATCAAATAGAAGTAGCCCAGTCGGAAAATGATTTAAAATCCGGTTCAAATTTAATATGGAACACCGGACGCGTAAATTCCGACAAATCATTATTAGTAGAATATGCAGGAACACCACTCAAATCAGGTAAAAAATATTATTGGCGTGTTACCATATGGAGCAATACAGGTGAAAAGGCCCAGAGCGACATACAATATTGGTCAATGGCCTTAAATAACTCAGACTGGAAAGCAAAATGGATCGGCCTGAACGACAGTATCAACCTGAAATTTAATGGCAACCGAACCATTCTTCCGGCACGTTACCTCAGAAAAGAATTTAACTTACCAGCCAAACCCAAACGTGCGGTTCTGTATGTTTCGGGTATAGGTTCTTCCGTATGCTATATGAATGGTCAACGGATTGGAAACGATGTTTTCGGACCAATTCCTACTTGGTATGATGCTTCCGTACCCTATTTAACCTATGATGTTACTTCCCTTATTAAAGACGGTCAAAATGCAATAGGGGTAGCTTTAGGTAATGGTCGTTACCTGCCCATGCGTATTAATGAATGGTTAATTGGCTTTGGAATACCTCGTCTTATTGCACAACTAAATATCGAATACGATAATGGTGAAACCATAACCATCGTGAGTGATGAGTCATGGAAAGCAACTAATCACGGACCGATAACTGAAAATAATGAGTTCGACGGAGAGAAATATGATGCCCGTTTAGAATTAGGTAAATGGACAGAAAGTGGTTATGATGTATCGTCATGGCAGGATGTTGAGTTGATGGAAATTCCCAAAGGTAAACTAACAGCACAACTGTCACCTTGTGTAAAAGTAATGGAAATCATCAAATCAAAATCTGTAAAACCAGTAGGAAATGGAAAATACATTGTTGACATGGGACAAAACATGGTAGGTTTGCAACATGTTAAATTACGTGGTAAAAAGAATATGCCCATTACCATACGATTTGCCGAAGTACTGAAAGACAACGGAACCGAGCTATACCTCGACAATCTTCGTAGCGCATTAGTTACGGATATATATACTCCTGCTAGTGATGGAGAATTTATGTGGGAACCGTTATTTGTTTACCATGGTTTCCGTTTTATGGAAATATCCGGCTTGGATTATGAACCTTCCGTTGCCGATTTTGAAGGAAAAGTTATCTATGATGAGATGGAAACAACCGGTAGTTTTGAGACTTCCAATGACATTATTAACAAGATACATAAAAATGCTTATTGGGGAATACGTGGTAACTACCGGGGTATGCCAACTGACTGTCCGCAGCGTGATGAGCGCGTAGCGTGGCTGGGCGACCGTACTACCGGTGCTTATGGAGAAAGTTTTATTTTTAACAATGCCTTGCTTTACAGGAAATGGATGGTTGATATAGAAGAATCAATGAATGAAAACGGTAGTATTTCAGACGTTTCACCACGTTTCTGGACCCTTTTTCGTGATAATGTTACCTGGCCGGCTGCCTACTTTTATGTAACAGACATGCTTTATCAGCAATTTGGTGACGATTATTCAATTAAACACCGTTATCCTTCCATGAAAAAGTGGATTAACCACATGGTAAATACTCAAATGAAAGATTATATTATCATCAAAGATGAGTATGGAGATTGGTGTCTGCCCCCGGAATCTCTGGAATTGATCCATTCGCAAGATCCTGCACGAAGAACAAACGGAGAAGTATTAAGCACCACCGTTTTTTACAGTATTCTTCAATTAATGGAAAAATTTGCCAACATGAATGGCTATCCGGAAGATGCTGAGGAGTATGCAAAACTGGCTACCCGGATGAAAGAGGCCTACAATAAAAAGTTTTTTGATTATAAAACAGCGCGTTACGATAATAATACCGTAACAGCCAACCTGTTATCTCTTCAACTGGGATTGGTACCCGATGGTTACGCAGACAGAGTATTTGCCAATGTCGTTGAAAAAACCGAAGTAGAGCATCAGGGACACGTTAGTGTTGGTGTTTTGGGTATTCAACATCTAATGCGGGGACTTACCCGGAATGGAAATTTGGAACTGGCTTATAAAATTGCCGGTAATACATCTTATCCTTCATGGGGTTACATGATTGAGAAAGGGGCAACTACCATCTGGGAATTATGGAACGGTGATACTGCCGATCCCGCTATGAATTCCAGAAATCACGTTATGATTTTAGGAGATTTATTGATCTGGTTTTATGAAGATCTGGCAGGTATAAAAAATGATCCTTCATCAGTAGCTTTTAAAAAGATTCTGATGGAACCTGTATTCCCTGATAAATTGAATTATGTAAAAGCTTCCCATATTTCTCCTTATGGAAAAATAGAAAGTCATTGGATACGCAACGGTAATAAACTGGAATGGAACATATCCATTCCTGCAAATACTACCGCAACGATAAAATTGCCTGCAAAATTTAAAATTAAAGTTGATGAAAATCAAGCCAGGATTCATTCTACTGAAGAATCCGGTGAGAAATTAATCATTCAGTTAGGTTCGGGAAAATATAAATTCAAGTCCGAATAATCTTAACCTATTTTCATATTATAAACCTCACTTCCGGGTACGGAGATTTTAATTGTTTATTTAAGAAATCTCTGTGCCCGGCAGTACAACCCAATCAAAAGCAGCTTGCATAACCATTGTATCAGTTAAGCTCTGGTAGATTCGGAAACAAAACCTACCGATTTTGCACGCCCCGGGCATATCTTTCCTTTTTTGAGTATTATCAAGGAGAATTGATTGATAGATATACATTCCTATAAATTCGCAGTCAATTCATAGTCTTTAACTTTGTAAGTTAATTCCTCTCATTATCCCCCATTATCCTCCTTAAATATTGCGAAGGCGTTTCCCCATACTCCTACTTAAAACATTCTCTGAAATAGGATACCGAATTCAACCCAACCAGATTAGCAATTTCCGAGATAGTTACATTGGTATAGATGAAACCTTCCCTTGGAGAGTTATATTCAGTGGTCATTAATAAAGCTGCTAAAGGTAAAAAAGATACTATTATTGCTATTACTGCCGGTACAGATGCCATAGGTATAAAGAAAATACACTGATACTGATTGAAAACACTCGCCAACAATAGCCTTTCAGGTTATTGTTGGCGAGCTTAAATATTATTAATTCTTAAGCTAAATATCAATCCTCTGTAGTAGGGAATGCAGATATACGCAATCTTGCGGCTCCCATCGGGATTAATTTTATATCGTCCAATGTTGCATTTTTCTTACTGTCCGGTTCGGGCAATACCCCACATAGGCCATACTTATCAATGCCCCAGGATGGTATCTGACGTCCTTTAGCTTTTACCACAATAGGAGTGTTTTGTGTTGTAAAAGGAAAATCGTCAGCAGGCCACTCTTTTGTTACTACTTCAAAACTTCTTTCGGGATTGGCTTTGTTAAGAAATAATGCATAGTTCCATGCACTTGCCGGATAAATTTCATAAGTAGGCCAGGCATTCACATCAACACCTTTTTGCCATTTAGAATCCCAGATAGCAGTCTCAGCACTATTTACTTTTTTGTATTCTTCATCAATCAGTAAAGACAAAGTCAGCGGACCGTAATCCACACTTACACTATTTTTATTTGTAGGCCACTCTCTCACGGAGAAAGTTTTTGGCAGCTTCAAAGTAATCACATCCCCGTCTTTCCATTCACGATTGATACGCGCATATTTTCCCGCCGTAAAATCAGAACCGATATTGCGGCCATTCAACAATATTTGTGCATTCTTACACCAAGATGGAATACGCAGATAAAGAGGGAAAGAAATATTTTCAGATACATTTATGGTAAACCGGAGATCTTCTTCAAACGGATAATTCGTTTCCTCTTTCACCTGAACCGGAGTAGAATGCTCACCTACTTTTATGCTTGCCGTACATGGACCATACATACCTGCTGCCACACCATTATCGGGAGTCGCAAGAATCAGATTTTCAATATAATAAGGCCATCCCTGTGTATGATTGTGCTGACAGCAACGACTGCTGAACGGGTTCATGGAGAGAAAAGGACCTCCATTGTCAATTCCCGGTTTGTGATTTTCTGAATCACTCATTACATGATTAGGGCATGTAATATAGCGTAAAGCCTTGAAATCAGGCATCACTGCTGCCGGATAAGAATTGAAAGCAACATCTTCACAATGGTCTGCCCAGAAAGGATCACCCGTCATACGTAACAAAATCTCGTCGGAAGCCATTTGCTCCACAAATCCACATGTTTCTGTGCCCTGACGGGGGTCAATGTATGCCAAACGTGCATTTTCATCTGCTCCAAACATTCCTCCGGGGACTTGCCCGAATACACGACGCACAAGGTTATGAACATTATACGTTGCAGCCAGATGTGCTGAATCTCCTGAAAGCATATACCATGTGGCAGGCTCGCGGAAGCATTGTGCAATGTTCACGTTGTGCCAGTTTGGAAGATGTGAATCTTGTGTCCAATCTGCTGTGTTGCGATGAGTCTTCTCTGCCAATTCCAGCAAAAACTTATCGCCGGTAATATTATAAAGCCAATATATACTGTACAGGTTATCTCCTCCACGGCTGTTTTCCCAGTAGTCTTCCAGAAAATGATCGTCAGGAACAGTCATCTGCCATTTAAAATAATTTGTCATCAGGTCTATAACGCGCTGGTCCTGCGAATATTCGTAATAAGATTGTAAACACCATATCATAATCATGTTAGCCCACAACTCACGTTTGCCTCCACGGTCATTTACCGGACCGAAATATCCGTCGGGTTGCTGGCTTTTCATGACAGCTTCTATCCATATTTTGGCTTCTTCAAGCATGGCAGGGTCTTTAAATATATAACCAATATTCCCGTATCCTTTCAGCCAGTACGGCACTTCTTCCCAACCATGATTGCCCCCTGACATAAGCCATGCATTGTTATCCTTCTCAAGCCATGCACTGATTTCACCAAGCTTGCCTGTCAATCCCTCCTTTTGCAACAACAAATATTTCTTGAGCCATCCTTCGGGTTGAATATCCCCTACCGGCAGCTTAATAAAATGTAGCGGTTTAAGCGGAAACCGGTTTCCTACATAACTTACATTTGAAGTTGAAGTTGCCGGACGATCTACCATATCAACTTCAACATCATTTACTTTATTCTCACATGAAATCAGGATAGTTGCACAAAGGAAAGTGCACACTGTGTTGTAAATAAAACTTTTTACTTTGCCAATCATATAGATATTTATTCTGTGATTAAGAATTATTTTGCATACACAAAGATATGCCCTACACATAAATCTTTATACTACTATTTTGTCAGAAAAAGCAAGTATCTGTTCAAAACTGTTTTTTCTGAAAGCGGCATTATAAAAAGTGAACCCCGTTATCTGTTGTAGAACAAGTTGATAATATGAGATTCCTAAGCTAAGAACAAGCGACTTGAAAGTAAAATTGAAATAAGGATTCTGCATTTGATAAATTCCTACATTTTATTATTTAAAGATATTTATGCATGTTTAACTGGCTATTCTTTACAAACTATCAAAATCAATACTTTTATCTTTATAAATATGAATATTTTTCTCCTAATCCAGTCATATCATCTTTATATCTGTAATAAATCCATCTTGACTACTCTCGTCAGTTGTCCTGACTACTCAAGATAGCTGTCGAGACTACTATAGTGCTGGTATCCTGACTACTTAAGACGATTATCCTGACTACTCTAGTCAGTTATCTAGAGTAGTCAGGATGGCCCATAACATATAAGAATGGATGGATATACTATTTATCTTATAGACTGTTATTCCAATAAATACTTAATAATGAGGATGTAATAAGGGAAGTAAATAATCTAACTATATAGAATGGAATACAAAGATAAAAAAATAATTTATATCGGTAGTAACCCAATTGTTAAATTCTAAAATACAGAAGTGCCTTTATTCAGACCTTAATGCCTCCGAAGGCTGCATTTTCATTGTATAATGGGCAGGATACCATATACCTGACGCAACTATGACTACCAATATCAGGAAAGTGACCATAATACCGATAACATAACGTATCCAGGAAATATCCATCCAGTACTTCTCTACCAAATCACTTACCATAATATTCATACTGATAAAAGCTGCCGGAAGAAATGCCAGGACCAACAGAATCAAACCTTCTATAAACAGTATGTTTCTGACATTGGCCTTTGATGAACCTAAGGCCATTCGCAGACCAATTTCTCCACGTCTCTGTCGTGTACGCAACCAGAAAGTTCCGGATATTCCAAAGAATATATTTACCAGTAAAAAGACGAAAAGTATTCCTCTCACCGTAACAAGTCCCTTCTCGTATCCAATTACTCTTTCACGGTATGCACTGGTAGAAATTACATCTATAACAAAGATATTATCAATAGACAAGTTAGGAGTAAGTTCCGCAAAAAAATAATCACGGAAATTCTTACCGGCTTCCGGTTTTACTCTTACACAGAATTCAATATCATGTATATTCCCCGGGGTTATGATATTCAACATATCCTGTTCACTCATAAGTATGAAGAAGCTTGGATAAGGACGCACGTACTCAGTTCTCCGAATAGGAATCGTAACAGCATTTATCCTGAGTAAATTACCATCCATATTTACCTTCAGGTAATTACCCAAAGGGTTTTTACCGGGCATTAACCGGTCGGCTGTTTCCGGAGAAATAATGATGGAGTTTGGAGTAAGTTTTTCTTTTAATTCGTCTGGCGTACTACCCGGGCTATGTACTTTAAATACATCAAAGAAGGATGCAGTCACCCAATATCGTTGAGCCTGCACTCCCATTGTATCCTGATTGTATAAAAAATCCGTATGCTCGTTCATAGTGGATAAATACGGCTGTGATGAAACAGAAACGGATACGGATTCAATTACCGGATTTTGCCGGACACGTTCCATTAAAGTTAGCAAACTCTCTCCGGTTGCATTTTCTTGGTCCGAAAGATCAACATATCCGTCACTTCCCGGGGTTTTGCAGCCTAATGTTATCCGGTAAGTATTGCTGGTATCAAAACCTGTAGGCATTCTCATTATTCGCCACACAGGCCCGATAAAGTCGATAATGTACCAAAGGCATATGGAAACCAAAAAGAGTTCCGCCCACAACCAGGCATTATTTTTACGCTGGTTCCAGATAATTGTGCCGATATGTTTAATGATATTACTCATATTATTCTGTTTTCAATGACTCAACAACTGGAAGTTTGGATATTCTCCATGCCGGTATCCCTGCACTTAAAATATTTAATAACGTACAGAAAAAGAGAACTGCCAGAAAAGTATAAGGATTTATAGCGATTTCCGGAGGCAACTCTGGTTGCACATTCAATCCCCAGTGCGCTCCTGATGCAATTGCCATATCTTTTATAAGATACAATCCCAGATAAGAGAGCCCCCAGCCCAATATGCCACCGATAAGGGAATAGATCATACTTTCGTTTAAAATTTGTCTATAAATCATCCACCGTGTTGCTCCATAAGTCTTACGCATTGCCAGTTCTTCCTGTCGCTCACGCATACGGAAAATGGAAAAGCCCGAAATATTGATAGCAGGTACAAGTAAAATAACAACAATGACTACTACTAAATTTAAATAAGAGGAAGGCATATCCGGATATACGTATCCAAACCTGTCTTCTTCTACCAGCTTTGTATCAGGTTGATGATGTAAATTTATAGAATAATCCCCCAATGTTTTATTATACACCTGGATATTCCGGTCGACTTCTTTCCGAATTGCTTGAAAATCTGACGAAGATCTTGCAAGTATCTGACATTTATATCTTCCGTTTATACCGTCAATTCCCGGACCACGGGGTATATCCAGACAAGTAAAAGGAACCCATGCCTGTCCATAAGCTGCACTTGCCATAGTAGGAACATTATCTACAACAGCAGAAACAATATAAGTATGATAATTCAGTTGTATTTGCTTCCCGATGGCATCCTCTATCGAATTGTAAAAAAATACTGCCATCTCTTTATTTAATATAACTTTCTGGATTCCTGCTTTAAAATCTGCATAATCATACGGTTTACCAGCTAATATTTTGAAATCAAATACGCGCCAGAACACATCATCAGTAGGCAAAACAAAACAGGGTCTTTGCTTATTGCCCGGCAAACTTGCCAGCTGTGACTGCAAAGGAGAGGTAACAATAATCGCTTCCGGTGTTGTCAGTGTTTCAAAGCACTCTTTTATTGTTTTAAGTGATAGAAAACCAACACCTACTGTCATTCCGGTTTCTTTATTCTCAACTGCAGCCCATTTTACATATAGCGTACGATGCCGGTTATTCTCAGGAGAAAGATCCATTGATTTCCCCAGGAATCCGGCCACGAGATAAATCATAATAAGGCAGATAGAAAAAGCTGTACCTAATATTGTAACCAGCCCTACGTAAATATTATCTTTGAACCTACACCAGAATTGTTTTAGTAATAAGTTTATCATAAAATGAAATGCTTATAACTTTTTAAGATACAAATCGTATGCCGTAGTTATAACAATCTTATATTCAAAAGATTAAGAAACAACCCTTTGTTCGATTATGAACACATCAACCTATAAATGAACAATTTATATAAGATAATCCGTAGCTTGTAATCAGTTGCAAAAAGAAGTGCTTATCATTAACTGAATAGTTGCATTTAATTGTCTGACAAGCAAATAAATATCTGAACAATACTGTATATTATTAAAAAAATATCATAACTATTGGAACCCATAGAGTAAAAATAGAATATTCGAATTAAAAACATAAATCTAAATTATCTCATAGTCAGTTGATAGCTGTTTTATCGTATTGTAGACCAGATTATAGTTTTTAATCTCACAAATCAAAATTTACATTAATTCATTGACATGTATATTTCTTTTAATTAAACTTTTTTTAAGACTCATGTGTTATATAAAAAGAGCCCTTCAATAATGAAATAAAAAACACTTTCTACTATCTGTATTTGACTTTCTATTTATTAATTTAAAACCTATATATAATGGAATTAAAAAATGATTTTTATTCAGTAGCAGATAATGACATACTATCCACCCTTGAAGCAGAAGATACATTAAATGTACTTCATGCAGTAAAGTTAGGAGGTCATACAAATTTATGCGTGAGAGTAGGGAATATTCTTATAAAAAAGATAATACACGGAAATTTAGAGATCATAGATGATGCTTACACACAGCTAGCTGAAAAAAAACTATTTGGTATAACAAATTATCAGCGCTTTGACGATATTGTAATTTTACCCTTTATCGAAGGATATGTTACAGAAGATATCAGTGTTAAAGAATTTATGTATTTATCAGATCAAATCAGACAATCCGGTATTAAACCCAAATTTACATTATTTGATCTTTTCAATAGATATGATTTTAACCCAGACAAAAAATTATATAGTTCTTTATTAAGAGATACAAATGATGTTTGTCACGGAGACCTGGCTTATATCAATATAATAAGAACAGCAGATACAATCATACCTATAGATTGGGAATTCTTTTGCTATTCCAATAGATATTGGGATTTAGCATGTTTTTTGGCTTCGTTATATGTACTTGGCCATGCTAACAGTGATGAGATAAGACAAAAAACAGAAGAAGTAGCCGATCCGACATTGGCTGCCTTGAACGTTATGTTGTTATGTGATTATTGGATAGCGTTTGGTCATTCTACCGGTAATTATTATTATCCAAAAGAGTTGAAAGTTCTCAGAGACTATCTTTTAAACTATGTATAAGCTTTAGTATAATCTAAAAGTTCAATTAGAATTTAATTAAGTTACAGACTATATATTTAAAATCTGTAACTTAATATATTCCTACTTGCTACACTGACATATAAATCTCTTTAATTACTTCAGCCAGAATCACAATCACCCCTACCAGAACCGGTAATAACCCGTAGGAGATTACATAAAACCTATTGGCTTTCTTATCTCCCAACCTTTCTTGCATCTCTGTGAGCTTAGTTAACTTCTGAGGACTTTTCTTTTTAAGGATCAATATAGTAGCACCATATATTATGGCTAATACTCCCATTACTATTAAAGGATAATTCATGTTTTTCGCTCCTATTAAGTTATTATAATATAATTCAGATTTTATGTCGATTGCCTTACCAGTATATTAGCTTCTAACGTTACAGTTCTCACTTCGCTTTCCGGTTCATTTAACTTTTCAATCATTAATTCTGCAGCTACCTTACCCATTTCTATAAAAGGTTGTTCGATGGTAGTCAATTGAGGAGTAACCAAAGTACCAAGATAAGTACCGGAAAATCCGGCAACAGCAACGTCTTCAGGCACGCGAATCCCTTGTTGCTGCATGTAACCCATTGCTCCAATTGCTAATGTTTCTCCAAAGCAGAAGATTGCGTCAAAGGGTATTTTTTGATGAAGGAACTTTGCAATAACCTGTTTTCCGGCTTCCCTGTCATTTTCTCCTTCAATTACCATCGCCGGATCGTAGGGTATTTTGAATTTGGCTAAAGCATCTATATATGCCCGCTTTCTTTCTGCCGTATTAGGTATTCGATCCGGCCCGGCAAGATGAACAATTTTTCTACGACCTGAACGTATCAGATGTTCCATCATAAAGAAAGACTTCATGTAATCATCTACAACTACTTTTGTTGCATACATCCTTGAAGGAACCCTGTCAAAGAAAACAATAGGAATACCTTTCTTCTCAAGCTTGAGATACTCTTTCAGATTTTTATCTTTGTGGCATATACTCATTATTATACCGTCTACACGATAATAATCCAGCAGCTGCAAATTATAAAGTTCGGCTTCGGGGTCTTCATGAGATTGGGTTATTATTACCTTAAAACCGTGTTTATTAAGTATTTCTTGTATAGTAATAATAATATTCAGGAAAAAAGGAGTTGTCATCTCAGGGACAATAATACCAACAGTTCTCGTATAATTTTTCCGCAGGTTAGCAGCCATTTCATTTCGTCTGTAACCCAGTTCCTCAGCTAAAGCTTTTACTTTGTCCCGTGTTTCCGGGCTTACATTATGATCTCCGGCTAATGCACGGGATACAGTAGATTTTGACATACCCAGCTGTGCCGCTATGTCTTTTATAGTTATATATTTCATGGTATCTGTGTGTTCTTGTGTCTACTTACAAACATACACAATCCGTAATACATTTCCAAATGTGTTTAACGTTTATCAACACACCTTCAAAGTATGGGAACGATTGCGGGAACGGTTGCAGGTAATGGGAACGGTTGCGGGAACGGTTGCAGGAATAAAAAAACGTTATTTCTCCTTTTTACTGTCTTGTTAGCTCTATTTTAGCAGTAGAACTCAATGAAATACATAGCCGATTTTATTCTAATAACCAATTAAATATCAAAACCATGAACACGTTTGAATTACCGAAGAAAATGAAAGCAGTAGTAGCCTATGCACCAGGTGAGTATAAATTTGAAATAGTTGATACCCCACGTGCCGGAGAAGGTGAAATGATCCTGAAAGTTGAGGCATGCGGAATCTGTGCCGGAGATACCAAAGCATTTGCCGGAGCACCCAGCTTCTGGGGAGGTGACGGAAATCCTCCTTATATAAAAGCGCCCATGATACCCGGACATGAATTTGTTGGAACTGTAGTTGAAATAGGCCCGAAAGTAAAAGGTAATTTTAAGCTGGGAGATCGTATCTGTCCTGAACAGATTGTACCCTGCGGCGAATGTATGTTCTGTAAAACAGGACGGCACTGGATGTGTGAAAAACATGACCTTTACGGATTCCAGAATAATGTAAATGGTGGTATGGCCGAATATATCCGTCTAACCAAAGAATCACTCAATTACATCGTACCTAAGGATATGCCTATTGAAAAAGCAATCTTAATTGAACCTTACGGATGTTCATACCATTGTGTAGAAAGAGCAAGTATTGGTGTAACCGATGTAGTGGTACTTTCTGGTGCGGGAACACTCGGACTTGGTATGGTAGGAGCAATTAAACAGCACAATCCTAAATGTCTCGTTGTCCTTGACATGAAGGATGAAAGGCTGGAGTTAGCTAAAAAGTTTGGTGCCGACGTCGTCATGAATCCCGGGAAAACGGATGTAGTAAAAGCAATCAAGGAGATGACTTCCGGATATGGCTGTGACATCTATATTGAAGCTACAGGCCATGGTTCAAGTGTACAGCAGGGGCTGGAAGCTATCCGTAAAATGGGACGTTTTGTAGAGTTTAGTGTATTCGGTGAACTTGTCACAGTAGATTGGAGCATTATCAGCGACCGCAAAGAACTTGATTTACTAGGAGCACATCTTAGCCCCTATTGCTATGATACGGTTATCGAATGGATCGGTAACGGTAAAATGCCGACAGAGGGCGTAGTTACCCATAAATTCCCTTTAGAGAAGTGGAAAGAAGGTTTTAAACTAGCTACTACAGGAGCTAACGGGGCACTGAAAGTTATCCTCGTGCCTGATATGGCATAAAAACAATCCCACATCATTCCGGGCTTGAACCGGAATCTCCTCCACAACATAAATGAGAGCAGATTGCATATCAAGCCCACTATACTTATATATCTAACCATAAAAACATTGAAACATGCAACGAATATTGAATAATCCCGATAATATAGTAGACGAAATGCTTAACGGTTTCCTTAAAACCCATAGCGATATCGTAACTGCAACCGACAACAAACGTGTAGTAAGATCAGTAGAATCAACAGAAAATCGTGTAGGAGTAGTAACAGGTGGAGGGTCAGGCCATAAACCAGCCTTCATAGGTTATGTAGGTAAAAATATGTGTGATGCCGTTGCTGTTGGAGAAATATGCTCCTCACCCACTGCCGTAGCTTTTCTTGGTGCATGTAAAGCGGCAGACAGTGGTCATGGAGTGGCTTGTCTTTACGGCAATTATTCCGGCGACAATATGAATGTAAAAATGGCAGTGAAAATGGCTGCAAAACAAGGTATCACTGTAAAAACTGTTGTTGCCAACGATGATGTGGCATCTGCTCCAAAAGATCAACGTGAAAAACGCCGGGGTGTAGCAGGCGAAGTATTAATGTGGAAAGTAGGCGGCGCAAAAGCTAATTCAGGTGGTACGCTGGATGAAGTTGTCGCCGCAGCACAAAAAGCAATAGATAACACACGTAGTGTAGGTATCGGTCTGACTCCGTGTACACTTCCTGCTGTCGGTCATCCTAACTTTCAAATAGCAGAAGGAACGATGGAAGTAGGTATCGGACACCATGGAGAACCAGGTATTGAAGTGTGTCCTATCGAAACCGCCAAAGACATGGCGAAACGTATGACGGATATTGTACTTCCGGATTATCCTTTTGTAGAGGGAGATAAAGTGGTAGTACTTGTATCAGGACTTGGAGCAACACCGGTTATGGAGCTTTATGTATTATATGATGAGATAGAAAAACTTGTCAGCGAAAAAGGGATAAAGATACATAAGTCTTATGTAGGGAATTATTTCACTTCACTTGAAATGATGGGCGCTACCTTCACTATTATGAAACTGGATGAAGAATTAAAAGAATTAATAGACATGCCGGCTAATAGCGTCGGGTTAAAGCAATTCTGATTCTAAGCGGATCAGGATGTTTTAAATACATTAAAGAAGGAGACACAGATATGAATACATTCAAAAATAATCAAGGAAAGACAGTTCTGCTTGCTATGGTAAAAGCAATTCAGGAGAACAAAGCTTATCTGGGAGAAGTAGATGGACTTATAGGAGATGGAGATCATGGAATGAATATGAATAAGGGATTTTCAGTGTTCGAAGAAAGAATTCGTGACCGGGAAATCTCCCTGACCGAAGGTCTGGACGAGTTAGGTACTATTTTATTAACTGAAATCGGAGGTTCAATGGGACCGATTTACGGAACTATCCTTATTGATATGTCCAACGAAAGAGAAAATGCAGATGAGATATGTCTTGCCGATTATACAGCAATGTTAGCTGCCGGACTCAAAGGTTTGGGAGATATTGTAGAAGCAAAGGTTGGAGACAAAACACTTGTCGATACATTAGCTCCTGCTGTTGATACATTAAAAAAGGCCGTAAAAGAAGATAAGGCATTTTCCCAGGCTCTTATAGAGATGAAAGAGGCAGCACACACTGGAAAGGAATCAACCAAAGAATTAGTAGCCAGGTTTGGTCGATCGAGCCGTTTGGGTGAAAGATCAAGAGGGGTGCTTGATGCAGGAGCCACTTCATGCTGCATAATCCTCACAGCCATGGCAGATGCTATCGAGGAACTATTGAAACAAGAGTAAGCTCAAACAGAGATATTTCAACTAAACTTCTTTTACACAATAAATAATAATCATAAAGTCATGAAAATAGCAATTGGTTGCGATGAAGCAGCTTATAAATTAAAAGTGGAACTAGTTAAACATCTTCAGGAGAAAGGCATAAATGTAACCGACTTCGGAGCCGGTGAAGGGGAAATTATCCTTTATCCGGATGTAGCCGTAAAAGTAGCAAAAGCCGTTGCCGCAGGAGACTATGAACGCGGAATACTTGTCTGTGGGACCGGTATAGGTATGTCCATTACGGCCAATAAAGTTCCTAATATACGTGCAGCGGTTTGCCATGATCTATTTTCTGCCCAGCGTGCACGCAAAAGTAACGATGCGCAAATCCTTTGCCTGGGAGAACGTGTAATCGGTGTAGAGTTAGCTAAAGGACTTGTAGATGTGTGGCTTGTTTGTGAATTCAGCGGTGGAGGTTCAATAGCCAAAGTAGACCGCATAAAAGAGTATGAAAGAGAGTTCATGAAATTCAATACCATCTGAAGAATTACTCCGCTCCCTATCAAGTTTTGGATGTAAAACCAAGCTTTACTGCTTCAAATATCTGTCAACAGGTAAAAGATACGCTTCTTTATCCTGTTTGATAAAAACAATATAAAGACACACAACCTGATTCAATTAATATCATGACATTACCACGAAAAATAATATTAACCCTTATTACCATATCCGGCAGTCTCCTTCTGCATGGGCAGGGTGAAGCCGGGAAGAGAAGTTATCAACCTGTAGACTTCACCCTGCAAATTAAGAATATGCATTTGTGGAGGGGAATAGAAGTGTCGGACGGGATGACTTTTGCTACGGATATCAGGCTGAAAGATAAAAAGGATATGTTCAACTTTGGTCTCTGGGGTGGCATTAGTGCAAACGGAAGTTTCAAAGAGTTTGACTATTACACCTCTTTTTCTAAAGCCGGGTTTACACTTGCTGTGTGGGATATCTATAATTTCTCTCCCGGAGCATCATACAACAACCGGCAAATGTTTAATTACAAAGCAAAAGAAACCGGGCATTTTGTTGACGTATCGGCATCCTACCATTTTCAGAAGAACTTTCCCTTAAAAATTAGCTGGTCAACTATAGTATTCGGTCGCGACAGAGACGGAGTGAATAGTAAGAACCGCTATTCCAGCTACGTTTTTGCCGGATATCCCATACTTCGCCATAGGGTAGTAGATCTCGATTTTGGCATTGCCGGTGCTTTTGCTCTTGATAAAGGAAAAGATAAAGACGGCAATCCGACAAAAGCCAACTTTTACGGAGACACTGCCGGCATTGTAGATGTCAATCTTACCGCCTCTAAAACACTTGATCTGTGGGGATATAAATTACCTGTTTCCGTAATGGCAATGTGGAATCCACAGAATAATTATGCTAATATACAAATTGCACTAAACCTCTTCTAGAAACCAAACAAAAACATCATGGAAAACTCAAAAGTAACAAACTTATTTAATAAGATAGGTATGCCGCGCAATCTGGCGTGGGGATACCTTGGTGTTCTCATCTTTATGATGGGTGATGGAATGGAACAAGGCTGGCTCAGCCCCTATCTGATCGACCGGGGAATTTCAATGGAAGCATCTGCACTTCTCTTTACTGTTTACGGTATTACAATCGGTATTGCTTCCTGGTTTTCAGGAGTTCTGGCTGACATACTAGGTGTACGTAAAACAATGTTTTACGGTTTTATCATCTACCTGATAGGAGTAGTTGGTTTTGTTGGGCTTGCACTTACTCAGTTTAGTTATCCACTTATGCTTATTACCTATGCTATCAAAGGATTTGGGTATCCGCTGTTTGCATATACTTTTCTTGTCTGGATTGCTTATGAATCACCCAAACCTATGTTAGGAAAAGCCGTTGGATGGTTTTGGTTCGTATTCACCGGCGGACTTAGCGTATTAGGAGCATTCTATTCCAGCTGGGCAGTAGGTGTGTTCGGACATATGACCACTTTATGGACTGCCGTTCTATGGGCTTTCGTTGGTGCATTCTTCTGTCTTTACCTGATGAAATTCAACCGTAAAGAGACTCCGGTGAAAGCTCCTTCCGGCAGGAAATCATCTAAAATGCAAGAACTCCTAAAAGGATTTACCATAATGAAAGAAGAGCCTAAAATTCTTATTGCGGGACTTGTACGTATTGTTAATACAATGCCACAATTCGGATTCCCGGTCTTCTTACCTCTTTATATGCTTGAGCAGGGATTTGAGACTGCACAATGGCTCCAAATATGGGGAGTTGCCCTGACTGGTAATATTATCTTCAACCTTATATTCGGATTTGTCGGTGATTATGTGGGATGGAGAAAAACAGTAATGTGGTTTGGTTGCGTAGGTTGCGCAGTTACCAGCCTTCTTTTCTATTACATGCCGCAGATCGTTCCGGGAAACATTTATTTGACAATGGCAGCCGGATTTTCATGGGGAGCCTTAATGGCCGGATTTGTACCGCTTTCTGCCCTGGTTCCTTCGTTGGTAAAAGGAGAAAAAGGTGCAGCCATGTCTGTGTTGAATCTTGGAGCAGGTCTTTCCGCTTTTGCCGGTCCTGCGTTAGTAGGCATATTCTTCCCGATTGTTGGCAGTGAAGGAATGATATTCATTATCTCCGGTCTTTATCTGATATGTGCTGTTATGATGAAATTTGTGACACTACCGGAAGAAAAATTAGGAACTCCGGCACAGCTGAGGGCAATGAATATGGAGTCAGCATAATGATAACAGGATAAATCAATTTACCAATAAAAGATCACCTTGATAGAAATAGATAATAGCAATATGCGTAAGCTGTTTTTATCAAGGTAGTTTCTTTATTTAAAAGATATTTTTTTGCTGATAGAATCAGCAAGGCACGTTATATTCTTTTCAGACACTTTAAGGGTACCCATCCTTCTTCAACGCTATCAGCCTTTCGTGCCCATAACCAACCATTTAAGATATTATCCCCTTCAAGCACTTCATCTTTGTTTATGGTAAGTTCCTTTGCCGTATAGTCTTCATTGACGGAAGCACGCCATAAATGATCGTCAGTTTCTTCTACAACAGTAAGTATTTGCATAGGTACCCATCCTGAATTATCCGAAGATACAGCCCATACCCACCCTTGCCAGTCGGGATCATCATCCGTTTTTGAGTTATCAACCATAACTTCCTGACCACCGAAAATTGTAATCGGGTTTTCGAAAGTCTCCTTCCAAGGCTCTACAACAATATATTTGCTCATAACTACTAAATTAATTGTTTGTAAATACAAAATGTGGAATGTATTATTTTATTAGGACAAAAATAAACATTCCACATGATTTAAATATTAGGTAATAGCGTTTATTTGACTATTCGAGTCTTCTTAACCTATATAATAGTTGTTGAATAGCTTCCTGGTAATCATCGATGATAGCAGTTGAGAAATCTTTATCAAATAATTCTCGTTGCTCGTCTGCATATTCAAAGAAATCTTCAGCATGTTTCACAATGTTATTAGGAACAGGAGTTTCCGGTAGTTCAATAGTCATTGGGCCATAAGCGGAATATGATGTTTCAACAATTCTATCCAGCGCATCAGCCAAATCGTCAAGGGCTTGGTCAAGGGCCATATGTTCAGCATAACTACCTTTACCGCTTACATGCCAGTGATAAAGTTTAAGACTAATGTTGAAAGAATACATACGACCAAAAAACTCACCCATTTTTGCTACTTTATCATTAGCTGATGATTTTGACTTCGTACTAGTTTTACTTTTCATAATTGTTTATTTTTTAATTGCAATGAAGTAAATTAGATTTTTATGATATTAAGTATCTTACTAACAACGCATAAAGAGAATAGTTCATTCAATCAATCTTTAAATAGTATGCGCGATTATTTTAATATATCATTCTAATCTGCAAACTTTCTTAAGACCGAAAACTTTCTAATAAGTAATATTGTCATAATGTAAACATTTAAATATTTAGCATTATGAACAGAGACAGACAGCTTAAGAAGAACTGGGAAAATAAAAAGTTTCAGGCTCGTGAAGAATATTCTAAAAACAAACCTTTATTATCAGGATCAATGGTAGAGGAAAAGGCTAATGATTATGTTCCTAGACATGATGAAGAGCTGACTGATAATATGGATGAAGCTTTAGATAAAGTTTCCGAATGAATATAAATTGGTTGATTTTTATCTTTATTTTGTCATCTCTGGTTTGAACCTAAGATGACAAAATCTGTTTTTACATACTTCTCTAAAAGAATAATCCAATTTATTCATCTTACTCCACTCACTTTAAAATAAGTATGCATTTAGAAACCGTTTTGAGTTTTATAGAAAAAGTTATCTCAGAATAAAATTCAAAACAGTTTCTTAAATTGAACACCTTCTATAAGATTTATTATCTTTGTAAGTAAACTATTGATATGAAAAAGTTTAGCTTACGGAAAGCTACTTCCTCACTGGAAGATTGCTTATTAATAAATCAACTGGCTACACAGGTCTGGAACCCGACTTATAAAGATATTCACTCGCAGGAGCAGCTGGATTATATGTTTGAACAGATGTATAATTTAGATAGCTTATTAAAACAGATTGAAAACGGGCATACCTTTTTTATTGGTTATGAAGATAACAAACCTGTAGGATATGTTTCTGTGGAACAAAAGGAAGATGACCTATTTTATCTTCAAAAACTATATATACTTCCTGTTTATCAGGGAACAGGAGCTGGTAAATTCCTATTTCAGTCTGCTGTAAATTACATAAAAGATATCCATCCTGGAAAATGTATACTGGAATTAAATGTAAACAGACAAAATCCGGCTATCCGCTTTTATGAGCACATGGGTATGAAAAAGTATCGTGAAAGTGACGATCCGATTGGAAACGGATATGTTATGAATAGCCTGTATATGCGGATGGAGATTTAAGTCACGAATGATGGTTCATCTGTAAAAACCATAAAAAGTGACATATCCTCTTTGATTTGTATTACTCTCAAGACAGTAAGAATAAATACTTTTGCAGTATTATTAATCTATAATACAAAACAAATGAAAAAGTATACTATTATCTTACTGGCTGTTTTATTAGCTCCTTGCTCTGTATTTTCAACTGAAAATAATGAAGAACTCTCCTGCAAAATTATAGCAATGGAAAAAGCTGCACTGGAAAAATGGAATAACGGAGACCCTTCCGGATATCTTGAAATTTATGCCGGTGACATAACATATTTCGATCCCTTTTCGCAATTACGGATTGATGGATACGATAAGATGAAGGAAATGTATGACAGTATCAAAGGGCAAGTATCAGTAGTAAAATATGAAATGATCAATCCCAAAGTTCAATTTACAAAAGACATGGCTGTGCTTACTTTCAACTTAATTTCACATACGAAAGAGACGGTTATCAAATGGAATTGCACTGAGGTTTACAAGAAAGAAACTGGCGGACAGTGGAAAATCATCCATAACCACTGGTCTTTCATCAGGCCGATGGATATGAATGTTCCGGAGTAATGCAGCTAGCAGGAAACTATACAGCTCTAGACTATCAAACATCTTCTTTCCATGTTCCAGTCAGATAATAATTAGTATCTTTGTATATATTTATATATTCAATTCTAATGGATACCAGTTACGAGAAAAGATTGGAAGAAAGAGGAATACGTGTTACTGCCGTACGTTTGCTCATTTTTAAAGCAATGCTTGAACATCCACAGGCATTCAGCCTCGCAGATATGGAAGAGAAACTGGATACGGTAGATAAATCGACTCTTTTCAGGACAATTACTTTATTCCATGAAAAATTGCTGATCCACAGCATAGATGATGGCTCCGGGTCGATTAAATATTCAGTATGCAGCAGTAACTGCATGTGTGCAGTTAAAGACCTCCATGTGCACTTCTTCTGCAATCATTGTAAAAAGACTTTTTGCCTGGAAAGTATTTCTATTCCGCAAGTTCAATTACCTGCAGGTTTTTTGCTGGAAAATGTAAACTTTGTATTGAAAGGTTTATGTGATCATTGTTCCAGACAACATAAAACCGAAGAAATGATATAGCAGTCTTTTCTCGCACAAAAACCTACCATATACTTTGCAACCAGGTTGCAGAAACTAACCCGTACCTTTGTCATAATGAAAGTCGAAGAAACTAAATATCATATACATTATGGCAAATACAACATTACAAACAAGCTCCTGTAGTTGCTGTTGTGAGTCGGAATCTCACTCAGCACAGCAGCAAGAACGCTCTTCATGGAAGAAATATCTTCCATCCATAGTAAGCTTTACCATGCTGACTGTGGGAATTATCCTGGATCATTTTGTTACTAATACTTTCTTTACCGGATATATTCGTCTGGGATGGTATATCCTTGCTTACCTGCCGGTTGGAGTACCGGTTATGAAAGAGGCTTGGGGGACTATAATACACAAAGATTTCTTCAACGAATTTACCCTGATGGTTATAGCTACCCTTGGCGCGTTCTTCATTGGTGAATATCCTGAGGCTGTAGGAGTTATGTTGTTTTATTCTGTTGGTGAATTGTTTCAGGCTTCAGCGGTAAACAAAGCTAAAAGCAATATCAAGGCTTTACTTGATATCCGCCCCGATACGGCTACAGTATTCAGAAACGGAAGTTATCTAACCGTCTCTCCTTCTGATGTCTCAATTGGTGAAGCAATACAGGTAAAGGCCGGTGAAAAAGTTCCTTTGGATGGCAAAATGTTATCTGTTCAAAGCAGTTTCAATACTTCAGCTCTAACCGGAGAAAGCAAGCCTAAAACACTCCGTAAAGAAGAAACAGTGTTGGCCGGTATGCTTAATCTGGACAAAGTAATTGAAATACAGGTAGAGAAATTATACGAAGATAGTTCTCTTTCTAAAATACTGGCAATGGTACAGGATGCAACGTCCCGTAAGGCTAAGACAGAATTATTGATCCGTAAATTTGCCCGTATCTACACTCCTATTGTATTTTTCCTGGCACTGGCTATCACTATTTTACCTGCGCTTTTTGTGAATGATTATGTATTCCAAACATGGCTCTACCGTGCACTGGTATTTCTGGTAATCTCTTGTCCGTGTGCATTGGTTATCTCTATTCCTTTGGGATATTTCGGAGGAATCGGAGCAGCTTCCCGTAATGGCATTCTTTTTAAAGGGGCTAACTTTCTGGACATGATGGCTGGTGTCAAAACAATTGTGATGGACAAAACAGGCACGCTTACCAAAGGTACATTCAAAGTACAGGATGTTGTTTTGTCATCTACGGATTATGATAGTAGGTATTTTACACAGATCGTTTCTACACTTGAAAGTAAATCCAATCACCCGATTGCAAAAGCAATACTCGATTATAATAACAGTAAGCATTATAACCTTTTACAAGCTGCTGATATAGAAGAAATTGCAGGACATGGCCTGAAAGGATTAGTAGATGGAAGAGCTGTTTTAGCGGGAAATGTACGTTTAATGGAGAGATTCGATATCAATTACGATAAGAATATAAACTCCATTGTAGAAACTGTAGTAATTGTTGCTATTGATAATATATATGCAGGATATATAACCATTGCCGATGAAATAAAAGAAGATGCAGTTTCTGCTGTAAAAGAATTAAACAGGCAGGATATTGAAGTGGTTATGCTTAGCGGTGACAAGACTTCTATCACGCAAAAAGTAGCTAACCAGCTCGGGGTAAATAAAGCTTTTGGTGATTTATTGCCGGAGGATAAAGTTCATTATGTAGAAGAAATAAAAAAAAATACACCTCATACCGTAGCTTTTGTAGGAGACGGTATTAATGATGCTCCCGTACTTGCCCTGAGTGATATCGGCATTGCTATGGGTGGTATGGGATCGGATGCAGCAATTGAAATAGCAGATGTAGTGATACAAACCGATCAACCTTCTAAGATTGCAACTGCTATCCGTATATCAAAAGCAACTAAAACCATCGTATTACAAAATATTGTAATGGCATTTACTGTAAAAGCTGCCGTATTAATATTAGGAGCAATAGGGATAGCAAGTATGTGGGGAGCTGTATTTGCAGATGTAGGAGTAGCTTTACTGGCTATATTGAATGCTGTGCGGATATTGAGGAAAAGGTTTTGACTTACACTAATCTAATAAAAAATAGCTGTCATTACAGGTACACTATGCGGTATGACAGCTATTTGCTTTATTTTACTATCTCATATATTCCTATTTCTTCCCAACCCTTATCTTCGTCTTCACCGACTTCTCAAACTTAACTTTCTCATCTGCATTCAGCCCAAGACTTACTACAGAAATCTTCTTTTCCGTATTTTTCTTATTTATATCAGCCTTCCGTGTCATCACCGTTTTACCTTTTGCATCTACAAAATCAAATTCACAATTATAATCTCCGGTTTCAAGAATGATAAAATAAGCATCCAGCACATCTGTATCCTTTATCTTTCCGTAATATTGAAGTACAATACCACTATCAAACTCATCTTCGTGAGGAATCATATCATAATGTTCTGAAAATACTCCACCCTCAAAGCCGTCGAGTGCCTGTACAAAAGTCCTTCCGGTAACAGAAGCTACATGTTCTGCATGTTCATTCAACTGGCGCTCTATACTTTTGCCTGCTCCTTTCAACAGAGAGCCGAGTGCATCCGTAACTTTTTCACCTGTTTTTTCACCATGCTCAGAGATGGATTCACTGACTCCCTCAATGGCGCTTATACTCATATCAGTAACTTTCTTTGCTGTTTTTTGCACACAACTTTCACAAGAAGAAATAATAAGAGCTCCGGCAAGTAAGAAGATGTTTGCAAATAGTCTGACTTTCATAGTAAATTGCTTTTTTATTAAATACTGTAGTTTGTCGTTTGATAACGAATTGCAATATTAAACTTTTTTTGTGATATTTGAGTGATAAGATTGAAATGATTTTTGCACGATCGTTTTTATATATCGAATATTTCTATATCTTTGGGACTATATCCGGTAACTGAAAAACCGAGTGGATAACTTTTATCTATAATAATTCGTTTACTGAGACTAATATGAAGAGCATGTTTTTAAGTTTCATCACCTATATGTGTTGTGCTATTTCTGTTAATGCACAATCTGTGGCTTTGAATACACTGACTTCTGCTCGTAACGATTTGAAACTCCGTACAGACTCTCTCTTCAAAAACTTAAATTACAATGATGCCCGTTCTTTACAGCTGGCGTTCTGGTCGGTTGTTGCCTACAACGGATGGGATAAACCTGAGCAAAACTTTATTGCCAATTTAATGAAGAGGATGGATAATCTATCCGCTATAAACCAATATAAACTAACCGCTATTGTTGCCAGAAACAAACCGGACGGATGGCAAGGATTCCTCAGGAAAACACTGAAAAGTGAGGATGATAAACTCGCAGTATTATCATATCATGCATTACGTGAATCATCGGATACGGATATTCCTCATCCCAAAGTAAAGAACGCTTATTGGAAAGACATTTTAAGAGACCTCGATAATAATGTGCACCGACAGGTATTGGATCAGAAGGAGATCTGGGAAATAGTAAGATACCTGCGCCGGAATGCGCCGGATGCCTACCATATTATTGTTCTGGCTGATCCCGACCGGAAAATACCGGCACAACTGTACTTATTGCTTCCCGGCAGCAATAATCAATATGCCGTTCATGGGCCTTATGATTATCTGTTATACTCTATGTATAATTTGCTTCCATATTTTACATATGGACACAGCCCTTGCGGAGTCTATAAAATATTTAACCGTGATTTTAGTAAGAATGAGTTTATAGGCCCTACTGAGACTTTATGGACGGCCGTTCCTTTTGAAATAAAGCCTAACCGATGGGATAGTAAAGAAACCCGGTGGACACCCGAATTGTACCGGAGTTTCATGCCTGAATCCCTGCATAATTCCCCTTTAATGTGGCAGGCATACCGCGCCGGGGCTGTAGGAAGATATGATATGATCATACATGGGGCAACCATCGATCCGGAGAATTTCCGGAAAGAACCATTCTATCCTCTTACTCCATCGATAGGCTGTTTGTCAGCTCTCGAATTATGGGACGGGGAAACCGGAAAACCAACAGTAAGCCATCAGGAAGAGTTAATGAAGCTTATCCCTGATAAAGCATCTCCGGTCAAGGCTGGTTTTATGTATGTATTACAGGTAAAAGACAACACGAAAATAAATATAAATAGTTTGATACAATACGAATAGAACACAAATAGTATGGAAACAACAAACATTACCGAGTTCATCCCCAAAGATAAATTTGATGTCGTATCTGTAGAAAGATTAAAGAATATAGATCCATCAGAGATTACTCCCGTAAGCATTCAATTACTGGAATGGATACAGGATATCAACTGGCCTGTCGCTCAAAAGCTGATTCTTGTGTTGCCCCGCTTCTGCAAACAGTTGGTTCCGGGTATAAAACAGATATTAAGCGATAAAGTAAATGACGTTATCTGGAAATACTGGATAGTAACCTATTTGTTAGATAAATTCCCGGCAGAACTATTAAAAGACCTGAGAGCAGAATTGTCCGCACTGGCCAGTACGGATTCTACCGATGAAGATGAAAAGGAACTGGCAGAAGAAGCACAAGCACTTTTGATGAAATACACAGATTGATTACTGGTAGTTATTTCCGTTTTTTCCGGAACCATATAATCACTCCTGTCACCGGGAGTGAAGCTCCTACAAGACTTGCCAGAAAGGCCAGGATTTTCCCAAAAAGGCCGAGTATGCGTCCGTCATGTATTTCCAGATTCATCCGGCGGATTTTATCTGCCCCGGACGCTTCTTTATATCTTCCGGCATAAGGCCCTGAACCTTTTAAGGGTTGTAGTGTGTATTGATCGTAGAATAAATTATCCGTTTGGTAATAAGAACCTCTCTTGTGGACTACACTTACACGGATTACTCCTTCGTCTCTCTGAGGAAGTGCAAAATAGAAAGTCGTTGCATCAGGTTCTTCCCTGCGTAATTGCTGATAAAGCTCATCTAACGGATTGCTCAACCTGTTGGCAACTTGTAATGTATCCGATTGAGGCAGCGTATAGGGGATTAACTCCTTCCCTCCTGATGTGACATAATAAACCGAATTACTGAACCAGGTAAAGCTCCAAATCAGTCCGGTAAAACAGAGTATCACTAAAAAAGGGAAAGATAACCCACCCAACACATTATGAAGACTAAAATTTAAACGTGAAAACGAAAACCGCCATTTTATCCTGAAATTACGTCTCAGATTAGCTCTGTTCCATTTCTTTGGCCACCAGATAATTATACCTGTTATCAAAGCAATAAGGAATAGTAAGACACCATAACCAATGATTGGCTTCCCTATATTGGGCGGCAACCACAAAGTACGATGTCCTTTCAGAACAAAGCTGAAGAAATCAAAATCATCCGCTTTCTTCCGAACGGTTTTGATAACTTCTCCGTTGTAGGGATTTAAGTACACTGTATTCATCCCCTCTCCATACTGGAAGTAGTCGACGAAAACAGCATCATAATTTTCTCCGTAAGTAATAGCAAAAGGCTTGATGTCCTGAACTTTACCATTAGATATCCGGAGTATTTCAGAAGGGAGTATCTGGGGTGCATTCTGAGGTTCAACAAACTTCCACGGCTGTGTGAGGTCATTGATCTCGTCTTTAAATACATACAAGCAACCTGTAATACAAACAATACATACAACAATGCCCGAAATCAATCCGGGCCAAAGGTGCAGTAACCTGTTTATTTTACGAAATCGCCTGCCCATTAATTCAGCTTAAAGAATCCTCCGATAAAGCTGGTTGAAACTTTCGCTCCTCTTTCGGCTGTTGCTGTTTGCGGATCGACACGATAAATATAGGTTCCTTCGGCATTTGTTATAGGGAAATATACATATCCGCCATCAGCAAGTGCAGTAAACCGGCGTCCTCCATTACCACTGTGTACAGGGATTCCTTCTACGTCACGAATCGTTTGGTTATTAAGATCGATGATACAGCATTTGAGGTTTTTATCTGTCCAGCGGTCGGCAGAAGTTTGAGGATTAAGCGTACTCACCTCAGCAAATACAAGACCGTTGCCAATATATTTGATATGGGCCGGCTTCAATCCACCTGATTTCGTTTCAAAATCAAAATAGTAATCATCAAATTCTGTCGATCCTTTCGGTATGCGTAAGAAAGCTGCATTTTTTGTGCTCTGCGAATAGCCGTTTGCCATAGAAGAGCTTGACATGATATACATATCTCCCGATTCTACCTTAAAGATACCATTATGTGCATACCATGATCCGGCTGGGCCTGTGCGTGTATCCTTCATCACCGTTTTCAGGTTCATCTCCGGATAAGAATAGACGGCTACATAAGTAGTATCCGTATATTTTGTTTCATAATCTTTCGGGTTCATGTGAAAGTAGGTCACGTAAACATTGTTTTCGCTAAAACAAAGCCCCGTAATGCTGGGCCATTCCAGATCATCCAACGGAGAAACCGGAGTAGTAGCCTGACCGGTTATAGTTATATCATTTATATCCACCGTATAAAATGTGAGCAGGCTTCCCGACTCTTTATTGGCCGGCAGCTCCAACGCCATCATGTGCTTATCATCTATCTGGGTAAATACATTCAGCGAATTATTGAAGGAAAAGCTGCCCTTTTCATAGAGATAACCATTTGCATCGCGAACCATTCCTGTAGCCTGAGTTACCCCAAGCCCCCCTATACTGAAAATTGTCTGGTTGCCTTGTTCGTAATCGCGAAATCCGTTTTGCTCAATACCTTTTCCTACCGCCGTAATTCTCCCGGTCATAAGATCATCCGCAGTCACCACATAGTAAGTAGTAGTACCACTTGAGGTTACACCCAGACTAAGTACATAGGGTGCGTGAGGAACCTCTGCTTCTTCATACAATTCTTCTTCACAACCGGTAGCAACAACAAGTATCAGAGCTGTAAACAACGAAATAAAAACTTTATATATAATATTCATACTTAATAATATTCAAATTGATACGTGGTTTTATTTATTTCAGGAAGAAACGGAATTTCACATTAAATGCGCGTCCCGGCTTCTGCAACATATAGTTGTCATACAGCTTTGCATCTGTCAGATTGGTACATTCTGCAACAACGCTGTATTTTCCATTACCCATTGTATATCCTAAAGCAATATCATGAGACAATTGTTCAGGAATAATCTTTTTTGATCCTTTCGAGCCTAATCCCGGAAAGGAGAGATAATACTCGTGGATGTAGCTCAAAGAATAGTCCAGGCTTAATTCCGTATTATCAAATCCGATATTCTGAAACCGGAAACCAAGGTCTCCGTTACCAAACAAATAAGGTATATTCGGCAGGCGGGATTTATAACGTATATTTTCCGTTATCCCCTCTCCTACAAGACTATTCTTGTTTTCTTCAAATTCCTGGTTATCGGTAATATGCTGATAAGTCATACTAACTCCCAGGTTTATCATGTTGTTCCATTTATATTTTACACCCGCTTCAAATCCACGCGTTAATACCTTACCTATATTATCATATCCGGTAGTAGGATTGCTGGTAAGGCTTACTTCCTTTAATATAAAATCTTTGGTGCTCCGGTAAATAAAGTTTGCCTCTGCAAAAAGATGATGCTTACTCAGGCGCTGGTCATACAACAATCCGATGTTTATGTTATCACTGCTTTCGGGTTTCAAATCAGGATTTCTCTGCTGGATGAGCCCGTCACCAAACATTTCTATGCCTTCAGGAAGACGATAAGCCTGCTCATACGAAACCTTAGCCTGCAAAACAGGAATTATATAATAAGTGCCTGCCACGCCATAACCCAGATTTGTTTTACTATCTTCTACCCTCTCCAACCGGGCATTTTCCGTATACTCATCCACCCTTTTATAAGTAGAACTTTTTGTTCCGTACAATTTTCCGAATACGTTGGCATTCCATCTGTCATATTTTATCTGCCAACCAAGTCCGGTTATATTCTTTGTCAGTTTCTGGGGAATATTATTTGTTTCATCATCCGGATGGGCTTTGTCATACATCTTTCTGTTTACCGACGAAATCATATGATTAAGTGTCAAAGACTGGTAGTTGTCGATCATGTAACTGATATTCCCGTTACCCAGCCATTCTTTATTGCGTATTTTAGAATCCGTGTAAGATCTCTCGCCTTTCGAGCCGGTTTCTATCCATTCTCCCAACCAGTTGTAAGCACGTGAAAGGGTATCTGTATTAAAAGAATTCACCATGCTGTATGCTCCATGTAGTGATAAAGATAAGCCTTCTACAAAAAGATCATCTTTTTTGTAGCGGATGGAAGGAATCACAGATTCACTTTTTGACTTAATGCCTCCATACACTTTTTCCATGGTAGCTCCCGTTTGTATGTCCTTATCGTTTTTGGAAAGGATAATGCCCGCCAACAGGTAATCGGCATAAGGTTTATTGGTTATACCTGTCTCCAGTTTAAGCCCGCCGGACTGGTAATCGTCATTAAAACGCTTTACCCAACGTTTTTCTATTTCCTTACCGGTATTTAAATCGTTGACAGGCACGTATACTTTATAATTATTATCAGAATAGTTATAAAAAGCATTGGCACGTATGGTAAATCCTGAATTCAGATCCGTAAAAGCCCCATTAACAGAGGCACGGTGCGTATTAAACGAACCGAATGAGTAAGAAGCATCCAGGTAATTAGCATCCTTACGGGAAATGATGTTTACGGCCCCGCCCAATGCATCGGCTCCCAGGCTTACAGGAAGTACACCTTTGTATACTTCAACCCTCTCTGCCATATTTACGGAAATATTGCCCAGGTTAAAAGAAGAACCGAAGTTATCCATCGGTATACCATCCAGAAAGAATTTAACCTGATTGCCTGAAAAACCATTCAGGCTGAAATTATAATTAGATCCTACGCCTCCATCTTCACGTATGCGCACACTTGATACATTATTTAATAACTTATTCAGGGGCGCCGTATTGTTATAAGCTTGCTGAATATCAAGTACGCTTATTGCATAGGCTTGTTCTTGCTGCCTGCGTGCTTCGGATTTGCCGATAACGGCTACTTCATTGAGTTCAATCGAATTGTCTACAATAATATCCGCTATGCGGTTTACCCTTCCGGAAAGTATATTCACCGGGGTTTTACTTGTATTTACTCCGATACCTGAAACAACAATCATACGATTTCCCGACGGAACGCCTGATATCGTATATTCTCCATTCTCGTTTGTATATTCACCGGTAGTAGTACCTTCTATCATGACGGCAACCGGATATACCGGATTTTTCTGTGCATCTATTATCCTGCCTGTTATAGTGGTTTTACCTGATTGTTGTGTGAATGAATAAGAAAAATTGCTATTCATCCAGAAAAGTATAAAGCAAAGTGACAAACTTACTAATAATCTGTTGTGCATGGGGTATAAATGTTTTTCCAGCCTGCAAAGGTAGTTGTATGGTAAAGTCCGGACAATCATTATATATAGGTATTTTGCAAACCCGAATACCTACATTGAGGTAATGAAAAGCCTGTTTGCCACTTATATACTACTAAGCCTGTGACCTGAAGGAAACTAAGCCTGTAATGACGGCACATCTAATGGTATTATATAAGCAAGTTTAGTTAAGCGCACAGCTGTGCAATTATAAAAGTACAATTGTGATTTATTAATTGCATAATTGTACTTTTATAATTGTATATTTGTGCGATTAATTAAATAAGAACACGTTTACTATATAAACCAGCTTACGATAGAGTATTAGATGCAAGCATGTGATATCTTTAATATTAACGGGCTGAATAGATATAACATAATTGTAAGAGTACTGTAAGCGCAGATTAGCATACATAATAATATATAATATACAATGGCAGCAGAATATGATTTCAGGGAGAAACCCAATCCCAAAGGAGAGCAAGAAGAACTATTATATCCAAGGGTTGTAACAAAAGGGACCATAAAGGCAAATGCACTAATTCAAAGGATGAAGAGAAATACAAGTATCGATCCGAACGAGCTTTTTGCAGTAATAGGTCTTTTGTCAGACACAATAGCAGAGTGTATCAATGAAGGATATATTGTAGAAGTAGGCGGCCTGGGGTATTTCAGTCCCTCTTTAGCTACCCGCATCGTAAAAGATAAAAAAGAGATACGATCTACATCTATAAAGATGAGTGGTGCCAATTTCCGGGCAAGCAAAAGCTTTAAGAAAAAACTGAAGTCAGACTTTGTTAAGTCCAAAACCGGATTCGGTAAATCAAAAGAAATATCTTTAGAAGAGCGTAAAGCCCTTTTAGATGCCTATTTATCTGAGCATAACTTCATATCAAGAAAAGAGTATTCTAATATAACAGGATTACTTAAAGATAAAGCTCTGCGTGACCTGAACAGATGGGTGGAGGAAGGATATTTAAAGACTTACGGGAAAGTGAGTACAAAGATATTCCTGAAATCTGATCTTGCTTCTGAATAATGGATGAAGACTTATAAATAATATCAGCTATACAAATAATCTATTTTATGATTAAGGATGAATTATATCTTAGCCTGGGATAGATGATGGAGAGAATTCATCTACCACCAGGCAAGATATATTGCGCCTATATTTATATGTAATAAACTATACCTTATACAAGCTGAAACAGCCGTAGTCTGTCCTTACCCCCAATATGTCACCTATAAAACGTGGCAGAGCATGTTTTACACAGTGTTCTACTTTAAAAGAATGAAGTAAAGTTTGGCCATCCATTTCAAAAACATGTGCATCGCCTCTCTGTTGAAGTAATACCAACTTACTTTGGTCTTTGTTAAAACAAAACTTATCAACTTGCTTGTTACTGCCTGGAACTTCGAGTGACGGATAATGAATTTCTTTACCTGTTTTCACATCAAAATAGCGCATTTTCCAACTACCGTATGTCTCTTTGATAGCAAGCTTTGTATCATCCTCGAAAAACTCCATCTGGGATGCCATATTAAAACCGGCATTTATTACACCTATCGGTTCACCATTTTCGGCATTGAGCAGTTGAATCTGGCCGGTTTTATTATGAAATGCCAAAACATCTCCCTTTTGTGAGAGAACTGCACAAAATGGAGTGGAACCTGCCACTATCTCAAGGTCAAATGCTTTGTGGTATATCACTTTTCCATGGATATCCGCAACTGTCAGTTGCTGATTGGTAGCATACGCAATTTTTTGATCTACAACAGATACAAAGCTCGCCCACCTTCCTTTTTTACGGTCAGCCAGCATGTAAAAACGCTTTTTATCAAGATCATATTTATAGATGAAATGATCCATATCAATAAATAGTGAATTTGCTTCGCTACTGTATTGAATATTCCACGGAAGTATATGAGGAAGCTTAATAGTATCGTATATAATCCCCTTATTGTCTATTTTCAACAAAAAATCCTGTTGGTCATCAATTGCATTAAACCAACCATGCTTGTAAATATATATTCCGTCCGGAACTTCCTGGAATGACAGACAGCCTGTATAAGCACTACCTATGAAATAATGCAAGAAAACCTCTCCCATATCAGGATTATCATTTTTTAATATGAAACCCTTCTTCAGAAGTTCCCATTCTTTCTTTTGCAGATATTTTTCAGCTTCTTCCGGATTAGGAAAATCTTTTTCAGTAACTTTTGTGCTACCTGCCTTTCCACTTTCCAAAAATATACTGTCGCCTGAGAAAGTAAAAATAGCAAGCCGGCTTGTCTGGGGATTTGAAAGATGTCGTATTTTCATACTTTTATTGAATCTTTCCTTAATCATTTCTTTTCGGTTTAAAGGTGATTATTATTGTTTACAGCTCTTCTCGTGTTTCTCTTGTTACTAAATTATCAATCAAGATCTTTCAATCTTTTTCAAGTTTACTTAAAGCATTTGTAAGCTTAAATTCCGGAGTAATATAAAAATGACTCTTTTTGACTATTTCATGTTATAAATTGCCGGCAAACGAATTTAAATAATGACTAAATCAACAAAATACTTAACATGCACGAACGTTGGGGGCAATAACGTGCAACTCATATATTTATCATTAGATATTTGTACTTTTATTTTGCAAATATACTAAGTATTTTCTAAAATAGTATTTAAAACCAAGTGTTAAAAGATATTTGTGAAGAGAAAAATAAGATTTTAAAAGGAGTATTCTGATATATAACTGTATAGTATATTTCCAGAGAACATTCATATCTGCTGTTAAGTAGTTGTCAATCTTTTTACTTCTTAAGCAGTCGGATTACAATAAATTAACTATTACTTCAATTAGTAAGGAAGTGGTAACTACTCTTTACTGTTTCATTACTAATATATAAATATACAAGTGTCTACAAATATTTTAAAAATATAATATAAAAAAGGTATATTCTCAAACTTTTTACATACTCGGCGGTTTAATGGTTGTACACTTATATTTTAAAATTGTATAACATCAAAAATTGTATAACAATTAAAAAGTTAGAATGATGAGAAGTAAATTTTTGTATGTTGCTGCGGCAACTTTAATATCTACAGGAGCATTTTTTTCTTCTTGTAGCAGTGACGATGATCCAATGCCTCCCGGTAATGCTGTGATCACGATAGAAAATGTTACCACTATGAAAGATTTTGTTCAGAGCGGAACTTTCCAAATGCAGAGAGCTGATCAGCCTGTTATCCTTCCGGGGGAAGCTGTAACGATCAAGTTCCACGCAGCAAGAGGACAAGCTCTGATGTTTGCTACAATGTATGGCTACTCTAATGATGTATTCTTTGCACCTGAAAATCCGGGGATACAACTATTTAATTCGGATGGCAATGCTATCACAGGCAATGTCTCTGATAAAGTAAAACTATGGGATAATGGTACACGTATTAATCAGACCCCAGGCCCTAATGTTAATCATCCGGGAACAGCTGAAGCTGGAAATATTACAATGATTGATACCAGAGACCCGCAAAATAATGAGTATCGTCCTGCAGCAGAACTAATGAACCTTACCTTAGCTTATACAGCTGCAACTTCTGAATTTACACTTACAATCAGAAATACTTCAGGAGGTACAATTAATGAAACTCCTTTTTCGCCTGGGGTATGGGTTGTATCAAACAAGCTGGGAGATAATTTAGTCAACGATAAACCATTTTTTACTCCCGGATCAAAATCCAACGATGCCCTTACTGCTATTGCTGAAATGGGTAACAACGCACCTCTTTCAACATGGGTAACAGAAAGAACAGGTATTATTACAGGTCTTTCACCAATTGTTGTAGCTGTATACACAGGAAATACAAATCCAATATATACATTGAACCAAAGAGATGCTGGAAGGGGGTTGAAAGAACTTGCACAAAAAGGTGATCCTGCAACCTTAAGAGCGTCTTTAGAAGGAATGAGTAATGTAAGAAGAGTATATGTAGTAGGAACTTCAGCTCTGGCACCCGGAGAAAAAGCTGAATCAACATTTGAAGCTCGTGAAGGTGATAATATTACTTATGCAACAATGTTCGGATATTCAAACGACTGGTTCTATGCAAACAGTGAAATCATGTCTTCAACTACTAAGGGAGATGTGACTGGAAGAACAACTCTTTTGGATAGTGGAACAGGTGTAAGCCAGTATCCCGGAGCCGGAAACAATCAAGCTTTATTTGGTGGAACTCCAATAGCTGAAAATAACCCAATCAGTGTAGTAACCGATACTTATCCGGTGCCTGCAGTAAATAGAATGATAAAAGTTACTCTTCGCTAATTTTATATAACAAAGAGTTCTCATATAAAAAGGGATTGTCCCAACAGTATTATATAATCCCGGACCAGATCCGGGATTCCTTCCTAAAGGAGCTTTACCGGGGAAATTCCGGGTGAAATCCGGAATGACAAATGCTTTGGGAGACTCTCTTTTTAATTTGCTTTTACCGCTTGCCCGATAGACGCTTTAGCACCATTTATCTTTCCATTAAGTCTGCTTCCTGTTTTCATTAAACAGGCTCCGGCAGAATAACCACCCCCAAATACGGACATACATACAATATCCGAATCTTTAAATTTTCTATCGTTCATTGCATATACAAGCAGTGCACTTACAGAACCCGTATTTCCGCAATCCTCAATGTTGGAAAGTGATTTTTCTTCCGGTAATCCTAAACGGTTGGCTACATTTTTCAATATCCTCATGTTAGCCTGATGGCCAATAAAATAAGAGAGATTATCCAAAGTGAGTCCGTTACGTTCTACAATATCTTTCGTATTTTGTGCGATATAAGTACATGCATATGTGAATACATCTTTTCCGAAAGGCATTTGCAATCCACCTTCCATCGGATTCAATTTAACGGCTTCAGGGCCAAGACCTACATGCCCGAGTCCTTGACTTGACAAGTCCATAATCTCTGTTTCGGAAAGTGAAAGACGTTCATTTGAAAAGAAATAAGCTACTGCTGCGTCTCCCCATAAATGGCCCGAAACAGAATCTTTATCATCAGAATAAGTCGAGTTCCTGTCTGCACAGATCAACAATGCCTTTTTAGACATACCCGATTCAAAAAAAGATTTGATTACTTCCATTGCATTGATTCCTGAGGAACAGGCAGAAGATAGATGGAATACTTTTGCTCCACTGATACCAAACTCACGTTGTACAAAATGGCCTGCTGTCGCAATGGTGTCTGAGGGTGTATAAGATGCAAATATTATTAAATCAACATCCTGTAGCTCATAATTCAACTTGGGGAGTGCATCTTCTACAGCTTTCATGCACATGTAATTGATCGTTTCTTTCTCTGTAGCACGTACGCGAGACTTAATTCCTGTACGCTGATAAATCCATTCGCCGGTCAGTCCGTTTATCTCCGTGAAATAACTATTTGGGACTGTCTTCTCCGGAATATGGTAACCTGTAGCATTTATAAACATAGTATCTATTATTATGTATGTGACTATTATTAAGAATACGTGAACACTAGTTCACTTTTTAAATAAAAAAATCAAATATTCATCAACCTATATATTAGTAATACAAATTGGTATTATTCGTTAACTCATTTTGAGATTAATCTTTGCCTTTTCCTGTCTCAATCTCATCAATCCCACACCTTTGAGATCAGGGCCTATCCGGTCAATCAGTCTTTTTAACGTATGGAAGAAATAAATTCGATCACTGTTTCAAATTCTATCTTTACTTTTATAAAGGCAGGACGGATACGTTAGTGACACCCTAATTTGATTTGCAGACTTCGAATAATAGGACACGCATAATTATTTGTCATAAATTCATTGAACGCAATCTCAAATATATCTTCTTTAGAGTATTTCACGACACAAAGTAAAGAATTAATAATGTATTATACTAATATATATGTGAAAGAGTGTTCACTTTTTAAGAATTATTAAACTTATATACTTTATGAAAGAATGGTAATTAGCAGCTATTATATAATCAGTAGTTAAATAGGTCAAGATGTTTATAAAAACTTATTACCGCTTTAACTACTGCCTTGTTAGTTACTGGAGTTATTCAATTAAGTTTTTGGAATAAGTTCTCTACTTACGAAAACGTCTTTGCATAAATACTTTCCGGTAAACGAAGCTGACATGTTCATTAACTCATTCGGCCAGCCTTCAAAAAGAATCTCTCCTCCCCTTTTACCACCATCCGGCCCCATATCAATAATCCAATCTGCCTGTTTAATGACATCCAGGTTATGCTCTATAATAATGACTGTATTACCATTATCAACAAGATGATTCAGGAGCTGCATCAATTTGCTGATGTCTGCCATGTGAAGACCGGTTGTAGGTTCATCCATTACATAAATATTACCTTTCTTATGAAGTTCACTAGCTAATTTGACACGCTGACGTTCACCTCCGGAAAGGGTGTCCATAGACTGCCCAAGGGTAAGATAGCCAAGACCGACATCACACAGCGAACGAAGTTTCGAAACAAATTTCTCGTTGGCAAAGAAATTAAGTGCTTGCTTTATGGTGAGTTCAAGCACTTCAATGATCGTTTTGCCATGCAACTTATATTGTAAGACATCGGGATTATAACGTTTTCCACCGCAAGTTTCGCATACTGTAGTAACCGTATCCATAAAAGCCATATCAGCAGTAATTACTCCTTTACCATTACACGCAGAACAAGCACCTGCGGAGTTGAAACTAAACAAACTGCCGGCTACATGATTTGCATCAGCAAACATTTTACGGATATCATCGAGTATGCCCAGGTAAGTAGCCGGATTGGAACGAGTGGTTCCTTTAATTGCCGACTGATCTATAACAATAGCTTCGGGATACTGAGCAACAAATACTTCAGCTATAAGTGTACTTTTCCCTGAACCTGCAACACCCGTCACGCATGTAAGTACACCACGGGGAATATCAACTGTTACATTTTTGAGATTGTGGAGGGCTGCATTCTTTATTGGGATATAACCTGTAGGTTGCTTAACTTTTTGCTTGACAGGAATAAAGTTACGAAGCATACGCCCGGTTAATGTATCAGCTTCACAGAGTTTTTTATAAGTACCTTCATATACCACTTTACCACCACCTTCACCGGCAAGAGGACCCATATCAATAATCCAGTCAGCCACGCGCATTATATCTCTGTCGTGTTCTACAACAATCACAGTATTACCTTTATCCCGCAAACTGACAAAGAGATTATTCAATAACCGGATATCACGTGGGTGAAGCCCTACGCTGGGTTCGTCAAAAATATAGACCATCCCGGTGAGGCTGCTTCCTAAATGCTTTACCATTTTCAGGCGTTGAGATTCCCCGCCAGATAAAGTTGCTGTTTCACGGCTGAGGTGAAGATATCCCAAACCTATATCTACAATTCGTTGAAGATGTTCTTTAAGAGCCTTTACAATAGGAATACCCAAAGGGTGATTTATTTCATCAAGTACCGGAATAAGATCACTTATCTCCATATCGGAAAGTTCTGATATATTATATCCACCGATACGACTATTAAGAGCATCCTGATTGAGCCGTTTGCCATTACAAACCGGGCATACTTGTTCTGAAACAAATCTCATTACAAGTTCATTGGTACGTTGGGACATTCCACTGAGGTCACGATTTAAATAAATACGATTGAAACGGTTGATCAGTCCTTCATAGTCAAGACGATGCAAACTTGGTATATCTTTTTTCGCTGTATTATTTGTTTTATAATGCTCTATTCCTTTGGCATAAAGCAGCAGGCCAAGTTCTTCCGGCGTGTAATCCTTCAAAGGCTTATCACTGTTGAAAAAACCGGCATTGGCATATTTTTGCCAGTGCCAGGTCCCGGTGCGAAAAGGTGGAAAAAGAATAGCCCCACTATTAAGGGATTCATCCATATCAATAAAGCTGTTAAAGTTCAAGGCTACAGCCCGCCCAAGCCCTGAGCAATGAGGGCACATCCCTGCCGGATCATTAAAAGAATAGTGGTTGGAACTTCCTGCACTTGGCTGTCCAACACGGGAGAAAAGTAATCTTAACATCGGTTGTATATCAGTTATCGTACCGACAATAGAGCGGGAATTACCTCCCATCCGTTTTTGATCTATAATGATAGCAGGAGAAAGATTCTCTATGGACTCAACATTGGGACGTTCGTATTTAGGCAACCGGTTGCGTATGTACGAGCTAAAAGTGTCGTTTAACTGACGCTGTGATTCAATCGCTATCGTATCAAATACAATAGATGATTTTCCAGATCCTGATACTCCCGTAAAAACAACGATCTTATTTTTAGGAATTGAAAGGGATACATTCTTAAGATTGTTTAGTTTGGCTGATCTGATCTTTATATATGGGTCCATAATTGCTTTGTTTTTGTAGAATTAATAAGAGGAATCAGTGGTAAGAGTAGCCAGAGTAGTTAAAGTAGTTATCAGTCGCTTTGCTCCTTAAAAGTTAAGTAGCAAATCAGGCTATAATTTCTTTAACTAATTATCCGGATTAAGAGATAAATTCTATAGCTGTTACAACGTTATCTTTTTTAATAGTGAATGCAGGAAATCTTTTAGCTCCGGCGGCTCCAGGATTTCAGCTTTATCAGCGAATGAAAGATACCAACGGCCGAAATACTCCAGTGAGTGTGTTGAGTAGTATTGAATAATAGTACCTTTCACTTCTCCCGGTTCTTCTTTGTATAAGCCATACGTATACCGGCTGTTTGCAATATCACGTAACACCTCTTCTTGTATCCTTATCTTGATCTCGTAAAAAAACTCATCGGAATAAAGAGAATTAAGAATTGATCCAAGGCTTTGATGTTCTTTTTCAAAGCCCTTCTCACCCGGAATGAGTTTTTGAATACGGCTTATTTTAAAGGTACGGTAATCTTGTCTTAGCCTGCACCAAGCCAGTAAATACCAATCATCTACCATAAAATACAGGCCGATAGGCTCTACTGTACGCACCGTGCGCTGACGATTGTAATTAGCTACGTAATCGATCGTGATTTCCCGTTTCTGCATTATATTATGCAAAAGAGGTTGAAGGATTTGAGAAGGTTGCCGGCGTGGCAGTTCACGATAATCCACCAATTGTATATACTTGTCAAAATCATCGAGAATATCTTTTTCCGCTGTACGTAATACCGCACGGATTTTATCCATTCCTGTGCAATATAACCCGTAGCTGTCTCCGTCTGTGTGGCGGCTAACAAGCTTTTCAGCCATCAGGAAGGCAATAGCCTCTTCTGTAGTAAACATAAGTGGTGGTAGTTTAAAACCTTCTACAAGCGAATAACCTACACCCGCATTGCCGGCTATGGGTATACCTGCTTCTTCCAATATACGGATATCCCTGTATACTGTCCGCAAACTGATATCAAATTGCTCAGCTATCTCACGTGCCGTCACTACACGGCGTGATTGTAACTTTACAAGTATGGCAGATATTCGTTCGATCTTATTCATATTACAAATATAAGGCATGATAATGACAACTGTATGTCAGCAGCAGAAAACTTTTTCATGCTCCGTTTGTTGAAAAAAAACAATATTAATGCTTTACTAAACTTTTAAAATACATATTATGGATAAATTTATAGATATCCTTAAGAAGACTGTACTGTTCCTTTTGGGGATAGTATTGATTATATGGGGATACAGAGCAAATATAGATGACCTGGAAGGAGATGAAGCTGAGCAGGAAATAAATCAGCAGAAGAAAGCAAATGGTGTAGACACCTCTACTGAATTTGATGGTGCGGAAGAATCATCCGGTTCACAATGACATATTATATTTCACGTCATGAAAATGCAGTTACTCTACAAAACGCAGACTCGCTTTATGTTCCATGCGCATATAAAGATCAAAATCCCGGATTGTTACGAAGATTCCATATTTGATCAACTGTATGCTGTGTTGGAAGAAGTCGATAAAAAAATGAATTCTTATCAGCCGGGGTCTTCTATAGACAGAATTAATAAGCAGGCAGGTGATTTTGTAGAAGTAGATGATGAGACAATACAGCTCCTTAGTGAAGTGATACGGCTATCTGCATTTTTTGACGGTATGTATGATATAACAATCATGCCGTTGATACGTCTCTGGGGATTTTATCGGGAGAAACCGCGATGTGTCCCTTCGGCCGGACAAATAAAAAAGGTAAAAGCCTATGTGGATTACCGCAATATCGAAATTGAAGGAAACAAGGTGCGGATAGGTCGCAGACAGGAAATCATTACAGGCTCTTTCCTGAAATCGTATGCAGTAGATAAACTAATAAAGAAAATGAAAGAGCTTGGAATTACAGATGCTATAGTAAATGCCGGAGGCAGCACAATTGCAACAATAAACAATGATGTTCATCCGGAATGGTTGGTAAATATCAGGGAACCGGATAAAAACAGCCTGATCTGCACTCTTCCAATCAGCAACCAGTGTTATTCTACTTCCTGTCAATCAGCTACATTTGTAGACATATGTGGAAAAAATTACGGGCATATACTTAATCCTCTGACAGGTTATCCTTCGGTAAATAAACAGATCGGAATTATAAGTGATACTTGTATGTCGGGTGACATTATTTCTACCGGATTATTTAATGAGAAGCCGGAAGGCTTCCTGGAAAAAATGAAACGCCTTTCTTTACGCAATGATTTGCAAGGTTACCTGATAGATGAAAACGGCAAAGTAACTTGTACTGAGCCGGCAATAATTAAAATATAACGATTAATACGAAAACAATATGATGCATATAAAATCCATGAAGGAGCGGACGAAACGGTTGACGATAAGCCCTATTGCCGACCCGCCCATGGTGTATATCCCTCTAATCAAGAAATTCGGGAATTCTCCGGAACCTGTTGTAAAAGTTGGAGATGAAGTAAAGAAATACCAGCTTGTAGGAAAGGCTCCGGAAGGTTTCTCAGCAAGCATACACTCTTCGGTTTCCGGAAGGGTGGTAAAAATAGAAGATTGTCTTCAAGTAGGTGGAAAAAAAGCCAAAACAATTATTATTGAAAACGACTTTAAAGATACGGAAGAAGATCTGCCGAAAGAAGATACTTGTGAATATTCCGCTAAAGAACTATTAAAGATCGTTGAAGATGCCGGAATTGTGGGTGAAGGAGGTGCGGAATTTCCTGCCGCATTAAAATATAAAATTGAAGATAAAAAAGTAGATACATTCATTCTTAATGGTGCTGAGTGCGAACCTTACCTGACACCAGACTATGCTATGATGTCTCAGCGCACCGAAGAATTCTTTCAGGGAATACTCATCACTAATCGCATACTGAATGCAAAAAACATTGTAATCGCGATTGAAGAAAATAATAAAGACCTGCAGGATGTATTTGCTCCTTTACTTGCAAGGGAGGAATATAGTAACATCCGTGTAAAAGTAGTCCCTAACGAATATCCGCAAGGAGGTGAACTGCAATTAATACGAACTGTCACAGGTATGGAAGTACCGGATGACAAACAACCGATAGATGCAGGTATTATCATGAATAATATAGGGACGATATATGCCGTATATGAAGCGGTTGTAAATCGTCGTCCGGTAATAGACCGTATCATAACCGTATCAGGAGAAAAGGCAAAAGAATGCGGCAACTTCACTGTGAAAGTAGGTACATTGGTAAGCCATATCATCAATCAGGTAGGCATGCCCGATCGAAACACCTTTGTTGTAGTAGGCGGCCCGATGATGGGACAAGGTTTGGTAGAACAGGATGTTCCCGTAACCAAAGGGTCTACAGGAATATTGCTGCTGGAAAAAGAAAAAGTTGAGCGACTGCATTGCATCTGGTGTGCTTATTGCGCGGAGGTATGTCCGATGATGCTGATGCCGATGATGTATTATGAATTATATCGTAAAGGTAAATACGAGAAAATGAAGAAGTATAGTCTCGAAAGCTGTATCGATTGTGGTTCTTGCGAATACATCTGTCCCAGCAATGTACCCTTACTTAAGAGTATCCAAAAAGGTAAAAAGAAACTAAAAGAAATGGAAGATGATACTAAATAAAAAACTATATAATCCCTATATCCGGGTGAACGATAGTACACCACGGGTAATGACAGATGTGATCATTGCACTGATACCAGCCATTATCATGTCATATCTTGCTTATGGTTTCTTCCCCATCATGGTTATTATGATAGCAATTGGTAGTGCAGTATTAGCAGAATATCTTTTCTCTTACATTTTTTTCCGCGATACGAAGTCTATTGCCGACGGCTCGGCCGTGATAACAGGTATATTAATGGCTTTTACTACAGGACCTTTTACTCCATTGTATGTTGTAGCTTTCGGAGCTGCGGCCGGTGTTATCTTTGGTAAATTAATGTGGGGAGGATTGGGTAGAAACCGGTTTAATCCCGCACTCGTAGGCCGTGAATTTATGACAATCTTTTTTCCTTCCATCATGCTTTCAGGTGCCATCTGGCAAGATAGCTCGTTGAAGAATGTAGAATCTATCAATATATTCAACAATGAATTTTACAACGGCATATTCTATGAGGTATCAGGAGCTATCGGAGAGTACTCGCCATTTTTCCTGATTGTCGGCGGACTATTTCTTCTTTATCGTCACCGTATTTCCTGGCATATTCCATTTGGAATGCTTACAGCATTTGCTATCCTTTTGTTTTTTGTGTCGGATACGATTGCACAGTTTTCTTTCGGCGGACTGTTTCTAGGTGCCATCTATATGGCAACAGACATGCCTACAAGCACATCTACCAATTGGGGAAAAATATATTATGGTGTAATGATCGGGGTTGTTTGCGTACTTTGTCTTACGAATGGTGCAGACAAAGGATATTTCTCTTATTCTATACTGATAATGAATGGTTTTGTACGTCCGCTCAACTGGATATTTCGCCCGCGTGTATGGGGAAATGACTGGGACTGGCTTAACCGGACATGGCAACTCCTGGCGATAACTGCGGCTATATTTGTTGTTTCATTTATCGTGATCTGGCTGGACAACAATGATTGGATTATGTATCCGGTACTCGGATTTATTGCTTATACGATCATACGCTTTGTAATGAACGGAATGAAAAGAGTATAAATATATTTATTGATAGGCTTTCCTGTGATAAATAAATTATGAATATCACAGGAAAGTTTATTAACTCTCGACAAATATAAACCGGCGAAATGACAGACGTATGTCAGTAGAAAAATATTTATTTAAATAAAGGGGAAAGAATGTAAGTATTAAACAGCATTCATAAATTGCTACCGTCTAAATATAGAATCCGCTATTGATGATATTCCTATCCCAACAGTATAACAAATCAGATCACTCCATAGAAATCCATGTCCTAACACTAAGGCCCCTATCGTGGTATTTCTTATATTATTTATCCATTCTGTCTGGTATAATTGGCTCACCTCGATCGCGTATGAAAAAAGTAATGCGAAGATCATCGTTTTCAATATACCGATTGCCGGGAAGAGAAAACGCAAACCGAAGTATACCATAGCAGCCCAAAGTGTATCACCTGCATACTCTGCCACGAATCCCGGCAGATACTCACTCAGTTTTCTTGAAGTAAGTCCTAAGAAAATAATAATTACAGTAATCAATAAATATATGACGCGTTTGTTTTTCATCTGTTATTCATTTTACCTGATTGATACACGAAAGCTGATATCCGGAAAACAAAAGTAGTTAAAATAAAAAGAATCTATCCATTTATCATTTTTTAATGTATTTTTGCGCATACATTCTGCAAAACAGACATTCTTTTAACGAGAAACCTAAATACCGGCAACCACAACATAATACAGTAGAAATGAATGACAAAACAATAACAACCTTCTTCCTGCTTTTCATTGTTTGTATCAGCACGCAAGCACAATCTTATAAAATCAGCGGATACATCAGAGAAGCAGGAAGTCGTGAAAGTCTGGTTGGTGCTACCGTATTAGACATTCATACCCAACAGGGGGCAGCTTCCAACTCTTATGGCTTTTATAGTCTTACATTACCTTCCGGTAAAGTTAGTCTTCAAAGTTCTTATATCGGATACGAGTCTAAAGTTATCTCTTTCGAACTCAAAAAAGACACTGTTATACAGATATTCCTTAATTCCCTTAATACGGAACTGGATGAAGTAGTTGTACGCTCTAGCCGTTCTAATCTTGAAAATGTAAGATTAGGTGCTATAAGTGTACCGGTAACACAATTAACCGGTATGCCTTCTTTATTGGGGGAAGTAGATATAATGAAATCTATGCAGATGCTTCCGGGAGTGCAATCTACCGATGAGGGGAAAAGTGATTTTTCTGTCCGTGGCGGCAGTCCCGACCAAAATCTGATTATACTTGATGGAATTCCTGTATATAATACAAATCATGTATTTGGTTTTTTATCTATCTTCAATGCGGATGCTATTAAAAGCGTCAACCTATATAAAGCCGGATTTCCCGCACGGTTTGGAGGACGGCTTTCTTCGGTTGTTGATATAAGAACCGATGATGGGAATATGGAGCGGCTACATGGTTCAGCCAGCATCGGCCTTATCTCTATGAAAGCTTCGTTGGAAGGTCCTATTATAGAAAACAAAACCACTTTCAACCTCTCCTATCGCCGTACTTATATTGATCTTTTTATGGATAAGATACTCGACCGTCTGCGGAAAATGGATGAAGATATCTCGGAAAAGGACGATTACAACTTCTATTTTTATGATCTCAATGCAAAGCTCCAGCATAAGTTTTCGGATAAGAGTACAGCTTTCCTTATGTTTTACAATGGGCAAGACAAACTGACAACCCAATACGATACTCGTGAAGGCAGTAGCGGATATCTCAATACAATTTCAAACCAGGACTGGAAATGGGGAAGTACACTTGCTGCTGCCAAATGGAACTACATATTCTCCGGGAATCTGTTCCTGAACACCACATTGGCCTATAACCGATATATGTATAAAACGGATTTCAGGAAAAATTACACTATCTACAATTATGATAGCGAGGAAGAAGAACAGCATAGCAATATCAGCATGGATTATAATTCCGGTATCACGGATTACAGTTTTACTGCCGACCTGGATTATATCCCTTCTCCTAAACATTATATCCGTATGGGGACAGCTTACACCTTTCACAATTTTAACCCGGAAATTGTAAGTCAACAGGCTGAGGCCGGAAAGGAAAATGTAGTCAACTTTAATAACGGAAACCGTGTTTATGCACACGAATTGGCATTATATGCTGAGGATGAATGGAGTGTTACCCCCCGCTTTAAAGTTAACCCCGGAATACGTTTTTCTATGTTCAATGTACAGGGAAAGGCTTATGCAGGTATTGATCCGCGTTTATCATTAAGTTACCTGATCAATAATAAACTTTCAGTGAAAGCGGGATATGCCGGAATGAAACAATATATTCATCTGCTTTCCAGCAATTCATTATTTTTGCAAACCGATCTGTGGGTTCCCGTTACCAAAAACGTTCGGCCGATGAACTCACATCAATATTCGGCCGGAGTATTTTATACTCTTCCCCTTGGCTTTGAATTATCAGTAGAAGGCTACTATAAAGATATGAATCACATACTTGAATATCAGGATGGAGCATCTTTCCTAGGCTTTGCTACCGGATGGGAAAATAAAGTGGAAGCCGGAAAAGGACGCAGCTACGGAGTTGAGTTTTTCTTGCAGAAAACAACCGGACGCACTACCGGATGGCTGGGATATACTCTTGCTAAAACAGAACGCCGCTTTAACCAGATTAATTTTGGTCAATGGTTTCCTGCTAAATATGATCGCCGACATACGATCAATCTCACCGTTATTCAAAAGCTAGGCAAGAAATTTGAAATATCCGGTAATTGGGTATATAATAGCGGAAATGTAGTTACTGTTCCTCTTGTTGAAATGCAAAGTGCCGACCTCCCTCAAAATCCTTATTATGGAAGAATCATTGTAGAGCAGTTTGAACACCGTAACAACTACCGTATGTCTGCATACCATCGTATGGACCTTGGCCTTACTTTTTATACCAGCCGAAACAAACCCCGCTATGGTGTATGGAACTTAAGTGTATACAATATCTATAACCGGAAAAACGGATTCCTGCTTGTTCCTGACTACGAGGAGAATGAACATGGCTATCACAATGGACAACGCATATTAAGAAAAATTACTATTTTCCCTATTATACCGTCAATATCCTATACCTACAAATTTTAATATAAAAATCAGAGAATAACATGAAAACAACATATCTGCATGCGCTACATTTGATAAGATCATTTACAAACAACCTGAAAACAATCTTTCCAATTATGATTTTTACTGTCTTGTTATCAGGATGTGAAGAGATTATTAATTTTAAAGGACCTGAAACGCAAAAAAAGCTCGTCTTAAATGCAATCATAGGCTGTGATGAAGAAATAGAACAAACGTTAAGCCTTTCAAAAACAGCTTTTCTCTATTCCAATGAAAATATAGAAGAAGTGTATTATGCCGATATAGACGTAAAATTGAATGGTGAACTGTTCCAGTGGGAACAGTTTAGGCCCGGTACGAGTAATCCTTCATTTAAAGTGCCCGGGCTTAAAGCCGGAGATAAAATTTCCGTTCGTGCGGAAGTTGAAGATATAGCCCCTATTACAGCAGAAGATGTTTTTCCTAAAGCACCTGAAATTATTAACATAGAGACAATAAAATTTTTAGATGAGTTGTCTCAAAGTCCCTGTATTCGTTTCCTGATCAAAATAAAAGATGATCCTGCCGAAAACAATTTTTATCGCCTGATTATGAGCCGGAAAGTCTACCAGGAACGGCCGGAATGGGAACCCTATGAAGAGATAGTTTACTTTAATATCGACCAGGACCCTGCAATGAGCAGCCTGACAAGTGAAGGAATACAGGGAGAAGAGGAAAATTCTTCCCGCATTTTTTCTGACGATATCTTTCAAGGAAAAGAATATACGATCAATGTATACCTATACTCCTACTATGGAAAAGAAAAAATGGAATATACTATTGAGCTTCAATCATTATCACGTTCTTTATATTTATATATGAGAACACTTGAACAGTGTTATAATAGTGATATTCTTCACGAGCCGGTAAAAGTATATTCAAATGTAAAAGGTGGTTATGGAATTCTGGGACTCTATAATTCAACAAAAAAGCAATTTACAATGAAATTGGATCCCGAGCCGGAATATCCGTGGCGGAATGATTATTAATATATTACCTAATTTTTTAAGCTTAACTGCAAAAGCCCAAACCCTTGGGCTTGAGCTATAAAAATTCTTTTTTCTTTCTGATTATACAAAGAAGAACATAAAAATTAAATTTATAACTGATTGGATTTACTCAGAAATATCCTGCAAGTTTATCCGGGTACAACGAAGGATTGTTTCATTATCAATACCTTCTGCTTTCATTTGTTTTGCGATCTCTAATGCACTGTTTTCTTTTTTGACCGTACTATTAAATTGGAACACACAATTACTTATATTCTGAATTGTTTCCAATAATTTAGCCTTACCTGCGCGTGTCGAAAAGTCTATACCACAAAAAGTAGAGCGGTCTTTATGTAATGTCATATAATAAATACCGCCAATCATTAAGGCCGTAAATACCGCCATATCCATAGTAGTTCCTTTAAAATGCTCATTAAGCTGGTTTACTAACTCAACAGAATTAGTTTCACGCAAACGAGCTGTGCGACGGGTGGTAGGGTTATCTTCCGACAGTTCCCAGATAAGGATCTTTTGCATGCTTTTGTTGCGATAAAGCTGTCGGGCCAGTTCTAATAAAAGTTTGGTATAAAAACCCTCCGGATCAGTAGGCGCAGTTTTGACATCTACAATATTACTAAACCAGTAGTCATAGTGCTGAACAAAGTGGTCAAATAACTTGTCCAAATTATCAAAACGTTTATAGAAAACATTAGGCTCTATGCCAGCCTCCTGCATTATCGATGTAAGGGTTGTATTAGCAAATCCGTTTTTTTCAATGATCACTTTAGCGGCATTCATTATGTCGCGGTCAAGTGCAAGGTTAGTACGCCGGGGTCGCCGGGCCTTACCTTGTTTATTATTCTCCTTCTCCATAAATGGTCAATTCAACTAGTAAAGTGTTAATGGTTGTATATCCTTCTTGTTCAGTGCGACAAAGATAATAAAATTCTTTTATTTACAACAGATAAAGGAAAAAGGTAAAGAAAATTGCTATATTTGGAGGAAGAAACATTTATTACTAAAGTGAAATGGGGGATGTACGAAATCATTCAATAAAAAATATTATACAAAATAAGGATTTTTGTTATACATAATTGATAATTATTTATAAGCTTATGTTTAAATATGAGTTATTTAAAAATTTTAAAAAAGTGGCACCTTATAAATTAATCATTTAATTTATTTGATTTAGAGAGATAAAAGTCATTTTACAAAATAAAAAACATATATTTATTTGTTTAAAAATCTCTGAAACTAATCTATACATTTAAATTTCCAAAATATTATATCATTCATCTTAACACTAAATTCATATTACCGAAAAATATTTTGTTAAAACATTGAACTGAATTAAGTAATTATAAAAAGAATATAAATTTATGTCCGGCAACAAGCTATTTCCTATACTTCACACAGATCGGCTTGATCTTATAGAGATCACGGAGAGGCATCTGGATGATTTTTTTGCGATTTTTAACAATAAAGAAGTTACCCGTTATTATAATCTGGTTCCTTTCACTTCTCCCGAGGATGGAAGGCAATATGTGGAAGTCTTCCGCAAAGGATTCGAGGATAATATGTATATCCGTTGGGGGATTACATTAAAAGGAGAATCCCACATTATCGGTACTCTTGGTTTTAATAATTATACATTAAATCATCGTGCTGAAATAGGCTATGATTTGCACAGAGAACATTGGAATAAAGGATATATTACCGAAGCTTTAAAAGAGATTATAGAGTATGGATTTGACGTTTTAGAAGTAAACCGTATCGAAGCTGAAATCATACCTGAAAATAAAGCATCCGGCAGAGTTCTCGAGAAAGCCGGATTCAGTAAAGAAGGTTTATTAAGAGCATGGCATTACTGGAACGAAAGACATTTTGATGTAGAAATGTACTCGTTATTAAAATCAGAATGGAAGAGATAATCGCGTTATTTATAATTTACTATAAACATTCTTTTTTATATTTACGAACAGAAACTTTTTGTATGTCACAATTGTATTATCGATAGCGTGAAATAAATAACAGTATTAAATTAAAAAAGATGATATTATGGACAGTGCAAAAGAACGGGTAAGAGATACTATTCAGAATATGAACGACCGTGATCTTTATTCTATTGGTGATGCACAGGTAGCCAGTGACCATGCCAGAGAAAAAGCTTATACACTTCAACATGATTCTGAAAAAGAAGAAAAGGAGCAGGATAACCAGGATCAATAATAATAATAATAAAATTATAATCATGAACAAGTTAATGATCATTTCTTTAATAGTAATAGCCTTGTTAGCAGGCGCTTGCAAAAGTAACCAAACCGTAGAAATTCTCACCATAGCCTCTGAACGTGGTGATTGTATTGGGGTGGCACCTATGAAATGTCTTCTGGTAAAAAAACAGGGTAGAGATGACTGGGAGTTTCTTTATCAGGAAATTGAAGGCCTTACTTACGAGCCAGGATATGAGTATGTAGTAGAAGTAGTGAAGCAAGAAGTTGAAAATCCTGCTGCAGATCAGTCTTCCATAAGATATATTTTGGATAAAATAGTTTCAAAGACACAGAAGACTTCTGAAGGAATACAGCGAAACTAATAAATCTATACTTATTAAAAAATTCATTAACCGGTTCATTTTATTTATATGATCCAGTTTTTTTATTTCCCTATTACTTTATATTGTAACATATTATTTTCAGCCGTAAATAGAATAAATGGAGTAATTTTAGCAAAACAGGATAAAATCCTTCCCACTTTAATCTATTATCTTTGCAAAAAGCAATTGTATGAAACCTACGACTCAGAACGAATATCATAAGAAAGTAAATTTAGTTATAGACTATATAAACTCTCACTTGCAACAGCCTATCAACCTGACTTTATTGGCGCAGGAAGTGTGTATCTCACCCTATCATTTTCACCGGATTATGAGTGCACACCTGGGAGAACCATTGGGCAATTACATAACCAGACAGCGTTTGGAGCGTTCAGCTAATTATCTTCAATGTAAGAAAGAACTTTCTTTGCAGGAATTAGCTGAAAAAGTAGGATATGAAACCCCACAATCACTATCGAAAGCTTTTAAGAAACACTTCGGTATCTCCCCTATTGCATTTAGAAAAATACATAATTCAGAATTTATCATTCGCAGGAAAGAAAATACCTTTCAAAGACTTGAACTACGCCCGGAAATTGAAGATATTGAAGAAATAAAACTTATATATATACGTATATTCGGAGAATATGGAGAGGCGGTTACCTATAGTAAAGCATGGAGTAAATTAGGAAAATATCTTAAAGATAAGCATTTATCAGATAAAGATACCCGATGGATAGGATTGAGCTTTGATGACCCTAATATTACCAAGCATACTAATTGTCGTTTCTATGCTTGCGCCATCGTAAAAGAAGAAACAGTGCCTCATGCTGAATTCGGCTATATTACTGTACCCCAAGGTAAATTTGCCGTGTATACTTATAAAAGCGGAGCACAATCTTTACAAAACCTTTATAATAATATATATCATAAACTGCCATTTAAATTACGGGATGCAATGTCATTTGAAGAGTATATGTATGAAAACGACAATAGGAAGATAGAAAATATCATAACCAAAGTATATATCCCTATTGAATGATATAGCTGTAACATCTCATCTCTTTTGAATATCCGGTCTATCAAATAATGTTTTTTGTCTCTAAAACTCCGCATTTCGTCGCTATTCCCGGGTAAGCAATCTTCTATAATATATATTTGCGTATTAAACAATGATTATTAATTTAATACACAGTCCCCATGAATTATAGAGCACCGGTAACAATTTTGTTTACATGTTTTGTAGAGAGAATATTTCCGTTTTCTATTAAATAACAATTAACTTTGGCGGAAATTATGATTACTATGTCCGAAACAATAAAAAGAACCTTTCTTTATAACTTCCTGATAAGCCCTTCTTATCGTATATGGAGGCACATAATAGCTATCCTGGGAGTATCGGTTATTGCTATTAACAGCACTTATATTACTTTCCAACCCAATATAGACGCACTTGGTAATACTATTTTCTGGATATTCCTTTATTCGGTTATAGTGATTACAGCTATCGGATACTTTAATATATATGTACTTGTTCCCAGGTATTTATTAAAGAAAAAATATACTATATATATCTGTAGCCTGGTTTTGTCAGCATCTTTAATGGTTCTATCAGGATTGGTGATGGAGTATATCATGTATAGTTACATGGATCTGCCGCATGAGCGTACGTCTTATTTCAATATGGTATCTGTTCTTGATCTTCTGTCAAATATAACAATGAATTCGCTTTGTATTGCCGGGATATCCATGACCATTCTTTTAAGACACTGGATGATAGAAGATGCCCACATTAATGAACTTGAAAAAAAACATATACAATCAGAAGTAGAGAGGTTAAAAGAACAGGCAAATCCTCAATTTCTTTCAAGTATTCTCAACCGTGCGAGCTCGCTTACAAAAAGCGATCCGGCAAAGGCATCGGATATGCTTTATAAATTAAGCCAGTTACTCCGGTATCAGTTGTATGATTGCAGCAGGGAGAAAGTGTTGCTTACATCTGAAATCAATTATTTAAAGAATTATCTGGCATTGGAACAGCAATATTCCAACGCATTCGAGTATAAAGTCGAGTCAAAGGGAGACATTAACCGGGTGTTTGTAGCCACGCTTCTTTTTATACCTTTCGTACATAGAGTGATAGAGGATATATACAGTTCAGATATTCAACCGGCAATCATTTACCTCAATTTCAAAGCAGATAAGGATAATGTCTTTTTTTCAATTCATTCAGGCTCTATACGAAAAAATCAGGTGTCCGGTTATTCCGGTATCATCCAGCGGCTGAACATATTGTATCCTGATAAATATGCGTTAACAGTAGAGGATGGATACATAAACCTGGAATTGAAAATCAATCAGTCTGCTACAAAAGATTTATAAAGATGAAACAATCTATAGACAACATATTACCGGCTTTCCTGCTTGATCCTAAATACAGGATTTGGAGGCATGTATTAATGCAAATACTTATATTGTCCATTACCATAAACATCTTCTGGGACACACCGGACGAATTTATCGCTACCTGGGAGCGCATATATGCTTGGATTGTATATTTTATAATTATCAACCTGATGGTATATATAAGTGCTTATGTGCTTGTTCCCCGATTCTTATTAAAAAACCGGTATTTACTGTATATCGTGGTGGCTTTTGCTGTTATCTTGTTTTCAGTCCTGCTGATTGTTTTTCTTCAGGGTGTTCTCTTTGAGCCTACAATCACCGGACGGCCCGAACCCGAAGCCGGAACACAGAATGAAACTTTTACCCATGTTATGATGGGTATAGGTGCTGCATCTTCTATCGTAGGCATCGGACTGATCATAGCCGGAGTTTCTGCATTTTTGCTTTTCCGCCACTGGATACAGCAAAACCAGCGTATCAGCGAATTGGAATCTGAGACCTTACAATCAGAGCTTAATTTCCTGAAAAGCCAAATCAATCCTCATTTTCTTTTCAATATGCTTAATAACGCTAATATTATGGTAGATGAAGACCCGGAAATGGCATCACATATACTTATTAAGCTCGACGACCTATTAAATTACCAATTCAATGATAGCACGCAAGATAAGGTGTATCTGAAAAACGAGATTCTCTTCCTGACAGATTTTTTAGACCTGGAGAAAACGCGGCGTGACAATTTTGAATACGCCCTGACTGAGGAAGGGAATATAGAAAATGTAGAAGTTCCCCCCTTGCTATTTATCCCTTTTATAGAGAATGCCGTAAAGCATAATACAGACGGCAACAACAATTCTTATGTTTACACCATTTTCAAAATAGAGGGTTCTTTTCTTACATTTATCTGTGAAAATTCCAAACCTCTTAATCCCGTTAAGAAAAAAGTGGGAGGACTGGGGTTGGCTAATATCCGGAGAAGGCTTGACCTGTTGTTCGGAAAAGATTACTCATTAGAATTAGAAGAAACGGAAAGCAGTTATAAAGTTATCCTGCAACTTAAATTGAATCAATCTTACATTAAAAACTCAAAATAATAGTATATGAATTGCATTATTGTAGATGACGAGCCTATTGCCCGGAAAGGTATACAAAAGCTGGTTGAAAAAATTCCCGAACTCGAGCTTTTAGACAGTTTTAACAGTGCCGAAGCCGCAGCACTTTTTCTGATGAATCATTCGGTAGAACTTATCTTCCTGGATATCCAAATGCCCGGGATCAATGGTATTGAATTTGCCCGTAGTATCCCGAAACAAACACTTATTATTTTCACTACTGCTTATTCGGAATATGCTTTAGACAGTTACGAAGTAGAAGCTATAGACTATCTTGTAAAGCCGATTCAAACTGATCGTTTTCAGAAGGCTGTAGATAAAGCCATCTCCTATCATACTCTACTAACCACCGAGGAAAAGAAAAGTGTAGAAACCGGAGTGGAAAATATTGAAAACGATTTTATTTTTGTAAAGTCAGATCGTCGCTATTTCAAAGTGAGCCTGAAGGATATACTTTTTGTGGAGGGCTTAAAAGACTATGTAATAATTCAGCTTGAAGATCAGCGTATTATTACGCGCATGACCTTGAAAACAATGGAAGAGATACTGCCCGGAAAACTATTCCTGCGTATAAACCGTTCGTATATAGTGAATGTAAACAGGATTGATTCCTTTGATAATAATGATATCTTTATTAAAAAGTATGAAATAGGAATCGGGAATATGTACCGGGATATTTTCTTTGAAGAATATGTAAATAAAAAAATCTAAATTACTTTTTGTCATTTCGGAAATAGTCCGGAATATTTCAATTCCAAAATATCATATTGACAATTCAAGCAGACTCTAATTCTCTTATTTAGGACAAGAATCGGAGCTGCTTTATTTTATTAAAACCTCGCTGATTTTACATTTATCATTATAATAGCAATCAAGACAAATAAGCAAACTATTTCAATAAATAAAATTGAAATACTACCATTATGAATAATTGCTAAAAATACAAAAGTCAATATGATAGTCAAATTATAGCCAAAATCCGGCATAAACCAGAATAAAAGTTCTCTTTTCTATACAAAACAAACAGTTGTTGCATCTAAAAGAAAAGTTCGATGCATTGAAAAAAAATTTTTGTTGCATCGAAAATATAATTTTTATGCAAAAAAAGCACTTTATATTCATATAAATTTATACGGAATTATTTACAAAATCACTTTCAATTTATAAGAAAGACACAAAATAATATTTCAAATCGTAAGATTTTCACCTTTACCTTTAATCCAGATGGAGAATAATAGCAAAATACTCAATTACTAAAAAGAGGATTTTTGCATTAAAATAAAAGCAAAACAGAATAATTGGTTTACAGAAAGATATTAATCCATCTGTACACCAAAAATGTAACCTACCAATGCAGTAATTACCATAGCAATCGTACCCCAGAAACAAATACGCAGTACCGACCGACATATATTACACCCCCCCAACTTAGCAGCCAAGGCTCCTGAAACCGCTAAAAACAGAATTGAAAATGTATATTGACAAAAAATCATATGTTCTACCGGTACGCATACGGCTACAAGAAATGGCAGTATTCCTCCCAATATAAATGAAGCAGCAGAGGCAAATGCGGCCTGAAAAGGATTGGGGCGGGTCATTTCGTGAATGCCTAGTTCGTCACGTGCATGGGCTTCGAGTGCATTCTCCCTGGTAAGCTGAATGGCTACTTTTGTAGCCAGATCACGGTCTAAACCTCTGTTTTTGTAGATAACAATAAGTTCTTCCAGTTCTTCCTTCGGGCGGGCTTTAAGGGCTTCTTCCTGACGTTCCAAATCTGCTTTTTCAACATCTGTTTGCGAACTGACAGAAACATATTCCCCGGCTGCCATAGAGCAGGCTCCCGCAACTACACTCGCCAATGTAGCAATAATAATTGCCCCACGGTCTGATGAGGCGGCTGCTACCCCCACCACAAGGCTACTTGTAGAGAGAATACCGTCATTTGCCCCCAACACTGCCGCACGAATCCAATTGCTACGCTTTGTATAATGTTTCTTCATTCAACCCTCTTCCTAAAATACAGATAAAGACTGCCTGAATGTATAGTGAATACACTCCGGACAAACGAATAAACAACAGGAAAAAGGATTTGTTTGATTTATAAAAGCGGAGAGAATAATCTCATAACCGACTCGATCAGCTTACGCCACCACGGACGTTTTAACCACTCTTCAAGAATCACCTCTTTACAGCCTTTCATATCTTCGAAAAAAATTACATAATTGCGTCGGGCTATTTCGGGATCATACATATAAGTATTGATCTCAAAACTAAGTTCAAGGCTGCGCTGATCCATATTTGAAGATCCGATCACAGAAATATAATCATCTACCACCATCGTTTTGGCATGAATGAAAGTTTCAGTAAGTTCATAAATACGAATCCCGGCACGCAATGATTCCTCATAATAAGAGTGTATAGCAGGGTCCATAAAGAAAATATCTGCTTTGCGTGATACCATTACCCGTACATCTACCCCGCTTAATGCCGCAGATTTTAAAGTTTGAAGCAGTGAGTCTTCCGGCATATAATAAGGAGTCTGAATATAAATATAACGTTTTGCACCACTGACTATATTTACAGAAGCAAGCAGCATATAAGGCCATTGCGAGTTAGGTGCTTCAGGCACTATCTGCAACAAATTTTCACCATATTTTTTGCCGGGTGGAAAATAATTTTCCAGATCGTCGGGAATTTTTCCGCCTGATTCATACCAGATATGCAGGAAATTATATTGAAGTCCATATACGCCAAGACCAAGAATACGCAGATGAGTGTCACGCCAATCAAAAGCATACTGGTCACCAATGTTCATTCCGCCTGTGTACCCGATCTTACCATCTATAATGGCTATCTTACGATGGTCCCGGTTGTTCAGGCTGCGGCGTATCCAAGGCAATGAGGCTTTGCTAAACCGAATTACCTCAACTCCCTTTTTACACATCTCGTAATAAAACCAGGGATTAATATCAATATTAGCTATATTTTCATAAACAAATCTAACCTTTACTCCTTGTGAGGCTTTACGCATCAGTATTTCACGTATCTGTATACCCGTACCATCCCGGCGAAAATAAAAATATTCCATATGGATATGGTGTTTGGCATTCTCTAGGTCGTTAATCAGCGATTCAAATTTATGCCTGCCTGTGGTTATGATTTCGACATCGCTCCCATGACATACCATAGAGTTGTTGCTACGCTCAAGTAACTCTACTAATGGATGATACTCAGCCCGCACTTTTTCTTTGCCTAAATTATCCGGCCATTCTTTAGCCTCCGGCATCCGGGAGGCGATTTCTTCTTTAAATTTATTATATTTTTCAGCAGATTTTGTATTCCGCCGGGGATTATAACCGAAGATATAATAAAATACCAAACCTATTGCAGGTACAATCATTAACACCAGCAGCCAGGCAATAGTACGTGATGAGTTGGTATTTTCCGTCAAAATAATAATAAATGTTCCAACAATAAGAAGGACATAAACTATTGATAGAATGCCCAACAAAATAGATGCAGTATCCATAAAATTGATTTAAAGCTGTTTGATACAATGGCATTTATATATTGTTGCCTATATTTAATATACTTTTTGTAAAGATAGACAAAACAACTTACCTTTACAAAGAGTGCACGAGGTTTAAGAGATTTTCATCATTCAATCCCTTATTCCCTTTTCAAATAAAGATATATCTTTGTATCATAATACAGATTTCAGCAATGCACTACGCTAAGTTATATGATGTAATATCAAGTTATATAGAGCTTGACAAACAGGATATGGAGCTTATAAAAACTCTTTTTAAATATGAGTCTATTGAAAAAGGGAAGTCGCTGATTGAACAGGGAAAACCTGTAAACAGTGCATTCTTTATCCTCTCAGGTTATTTAAGATATTTCAAAATCATGGATTCGGGAGAAGAATTAGTGATCCACCTGTATGCTCCCGGTAATTTTGCGACCTCATTGAACGGTTTTTTCTTAGGTAAAAAAGCCGATGAGACACTGCAAACTATCACCGGCTGCGAATTTCTTCACATATCAAAACCAGATTTGGATAAGCTTTATTCCACTAACGACAAATGGCAAAGTTTCGGAAGAAAACTGATGGAAAGATTTTTAATTGAGAAAGAAGAGCGAATCATTGACCAGCTATCCTTATCTGCTCATCACAGATACTTAAAACTACTTGAAAATCAACCCGATATTATTCAGAATGTAGCAGTAAAGTATATTGCTTCATTTATCGGCGTACAACCGGAATCGTTGAGCAGGATAAGAAAAATCAATTAACTAACATTTGTTAGGCAGTTGAGCGCAGTGCGGTACATACCTTTGTCGAAAAAATGACAAAGATGAAAACGATACTGATTACAGGCGCATCAAGCGGGATAGGAAAAGAAACGGCTGTTTTATTTGCAAACAATGGTTGGAATGTGGCAGCAACAATGAGAGACGGTGAAAAACTTTCCCTGTTTGCAGACAATAAAAACATAAAGACTTACCTATTGGATGTGAAAGATAAAAACTCCGTAGCATCCTGCATCCGACAAACAATCTGCGATTTCGGCAAAATAGATGTAATCATAAATAATGCAGGCATCTACACCACCAATCCATTGGAACTAACCTCCGACGATACCATTAACAATATCATAGAAACGAATATCAAAGGCGTTTTATATACAACTAAAACAATATTGGAACATTTCAGAGAAAACAAAGCGGGTATGATAGTAAACATATCCTCCATTGCCGGACGTGTTACCTTCCCGTTCCAGTCTATATACCATACCTCTAAATGGGCTATTGAAGGGCTGAGCGAAAGCCTCTACTACGAACTGAAACCACAAAATATAAAGGTAAAAGTTGTTGAACCGGGTATGGTTAAAACAAATATCTACAATTCTGTACTGGATTTCCCTTTCGAACAATATCCAGACGAATACCGCGCCAATTTCAAAAAGTGGCATGGCTACCTGATGAATAATTACAAAAACGGCTATTCTCCTAAGTTGGATGCTAAAACAATATATAAAGCTGTAACCAGCAGTAGCTCAAGGTTGAGATATACTTCCGACTTTACAACAAAATCAGTATTTTTCCTTCGTTCGCTTTTTCCACTGTCCCTATTTCAAAGCATCATCAAAAGGCAAAGCGGTTTGTAAACTGCCAAATTCATTTTATATTGTGGCAATTTTACCTGAGTAGTTGATTCCCCTCAATTGTACTGTTTTCCAAATAATCATTACCTTTGTATCAATAATTCAGAAAAGATACTCAATAACGATTTCTTACACCAATTTCATGGAGATAAAAGTTGTATTACTTACAGGAGGAAGCACAGGGATAGGTTTACAAGTAGCCAATCAGCTCATGGATAAAAACGTCCGGGTATATTCTGCTTCCCGGCGGACGGCAGCTTCGTGTAAATCCCGGAACTGCCAAGGAGAAATTATCCCCGTGCAAATGGATGTAAACAACGAAAATGAAATATCTGCCGTAATCTCCCGGATACTTCAGGAAAACAGCCGCCTGGATGCAGTCATCTGCAATGCCGGAAACGGAATAGCAGGTTCTGTAGAAGATACTTCCGTAGAGGAAATGAAATATCAATTTGAAACAAATTTCTTCGGTTCTGTAAAAACAATTCAGGCATGCCTTCCGGTGTTCAGAAGTCAGGGACATGGGCGCGTCATGGTAACGTCATCTGTTGCGGCAGTAGTACCAATTCCTTATCAGGCATTCTATTCTGCCGGAAAATCTGCCTTATTAACTTTTATCCAGGCACTTGCTGTAGAGGTGAAACCGTTTGGTATAGAATGTTGCGCAGTATTACCCGGAGATACAAAAACCGAATTTACAGCTGCAAGAAGATATACCGAAAAATCCTTATCAGATAATTCTGCTTATAAAGAAAGAATGAAAAGATCCATCAGAAAGATGGAAAAAGATGAAGAGAAAGGGATGAAACCCGAATTTGTGGCTCAAAAAATGGTAAGGGAAATCGTGGCGAAAAGAAAAATGAAAGCAATTGTAATTCCGGGTACAGGATATTGGATGGCTTGCGGATTATTCAATATATTCCCGGTTAAGTGCCGTATGTGGATAACCGGCAAATTATATAATTAAGGTAAGATAAAAACAAGAAGGATGCACAGGAATATATTGACGGTATCCAAAAATTCCTTCAACAGTTAAGATTTGTAAGCAAAGGGCTGTAAGCCCGCCCGATTTCAGCCTAGGGTTTCAACCCTAGGTAGATAATGCCATAATAAACTTGAGTGGTGAAAACACGGCACGAAGACATTCGATCGTGCTTTCAGCACTCAGATTTTACACATCGCACACATACCCAGGGTTGAAATCCTGGGCTAGAATCGAAAAGCACTTTCAGTGCTTTCTTATAATTTGCAACTAACTCAAAAATCCATTTAACTTTATATTGCCCTCTTTCATTTCTTTAATTCCTGCTGTCAAAAACAACGTCACCGTTTCTCTTCAATACGCCATGACCTTTCCATTCTTCATATACGTATTCATTATTACTGTAACGTAATCCGGAAGCAGTAGTATCAGCACGTAAAACAATATTTTGTCCGTTGATCCTTACAGTTGCCGTATTGTTGTTATTGTTATAAGTTATATTCAGTTTATTGTTGGCATTCGTGTTAGCTCCGACTGTATTTATATTGTTTTTATTGTCAAAGATAACCTGGCCGTCTCTTTTAAGTACTACATGTCCTTGCCATTCTTCATATTCATATTCATCATTGTGCATATGAATTCCCGATGCCATTGTATCCTGCACCATATTAATGGTCTCACCATCAAGGCTTACGGTAGCTGTACCGCGGGTATTATTAAACACTAAATCCATTCTCCTACCCTGGTTGTCAGTAACATAATTACTTACCACCTCTTCACTTACAATTGGTTCGGGTGTAGTTGCAGGAGCCGGTGTAGTGAATTGCTCTGCAGGACGAGTTGCCTGCTGATTGTTCCTGTTATTATTGCACGACATCAAGAGAGCTCCTGAAATAACTGCAATAGTTAAAACTGCTTTTTTCATTTACTTATAGCATTTTGAATTACTGCCGGGGTTAAGGCATCCCGGTTATGCCCCGTTTGTCTTGGTTTCTGGGCTCCAAAATTCTCTCAATTAAGATATTAATAGGTATATACCTACATAACCTCGTGCAATAAACAAACTACTATTAATAAGGTTTATAAAGCTAAAATAATTACCCTGTTATTTTTTACCGGATGCGCATTAATTCAGCCTTCCGAAACGGAATTATCTCCGGGTGGCTCTACATACACCTCAGCATCAGCCGTTTCAATCTTTTCATTTCTTTTTATACTATTATATATTTCTATCACTATGATTCTCAAAATCGTGTAGACCGGGATACCCAATATCATACCTGCCATCCCTGCCACGCGGCCTCCGAGAATCGTCACTAAAAACACTTCTACCGGATGGGCCTTTATACTTTGAGAATAGATCAATGGGCCTAATACCATATTATCTACCGCATTCGCTCCGACAAAGGCTAATATGATTTTTATGATAGCAGGCAAGATTTCTCCATACGCTCCCAGACCAATGCAATTAATTATAGCAAATATCCCGCAGATAACAGCACCCAGAATGGGCCCCAGATAAGGGATAATATTAGTTATGGCTCCAATCAGTGCAAGTAGTAAAGCACTTTTAATTCCGAAAATAGCAAAAAGTATATAGAGAAGTATAGTCATAATAAAGGTTTTCACCAATATGCCTATAAAATAACGAGACAATAAATGATTGATTTTATTGGATACGGCAGTTATCCGCATGAGCTGACTATCGGAAAAAAACACTTTAATCACATTTTCCAGCCGGATATCATCCTTTATAAAAAAGAAGGTAATAAAGAATACGGCAAACATACCAAAGAAAAAAGAACTGGTAGAGGTGACTATATTACCTACAGTGCGGGTTAAAAAACTCATATCCACCGTATTTTTCATTTCGCTCATAATAATCCCTACCAGAGTTTCATCACTGTTCAGCATCTTATGTTCATACAAAAAGTTTTGCACTTCACTCAGGATATAATTTAGTCCGTTTGCTAAAGCATCATAATCTATATTCTGAAGAGAACGGATCTCTTTAACCAGTGAAGGAACAAAAAACAACATCGATAAAACCATTACGATGATGAAAATAAGGATAGCAATAACCGCGCTTATACTCCGTGGTATATACCACTTAAAAACACGTATCTTACTAAAGAAATTTACAATAGGCTTGCCTATAAGCGTTAATATAAAGGCAAGGAAAAGATATAAAAATATATCAGGCTGGTAAATAACAAATATAACAGCGAAAATTACAGCGCATACTCTGAAAATGAGGTTGTAGTTTACTCGAATCGTGCCCATAAATTGCCTTCTTATTAATTGTACAATCTACTATGATACAAAGATTACACTCTTTTTGCAGGTAAATATAATAAGATTCTCCGCAAAAATGTCCGAAAAGACGCATATATTATTCGTGTTTTTTATGTATGTTTGTTTCGGAAATTGATTATAACATCTATATGGCCGCACAAGAAACCGGTAAATTCATATTTTTAGAATCCATAGACAAATTTCTACTGGAATCCGGACTAAACCGGGGAATGGCTGATGTGATTACTTTTGTAGTTGCACTACTTATTCTCCTGTTTTTAATATGGATTATAAAGATCATAGGCTCACACATCATTTCAGCTTTAATGCAGGCAGCTATCAGGCGTACAGGTAAACAATGGGATGAGTACCTGCTGAAGCGGAAGTTTTATGATCGTCTGGTGAGATTTTGTGCATCCCTGGTGATCATGGCTGCAACCCCTACTCTATTTCAGGGTTTCAGCACACAAATATTAAACCTGGCGGAAACTATTATTGCCATATACATCGTATTTACCGGATTGCAGGTGTTCAACTCCATTATGCATACGGTTAATGATGTGTATGAAACGAAACCGCAGGCCAGGCAGAAATCAATACGAAGCATCATTCAATCAGCCAATATTGTAGCTGCAGTGATAGCTGTTATTCTCGTCATATCAATCGTACTTAGACAAAACCCCAAAGACCTGTTGGTGGCTTTGGGAGCATCTGCGGCAATTATTTCACTGGTTTTCAGGGATACCATATTAGGTTTTGTTGCCTCTATCCAAATATCTGCCCAGGAAATGATTCATCCGGGTGACTGGGTAGAAATGCCCTCACGGGGTGCTAACGGAATGGTATCTGAGATCAATGTTATGAACGTAAAAATACGTAACTGGGACAATTCCGTGTCGATGATTCCCACTTATGCCATGATTTCGGAATCATTTACAAACTGGCGAAGTATGCAGGAAAGTGAAGGCAGAAGATTTCAGCGTCCTTTACTCATTGATATAAACTGCTTAACCACACTTAACCGGCAACAGATTGATAAGATCGTTAATCATCCGGTTATTAACAAGGATATTGCAGCCGATATGCTGGAAATAATGAACGAAGGAAACACCAGCGGCTTCATAACAAACGTAGGATTATACCGTAGTTATATTGAAGCTTTGATAAAGCAACATCCTTCTATTGCAGAAAATCTACGACGGGTAGTTCGCTACCTGGATAATTCAGAGTTCGGAATCACCTTGCAAATATATGCTTTCTCGAAAGAAAAGAATCTGCATGAGTATGAACGTGTGATCTCGGATATCTTTGAAAATATTATGCTAGTTGCTCCGGTGTTTGGAATTAAGATGTATCAACGTCCTGCTTACAATAAGGAAGACAGTGCACCCGAAAAGAAAATTCATCATTCCGGGATTGCCCCGAAATCTACATCGTAGATTCTGTTAAAGTAACCCAAGGATGGGTCTGATCGTAAAAAAGTATTAAAAATACAACACATAAAACAGATAACCGCCCTATCAAAACCAACAAAGTTATGACAGATGAAAAGAAACCTGTAATAAAGAAGCCTTCTCTTGCTGTCCGGCTTATAAACAAGTGCATCAGCTTGTTTCGCAAACCTAAAGCACCACCCAAATATGTCTATTTTATTTCGGGGATGTGCTATAACTGTAAAGTATTTGATAAGCTTACTCTTCCTGCAGGTTATGTAAAAAGATATATTGAGTGGTATGTGCCCCGTCCGGATGAAACTCTAACTGAATATACCCATACGATGGCAAAAGGAATCGATACTTCACGGCCGTTTATACTGGTAGGCTATTCTTTCGGAGCCGTAATTATGCAAGAGATGAACCGCTTTCTCAAACCGGAAAAGAGTATTGTTATTTCATCTTTTAAATCCGTAGAAGAAATACCAACCCTGTTTCAAACTGCACGGAGGTTTAATCTGCTGGGAACCATACCCAAAAAGTTTTTCTCGCAAACAGAATTCATTACCGAGTCATTCAACCGGTTTGTGTATAATGCAACCAACGAACAGTTAAAAGACTATATGACGCAGGTTGATCCGGTATACATCCGATGGGCGGTAGAGCAGATTACCAATTGGGTTCCAGATATGAAACTTGAACATCTGTATCATATTCATGGTACAGACGATCAGATTTTCCCTTTGGAGCAAATCAAAAACGTGTTACCAGTAGAGGGAGGCGATCATCTGATGTTAATTAAAAAAGCAGAAACAGTAAGTGCAATACTGGATGCAATACTACTGATCAGGGAAGAGTAAAACTCTCACCTACTATTTTTCCAAAGCATTGAGAATACCTTTCAGAAATACTTGGGGAATAAAAGTTTTATCCGGCGAGAAGCCCATCCTTACAACAACCAACTCTTTTGACGGAATGATGAAAATATGTTGTCCGTTATGTCCGTTACAGCTATACATATCCGTAGGTACACCGGGATATTCACGATTCCTGTTTAACCAGAAAGAAGCTCCGTATCTTCCGTTAGAACCACTTGCCGGAGTTGTTGTAAAGTCAATCCAGCTTTCGGGGAGTATCTGTTCTCCCAGCCAATTTCCCCTGTTAAGGTAGAGCAATCCATAACGCACATAATCCCGCATGGAAGCATACACATAAGAAGAGCCTATGAAATCTCCTGAAGCATCTGTTTCAAATACCGCAGTCCTCATTCCTATCCGGTTGAAAAGTTCTCTGCGGGGAAGCATATAATACTCCTCATCATTTGCTATTGCATTGCGGATAAGACGGCAAACAATATTTGTGCTCCCGGAAGAATAATACCACAATGAATCCCGTGGAGCCTCCACAGGCTTGTTAATAGCATAAGAAGCCATAGCTCCATTTTTGAAGAGCATTTTATTCACGTCGGAGTTATTGCCGTAATCTTCATTCCATTCAAGTCCGCTGTTCATGTGGAGCAAGTCAGCCAGGGTTATGGTAGCACGCTGATCGTTTTTCCATTCATTCAGTACAACGGGTTGGTTTATATCTATCTTTCTCTGTGATTCAAGTATTCCTGCAAGAGTATTGGTAAAGCTTTTAGCAATAGACCAGCTCAGAAACAGGTTATTTGGTGAAAGATCATCCCGGTAACGCTCTGCTACCAATTGATTTTTGTAAGCTACAGCTACAGCAAATGTACCTCTCATAGGTAGTGTATCAGAGAAAGCCTTGCTCAGGAATTTCTCCAGCTTCTGCATATTTATTCCCGGTGGGATTGTATCAGTAAGCCTGTCACCGACAGGCCACGGGAGTGTATCCGGATTTACAGCCGGTAGAGCAACTTTGGTATAAGGTCTTGAGCGTATTTCTTCTTCGGTAAAATCACGTACTACTGTACAGCCGAAGCCATCTATATATATGGCTTTGGATTTCCAGAAAAGAAAACGGCTCGTTACTTCTCTCTTCTCCATGTCAACCGTATTACGGGTGAAACGGATCAAAGAAAAATTCAAGTCTTCCTTTTCCATACTTTCTTGTGTGCGCCCGGCTACAAATATACCTGAAGCAAGGTTTTTTGCAGCATAGCCAGTAATAATAGAAGCTAAAGTTCCTAATACAATCATGCCGGCAATAATAATTATTATCGGGATAGAAATAAATAGTACACGTTTTTTCATATCAATCTATTATTAATACTAATCAGTAGTTAAAGAATTTATCGCTTCGCTGGTAGTCAAGTAATTAAGTAGAAAGAAAAGCAATAAGTCATAGCCCGAAACTATAGATGCTTATATATTACCTGAATTTGCTACTTAACTACTAAGGAGCAAAGCGACTGATAACTACTATTAACTACTTTAACTACTAAATTGCATACTGCAACCGATAACGACTTTAACTATTAACCTGTATTATTAATGCAATTATATAGATTAATGTGCAAAATAGAGAAAATTTCCGGATGAATTGTAAAAAATCAGAAGATATTTCGATACAAAAAGGATAGTGGTAAAGAAAAATAATAGAAAAGGAAAGAAGGAACAGTTATTCTTTATCTTTAGAAGATGAATAAGGCAAGTCCTTATCGCCTGCCTTATATCTTTTACGGTCATAAACTTTTTTGGATTTATAGACTTTGTTGTAACTAATAGGTCGTCCGTACTGCTCAATTTCAGCTTCGCGGCTCCCTTTCCTGGCAGCCTTGATATAGTCATCAAGGGTCATACCGTTTTTTGCTTTCTTTTTCTTTTTCATAATCACTAAAAAATTTGCGCAAAGATAGGGAATGTTATCACTTTTACCAATAGCTTATAGCTATTAGTTTTGCTTCTATATAAATGGCGAAGATGCATCAAAAGCCTAATTAATGTGGTTTAGCTAATTATTAAATTAATAAACCTGCTTTTGATACACCTTCATAACATTTAGTGGAAACATAAGTGTGGTTTCTTCCACTTCTTTTAATCAAACGTTTCCTCTACGCGATGCTTAGCTTTCTGGGTTGCTTCTTCTAAAGAATTTTTAGCTTCTGTAGCCTTTTCTTTGATTCTGTTTTCAGTACGCTTCCAGTTTTTCTTTGTATTCTTATTCCAGTCGCCAGCTTTTTCTTCAGCTTTATGCTCCTCCAGTTTTGCTTTATTCTTCGCAATTTCTGCACGATCTTCCCACTGTTGACGTTGGGCTTCATGCTTTTTTAATTCATCCCGATTATCCATAGTCTTTTGGTTTTTAAAAAGGAGCCTGTTTAAGTTTTCCATTTTCTGATTTTATCATGTAGCTATAATTATATTATAGGTAGATAAAAAGAAAAATGGGACTTGTTACATTTTATCTGAATTATTACTTTCTTATTTTCGTATTATTCAACAGATTGGAACAAACAGGTTGTTATCAAAATATTGTATATACATAAGTCTGTTATAATTCAATGCTGTCAGTATCTCTTCATTGTCTAACTCCTTTCGTTCTATTTGAAGAATAGTTGCCTATAATCGTTAGTCAGATTGCAATTATTCTAAAAATATACTGACCGGAACAAATATTCAAAACTTAAACAGGCTCCGAATTTGCATATAAGACAAATCGGCACCACAAATAGTTTCAGCCTTTAAGATAGTTTGATGTTTCGAATGATTAATTACAAAAGAAACACTAAAACACCCCCTGTTTGTGTTTACAAACACTACAATAAGAAAAAAAACATAAATGAGAGGACGCTACATAAACACTGTTTGGAAAGCAGATGTTAGAAGTGAAATTATCAATAATACGAATCATTTTAATATGAGCTTTATGAAAGAATATGTATATACAACAGATGTAAATGGCGGACTGAGCATTGCCCCGGAAACCATAAAATGGCTTTATAATATCACTAAGTGGACAAAATTCTTATCCATATTAGGCTTTGTCGTGGTCATACTCATCGCGCTGTCATTACTAAGTATAAATACGGTTTTTACATCTATGAACTTCTACCAGACGCCGAATGGTGATATTTACCAATCATTCTTTTCGGGTTATACACCATGGGTATTTATTGGCGTTGCTCTCATTATGCTGTTTATCTATGCAGTCCCGCTATACTTTTTATACAAATTCTCTTCAAGGATGAAATTAGCTTTGGATACGAATGATACGCCTTCACTGACAAGCTCTATCCATTATTTGGAGAATTATTATTTATACATTGGCGCATTAACGGTCATCTATCTCGTATTAATGGTGTTAGCGATTATTTTAGCTGCAATAGGCTTTTAGTTAACTTCACGGAAAACTGATATAAAATTAAAGATTATATAAAAAAGTAACCGGCATCTTTATGTTGATTGGAAATCACCAGAAGATGCCATTAGAGTAGTTGTGATTGATATACTACTCCTTTTCCAGTTTATAAAATTTATCAATTCTTTCCCATTCCCTATTATTTTTTGTAATATTGCAGATGAATGCTAAAATATCAGATACACTTTCACTTACAGCACAAATATGAATGCAGAGGTTAATGGGATGAATGTTGAATTTGTTTATCTCCCGGTCATCAATTTTGCAATGCAGCAAAACAGGGTTTCCTTAATCCGCAGGTTTTCTATAGAAAATACGACGGAAGAACCTTTAAAAGATGTACGTATAAGGCTTATAGCAGAACCCGGATTTGCTGATTCGGAAGTATATCCGGTTGAGGTAATTCCTGCCGGAGAAACCATTCAACTGAGTTCTTTCAAACTAAATCTCTCAACCGAATTTTTCATTCAACTCACAGAACGTATTACCGGACACTTTATTTTAGAAATAACTGTAGGTGATGGATCTGTTTTCAAACAGGTTTACCCGATCGATATACTTGCATTCGACCAATGGGGCGGTATTACCGTACTTCCTGAAATGCTCTCTTCATTTATCACGCCTAATCATCCTGCTATTATCCCTATCATTCAGCGGGCATCGGTTGTATTGGAGAAGTGGACAGGAAACCCTTCGCTTAATAATTACCAGAGCCGTAACCCAAACCGGGTGAGGCAGCAAATGGCTGCTATCTATACAGCTATTTCCGAACTGGAAATCATATATAGTACCTCTCCTGCCAGTTTTGAAGAGTATGGTCAGCGTGTAAGGCTTGTAGATGCTGTTCTCAGTCAAAGAATGGGAAACTGCCTGGATATGTCTTTACTCTATGCCTCCTGTCTTGAATATGCGGGTATTCATTCTCTTATTGTCATCACACAGGGGCATGCTTTCACAGGAGCATGGCTTGTACCGGAAACTTTTCCGGACAGCATTATTGACGATGTTTCTTTCCTTACCAAACGCATAGCCGATGGAATTAATGAAATAACCCTGGTAGAGGCTACTCTAATGAATAAAGGGAATAATGTTGATTTCGATCAGGCAGCTAAAACAGCCGATAATCAATTAGCTAATCCGGCAAACTTTATTCTTGCACTGGATGTACAGCGTTCCCGGTTCGCAGGTATACGCCCTATACCACAACGCATTCTTAACGGTCAGCAGTGGGAAATAAAAGAGGAAGAGATGCCAACTCTTGTTGATAAGTCCGAAAATACTCCGGGTAGTATTAACCCGTATGATCTTTCCGGTATCAGTAAAGAGATTGAGGTTACCAAGCAATTACTCTGGGAGCGGAAGTTGCTCGACCTGAGCCTGCGCAATAACCTGTTGAATATCCGCATTACTAAAAATACCCTTCAACTTCTTTCTGTTGATCTTGACCGCTTTGAAGATGCACTGGCTGACGGAGAAGAGTTTCGCATACTTCCCAAACCAACCGACTGGGACAATCCGCTTTATAATTTCGGGCTTTATCAATCTCCTGATTCTTCCGACCCTATTATAGAACTTGTAAAATCCGAACTTACACAAAAACGCCTTCGCTCTTTTCTGACGGAAACAGAGTTGACACGGGCACTACATCATATTTACCGGTCTTCGCGTCTCTCACTCGAAGAGAATGGAGCCAACACGCTCTATCTCGCTCTCGGCCTTTTAAAATGGTATGAGACACCCGGTAGTGAAAGACCACGCTATGCACCTATCCTGTTATTGCCTGTTGAAATTATCCGTAAGTCGGCAGCCAAAGGTTATATCATCCGTTCGCGCGAAGAAGAGTCTATGATGAATATCACTTTGCTCGAAATGCTCAGGCAAAATTTCGGTATCTCCATCAGCGGGCTCGATCCGCTACCTGTGGATGGAAGCGGAATAAACGTAAAGCTCATTTATTCCATCATCCGAAACAGTATTAAAGACCAACGCAAATGGGATGTGGAAGAACAGGCTATCCTGGGAATCTTTTCTTTCAACAAATTTATTATGTGGAATGATATCCACAATAACTCTCACAAGCTGGTCGAAAACAAAATAGTTTCCAGCCTGATGAACGGAAAGCTGGAATGGGAAGTAGATGAAGATATGGCGGATGCGGGTAACTTTGATAAAGAACTCTCGCCCACAGATATAGTACTTCCTATCAGTGCCGATTCTTCACAATTAGAGGCTATCTTTGAAGCCGTAAACGATAAAACATATATCCTGCACGGCCCTCCGGGAACCGGAAAATCACAAACCATCACCAATATTATAGCCAATGCACTATACAAAGGTAAAAGAGTGCTCTTTGTTGCTGAGAAAATGGCGGCGCTTTCTGTTGTACAAAGTCGTCTGGAAGCTATCGGTCTGAGTCCTTTCTGCCTGGAATTGCACTCCAATAAAACAAAGAAATCGGCTATCCTCTCGCAGCTGAGAACAACAACTGAAATCGTTAAGAAAACATCTACTGAGGATTACGCACGGCAAGCTGCCCGTCTGCACCAATTGCGCAACGAACTGAATACCTACATCGAAACGCTGCACAAAAAGTATCCTTTCAGGATTTCCTTATATGATGCTATCACCCGGTATCTTTCTATCGGTTGCGATATTGAAGTTGATTTTCCACAGGCTCTTATTGAAAGTCTGGAAGGAGATGAAACCATCGTAGAATGGCGTGATGCTGTAGAAGCACTCGTAAGCGTAGGAAATGCTTGCGGACACCCTTACAATCATCCGCTTACAGGTATACGTATCAACTCTTACTCGGCAGGCATAAAGGAGGAGATTACAAAAGGGCTGACTGATACGATCACCTTGCTTTCAAAGATAAAAAGCAAAACAAGTATACTTACCGGATTATTCGGTGAATCTGAGACCGCATTTGATAAAAGGCAAATGGATATTGTTTCTCAAATCCTCACCTGTTTGCTGCAAATACCGGAACTGACCTCTGCCCTCCTCACACTTCCCCGCATGAATGAAGCTTTGGAAGAGTATCGTGAAGTCATCGTTCATGGCAAAGAGCGTGACAAGATAAAAAGTAATATCCGGCTAAATTATACGGATGAGATTCTCTCCGTCAATGCCCGGCAGTTGTTGACCGAATGGAACAAATACAGTAATCAATGGTTCCTGCCTAAGTTCTTCGGACAGCGTAAAATAAAGAAACAACTGAATGTATACACACTCAGCAATGTAATTGCCACAGACAATGTAAAACCGGTATTAACCCAGATCATTAAATACCAGACCGAAGATGCTTATTTGCAAAAGTACACCGCTTCGCTGCCTGTGCTTTTCGGAAAATACGGAAAGAATGGAAATGAGCAGTGGGATATTATAGAGCAGATTATTGACCATACCTCTACTCTCAATTCATTGATACTGAATTATACGAAAGATATTGCAGCAACGTCACATATAAAAGAGACCATTGCCCGCCAATTGTCAGAAGGTATTACTCCATTTAAAAGTATATACGGGAATTCACTTAATGAGCTTAACACCTTGTTAAATGAACTTCACCTGAAAGAGGCTGAACTCACCGGCATGCTGGGTATACAAACGGGATCACTATACAATGACTCCACCGAGTGGATAGATTATGCAATAGATAAATTAAATCTATGGCTTACAAATATCGACAAATTAAAAGACTGGTATCAATGGTTGTCTGTAAGTGATAAACTGGAGCAGCTTGGCATCGGCTTTATCGCCTTCAATTACAAAGAAAAGAATCTTCCGACAAACTCTTTACCGGATATATTCAATAAGAGTTTTTATCATACGGTTATTAATTACATTATTTCCCAGGAGCCTAACCTGGAACTCTTTAAAGGAAAGATATTTAATGATATCATCGAAAGGTATAAACAACTGGTTGCACACTTCGAAGACCTCACCAAAAAGGAACTTTATGCAAAGCTGGCTTCTAATATCCCTTCCTTTACCCGTGAGGCTGCACAAAACTCCGAAGTGGGAATTTTACAGAGGAATATCAAAAATAACGGCCGGGCCACACCTATCCGTAAGCTGTTTGACCAGATACCTACTTTGCTTTCCCGTATGTGTCCCTGTATGCTGATGAGTCCCATCTCCGTAGCTCAATACATTGATCCTGAGGCTGACAAATTTGATCTGGTTGTATTTGACGAAGCCTCACAGATGCCTACTTACGAAGCTGTGGGAGCCATTGCAAGAGGAAAGAATATAATTATTGTCGGCGACCCGAAACAAATGCCGCCTACTAGTTTCTTCTCTGTAAGTAATGTTGATGAAGATAATATTGAGATGGAAGACCTTGAAAGCATTCTGGATGATTGCCTTGCGCTTTCCATGCCTTCCAAGTACCTATTGTGGCACTATCGCAGTAAACATGAAAGTTTGATAGCTTTCAGCAATTCCGAATATTACGAAAACAAGCTGCTCACCTTTCCTTCACCTGATAATATCGAATCAAAAGTCCGCCTCATTCATGTAGATGGCTTTTATGATAAAGGTAAGAGCCGGCAGAACCAGGCAGAGGCACAAGCCGTGGTTAAAGAAATCGAACGGCGCCTTTCTGACAGCACTTTACGTAAGCGTAGTATAGGCGTAGTTACTTTCAGCGCGGTGCAGCAAACATTGATAGAAGACTTATTATCCGATCTCTTTATTTTCCGTCCGGACCTGGAAACGATGGCATTGGAATGTAACGAACCCCTCTTTATCAAAAACCTCGAAAACGTGCAGGGAGATGAACGTGATGTTATCCTTTTCTCCATTGGTTACGGCCCTGATAAAGAAGGTAAAGTAAGTATGAACTTCGGTCCTCTTAATCGTATGGGGGGAGAACGGCGATTGAATGTTGCCGTGTCACGTGCACGCTATGAAATGGTAATATATGCTACTCTTCGTGCCGACCAGATCGACCTGAACCGGACTTCATCTATTGGGGTTGCCGGGTTAAAACGCTTCCTTGAATATGCCGAAAAAGGCGAGCGCATGGCTATAGACTCTCAAACGGTGTTTGAGAATAATGTTTCCATCGAAAGTATAATTGCGCGTGAGTTAAGCCGTCGTGGTTACACAGTTCATACAAATATTGGTTGTTCGGGATATAAAGTAGATATAGGTGTTGTCGACAAAGAAAATCCGTCCAACTATATGTTGGGTATATTGTGTGACGGAGAGAATTACCGGCAGACTAAAACAGCCCGCGACAGGGAAATTGTGCAAAACAGTGTACTAAGAATGTTGGGCTGGAATATAATCCGTATATGGACAATGGATTGGTGGGAAAACCGGGAAGAGGTGATTAACATGGTTAGTGAAGAACTAAAAAATATAGAAAGTAAGAGAAAATCTTCAACCACTGTTCAGTTAGAATATACGCCCACCCCTATCCCGTCAGTTAATTTGTTTGATTTTGACAGTACACCCACAACAACTCTTGACTCCGGTTCTCCGGCCGAAAGTTACGAGGCAAAAGAAATCGTTACTCCTGTACGTATCGAAACCTCTTACGAAGAGCCTTACCGGCCTACTTTGATCCGTACACAATCCGGCTTCTCGGTGGATAGCTTCCTTTATCCGGAAAACAAAAATATGATCATATCCCAAATAAAAAAGATAATCAGCACAGAAGCCCCTATCAGCCGCTCCCTGCTCTGCAAAAGAATATTATCTGCATGGGAAATATCCCGTATGGGCGCAAGGTTAGATGCATACCTGAATCTGCTGCTAACAGAAACTCCCTGTTACCTGACAGAACACGAAGGACTTACTTTCTACTGGACTTCCGGCGAACAATATAAATCATTCAAAAGCTACCGGACAGATTTTAACCGCGACGCTGCTGATCTGCCGCCGGAAGAAATTGCCATTGCTATAAAAGAAGTGCTTGAACAGCAAATCAGTCTTCCTGTAAAAGACCTGATGCGGATCACTGCACAGCTATTTAGTTTTGCCCGTGGAGGAACAAATGTAGATGCAGCTATGCAACGGGGAATAAACGAAGCCCTAAAGAAAGAATATATGAAACTGGAAAATGAAAGGGCAATTGTGTGCTGAAACAAAGTACACACAATTACTTTCATCTATAAAAGTATATCAGGGAGCCTCCACAACAGCTAGTTCAGGAGCATTCCCTATTATCTGATTACGTATATGTTCGCGTAGCTCTTTGCGCAGATTGGCCGGTTCGGCATTCAGGTCTTTTATCCGGGCAGGTTTGAATATATCCTTATAACGACACTTTACTATCTTGAATTTCGGATTGTCCAAATCTCCGGTTACATCTATCCCCAGTTTGAAAGGAACAGGAGACTTTAATACGGAAACATGGTAATTGAAAGTCATATCAAGATTGTGCGTACCTCCCACCGCTACACGATAGCGGTCTATTTCCACAAGGAAAGGATAAATTTCTATTTTCCCGTCATCTACAGTCAGGTCTACCGAAATATTTTCAATCACATTCTTCTTTTTGTTCTTAAACATAAGGGTTTTGGATATTTCGGCAAAAGTTTCACCATCCAGTAAAACCATATCTTTCCCATCCAGATGGCAACTTGTATATACGCTGGGCAATACAATAAATGAGGTTGAATCAATCTCACAGGTTGCGGCCAGCTGGCATCCTACCACTCCTTCAAAAGAACGAAGCATCGGAAGCAAGGTATCAACAGGCGGATAAAGGTCTATCAGTTTCTCAACCAGTATATTTTCCATATCCAGGTCAAAACCGACATTCGCTTTCGTCCTGTCTTTGGCGGCATAAAACATATTAAGGCTGCCTTTACCTATGTTAGAGTCCATATTGAACTTTTTCAGGTTAATGCTTTGATTCCTTAAAACAACTTCCCCTTCAACCTGGCTCATATTCAGATCTTTATAATCGATCTCTTTCGCATTTAAGACAAGAGACATATCCAAAAACGGAGGAACCACGAAAAGCATATCTTCCATATCAGCCAACTCTCCCTGTATAGAATCCTGTAAGGCATTTGCATCCATCGTTACCAGATTTTCATCATCAACGGTTGTAGCCTGTTTCTTTTCCTGCTGTTCCATAAACTGCATACCACGATTGATTGCCTGCAATAGTTGGTTGCAATCAATATAATCTGAGGAAACAGAGAATTTACCCTTCAACTTGCCACCTCTCAGGTATGCAGTACGCATACTGCTTACTTCACCATTCAATTTGAAACTGCTTTTACCTGCATGGAACACGGCATCTGTAAAATGCATATTATTGGTATCAAACTTTACCTTTGTTTTTTCCATACGCATAGGTAAGGGAAACATACGGCTGAATAGTCTCATCTGATTGAAAAGCACACTACCACGCACCTCCCAGTTCCGGAGAAGTTGTTGTGATGAAGAAAGAGAGTCGGCAGCAGTACGGGCAGCACGGCCGCCCCTGTTACGCCGGGCAGCAATACGGGCAGCACGGCCGGTAGTATCACGCTGTTGTGTAGATTGGTATCGTTGCCTCATTGCATCCCTGTAAGGCAATGCTTCCAGGTTAAAAGTGCTTCCGTCAAGCACAGCTCCCATACGGGAAGGGATATCAAAATAACGTAGTGAATCTACAGTAACAGATGCACCTATCTGCGGAATCTGCTTGTTCGAGGCGGAAGGCTTGATGCCACCACGTAAATAAGTATTTTTAGCTACAATCCATACGGAATCAGGCAAACGGGTTCGTAGCCGGTCTATCTTTATATGGGAAGTAACGGACATCACGGCCGTAGAATCAATTGTCGGAGAGGTTTTTGCAGTAATCTTCATCCCACTAAGGTGAGTATTTATATTCTCCTTATAGATTACACGCATAGTATCGATATTTAAGGCTCCGTTTATCAAGTCGTCCCCAGCTATATAACCGCTGGTTACTTTGGCAGAGTCCATTAAAAAATCGGCTCCTTTTACAAACATATCCACTTCATAGGGATGGCTGAAAGCTCTCAACGAGTCGATGGTAAATCTTCCCAAAGCACGGATATTATTATAACGTGCCTGCAATACATCATCCAGTAAGAAGGAGGTTTGCAAATCGGCGTCAACAAAACCACTTAGCAGAAAAGTATCAGGATCAAGAAAGTCCTTTGCCATTTTAGTAAGGTCTATTTTTCCTTTCACTTTAGTATCTATATAGGGAGAATGGAAAATATTATCAATCCTCCCGTATACATCGACGGAAGTATTCATCCCGGTGAGTTGAAGCTTTTCAAGAGCAACATGTGATAAACGGGGATCTTTACCGTCAAGATGGATATCCATATTTAGTGCCAGGGATTCAATACCCTGTTTACTCCCTTTCATAAAGTAAGAGCCGTTTTCAAGTATGCATAAAGCATCTATGGTAGGAGAAATACTATCACCCAACTCACCAAGAATATGAGTTTCAAGACGTATCGACCCTGCTGCCTGTATTTTTTTACGGTCCGGAAGATAACGGTCCGGGATAAAATGTATAAGTTCATTCAGGTCGGAAGCTTGCAGTCCGGCTTTCACATCCATATACAATGATTTGCTGTCCGGAAGCCAGTTGAATGTTCCATCTGCCGTAAAAGGCAAATGATTTATCTGCATCTCAGCATCTTTCAGGGTAATGGTCTGGAAACCTTTCGTAAAGTCGATCTTACTTTTAAACTGAAAGGTAAGCTTATTATTTAGCGTATAATCCGGACTTTCAAAATACATCGAGGATGATTTGGAAGCTATTGACAGATTGTTTCCGTCACCGGCCAGCGATCCGCTCACTCTTAGGAAGAAACCTTCAGTTTCTGCATATATTCCCCCCTGGCGATTATCAAAAATAAAATGACCATCGCGTATACGAAGTCTTTTCACATCAATTGCCGGAAGTGCTGTTGTATCATTTACTTCTTCAACTTTTTCGGTATCGGTAGCAGATGTATAAATATTCCAGTTAGCAACGCCTTCTTCATTGATAAATCCGTAGAAACGGGGACTGTCGAGAGTTAATTCGGCTATATTTATCTTGTTCGAGAAAACATAGTCTAATGGATTAATTGATAAAGTTGCTTCTTGAAAATTTAATAGCGAATCTGTGGGAGAATCATAGGAAGAAACAAGAGAAGTGTCTTTAACTGCATGAGAAACAACCTGTCCTTTTAAGATGCGAACCCCCAACTGCGGATAGGTACTAAAAAAAGTAAGTTCGATGTGTTCGCATTCCAATTGCCCATCGATGTGCTTATTGACCTCCTCCACAACGAGAGGTGTCAATTTCTCCGGGGGAAGGATATACCAGTTTAAAATGCAGAAAGCAATGGCAGGTATCACAAACAACACACCAAAGAATACTATAAATATAGTAATTAAAACCTTCTTTTTTCTTTTCATATGCATAGCAGTTAAGAATTACGCAAAGGTAAGAAAATTTGTATATCTCCTATTTTATACAACCGGGTATCACTCGTAATAAATACTTTTTAAAGAAGATGAGACTTTTTTAAAGTATTGGGGTTGATTCCTATATAATGCTCATAAACTTAATTTCCGTTTCAGATGTTTCTAGAGGTAAACAAGTAGAATGTATTTAAAACCAAAACAATATGAATGAAAATGTATATATATCCGACCCGGGTAATCTGAGTATCTCTTTAGAAGCTGCCAACAGGCTGCGTAATATATCAAAATGGACTAAATTCCTTTCTATACTTGCTATGGTGATGATAGGATTGGCAATATTAGGTATACTGGGAGCAGGTTCGTTGATTAGCTCCGTCAATTTCTACGAAATGTCACAGGGCGCTTATCCTTACATGCCCGGTACGTTTTCCTGGTTGTATGCCGGGCTTTATATTATTTTACTTCTGGTATATGCCGTACCTTTTTATTATCTCTATAATTTCTCCGTACGTATAAAGAAAGCATTGGATACCAATAACATGCAAATATTATCAGAAGCAATTCATTTTCTTGAGAAACATTTTATGTTTATTGGTATCATGGTTATTATCTGGTTAATATTAGTGGTATTCACTATTATCCTTACTACTGTAGGTTTTTCGGCAATGATGTAACTGTTTCATGCAGAAACCACTAAGTTGCTAATCAAAGCAACATTAAGCATCTCACCCCTATACATTTAGCATAGTAATGTAGGCAGATTTAATTAATTGCACAATTATGCGCTAATAAGAGTATAACTGTGATTTTATTATCTCACAATTGTGCAATTATAATAGTACAATTGTGCAACTAATTAGATCAGAGCACGTTTGATGTATAAACTTGCTTACGTAAAAAGCTTAGTTGTGAGCATGCAACTACTTTACTTTTATAGACATCAGATAAAGTGGATTAGCAGGGAAAAAGGTAAAATAAAAAAGATTCAACTATGATTTTATATCGGCCTCAGAGTTGTACACCTACAGAAAACAAGTATAAAGCTGAGAAGATATAGGACATACCCTGTGTGGAAAACAAATTAAAATTATTTTCTTTGCATGTAATAATATGCATTTACCATTAAGTATATAATTTAATAAAACATGAAAAAGTATTTACTTCTCTCATTAGCACTGTTCATTAGTTGTATCGGAGTAATACAGATTAATGCACAAACACCGGTTTTGAAATTTCAGAGTGGAAAGCCATTCAAAATAGTGCAGTTTACAGATGTGCACTGGATACCGAAAAATAAAAAATCGCAGGAAGCCAAAGTATGCATGAATGAAATACTTGATGCTGAAAAACCGGACTTGGTTCTTTATACCGGAGATATTATTTATGGTAAACCTGCAGAAAGCGGATTGCGTGAAGCCTTCGAACCTGTCATTTCACGTGGTATTCCTTTTGGTATTATGTTTGGAAACCATGATGATGAGCAGGATATGACACGCCGGCAAATATTTGAATATGTAAAAAAACAACCGGGCAACCTCACCGAAACAGCCGAAGGCATAACCGGAGTGGGTAATTATATTCTTCCCATCAAATCATCAGACGGTCAAAAGAGTGCTGCTGTGCTCTACTGCATGGACAGCAATTCTTATTCTACCATAAAAGGAGTTGATGGTTACGGATGGTTTGCCCCCGACCAGATAGAATGGTACAAAACAAATAGTAAGGAATTTACTACACAAAACGGTGGGACTCCTCTCCCATCCCTTGCTTTTTTCCATATTCCGCTGCCTGAATATAATCTGGCTGCAGAGGATGAATCTACTTTCTTACTGGGAGCACGTAAAGAAAGAGCATGTGCACCGAAAATTAATACGGGAATGTTTGCAGCTATGTTAAATGCCGGAGATATTATGGGTACATTTGTAGGGCATGACCATATTAACGATTATGTAGCTTACTGGAAAGGTATCTTGTTGTGTTACGGACGGTTTACCGGTGGAGATACAGTATACAATGGTTTACCGGGCGGAAATGGTGCACGTGTGATTGAACTGACAGAAGGAGAAAGAGGATTTAAAACATGGATAAGGCTGAAAAATAATGTGATTGCTTATCCGGTAGTTTATCCTGATGATTTTATTAAGAAAGGGAATAATGAATAATTGCTTGTCATCCCGGGCCCTGACCCGGGATCTCCTCCCCCTAAGTAGTTCTGCCGGGGGGTTCCGGGTCAAGCCCGGAATGACAAACCTCCCGGAATGACATCATCCCGTTATCCACTCCTTAAATTCCTTTACATTTGTCCGGCTGATGTATATTCTTTCAGGTGTAGAAACATTCAGGTTCAAAGCCAACTTATTTCCAAACCACACAGACATATCTTTAACAGCAGAGCGCGCTACAATATATTGTCTGTTTGCACGGTAAAAGGTATTCGGGTTAAGTTGGCGGGCAATCTCTTCCATAGTCATATCCAACACATAACTTTTACCGGAAAAACTAACTGCTTTCACTATTTTCGTATCAATATAAATATAAGCGATCTCTTTTACTGCCAGCGGTATAAGTTTATCTTTTATAGAAACCAATAAAGAAGATTTGTAAGAGGCCTGTTTGCTATTATTGATGCTCAACATTAGCTTTGATATCAATTCCGACTGATCTGTAAAAGCCTCCTTCGTCCCTGCCAAACGTTTTGCCTTATTAAGAGCACGTTCCATATCGGACTTGTTTATGGGCTTCAACAAATAATCGACACTGTTAACCTCGAAAGCTTTAAGTGCATATTCGTCATAAGCTGTAGTAAATATGATGGGACAGGTAATATTTACTTCATCGAAAATTGAAAATGACGAACCATCTGCCAGATGAATATCCATAAATACAAGATCGGGCATAGAATGACTCTGAAACCATTCTACACTCTCGTCAATAGATTGCAGAACAATGAGTATCTCCATATCAGGATCAACTTCTGCCACTAATGACTCAAGAGCCTGGGCAGCCAGATGTTCATCTTCAATTATAACAGCCTTCATATTTTATGTGTATAGTTTTAATAGTTAACAACAATCCCGACACGTTTTTTGTTGCTTTGGAGCTGCTACAGGTTGCTTTTGTGATTGGATGAGCGGAATAATGACACGGAAAATATCGTCATTGCAACTTACCTCAATATCACGCTGGAAACGAAGATGATAACGTTCCGTAAGATTTGCCAGTCCTATCCCCTCGCCTGATTCGCTTACTTTCTTTTCCTGCAAGGGGTTTGATACGCTAAGGGTAGCATCGTCTCCCGTAGCAATGGTAACAGTAAGAGGTTGCTTCTTGGTAATCACATTGTGCTTAATTGCATTTTCAACCAAAGTCTGTATACTGAGAGGAATGATGTGATACAGGCTGTATTTCGGATCGATATCAAATTTAAACTCCAGGCTGTCACCATAGCGTATCTGCATTAACAGGCAATAGTCCCGGGTAAAATTCAGCTCTTCTTCCAGTGAGATTTCCTGTTTATTCTGTAAAGTATACCGGAAAACGGATGACATCTTTTGCACATACTCCTGCGCTTTATCCGGATCAAACTTTATCATGGAGTTAAGGGTATTAAGGGTATTGAACAAGAAATGCGGGTCTACCTGGTTCTTAAGAGTCTCGTAGCGGGATTGTATGTTTTCCGCCTGCAACCTTTCGTTTTCAAGGGCTATTTGTTGTTTTTTATAAGAAAGGTATAATATCTGCGAAGTGAATACTACAATGAGCGCCAGAAACATATCTTTCATCAAACCACCCATAAGGATTCTTCCATAGTGATCGGGATGCCTGAAATCAACCAGAAACATCTGAATGTGGGTAAGCAGAATCGTTAAAACAATAGTAACAGCTACAGATGCCAGAATGATAATCAACACCTTATGCTTTTTAATTTCTGCTTCCAGTATTTTAAAGTTGAGCACATAGAGCACAAAACAGAAGATAAAAACGGATATAAAACTGATAACCATCCGGTAAGGCTCGAACGTCGGTTCAGGGCGGTCAGGGGGTGAATGCGGATTTTCAGGTAGAAATACACTGCGCCCAAAAATAAAGAATATCAGAAAAAAGGCATGCATTAAGAATGCAATACCCGCAGAGATGATGGCAGCAGTACGATATGTTAAGGTATCTTGTTTCATAATTATGGGTTGTTCGCACAAAACTATTCAAAAGACGAGAGTATTCCAAATGTTAAGGCGATTATTCGTTTGGGACACTCTCTCTATTTATTCATATCTTAATGCGTTTATAGGATCCAGTGATGCAGCTTTTCTTGCCGGATACCAGCCAAAGAAGATACCGATGGCCGCACAAACAGCAAAGGCAACAAACATCACAGGTACATTCACTACATACGGCCAGTTAAGGGCTGACGAACCGACATAGGCCAGTAACAATCCGAAGATTAACCCGATCACCCCTCCTATCAGACTAAGGATAGTGCTTTCAAAAAGGAATTGCCGCAATATATCTTTATTCTTAGCTCCTACAGAACGACGCAGGCCGATTTCGCGGGTACGCTCTGTTACGGTGACATACATGATATTCATGATACCAATTCCACCTACAACCAGGGAGATAGCAGCTACAGCAGCCAACAGGATGGTAAGCATACCGGTAACGGAATTCATCATATCAAGCATTTGTTGCTGGGTACGTACGTTAAAGTCAGCTTCAGCACCGGGCTTGATTTTATGTTGCTGGCTCATGATCTTTTCAATCTCCATCGCTGCCTCATCAGCAACCTCTTCAGAGGCGGCAGATGCCATAATCATGTGAAGATAGTTAATTGAAAGTATACGTTTTTGCACAGTAGTGTAGGGTGCTATGATAACGTCGTCCTGGTCTTGTCCCATTTGGTTCTGTCCTTTGCTTTCGAGCACACCGATCACCTTTAAAGGAGTTTTTCCAAAACGTATTACCTTGCCGAGCGGGTCTTCTCCGTTGGTGAAAAGGTTTTCCGCAACAGTAGTACCGATTACACAAACTTTAGCCGAGTTCTTCACATCCATCTCGGTAAAGTTAGAACCGGATGCTATTTCATACTTACGGATAGCCAGATAGTCTGAATTACCTCCCTGTATACTTCCCGGCCAGTTATTGGAACCATATACCAATTGTCCGGAAGCATTTACCGAAGGAGATACCATCGATACATGCTTGGCACGTTCCACGATTGCATCAACATCGCTCACTTTCATGGTTTGTACATTACCCGATCCGATGTTTACCCCACCCTGCCGCTGGCTATTACGCATCACCATTATCATATTGGTCCCCATAGAGGATATTTCGCTGTTAATACTCTTGGTGGAGCTCTGTCCGAGACTCACCATCGCAATCACAGAAGAAATACCGATAATGATGCCAAGCATGGTGAGCAATGCGCGGGTTTTGTTGCGCATCAGGGCTTTCCAGGCTATTCGTATGAGATTATTTATATTCATAATTGATTAAATTGAATGTTGAAAATGGAGAGTTGAAAACCAATTCTCAATTAAAAGAATAATCCTCCGACGGTGGTAAAGCTTCGAGCATAGCACGCGCCGACTGTGGTTTTACCACTTCATTTTTCACAATATGTCCGTCACGTAGCATAATAGTACGATTGGTAAATGCCGCAATATCCGATTCGTGAGTTACGAATGCAATAGTCTTTCCTTTTGCATTAAGCTCCTGAAAGAGGCTCATGATTTCGTAAGAAGTACGTGTATCCAGATTTCCGGTAGCTTCGTCTGCGAGAAGAATCACCGGATCATTGACCAAAGCACGGGCTATGGCAACACGCTGTTGCTGACCACCTGACAACTGATTCGGCATGTGGTACATACGGTCTTGCAAACCGACTTGTTCCAGTGCATGAATAGCTCTTTCACGACGTTCGGAAGCAGAAACTTCATTGTTGTAGAGCAAAGGAAGTTCTACATTCTCAAGCGCAGATGTACGCGACAGCAGGTTGTAAGATTGAAAAACGAAACCAATCTTACGGTTGCGAACGGTAGACAGTTCATCTTCCGAACGCTCGCTCACAGAGATATTATCTATCAGGTATTCCCCTTCCGTAGGACGGTCAAGGCAACCGAGAATATTAAGCAATGTAGACTTCCCGCTGCCGCTTGTCCCCATGATGCTTACAAACTCTCCTTCTGTAACCTCAAAAGAGATTCCTTTAAGAGCGTTGACAGTCTCACTGCCAACATGGAATACACGGCGAAGGTTATTTATTTTTATGATCGGATTCATTATATTTTGCTTATATATCGTTTTGAGTATTCTTTTGTTATGCCCGGGACAGAGGGTTTTGGCATCCCGGGCAGATGTCTAGACACATATAATGCGTTTAATTTGTCACGGGGTGCCACAGTGCTCTGCCCCGGTATGTTTTTCTTTTTCCTTTCGTGTGGGGGCGGACCTTAATGTCCGCCCGGGTTTCCTATATAATAAATACACACAATGATGAAAAAGTCTTTTTAATATCGTTATTTGTTATCCTGTCTTTTTACCTTATAAAAGCTATACCTTACTTATCTGGGCCTGCCGCCACCTTTGGGTGGGCTGGGCATTATGGAAGTCGGGGTAGAATTCTTACCTGTTTTTTTGCCTAATGAGGCCGAAAGAATAACTTCTTCACCGGGAGATACACCGGATTTTGCGATGTAATTGATACCATCGTTCATGCTGGTCTGTAGTTGACGGGGAACCGCTTTATTTCCTTCTTTTACCCACACATACTGTGAGTTACGGTTGTCCAGTTCTGCATCTGCCGGATTCACACCAAGTTCAGCCATCAAGTCTGGACTCATGCGGAAGTTTACAGCTTCTACAGGAACGAGGATTCCATCTTCTGCCTGCACTTCGATAGTGATGCTGGCCGTCATACCGGGGAATAGTTTTTCTTCCGGGTTAGGCGCATCCACAATTACCGTATAAGTCACCACGTTGCTTGTTACTGTTGGCTGTATGCGTATCTGGCTCACGGTTCCTTCAAATACATCATTCGGGTAAGCATCTACGGTGAAGTTCACTTTCTGTCCTACTCTTACCTGGCCTATGTCGGCTTCATCCACATCTACTTCAACCTGCATTTTGGTAAGGTCTTCTGCAATACGGAAAAGTGTAGGTGTATTAAAAGAAGCTGCTACAGTTTGTCCTGTGTTGACGGCACGCTCTAGCACTACTCCATCAATCGGGGAGTAAATACTTGCATAAGAGAGGTTTACCTGTGCCTGATTGAGATTTGCTTTAGCATTGTCTACCGTTGTTTTAGCTTGCGCAAGTCTGTTTACAGCATCTTCATAAGATACATCCGTAGCTGCTTTTGCATCGTGGAGTTTCTTCACACGGTCATAATTCTGCTTGGCATAGTTGTAATCACTCTGGGCACTGGTTAGTTGTGCATTGGCCTGATTCAACTTTTCTTGCAGGGTCAACTTGTCAAGCTCGGCCAGAAGCTGCCCTTTTTTCACCTGCGAGTTGTAATCTACATAAATCTTTTCGATCACACCGGATACCTGAGTACCGACTTCTACCTCTTCCACAGGTTGAACATATCCGGTAGCCAGTACGGTTATATCGAGTGTACCGGTAGATACGGTTGTGGTGTTGAGTTCGACATGCTTATTGTTCGTCATAAGTGCTGCAAGTACGACACCGAGTAGAAGAAGAACACCAACCGTTCCGAATGTTTTGATCTTTTTCGCTTTCATAAGATGATATATTTTGTATTAATTAAATTCATTGGTTTACCTTTATGTTACATTGTTATCCTCTCACCCATATATACATCAAGTACTTTACGTTTGAGCATAAATCCGTATTTACTTTGTATATAATCGTTCATCGCACTGATATAATTATTTTGTTGTTGCAATAGGTCTACAGTAGTTATCGAACCTGCTTCGTACTGTGCCCTGTAAGCATCAAATGAACTTGCATAAGCTAATTCCTTCACCTGTGACGATTTATATTTACTCTCGGCAGAAACTACATTGCGATACTCTTGTAAGATGTTCTGACGCAAAGTGAGCTCTGTTTGTTTCTGTTCCAATTCTGCTTGTTCCAAAGCTATACGGCTCTGGTTGACTTGCGATTTGGTACGTCCTTTATTAAACAGAGGGATGCTTACAGAGATACCAACCTGTGCATTAAAGCGATCTCCAATCTGAGTACCAAAATTGGTAAAGTTGTTCTGATGACCACTACCGATACCGCCATTCAGGCTGATTGTAGGATAATAACCGGATTTGGATATTTTAAGTCCGGCCTCGGCTATCTCAACATTGTATTGACTGATCTGCATATCGGGCATAGTAGCCAAAGAGCGTTCAAGAACTTCTTCTTCACCCGGCAACAGGCTCATCTGATCGATAGCGTCTGCATCGGGGTAAATGATCTCCAAGGGTTGTAAAGGGTCAATAGACAGCAGGCTTTTGAGTGCCAGTAAACTATTATCACGGTTGATAGTTGTTTCTACTATATTGTTCTTATCGTTTGCATATTGTGCCTCGAGAAGTAAATAATCACTCTCTATGATTTCACCTGCTTCGTAGCGTATCTTACCTTGTTTCATCTGTTCTTCACTGGCATTGAGTACGGCTTGCTGGTATTTCAGCAATTCTTCATTACCAAGAGCAGTTAAAAAGGCTTGTAAGATTTGTACGGTCAAATCATTGTCATACTGCTGGGTCTGATATTCCGCCTGTTCGGTCATCAGCTTATTTTTTTCTATATTCCCGCTGATATTTCCTCCCTGATAAAGGATGATGCTGGAGTTAAGCCCATAGCTGCCATCCCAGGAAGATGAGTTATTCTGGTTATGATTCAGACTCTCGCTTACGGATGCAGAAAGATCAGGAAGGCGTTCCATCTTTGATTGTTTGTATTGGTCCTGGCGGGCTTCTTCATTAAGCTTTATTGACTCACGGTTGTAATTGTTGGAATAAGCAAATTCCAAACAATCCTCCAAGGTGAGCCGAAGAGGCCGGGTCGCTGTGTTTGTAACAACAGCCTGAGATGTTCCGGATGTTTCCGGATTTATCAGGGTTCCCTGTGCTCCCGCAGTAAGAACCGTTCCGCCGAGGATAAGTGTAAATAGAATCTTCTTCATATTAATTTCGATGAATTATTTAATGTTCTCTTCTCTTTATCGTGTTACAAAATTACGGCAGGAAAGAGGGGAATTATTTAATTTTGTGACTGAATTGTTAAAAGTAGGGGTTGAAATGCAGGGATGAGGGGTTGAGATGTAAAGGTAAGATTGCCGATAAAATTTCTATTTTTGATAATATAGGGAAATCCTCCTCTTTTATTAGGAAAAAACTATTGCCAGGGAATATTTCCATCCTACCTTTACACATTATAATTAGTATTCATAAAAAACCTTATTATTATGAGAAAACTTATTTCGAAAAATTATGTAATAGCTTGTTTTAGTGCTTTAATATTATTAATGGATTTTAGTGCTTGTTCAGAAGATAATCATCCTACCGGACCTAATCCAAATCTTCCGATTAATAAAATAAAATTGATTTCTAACAAAACAGTAATAGAACCATTTGAAAATATAAAAATAACAATAGAAGGAGATTTAGATCAGCTAACTGATACATATGATGATATAGTCTATCATACGAATGGGGTTGCATATCCTCCTTTTGGGAATCAATGGAGATATGAAGATAATAAAGCAAATTTCCGAATTACAGATTATAAACCGGGAAAATATAAAACATATGCATCAGGATATAAAGAAGGAATATTAATAAGCCAAGATTCAATTGAGTACGAAGTTATACATCCAAGAGGAGATTTTCTTTCTATTTTTTGGCAAAAAAGTAAAAATGATGAGTATTTTTATTACACTACCGGAAGAACTCCTTATAACTACATTTCCTCCCAAACAAGTAAACTAAAAATAGGAGGGGTAAGTTTATGGTTATTACATACAGTCGAAAATGTTAAAACAGAATTTATTAAATTCTATTTTGTACCCTGGGGGAGTGAATTATTTGATTCTTATAAAACCAAAGCTTTAGTAATACCGGATATTAATAATTTTGATTGGCACGATCAAAGCGATGAAGGATATGAAGCCCGATGCAAAATAGAATATGAGTTTCATCATAACTACATAACAGAATTATATGGAAAGTCTACTTTAAAGTTTGAAGGTGATTTTGTATACCAAACAAATTTGTGGGAAGATTATAATTTAAGATTTATGAATAAACTAGATAATTCATTTTATCCAATAGAGATATGGGAAACTTCAACAAGCTTTATCTGTTTAGCCAGGGCTGGTAATTCTTATCCTAACGCTAGACATCCGAATCAGACTAGTATTGTTATTGCAGAACCTAAAAAGAAATAAAAAACATTATAAAGTAATTTTCAGTGTTTAGTCTCACACATAAATAACTCATTTCAGGTTTATTTTGCAGGATCGGATACGAAAAACTTGTTTTGTCTTTAATTAACTACCATTTATAATTTAATCAAAGACAAAACAAATTATATTAGACAAATGCAAAATCCAACCAATCATATATATAGCTGTAATGATAGAAATTAATTCGCATACATTCCTAAACTATTATCTCTCTTTCCTCTTTGATTTAGGTTTGGAAGCGAAATCCTCCAACTCACTTTCTGTCATACTGTTGGCAACCTTTTTAATCTCGTCACTGGTTGTTTTACTTTCTCCTCTTTTATATGCAAGAGCAGCACCCATCAGTTTTCTTTGCTTTTCGCTTTTTGCTGGCATACAATTCAATTTTTAATTAAACATGTTATCTATAAAATAATAAGTAATGTGAATTAGTAGTCAAAGGAATCAATGGTAGTTATCAGTCGCTTTGCTCCTTAGAAGTTAAGTAGTAGATCCAGGTAATAATAAGAAAAGCTATAGCCTCATGCTATGATTTAATTCTTTTATCTCTACTTAACTACCTGACTACCAGCGAAGCGATAATTACTTTGACTACTTATCCGCATAAGTAATAACCAATTAAAAGAAAAGATTGTTTTTTAGGGATGAATTCATATTAATATCCATAATTATTTCTGGGGTTAAAATTTTGTGAGTTTCAATGGATTGTGTTTATCTATTTATCCGAGGCATAAATGAGATTATATAAAAATTAAATATGCGTCTCTACGGCAAATTCCCCTCTCTTAACTCTTATATTTAAATCATCATAAACGTTCCGATTCTAAAAAGCATGCCTTACTATTACATAAATAATTACAAAAATACACTTTTATCTACTAATCCATTTTATAAATAATTAATCCTTTTTATCACTCTGGATACCCGCTATATAAGTACATTTTAGTACTTTTGTAAGTAACTCAAAAATGGTTATTGAATTCTATGGTTGAAATGATTGAAAGATTAAAAAACACGACAAAAGATAACATTTGGGATCTTACCGAAGAAGAAGTTTTTCAACTTGTCATGTTTATCCAAAAAGTGGTAAAAAAAGAAGAGCAGATTCAATATATGAGAATAATTGAGCCTGCCTTTAAATTCCGTACAATAAGCTCCAGAAACCGTGCTTTGAAGCAGGATTTGACTTATATCGGATATAAATTCTTTAAAAACAAGGAACAGAAGGGTATGCTTACGGGTGTATATAAGAATATAAGGTAATACAATCGTCCATAATGATTCCGTAAATATCCGGAAAATTTTCTTTGTTTAAACCGGCGGTATTCGGTAAGCTTTTTGATAAAGGCGGACGAATATCGCCGGAAGTGTTTTTAATCAAAAAAGCATCTTTTAAATAAACCAATTCTAACTAAAATTGTTAAGTCTTTAAATAGGGCTTATTCGGCCTTATTAATATTTACCACAGATTACTAAGATTTATTCAGATTAGAGCTTTCTAGTTAGTTAAGAATTTGTCAAATTTACTTCATTAATCCGGATAAGTTGTGTAAGCTGTGGTAAACTATAATCAGCTGCACTTTACTTATACGCAAGACATTATATACTTAAAATCAATTTAACGGAATAACGGGTTTACAATCGTACAAAAGCTAATTTCCTGCGAATCAACCCGGTTCTGAAAATTATTTTCCCGCCTCATAGAAATAACGAATAATATCTTAACTTTGCCCGGCTTAAAAAGAAAATCAAAGCCTATCCCCCAACTTAACATGGCAAAGAAAAAACAACCGAAAGTCGACCCTAAAGTATCCCAGGCGCAATATAAGAATAAATATATGCGCCAAATGGAACAAGTATATTCACAAATACATCCTGATTTATTTCCTACTATTACCCGTCAGCAACGGGATATCCTTTACTCTATACGTGGAACTGCTATCCGCACCTTCTCGGAAGAATCTGCAGCGGGATGGTTGCTCGAATATTGTGATGAATGTATAAGAAGATACCTCCGAAACACAAAACTGGATATAATACCCGGCAAACTGAAAATGAGTTGCCTGGATTATTCTACTTATATCTTTCCGCTGGAAGCATGGGCAGAGCAAATGGCACCACAATTTGAAGGAAAAGAATGGTATACTGAGATTATACTTAATAACAAAGATAAGCGTATCAACTATTACAGTGTATTAATGGAGGCTATTGCCGCAAGTATGATGTACCAGCTGACTCATCATGCTTATGCTGTTTACCACATCGAATATAAGATCATACAGGATTGCAGGGTAAACGGCAGCCCGCGCATCAACCAGATGTTTATGCTGAAAGGATGTAATCCGCGCAGGGCTACTATCAAATTTAGCAACAATGAAGTAAGATACGCTATTGAAGTGTTGTATAATTATCCCAAATCAGAAAATCCGGATAATATCAAACCTTTTACACCCCTTACTATCCCCTTGTCCCGGTTCGATATGAACAAAGAAGGTGTTGAAGACAAGCCATTACCGGTGTTCATACTCCGCCACGCATTGAATCGCCTGGAGGAACGTATGGGATGCCTTGTATATGGATTTGTGGAGGCGGAAATAGTTAATTCCATGCTCCACGGAGGGATCTATTACACACCGGATAAGAGTATACTCGTCGAATTTCTTCTTAACGGCAAGAAAGCGGGATATCTGCAGGTTGCTATTGATGAAGATGCTATCCTGATACGTACATTTCTCTTTCTTACGAATGCTTCTACTCCCGAAGGCCAGAAACTTCGCATACACATGGGGCTTAAAAAAGAGGATATTAAATACTTTAAAATAGATAAACTTACGCCTTTTCTGGAAACAGACTTGCTGACAGATAAGAAGATGGTGCAGTTGCTTCGGGATGCCGGTTGTGAATCGCTTATCGAACTATGCGAATCATTGAAGGACAGCCAGTACTGGAAATCCTCCGAAGAGAAAAAAGCACTGGCTGCTAAGTTGCGGAAGTATATGCAACAAGACAATGAGGAAGAGGAAGAAACCTGTGATTAGATGATTTAGAATTTACAATGCAGCATCCGTTTCACTTTCGTTCATACCCGTTGATGGTATATTAAAGCGTGTTACTGATGTATCTCTCATGGCTTCTTTAAAAGCAGCTCCGGGAGTAAAAATAATATGTTTACGATAAACGCAGCTGGCATCGGCATCTTCTACTTTGTCTGCCGCTCTTGTCCGGATACTGGGACGGAATATGCCGAATTCGCCCAGACGGACACTCTTACCGTCTTCCAGGTTATTTATCATTGCATCAATCACACCTGCCGTCACGAGTTGGACAACTCCGCGGTGTGCTCCGCAAATCTGGCAGACTTGTGCACAGAGCTTTTTAAAGTCGACTGTTCCCGAATTTACAGGAGTTACTATAAATTTTTCATTTTTCATTTCGTCGAATCCGAAGATTCTTTTTTTAATTACATAGTTTATAGACATAAAAACATGAGTTTAAATTAATAAATAAAAAGGATATAAAAGGATATGCCTTATTGTCGGGAGCAAAAGTAAAATGATATATGGAAGTACGGAAAACGCTTTGTAACGGTTACGTCTGTAGGTGTAACCGTTACAGAAGTTGAACATTTCTTCAAACCCCTATCCTGCTCACAATAAAAGGCTTATCTTCTTTAGCCTCTATCAAAAACTATTGACTCTACTTGCATCCGGATTCCCGGTGTGATTATGTGAAAAAGAAAATGAAAAATTATTCATTAAAATGAAATCATTTTTGTATAAAAACTGTTATAGGTTACATAACTTCTTGTGAGATGATTAAATCAAAGTTGCCACAAGAAACCGATAGAACATTAACCAACTATTTAAAATTATTTCTATGAACTCTCTTTTGAAAATTAAATTCCTTTTATGTGTCACCCGTACTATGAAACCATATAGCAGGGAGGAAACTATCGACAAACTTCTGCCTATTGCATATATGCATCGAATGACTATCACAATGGAGGAAGCTACACTGCCTGAAAATGATCCGCTGGTGATGATGGCCGGAATAGAAAATTCTCCTAAAAACCGTATCCGCTTTTCTGATGTTGTTTCCATTATGGATTATGAAGGGTTCCTGTGGATTTACCTGCGTACCGGTTATATACATATGCTCTCAAAAGATAAACCCGTAAGGATGTACAATCATATGATGCTGGATAATGTTCAGCCGCCGGGACGCTTAAAAATGTTTTGGTACAGACTCCAGACCTATTTTATAAAAATGATTCATGGGAAAGAACTGACAGAGATTAATACCAGCTTGAAAAGCCTGGTTGAATAATAGATTGAAAGCTGGGGAAGGAGGATGGGTGTGATGACTAATTTTCATTTCTTCAGCTGTTTATTAATTGGGGGGAAGATGAAAGTTTGATAAAAAGCCGAAATTAACAAAACAAGGATAATCGACTGTAAATACACGGATAAATTCATTGTTTTTAATGGGAAAGTTAGTGAAGATAAAATAAATTTTTTATTCAGCTCTTCAAATAAAGAAATAAAAAACCATTGATAATCAATGGTTTTTATTATTTTACACTAGGATAACTTTTAAAAAAAATAATAGATACATTATATATTATATCCGTTAGTAGGCATAATGCGATAACTAAGTATGCCTTGTGAAGGAGTTAGGATTGAAGTAACCCAGAATGTAACATATTGCCAGTATACCACTGCTGATCGCTATTTATATATAAATCAAAAATTTTGGTTCTTTATATCTTATTCTCATCTTTAATTTTGATAATAGCTTAGATTCTCTGAATAATATAAGCACCTGCAAGTTCTATTTTAATCTTTTCATTATACGATTCATAATAGGTTAAAGTTCTATTAGCAATTAATTACTTCGGGTTTAATTTGCTTACGTATATATACTTTTATTGTCACTATTGGTTGATTACGTAAGATTCTATTATATCAATATTATTAATATAACAAATGTAATTCTTCCATATTTAAATTCTGATCTTTTGTTTCTACAAACATACCCCATTTATTCTCAATTCCTGAATTTGTCCAGACATATTGATATCGTCCCATAAAACAGCTCTATTCAATGAGGTATTATTGTATTTCTTTTGAGAAATTATTAATTTCTTTCTTAGGAGTATTATACCTAGTTGTTGATTTGTAAATATAAAACCTACAATCCTATTATAAATATAATATTTAGTTATAATTCAATATATAAACTTTAAATCAATTTTTTACTTATTTCTTACAATTAACTATCAAGATATTTTAAAATCAAATAATAATAAGCATGTAACATATTGAGTTTAAAAAAAATATTGTTATTTAGAAAAAAAAAATTTTATATAAAAAAAATGTATTATTTTTGGATTCTAATATGTATCAGATATTTATCATTAAAGTATATTTCTATGGATGATGTTTTATGCATCATGTAATAGATTTATAGCGTAAACCGAAAAGCTAATAGAGTAGGTATGAACTAACTTTTTTTATCATGAAAAAAAAATCATTGAAGGTGCAAGTTCAGGAACTTGCAAAAAATGAAATGAAGAACACTAAAGGAGGTTTAGCAGTAAATGATCATTTACTTGCTGTAGGGCAAGCAAAAACAGCTTACCAAACAGGCAAAAAGAAAGACCAGACTTTAATGTTCTAAGTAATTGAAAAAATGCAAAGTATTATAAGTGGACAACTTTAATGCTTTGCATTCAAACTAAAAAACACTATTCATGAAATCCTACAAAGCACTTCCACCAAACGAAACTATTAATAAGATCAGATTTTTACTAAGCCAGATTGGAATATTTGTTAAAGAAGATACTTTTTGTTATAGTGAAAATTTATATACAACCAGGATATCTTTATCTCACGGTAGACTCGAAAAATTAAGTATTGGGACAAATGGGAAAGGAACCACATACCAATATGCTCTTGCTAGCGGTTATGCTGAATATATGGAAAGGCTTCAGAATAATTTACTCTTTAGAGGTTTTAAAAATGCCACCTTGAACAGTATTAACCAATTGGATAATAATTCTTTTTATAAAAAGCAATTGATTGATAATGATTTGGTATTAAATTTCTTACATGATCCAAGAGAAAAAGAAATCTCAGTTGAAGAAGAAATATATAATAACTTTAATTTTTACGTTAAGTTATTTCCGTTTTTGAATGATGAAAATGAGGCTGTAGATTTTTTTAAAAATACACTAAGTTTCAGCGACTTTATATGCGTACCATTTTATGACCATTCTAAAGGGAGAGAAATATTTTTACCCATTGATGTAATTAATTCCGCATGTGGTTCAAATGGTATGGCAAGTGGTAACACAAAAGAAGAGGCCCTTATTCAAGGATTTTGCGAGATATTTGAAAGATATGCAGGCTATGAAATGTATAGAAATAATTTAACTCCACCCAATATACCCTTATCCGAGTTTAAAGGCCATCCAGTATATGAAATGGCAATCAAACTTATTGAAGAAAACAATTATAAATTAATTGTTAAAGATTGTTCTTTAGATTTAGGTTTACCTGTTTTAGGTGTTTTGGTCATTAATGAAAAAACTGGTAAATATAATTTTAATTTAGGCTCGGCATTGGATCAACATATAGCATTGGAGAGATGCTTAACTGAATTATATCAGGGCTTCGACGGATTAATTTGGTATGAAATAAAATTTGAACAATATTCTTACAATCCCCAATTTACAGAGGAGTATATATTTATTAACGGTAGCAAGTTATTTACTGATAGCACAGGCCAATGGCCTATTTCTTTATTCTCTCAAACTCCATCTTATCAATATAAAGGTTTAATATCCGGTTTAAACATTTCGGATGTAGGAGATCTAAATTTTATTAAGAACAAGATAACTGAATTGGGATTTGAAATATATATAAGGGATGTTTCCTTTTTAGGCTTCAACTCATATTATATTGTTGTTCCAGGTATGAGCCAGTATCCAACAAAAAGATTACACTATGAAATTCTAGCTGAATCGTATGGGAATTTACATTATATAAGAAAAATCAAGGAAATTAATAATGACCAAATCAAACTTATCTGTGACAATATAAATAAAGATTATAAAAGTCTTAAACAGTACTGTTTTAACTTTAATGAGTTAATTGTATTTCATGTAAATAACGATTTGCTTGATTTGGATATGGAGTTACTATTTTTCATGCTAAACTATAAAATCGGCAATATAGAAGATGCTTATTTTTATATATGCGAATATCTTAAAGATAAAAGTTTCATATCTCATAAATATTATTATGGGATTAAAGATTACATTAAATTAAGGCTTAATGGTTCCCACGGACAGGAAATAATCGATAAACTGGTATTAGCTTATGGAGATGAGATTTATGAAGTATATGAAGATATGAAGAAACCAGATAAAGTATTACAATATTACGATTGGCCTTCCTGTTTTAAGTGCGAAATATGTAGTATAAGAAAAGATTGTTGTCAATTTGAAGTATTACGAGTCATAAAGAATATTCAAATTAAGCAAAATGAGAATATAATCGATCACAATAATTTCATTTTATGAAAGGCATAATAATTATAACTCTATTTCTAAATTTTAGTATCAGTTTTTGCTACGGTCAAAATACGAATTCAATTCATGGAAATATCATTGACAGAACTACAAATATACCAATAGAGTATGCAAATGTTACTTATTTAAAAAATGATTCTTCTTTTTTGAAAGGTACTGTCACGGATTCTACCGGATATTTCTTTTTTGAAATTGAACCTAATCAGATGGATCGGGATTACATATTACAAATAACCCATATCAATTATGATAAAAAACTTGAAAGAGTTCATATAAATGGCAATTCGAAAGTAACAATTCCTCTTGAGCCAAAATATAATTCACTTTCAGAAGTAGAAATTATTGGTATTCAAACAAAAACTAAAAACAGATTGAATCTTGAATATACTATATCTGATAAGCTAAGGGAAGAGTCAATGAGAGCATCACAGCTTCTTGAGAACATACCGACAGTTTTTGTTGACTACAATCAAAATGTTTTTATAAAAGGAAGCAGCAGAATATTAATATTAAGGAACGGAATTGAATTACCAAGTAATAGTATTATTGACCAAATTCCTCCTTCAACGATAAAGAAGGTAGAAATTTTGCATACTATTCCCAGTAAATATGCTAATAAGAATTACACCGCTATAATGAATATTATAACAAAAAGGGAATCAAACATATCACTCCTTTTGGATAATAACTCATCTTTTGATGGTAAGATGTATGATGCAAAAGTAAATTTAAGCATTGATACACAAAGACATTCCTTTTATACTTTTTATAAGTTATACTATAGAAATTTCCTGGAAAAAAATTCGGTTAGAAACAACTATACGTCCCGTGAAGCGGTCCAGTCCGATACAACTTTGTTCTTCAGAACTAAACCAAGAAAAGAGAGTGACAATGAATTTTTTTACGGATACTCTTTTCAGCCCAATGATAAACTAACTTTAGGTGTTGACGGTTATCTATCCTTCTATAGAGAGAAATTCCATTCAGTCTACGACAACGAAAAAAGAACAAAATATGCAAACTTCAAGGAATCTTTTAATACACAGAACTACAAAGGATACGTAAACTATCGGGATTCTTTAAACAGAATCCAAGGAATAGTAAGTTTTAATCACATAAAAGTTAATGATGACTTCGTTTATTTCAATGATAACGAAAAAGAAGAAAAACAAGAGGAAAAAAGAAAAACTTTCAGCGCACAACTGGACTACAGAAGAATTATTAAAGATAATATTTCTGTAACAGCGGGGGCGGAATACAGTTATGTTAAAAACCAAGAATATTATAGCGATCTAAATTCTGTTGGAAATAACTCTGAAGATTTCAATGGCAATAACATATCCGCATATGCGGAGAGCACTTTTGAATTTAATGATAAATGGGCGTTGGATATAGGTATTAATATTTACAACTATAAAAGATCATTCGAAAATAATGTAACTACAAAAACACTTAATTTTTATCCAAAGTTAAACGTTTCTTATTCTTTTGATGATAAAAATAATTTAAGGATCAGTTATTCTTCATACATAAATAACCCAAGTCTTTGGCAAATGTTATCTTTTACTAAAGAAGAATCTCCCGGAATAATCTATAGCGGAAATCCCTATTTGAAACCAGAAAAATACGGGACATTATTATTAGAATATAGCTATTCGAAGGGTAATTTTTATTACTCCAATTCTTTATTTTGGAAACAGACGAAAAATGCAATACAAAATATTACCTATCTAGAAGAAAATAATTATTTAATGACCTATACAAACTTGGATAAAAGGAATGATTATGGCATCGATCTCACTTTGTCATGGGGCATAACCCAATGGTGGGCTTTAAACGGATATATGGATGTGAGATACAGGAAGATTCCTGAAAACAAATATTACAAGGACCATTTATTCTCATACTCTGGCAATATACAATCCAGTTGGGGAATTACACCTAAATTATCTTTGATCGTACAATATATGTATAATAGTAAAGAACTGACTTATAATGGATATGCCAAATCATACAATTCAAGTTTAGTGGTAGTATCTTACCGCCTTTTGGAGAAGCTTAATTTATATTTCCTTGCTATTGAACCGTTTGCTAAATTTAACAGTTACTCTAAGATTTATAATGAAGCAGGATTTATCGAACGTAAGAATACTATTAAGACAAGAACATTTCTTGTTTCGTTTACTTACAACCTATTTCAAAATAAAAAACAAACAAAAAGGAAAGTCTACTACAATGAAGAAAAAAAATATTGATATTACATTTGTTTGTCTGCCTCCCGCAGAGATATCAATACCCTCTCCTGCATTTTCATATTTAAAAGCGTATTTGAACAGGAATGGGATTGGGTCAGATATTATTTATGCTAATCATATTTTCCATTCCAGGGTTGATATTATCGATTCCGGTGAAACGTATCAGGAAGGCAATGAAATCTTCTTACCTTTTATTAGCATATTGGATAAAATAACAGGAGGAGGTAATTCTGAATACATACGCACGTTATACCAAACATCGTTCCCTGATTTATTTCTTAAAGATAAATCTATTTACAATGATTTAAAAGATGATTTGGAAAACTTATACGAAAACATTATTTCGGAGGTCATTGATAAAATTGAAGCCAATGGATCGCCTATGGTAGGAATAACATCTAAATTCCATCAGTGGATACCTTCAGTACTATTAGCATACAGAATCAAAGAGAGATTGCCCAATGTACGTATAATAAGCGGAGGCTGGACGAATAGCCAAGCGGCTTTTGATTTTGTCAAACTTCATAATGACATTATAGATTTTTCTATTTGGGGAGAGGGTGAAATACCAATATACGATTTAATTTGTAGAATAAAAGGGATTAAAAATACTCCTTATGAAGAAATATCAAGACTCATATTTCAAAAAGAAGGCAAAGTTTTTAAATCCCAAAATGGAAGTAAAGATTCTTATGTCGATTTCTTAAAAGAATTACATGGACCCGACTTCTCTGAACATTTTGCAAGCTGCGAACAGTATGGAATTATTGGCACTATTTATCCGATAGAAAGAGGAAGAGGTTGTAATTGGAATAAATGCTCATTCTGCTATCTAGCTCAAGGATATGATTTTAGATTGAAACGGAACGACTTCCTAATAAAAGAAATCGTCGAAATTATGGACATATATAATATTGATAGTTTCTTTTTTACCGATAATGATGTGATAGGAACCGATCTGAATGAGTTTGATAAATTTTTAGACAGCTTAATAGAATTACGTCGAAACCATCCCAATTTCAAAATTGAAATGGCCGAGGTTATTTCCAAATATCTCACTTATGACTTAGTAAAAAAAATGTCTGAGGCAGGTTTCGAAAGAATTCAAATTGGGGTTGAATCTATATCCGACCAGTTGTTGACTGATATCAATAAAAAACAAAGTGTTGTCGACAATTTCTTTGTCATTAAAACAGCTATCCGATTTAATATTAAAGTAAAAGGCGCTAATATTATAGCTAATACTCCGAATGAAACCAATGCGATGGTTATTGAGTCTATCGATAATTTATATTTCTACAGATTTCTTTTAAATAACATTGAATTTGAATTCACCACTGTTCCACTTGCTGTTTCCAACTATTCCAGGTATCTTAAGCAAATAAAAAAATATGGAACAATAAGTGAATGGACTAATTCAGATTTCGAATATATACTCGATAAAAAATATACTGAAGATGTTGATCCATTTTCTCTACTTGACTATAATTCTGTAAAAAAGAGCAACATACTGTGGCCTAGATTTGCAAAAACGCAAAAATACTATAAAGCCAAGAATTTTACTTATGAATGCATATCTCAAAGGAATAGTAAACATTTCACGTATAATGAATATTCGAACAATACTCTTATCAAACAAATTGATTTTGATGAAGAGATATACTGGTACATATTTTTATTTCTTGAAAATAAAAAGAGTACTATCGAGGACCTGTACAACCAAATAAATAACGAAATAAGCATATCCCTTAGCGAACTGGAAAATAAGCTTGACTCACTGCATAACGAAGGTTTGATATGGATAAGACAATCAAATGGAGAAGTAGTTTCGGTAATTGATCTGAATGCAAATGAGGGTATTTAAAAAGTTCCCACTAGTCTATCAATTGGATAAAGCTGATTGCGCATTAGCTTGTTTACGGATGATATGCCAGTATTACAATTTAGATGATCATTTCGACCAAAATAGTTACCAATACTATACTTCAAAAGACGGTGTTTCTCTTGATGCTGTGGTTGAAATAGCTAAACTAAATTACTTTAAAGTAGTATGTGGTAGAATCAGCATTGATAAACTCATTAATGAAGCGTTATTACCATGTATATTGCATTGGGATCAAAACCATTTTGTAGTATTATACGATATTGTATGTAATAACAATAAGACTAAATATAAAATTGCAGATCCTGATAAAGGTAGAATCATATTGTTTCATGATGAATTTTTAAAGCACTGGAGCTACTCAGATAGCGACACAAATAACGTAGGTATTGTTATATTATTAGAGCCGGGTAGAGAAGCAAGACCTAATAAGAAAAAAAAGGATACAAGCACTAAATATTCGTTTACCCCTTTTTTTGCTAAATATAAAAAACTGATATTTTATATCATAATCGGTACTCTTATCGGTGGGGGCATTCAACTGATTTTTCCTTTTTTGACCCAGTCAATTGTCGATATCGGTATTAAAAACCGTGATATAAAATTTATTACCTATATTCTGTTGGGGCAATTGGTGCTTATTACAGGAAATATGGTAAATGATTTTTTCAGGAAATGGCTTGTGCTGAAGTTGGGTTCAATGTTCAGCATACAATTGCTATCAGATTTGGTGAATAAAATTCTGGTTTTGCCGGTAAGGTTTTTTGACTCCAAACACATTGGTGATCTTTTACAGAGATTTCAGGATCATGATAAGGTAGAAAGATTTATAACGACGCACTTTGTTAATGCGATATTTGCATTTGTTACCTTGGTAATACTCAGTCTGGTATTAGTTATTTATAACATAAAAATATTCATTATTTTCATTCTGGGAAGTCTTTTATATATTACTTGGACCCTCATGTTTCTAAATAAGAGGAAGCAACTCAACAATCTGTTATTTTCCTTACGATCAAACGGACAGAGCAAATATCACGAAACTATTAAAGGCATAACTGAAATTAAGCTACAAAACTATTTGAATACCAGTAGAACGGAAATGGAAGCCGTTCAAAGGAATTTATATGATGCTAATATGAAATCTTTGAAGCTGGATCAATACTTGGAGTCTGGTAATATTTTCATCAACGAATTCAAAAATATTCTTATCACTTTCTTTTCTGCTTATTTCGTCATAAATGGTGAATTTACATTGGGTATAATGCTGTCTATACAATACATTGTTGGACAACTCAATGTTCCTATCAACCAATTCATAACTTTTATCAGCGGTTTACAGGATGCAAAGTTGAGCTTAAACAGGATGAATGATGTTTTCGTAAAAAAAGAAGAGAACAAAGGTTCTATTAAACTATCGTTAAATTCACATGATAAAATAATTATAGAAAATCTGAATTTCAAATATATATATTCAGATAATGAAGTATTAAATAATATTGATATCAGTATACCCCAGGGGCAAGTCACAGCAATCGTTGGAGAAAGTGGCAGCGGCAAGACTACCCTCATTAAGTTATTATTAAAACTATACGAACCAACTTCAGGTAAAATCAAAATAGGATCGACAAACTTGAATGATATCGACACATTTTGGTGGCGCGATAGTTGCGGAACGGTATTACAAGATGGGTATATATTCTCTGATTCGATAAAAAAGAATATAATAATGGACAATCGATACGATGAAGCATTATTAGAACAAGCAGCCCATATTTCAAACATCAACACGTTTATAAATGAATTGCCATTTAGGTTTGATACCATTATTGGCGATAGTGGGATAAATTTAAGTCACGGTCAAAAGCAGAGGATATTAATAGCACGTGCCGTCTACAAAAACCCTGATTATTTGTTTTTTGATGAAGCGACCAATTCTTTAGACGCAATAAGCGAGAAAGTAATTGTAAATAACCTAGAGAAGTTTTTAAAACATAAAACAGCTTTTATTGTTGCCCATAGGCTGAGTACGGTAAGGAATGCGGACCTTATAATAGTGATGAACCATGGTCAGATAGTTGAAAAAGGAACCCATGAATCTTTAATAACAAGCAAAGGATATTATTACGAATTAATTAAAAATCAATTAGAGTTGGGGTTGTAACAGTATGTTTTCATTCGAAGAATCTATAGACCGGATTTTGCCTGCTTGCCTTTTCTGTTTCAAGGATGATTTTATAACCTTATTGAATGAAGAATTTGCGCAAAAAACGGATAATGAATATATCTACAATACAGTATATTTACCTGAGTATTATTGTCTTTATCCATCCCGGGAAAATATAAAACCGGGATTTAGCGAGTTTCTTGATATCAAATATGAATATCTCTTGATTAACCGATTGAATAATGATGTGTTTTGTATAGATCGCCATTTGTACCAGTATCTTAAACTCTTCAGCCAGCCACAAGATTACTCTTTTTTAACCGGACTCAATGTTCGAGAAGGGTATGACGATTACTTCACTCACCTTATACATGAAAATATCCTGCTAATAAGTACGCCTGATGAAATGGTAAAGGATCAAGTGGACATGCCTTTTATCAATAAGTATAATAAGCTCGGCTATGAGGTAATAAGGTTACTGAATAAAAACGAATATAACTGTTCTTTTGTAGTCCAATCATTAAATGGTAATAGATATATCCTTAAACAATATTATAAGAGGAATGATATTCCACGAAACAAATCATTGCGGAATGAAATTTCTATTATGGATAAATTAAACCATCCGGATTATTTCCCTCAATTGATTTATTATGATCTCGATGCGTTATTTTATATCACCGAATATATTGATGGTAACAGTTTATTAGTTTACCTTAGCAATAATCCAAATTTGAGTGATAAAATCAGTATCATGAAAACTATCATATCTATGGTATCTGATTTACACGAGAACAACATACTGCATGGAGATTTACATTTAGATCAATTCAGGGTAACAAATCATGGTACTATCAAACTGTTGGATCTGGAGCTAACTATTGATCTTGATTATAATAATAACGAAGTATTTGATTTCGCTGGTGGAGCATTCGAATATTTAGAACCCGAGGCTATTTCTATGAATCCCTTTAAACTACTGGACACGAATAATAAAAACAAACCGGCAGAGGTTTATAGGCTTGGAATTTTACTGTATACAATACTTTATGATGAATCTCCCTATCTGGAGTTAACCTGGAAAGATTTGTACCAATCGAAAATCACTACTACCCCGACGTTTTACAGAAAAACGAAACAGAAAGAATTAATACCGTTCCCGTGGATATCGTTAATAAGGAAATGCCTGAACAAAAACCCGCAGAAAAGATTCTCATGTGCTCGTGAAATATATGATAAAATTCTAATTACTAATCACAAACCATCTGTTTTATAAATAGACCTGTCTTACGGCCTATTATTTATTAGAAAATTTAAAAATTGGATATGTTTTCTATCAATCTAAATATTTTCTCAAATAAAAAAATCCTGTTCTTAAATTACTACCTATTCTGATTTTGCAATTAGTTATATGCTTGTAAAATAGTAAAATACTCAAAAAACCGTATCTTACGAAACAGCAAATAACAATTTGTCAATTCTATCATTATGTCAATTCCAGCCATTCATAGCTTCTCTATATGACAATACATATTTTCATCATGGATAAAAAACAAATCTCACAGATTAACTAATTATTATTTTAAAATCAAAATCACCATATTTTATAAATATAGCAAATAAAATACAGTATCAAATAACACAATAATCCAATAACAAATAATTAGCAATCTTTTTATCACTTCAATTTTAACCCAAATCTGCCATCAACTAGCAATTCATTTCACTTACATCTATCTTTATGCAGTCATTTTTTATGTTTTATGCATCCGAAAAAAAATTTCAATGCATCCAAAATCTCATTTTTATGCAACTTTTTTGACCCTATTTATGCATATAATCTCATGAAAAACTGTAAGTTTTTACCTCATAAAAGTAGAAAAAAGTAATATTTTATAAGTTTTCGGGCAGTCTCGATAGGCTAGATTAGGTAAAAACCACAAAGTTCGAGTTAGATAAAAACGAAGTTTTAAGCTTATATGAAAGTAAAATTGAAGATTCAGTAACCTTTAGTCAATCCCCAATAACGAATATCAATCCAATCGCACAGCCACTTTATTAAACTCCCGGAGCAAGTTTCGATTCCATCTCTTTCCGGTAATTGACTATCTCTCCGTCAATCACAAACGTCCCGTCACCCCGATAATGGAAAGTACGATGCTTTTTATAATCACGTTTCACCCATGCCTTTACAGCATCCAGAATAACCAAATCATATTCTTTGATATGATTGGAAACACGACATTCTATGGCTGCAATACACTCTTTTATCAAGGGAGGCTGAACGATATCCGCTTTAACCGGTGTCAACACAAATTCTTTGAATTTATTGACTTCAGAGCCGGTAGAGGTCCCTATCCCCACAGCCTTCTCAATCATATCCACACCCGGTACGTTAATTACACACTCTTTGTTTTCCATAAGAGCTTCGAAAGAATAATTCCAGTCGCCCGTCATGATTGCAAAACTTCCTGAAAAACCAAGCACAATATGCCAGGAAAGCGTCATAATGTTATACTTGCCCCCATTTGAAGTTGTGATCAGTATCACAGGACCCGGCTCAAGAAGTGTGAATGCCTTGTTTAATTCCAGCTCTTTCATAAAATTATACATTTTATTAAATAACAAAATTTAAGCTAATTAGTTGTCTATCCAATCCCTCCAACACCCCATATCCACCCATGGGCTGGTCTGGAGCAAACTTTTCACTCCATTTTTTGTTCCTCATAAACAGAGGATAAGGCTTCCTTTATACAATCGCAGGTATTTCTTATCCCTTCGGATTCTATAAAATTATAAAATAATAAAATAATAAGGAGGAAAATTATGTATCACAGCAATGGAAATTATGAAGCTTTTGCACGGCCCAGAAAACCAGAAAACGTAGATGAAAAATCTGCTTATTTTGTAGGCTCGGGATTGGCTTCGATGGCTGCCGCAGTATTCCTGATACGCGACGGACAGATGAAAGGAGAAAGATTACTTTCAGCCCACTATCACATATAAAAAATGGTCTTTTAATTACTAAGAACTATAATTTAAGCTATTCATCTTTAAAATAGCAATTTATTTTTTAATTCATATAAAAACGAATAACCGCCATGTTAGAAAGAGAATTTTGGGGAAACACGCTCGAGAATTGGGGAATTTCTATTATTATTATTCTTGCTACTATTGTTTTTACAAAGGTAGTGGCATATCTGGGAAAAAGATTTATTAAGCCTTATACCCAGCGATCAAAAAACAGGTTTGATGACATGGTTTACAATTCCATAGATTCACCTCTGCTATTTGGAATCATGCTGATTGGTATCTGGATTGCCATCCATCGTTTAGTCTATCCTGCCAGATTTATCACCATAGTAGACGATGCATATCGTATACTTATTGTTTTAAACATCACATGGCTTTTCGCCCGTCTCTCAAACGGATTTATTGAAGAATACTGGATCAGGAGGAAAGACGGCACACAACGGGCACAACGTTTTTCCGGCAAAATGATGCCTGTTATTAAACGCACTTTATTGGTTATCGTCTGGATAATCGGTATCGTGATGGCGCTCAGCAATGTGGGTGTGAATATAAGCGCGCTTCTCGGTACACTGGGGATTGGAGGTATCGCCTTCGCACTTGCAGCACAGGATACTGTAAAGAATATCTTCGGAGCTTTTACCATCCTGTCTGACCGTCCTTTTACCATAGGAGATACTATCCGTGTAGACAATTTCGAAGGCACTATCATTGACGTCGGTATACGCAGCACCAAGATGAGGAATTATGATAAACGTATTATCACCTTTCCAAACTACAAAATTGCCGATGCCTATATCATAAATATTACCTCCGAACCTATGAGGCGTGTAGTTATGAGTATCGGCCTTACTTATGACACTGCACCCGATAAAATGAACCAGGCATTGGATATGCTCAGGCAAATGCCTAAAAAAGTACAGTTTGTCTCTCCAAAAGATCTTGTAGCTAACTTTTCCGACTTTACAGATTCCGCTCTTGTTATTACTTTTATTTATTTTATTGAAAATAAAGGAGATATCGGTAAAGTGACCTCCAATGTAAATATGGAGATACTTTCTTCTTTCTACCAGGCAGGATTAAGTTTTGCATATCCTACCCGAACTGTTTATATAGAAAAGGCAGACGGAGAAGAAGAGGAGGAAGTTTATAATCCCGAAAAGAGTCCGAAAACAAATAATAATACATTAGCTACTTCTAACGATCAGACAAGCAGCAGTGCAGGCAACTCCATCACCACAGGTACTGTGGGTAATAGTGGTAATGCCGGAAAAACTTCAAACAATACAGCGAATACCGGTACAACCAATCTGGGAAATGCCGGAAATAATAGTGAAGTAAAATAAGTTAAGATGGTTTAGTGTAAAAAAGCCGGGCGATGAATATGCCCGGCAAAGAAAGGAGCGGGATAAATCCCTTATCAGGTTAATGGCTGATTTATCACTCTTTCATACCCTCCCTTACCAGAAAAATCTTACCTTTACATTTTCAATTCTCAACTTTCAATTCTCAATTTAATAACTTGCATAAAATCTACATCAAAAACATGGTCTGCAACCGCTGTATTATGGTGGTAAAAGCAGAATTCGGCAAGATGGGTGTTACTTCATTGGATGTACAATTGGGTGAAGTAACCCTTTCCCATCCCTTATCTGATGAACAAAGACAACAGCTAAGTGACGCATTGCAATCTCTTGGCTTTTCGTTAATCGACAACAAGCGTGCAAGGTTGATAGAACAAATAAAAACCGCTATCATAGAGCTTGTCCATTATAATGATAATAACCTCAAAGTCAACTTATCCGACTACCTGAATGATAAAATTAAGCACGATTATAATTATATCAGTAATCTTTTTTCAGAAGTAGAAGGAGTCACGATCGAGAAATATTTCATTGCACAAAAAATAGAAAAGGTGAAAGAATTGTTAGTCTATGACGAGCTGACACTAAATGAAATAGCCTATAAACTCAACTACTCCAGTGTGGCTCATCTCAGTGCTCAGTTTAAGAAAGTTACAGGATTAACTCCCAGTTATTTCCGGCAGATCAGGGTAAACAAAAGAAAACCGCTCGACCAGATATAAAAGCAAAACTGTAAATCTCATAAACTTTTCCAGGAATAATATAATACTTACTCAACCTTTTGTTCCGATCTTTGTAATGTAAATAATACAAGACCAAAGATGAAAGCAAAAACAGATAATAACCTACCACGGAAACAAACATTTCCAGTACTTAAGCTTCACTGTGCAGCTTGTGCCAGAAGAAGCGAAACGATCATACAGAATCAGCCGGGTGTGCTCTCTGCATCAGTCAATTTTGCTACTTCTGAAGCATTGGTCGAATATATTCCGGCACAGATCACTCCTGAGGGCATACAAGAAGCTGTTCGTAAAGGAGGCTATGACCTCTTGATTGAAGAAGAAAATGAAGACGACAATTCCGATATACTCGAAGAGATACACAACAAAAAATATGCTGACCTGAAAAAGCGCACCACATGGGCAATCATATTTTCATTACCTTTAGTGATAATAGGAATGTTTTTCATGGATATTCCTTATGCCAATGAAATCATGTGGGCATTGTCAACGCCCGTACTCTTTTGGCTCGGAAGGGATTTCTACATTAATGCATGGAATCAAGCTAAGCAACGTACTTCCAGTATGGATACACTCGTCGCTCTCAGCACCGGTATTGCTTATCTTTTTAGTGTGTTTAATACACTTTTTCCTCAATTCTGGCTGGATAGAGGAGTTCACCCGCATGTCTATTTCGAAGCATCGAGTGTGATTATTACCTTTATATTACTGGGCAGGTTACTCGAAGAAAAAGCCAAAGGAAACACCTCCTCTTCATTGAAAAAGCTGATTGGATTGCAACCTAAAACAGTGACCATAGTCCGTCCCAACGGCCAGCATCAGCAGTTATCCATAAAACAGGTAAATACAGGAGATACCATCCTTGTAAAACCCGGAGAGAAAATCGCTGTAGACGGTCGTGTCACAGAAGGAACATCTTATGTAGATGAAAGCATGCTGAGTGGTGAGCCTGTTGCCGTATCCAAACAGAAAGATGATCCGGTATTTGCCGGTACTATTAATCAGAAAGGCAGCTTTCAGTTTCAGGCTGAAAAAGTAGGCTCCGACACAATGCTTGCCCAGATAATCCGTATGGTACAGGATGCACAAGGTAGCAAAGCCCCCGTACAAAAGCTGGTGGATAAAATTGCTGGTATATTTGTACCTGTCGTAATCTCTATTGCACTCCTCTCATTTGCAGCCTGGATGATTTTTGACGGAACTAACGGATTCACTCACGGGCTACTTTCGATGGTGACCGTACTTATTATTGCCTGTCCCTGTGCTTTAGGACTTGCTACCCCTACCGCAATTATGGTAGGCATCGGCAAAGGAGCAGAAAAAGGCATATTGATTAAAGATGCCGAAAGCCTCGAACTAACCCGGAAGGTCAACGCCGTAGTGCTCGACAAAACCGGAACCATCACCGAAGGAAAGCCATTCGTGACAGATATATACTGGCTCAACAATGACGACAGCCGCAAAAACATACTTCTTGCACTCGAAACCCAGTCTGAGCATCCATTGGCTGAAGCCATAACACAATATTTTCAAGATATCGCTGTATCTCCCATCGACTATTTTGAAAGTATCACCGGAAAAGGAGTAAAAGGTGTTGTTGACGGATGCACTTATTTTGCTGGCAACAGAGCTTTATTACAGGAAAATAACATATCCCTTGATAATGAATTCTCTGCAAAAGCCGATGAATTAACCCGACAGGCTAAAACAGTTATCTGGTTTGCTGATCAGCAACAAGTATTAAGTATTGTAGCCATTGCCGATAAAATAAAAGAGACATCACAAGAAGCCATCCGTCAATTACAATCTGAAGGGATAGAAGTTTACATGCTTACCGGAGACAGTGAAGCGACTGCACGGGAAATTGCATCCGGTATAGGAATCAATCATTACCAGGCCGGAGTATTGCCACAGGAAAAAGCCGGGTTTATCAGGCAATTACAATCCGAAGGAAAAGTTGTAGCCATGGTAGGTGATGGAATTAATGACAGTGCTGCGCTGGCACAGGCAGATGTTAGCATTGCCATGGGAAAAGGAAGTGATATCGCTATGGATGTAGCCAAAATGACGATTATCTCTTCTGACCTGACGAAAGTGCCCGAAGCTATCAAGCTCTCCCGGCAGACAGTGAATACAATCCGGCAAAATCTGTTCTGGGCATTTATTTATAATTTAATAGGTATCCCTATTGCCGCTGGAATCCTTTACCCGATCAATGGATTCTTATTAAATCCGATGATTGCCGGTGCTGCAATGGCATTAAGCAGTGTCAGCGTCGTAACAAACAGCCTGAGATTAAAATGGAAAAAGTAAATATCTGTCTGGATTATTTATTATATTAGCAACCCAAAACCAATAATTATGAATCTACAGGAACTAATAAAAGAACGTCACTCCGTACGTCAGTTTTCACCCAAAGAGGTAGAAGAAGAGAAATTAAATTATATCCTCGAATGTGCCCGCCTGGCTCCTTCAGCCGTTAATTACCAGCCTTGGAAATTTTATGTGATTAAGGATAAAGCAAAGCAACAACAGCTCAAGGATTGCTACAAGGCAAAGTGGTTTACCGAATCAGATTGTACCTATTATATTGTTGCCTGTGGTGATATCAGCCAGTCGTGGAAACGCAACCGTTCTGATAACAAAGAGTTTTGTGATGTTGACATCGCTATTGCGGCCGAGCACCTTTGTCTGGCAGCGGTAGAACAAGGATTGGGCACCTGCTGGGTGTGTGCTTTCGATCCGGAAAAATGCAGGGAAGTACTTAATCTTCCTGAAAATACATATCCGCTGGTTATTTTCCCTATCGGTTATCCGGATGAAAAGGACGTAAAAAGAACCTCCAGAAAGGAAATGAATGAGATTGTGGAGATTTTGTAATAGGGGTTGAAACAACTATCTTTGTTTCTATTTATGAGATTGACCCAAAAGTATTATTCACCACAGATTACTCAGATTAACACAGATTAATTCAAGTTTTTCGATTCATTATCAGTATGATAAATATAAAATAATCGGTGTTAATCTGAGTAATCTGTGGTAAGTTTACGTCATTAATGGACTTTCACTCCCCTTTCCGTATCATCGTAACAGATGCGCTCATCTCATCATCTCCTCTCAATGAAAATGAATAGGATACCTTTACGTTACCTTCTGAAAATTCATAGTACAAGCGCCATTGCCGGAAGTAGCCAAGATATTTCAATTCGCAATATAAACAACTTCCGGCTCTTTCCTCGCTGAGTTCGCTGCAACAAATTTACGGCTGGCAATACCATGGATAATCTTTCCGAAATGACGGGAGTGCTGAGGGCACACTACAATACAGCGTGCACAACTAATACATTTATCTCCATCTGTCTTTTTCGGATCTTCTTTCTCAATAGCCTGCACCGGACATAACCGGACACAAGTGCCACACTCATCGCATTTTTTGTTTCCTTTGGGATGGAGAGGTACTTTGCCGGCTTCCCTGTAAGGATGATTCCCCTTTACTTTAATTTCAGGAAGAGCAGCAACATCTTCAACTCCGTCCAGAATAGTCATACTTTTCTTTGCAAACTCTTTTATGACGATATGGTCCGTTTCATCAGGACGGTTCTTAGCTACCTCAGGGAATATAGAATGGGTAGCTATAAAAGTTCCGGCAGAAATTATTTTAAATTTATTGATCTCCAGTATATCTTTCAGCTCAATCAGGGCATCATCATAATGACGATTCCCGTATACACATACTATGATAGCGGGTGTTGAGTCACCTTTAAACTTTTTCAGTGCTGCTACTGCCTGCTGGGGAACCCTTCCGGCATACACGGGTACACCGACAATAAGCAATTCACTTGGTTCAACAGGGATATCTTTTGCGGGGGCGCCTTGTGTTATATCATGTTCTTTAACTTCGCTTATGTTAAGTTCCTTCACAATGAGACGGACTATTTTTCTTGTGGTATATGTTGCACTAAAATAGACCGAGCTGAGCTTTCGAATTTTCATGGCATGTGTTTTTGTGTTATTATGCGAAATTAGTTCTTTTTATTCATATCCGGAACTGCTTACAAACTTACATAAGAAAAATGAGAATAAAAAGCTGAAAGTTAACTTTTTTCGTAGTGTTTTGAAGGGGAAAATTGAAATATCCCATATCCCTTACTGGTTTTATTGTTATTTATCTGTTTATATGAGATTTAGTGTATGGCGGGTTCTGAAAAATAAATCGTGGAATTCCACATATATAATTGGAGACTACCATCAACCATACGAAAAAGGGATACTGAAAAAATGGATATAAAAAGCATAAAGCTATAAATTCCACCTTTTGAGTATCCCAATAGTAGTTTAGTCAAAACATCCGCTGTAAAAGCGTAGGAGGTAAAAAAGTTAAGCTGAAAATAAACAACTTAAATAGATTCCTCATGCTCATTGAAAAACGAAACTTTACATGATGACTAAAATCTACTAATTCTGTATCAAAAACATTTTCACAAACGCGATTCAGAATTTACTATATATAATGGATTTAGCAGAAAATAGTTTTCAGAAGGGTTGTATAAAAGGCCCTTTTTAGGAGTTATTAACCTGTGGCCGGTCAATCCACCATGTTATTCCATATATCTCTTGTAATTTTATAAAATTTACTTTATCTTCTTTCTCAAAATAACAATAGCATCTATAAAACTTTCAGGAGGGAACTATTATTAAATACAATCAAAATTTTAACAATATAACATATTATATCTATCAATTAAACAAATTAATTATTTTATCTATATTTATAAAATAAAAAAGGCTACTCATCCCGAGCAGCCAAACTTCTTGTTAACCTTAAATCTAATACTATGAAAACACATTGCAAATGTATAATATAAGTATATATACAACAAATAATCTAACGTTATTCAAACTTTTATAATACCGTTTAACAATCAATCGACTTTTAAGTTAAATAAATAACATATTTAAATATATAGTGATACCTATTATCATATCGGCAAATAATTGGTTTTCCGTTTCATCTTACGCTCTATAAGCTTAAGGATATTACCTGCTCACTATTAATGTTCTGTAGTAAGCACATTTATACAATTAAAAGCACGTAATAATATTAAATGTGCTGAGGTAATATGCTTAATCCTCCTTTAGTAATGGCTTAAGTATATAGGGAAAGCAGTAATTATGTAACTTATGTTAGCTATCAGCCTTTTAGATATCAACCAACAAAATAAGACCGTTATTAATAATACCGGTGAATAGTAAAATAGCTATTACTTAACGATTGTAATATGTATTTATTATATATCTTTATCCTTATCAAATTGCAGGTGGATCTGGTAAGTAATTAAATCATTGAAACAAAGGCTTGAATCCATGATTGAAATAAAAAATAAGCCCTCGCCCGTATAGAATCTGTTTAAGAAATAAAATAATTGACGGATTATGGATATAAATAATAAACGCATTGTACTGACTGGTGCATCCTCCGGCATTGGAAAAGAGACACTTACGTTGCTGCTGGAATATAGAAATGTACAGATCATTGCTGTAGCAAGGCATATTGAAGAAATTAAGGCTATTGACAATCAGGTGATTCCTTATTCTGCCGATGTGAGCAATCAAGAAGGAGTAGACAAGCTTTTCGAGTTTGCCCGCCAGACATTCGGAGATATTGATATTTTCATTGCCAATGCAGGATTTGCCTATTTAGAACAACTTAACTTACCTGATTGGCAGCATATTGAGAATATTTTTAATCTGAATGTCTTCTCTCCTATTTATGCTTTGGAAAAATTAGTCAGCGGGCAAGGTTCTAAAGATCAGGAAACAATGACTAACGAAAGGCTACCTGTTAAAAGGCAACCGGGAGGAGAATTGATTACCGGGAAAGCTTTTGTCTTTATTATTTCCGGTGCGGGACTGGCTTCCCTACCAGGGTATTCTCTCTACTGTTCCTCCAAAGCCGCTTTACACCACTTCGTGAACACCTACCGGTATGAGAAATTGGAACAGTTACAGATTACTTCCGTCTATCCTGTAGCTACACGCACCGGGTTCTTTGACAAAGCTACAGGAAAAGAACATACACCTCTGCCCTTCCCTGTTCAGAAAGCCAGAACAGTAGCTCAAAAAATCGTAAAAGGGATAGAGCAGGGTAAAGAAATCGTCTACCCGTCATTGCTGTTTCGTATCGGATATCCGATAGGAAGGGCATTTCCTGTCTTCCTGCATTGGTATTCTATGAGGGAGAAAAGAAAAATAGACAAATGGTTCAGGAAAAACAACCGGCAGAGGTAGCGAATAAACTCCCTCTGCTGATAATCATAGTTTTACTGCTTTATCAAAGCGGCTGTCAATACAACAACTTATGTCTGTAGTTACAAATTTGCCGTTGTAGAACAAACTAAAGATTGTTGCCGGAGATGGGGCAGATTGCGCTTCCTCCATCGTGTTCAATTTGATAATTTCCAAAGGCAGGTTTCGTTTTTGTGCTGTCTCTTTCAGTGAATTAACAATGTAGTATTCCGTGTAAGGACAACGGTTGGTATAGTAAACCGTCAAACCGTTTTTATTAGCACAGTCACCTGTTGTAGCACAGTCTTTGAACCTGGGAGTTTCTGCTGCCGGATTAAGCTTTTTCACCAACAAACTAAAGCCGCTCGGCAACTTTTGTACTTCTTCAAATCCCTGGCGAAGCAGCCATTTCGTATCGCTCATATAATGAAACTTCTTTGTCCCTGCAACGGTTACCAGTCCGTCTTTTCCCTGGGCTTTGGCATCATCAATGGCATATTGTAGCAGGGTTTTGGCATATCCCTGTCCTTTATATTGTCCGGCTACCCAAAAGCAATTTATCATCAAATAGTTTGGTGCATCTACAGGAGTCCAGTTTTTTTCAGCGGGACCATACTCTATAAATACTTTAGCGCGCTCATCAAGCCGGCGGAACACAAATCCATTATCAAATTCTTTTTTGAGCCACTCTTTTTTAAGTGCATATCCTTCTACACATTTTTTATCAGAAAAGGCACAACAGATATGTTCTTTATCAATATTATCTTTTGTCAGGGTAATGAAGTTTGTATTCATATCACACGTTTGTTAGTTTATTATACTTCGTTTATCTGTTACAAAAATAATACACCCGGATGAAATAGTTTTTATCCTATCTTGCGTTTTTTTAGTTTAAGTTTCAGATTTGCACTTTTTATATCAACCAGATAGTAAAGGGTTATTTTATAAAAATATGGGACGGATAAACGGTTTATATCTCTAAAATATATTATATTTAGATTCAGATACCAACAGAAAGCGTAAGCAACTTCTTAATTTTAAGCAGATGAAAAAGACAAGTTTTCAGCTTATTAATATGTTAATAACCGCCCTTGTATTGTTTGGAAGCTGTAAGGGAAAAACATCTTCATCCATACATAAAGGGGATGTGGATAAAAGTCCTGACACAGTTTCCGCAATTGATTCTCCAATTATAGAAGGATCTCCTCCTACGAAAGAAACACCATCACAGATATTTTCTGAAAGCCAATTAAAATTGTTGATGGATAGTCTCTATGATAAACAATATAATCTACCTGAAAATTCTCAATTAGTTACAGGTTATGGCATAATGGGAAACCATATCGAAATATCTCTTATCTATTACAGTGAGGAAAATGTAGCCCGATTCCGAAAGGAGATTATGGACCATCCGGCATTTGTATTTGCCAAGCCGGATAGCAAAGCAGCAATTAATAAGAGGAAGTCTACATTTACAGAATGTAAGGACTGCAAGGTTGAGCTGGAATTGCCAACCAGCACCTTTACTACTGTACCCGGTAAAATAAAATTGATCATGCACAATAAAAGTCAAAATGCGATAATGACCGGGGAATATTATTCCATCGAACGTTATAATGGTGATTACTGGGAAATCATACCATTTTCATTGGCCTTTATTGACCTTGGCTATGGTATACCAATTGGTATCAGCCGTGATTTTGAAATAAACCTTCATTCCAATTTATATGATTACCAACCGGGGAAATACAGAATAATTAAAGATTTTCATATTGAGAGTGGTACGAAACCTGTAAATAATCACTTCTATGTATCTGCAGAGTTTTATGTACAGTAAATATATTTATTCAACTCCTCCTCCTAACGCACGATATAAATTAACACCGGCTTGCAACTGTTCCAACTTATCACTCACCTGGTTCAATTGTGCCTGCAGGAGGCTTTGCTGGGCATTCAGCACTTCCGTATAATTTGCTTCTCCGGCAGTGAGCAACTCCTGAGTAAAATATACAGCTGTCTCTAACGCTTTTATCTGCATGCTTCGTGATTCGACTTTTCGATGGGAAGTATCAAAAGTATATAATATATCCGATACTTCTTTACCTGCTGAAAGAACCGTTTGTTCAAAGTTTAGCAAAGCTTCTTCCTGCTGTGCCCTGGCTATTTTAAGATTTCCTTTTAATTGTCCGCGGGCAAAGATCGGCTGGGTCAGTCCACCCAGTATATTGGCTATGATGTTTTCAGGACGGAAGAATTTGGATAACGTCGTATGGCTGAATCCAATCATAGAGCCTGAGTTTAAAGTTATTGAGGGATAGAATGCTGCATTTGCCGCATTGGTCAGTTCGAAGGCTGAACGAAATTGCAGCTCTGCCTGTTGCACATCCGGACGCTGTGCAAGCATGTGCATAGGAAGTCCGTGAGCCAGCTCATAAGGTACATTCTGATCGTGCAGGGTTGAGCGTATTATACTATCAGGTTTATGTCCCAGCAGCAGGTTTAAAGAGTTTTCCAATTGGCGTATCTGGCTTTGCAGGTCGGGAATACTTGCCTCTGTACCGTAGAGCAGCCCGAGACTCTGCTGCACGGCTGCTCCATTCAGCATGCCGGCTTCCATCATGGCTTGCATGCTTGAAGAGCTTTCCCGTAGTAACCTCACTGTCTCTTGCGTAATGCGTAACTGCTCATCCAGTGCAAGTAACGAATAATAGGTGTTGGCTATGTTAGCAATCAGGGATGTTTGTATCAGGTTACGGTAAGCGTGACTGGAAAGAAACTGTGCATATCTGGAGCGTGACTGGCTGGTAAGTTTTCCCCATATTTCTGCTTCCCATGTTACAGCTACTCCAAGGGTAAACTGGTTGTTATGGTTTCTCAGGAAATCACCACTGCCCGGCTCAGAAAAACGATTGTGCTGTACATTGGCTGTTAAGGCCACATTAGGGAAATAAGCAGCACGGGCCATAGACAATCCTGCTTCTGCCTGTTGAATACGGGTTACAGCTATTTGCAAGTCTATATTATAGGCTAAGCCTTCTTCAATGAGACTGATAAGGTAAGGATCCTGAAAGAAAGAACGCCAGGGAATAGAAGCAATAGTAGCGGTATCAGTCGGATTGTCGTCGCGAAACAAACCTTCATCATTCACGGCAATACCTTCATAAGGTTTTATGGCTATGCAGGAATTTATGCCCAGACAAAGGATGATAACAAAAAGGAAAGTTGCTCCGACAGACAGTATTTCTTTTATCCAAGTTTTCATTGACAGATTTTTATATAATAATATTATCATATTCATTTTATGAACGCTTACTGGCTTTATCCTGAAGGGTTTGAAACAGGATATACAGTGTTGGTATCACCAATACTCCAAGCACAGTACCGATAAGCATACCCCCGATTGCACTTAAACCGATAGAGCGATTACCTACCGCCCCTGCACCGGATGCAACAGCTAACGGAAATAGCCCGAAAATAAATGCAAACGAAGTCATTAATATTGGGCGTAAACGGGCTACAGCTCCACTTACAGCGGCTTCGACTACACTCATCCCCTGCTGGCGGCGCTGTATCGCATATTCTACAATCAAAATTGCATTCTTCGAAAGCAATCCAATCAACATAATCAATGCGATCTGCACATATATATTGTTTACAATACCACTCCCCAACATCAAACCGAAGAAAATAAAGATAAATACCCCGGCAAGCCCTATGGGTAGCGATAGTATTACCGATAGCGGAAGAATATAGCTTTCGTATAATGCCGACAACAATAAATAGACGAATATCAGGCAGATAGCAAATATGATAACGACCTGATTACCGGTCGAAGCCTCTTCACGTGTAAGTCCGGAGTACTCATAGCCGTAGCCTGTAGGCAAAGTCTGAGCAGCCACTTCCGAAACCGTCTGAATCACATCTCCTGTACTATAACCTGCGGGAATATTAGGGATAATCGTTACGCTCATAGAGGAATACATATTGAACCGCTGTAATGTCTGCGGACCGGTTATCCCTGTTATTGTGATAAACTCTGTTATAGGAGCCATTTCGCCGGATGCCGTACGTACATAAATACCGTTAAGGTCTTCCTGGCTGGCACGATATTCAGGAGAGGCTTGTACCATCACACGAAATTGCTTCCCGTAAATATTGAAATTGGAAACATACATACTACCTACATATGCCTGCAAGGTAGTCATGATTGCACCTAATGTAAGACCGGCCATTTTTATACGGGGAATATCCGCAGAGATTTGCAATTGCGGGAAATCGGGACTGAAAGTGGTACTGGCAACCATTACTTCCTGCCGTTGACGGATATTATTTAAAAAGTTGGTTGTTATATCGTAGAAATCATTCACGTTGCCACCCGTACGGTCCTGCATTTCCAGTGAAACAGCATTACCGATACCGAAACCCTGCAAAGTGGGTACTCCCATAAACAGGAAAGTAGCATTACGAATAGTGTCCGTTGCCTGTGTAAGCCATGCGGCTACTTGATCCGTTGTTGTTTCCCGATCTTCCCAAGGAGATAATTTCAACATTATTGTCGCATAAGAACTACCCACACCGCTCATAAAGTTTACACCGACAATCTGCATCTGGTGTATGGCTTCGGGAACCTGGGAAGCAATATCGGCAAGTTCCCGCATTATCGAGTCTGTACGTTCCAGTGATGCACCCGGGGCAAGAGTAACCATCCCCATCACCGAACCGCTGTCCTCTTGCGGGACAAATCCCGTCGGTATACGGCTCATGAGCAAATAAAGAGTTCCGGTAAATATGATAATAAGCACGGGTACAATCCAGCGATGACGCTTTTTCCCAAGATACTGGAGAGTGATTTTATAACGTTTGGTAAGCCATCCGAATGCTTTATTGAAATAATAATAAAAGCGCTTTAAGATTCCTTTCTTTTCCGGAAGTTCGTCTTTCGGTTTCAGGAAAAGGGCACAAAGCGCGGGGCTTAATGTCAATGCATTTATCGCTGAAATAACGATAGCAATGGCTAGTGTCAGACCAAACTGCCGATAGAATACTCCACTCGTTCCACCAATAAAACTAACCGGGATAAACACGGCAGACATCACTAATGTGATGGAGATTATGGCGGGGGCAATCTCTCTCATTGCATCCATCGTTGCTTTCTTCGGGTCTTTTTCTCCTTCGTCGAGTTTAGCATGCACGGCCTCCACTACTACAATGGCATCATCCACTACAATACCAATAGCCAATACCAATGCGAAAAGTGTAAGCAGGTTTATCGAAAAACCGAATATAAGCAGGAAAAAGAATGTTCCTACAATCGCCACAGGCACTGCAATAGCAGGTATAAGTGTGGAACGAAAATCCTGTAAGAAAACAAATACAACAATAAATACCAGGACAAAAGCCTCAATTAGCGTTGTTATCACTTTACTTATAGAGGCAGAGAGAAATTCATTCGCATCCTGTATATAAGTAAGTTGTAATCCGGGCGGGAAGCTCCGCGATGCTTCATTCAATTGCAGTTTAATATTATTGATTACCTGCTGGGCATTGGAACCGGCTGTCTGATTGATGGCGATAGCAACGGATTCCCTGCCATCCATCCGGCTGCGAACCGTATAGTTTAATGATCCTAACTCTACATCTGCAACATCTCTCACCCGAAGTATTTGCCCGTTGTTTGTACGGACTACGATGTCACCGAATTCCTCGGGGGTAGTCAGTCTTCCCGTAAATTTCAAGGTATACTGGAAAGTCTGTTCGCTGTTCTGTCCAAGTTCTCCGGGAGCAGCTTCTATATTCTGTTCCTGCAAAGCGGCAATCACCTCTTGTGGAGTAACAGAATAAGATGCCATTACGTCAGGTTTGAACCAGATACGCATGGCATAGTCACGTGCCCCGTATACGTTAGCATCTCCAACCCCCTGTATACGGCGTATTTGCGGCAATATATTGATGTTGGCATAGTTTTGTATAAACTGCCCATCGTAATCGGGATTATCAGAAGTAAGAGATATCATTAATATATTACTTGTCTGTTGTTTCCTTACCGTCACCCCGGTTTGGGTTACTTCCTGCGGCAGTAAAGGGCTGGCACGCGAAACAAGGTTTTGTACATTTACTGCGGCAATATCCGGGTTTACTCCTTTGGCAAAATATATAGTAATATTGGCTCCTCCCGTATTAGATGCGGAAGAGGTCATATACGTCATCCCTTCTACTCCGTTGATCTGCTCTTCAAGTGGAATTACAACACTGTTCATTACCACTTCTGCATTAGCACCGGGATAATTGGCGGATACCTGTATGGTAGGTGGGGCAATATCCGGATACTGTTCTATAGGTAAAGCCACAACCCCGATGATACCAAGTACCACAATGATAATTGATATCACAGTAGAAAGTACAGGACGATTGATAAAAAGTCTTAGCATACTTATTAAATTGAAAGTTGAGAGTTGAAAATTGAGAATTAGGACAATGTACTATCTTACTACGATTCGCTGACCGTTATTAAGAGTTGCAATTCCGTCGGTAGCTATCCGGTCGCCTTCTGCCAATCCGCTTGTAACAGCATAATCCTGTCCGCCGGGGATGGGAAGAACCGAAATTACTTTCTGTACTACCGAATCGCCTTGCACCCGATATACCAACGTCCTGTCCTGTATATTAAAGGTAGCCTTTTGAGGAATAACCATTACGTTGTGCAATTCCTGCGGAATCTGTACCCGGCCACTCGTTCCGCTGCGAAGCACTCCACGGGGATTGGGAAAGCGGGCGCGTAAGTTGGCTGATCCGGTTGTGACATCGATGACTCCGGAAATTGTCTCTACCCTTCCTTTCTGGGGATAAACACTGCCGTCTGCAAGTATAAGGGTTACTTCGGGAATTTGCCGGATACGTTCGGCATCCGTCGTTCCGGGCAAACTTGCTAATAAGTCCATCAATCCTTTTTCGTTCAAAGAAAAATAAGCATATATATTTTCTGTATTTGCCACTGTGGTAAGTACATTGGCACTACTTACAAGACTTCCCTGCCTGTAGGGTATAGAACCGATCACTCCATCAACGGGACTTGTTACATTCAGCCATCCGCTCATTGCCTGTGCGCTGGCTACCTGTGCTTCAGCCTGTGCCTGGGTGGCAAGTGCAGCCTGGTAACTGTTTTCAAGGGTTTGCAACTGGACATTACTGATGATTCCTTTTTCAGCAAGCGGACGCATACGGTCTACATTCAAACGGGCAGTGTTAACTTGCGTTTGGGCACTAATAAGTGTCTGTTGTGCGGTTGCCAGCATTTGGACTGTCTGGGGAGAATTAATGGAAAAAAGCCTTTGTCCCTGCCGGACTACAGCCCCTTCATCTACATAAATAGCTTCAATAAATCCATCTACACGAGGTTTTATTTCAATATCTTCCTGTCCGCGGATAATAGCGGGGTATTCAGAAAAAACAACTGTATCTTGTGTATGAACTGTTGCAGTAGGATACTCAGCCGGGGCTGTTTGCTGCTGTAACTGGCCGGTTGTCTGGCCTCTTCCACAGGAAATAATAAAAAAGATAATGGTAGATATGGTAAACCCGGATATTATTCGTTTAACAATCATATTTTTACTTTTAGCATATTAAAAGGGTACAAATACGCATTGTTAAACAGAAAAACAGGGGAAAGTGTTTAAAGAATCAATGTAGTTTTTGTGATAAATTATGTTTATTACCTGAATGGGGTAATATTTTATCGATAAAGCTCAGTGTCAACCTAACCTTGCAAGTAAATAAGCTGTATATTTAAAATATCAGAACTTAGAAAGAGTTACCAGAACTTTATCAATCCTTGCTCCATCCATGTCTACAATCTCAAAATCGAATTTATCCCATGATAACTTTTCACCGACTTTAGGTACATGTTGTAATATCTCCAACAACAATCCGCTAAGTGTATTATAATCATGCTCATTGTAAAGGTCTTCCATGTCGAAATGTTCAAGGAAATCGTAGAAAGAATACTGCCCGTCTACCAGCCAGGTACCATCAGCACGCTCTACAAACTCCTGCTCCTCTCCTACCTCATATACTTGCCCCACAAGAGCTTCAAGAATATCTTTCATAGTTACAATACCTTCGATACTTCCGAATTCATCAGTGATGATGCCGTATTTTACACCGGCTTTCTTGAACTGCTCAAGTGCGGCATATACGCTTTGGTTTTCGGGCATATAATTAGCCGGACGAATACATTTTTCCAGTGAGAAGTCGGGAGATTCAATACGGCAGAACAGGTCTTTCAGATACACGACACCGATCACATTATCCGGTTTTCCGGAAATTACAGGATATATGTTAAATAGATTCTCTTGTACTTTCTCACGTATATTTTCATTTGTATCATTGATATCCAGCCATACCAGATCACTGCGGTGTGTCATTATAGAACCGACATTACGGTCGCCCAGATTAAAAACCCGCTCTACGATGTCATGTTCCACTTCCTGTACTTCGCCCACATCAAAGCCTTCTTTCACAATGGCTTTGATTTCTTCCTCTGTTACTTTACTGTCTTCATCTTCTTTAAGTCCGAGCAATCTAACAACTAAGGATGTACTTTTAGAAAGCAACCACACGATAGGACCTGTGATACGCGAAAGAATATTCATGGGCTTTGCTATCACCTTTGAGACACTTTCAGCACGGCTCATCCCCCAACGCTTAGGAACCAATTCTCCTAATACAAGTGTGAGATAAGTAACTACAAGAACAATAACTGTTTTGGCTATAGTAAGTGCATATGGTTCGAGTACAGGTATTTCTGCTATCACAACAGCAAAATCAGCAGCAAAGGCATCTCCTGAATATAAACCGGTAAGGATACCGATTAAAGTAATACCAATCTGTACGGTAGAAAGGAAACGATCCGGTTCATTAGCCAACTTCAAGGCTGTCTGTGCAGATTTGCTGCCACGTTTTGCATCTGTTTCAAGACGGGTTTTCCGGGCAGAAACCAGAGCTATTTCGGACATGGATAGTACACCATTCAAAAGTATAAGAGCAAGGATAATAATTATTTCCATTCTGATCGTTTTAGATAAGACAAATCCATCGCATACATGCATGGAATAATAATAAGAAAACAAAAGTGGTTATTTTGTTCATTGTATTATTACAGGAGTTATAAGTGCAAAGTTAAAAAAATAATTATTCTGACAAATACAAAGAAGTAATTTATCAACTATGGATTTGGACATGTATTTTTC